>Ga0182006_1000009_pt1 | contig 438243 bp, 407 predicted proteins | sample Sormic07211104_1_FD_123022 | JGI IMG/M metagenome (GOLD analysis project Ga0182006, IMG submission 123022) | Rhizosphere microbial communities from Sorghum bicolor, Mead, Nebraska, USA - 072115-104_1 MetaG | ecosystem: Host-associated > Plants > Roots > Rhizosphere | place: USA: Nebraska...
ATATTCAACGTGAGAAGTGTTGATGGTGATACCACGAGCTTTTTCTTCCGGCGCGTTATCGATCTGATCGAATGCACGAGCAGAACCACCGTAGGTTTTAGCCAGAACGGTAGTGATTGCAGCGGTCAGAGTAGTTTTACCGTGGTCAACGTGGCCGATGGTGCCCACGTTAACGTGCGGTTTTGTACGTTCAAATTTTTCTTTAGACACGGCTATATTCCTTACTATAGTGCTCCCCCCTCAAGGAGAGAGCACGGGATCAATGTTTTTAAAGCCTGAGCTTATTTGCTACGGGCTTCAATTACTGCCTGAGCAACGTTGTTCGGGGCATCATCATACTTCAGGAATTCCATCGTATAGGATGCACGACCTTTGGTCAGAGAACGCAGCTGGGTCGCATATCCGAACATTTCAGACAGCGGAACTTCAGCGTGGATCTTAACGCCAGTCACGTCAGATTCCTGACCGCGCAGCATACCACGACGACGGCTCAAGTCACCGATGACGTCACCAGTGTTCTCTTCCGGCGTTTCTACTTCAACCTTCATGATTGGCTCAAGCAGAACAGGTTTTGCTTTCTTAAAGCCATCTTTAAAGGCAATAGACGCAGCCAGTTTAAACGCCAGTTCAGAGGAGTCAACGTCATGGTAAGAACCGAAGTGCAGACGCACGCCCAGATCTACTACCGGATAACCAGCCAGCGGACCAGACTTCAGCTGCTCCTGGATACCTTTATCAACGGCCGGGATGTATTCGCCAGGAATTACACCACCTTTAATGTCGTTGATGAACTCATAACCTTTCGGATTTGAGCCCGGCTCCAGCGGGTACATGTCGATCACAACGTGACCGTACTGACCACGACCACCAGACTGCTTAGCGTGTTTACCTTCAATGTCGGTAACTTTCGCGCGAATCGCTTCGCGGTAAGCAACCTGAGGTTTACCCACGTTAGCTTCAACGTTGAATTCACGCTTCATACGGTCAACGATGATGTCCAGGTGAAGTTCACCCATACCAGCGATGATAGTCTGGTTAGATTCTTCGTCAGTCCATACGCGGAATGACGGGTCTTCTTTAGCCAGACGGCCCAGAGCCAGACCCATTTTTTCCTGGTCAGCTTTGGTTTTCGGTTCTACAGCGATGGAGATTACCGGTTCCGGGAATTCCATACGCTCCAGAATGATCACGTTGTCCGGATCACAGATGGTGTCACCTGTAGTCACGTCTTTCAGACCGATTGCCGCAGCAATGTCGCCCGCGCGAACTTCTTTGATCTCTTCACGTTTGTTAGCGTGCATCTGAACGATACGACCAAAACGCTCACGAGCCGATTTCACTGGGTTATAAACGGTATCACCGGAGTTAACCACGCCAGAGTACACGCGGAAGAACGTCAGGTTACCTACGAACGGGTCGGTAGCAATTTTGAATGCCAGAGCAGCAAACGGCTCGTCATCACTTGCATGACGCTCAGAAGGCGTGTCTTTACCGTCGTCCAGCATACCGTTGATTGCCGGTACGTCTGTCGGTGCTGGCAGGTAATCAATTACCGCATCCAGCATCGCCTGAACACCTTTGTTCTTAAACGCAGAACCACAGGTTACCAGGATGATTTCGTTGTTCAGAACGCGCTGACGCAGAGCACCTTTGATTTCTTCCTCGGTCAGCTCTTCGCCGCCCAGGTATTTTTCCATCAGCTCTTCAGAAGCTTCAGCAGCAGATTCGATCAGATTCTGGTGCCATTCTTCAGCCAGGTCAGCCATGTCTGCAGGGATGTCTTCGTATTCGAAGGTCACGCCCTGGTCGGCATCGTTCCAGTTGATGGCTTTCATTTTCACCAGGTCAACAACACCGGTGAAACCTTCTTCAGCACCAATCGCCAGCTGCAGCGGAACCGGGTTCGCGCCCAGACGGGATTTGATCTGACCAACAACTTTCAGGAAGTTAGCGCCCATGCGGTCCATTTTGTTAACGAACGCAATACGCGGAACTTTGTATTTGTTTGCCTGACGCCATACGGTTTCAGACTGCGGCTGAACACCACCAACTGCGCAGTAAACCATTACAGCACCGTCAAGAACACGCATGGAACGTTCCACTTCGATGGTGAAGTCAACGTGACCCGGGGTGTCGATGATGTTTACGCGATGCGGTTCATACTGCTTCGCCATACCAGACCAGAATGCGGTAGTCGCAGCGGAGGTAATGGTGATACCACGCTCCTGCTCCTGCTCCATCCAGTCCATGGTTGCGGCGCCGTCATGAACTTCACCGATTTTATGGTTTACACCGGTGTAGAACAGAATACGTTCGGTAGTAGTGGTTTTACCGGCGTCGATGTGCGCACTGATACCGATGTTACGGTAGCGTGCAATGGGTGTTGTACGAGCCATTTGATTCCTCTATTGCCTTTGGCGTTCAATTTAAGTAGCCCAAAGCGGGCAGCTTTTGTGAAGCGCCCGCCTGGTGACTATTACTCCGAAGGGATTACCAACGGTAGTGTGCGAACGCCTTGTTGGCTTCAGCCATACGGTGAACGTCTTCACGTTTCTTAACTGCAGTACCTTTGTTCTCTGCAGCATCAGAAAGTTCGTTCGCCAGGCGGAGAGCCATGGATTTATCACCGCGTTTACGAGCAGCTTCAACGATCCAACGCATTGCCAGAGCATTACGACGAACCGGACGTACTTCAACTGGAACCTGATAAGTTGAACCACCAACGCGACGGGACTTAACTTCTACAGTCGGACGCACGTTTTCGAGAGCAACTTCGAACGCTTCCAGGTGGCCTTTACCGCTACGTTGAGCCAGGGTCTCAAGAGCAGTGTAGACGATTGATTCTGCAGTAGATTTTTTACCATCTACCATCAGGATATTTACAAATTTAGCCAGCAGTTCTGATCCGAACTTAGGATCCGGCAGAATTTTACGCTGACCAATGACGCGACGACGTGGCATGGAAATACTCCGTTGTTAATTCAGGATTGTCCAAAACTCAAAGAGTTTAGTTTGACATTAATATAAAACGTTTGGCCTTACTTAACGGAGAACCATTAAGCCTTAGGACGTTTCACGCCATACTTGGAGCGTGATTGCTTACGGTCTTTAACGCCGGAGCAGTCGAGCGCACCACGAACGGTGTGGTAACGAACACCCGGAAGGTCTTTTACACGACCGCCACGGATCAGGATCACGGAGTGCTCCTGCAGGTTGTGACCTTCACCACCAATGTAGGAAGTCACTTCAAAACCGTTTGTCAGACGAACACGGCATACTTTACGCAGTGCGGAGTTCGGTTTTTTCGGGGTAGTAGTGTATACACGAGTACATACACCACGTTTTTGCGGGCATGCTTCCAGCGCAGGCACGTTGCTTTTTGCAACTTTGCGAGCGCGTGGTTTGCGTACCAGCTGGTTAACTGTTGCCATTAAATAGCTCCTGGTTTTAGCTTTTGCTTCGTAAACACGTAATAAATCGACCTCATACAATATGAGGACGCAGAATTTTAGAGCTGTGCTGAAAAGGTGTCAAGAAATATACAGCGATTCACACTACCAGGACATCTGAACGGCATGTTTTACCGTCAGGCTGACGAATTCAGTATAGCTAACCCTGGCAATACTGTTCGAAATTTGACCAGAAAGACCTCGCGCAGCGATGTCTTCGTTTAGCGCATGTACCGATATGGGGGCGGCCAGCAATAAATCAAGGTAACGCCCGCCGTCAATGCCCGCTATCACACCGTCGGACAAGAGAAGCAAATCGTCCCCGGCCTGCAGCGTACGCAACAGGGCAGTCATATCGCACTGCCAGGGTGAGTGATGCAAAGTATGCAGCATAAGGGCCTCAGAACGTCATAACGACGTCGAATTTGTTGAGCTGGTCACGCAGCGCCTCCGGCTCAAGCAGCTCGACATCGAGTATCAACGGCGTGGATGCCGATAATCCGCGCTCCCGCAGCGACGCCGCACACAGCCAGCACTGTTCGATGTCGTACAACGGCAGCACTTTGAAGGTTGCGATGTAGTCACGCGCCAGGATCTCAGCGGGCTGCTGTGCTTTCAGCAACTGGAATACGCCGTCGCCGATAAAAAAGACGCCAATCTCTTCAGTCAGCGCCGACATCGCCAGCAGCGCATCCAGCCCTTCGCGGCCGGAAGCTGAACCGTGTGGCGCAGTGTTAAACACAAAAGCGACAGATTTCATCAGAATTGCACCATCCGATCGCAGGTCAGCGCGGCTTCTGCCAGCGAGCCCAGGCCGCTCAGTTCAAAACCAGGCTGTAAATTCGCGCCGGAAAGACCCAGACGGCGGGCTTCGGCGTCGTCCATCACGCCGCGACGCAAGGCGGCTGCCACGCAAATGTGCAGCGCCACCTGATGCTCAGCGTGCAACTGTTGCCAGGCGCGCACCAGATCGAATTCATCACTGGCCGGGGCGGTAAGTTGATTGGCGTTATAAACACCCTCACGGTAGAAAAACACGCTGACCAGCTCATGGCCTTCTGCCAGCACGGCCCGGGCAAACTGCCAGGCGCTGCTGGCCTGCTGCGTGCCATAGGCAGGACCGGTGACCAGAATGGCAAAACGCATTACTTCTCGTGCCCCAGCAAGTCGCCGCTTTTGAACTGGCGAATGTAGAGATACACCGTGTGCTTGGAAATATTCAGACGATCGGCGACCTGGTTAATCGCGTCTTTGATATCGAAAATGCCTTTCTCGTAAAGATTCAACACGATCTGACGATTTTTTGCGTTATTAGAGACGTTACGATCGGCGTTCACTTCTTCGATAGTGAACTCCAGCGTTTGCGTTACCAGATCTTCCACCGAGGAGGCGAAGTTAACCGAGGAACTGACATCCGGCGTTTCCGGCGGCACAAAGGTGCTCATAATCTGCGAGAACGGCACATCAAGATTCATATTGATACACAGCAGCCCGATAACCCGATGGTCACGGTTGCGGATGGCAATGGTTTCAGACTTCATCAGTACGCCGCTTTTGGCGCGCGTAAAATAGCATTTGGAGACGCTGCTATCCGCACCGGTCATGTCATGCAGCATACGCAGGGCAAGATCCGTGATTGGCGATCCGATTTTGCGACCGGTGTGTTCACCGTTAGCAATGCGAATGGCGGAGCATTTAAGATCCTGCAACGAGTGCAATACAATTTCACAGTGGGAGCCAATGAGCATCGCTAACCCGTCCACTACCGCTTCGTAGGATTTGAGGATATCGAAGTCAGTCTGATCGAAGGGACGTTGATCCAGTAAATCAAGCTCACTGGTTTCGTTGGTTAATAGCGACCTGGACATGAAAAAAAACACTCCTTTTCAGGAGCCTGTCGTTAACTTTTCAGGGCAGGCTCATCATTTACACGGACAACTAAGTTAATACAGCGCAGGCAATGCTTGCCAGCGTTAATTAACTCCGCGGCGCTGTAGAACACCAGCGCGTCAGGTAGAGTATATAACGGCCCTGCAATAAAAAACCGCCGCCCATTCAGGCGGCGGCTTTCAGCGTGCTTACTTCTTATCCGCTTCTGCTGCTTTTTCAGCCGGTGCGGCTTCAGCCTGCGCTTCCGCTTTCGGTGCGGGTTTGATGTCTAACAGCTCAACATCAAAGACCAGGGTGGAGTTTGCCGGAATACCCGGAACGCCGTTTTTACCGTAGGCCAGCGCCGGTGGGATAACCAGCTTGATTTTGCCGCCTTTCTTGATGTTTTTCAGGCCTTCAGTCCAGCCTGGGATCACACCGTCCAGACGGAATGACAGCGGCTCACCACGGGTGTAGGAGTTGTCGAACTCTTTACCGTCGATCAGCGTACCTTTGTAGTTCACTACTACGGTGTCGCTGTCTTTCGGTGCGTCGCCGGTGCCTTCTTTCTCTACTTTGTAGAGCAGGCCGGTAGAGGAGGTTTTCACGCCTTTCTCTTTAGCAAAGGTGTCGCGGTAAGCTTTACCTTTGGTTTCGTTATCTGCTGCGTCTTTATCCATCTTCGCCTGGGCAGAAGATTTCACACGCGTTTCGAAAGCCTGCAGGGTCTGTTCAATTTCCTGATCGGACAGTTTGCTCTTATCAGCAAAGGCATCCTGAACACCTGCGATCAGCTGATCTTTGTCCAGTTTGATACCCAGTTTTTCCTGTTCTTTCAGGGAGTTTTCCATGTAACGACCCAGCGATGCGCCAAGCGCATAGGCCGATTTCTGGTCATCATTTTTGAATGCAGACTTGCTGTCTGCCGCAGGTGCGGCTTTCGCAGCGGTATCCGCAGCGTAGGTCAGCGGAGCATTCAATGCGACAGCCATCGTCGTTGCCAGCAGCGTTACTTTTAACAGTGATTTCATCCATTTCTCCAGGGCCGGGGGGTTTCCCCCTCGTTAACTTAATAAGAAGCGTACTATAAAACGTTGCGGAAGAAATCAACATATGGACTTCCCCGATAATCGCCTCTTTTCAGACTATTTTTGTTTAAATTAGTTTCTTCAGGACGTCGTATTGCTGCACGACGGCGTAAACTTCAGTAGAATCCGCCCGCCACCTGGCCTAATAACGATGACGACAAAAGAGGTGAATGATGCAGGAAATGACGCTGGAAATGCGACTGGCAGAACTGGAAAGTCGTCTGGCTTTTCAGGAAATAACCATCGAAGAACTCAACCTCACGGTCACCGCACATGAGCTGGAAATGGCGAAAATGCGTGAGCACCTGCGTCTGATGGCGGACAAAATTAAAGCCAGCCAACCGTCGCATATCGCCTCTCAGTCAGAAGAGACGCCGCCGCCCCACTATTAAGACGTAAAAAAGTAAGACGTAAAAAAAGCGGGCTTAACCCGCTTTTTTTGATCGTGCAGTGCCGGAGCAGTGCCGAATTAATGGCAACCGCAGCCGCCGTGACCGCCGCAACCACCTTTACCGTGGTCATGGTCATGACCGTGATCATGGCCGTGGCCGCCGCAGCAACCGTCACCGTGTTCATGGTCGTGATGATGATCGTGCGCACCGTGAACGTGGCCGTGAGCCAGTTCTTCTTCCGTTGCTTCACGAATGGCAACCACTTCAACGTTGAACTTCAGGTTCTGACCGGCCAGCATGTGGTTACCGTCAACCACAACGTGATCGTCTTCCACTTCAGTGATTTCAACCGGTACCGGACCCTGGTCAGTTTCAGCAAGGAAACGCATGCCAACCTGCAGTTCATCAACGCCCATGAAGACGTCTTTCGGTACGCGCTGTACCAGGTTGTCGTCGTACTGACCGTAGGCTTCGTTTGCGGTAACCGCTACATCAAATTTGTCGCCAGGTTCGTGACCTTCCAGCGCGGTTTCCAGACCAGAGATCAGGGAGCCGTGACCGTGCAGGTAGTCCAGCGGCGCACTCACCGGAGACTCATCAACCAATACACCGTCTTCTGTACGTACCTGATAGGCCAGGCTGACCACCAGGTCTTTTGCTACTTTCATGATATCTCCTGAGCGTGGGAAAATTGCTGGCGCAGATTGTAACGGAATTCTGCCCCTGTGTACCCTTAAGCATAAAAAAAGCTGGGGTATATCGCTAGTCCGGATGAAAAATGCCGATCACTTGCTCTTCTTTGCGAACATGCTCGCGGGCTTCTTTATCCGCCTCGCGCATCTGATGACCGCACTTAACACACTCAACAACATCAATATTATTTTCCCGCCACATGGCCAGCGTATCCTGCGCCTGGCAGGCCGGGCATTTCGCACCGGCGATAAAGCGTTTACGTATTGTCATCATTTTGCCTCACTCGAATTCATCCCAGCCGTCAAACTGCCGCCGCTCTTGCTGCATCTCGCGCTGGAAAATCTCTTCCAGCTCGCGGCGCGCTTCCCGGACGCGGGAGATTTGTGCCGTATCGCTGTGCACCGGCATCAGTTCGCGCAACATGCGCATATCCAGACGGCGGAAGTGCAGCTGCGCGCGCTGGGCCTGATGGGGATGCACGCCCAGCGTGATCAGCGCTTTGCGTCCCAGCTCCAGCGCACTGGAGAAGGTTTCACGGGAGAACTGCGTCACGCCCGCCTGTAATAGTTCATGCGCTTCCACACGCCCCCGCGCACGCGCCAGGATCGCCAGATGCGGGAAGTGCTGCTGGCAGATTTCCACCAGCTTCATGGTGTCTTCCGGTTCGTTACAGGTGATGACGATAGACTGCGCCGCCTCTGCGCCTGCCGAGCGCAACAGCTCTACCTGCGTGGCATCCCCGTAATACACTTTGTAGCCGTATTTACGCATCAGATTGACCGCGCTGATATCCCGCTCCAGCACCGTAATACGCATTTTGTTCGCCATCAGCAGACGCCCGATCACCTGACCGAAACGCCCAAAGCCGACAACAATCACCTGCGGCTTGTCATCCTCCACCCACGGCGCTTCGTCTTCATCTTCCGGGCCGTTAAAGTGGCGTGACAGCTGTTTATCCACCACTTTCATCACCAGCGGCGTGGTCATCATCGACAGCGTGACCGTTACCAGCAGCAGCGCCATCTGATCATTGTGGAACAATCTTTGGGATGACGCCGCCGAAAAGAGCACAAAAGCGAATTCCCCGCCCTGGCTCAGCACGCCGGCAAACTGCATTCGCTCGGAACGTCGCAGGCCGTACAACCGCGCCAGGCCATACAGCACCAGCCCTTTTACGGCCACCAGCACGATGACGCTCACCAGCACCCACAGCAGATGGGTATAAAGGATGCCTAAATTTAGGGACATGCCGACGGAGATAAAAAACAGCCCCAGCAGCAGCCCCTTAAAGGGATCGATAGCCATTTCCAGCTCATGGCGATACTCACTCTCCGCCAGCAGCACCCCGGCGATAAAGGTGCCAAGGGCCATTGACAGCCCGAGCGCGTCCATAAACAGCGCCGATCCCAGCACCAGCAACAGCGTGGCGGCGGTAAACACTTCTCGCACGCCTGAACCGGCAATGTAACGAAACACCGGACGCAGCAGATAACGACCGCCCACCAGCATCCCGGCGAATGCCAGCACTTTCATGCCGATCTTCATCCAGTCCAGATGCTCATCGCCGTTACCCGCCAGCAGCGGCACCAGCGCCAGCGCCGGGATCACCGCCAGATCCTGGAACAGCAGCACCGAGAAGCCGAGCTGCCCGCCTTCATTGCGGTTCATGCCTTTATCGCGCATCAACTGCAACGCCATCGCCGTCGAAGACATCGCCAGTCCCAGTCCGCCAATCACCGCCGCCTGCCACGAAAATTCCGTGAGCATCAACAGCCCGGCTAAGATCGCCGCACTCAGCAATACCTGCGCTGCCCCGATGCCGAAAATCGATCGCCGCAGTTGCCACAGCTTCGACGGGTTCAGCTCCAGGCCGATGATAAACATCAGGAACACCACGCCCAGCTCTGAGAAATGCAGAATTTCATCCACATCACTGATAAACCCGAGTCCCCACGGGCCGATTGCAATCCCCGCCAGCAGGTAACCGAGCACCGCGCCGATACCCAGCCTCGCCGCCAGCGGCACCGCCACCACGGCGGCAAACAGGAACAGCACCCCTGCCAGTAACAGATCAGAACCTTCCATCACAGGCCTCCCGTGGCAACAGGTGCGGCCAGCCAGTCACCGTACGCTCTGGCGTGGCTCGCCAGCTCATCCGGCTGTTGCCGCCGCGCACGGTAGATAATCATCGGCGTAAGCCAGTGCATTTTGCACATCGCTGCCGTCAGTTCGAAGGGGCGCAAAATATCGCTCATTGGATAGCGGTTCAGGGCGTCATAGCGATAGGCACTCTCCGGCTCGCCGGTAGTGATGACGCTACGCCAGTACTTTCCCGCCAGTTGATTTCCCCCCGGCCCGCTGGCAAAGCCGCGGCTTAATACGCGATCCAGCCACTCTTTCAGCAGCGCCGGACAGCTGTAGGTATAGAGGGGATGCTGGAACACGATCACATCATGCTCGCGTAGCAGCGCCTGCTCATGGGGAATATCAATAAAGAAATCAGGATAATGTGCATAAAGATCATGCACAGTGACATTGTTGAGTTGCGTTGCCGGTTTAAGTAAGACCCGGTTGGCGACCGACTCTCCGGATTCCGGATGGGCATATAACAGCAATACTTTCGCTGTTGGTGACATCATTCCCCTCCCGGGCGTCGTGCACGTCATTTTAATGATTTTGTGTATAAGCTTCGTTTTGGGCTACCATGGCGCCCCGGTGCGGCGGATCGCCCACTACCCTAAAATATCATAATGACAAATTAATATAGTCGGAACATAACGGCGCTCTATGATTGTTTTCTCCTCGTTACAAATTCGTCGCGGCGTACGCGTCCTGCTGGACAATGCCACTGCCACCATCAACCCCGGTCAGAAAGTCGGGCTGGTGGGTAAAAACGGCTGCGGGAAATCCACGCTGCTGGCGCTGTTAAAAAACGAACTCAGCGCCGACGGCGGCAGCTTCACCTATCCGGCAAACTGGCAGCTGGCGTGGGTTAATCAGGAAACCCCGGCGCTCAGCGAACCCGCGCTGGATTACGTGATTGACGGCGACCGCCAGTACCGGCAGTTTGAAGCCGAGCTTAACGCCGCCAACGAACGTAACGACGGTCATGCCATTGCCACGGTGCACGGCAAGCTCGACGCCATCGACGCCTGGACCATCCGCTCCCGCGCCTCCAGCCTGCTGCACGGCCTCGGCTTTTCAAATGAACAGCTTGAGCGCCCGGTAAGCGACTTCTCCGGGGGCTGGCGTATGCGCCTTAACCTGGCGCAGGCGCTGATTTGCCGTTCCGATTTACTGCTGCTCGATGAACCCACCAACCACCTCGATCTTGATGCAGTGATCTGGCTGGAAAAATGGCTGAAAAGCTATCAGGGCACGCTGATTTTGATTTCCCATGACCGTGATTTCCTCGATCCGGTGGTGGGCAAAATTATTCATATCGAACAGCAAAATATGTTCGAGTACACCGGCAACTACAGCGCTTTCGAGCGCCAGCGCGCGACGCGCCTGGCCCAGCAACAGGCCACCTACGAAAGCCAGCAGGCCCGCGTGGCGCATCTGCAAAGCTTTATCGATCGTTTCAAAGCCAAAGCCAGCAAAGCCAAACAGGCGCAGAGCCGTGTGAAAATGCTGGAACGTATGGAGCTTATCGCCCCGGCGCACGTGGATAACCCGTTCCACTTCAGCTTCCGCGCGCCGGAAAGCCTGCCGAATCCCTTGCTGAAAATGGAAAAGGTCAGCGCCGGGTATGGCGATCGCACCATTCTTGATTCCATCAAGCTTAACCTCGTGCCCGGCTCCCGCATCGGTCTGCTGGGGCGTAACGGCGCGGGTAAATCAACGCTAATCAAACTACTGGCGGGCGAGTTAAACCCGGTAAGCGGTGAGATTGGTCTGGCAAAAGGCATCAAGCTGGGTTACTTCGCCCAGCATCAACTGGAATTTTTACGCGCAGATGAATCCCCGATCCAGCACCTGGCGCGCATTGCGCCGCAAGAGCTGGAACAGAAACTGCGCGACTATCTTGGCGGCTTCGGTTTCCAGGGCGATAAAGTCAGCGAAGTGACCGAACGCTTCTCCGGCGGCGAAAAAGCCCGCCTGGTGCTGGCGCTCATCGTCTGGCAGCGCCCTAACCTGCTGCTGCTCGATGAACCGACCAACCACCTGGATCTGGACATGCGCCAGGCGCTCACCGAAGCGTTGATCGAATTCGAAGGCGCGCTGGTCGTCGTCTCGCACGACCGTCACCTGTTGCGCTCCACCACCGATGAGTTTTATCTGGTGCATGGCGGCAAAGTCGAAGCCTTCGACGGTGATCTGGAAGATTATCAGCAGTGGCTGAGCGACATTCAGAAACTGGAAAACCAGCCTGCTGACGGCGCGAAAGACAACGTCAACAGCGCCCAGTCGCGTAAAGATCAGAAGCGTCGTGAAGCTGAACTGCGCTCGCAAACACAGCCGCTGCGCAAAGAGATCGCCCGTCTGGAAAAAGAGATGGAAAAGTTCCAGGCACAGCAGGCCGCAGCGGAAGAGAAACTGGGTGACAGCGAGCTGTATGACCAGAGCCGTAAAGCCGAACTCACCGCCTGTTTACAGGCGCAGGCCAGCGCGAAAGCCGGGCTTGAAGAGTGTGAAATGGCATGGCTTGAAGCCCAGGAACAGCTGGAGGCCATGCTGCAAAGCGACTGACCATGAACCACGATATCCTCAGTGAGATCACGTTTCGCAAGCTCGCCATTTTCATGACGTTTATGGAGAAGGGGAACATTGCCCGCACCGCCGAAGCGCTGGCGTTAAGCGGCGTCAGCGTACATCGCGCGCTGCATACGCTGGAAGAGAACGCGCGCTGTCCGCTGTTTGTGCATAAAGGTCGCACCCTGATGCCACTGCCAGCGGCATGGACACTGCTGGAGTATTGTCAGGAAGTCACGCAACTGATGACGCGCGGTCTGGAAGAGGCGCGTAAAGCCGCAGGCGTCGGTCAGGGACGGCTGCGCGTGGGGACGCTCTACTCGCTGACGCTGGAAACCGTGCCACGGCTGATTATGGGCATGAAGCTGCGCCGACCGGAACTGGAGATGGCGCTGACCATGGGCTCTAACGAAACGCTGTTGCACATGCTGGAGGCCGGGGAACTGGACGCGATCATCATTTCCCTGTCAGAGGCGCAAATCGATCGCAACAGCCTCGAAGTGCTGCCGCTGTTTCACGATGATATTTTTCTTGCTGCGCCCGCGTCTGCCACGCTCAACATGTCAGCACCGGCGGATTTGCGCGATTACCGCCAGCAAAAATTTGTCTCGCTGGCGGAAGGTTTTGCCACCTACGCCGGCTTTCAGGAAGCGTTTCACATTGCCGGCTTTGAGCCGGAGATCGTCACCCGCGTGAACGACATTTTCTCGATGCTGAGTCTGGTGCAGGCAGGCGTTGGTTTTACCCTGATGCCGGGCCGCATGAAGAAAGTGTATGAAAACTCGGTGCAGCTGTTAAAACTCGCCGAGCCATATCAGATGCAGCAGCAAATCGCCATCGTCTTTCCCCGCAACCGCGAGCACGATCCCAGCCTGCTGGCGCTCGCCGCCGAAGGTCGCATGTACGCCCGCAGTTTGCAGGAAGCGGGTAGCTGAGTTGAATCTGTCGGGTGGCGCTTCGCTGACCCGACCTACATAACGACATGCTACGTCGTTCCGCCGGGCAATGCGTTACCGCTGCTCCTGAAGGCGTTTCGCCAGATGCCGCGCGACGTCAATGCCGCTACGCTCCAGTGAAATCGTCTCTCCGTCCCAGGCCGCCTGCCGTGTTAAACAGGTCAGGACGCCACCCGGCGGCATCTCAATGGCCAGCCGCGCTTCACGCTCATTGGCGGCGATCATCGCCTCCTGCCAGCGCACGGTGCGCGCCATATTCATCGCCAGATCGTCAGCGATTTTCTCCGGTTGCCACAGCACGCGTCCGGTGCTGCCGCTCAGATAAGCGCACGCCGGACGGGATAAACTTACCCCGGCAAAGGCCTGCGCCAGTTGTTCTGCCGGACGGGCCAGCAGTTCACAGTGGGATGGCACGCTGACCGCCAGACGCTTCGCCTTACTGGCCCCTTTCGCCATCGCTTTTTCCGCCACCTTCGCCATGTCTTCATCACGACCGGCAATAACAATCTGCGTTTCCGCATTCAGGTTAGCGATCCAGGTATGACTTCCTTCGCTTATCGCTTCGACCTGCGGCAGCGTCAGGCCCATGATCGCCGTCAACCCGTAACCGTGCGGGTACGCCTGTTCCATCAAATCGCCGCGCAGGGCCACCAGCCGCAGCGCGTCGTCAAAGGCCAGCGCACCGGCCACTACTGCCGCCGGGTACGCGCCAATCGACAGGCCGCTGACGATATCCGGCGCCACGCCCTGCCGCTTCAGTTCGCGCGCCCAGGCTACACCGGCGATCAACAGCGACAGCTGCACCGCGCGGGTGTGTTCCAGCGCCTCTGGCGTATCGAGGGTATCGACTTCCGCACCCAGCACCTCACGCGCCTCGGCAAGCGTTGTGCCGGGCAGCTGTTGCAACATGCCCGGGTGCTGCGTCCCTTGTCCGGGAAAGGTAAACAGAATTTTCATTAGTCCTCCCTGCGCCAGGGATCGCTCACCAGACGCGGCCCCTGACGGGTTTTGAGCAGTGCCTGGCCGTCGCGCAGCCACTCATTGAGGGCGAAACCGCCGGACGGCGTTTCCACCTGTGTATCCGCGCGGCACAGGGCGGTATCCAGCCGTTGCTGCCACGCCATCAGCGCGTCGCGCGACAGCGGCTGCGGGGCGCGGATCAGCAGATCCAGATCGCTTGCGGCATGGATCACCGGGATACCGGTCGCCAGCGCATAGCCGACGCTGCCGGTGATCCCCCAGCCCCACGGCCAGACGTGCTGCGCCAGCTGAAACGCCACCTGAACCGGTGGCGCGGAGATAAAGGGCGAACTGACCAGTGCCTGGGCATCGGTCAGCTGCTCCGGGGTGACGATACGCACCACCTGCTGTGCGTCCACCCAGCCTGGCGCACGCTGGTCGCGGCGCAGACCGCGCACCCCCACCGGGATGCGCCCCTGCTCATCAACATCACGTCGCACCACCACGGGCAACCCCGCATGCCAGACCGTATCCACCCAGGATTCAGTCACCCCTTGCAGGGCGCTGCGGTCAGTCAGCCAGAGAAGATCGTGCGGTCGCAATGATGATGAAGTCATGTTTTACATTCCTGAAGTCAGCGAGATAAACAGCGGCAGAGAAAGAATACACAGCACCGAGCTTAACAGCAGCACAGCTTCAGCATCCGGCGACTGTACGCCAAAGCGGTTACCGAAGACCACGCCGAAGAAACCGGCCGACAGTGCGATCATCAGGATAGCGGTAATGGCAACCGGGCCGGACAGGCCTAACGCCAGCACGATCCCCCAGGCAATCACCGGCTGGATCAGCAGTTTGGCGATGGTCGAAGTAATCACCATGGTGTTGATTTGCAGTTTACGCGCGGAGAGGATCAAACCGGTCAGGAACAGCGCAGCCGCAGTGGCAGCAAGTCCCAGCGGTTTAATGGCCGCCAGCACCAGCTCCGGCATATGAATACCGATAGCGGATAAAATCACACCCAGCAGCGGGCCCATGACGATAGGTTTTTTAATCGAACGCCACATCAGCACCGGCAGCATCGCCAGGGTTGAGCCGCTGTTAGTCCCTTCCGCACGGGCTTTTTCGCGTTCAAGGATCAGCAGACAGAACGGTGTCATCAGCACGGAACCACAGGCAATGGATACCGCAACGGAGAGCGAGGTGGACGAGGTTTCACCCAGCACGCTGCCCAGGATCGGCAGGCCCAGCGCCGCATAGTTTGGCAGGGCAACGGTGAGGGTCAGCACCGCCGCATCCTGTGGAGATTTTTTAAAGACGCTGGTGGCGAGGAAATAGATGATGGCGTAGGTGATCCACATCGCCAGCGTCAGCACCACGATCAGCGGCGACTGGGCGACAATGCCGTCCCACGGCGTCTGCACGGTGGCGCTGAACAGCGCGGCGGGCAGGGCAAAATCCATCACGAAAATATTGAGCAGGGAAACATTTTTGTTATCAACCATTCCGGCCTTACCGGCCCAGAATCCCAGCAGCATAATGATAAAAATCGGTGCAAGGGCATGAACAATTACGTAAGTCATAAAATCACCTATTGAGGAATTTAGTAAGCACTGACGCGATGTTTATTATTTTTCAGATGCACGCTTCCTCGTGGGCACAGTGAGTGTGCCCACGGGGCGGTCATTCCGGCAGGTCTTTTTTTACTACTTACCAGCTCTCGCGCATGCGCTCCCGCACGATGGAAGAGCTGCGACGGTTGTCGGCACCCAGACGGTTTTTAAGCGTGGTGTCCTGACGCGCGTCGTGAATGGCCTGTTGCAGCGTGGTATTCACCTCCGCCAGATCGGCGTCGGAAGGCGCATCCGGGTTGCTGATGTTCAGCAGATGATCCAGCAGCCCCAGGGTGGCGTAGTTGCTGATGTCATACGCCATTGGCGGAATGGTCGCCGCCAGTTTTTCCAGTGCCTCGACGGTACGCAGCGTGATACGTGCAGCAGACTCTTTACCCATCGCGTGGATCAGCACGCCGTTGTCGTTGAAGGCGATCAGGCGGTTGGCCTGGTAGCCGTGTGCCAGGAACGCACCGGACATGGCTTTGCCGACGATAAGACCAATCACCGGGTGACCCGCCAGACGGGCATTGGCGTAAGCCCCTGCCGCACCGGCCAGCGCCTGATGAATGCCAAACGCCTCTTCACGACGGCCATAGGCCTGGCTTGGCACATCAATCACCGCCACAATCGGACGTTTAACATCTTTATCGGCGTCGGCGGCGATGGTTTCGCTAACCACTTTTGCCAGCGTCCAGCCTTCCAGCAGACCCACTTCACCTTTAGCCGCGCGAGGATAGTGGTTGTCAGCATCCGGCACTACGGCGATAAAGCGGGCCGCTTCACCGTTGATTTCACCGTCAGCCACTTGTACAGACGGGCATAACCCACTCAAACGTGGTGCGTCAGGCGCCAGTTTTTCAAGCCATAATGCGCCACGGCTTACAGTCGTATTCATGCTTTTTCCTCCCCGGCAAAGAGCGCTTTGATCTGTTCGGCATCGGCTTGTTTGCGGGTGTCGAACTGGGTCAGGCGATCCAGATACCACTGGTAGTTATCGGTGCGATGTTTTTCCGGTAGGCCTTTGGCGATAAAGTCGTTCATCGCGCCCTTCACGGCATTCACTCCGTCGCCAACCAGCGCATCCACCAGCCCGCTTTGATAACGGACTTCACCCCCGGTCATGCTCCAGATAAACGGACGGTCGCGGGAGTCATACTCGTCGATCCCGGCTTCCTGTTCGATAACCTGCGGACCGTTCAGACCAAGACGCGCCTCGCGGGTGACGATCAGGTAGCTGCACAGCGCGGCAGCAATGGACATACCGCCGAAGCAGCCCACGGTACCGGCCACGATGCCGATAACCGGCGTATAACGACGCAGATCGACAATGGCAGCATGAATATCGGCGATAGCCGCCAGCCCCAGATTGGCTTCCTGCAAGCGTACACCGCCGGTTTCGAGGCACAGTACCGCCTGCGTCGGAATGCCGTTGCGGTTATCTTCCGCCGCTAACTCCAGCGCCGCCGCCATTTTCGCACCGGACACTTCGCCCATGCTGCCGCCCTGGAAGGTGCCTTCGATGGCAATCACCACCGCCGGCTGACCGTTAATCGTGCCTTTCGCCACGACCATGCCGTCATCGGCCTGCGGCACGATGCCCTGCGGCCCAAGCCACGGGGAAATAATGCCTTCAAACGGATCCAGTAATTCACGATAACTGCCGTCGTCCAGCAGCGTACGGGCGCGTTCACGCGCTTTTAGTTCGATAAAACTGCGGTCATCACGCATGGCTCACCCCCTCAAAAACCTGTTCGATACGAATGCGGGCCACGCCAGGCGTCGCACCAAAATCGTGGATCACCAGCTTGCCGGACGGCAGGCTGCCTGCCAGGGTGAGACGGTTGAACAGCGCTTCCCAGCGTCCGCGGCTGTTATCCACGGAGGTGGTGATATCAACAGTGAGCGTCTGCTCCTGGTCGGCGGTGAAAAGCACCTCCATATCCCCGGAGCCAACGACGCCTGCCAGTGCTTTACCGCTCAGGGTGCGGCTGGCAGGCAAAGAGATCGTAATGTGTTCCATAACATCCTCTTAATCAGATAAATAAGGCAAGGTCGCGATACGATCGAGCAGTAACGTGGCGGCGAGTAAATCAGCCGCACCGCCCGGCGAGGCATTAAGCGCCAGCATCTGCGCGTCCAGTCGCGCCAGAGCACGTTGGCCCGCAGGCTGCGCGGTGCCCCCGGCTGACAGCACGGCTTTTGCGCCATCGCGCATGGTTTCAAGCCCGGTCATCCCGGCGCGGTTCAGCACGCAGGTATCGCTGAGCGAGGTCATGATCGCCATCAGCGCATCAAGTCGTGCCTGGGTTTCAGTACCGCCGCGTTGACGGCTGGCATGCAGTTGCGGCAGCGCCAGTCGGACGATGTGCGGAAAACCCTGCTGCGCCTCTTCCCGCGCGCCCGGCACCCGGTAACGGTGCGTCGCGCGCAGCCCCTTGCTGAAGACTTTCGGGGCGGCAGCGTCCGGCAGTTGCGCCAGCTGTGCGGCGACATTCGCTATCGCCTGTGCAGAGCCAGTGCCGCCCAGCATCGCCGCCGCGCTGACCAGCAGGCCCAGCGCCCAGATCGCGCCACGGTGCGTATTTACGCCGCCGGTGGCAGCCATCATCTGCTGTTCGCCTTCGCGGCCCAGTCGCCCGATAGTTTGTCGTAGCGCAATGTCCGCCGGACGTTGCCAGCTTTGTTGCGCCAGGGCATGAAACGTGGGGGTCAGGCTACGCGCGGAGCACTCCATCAGCGCCAGCGTCAGGTCGTGATGCGCCCCATTCCCCCGACTGTCCACCAGACCGGGCTTCGGGCTTAACCGTGCTTCGTCAATCAGACACTGGGTGGCGGTTCGCGCCAGCCATTCGGCACCTCCGCAAGCTTCAATCTGTGGCAGATGTTTCATTACCAGCTCCGGAATTTTGCAGGCGGGTTATAAAGACCGTCAGACCATTCCACCAGATCCGCCACGCTACCGGCGGCCAGCAACGAGCGGGTGGCGTCGGTGCGGCGGATGCCAATATCTTCCGGATAAACCACTTTGCCGCTGCGCCGAAGATCGGCGACGCGTTTTGCGTCCACGCCAAGACCGATATCGGTGATCCCGGCAACGGCGGCAACCATCGCGCGACGCTCTTCCATGCTTTCGGCACGATAGAGATAAGCGATACCTTCTTCCGTCAGCACGTGCGTCACGTCATCGCCATAAATCATGACCGGAGCGAGTGGCATGCCTGAGGCTTTCGCCACGTCGATGGCATCGAGTTTTTCCACGAAGGTCGGTTTTGAGCCTGCCTGGAAGGTTTCCACCATCTGCACCACCAGTTTTTTACCGCGTTGCATGGGATCGGGTTCGGTGATCATGTTGAGCCATGCCGGTGTCGCATGACGACGGCCATGCGGATCGTGGCCCATGTTGGGCGCACCGCCGAAACCGGACAGACGACCACGGGTTACGGTGGAGGAGTTGGCGTAGCCATCAACCTGTAAGGTCGACCCGATAAACATATCGACCGCGTACTGCCCTGCCAGTTGGCAGAACGCGCGGTTGGAACGCATTGAGCCATCAGCACCGGTGAAGAAAATGTCCGGACGGGCGCGGATGTACTCTTCCATCCCCAGCTCGCCACCGAAGCAGTGCACGCTTTCCACCCAGCCGCTTTCAATCGCCGGGATCAGTGTCGGATGCGGGTTCAGCGTCCAGTGTTTACAGATTTTGCCTTTCAGCCCCAGCTGTTCACCGTAGGTAGGCAGCAGCAGTTCGATAGCAGCGGTGTTAAAGCCGATACCGTGGTTCAGGGACTGCACCTGATGTTCGGCATAGATCCCTTTGATCGCCATCATCGCCATCAGGATATGTTCCTGTTTGATGAGACGCGGATCGCGGGTAAACAGCGGTTCGATGAAGAAAGGTTTGTCCGCTACCACCACGTAGTCGATCCAGGAACCCGGGATGTCGACGCGCGGCAAGTCGCATTCGTCATCCACCAGTTCATTAACCTGGGCGATGACGATACCGTCACGGAACGCTGCGGCTTCGACCAGCGCAGGCGTGTCTTCGGTGCTCGGCCCGGTGTAAAGGTTACCTTTGCGGTCAGCTTTGTAGCCGGCGATCAGCGCGACGTTCGGCGACAGATCCACATAAAGACGGGAATAGAGTTCGATGTAAGTGTGGATCGCGCCGATTTCCAGCTGGCCATCTTCCAGCAGCTGCGAAATGCGCAGGCTTTGTGTACCGGAGAACGAGAAGTCGAGCTTACGGGCGATGCCCTTTTCAAAAATATCGAGGTGTTCGCTGCGGCCAACGCTTGGCATGATCATGTGCAGATCGTGCACTTTTTGCGGGCTGACTTGTGCGAGGGAGCGGGAAAGGAAGTCCGCCTGTTTTTGGTTGTTACCTTCCAGCACCACTTTGTCGCCGGGTGCGATGAGTTTTTCCAGCATGGCGACCAGGTCGTCGGTCGGCAGCACTTTGCCTTCTACCGGGACAGAAGCCAGACGACGCTGTTTCTCGGTGCGTCGTGTGTTCCATACCCGTGCAGGCGTTTGCCCTGATAACATTATTAACCTCCTGATTCAGCACATCATTTTGATTTGCTTAACACTGCACTAAGTGTGCGCTTTGGTGATAAAGTCATCAATTAAGCCCTGTGCTTAATCATTAGCCTGAGAGTAATAATCAATGTGACAATTTGTGATGGAGATCAGTAAAAGGAACGCAAAAAGCATCTAAAGCAGGCAAAACAACAGGGCTGGAAACGCAATTTCATCCTCAGTAAGACGGTTTGTGAGTATAGTAGGCGGCAGACTACGAGGAAAATGTTGCACGCTTATGTCTCAGACTACGCCCTTAGCTATTTCAGATAATTCCATCGATAACCTGTCATTTCGCCCGCTGCCGGGCGCGGGCAATCCACACCTGCAAACCATGCTGCCGCGCCTTATTCGACGTCGGCTCCAGTTCACGCCTCAGTGGCAACGCCTGGAACTGCCGGACGGCGATTTTGTCGATCTTGCCTGGAGCGAAGATCCGCACGCGGCAAAACATAAGCCCCGGCTGGTGGTGTTTCACGGTCTGGAAGGCAGTCTGCACAGCCCTTACGCCCACGGTTTGATCAATGCCGCCCGCGCGCGCGGCTGGCTCGGCGTAGTGATGCATTTTCGCGGCTGTAGTGGCGAACCCAATCGCCTGAAGCGCATTTATCACTCCGGGGAAACGGAAGACGGCACCTGGTTTTTACACTGGTTACGGCGTGAGTTTGGCGCAGCGCCGACGGCGGCGGTCGGGTTTTCGCTCGGCGGTAATATGCTCGGTTGCCTGCTGGGCAAAAACGAGCCTGATTTGCCGCTTGATGCCGCGGTGATTGTTTCCGCCCCGCTGGTGCTGGAAGCCTGTAGCTATCATATGGATAAAGGCTTTTCGCGCTTTTATCAGCACTATTTGCTGAACCTGTTAAAAGGTAACGCGATGCGCAAGCTTAAGGCATACCCGGATTCGCTACCGGTGGATCTTGCCCGCCTGCGCCGTATGCGGCGTATTCGTGATTTCGACGACCTGATCACCGCCCGCATCCACGGCTTCACCGACGCCATCGACTATTATCGTCGTTGCAGCGCCATGCCCGTGCTGCCAAACATTCGCAAGCCGACGCTTATCATTCACGCCAAAGATGATCCATTTATGGATCATAATGTTATTCCGGCGGCGGATTATTTACCGCCCAACGTGGAGTATCAGTTAACAGAACATGGCGGACACGTGGGCTTTGTTGGCGGGACGCTGCGCCGCCCGGAAATGTGGCTTGAAAAGCGCATCCCCGACTGGCTGACAACATATCTGGAGGCGTAAATGATTATCCCCTGGCAAGATCTGGCAACCGAGACGCTCGACAGCCTGATCGAGAGCTTTGTCTTGCGCGAAGGCACTGATTATGGTGAACATGAGCGTTCACTCGAACAAAAGGTCGCCGACGTTAAACGCCAGCTGCAAACCGGAGAAGCGGTGCTGGTGTGGTCTGAACTGCATGAAACGGTGAACATCATGCCGAAGAAGCAGTTTCGCGAATAAAACCAGTTTTAGGGAGCGTTGCTATGTCAGCCAAACATCCGGTGATTGCCGTAACGGGTTCCAGCGGGGCGGGAACCACCACCACCAGCCTTGCGTTTCGTAAGATCTTCGCGCAACTGGATCTGCGCGCCGCAGAAGTGGAAGGCGACAGTTTTCACCGTTACACGCGCCCGGAAATGGACATGGCGATCCGTAAAGCGCGGGATGCCGGGCGGCATATCAGCTATTTCGGCCCGGAAGCCAACGACTTCGGGCTGCTGGAGCAGACGTTTATCGAATACGGGCTGACCGGCACCGGCCAGTCGCGTAAATATCTCCATACCTATGATGAGGCAGTGCCGTGGAATCAGGTGCCGGGCACCTTCACGCCGTGGCAACCGCTGCCTGAACCGACCGACGTGCTGTTCTATGAAGGGCTGCACGGTGGCGTGGTGACACCGCAGCATGACGTGTCGCGCCATGTGGATTTGTTGGTAGGCGTGGTGCCGATCATTAACCTGGAGTGGATCCAGAAGCTGGTACGCGATACCAGCGAACGCGGCCATTCCCGTGAAACGGTGATGGACTCGGTAGTGCGGTCAATGGAAGACTACATCAACTTTATTACGCCGCAATTTTCCCGCACGCACATTAACTTCCAGCGCGTGCCGACCGTCGACACCTCCAACCCCTTTGCCGCGAAAGCGATCCCGTCGCTCGACGAAAGCTTTGTGGTGATCCATTTCCGCAATCTGGAAGGCATCGATTTTCCGTGGCTGCTGGCGATGTTGCAGGGCTCATTTATTTCCCACATCAATACCCTGGTGGTTCCGGGCGGAAAAATGGGGCTGGCGATGGAGCTGATCATGCTGCCGCTGGTGCAGCGGCTGATGGAAGGGAAGAAGATCGAGTGATGCAGTTGTGCCGGATGGCGCTACGCTTATCCGGCCTACAAAACGCTTAACATGTAGGCCGGATAAGGCGTTCACGCCGCCATCCGGCTCAGCCTTCAACTACCTCAAATGAATGGGTGATAGTGGCGGCTTTTTCCAGCATCAGCGCCACCGAGCAGTATTTCTCGGCTGACAGATCCACGGCACGTGAGACAACCGCGTCTTTCAGATCTTTACCGGTGACGATAAAGTGCAGATTGATATGCGTGAACAGGCGTGGTGCCTCTTCGCGGCGCTCAGAGGTCAGTTTAACTTCGCAGTCCGTCACGTTGTGACGACCTTTTTGCAGAATAGATACCACGTCAATCGCGCTGCATCCCCCGGCGGCCATCAGCACCATTTCCATCGGGCTTGGCGCTTTATCGCCGGAATTACCGTCCATCAGGATCTGGTGGCCTGAAGCGGACTCGCCCAGGAACGTTAAACCCTCAACCCATTTCACTCTTGCTTGCATTTTATTCACTCCGGCGCGCTAAATTTCCCTTCAGATTACGCGCACATAACAATTCTATCAACGGAAGGCGACCTGCATCATGCTGAAGCGAGACACCAGGAGACACACAGCAAAAGCTATGCTAAAACATTCTGGCTGCTACAGTAATACATTGACGTTAGACATGTATGCAGACGACATCAAACATTAAAGGCTGGATTTTCAAACGGCCACTTCCCGGGAACAGGGAAGCATATGATTGCAACCCCAGACGCAGCGTGTTGATCCTGCTTCTGGAGCCAGCTTATAACAGAGGATAACCGCGCATGGTGCTTGGCAAACCGCAAACAGACCCGACTCTCGAATGGTTCTTGTCTCATTGCCATATTCATAAGTACCCGTCGAAGAGCACGCTGATTCACCAGGGTGAAAAAGCGGAAACGTTGTACTACATCGTTAAAGGCTCAGTGGCAGTGCTCATCAAGGATGAGGAAGGTAAAGAGATGATCCTCTCTTACCTCAACCAGGGCGATTTTATCGGTGAACTGGGCCTGTTTGAAGAAGGTCAGGAGCGCAGTGCCTGGGTACGTGCAAAAACCGCATGTGAAGTGGCAGAAATCTCGTACAAAAAATTCCGTCAGCTTATCCAGGTGAACCCGGATATTCTGATGCGCCTCTCATCCCAGATGGCGCGCCGTCTGCAAGTCACGTCTGAGAAAGTGGGTAACCTCGCCTTCCTCGACGTAACTGGCCGTATTGCACAGACGCTGCTGAACCTGGCAAAACAACCAGACGCCATGACCCACCCGGACGGGATGCAAATTAAGATTACCCGTCAGGAGATCGGTCAGATCGTTGGCTGCTCCCGTGAAACCGTAGGCCGCATCCTGAAGATGCTGGAAGATCAAAACCTGATCTCTGCGCACGGTAAAACCATCGTGGTTTACGGAACCCGCTAAGCCCCTCAAACGGCGTATTGCATTCGCAAGACGCCGTTTTTGTTTGCATTCTCATGTGGCGCAGGCTGATTTATCACCCGGAAATCAACTACGCACTGCGACAAACGCTGGTGTTGTGTCTCCCTGTGGCTGTCGGCCTTGCGCTCGGACACCTGCAACAGGGTTTGCTGTTCTCTCTTGTTCCCGCCTGCTGCAACATTGCCGGACTTGATACCCCGCATAAACGCTTCTTCAAACGCCTGATCGTTGGCGGCTCGCTGTTTGCGGGCTGTAGCCTCGCGGTGCAACTGTTGCTGGCGGAAAGCATCCCCTTACCGCTGATCCTCGGCGGGCTGGCGCTGGTACTTGGCGTAACAGCGGAGATCAGCGCCCTGCACGCGCGCCTGCTTCCGGCGTCGCTGATTGCCGCCATCTTTACGCTAAGCCTTGCCGGCAACATGCCGGTGTGGGAGCCGCTGCTGATCTACGCCTCCGGCACGCTGTGGTACGGGCTGTTTAACTGGCTGTGGTTCTGGATGTGGCGCGAACAGCCACTGCGCGAATCCTTAAGCCTGCTCTACCGCCAGTTAGCGGAATACTGCGAAGCCAAATACAGCCTGCTGACCCAGCATGCGGATCCGGAAAAAGCGCTGCCCCCACTGCTGGCGCGTCAGCAGAAAGCGGTAGATCTGATCAGCCAGTGCTACCAGCAAATGCACATGCTCGCCGCTAATCAGCATAACGATTACAAACGCCTGCTGCGGGCGTTCCAGGTGGCGCTGGATCTCCAGGAGCATATTTCCGTCAGCCTGCACCAGCCGCAGGAAGTGCAGAAGCTGGTGGAGCAGAGCCACGCCGAAGCAGTGATCCGCTGGAATGCGCAGGTTGTCGCCGCGCGATTGCGGGTAATGGCGGATGACATCCTTTATCACCGCTTTCCCGGACGCTTTAACATGGATAAGCAGGTCGGCGCGCTGGAAAAAATCGCCCGCCAGCACCCGGATAATCCCGTCGGCCAGTTCTGCGCCTGGCACTTCAGTCGTATCGCCCGGGTGCTGCGCACGCAGCGGCCGCTGTATGTGCGCGATTTGATGGCGGATAAACAGCGTCGTCAGCCACTGCTCCCGGCGCTGAAAAGTTACCTGTCGTTTAAATCTCCGGCGCTGCGTAACGCAGCACGCATTGCCGTCATGCTCGCCATCGCCAGTCTGATGGGTATCGCCCTGCATCTTCCCAAGCCGTACTGGATTTTGATGACGGTGCTGCTGGTGACGCAAAACGGTTACGGCGCGACGCGGGTGCGTATTCAGCACCGGGCGGCGGGGACGATGGCGGGGCTGATTATTGCCGGGATCACGTTGCACTTTCATGTGCCGGAAGGCTACACGCTGCTCGGTATGCTGGTGATAACGCTGATCAGCTATCTGATCATCCGTAAGAATTATGGCTGGGCGACCGTGGGCTTTACCATCACGGCGGTGTATTCACTCCAGTTGCTGACGCTGAGCGGCGATCAGTTTATTGTCGCCCGCCTTATCGATACGCTCATCGGCTGCCTGATCGCCTTTGGCGGTATGGTCTGGCTGTGGCCCCAGTGGCAGAGCGGACTGTTGCGCCAGAATGCCCATGACGCGCTGGAGGCGGATCAGGACGCCATCCGGCTGATCCTCGGCGACGATCCGCAGCCCACGCCGCTGGCGTACCAGCGCATGCGCGTCAATCAGGCACACAATACGCTGTTTAACTCCCTCAATCAGGCGATGCAGGAGCCGGGCTTTAACACGCACTATCTGGAAGATATGAAGCTGTGGGTGACGCACAGCCAGTTTATCGTCGAGCATATTAACGCCATGACCACGCTGGCGCGTGAACACACCATGCTGACGCCGGATCTGGCGCAGCGTTATCTGGAATCCTGTGAAATTGCGCTCCAGCGTTGTCAGCAACGGCTGGAATATGACGGGCCGGCAGGCTCGGGAGATGCCAATATTCTGGAAGCGCCGGAGACCTTAACCCACGGCCCGATGAGTACGCTGGAACAGCATCTGCAACGTGTTATCGGGCATCTGAACACCATGCACACCATTTCGTCGGTGGCGTGGCGTCAACGCCCGCATCACGGCATCTGGCTGACGCGGACTGGAAAGCGGAAACGTTAGAAATTCGCCGGGTAGCGCTTTCGCTTACCCGGCCTGCGCGCTTAAGTCTGTAGGCCCGTGCAAGCGCAGCGCCGCCGGGCGATACGGTTATCCGTGGACGATTTTGGCGACGGCCTGCGCAAAACGCTTCATCCCTTCGTCGATATCGCTCTCTTCCACCACCAGCGACGGCGCAAAACGCATCACGTCCGGCCCGGCATTCAGTACCATCACCCCTTCGCTGGCGGCGGCATGCAGGAAATCGCGCGCGCGGCCACGGTATTGCGGTTGCAGTTCCGCACCCACCAGCAGACCCATGCCGCGAATATCGCTGAACACGTCATACTGCTCGCCGATCGCCTGAAGATGTTTCACGAAGCGCTGGCGTTTTTCACCCACGCCCTGCAACACTTCCGGCGTATTGATAATATCAAAGGCCGCGCCAGCTACCGCACAGGCCAGCGGATTGCCGCCATAGGTTGAGCCGTGGGAGCCAACATGAAACGCGCTGGCGATATCCTGGGTGGTCAGCATGGCGCTCACCGGGAAACCGCCGCCCAACGCTTTGGCGCTGGTGAGAATATCCGGCGTCACGCCGTAGTGCATATAGGCAAACAGCTCACCGCTGCGGCCCATGCCGCACTGCACTTCATCGAATACCAGCAGCGCCTGATGTTCATCGCACAGCTCGCGCAGTCCTTGCAGGAATTCCGGGGTCGCGGCGGTGACACCGCCCTCGCCCTGGATCGGCTCCACGACGACCGCGCAGGTGTGATCGTCCATCACCGCTTTAACCGCATGCAGATCGTTAAACGGCACATGGATGATGTCTGCCGGTTTTGGCCCAAAACCATCGGAATATTTCGGCTGCCCGCCCACTGACACGGTAAACAGCGACCGTCCGTGGAAAGCATTGTGGAAGGCGATGATTTTCGTTTTGTAGGGGCTGTGACGGGTAGAGGCGTAGTAGCGCGCCAGTTTGAATGCTGTTTCGTTCGCTTCGGTGCCGGAGTTCATAAACAGCACGCGCTCGGCAAAGGTGGCGTCAATCAATTTACGGCCCAGGCGCAGGGCCGGTTCATTGGTAAAGACGTTACTGGTATGCCACAGGATTTCTCCCTGGCTTTTTAACGCCTCAACCAGCGCCGGATGGCAGTGACCGAGTGCCGTAACGGCAATACCACCCGCAAAATCAACGTACTCTTTACCCTGCTGATCCCACACGCGGCTGCCCTTCCCTTTTACCGGGATAAACTCAGCAGGTGCATAAATCGGCAGAATGACGTCATCAAAGGTTGCGCGGGTAATTGCGGTTTGTTCAGTAGCCATGTCACGCCCATCCGTTTTAAGCTGCATTAATCATGAAAATATAAGCACAAAATATGCATAATAAATCACAGCAAGGCAACAAATAATCACCGCGACAGGAAATTAGCCAGCAGTTCGTGCCCCTGTTCGCTGAGAATGCTTTCCGGGTGAAACTGCACCCCTTCCAGATCCCACTGCCGGTGGCGGATCCCCATGATCTCCTGGGTATCGCTCCAGGCGGTCACCTCAAAGCAGTCAGGTAGCGAGGCGGGTTCGATCACCAGCGAATGGTAGCGGGTGACGGTTAACGGATTATTCAACCCCTGAAACACGCCCTTTCCCGTATGGGTGACCGGCGAGGTTTTGCCGTGCATCACTTTCTGCGCCCGCACAATGCGCGCGCCAAATACCTGCCCAATCGCCTGATGTCCCAGACACACGCCCAGCAGCGGCAGCTTGCCGGCATAATGGCGGATCACATCCAGCGACACGCCAGATTCGTCCGGCGTACAGGGGCCGGGCGAGATAACAATTTTCTCCGGCGACAGGCTGTCGATATCCGCAAGGGTAATTACGTCATTACGCCTGACTTCGACCTGTGCCCCCAGCTCGCAAAAATACTGGTACAGATTCCAGGTAAAAGAGTCGTAGTTATCGATAAGCAGGATCATGGTGCGGGATCTTTCAGTGAAAAAATGCGATGCGGGGATTGTACCTGTATCGGCTATCGAAAAGTGATTTTAAGTTTCATGCCAGCGGCGTACTATAGCACCAGGTGCTATATTTCAGGTGACAGGATGTTTGCCGGTGCGCGTGTTCAAAACAAAATGGTTTACTAAGACAGCGAAATCGCATGGGATCCCGGATAGTGAGTTATGCCTCGCTATTACTGCCGTGTTTAAGGGTCAAGCCGATCACCTTGGCGGTGGAGTCTATAAAAAACGCCTCAGCCAGAATCGGGACCGCGCCATCATTCTGGCTAAGGGTGGCCGCCACTGGTTTTATACCTATCTGTACGGCAAGCAGGATACTGCCAATATCAGCGAGGCTGAGCTGGTTGGTTTTCGTGAACTGGCGAAGTACTACGCTGTCCTTACAACAGAACAAATTAGGGTACTGATGAGACGCAAAGAACTGGTGGAGATTTGCCATGACTGCAAAAAATAAATTCAACAGCCCTGCCTTTGAGGCAATTCACAGCGCTGCCACGGCTTTACGTAGCGTGGATGCGATTTCTGCCGAAACAATGCGCAACTTCGATGTGTCCTGTATCAGCCCGGTCAAAGAGATGCCCGCAAGTGAAATCAAAAAACTGCGTGAGAAATTTAATATCAGCCAGCCGGTGTTTGCTCATTACCTGAATACCAGTGTTTCAACGGTGCAGAAATGGGAAAGCGGCGTTAAAAGGCCAGGCGGGTTATCGCTGAAACTACTGGCGATCGTGCAAAAATATGGGTTGAAGATCCTGTTATAAAAATCTTTTCAACGAAAATACGCCACCCGCTACAAAGGCATGGCAAATCGTTATTTTCGTAGGCCCGGCCAGCTTGCGCCGCCGGGCATGGGTTTACTCGGCTTCTTTCGCTTCACTGACCACCTTGCTGAAAATCCTGGTCAATGCAGAGAGATCGCCCATTGCGCCGCTTTGATTAGCCGCGCTCCAGGCATCCGGCTTGATGCCGCGCCAGTCGAGCGAAAAACCGGCGTGGATCGCCAGTTGCTCAAAGAAAATGCGCTGAGCAATACCGTTACCAATGCGGAACGGGTGCAGCACGTTAATTTCGCAATAGTAGTGCGCAAGGCGTTCGGTGAAGGCTTCTTTCTCAAGCCCCTGTAACCAGTTTTCCACCTCCAGCTCCTGCATCAGAGCGTTCCCCTCTTTTTCGATGTAATCGAAATGGCAGAAACGCGTGTCACCCTGATAGATGTCCACTTCACGAATGTCGCCTGCCCAGTCAAAAATATCCTGATACAGGTGGCGGTGAATGGCGCACAGATGTGGCAGGCCAGGGGTATCGGTGCCTAACGGCAGCGTGGCAGCGCGCAGCGCGGTAAATTCATATGCGGCTTCTTCCAGACGCTTCGCCTGACGGATGCCGAGCTTATTGCGCATCACATTGAGGCCGGGGTAAAGATAGGGATCGCGCCCGTCGCCAAACTTATCGCTCATGGTTCCCCCTTAACGCTTCAATGCGCGCGTTCGCTTCATCGGCGCTCAGTTTAATCTCTTCGCACTCGACGCCCTCAAGCCGTCTGCTGGCCTGAAAATTGACGTTACGCTGCTGCTCCCAGAGACGGGATTTTTGCCGGTCGGTGAGTTTTTTAGCCATGACGCCTCCCTGTTGTTGTCGCCCATGAGCCACAAGTATAAGCGGCAATCTGGCGTTGCGCAGGGAAGCAGAGAGAAGCACGGGCAGCACGTGCCCGTGCAAAACGCTTACGGCAGGACTTTCGCGGAAAGGATCAGAACGGGTTTGGTCGGCACATTCTGGTATGGGCCGACATCATGCGTCTGCACCTGAGAAATTTTGTCTGCCACATCCATGCCTTTCACTACCTTACCGAATACCGCATAGCCGAAATCGCGCTGTCCGTGATCGAGGAAGGCGTTGTCCGCTACGTTTAAGAAGAACTGGCTGGTCGCGCTGTCTTTATCCGCGGTGCGCGCCATCGCAATGGTGCCGCGGGTATTACGCAGGCCGTTGTCCGCTTCGTTTTTGATCGGCGGGTTGGGCTGTTTCTGCTGCATCTGCTCATTGAAGCCGCCGCCCTGCACCATGAAGCCTGGGATCACGCGGTGGAAAGTCGTGTTGTTATAAAAACCACTGTTCACATAGCTGAGGAAGTTCTGCACGGACACCGGTGCTTTCTGGCTGTTCAGCTCCAGTTCGATGTCACCGGCAGACGTGGTCAACAGAACATGGGGATCACCTTTTGCTGCCAGCGCAGCCGGGGAAATGGCAGAGAGAGCAAATACAGCTGCGACAGCCGCCAGAGTCATTTTAACCATGAGAATTCCTAAACATAGAGCGGTAAAAGAGCAAGTGGATTGATTCTAAAGAGGCGGTAGCCCACAGGCCAGCGTTTTACCTAATTTTACGAAATTGAAACAGTTGTAACCTCACAAATTTATGATAAATAGCGGCCTAAAGTGTGAGCGATCTCATAATAAATACTGCAATAAGTTTCATATTCATTATTAAAGATTTAAATGTATCACTTTATTGCATAAAATCTGCCCGTTCTCAGCGCTGTCAACGCGCTTTACACTTATATGCACAGGCCAGACATGACTAACAGCAACCGTATTAAGCTCACATGGATCAGCTTTTTCTCCTACGCCCTTACTGGCGCGTTGGTGATCGTCACCGGGATGGTGATGGGAAATATCGCAGAATATTTTAATCTGCCGGTATCCAGTATGAGTAACACCTTCACCTTCCTGAACGCCGGAATTCTGATCTCTATCTTCCTGAACGCCTGGCTGATGGAAATCGTGCCGCTGAAAACGCAGCTGCGCTTCGGTTTTGTGCTGATGATCCTGGCCGTTGCCGGACTGATGCTGACCCACAGCCTGGCGTTGTTCTCTGCCGCCATGTTCGTGCTTGGTCTGGTCAGCGGCATCACCATGTCCATTGGTACTTTCCTGGTAACGCAGATGTATGAAGGACGCCAGCGTGGCTCACGCCTGCTGTTCACCGACTCCTTCTTCAGCATGGCCGGGATGATTTTCCCGATGGTCGCCGCTTACCTGCTGGCGCGCAGCATCGAATGGTACTGGGTTTATGCCTGTATCGGCCTGGTGTACGTCGCCATCTTTATTCTGACCATTGGTTGTGAATTCCCGGCGCTGGGCAAACACGCAGCACCGAGCGACAAGCCGGTTGTGAAAGAAAAATGGGGCATCGGCGTGCTGTTCCTGTCCATCGCGGCGATGTGCTATATCCTCGGCCAGCTCGGCTTTATCGCCTGGGTACCGGAATACGTGAAAGGCATGGGCATGGACGTCAGCGCTCAGGGCAAACTGGTGAGTGATTTCTGGATGTCGTACATGGTTGGCATGTGGGCGTTCAGTTTCATCCTGCGTTTCTTCGATCTACAACGTATCCTGACGGTGCTGGCAGGCCTGGCAGCGGTACTGATGTATCTGTTCATCACCAGCGCAGCAGACCATATGGCGTGGTTTATCATGGCACTGGGCTTCTTCTCCAGCGCGATCTACACCACCATCATCACGCTCGGCTCGCAGCAGACCAAAGTCGCTTCACCGAAGCTGGTTAACTTTGTTCTGACCTGTGGCACCATCGGCACCATGTTGACCTTTATCGTCACCGGCCCGATTGTTGCCCACAGCGGCCCGCAGGCGGCGCTGTTCACCGCGAATGCGCTGTACGCCGTGGTCTTCGTTATGTGCTTCGTGCTGGGCTTCGTTACCCGCCATCGTCAGCATGGCGCAACGGCAACTGCACACTAATTTCTGCGCCCCTTTCCTCCCGGAAAGGGGCATTTTTTACCCTGCTCCCCGCTTAAAAAATCGCTACTCCCTCCCGATAAAAGACGCCTGAACTTTAGGAGTAGGACGTTTTCTTAAAAACCCTGTTTTTTGCTCAGATTTTCCTCAAGTGTGAAAAGCCTGTCATTTCCTTGACTTAGAAAAATCCCCTGAAATCAACCATCTACTCATTAAGTGGTACGTAAAGGTGTAATTGATTTACATCAATAAACGCCATTGCTGAATCGTTAAGGTAGGCAGTAATAGAAAAGAAATCGAGGCAAAAATGAGCAAAGTCAAACTCGCTATTATCGGTAACGGCATGGTCGGCCACCGCTTTGTTGAGGATCTTCTCGATAAAGCAGATGCCAGCCAGTTCGACATTACCATTTTTTGTGAAGAACCCCGTAAAGCCTACGATCGCGTTCACCTGTCTTCTTACTTCTCTCATCACACTGCTGAAGAGCTGTCGCTGGTGCGGGAAGGATTTTACGAAAAGCACGGCGTTAAGGTGCTGGTCGGCGAACGCGCTATCACCATTAACCGTCAGGAAAAGGTGATCCACTCCAGCGCAGGCCGCACGGTCTATTACGATAAACTGATTATGGCGACCGGCTCCTACCCATGGATCCCGCCAATCAAAGGTTCGGATACACAGGACTGTTTTGTTTACCGCACCATTGAAGATTTGAACGCCATCGAAGCCTGCGCCCGCCGCAGCCGCCGCGGCGCGGTAGTCGGTGGCGGTCTGCTTGGTCTGGAAGCCGCAGGCGCGCTGAAAAACCTCGGCGTTGAAACCCATGTTATCGAGTTCGCGCCAATGCTGATGGCGGAACAGCTCGATCAGATGGGCGGCGAACAGCTGCGCCGTAAGATCGAAAGCATGGGCGTGCGTGTGCACACCAGCAAAAATACCCAGGAGATCGTGCAGGAAGGCGTTGAAGGCCGCAAAACCATGCGCTTCGCCGACGGCAGCGATCTGGAAATCGACTTTATTGTCTTCTCCACCGGTATTCGTCCGCGCGACAAACTGGCGACCCAATGCGGTCTGGCCGTTGCAGCACGTGGCGGTATCGTGATTAACGACACCTGCCAGACGTCAGACCCGGACATCTACGCCATCGGCGAATGCGCCAGCTGGAATAACCGCGTCTACGGTCTGGTCGCGCCAGGCTACAAAATGGCGCAGGTGGCGGTTGACCATATCCTCGGCAATGCCAACGCCTTTGAAGGGGCCGACCTCAGCGCCAAGCTGAAACTGCTCGGTGTGGACGTGGGCGGTATTGGCGATGCGCATGGCCGCACGCCGGGCGCACGCAGCTACGTGTACCTCGATGAAAGCAAAGAAGTTTATAAACGTCTGATCGTCAGCCCGGATAATAAAACGCTGCTCGGCGCAGTGCTGGTGGGCGATACCAGCGACTTCGGCAACCTGCAGCAACTGGTGCTGAACGCCATTGAACTGCCGGAGAACCCGGACGCGCTGATCCTGCCCGCCCACGCAGGCAGCGGCAAACCGTCAATCGGCGTGGATAAACTGCCGGACAGCGCGCAAATCTGCTCCTGTTTCGACGTCACCAAAGGCATGCTGATCTCCGCCATCAACAAAGGCTGCCACACTGTGGCGGCGCTGAAAGCGGAAACCAAAGCCGGTACCGGCTGCGGCGGTTGTATCCCGCTGGTCACGCAGGTGCTGAATGCTGAACTGGCGAAACAGGGTATCGAAGTAAACCATAATCTGTGCGAACACTTCGCGTTTTCCCGTCAGGAGCTGTACCACCTGATCCGCGTGGAGGGCATCAAAACCTTCGACGAACTGCTGCACAAATACGGTAAAGGCTACGGCTGTGAAGTCTGTAAACCGACCGTCGGCTCGCTGCTGGCCTCCTGCTGGAATGAGTACGTGCTCAAACCACAGCACACACCGTTGCAGGATACCAACGATAACTTCCTGGCGAACATCCAGAAAGACGGCACCTACTCGGTGATCCCGCGCTCAGCTGGCGGCGAAATCACGCCGGAAGGGCTGATGGAAGTGGGTCGTATTGCCCGCGAGTTTAACCTGTACACCAAAATCACCGGCTCCCAGCGTATCGGCCTGTTCGGCGCGCAAAAAGATGACCTGCCGGAAATCTGGCGTCAGCTGATCGAAGCGGGCTTTGAAACCGGTCATGCCTATGCCAAAGCGCTGCGCATGGCGAAAACCTGCGTCGGCTCCACCTGGTGCCGTTACGGCGTGGGCGACAGCGTAGGCTTCGGCGTGGAGCTGGAGAACCGTTACAAAGGCATCCGCACCCCGCACAAAATGAAGTTTGGCGTGTCGGGCTGTACCCGTGAATGTGCGGAAGCGCAGGGTAAAGATGTGGGTATCATCGCCACCGATAAAGGCTGGAACCTGTACGTCTGCGGTAACGGCGGCATGAAACCACGTCACGCTGACCTGCTGGCGGCAGATCTCGACCGCGATACGCTGGTGAAATATCTCGACCGTTTCATGATGTTCTACATCCGCACGGCGGACAAACTGACCCGTACCGCGCCATGGCTGGAAAATATGGAAGGCGGCATTGATTACCTGAAGAGCGTGATCATTGACGACAAGCTGGGCCTGAACGCCCAACTGGAGGCGGAGATGGCCCGTCTGCGTGAAGCGGTGATCTGCGAATGGACCGAAACCGTCAACGATCCGCAGGCGCAGGTGCGCTTCAGACACTTCATTAACAGCCCGCAGCGCGATCCGAACGTTCAGATCGTCCCGGAACGTCAACAGCATCGTCCGGCCACGCCTTATGAGCGTATTCCGGTGACCATGGTGGAGGAAACCGTATGAGCCAGTGGAACACTATCTGCAACATCGCTGACATCATTCCGCAGACCGGCGTGTGCGCGCTGGTAAATAACCAGCAGGTGGCCATCTTTCGGCCGCGTCAGGACGAAGAGGTTTTCGCCATCAGCAATATCGACCCGTTTTTTGAAGCGAGCGTGCTGTCGCGCGGTCTGATTGCCGAGCACAACGGCGAGCTATGGGTCGCCAGCCCGCTGAAAAAACAGCGTTTCCGCCTGCGGGATGGGCTGTGTATGGAAGATGAAAGCCACTCGGTCGCGCATTTCGAGGCGCGGGTCAAGGATGGCCAGGTGCAGGTGCGCGGTTAAGTATTCAGGGAGGCGCAACGCCTCCCTTTTTTAAGTTTTTCTTTTTCATTTTTCACACAACATCTTTTTTGCGGCAACGCAAAGGATGACGTGTTAGAGGATAATCACTATGTTTACCGACACCATTAATAAGTGTGCCGCGAACGCGGCGCGTATTGCCCGGCTCTCGGCGCAAAACCCACTCGGCTTCTGGATCAGCTCTGCTATGGCGGGCGCTTATGTTGGGCTGGGTATCATCCTCATTTTTACTCTCGGTAACCTGCTCGATCCCAGCGTTCGTCCGCTGGTGATGGGGGCGACCTTTGGTATTGCCTTAACGCTGGTGATTATTGCCGGTTCTGAATTATTCACCGGCCACACCATGTTTCTGACCTTTGGCGTGAAAGCGGGCACCATCAGCCACGGACAGATGTGGACTATCCTGCCGCAAACCTGGCTCGGTAACCTGATTGGCTCGGTGTTCGTCGCGCTGCTCTATAACTGGGGCGGCGGCAGCCTGTTACCGCTCGATACCAGCCTTGTGCATACTGCGGCGCTGGCGAAAACCACCGCACCTGCGGGCGTGCTGTTTTTCAAGGGCGCGCTGTGTAACTGGCTGGTTTGTCTGGCGATCTGGATGGCAGTGCGCACCGAAGGCGCAGCGAAATTCCTTGCCATCTGGTGGTGTCTGCTGGCGTTTATCGCCTCCGGCTACGAGCACTCCGTTGCCAACATGACGCTGTTCGCGCTCTCATGGTTTGGGCATCACAGTGAAGCCTATACCCTCTCCGGAATTGGACATAACCTCTTGTGGGTAACCCTCGGCAATACTTTATCCGGTGCCGTATTTATGGGTCTGGGTTATTGGTATGCTACTCCTCGCGCTGAACGCCCTGTTGCGGCAAAAGCGACGCTCACGGAAACCCTGGGCCAATAAAAATAATGAGGTAATGTCGTGCACCATCTTCCGATCTTTTGTCAATTACGCGGTCGCGACTGCCTGCTGGTCGGCGGTGGCGATGTCGCAGAACGTAAAGCCCGACTGCTGATGGAAGCCGGTGCACGGCTCACCGTTAACGCGCTGGCCTTTTCTCCCCAGTTTACCGTCTGGGCAAACGAAGGCATGTTGACGCTGGCGGCAGGCGAGTTTAACGACGCGCTGCTCGACACCTCCTGGCTGGTGATTGCCGCCACCGACGATAACGACGTCAACCAGCGCGTCAGCGACGCTGCGGAAGCCCGACGCATTTTCTGCAACGTGGTGGATGCGCCGAAAGAAGCCAGCTTTATCATGCCGTCCATTATCGATCGTTCGCCGCTGATGGTGGCGGTCTCCTCGGGCGGCACTTCCCCCGTACTGGCTCGTCTGTTGCGTGAGAAACTCGAAGCCGTGCTGCCGCAACATCTGGGCCAGCTTGCAGGCTATGCAGGTAAACTGCGTGAACGCGTAAAAACGCACTTTGATAACGTGGGCGAGCGCCGCCGTTTCTGGGAAAAATTCTTTGTGAACGATCGCCTCGCGCAGTCGCTTGCTAATGACGATACCCAGGCCGTCAGCGACGTCACCGAACAACTGCTGAACGAGCCGCTGGATAAACGCGGCGAAGTGGTGTTGGTAGGTGCAGGGCCGGGCGATGCCGGGCTGCTGACCTTAAAAGGCCTGCAACAGATCCAGCAGGCAGATGTGGTGGTCTATGACCGTCTGGTCTCCGACGACATTATGAACCTGGTACGCCGCGACGCCGACCGTATCTTCGTCGGTAAACGCGCGGGTTATCACTGCGTCCCGCAGGAAGAGATCAATCAGATCCTGCTGCGCGCTGCGCAGTCCGGTAAACGCGTCGTGCGTCTGAAAGGCGGCGATCCCTTTATCTTCGGACGCGGTGGCGAGGAGCTGGAAACCCTGTGTCATGCGGGCATTCCCTTCTCGGTGGTACCGGGGATCACGGCGGCATCCGGATGTTCAGCCTATTCTGGCATTCCGCTGACCCACCGTGATTATGCCCAGAGCGTGCGACTGATCACCGGCCATCTGAAAACGGGTGGGGAACTGGACTGGGCCAACCTTGCCGCCGAAAAACAGACGCTGGTGTTTTACATGGGACTGAACCAGGCCGCGACTATCCAGGCGCAGCTGATCGCCCACGGCATGGAAAGCGATATGCCGGTGGCACTGGTGGAAAACGGTACTTCGGTTAAGCAGCGGGTCGTTAGCGGTTCGCTCAATGAACTGGGGGAACTGGCAACCCAGGTGGCAAGCCCGGCGCTGATTATTGTCGGGCGGGTGGTCGCCCTGCGCGATAAGCTCAACTGGTTCTCAAACCATTGATAACCGCGGATAAAGCCAGCGCCGTCTGGCTTTATTTCATTTTATGCTGCTTTACCAGTCCGGCTTCGGACTAAGCGATCGCCTTAAAGTTCAATATAATCATGTAGTTATAATTGACGTTGCAAATATTGCGCCTCGCAAATATCCATCGCAATTATGAAAAACTCGCTGATTACTCTGAATGACAAGGAAGATCGAATGAAGAAGATCGTTAAAATCGCTGTGCTGTTTGCAGCCGTCGCTACCCTCTCCGCCTGTACGGGTCACGTGCAGAATAAAGCCAACAACTGCAGCTATGATTACCTGTTGCATCCGGCGATTTCCATTTCAAAAATCATCGGCGGCTGCGGCCCGGCGGCAGCACAGTAACGGGTTTAATTACGCTTGCGCCGATACAAAAAAACCGGGAAATTCCCGGTTTTTTTTACGCCTGTCAGTGACCGGCTATGGCTTGCTTTATGCTCTCGTGCAGAATACGTAACACCGTTTCTTCGCCGCTGCGGTTTGGGTTAATGCGGATCGCCGCCTGCGCGAGTTCGGGTCTTACCTCACGGAAAGTTCCTGAAAGCCGATAAAACAGCGGCGGGATCTCATACTTCGATTCCGCGCCTACCGGATACGGCAGCGCGCCGCGTTTTTGCGCCTCAATCAGCACGGCCTGTGCGATCGGCTGATGAAACTCAACGATGAGCACCTTTGACTGCGCATTCGCCAGCACCGCCTGTTTTACCTCCGGGATGCGTCCATTGTTCAGCAGCGTGAGCAAACGCTCGCTGACCCCCGCCTGCACCGCGTGCATGACCGGCGCAAAAACCAGACCGCGCAGGACGTCCAGCGCCTGCGGCCCCTGGATCTGGCTGCCGCCCGAGTAGAGGGTTGATCGAATACGGGCGATAGCCTCTGCTTGTCCTGCCACCGCCCCGACGCCTTCTGGCCCAAACAGCTTAAAGCAGGAAAACGTCGACAACGTCGCCCCACATTCACAGCCAATACGATCGACTTTCATCACCGCGTAATTGTCATCGGTCACCGTCGGCACAGCGTGCTGCGCCAGCATCTCAAGGACCTCCGCCAGCCGATAACTGTCCTGCGGTTGCTGACGCGTATGCTGTACCAGCGCGGCATGGGGACGGTGCTCAGCAATCGCCTGTTCTGTTGCCGCCAGGTTATTCAAGTCTGCCCTGACCAGCACGATCCCCATTTGCCCGATAATCACCTGCGACGTTGGATAAACCGGCGCATCATGCACCAGCAAACGCTGGCCGGGTCTGAGCAATGCGGCAAGCGCGGCGCGGATCGCCCCCGTTCCCGCCCCCTGCACCAGTACCGCCGCCTCAGCATGAAAGGCCTCGGCCAGCACGTTTTCCACACGCTGCGTTATCCGTGGCTGATTCAGCCCCGGACTCAGCCCCAGATCACCACCGGCCAGGAAATCTGCGCCGGGGAAATGACGGCAAATCGTATCCACCAGCGCAAACTGCTTTTGCTGCGCCTCGGCAAGGGACAAACTTTTCAGGGGAAATGTCTTCATGTTTGCCTCCTCAGGCGGGAATGAACAATCCCGCCCAGTAGAGAATATTCAGCACAATGCCGGTGATCATCACCGCGATCACCGGGGCCGCCATCTTCTGCACCGGACGACCAAGCGATTCGTTGAGGAAATAGAGAGCAACCGCAATGGAGAAGCCGGTATAACCCGCCATTTTGATGGCTGCAAAGATTGAACCGACCAGCAGCGCCATTTCCATCAGCATATTCATGGCGTTGCGAATATTATCCGAGGCGTTGCGGACAGACGGATAGCGTCCAAGCCATTTGCCGATTGAACGCAGCAGCAGCACTTCTGCGGAAATCACCACCGCGCCGAGAATAGCCGCCAGCCAGGGATTGGGTGCCAGATAACCGACGGCATACACAAAGGTAAAGCCCGCCACCGCATAGACGCCCGTCGCCAGCGCAGTAGTGGCGATCAGCGGCACAAAACCCAGCCCGCGCATCAGTTCCGCCAGTGCCGCCTGATTGACCAGCGTCTGCGACTGCTCCGGGGTGATCCCCACGGAATACGCTTTCTCCAGGGTAAAAATGGACACCTCGCTGCCGGCAAAAATTTTCATGCTGGCGACGGCGGCGATCAGCGCCCCGACAATGGCGATATAAGGCAGGTTTTTGATGATGCGCGACGTTCGTTCCTCAAATACCGACAGCCCACTGGTATCGGCCTCCGCATCGCCACGCTGACGCAGATCGTGCGTGATGGCGATGGCCAGCAGCATCAGCATACCGATGAAAATCTCAATCGATTCTGGATTGAGATGCGGGAAGTAACGCACCACCAGCACGCGGGTCATCAGTACCACTACGGCAGCCAGCAGGCTGTGCTTCCACCCAAACTGGTAAAAGATCGCCACCAGCGGAAAAAGAGCGAACGCGGAAACCACCGGCGAGCTGAGTTCGCCAAGGCTCCCCAGCACATCCACAGGCAATGCCGTCAGCAATTGGTTAACGGGCAGCAGGCAGGTCAGCAGCAGCACACCCCAGACAGCGCCCAGGCCAAACGCCAGCAGACTGTTTGCCGCCAGCACGCCGAGAATATCCGTCGGCAGGAACAGCAGCCACGCATTGAGCAGACCCGTCTTGAGAGTGAAGGAGATGCCCACCGAGGCCACAAAGCCGATACTCAGGCCAAAGGCGATGCTCCCCGCTTCGCGGCGGTTCATATAGCCCTCAATCAGCTGGGGCAAAATGGGCCGAATACCGTCATGGAACACGGCGGCCGAGCGGTGCGCCAGCAGCGACGTCATCCCCGTCAGACAAGCCACCACGATAATCTGAATATACAGATCCATAATCGCGCCCTTTTATTTCAGATGGTTAACCAGCATCGGGATCGCATGTTCTACATGCTCGACGGAGAGGCCAAATGCCACCTTCCCTTCCGCAATCATTTTGGCGATATGTTCGTCTTTCGCTTTAATGCCCGGCTTCGCGATGGTGCAGCTTTTGTTGTAGCCAATCACCGCAATGGCAATCGACAACGCGGCACCCGCCCCCGTGTTGCAGGCACCAATGTAATAATCCAGCTGTCCCGCTTTTACCTTCATCGCCGCATCCATGTCGTTGTGGATGAACACCTCAAAGCAGCCCGGAGCCGCCGTTTCGATGGTCTTTTTAATCTGCTCACGCTGTAAGCCAGCAACGCCAATCTTTTTCATGAGTCGGTCCTTATTGGAAAAATTGTGAGGGGTTATCGCGCAACATGATGTCCACATCGGCCTGAGAGAATCCGGAATGGCGCAGCTGTGGGATAAATGAGGTCAACAGATAGCCGTAGCCAGTGCCGCCATTGGCTTTTAAATGGGAACGGCGGGTAATATCCATCGAGAGCATGACGTGGTTCAGCAATCCACGGTCACGCAACGCGTGCAGCATGCCGATGCGTTTTTCGTCCGGGTAGTAGTTGTTTTTACCGATGGTATCGAACTGCACATACGCGCCCAGATCGATCATGCGTAAGATGTTGTCGAGGTTATCTTTCAGATCGCAATGGCCGATAACCACGCGGGACAGATCGACGCCCTGAGCCTTTAGCAGCGCCAGTTGCTCAAGCCCCATGGTACTGAAAGAGGTATGGGTCGAGATGGGGCGTCCGGTTTCGTTGTGCACCCGCGCGGCGGCGATAAACACCTTTTCCTCACGCGGGGTGATCACCCCTTCGCTGGAGCCAATCTCGGCGATGATGCCCGCCTTCAGATCGGTGCCATCAATACCGATAACAATCTCATCCACCATCTCCTGCGCCAGTTGCGCCACGCTGCGGGTAGTGACATGTTCCGGGAAAAAGGCATCCTGGTAATATCCCGTACAGGCCACGACATTCATACCGCTATCGCGCATAATATCAAGCAAAAACTGTGGGTTACGCCCCATGTAGCGGTTGGACATCTCAATCACGTTGCTTACGCCTGCGGCGCGCAGTTCGCGCATTTCCTGGCAGATCAGATCGTACTGATCCAGGCGGCAGTCAGGGTTATTCTTGAAGCCGGAGAGATCGATATGCAGATGCTCATGGGCATAGGTGTAACCCGTCGGATCAAAATTCATCGCGCGTCTCCTGTCAGTCGCAGTGCCGAAAGAAATGAAGTGCCGTTTTGCGGCGGTGCCGCGCCGAAAAATTCACAAACTGTCGCCCCCACATCAGACAAGGTGGTGCGAACGCCCAGCCGGGCAGGTGCCATCCCCGGCTGATACACCAGCACCGGCACCACTTCGCGGGTGTGATGGCTGTGACCAATGGTTGGATCGTTACCGTGATCGGCCATGACGATCAGACAATCTTCCTGCGTCATTGCCGCCATTAGCAGCGCAAGATTGCGGTCCACGAGCTGCAGGCGGTCAGCGTAACGGGCCACATCTTCGGCATGACCAGCGAGATCGGTTTCCTGGATATTGGTGCAGATAAACACAGTCGAATGGGCGTTAAATTCCTCAAGCGTGATGTCCATGATGCGCTGGCTGTCCACCAGATTTTGCCAGCTGCGGCCATGCGGATTACTGACAATGTCCGCTACTTTACCCACCAGAACGGTGGGGATGCCCGCCTCATAGAGCTTGTGGGGCACCTGCGCCCTGGCATCCACGCCATACCCCATATGCATCACCTGAAAACCCTTTTCATAGGCACCGGAGCGCGGCGCATTGATACCGATAAAGCGCGCCTCTTTTGTCTCCACCGCATCCAGAATCCGCTGGCTGTCTGCCAGCGCGCCGCCAAAGGCGATGACGCGCCCCACCTGAACCTGCTCACGCACCACACGTCCGATATTCTGCACTTGCGCAAAAGGGATGGCAGAGAGATTGGCCGTCACGTTGTAGACCTGGCCTAAATCCGCTTCGAGGTTATCCCCTACCGCCACCGTCTGGTTTACCCACAAAAATGCCAGATCGCCGCCGCGCCGCTCCACCTGCCAGCCTGCGTCTTTCAGCGCGCTTTCGACAGGATCTATCACCTCGCTGAACGGCATGCGCAGCGGTGCCTGCGGGCGGGTACCTAAAATCTCCTGATGACCCATAAAGGTATCGCCGCCTTCGTGCTGTAATTCCGCCACACCCCATACCGCTGTAGCAGAGGGTTTCATCGCCCCCGGCGTAAAGCCCAGCGCATTAATAAGCCCCAGCTTTTCCAGCGTCGGCAGCGATAAGTGCGGCAACCGGGCGAGGATATGCCCGCAGGTATTCGCCCCTGCATCCTGTGGCCTTACCCGCGCCACATCGTTCATTGCGCCGACCCCAAAGCTGTCGATAACCAACACCACACATCGCGCCATTACTCCTCCAGAACGTTTCCGAGACTGTCGTAACGGGCGACAATGTGTGCCGCGCCGCGCTGAATACCGGACACCAGCACCACATCGCTGCGCGTCACGAAGATCTGCGTACGGAAGCAAAACACGACCGCACTGCCGACCGGGTGCTCACCCGCCAGCGGCAGGTAATAATCAATGCTGCTGACATCCACGGCCTTCAGGGTCGTTGCCACGGGCGTGTCAGTGCCGGGCATGAACACCAGCGCGTTTTGTGCATGGCCGCGACGATAATAACCACCGCCATAGCAGTAACTGTCGCCACGAAAATGGTGTGAAATTTCGCTCAGCCAGAGCATGGCGATACGTTCAGGCTGATCGCCCTGTCGATTCGCAGGCAGGGTGCCGGTCAGCGCATGCCCCGGCTCGGCATGGGTCACGCCGTATTTCGCCAGCAGTGGTAGCGAGGCACAGCTGCTGGCGGAAGGCGCGTTAAGCTGTTCGATGGCGATCCCCGCGTCTGCCAGTTGCCGTCGGGCGGCGACCAGCGTATGCAGATTTGGCGTTGGCACCGTCTGTGCGGATTGCTCATCCCAGAGCAGGCAGGGAAAATGGGTTAATCCGATCAGCCGTAGGCCGGGGAGACGGCGAATTTCAGCCGCCATGTCCGTCAGACCGAACAGCGGAAAGCCACTCTCCTGGCCCGGGTAGAGAAAATCATCTTCGCCGTAGACTTTGAGCATCACCTTCTGTTCACGACCTGCTTTTACGGCGGCCGCCGAAACTTCGCGCGCTTTTTCCAGCGAATAGAGCGTGATGACATCCGTCCCTTGCGCCACCGCGTCGCTGACCTGCCGGGAGGGGATTTGCACCAGATGCCCCTGATGCGCCACCGGCAGCCCGGCGCGGCGCATCACACGGCTCTCTTTGTAATCGACGACCACGATACCGGCGTACCCCAGTTGCAGGAGCTTCTCCGCCAACCAGGGATTACGCCCGAGCTGCTTGGTCATCAGATAAAGTGCGATGCCCTGCTCCTGCGCCACCGCCAACAGACGTCGGCCATTTTCCATCACCTGGTCGACATCAATGACCCAGCTGTCCGGCGCAATTTTTCCTTGTTGCCACAAATCGACAGCGGCAGTGATAAGAGCAGGGTTCTGGCGTTTCAGTGCATGTATAAACATCGGATTGCCTCGTTTCTGATCCTTCGGCTAAATATTCATTTTTCTGAATATTTAAGGTGCGATACGCCGATCTTCCTCATTTCTCAGACGTTGTCCTGCGCGGCCATCCACAGTCCGTACAGGTTCGCCAGCAGATAGCCTTCTTCACTGGTGTGGAGCCTGACATCGCACTCTTTCAGCAGCGCCTTATGCGCCTGTAAAATGGCGGGCCAGGAAGGAGACCGCGCCATTTCCGCCAGCAGTTCAGCATCCAGCGGTTCAATCACTTCTCCACGACGGCTGCGCATGAGCGCGCTCGCCATATGGGTTATCGCCATCGCGCCCTGCTCGGTGCGTACCGGCAGACGCCACTCTGTTTCCAGTCGCCTGACAACCCGCAGCATGGTATTGCACACCGGTTTGTCGATGACACCCGCCTCGCACAGCAGATTGAGTCTGTTTTCCATAAAGCCGCCTTTAATAACTCGGTTCCTGTTCGCCGTTTGCGACACGCTGTTGATGGGCAAGCAGCGCCGCTTTGTCGACCACCGCACGCAACAGTTGCAGCATCGGGTAGTCGTCTGCGCGGATCAGCACCACGGCCTCCGTTGCCTGCAAGAAACGCGGATCGTCGGTCAGCGGTGTGGCTTCAAGTCCCAACACGGCCAGCTCGGCTTCTGCCGCTACGTTCCAGATCACCGCATCCACATCGCCTTTCGCAATGCGCTGGAGGCTTTCGTGATACGGCAGGTCAATCAGTTCCACATCCTGACCGCCAAAACAGGCTTCGGTCATGATTTTCTGATCCGCCGAGTGGTTATCCAGCCCGACGCGCTTCACGCCGCCGCTCTCACCCTTGCGGCAGATAAGCTGGTGTTCGCCGACGTAGGTATGCGGCCCCAGCGCCAGCGCGATACGCAAACCGTCCTGTGCCAGATAGCTTTCCGCTGCCAGCCGGGACACCACCGCCATGTCGTACACGCCGTTTTGCAGGCACTCCACGCGAATATCCGCCCCGCGCATATGGGCGTAATAAAACGGGATGCCGTCGAACTGGGCTTTCAGCCCGCTCGCCAGCCCTTCATACAGGCGGGTATAGGGCAGCGGCATCGCACAGACGACGTTGTTAATATCGACATGTTTCAGCAAGGTACGGTTATCCATCTCGACCAGATAACTGCCGTTACGCCCGCGTCGTTCAATACGGATGGCACCCGATGATTCCAGCGTTTTCAATGCCGCCTGGGTAAGGCCCACGGAGGAATGGCATTCACTTGCCAGTTCATCGATGGTTTTCAGGCGGTTACCGCATTTCTCTCCAAGCAGGTAACGGGCCAGGGTGGTGAGTACCACCCCTTCTTTCTTAATAAATGTCCGGCGCATGGTATATTTTCATTAAATTGAATATTTATATCCTCAGTAAAATGAAGATATATGGCAAGGGCAGATTGTGCAAACGGCGAGGCGCTTCACATTTTTTGTATTGTGGAGGGGATAACGGGGATAAAAAGGTTCCGGACAGACGCCGGATGGCGGCTGCGCCTTATCCGGCCTACAACGAACATACCCTGTAGGCCGGATAAGACGCTGGCATCGCCATCCGGCATCGACGTCAGTTACGGCTTCGCGACGAAACCAATCGCTTCGTACACTTTTTTCAGCGTCACGGCGGCATGGGCACTGGCTTTTTCTGCCCCTTCGCGCATGATCTTTTGCAGGAAAGCTTCGTCATTGCGGTAGCGGTGGTAGCGTTCTTGTAATTCGGTCAGCATAGTAGACACGGCTTCTGCCACTTCACCTTTCAGATGGCCATACATTTTGCCTTCGAAATGCTGCTCCAGCTCCGGGATGCTCTTACCGGTCACGGCAGACAGGATATCCAGCAGGTTAGAAACGCCCGCTTTATTCTGCACGTCATAGCGCACGACTGCCGGCTCATCGGAGTCGGTTACAGCACGTTTGATCTTCTTCACTACCGACTTCGGATCTTCCAGCAGGCCGATAACGTTGTTGCGGTTATCGTCGGACTTGGACATTTTTTTCGTCGGCTCAAGCAGGGACATCACGCGCGCGCCGGATTTCGGAATAAAAGGTTCCGGCACTTTGAAGACGTCGCCGTAAATGGCATTGAAGCGCTGTGCAATATCGCGGCTCAGCTCAAGGTGCTGCTTCTGATCTTCGCCCACTGGCACCTGGTTGGTCTGATACAGCAGAATATCAGCGGCCATCAGCACCGGATAATCGAACAGACCGGCGTTGATGTTCTCGGAATAGCGCGCTGACTTGTCTTTGAACTGCGTCATGCGGCTTAACTCACCGAAATAGGTGTAGCAGTTCAGCGCCCAGCCCAGCTGCGCGTGCTCCGGCACATGGGACTGTACGAAGATGGTGCTTTTCTCCGGATCGATACCGCATGCCAGATAGAGCGCCAGTGTGTCGAGGGTGGCTTTACGCAGCTTTTCAGGATCCTGGCGGGCGGTGATGGCATGCAGGTCAACGATGCAGTAAATGCAGTGGTAATCATCCTGCATACCTACCCACTGACGCAGCGCACCCATATAGTTACCGATGGTCAGTTCACCTGAAGGCTGTGCGCCACTAAATACGATGGGCTTAGTCATGATTTTCTTCCTGATCCTCGCTGTGCGGGAGCCCGAGCACGGGCAGTAAATCGTTAAAGCGGTCGAACACGTGATCCGGCTCGCTAAGCGTAATGGCTTCACCGTAGTTGTAGCCGTAAGTCAGGCCAACAGAGCAACAGCCTGCGGCACGTGCCGCCAGAATATCATTGCGGGAATCGCCGACAAAGAGCAACGCCTGCGGTTCGATGCCCAGCTTTTCCGCCACCAGCAGCAGCGGCTCCGGGTGCGGCTTTTTGTTTTTAACGTCATCGCCGCCAATCACCACGCTAAAGAAACGGGCGAGGTTAAGCGCCTCCAGCAGCGGGGCGACAAAAGGCGTCGGTTTGTTGGTGACCAGCGCCAGCGGCAGGCCCTGCGCCTGTAGCGCGGCCAGCGTCTGTTCAACGCCAGGGAACAGGAAACTGCCCTCTTCCACGACATCAGCATAATAACGATCGAACAGTTTACGCAGCATGCGTAACTGCTCTTCTTCCGGGATATCGGCGTGGTCAACGGCGGGTTTACCGACCGTTGCGCGTAAAACCGCGCGCTCCTGACGGGCCCAGCTCAGCGCGCGCTGCATCAGCACGTCGGCCCCGTTCCCAATCCACGTGATCACACGCTCTTCGCCCGCCTGCGGCAATTCAAGCGCATACAGCGCCATATCCACCGCATGGGTTAAGCCCGGCGCGCTGTCAACCAGCGTACCGTCGAGGTCAAATGCGACGCCCCGGATGTCCTGCTTCTTATTCATGGCCGACCTTTGCGAGTTCACTGCGCATTTCATCAATAACCTGTTTGTAATCGGGCTTATCGAAAATCGCCGAGCCTGCGACGAACATGTCAGCACCGGCAGCAGCGATGTCGCGGATATTGCTCGCCTTCACGCCGCCGTCCACTTCCAGACGAATATCACGGCCAGAAGCATCGATACGGCGACGGGCTTCGCGCAGCTTATCCAGCGTCTGCGGAATAAACGACTGGCCGCCAAAGCCAGGGTTGACGGACATCAGCAGGATCACGTCCAGCTTGTCCATCACATAATCGAGGTAGCTCAGGGAGGTCGCCGGATTAAATACCAGCCCGGCTTTACAGCCGTGTTCTTTGATCAGTTGCAGCGTGCGGTCCACGTGCTCGGACGCTTCCGGATGAAAAGTGATGATACTGGCGCCCGCCGCGGCAAAATCCGGCACCAGTCTGTCGACCGGTTTTACCATCAGATGCACGTCAATCGGGGCGGTGATGCCGTAATTGCGCAGGGATTTCAGCACCATCGGACCCATGGTCAGGTTCGGCACATAATGGTTATCCATCACGTCAAAATGCACCACATCACCACCGGCTGCCAGCGCTTTCGCGGTATCTTCACCCAGGCGGGCAAAATCAGCCGACAGAATCGAAGGGGCTATTAAATACTGTTTCATCCGCATCTCCTTAGAGGTTTTAGCGGCGGGCGAAACGGCTCAGGGGCGATACAGAGCCAGCAGTTCGTCCACCTTTTTACGTGTGCCGCCATTACTGCTTATGCTGCGCCGCACTTTTAACAAATGCATCTCTGCCTGACTGTACCATTCACGGGTTAACGACGTATCGTGATTGGAGATCAGCACCGTGATCTGCTCTTTCTTCAGGTTTTCCGCCAGCTTCGCCAGGTGCGCCTGCTGTTCCAGGCTAAAGCTGTTGGTGTGATAGGCGGTAAAGTTAGCGGTAGAGGTCAGCGGTGCGTAAGGCGGATCGCAGTACACTACCGAATCTTTGGTGGCGCGCGCCATGCTGTCGGCATACGTCTCACAGTAGAAAAACGCGTTCTGCGCTTTCTCGGCAAAGTGATACAGCTCCGCTTCCGGGAAGTAGGGCTTCTTATAGCGACCAAAAGGCACATTGAACTCGCCGCGTAAATTGTAGCGGCACAGACCATTGTAGCCATGGCGATTCAGATACAGGAACAGCACCGCCCGACGCAAGGTATCACGGCACAGGTTAAACTCAGCACGCAGCTGGTAGTAAACCTCGGCCTGATTGGTTTGCGGAACAAAGAGTTCCCGCGCGTTCTGCACATACTCATCGGTACGGGTCTTCACGATGTCGTAGAGGTTAATCAGATCGCTGTTAATGTCGGCAAGGATATAACGAGAAAAGTCGGTATTGAGAAATACCGACCCGGCACCTACAAACGGCTCAATCAGGCACTCGCCTTGCGGCAAGTGCTTCTTGATGTCGTCGAGCAGGGGGTACTTGCCCCCTGCCCATTTCAGAAAAGCGCGATTCTTTTTCATGCTGACTGACTAATTACACCTTCTCCGGCTGTGGAGAAAGCTCCGACAGCAACCTGCGCTTTAATCATTATTTGAGATCGGCCTGCACCTGGTGCACTGGCTTCGCCCATGGGTTCTTCGCCTGAACATCGGCTGGCAACGTTGCCACGGCGCGTTTAGCTTCTTCTTTAGAGGCATAAACACCGCTCACCAGCACATACCACGGCTGACCGTTGCGGGAAGTCTGATAAACCACGTAGTTTTTCAGATTCTCTTTCTTCGCCCAGGCGTTCAGGTTGTTTGAGTTGGAAGAACTGCTCAACTGCAACGTGTAATGACCTGACGGCGCGGATTTTAACGCACCCACATTACCCGTGGTACCACCCGCCGTTGCGGCTGGCGTCGCGGATTTCGCCGGCGCGGTCGCCGCAGGTGCCGTGGTAGTGGCAGTCTCAGCAGGCGCAGCCGACGTTGTCGCAGCGGGTTTAGCCGGAGCGCTGGCCGTTGCTTTCGGTGCTGTTGTCGTTGCAGCAGGGGTTTTCGCCGGTGCGGCAATTACCGTTTCCGTACGCTTCGGCTGTACCGGCACGGCTTTCGGCGCGGTCTGCGTAGCCTGCGGTTTACTCTGCGTTTTGCTTTGCGATTTCGGCTCAATCACCGTCTGCTTGCGCTCGGTGGTGCGTGGAGTCGTCTGACGTTCCGCCGTGTCGGTGGTCTGACGCGGTGCGGCAGCGCCATTACGCAGCGGAGCTACGGTCGCCGGTTCCGTCGGCAGCGTGGAGTTTACCGCCACGTTGTTGAGCTGATCCTGATTTTGCGGCTGGGTCAGCGCGTTGTTCAGGTCACCCTGCACTTCCACACGCTGCTGGCCTTCTGGCGTAGCGGCAGTCTGCGCCTGCGTCGGAGTAGACGAAATCGGCGGCAGAGAAACGTCCTGCTGGTTGCCAGCCGTCTGCTCAGCAGAGGTGGTGCCAGGGGCAGGTTGCGTCGCGTTTGGCTGGTCGGCGGCATTACTGGTGGTGTTGCTGCCAGCCAGATCGATATTTTTCTCAGTGGACGCCGTTTGCTCGCTGTTGTTTTTGCTCACCGGTGATTTCAGCGCGGAGCCGATACCGACGATTAACAGCAACAGCACCAGGATCCCCAGACCAATCATCATATACTGACGAGACGCGGGTTTCGCGGCGGCGGCTTTTTTACGATTGCGCGGACGGCGCGTGTCGCGCGGCTCATCCACAGAGGCGTCTTCTTCCTCGTACTCCTCGTCTTCACGCGGCTTACGGGATCGCGAAGGACGGCGATCGTCTGCATCCAGATCGACATCATCGAAATTGATTTGCGGTTCACTGTCACGATCAGAAGATTGACGGGAACGACCAGTACGACGATCGCTGGGATCGGGTTTCAGCTCGTCTTCTGGTTTATATTCATCCATTTAACACCCCACTCATAGGCTTATGCTTACCACGTGCATGTCGCCCGAAGTTAAAACGCCACGGCTGGCGCGGCCAGACCTTTCTAATTGTTACGCTTGCTGGCAATCCGCAATGGCGCCAAGTACAACATCATGCGGAACGCCGCCGCGAACTTCACTTTTACCGATGGCAAGCGGGAGCACTAAGCGCATCTCGCCCGCCAGCACTTTCTTGTCGCGCATCATATGAGGCAAATAAGCCTCGCGGGACATCTCTTGCGGGCCGTTGACCGGAAGGCCGGCTCGCTTGAGCAGCGTAATAATACGTTGTGTATCCTGCTGGTCGAACTGCCCGAGGCGTTCAGCCACACGTGCAGCCATCACCATACCCGCAGCGACAGCCTCACCATGCAGCCAGTTACCGTAGCCCATTTCAGCTTCGATAGCATGACCAAAGGTATGCCCCAGGTTCAGTAAAGCACGTAAGCCGGTTTCGCGCTCGTCAGCTGCCACAACTTCGGCTTTTAACTCGCAGCAGCGGCGAATACAGTACGCCATCGCCGGCCCGTCCAGACGCAGTAATGCATCCAGATTGTCTTCCAGCCAGATAAAGAATTCGCGGTCGAGAATGATGCCATATTTAATGACTTCAGCCAGACCAGAGGAGAGTTCACGCGCAGGCAAAGTAGACAAGCAGTCGAGATCCACCACCACAGATGCGGGCTGGTAGAACGCGCCAATCATGTTTTTGCCAAGAGGATGGTTAACCGCCGTTTTGCCGCCAACGGAGGAATCGACCTGCGAAAGCAACGTGGTCGGCACCTGAATGAAGCGGACACCACGCTGATAGCTGGCTGCCGCAAACCCGGTAAGATCGCCCACCACACCGCCGCCCAGGGCGACCAGCGTCGTGTCGCGGCCATGAGGTTTTTGCAACAAGGCGGTGAAGACCGTATCGAGCACTGCCAGGCTTTTAAATTGCTCGCCATCAGGCAGAACAACGCTATCCACGTTCACACCCGCCTGTTCGAGAACACGACGGATCTTATCGAGATACAGCGGAGCCAGTGTCTCGTTGGTGACCAGCATAACCTGATCACCGGACTTCAGAGGCAAGAAGGAAGCTGGATCGTTGAACAAGCCAGCCGCGATGGTGATAGGGTAACTACGTTCCCCGAGAGTGACGTTTATCCTCTCCATGACGCGACATCCACCTTAGTTGCTAAAACCCGAGGGCTTACGTTTAGCCAGAAATCAGTTGCTTTCCAGCATATTAATAATCTGGTTTGCGACCACTTTCGCGCTCTGGTCGTCAGTGCGAATGGTGACGTCAGCAATCTCTTCATACAGAGGGTTGCGTTCGTTCGCCAGCGCTTCCAGTACTTCACGCGGTGGTGTATCCACTTGTAACAGTGGGCGTTTTTTGTCACGTTGAGTACGAGCTAATTGCTTTTCGATAGTGGTTTCCAGATAAACCACTACGCCACGGGCGGAGAGACGATTACGGGTTTCGCGTGATTTCACAGAGCCGCCGCCAGTTGCCAGCACAATACCCTGTTTTTCAGTCAGCTCATTGATGACTTTTTCTTCGCGATCGCGGAAACCATCTTCACCTTCTACATCGAAGACCCAGCCCACATCAGCTCCGGTTCGTTTCTCAATCTCTTGATCAGAATCGTAAAATTCCATATTGAGTTGTTGAGCTAACTGACGCCCAATAGTGCTTTTGCCGGCACCCATAGGCCCAACCAGAAAGATATTGCGTTTCTCTGCCATTTTTTCGGTACTACTAAGACTATTCGTTAATGATAAACCCGCTTCGCAGACACACAACGCCGCAGGACATGAACTGAAACCTCATATGGTGAGTTCGAGAATCAGACTGAAAATTATCTCAATACTCCGGCTTGTTTGGCAACTGAATAAATCACCAATCCTTCACAGAGGTCAATTGAGGTGTGTCAGGACTATCTGACGCTCAAATCGGTACTCCTTGTAAGCTAATTCATCTCCCACGTCAAACACCTGAGTTCAGTTCAGTGCAAAAACCATCAAGTTTCGTGCATATCACGCCTACGTCGCTTCCCTCCCGAAGGCGGTGTTATCGCGGCGTAGCGGCGTGCCGCTAACGCAGCGGCACCAGCCGGGGCGTAATGAACACCACCAGCTCGCGCCTTTCATTATCTTTACCGTCGTGACGAAAAAGCTGCCCCAGCCAGGGCACGCTGGCAAGCAGCGGAACCTGATCGCTTGCCGTTTTCTTTTTATGCTGAAAAATGCCGCCCAGCGCCAGCGTGTCGCCGCTTTTAACCTCGACCTGGGTTTCGATTTCCTGTTTATCAATAGCCAGCGTTTCGCCATCGGCCTGCTGTAAGACCTGCCCGGGCATGTTCTGACTGATATGCAGCTTCAGGCGCACCCGTCCGTCTGGCAGTACTGTGGGGGTGACCTCCATGCCGAGCACCGCCTCTTTAAATTCAACCGAGGTGGCACCGCTATCGCCGCTGGATACCTGATAGGGGATCTCGCTGCCCTGTTTGATACTGGCGGGTTGCAGGTGGGACGCCAGCAGGCGGGGGCTGGCGATGATATCCAGCTTTTGCTCCTGCTCCAGCGCCGACAGCTCAATACCCAGCATGCGTCCGTCGATGCGCCCGATATTAAAACCGATCCGCGTGGTGGCGTTTGCCACGGAGAGATCGCCGCTTAAGGCCGTCATCTGCCCGACTTTAGCCACTGCGTCGGCAGGCGCCTCAGCGAGATCCCATTTCACGCCCAGTTCACGCAGGCTTTTTTCATTAATAGTCACGATGTGCGCTTCAAGCTCCACCTGCGCCACCGGCAGATCCATTTCCTCAACCCAACGGGTAAAGGTGCGTAACGTGTCGGCATTGTCGCGCAGGAGCAGGCGATTGGTGCGTTTGTCCACCGTTACCGTTCCTTTGGCGCTGAGCAGTTTTGCGCCCGCTGCGGCCAGTTCGCCCGCATCGGCGTAACGCAGGGCAATGCTTTGATCCTGCAACGGCAGTTTCAGCCGCTGCTTTTCCTGTTCGGCTTCCTGAGTGGCCTGTTTTTGCTGCTGCCAGGCCTGGGAATGCACATGCAGGATAGTGCCCTGTTGTTGCAGGGTCAGGCCTGCGCTGGCGATGACCGTTTGCAACGCCTGTTTCCACGGCACATTAATAAGATGCAGCGAGAGCGTGCCGCTGACGTCGGGCGACACCACCAGATTACGTTTTTCCTGCTCCGCCAGACTTTGCAGCACCTGCACCACCGGCACGTCGTCCACCATCAGCGTGACCGGCTTCGGCGCTTCCGCCCTTGCTGTCAGAACGCTGCACACCATGATTATCCCTGTCCATTGCTTCATGCTGATCTCCCTGTCGTGTCCATCGCCACTGCGACGGCTCACAGCCTGCCGCGGTAAAAATTTGCATCTCCTGATCGGTGATGTTCCCCACCCGCCAGCCGGGCGATAAGGGTTCGCCCGTGCCTGTGCGGTGCCACTTACCGTTGCCATCGCGCAGGATCCCGCTGACGTTACCTTTCACCGCAACAAAACCCTGATAGCGCCACTGCGTCAGCAGCGCCGTCTGGCAGACATCCGGCTGCGGTAAAAAGGGATCGCGCATGCCGGTCAGACAGCTTAAGGCGACCCCCGCCAGCATCCAGCATCTAAGTGTCATTGGCGGCCTCCAGTTGCAGAGTGAAGCGTAACTGGAGGCCCTCCGGCTCCAGCGTAAAACCCCGGACGACCATGTCGTATTCAGCCAGTTGAGCAAAAGTGGCAACGGCCTGCGCCCAGCGGGCAGACAGCACCAGCTCACCGCCATTCAACGTGGGCTGCCAGTGCGTCAGGCTGGCGTGCGGGGGCGTAAAGTCCAGCGGCGAGAAGGCGCGTACAGGCTGGCTTTCTCCCTGCCCTTCCGGCGGGCGCAGCACGTGGGTTTGCTGATAGTGCTGGCGTAACGTCACCTGCTGCGTGACATGTTTGGTCTTCAGCTGCGCCAGCCGGTTACCAGCCGGTCGAACAGCCATCCACCACAGGCAGACAGCAAGGCAACTCATCAGCATCAGCCACATCGCTACCCGGCCCCGTGGGGTTAAGCCATACCAGAAATCAAGGCAGCGCTGCATGGGCGGCATCCTGGATCAATGGCTGCTGAAACTGCCAGCGGCCCTGCGCATCCCGCGTGGTTGCACCGGCAGTACCGGGATGAAAGCCGGGGATCTGACTGAGCGCGCCGTCGAGCCGGGATAAGGCCGCAAGCGAGGTAGCGATACCCGCGAGCGTCAGTTTGCCCGGCTGCGTCAGCTCACCCGGCTGATAGTGCAGTTGCGTCAGCCAGGCACCGTCCGGCATCTGCTCTGCCACCCGCGTCAGGACGCGCTGCCATTCCCGCGTCGCTGCGCGCTGCTGCTCGCGTTTCGCCTGCTGCTGCAAGCGTTGCTGCACCTGCATCCGCTCAGCGTGACGCTGGTTTAGCACCACTAACAGCGTGGCGTCGGCGTCCTGCCGGAGATGAACAATTCGCTGCTCCGTCTGGATGCGGTGACGGCAGAGCAGCGTCATCAGCAGCAGGACGAGCGCGGTGGCGAGAGTCACGCCGCCCCAGAAGCGGTTACGCTGCCGCTGACGGTGTAAACGCCAGGGCAGGAGATTGACCATATACATGTTCAGCGCTCCTCGCCCAGCGCCAGGCCAATGGCGATCGCCCAGGCATCGCCATTTTCCGGTAGCGGCGGCTGGCGATGCGGCACCGCGCACCAGGCATCAAAGCCTGCCGATGCTTCGCACATCTGCCCCTGTGCCGGATCGAGGGCTATTTGTGCCGCCAGCGCTTCCGGCGAATCGATACCCTGCGCGGGGTGTCTTCCCCAGCGTTCCCGCGTGGCCCATAGCCACTGGCCGGGATCGCGCCAGCACAGCCAGTGGACAGGGGGCGCGAGTAAGGGGATCAAGCGTTGCAGAGCGCAGGCATCAGGCGTGATAGCCGCGATGTGCAGGCGCAACGACTGTGCCAGTTCAAGCAGTTCAGCAACGTCTTTATGCTGTGCTGCCGTCACGCGGTAGGCGTCCTGTAAGGTGTCTTCGCGATAGTCGAAGCGTAAGTCGTCGCCCGCCATATCCAGTTCCCGGGCGAGGCTGCCCGCCACCCACGACAGCCGCTCCCGTTCCCCCAACCGCATTGCCGGACGGGGAAACGTCTTTTGCAGGGTACGACCGGCCGGAAATGCCAGTCTGATACGGTGGCGGCGCGGCAGCGTTTTGCTCCAGGGCAACAGCGCCTGAGACAGCGCGTCGATGTGTTTGACCTGCCCGTCCACGACGGTGTCCGCGGGGAGGGGGATCTGCCACCAGCGGCGCAGCGCCCACTGTGCTTTTTCACGAACCAGCGCGATGCCGTACACGCCACCTTGTTGAATATGCAGTCCTATTTGCCAGTGCCCGAATGCCATCTGTGTTGATCTCCTTATCTGCCGCGAAAAGTAACGGCGCTATCAATGCATCAGCCTTGCCTTTATACTACCGCGCGGTTGTTTATAAACTGCCCAAGTGAAACTAAATGGGAAATCTCCGGTGAAGTTCGTAAAGTATTTATTGATCCTTGCAGTCTGTTGCATTCTGCTGGGAGCAGGCTCGATCTATGGCTTATACAAATATGTTGAGCCGCAACTCCCTGATGTCGCCACGCTCAGAGATGTGCGTTTGCAGATCCCGATGCAGGTTTACAGCGCTGATGGCGAACTGATCGCCCAGTACGGTGAAAAACGCCGCATCCCGCTGACGTTAAGCCAGATCCCGCCCGTCATGGTGAAAGCGTTTATTGCGACTGAAGACAGCCGTTTTTATGAGCATCATGGTGTCGATCCCGTGGGGATTTTCCGTGCAGCAAGCGTGGCGCTTTTCTCCGGCCATGCCTCGCAGGGGGCGAGCACCATCACGCAGCAGCTGGCGCGAAACTTCTACTTAAGTCCTGAACGCACCCTGATGCGTAAAATAAAGGAAGTGTTTCTCGCCATCCGCATTGAACAGTTGATGAATAAAGACGAGATCCTCGAACTTTATCTCAACAAAATTTATCTCGGCTATCGCGCCTATGGCGTGGGCTCTGCCGCACAGGTGTATTTCGGTAAGCCCGTCGATCAGCTGACGCTCAGCGAAATCGCCGTCATTGCCGGTCTGCCAAAAGCCCCGTCAACCTTCAACCCGCTCTATTCGCTGGAACGTGCCACAAGCCGCCGCAATGTCGTGCTGTCGCGTATGCTCAGCGAAGGCTATATCTCGCAGGCGGAGTACGATCAGGCGCGCGGCGAGGCGATTGACGCCAACTATCACGCCCCGGAAATCGCCTTCTCAGCGCCTTATCTGTCTGAGATGGTGCGCCAGGAGATGGTGTCCCGCTACGGCGATAAAGCGTATGAAGATGGCTACCGCGTTTACACCACTATCACACGCCGCATCCAGCAAGCCGCGCAGCAGGCGGTGCGTAACAACGTGCTGGATTACGATATGCGCCACGGCTATCGTGGCCCGTCGAACGTGTTGTGGAAGCTGGGCGAAAGCGCCTGGGATACGCAGAAAATCACCCGTACGTTAAAAGCGCTGCCAACCTATGGGCCGCTGTTGCCTGCGGTGGTCACCGCAACCAACCAGCAGGAAGCGACGGCCATGCTTGCAGACGGCACCTCCGTTTCGCTGCGCATGGAAGGTATGCGCTGGGCGCGTCCTTACCGCTCGGATACCGCGCAGGGTGCCACGCCGCGTAAAGTCACCGATGTGGTGCAGGCCGGACAGCAAATCTGGGTGCGTCAGGTTGACGATGCCTGGTGGCTGGCGCAGGTGCCGGACGTGAACTCCGCGTTAGTCTCCATCAATCCGCAAAACGGCGCAGTGATGGCGCTGGTGGGCGGCTTCGATTTCAACCAGAGCAAATTCAACCGCGCCACTCAGGCGCTGCGTCAGGTAGGCTCCAACATCAAGCCGTTCCTGTACACGGCGGCAATGGACAAGGGGCTGACGCTGGCGAGTATTCTTAACGACGTACCGATTTCACGCTGGGATGCGGGCGCCGGTTCCGACTGGCAGCCGAAGAACTCTCCGGCGGAATACGCCGGGCCGATCCGTTTGCGTCAGGGCTTAGGCCAGTCGAAAAACGTGGTGATGGTGCGTGCGATGCGCGCGATGGGTGTGGATTACGCGGCAGAGTATTTGCAGCGCTTCGGCTTCCCGGCGCAAAACATCGTGCATACCGAATCGCTGGCGCTCGGTTCGGCGTCGTTTACGCCGTTGCAGGTTGCGCGCGGTTATGCGGTGATGGCGAACGGTGGCTTCCTTGTCGATCCATACTTCATCAGCAAAATCGAAAACGATCAGGGCGGCGTGCTGTTTGAAGCCCGTCCGAAGATCGCCTGTCCGGAGTGCGATATCCCGGTGATTTACGGCGAGACGCAGAAATCCGGCGTGCTTGAAAATAAAGATGTGGAAGACGTTGCCCGCTCGCAGGAGCAGCAGAATGCCGTTGTGCCGATGCCGCAGCTGGGCCAGGCCAATCAGGCGCTGGTCGCGCAAACCGGGGCGCAGGAGTATGCGCCGCACGTCATCAATACCCCGCTGGCGTTCTTAATCAAGAGCGCGCTGAACAGCAATATCTTTGGCGAACCGGGCTGGCAGGGCACCGGCTGGCGTGCGGGCCGCGATCTGAAACGTAATGATATCGGCGGCAAAACCGGTACCACTAACAGTTCGAAAGATGCGTGGTTCTCAGGCTACGGCCCGGGCGCCGTGACTTCCGTGTGGATTGGCTTTGACGATCATCGCCGGGATCTGGGCCGTACCACTGCCTCAGGCGCGATTAAAGATCAGATCTCAGGTTATGAAGGCGGGGCGAAGAGTGCGCAGCCTGCATGGGATGCCTTTATGAAACACGCGCTGGAAGGGGTGCCGGAAGAGCCGCTGACGCCGCCGCCGGGCATCGTGACCGTGAATATTGATCGCAGCACCGGCCAGCTGGCTAACGGCGGTAACAGTCGTCAGGAGTATTTCATCGAAGGTACGCAGCCGACACAACAGGCGGTACATGAGGTGGGAACGACGATCATAGATAACGGCGAGACGCACGAACTGTTCTGATCCCAATGCCCTCTCCCATCGGGAGAGGGCAATAAAACCTACAGCCTGCCCTGCCCCTTCAGCCATTCCCGCACCAGGAACAGCGCGCTGACATTGCGTGCTTCGTTGAAATCAGGATCTTCAAGCAGATCCATCAGATGGGCCAGCGGCCAGCGCACCTGCGGCAGCGGTTCAGGCTCATCCCCTACAAGCGATTCCGGGTAGAGATCTTCTGCCACTACGATATTCATTTTGCTCGAGAAATAGGACGGGGCCATGCTGAGTTTCTTCAGAAACGTCAGGTTATTCGCGCCAAAGCCCACTTCCTCTTTTAACTCGCGGTTCGCGGCTTCATACACACTTTCGCCCGGATCGATAAGCCCCTTCGAGAAGCCCAGTTCGTAGGCCTCAATCCCCACGGCATATTCACGGATCAAAATCAGATGGTCATCGACGATGGGCACAATCATTACGGCTTCGCGCGTAGACGGGCGCATGCGCTCATAAACACGACGCTCGCCGTTGCTGAATTCCAGATCCACGCTTTCTACGTTAAATAACCGTGATTTAGCGACGGTTTCGACGTTAAGAATGGTGGGTTTTTGCAATGATTTACTCATTATGATGGGGTCTTTACAGTGAAAAATCGGGTTATTGTGCGACATAGCGAGCAGTTTCGGCAACGGCATTCGCGCTCTATTTACATATTTGTAACGTCAACTAGTACATTCATCATTTCATTAAAAAAGTCAAGAGCTTGAATTGAGATTAGGAATTTGCTGATATTGCATGCAGAGCGTCTTTTGTTACTATCCTGCGCGCTGGTATGCGCTTAAAAGAATTCAGTTTTATACTTGCCCGAAACCAGCCATACGATGACGTTATTTTGGAAAGGGTGCTACTGACCACACCTCTGTAAAAAAAGTAAGATGGGGAAAGCATGAGCACCATTTTGATTTTTTTCGCTGCCTGCCTTGCCTGCGCACTTCTTGCATGGTGGTTTTTCAGGCGAAGGACGAAGCGCCTCTACCGGCTACCAAACCTTCAGGCTTTTGCTGAAGCCGCCACGCGTAAGTTAACCGCCGATGAGCGCAGTGCGGTTGAAAGCTATCTCGATACGCTCTCCCGTGTGCTGGATGTCCCCGGCCCGACCGGTGCCACCACGCCGCCCGTCGCCATGGCGCTCAATGCGCAAAGCAACACGGTGCTTTCCGTGACGCACGCGATCACCCGATACGGCATCAACACTGACGATCTCAATAAATGGCGCTATTACCTTGATGCGGTAGAAGTGCATTTGCCGCCGTTCTGGGAACAGTACATCACCGACGAAAACGCGGTGGAACTGATCCGCACCGATACTCTTCCGCTGGTCATTTCACTCAACGGTCATACCCTGAGTGAATACATGCAGGAGACGCGCGGCTACTCGCTGGAAGTGCAGACCTCCACCCAGGCGTCAATCCGCGGTGAAGAGAGCGAGCAGATCGAGCTGCTGAATATTCGCCAGCAAACGCGTGAAGAGTATGCCCTGAGCCGCCCGGACGGGCTGCGGGAAGCCCTGCTGATCAGCGCCTCTTTCCTGCTGTTTTTCTTCTGCCTGGTGACGCCGGATGTCTTTGTGCCGTGGATGGCAGGCGGGGCGATCATGCTGCTGGCCGCCGGGCTGTGGGGATTATTTGCCCCACCGGCAAAAAATACGCTGCGTGAGATCCACTGCCTGCGCGGTACGCCAAAACGCTGGGGACTGTTCGGCGAAAACGATCAGGAGCAGATCAATAATATCTCCCTCGGCATCATCGACCTGATTTATCCCCCGCACTGGCAGCCCTACATTGCTCATGACCTGGGGCAGCAGACGGACATTGATATTTATCTTGATCGCCACGTTGTGCGCCAGGGGCGCTTTTTATCCCTGCACGACGAGGCCACGCATTTCCCGGTTCAGCACTGGCTGCGCAGCGCCATCATCGCTATTGGCGCGCTGGTGGTGCTGGCGATGCTCATTATCTGGGTTCCGCTGGATATGCCGATCAAATTTACCGTGTCGTGGATGAAAGGCGCCCAGACCATTGAAGCCACCAGCGTCAGCGAACTGGAAAAAGCAGCCGTGCGCGTGGGGGATACCCTGAGCCTGCGCGGTACCGGCATGTGCAGTATTCATGCCTCAGGCAACTGGAACGCCCGACAGAAGTCGCCGTTTACGCCATTCGACTGCTCGCAGATCATCTGGAATGATGCCCCGCCGCTGCCACTGCCGGAATCGGATACCGTGACCAAAGCCAGCGCGCTGATCCAGGCGGTGAACCGCCAGCTGCATCCCCAGACCGAAGAGGATTCCCGCGTCAGCGCCGCGCTGCGTTCCGCCATCGAAAAATCTGGCATGGTGCTGCTGGATGATTTTGCCGACATCGTACTGAAAACCCAGGACTTGTGCGCCGCCGAAGATGAGTGTCTGCGCCTGAAAAATGCGCTGGTTAACCTTGGCAACACCAAAGACTGGGACGCGCTGACCCGTCGCGCCAGCACTGGCCGTCTCAGCGGCGTGAACGTGCTGTTACGCCCGGTCAGCGCCGAATCGCTGGATAACCTGGTGGCGACATCCACCGCGCCCTTTATCACGCGCGAAACCTCCCGGGCGGCCCAGGCACTGAACAGCCCTGCCCCCGGTGGCTTTGTGATTGCCAGCGATGAAGGCAGCGAGCTGGTCGATCAGCCGTGGCCGCCGATGACGCTGTATGACTATCCGGCGCAGGATCAGTGGGGAGAGTTTCAGCGCCTGGCGCAAATGCTGATGCAAACGCCATTCAGCGCCGAAGGGATCATTACCAATATTTATACCGATGCCAACGGTACCCGGCACATTAGCCTGCACCGTATGCCTGACAGCGCAGGTCTGTGGCGTTACGCCGCGACGACGCTGCTGCTGGCAGTGCTGATCATCTGTAGTCTGTACAATGGCGTTCAGGCGCTGCGCCGCTATCAGCGTCATCGCACGCGTCTGGCTGATATTCAGCGCTACTATGACAGCTGCTTCAACCCGACGCTGATCCCCACCCCCGAAAACATGATCTGATCACAGTCGCGCGGCCGCGCTCTGCGGCCCGCGCCGAATGTGCCTTCTGCCCGGAGTGTTCTATGCATATTGATATTGACTGGCAAAACGTGGATACCGTTTTGCTGGACATGGATGGCACCCTGCTCGATCTGGCGTTTGATAATTACTTCTGGCAAAAGCTGGTGCCGGAAACCTATGCCGCACAGCGGGGCATCAGCCCGCAGGAAGCCCAGGCGTACATCGGCCAGCAATATCATGCCGTGCAGCATACGCTAAACTGGTACTGTCTGGATTACTGGAGTGAACGCCTCGGGCTGGATATTTGCGCCATGACCACCGCACAGGGCGCACGAGCGGTATTACGTGAAGACACCGTGCCGTTTCTCGATGCGCTGAAGGCCTGCGGCAAGCGCCGCATTTTGCTGACCAATGCCCATCCGCACAACCTGTCGGTGAAGCTTGAGCATACGGGCCTGGGTTCACACCTTGATTTATTACTTTCCACCCACACATTTAGCTATCCGAAAGAGGATCAGCGATTATGGCAAGCCGTACAGCAGGAGACCGGGCTTGATCCGGCACGTACCCTGTTTGTTGATGACAGCGAACCCATCCTCGATGCGGCAGCACAGTTCGGCATTCGCTACTGCCTCGGCATTACGAATCCGGATTCCGGTATTGCTGAAAAACAGTATCAGCGCCATCCGGGGCTGAATGATTACCGCCGTTTGATCCCCGCACTCGGTGTGAAGGAGACGCGATGAAAGAGAAACCCGCACAACAGGTTCGTCTCGATAAGTGGCTCTGGGCGGCACGCTTCTACAAAACCCGCGCGCTGGCCCGTGAGATGATCGAAGGCGGCAAAGTGCATTACAACGGACAGCGCACGAAACCGAGTAAAATCGTTGAACTGCATGCCCGGCTGACGCTGCGTCAGGGAAATGACGAGCGCACGGTGATCGTCAACGCCATCACCGAACAACGCCGTCCGGCCAGTGAGGCGGTGGAGCTGTACGAAGAAACGGCAGAAAGCGTTGAAAAGCGCGAGAAAATGGCTGAGGCACGTAAACTCAACGCCCTTACCATGCCGCACCCCGATCGCCGTCCGGATAAGAAAGAACGCCGCGACCTGATAAAATTTAAATTCGGTGAAAAAGAATAATCTTCACCCTAAGACGAGATGACTATGGCCCAACACGACCAATTGCACCGCTACCTGTTTGAAAATTATGCCGTTCGCGGCGAGCTGGTAACGGTATCCGGGAGCCTGCAACATATCCTTGAAAATCATGATTACCCGCAGCCGGTGAAAATGATCCTCGGAGAGTTGCTGGTCGCGACAAGTTTACTGACCGCCACCCTGAAATTCGCCGGTGATATCACCGTACAGTTACAGGGCGATGGCCCGATGAGCCTCGCCGTTATCAATGGCAATAACCGCCAGGAAATGCGCGGCGTCGCGCGTGTACAGGGCGAGGTGCCGGACGATGCCGATCTGAAAACGCTTATTGGCAACGGTTATCTGGTGATCACCATTGCACCGGAAGAAGGCGAGCGCTATCAGGGCGTGGTAGGTCTGGAAGGCGATACGCTGGCCGAATGCCTGGAAGATTACTTCATGCGTTCTGAGCAGTTGCCGACGCGCCTGTTCATTCGCACCGGCGTAGTTGACGGTAAAGCCGCTGCGGGCGGTATGCTGTTGCAGGTACTGCCGGCGCAGGATACTCAGGCCAATGATTTCGAGCATCTGGCGACGCTGACCGACACCATCAAGCTGGAAGAGCTGACCACGCTGCCTGCCAACGACGTGCTGTGGCGTCTGTATCACGAAGAAGAAGTGACCCTTTACGATCCGCAGGACGTGGTGTTTAAGTGCACCTGCTCCCGCGAACGTTGCGCCGGGGCGCTGCGCACTCTGCCGGATGAAGAAATTGACAGCATTCTGGCGGAAGAAGGCGAAATCGACATGCATTGTGATTACTGCGGTAACCACTATCTGTTCAATTCGATGGATATTGCGGAAATCCGCAATAACGCCTCCCCTGCCGACCCGCAGGTGCATTAATCCTGACTCGCGCGTCACTGCCCGGTGGCGCGCCTCTTAAAATCTTCATGAAACAGTTACGTAATTTCCTTTCATGAATGCGATTACACTCACAAAGCCGCCGACTAATCCTCTAAAAAAGCCCGATTGCGTAACGTTTCCTCCCTGGGTCAAAGCAAAACATCCATAATTCGTCTCGCCAGGTGACGGGTGTAACCCTATTTAGTGAGATTTTCCCTAAGCGTAAATCTATGAGCCCCGTCGCGGTTAAAACCCCTATAACAACCCTACAATCTCAGGTAGTACATTTAGCTAAGGAGTAGTGACATGCGTGTTAACGATTTAACCCCGCAGGATCTCGAGGCTTATGGTATCCACGACGTTAAGAATATTGTCCACAACCCTGATTACGACACGCTGTATCAGGAGGAGCTCAATCCAGGCCTGGAAGGATACGAGCGCGGTGTGCTGACAAATTCTGGTGCTATCGCCGTCGACACCGGTATTTTCACCGGCCGTTCACCGAAGGATAAATACATTGTTCGCGATGACACCACCCGCGATACCGTGTGGTGGTCCGACAAAGGCAAAGGCAAGAACGACAATAAACCGCTCTCCCCGGAAATCTGGCAGCATCTGAAGGGCCTCGTCACCCGCCAGCTCTCCGGCAAGCGCCTGTTTATTGTCGATGCATTTTGCGGCGCGAACGCTGACACCCGTCTGTCGGTGCGCTTTATTACCGAAGTCGCCTGGCAGGCCCATTTCGTCAAAAACATGTTTATCCGCCCGACGGAAGAAGAACTGGCAGACTTTACGCCGGACTTTATCGTTATGAACGGCGCAAAATGCACCAACCCGCAGTGGAAAGAGCAGGGACTCAACTCCGAGAACTTTGTGGCCTTCAACCTGACCGAACGTATTCAGCTGATCGGCGGCACCTGGTACGGCGGCGAAATGAAAAAAGGCATGTTCTCGATCATGAACTACCTGCTGCCGCTGAAAGGTATCGCCTCAATGCACTGTTCGGCAAACGTCGGCGAAAAAGGCGATGTGGCGGTGTTCTTTGGCCTGTCCGGCACCGGAAAAACCACCCTTTCCACCGATCCGAAACGTCGCCTGATCGGCGATGACGAGCATGGCTGGGACGACGACGGGGTGTTCAACTTTGAAGGCGGCTGCTACGCCAAGACGATCAAACTGTCTGAAGAAGCCGAGCCAGATATTTTCCACGCTATTCGCCGCGATGCGCTGCTGGAAAACGTCACCGTGCGCGCAGACGGCTCTGTCGATTATGACGATGGCTCGAAAACCGAGAATACCCGCGTCTCTTACCCGATCTATCACATTGATAATATCGTCAAGCCGGTGTCAAAAGCGGGCCATGCCACTAAGGTGATCTTCCTGACCGCCGATGCCTTTGGCGTGCTGCCGCCGGTGTCGCGTCTGTCGGCAAACCAGACGCAGTACCATTTCCTGTCGGGCTTCACCGCTAAACTGGCGGGCACCGAACGTGGCGTGACCGAACCAACGCCAACCTTCTCCGCCTGCTTCGGCGCGGCCTTCCTGTCACTGCATCCGACGCAGTACGCTGAAGTGCTGGTCAAACGTATGCAGGCGGCGGGTGCACAGGCATATCTGGTAAACACCGGCTGGAACGGTACCGGCAAGCGCATTTCGATCAAAGATACGCGCGCCATTATCGACGCCATTCTGAATGGTTCACTGGATCAGGCGGAAACCTTTACGCTGCCGATGTTTGATCTGGCGATCCCGACGACGCTGCCGGGTGTGGACAGCGCGATCCTCGATCCGCGTAACACCTATGCCTCACCGGAACAGTGGCAGGAGAAAGCCGAAGCGCTGGCGAAGCTGTTTATCAGTAATTTCGAGAAGTATACCGATACCCCGGCGGGTGCGGCGCTGGTGAGCGCAGGACCGAAGCTGTAAATCTTATCTGTTTTATGCCCGGCGGCGCGTTGCTTGCCGGGCCTACTGTTTCATTGCGCCACCGGGCACTGCGAATTAACTCTCTTTCACCTGACTTGCAACACGCGCCACCGGGATCGGCAGCCAGGCGCGGATGCATAACCCGCCCCGCTCGCTCGTTCCCAGCTCCAGCAGACCGTTATGGTTATCAACAATACGCTGCACAATCGCCAGCCCTAAGCCGGTGCCGCTGGTGCTGCGCGCGCTGTCACCCCGCACGAAAGGCTGGAACAGGTGCTTACGCTGTTCCGGTTTGATCCCCGGACCATCGTCTTCCACCTGGAACCAGGCGCGATGCGGCTCAGTGCCGCTGCTGACTTTGATCCAGCCGTTACCATAGCGGGCGGCATTAACCACCATGTTCGCCACAGCACGCTTGATGGAGAGCGGATGCATACGCACCAGGATCTCATCCGGGTGCATCGCCGTTTCGATTTCACGCTCGTAACCGCTTTCTGCCGCCACCACTTCGCCCAGTACCGAATTGAGATCGGCGATCTCCATCGGCATTTCCTGGCCGGTACGCAGGTAATCAATAAACTGCTCGATAATGGCGTTGCACTCTTCGATGTCTTTATTGATGGATTCCGCGAGATAACCGTCTTCTTCGGCCATCATTTCCGTTGCCAGCCGGATGCGGGTCAGCGGTGTGCGCAGATCGTGGCTGACACCCGCCATTAACAGCGTACGGTCATCGGCCAGCTGTTTTACGCCCGCCGCCATCTGGTTAAATGCCCGGGTCACCGAGCGCACCTCTGACGCGCCATATTCGCGCAGCGGCTGCGGGATTTGGCCTTTCCCCACCTTAAGCGCAGCGTGTTCCAGATCCACCAGTGGTCGGTTCTGAATACGGATAAACAGCCACGCGCCGCCAATCGCCATCAGCATAATGGCCAGCGTATAGCGGAACAGCGGGGAGAAATCGCCCTGATGAATTTCAGTGAGCGGCACGCGCACCCAGATATTGGGCGACAGCCAGGTTTTGAGCCACACGACCGGCGAGCTTTTGTTGACCTCGACGCGCACTTCCGTCGGGCCGCCCAGCTGCTGCGCCATCTGATGGCTTAAGAATTCGTAGTGTTGCGCCCAACGCAGGCCCGCGTCTTCAGCGGCCTCGTTGGAGTAGAGCGAAATCCCCAGCTCGCGGTAGATCTCCCGGCGAAACGCAGGGGGCACCACCAGCTGCGTGCCGTCCTCCAGCTGCAGTTTATCGGTCATCAGCATACGGACTTCGTAAGCGAGGACCTTATTAAACTGCTGGAGGCTCGGCAGGATCGCGAAGTTCAGCACCACCAGGTAGGTCGTCACCAGGCTGACGAACAGCAAGGTGACAATCAGTAACAGGGTGCGGGCAAACGAGCTTCGCGGCGAGAAGCGCATTCGCCTCATGCTTTAGAGCCGTCCGGCACAAAGACATAGCCCAGACCCCAGACGGTCTGAATATAGCGCGGATGCGCCGGGTCTTCTTCCACCATGCGGCGCAAGCGGGAGATCTGTACGTCGATGGAACGCTCCATCGCGGAGTATTCACGGCCACGCGCCAGGTTCATCAGCTTATCGCGGGACAGCGGCTCACGCGGATGGCTGACCAGCGCTTTAAGCACGGCGAATTCACCACTGGTCAGCGGCATCGGCTCATCTTCGCGGAACATTTCGCGGGTGCCGAGGTTAAGCTTGAACTTACCAAAGGCGATAACCGCTTCTTCCTGAGAGGGTGCGCCTGGCAGTTCATTCGCCTGACGACGCAGCACGGCGCGGATACGGGCCAGCAGTTCGCGCGGGTTAAAGGGTTTAGGAATGTAGTCGTCAGCGCCAATCTCGAGGCCCACGATACGGTCAACCTCTTCACCTTTCGCCGTCACCATAATGATCGGCATCGGGTTGCTCTGGCTACGCAGACGGCGGCAGATGGACAAACCATCCTCACCAGGTAACATTAAGTCGAGCACCATCAGGTGGAAGGATTCACGGGTTAACAAGCGATCCATCTGTTCTGCGTTGGCGACGCTGCGAACCTGGAAGCCTTGCTCGGTGAGATAACGTTCAAGCAGCGCACGCAGGCGCATATCGTCATCGACGACCAGAATCTTATAATTCTCTTGCATTGTTTGTACTCCCAAAGGTTCGGACAATCTAGAAAGCGTATTCTAAAAAAGTGTGCGCCTACCACCAGTTAATTCTGGTATGAATTCTAGTCGAAATTGTTACAAAGCATATTTAACAGCAAGTTATCTGTACATTTGCTCACAGAATAAGGCATGGAAAATGAAAACGCCCCTGATTACCCGTGAGGGTTACGACAAACTCAAGCAGGAAATGGATTATCTCTGGCGTCAGGAGCGCCCGGAAGTCACCAAAAAAGTGACCTGGGCAGCAAGTCTGGGCGACCGCAGTGAAAACGCTGACTATCAGTATAATAAAAAACGGCTGCGTGAGATCGACCGCCGGGTGCGCTATCTCACTAAATGTCTGGAAAATCTGCGCATCGTGGATTATTCCCCCCAGCAGGAAGGAAAAGTCTTTTTCGGTGCCTGGGTGGAAATTGAGAACGACGAGGGGGATACCCGCCGTTTTCGTATTGTCGGCTACGATGAAATTTTTGGTCAAAAAGATTACATCTCTATCGACTCGCCGATGGCGCGCGCGCTGCTGAAAAAAGAGGTCGGCGACGTCGCCGTGGTGCAGACGCCGGGCGGTGAAGCCACCTGGTATGTGAACGACATCACCTATGTAAAATAGCCTGCCAGAATAATCCCTAAGCCGCCCGTTACGGCTGGCATTTTACTGCCTCAATCCGTATAACTATCGGCTGATTTTGCTCAGAAGATGATATTGAAATGATGAATAATTCGCTCTGCCGCATTATTGCGGGTGAACTTCAGGCGAGAGCTGAACAGATAGAATCTGCCGTTCGCCTGCTTGATGAAGGGAACACCGTGCCGTTCATTGCACGTTATCGTAAAGAAGTCACCGGCGGTCTGGACGACACGCAATTACGTCAGCTCGAAACCCGTCTTGGTTATCTGCGCGAACTGGAAGAGAGGCGCCAGGCGATCCTCAAATCCATCGGCGAACAGGGCAAGCTGACCGACGAACTGGCTGGCGCCATCAACAGTACGCTGAGCAAAACCGAACTCGAAGATCTCTATCTGCCCTATAAGCCTAAGCGCCGCACGCGCGGGCAAATCGCCATTGAAGCGGGTCTCGAACCGCTCGCCGAGTTGCTGTGGAACGATCCGTCCCATCACCCGGAAACCGAAGCCGCGAAGTTTGTCGATGCGGATAAAGGCGTGGCCGACACCAAAGCCGCGCTGGACGGCGCGCGTTATATTCTGATGGAGCGCTTTGCGGAAGACGCGGCGCTGCTGGTGAAAGTGCGTGACTACCTGTGGAAGAACGCGCACCTGGTGGCGACGGTGATTGGCGGCAAAGAGGAAGAAGGCGCGAAATTCCGCGACTATTTCGACCATCACGAACCCATTAGCAGCGTGCCGTCACACCGCGCGCTGGCGATGTTCCGTGGCCGCAACGAAGGCATTCTGCAACTGGCGCTGAACGCCGATCCGCAGTTTGATGAGCCGCCCAAAGAGAGCCATTGCGAACAGATTATTATCGACCATCTCGGCCTGCGCCTGAACAATGCCCCTGCCGACAGCTGGCGTCGTGGCGTGGTGAGCTGGACGTGGCGTATCAAAGTGCTGATGCACCTCGAAACGGAATTAATGGGCACGGTGCGCGAGCGTGCCGAAGACGAAGCCATTAACGTGTTCGCCCGTAACCTGCACGATCTGCTGATGGCGGCCCCTGCGGGTCTGCGCGCCACCATGGGTCTCGATCCAGGCCTGCGCACCGGCGTGAAAGTGGCGGTGGTTGACGGCACCGGCAAGCTGGTGGCAACCGACACCATCTATCCTCACACCGGTCAGGCTGCGAAAGCGGCGGTCGTCGTCGCCACGCTGTGCGAAAAGCATAACGTTGAGCTGGTGGCCATCGGCAACGGCACGGCCTCGCGCGAAACCGAACGTTTCTTCCTCGACGTGCAAAAGCAGTTCCCGAAAGTCACGGCGCAAAAAGTGATCGTCAGCGAAGCGGGCGCATCCGTCTATTCCGCCTCAGAACTGGCGGCGCTGGAGTTCCCGGATCTGGATGTCTCTATTCGTGGCGCAGTGTCTATCGCCCGTCGTTTACAGGATCCGCTGGCGGAGCTGGTGAAAATCGATCCGAAATCCATTGGGGTGGGTCAGTATCAGCACGATGTCAGCCAGTCGCAGCTGGCGCGTAAACTGGATGCCGTGGTCGAGGACTGCGTAAACGCCGTGGGCGTCGATCTGAATACCGCCTCTGTGCCGCTGTTAACCCGCGTGGCTGGCTTAACCCGCATGATGGCGCAGAACATTGTGGCCTGGCGCGATGAGAACGGTCAGTTCCAGAACCGCCAGCAGTTGCTGAAGGTGAGTCGTCTGGGGCCGAAAGCATTCGAGCAGTGCGCGGGCTTCCTGCGTATTAACCACGGCGATAACCCGCTGGATGCCTCAACGGTGCACCCGGAAGCCTATCCGGTGGTAGAGCGCATTCTGGCCGCTACCGAGCAGTCGCTACGCGATCTAATGGGCAACGGCAACGAACTGCGCCAGCTGAAAGCCTCGGACTTCACCGATGAGCGTTTCGGCGTGCCGACGGTGACCGACATTATCAAAGAGCTGGAAAAACCAGGCCGCGATCCGCGCCCGGAATTTAAAACAGCGACCTTTGCCGACGGCGTGGAAACCATGAATGACCTGCTGCCGGGGATGATCCTCGAAGGCGCGGTGACCAACGTCACCAACTTTGGCGCATTCGTGGACATCGGCGTGCATCAGGATGGCCTGGTGCATATCTCATCGCTGTCCAACAAGTTTGTCGACGATCCACACAGCGTGGTGAAAGCCGGCGATATCGTCAAAGTGAAGGTTATGGAAGTCGATCTGCCGCGTAAGCGTATCGCCCTGACCATGCGTCTTGACGAACAGCCAGGCGAAACCAGTTCCCGTCGCGGCAACGGTCCGCAGCGTGAGCAGGCCAGCCGCCCGGCAGCACGCGGCGCGGCAAAACCACGTGGTCGTGAAGCTCAGCCTTCCGGCAACAGCGCGATGATGGATGCGCTGGCGGCGGCAATGGGTAAAAAACGTTAATCTTTTTTTCGCCCTCTCCTGCGGGAGAGGGAATTTACGTTAAATAATGAATAGAACTTAATAGATGACTATTTTTCACATTATTAACACAATGCGTTAATTCCATATTCATTTACTTAAAATCATTTCCCTGCCTGTTTTTGAGCTATATCAAAAGTCCCGCATATTCATCGCCAATATCACATTCACACACATTTTATCCGTTGATGATAAAAACCATTCTCATTACCATTCTATCAGTTGATTATTTTGTCACCGTCACCGGGGCTAATCCTTCCCGTTCTCCTGAATGATTATGTCGCCCGGCACGCTACCCTGATTAGCAAAACAAAGTAGGTCCTATGGCATTCTCACCTGACAGCGCGTGGAAAATTACCGGGTTCGCGCCTGAAATTAGCCCGGCTTACCGTCAGAAACTGCTTTCGCTTGGCATGCTGCCCGGCTCGTCATTTAACGTGGTGCGCGTCGCGCCCTTTGGCGATCCGGTGCATATCGAAACCCGTCGTGTCAGCCTGGTATTACGAAAAAAAGATCTGGCGCTATTAGAAGTAGAAGCAGTATCCCGTTAATAAGCGACTGACTCACAGAGCGCAGCAAGACTATGAAAAAATTAACCCTCGGCTTAATTGGTAATCCTAATTCCGGCAAGACAACTTTATTCAATCAGTTAACGGGCGCGCGTCAGCGTGTCGGTAACTGGGCAGGCGTGACGGTGGAGCGCAAAGAAGGCCTGTTCTCCACCACCGATCACGCGGTGACGCTGGTGGATCTGCCAGGCACCTATTCCCTGACCACTATTTCGTCGCAAACCTCCCTCGATGAGCAGATCGCCTGCCACTACATTCTGAGCGGCGAGGCGGACATGCTGATCAACGTGGTGGATGCCTCTAATCTGGAGCGTAATCTCTATCTGACGCTACAACTGCTGGAGCTGGGCATTCCCTGCATCGTCGCGCTTAACATGCTCGATATTGCCGAGAAGCAGAAGATCCGCATCGACATTGACGCGTTATCCGCCCGTCTGGGTTGCCCGGTCGTACCGTTGGTGTCAACGCGCGGGCGCGGCATTGAAGCTCTCAAGCTGGCGATTGACCGCCACCAGCAAAATCAGGCTATCAGTCTGGTGCACTATGCGCGTCCCCTGTTGCGGGAAGCCGCCATGCTGGCCGACACCATGGATACACAGATGCCGGAGCAGCAACGCCGCTGGCTGGCGCTGCAAATGCTGGAAGGGGATATTTACAGCCGCGGCTATGCGGGCGATGCGGCGCAACATCTTCCGGAAGCGCTGGCCCGTCTCAAAGATGAGATGGACGATCCCGGCCTGCATATCGCTGACGCCCGTTATCAGACCATCGCCGCCATTTGTGATGCGGTGAGCAACACCTTAACGGCAGAGCCGGGACGCTTTACCGCCGCGATGGATAAGATCATCCTCAACCGTCTGCTTGGCCTGCCTATCTTCCTGCTGGTGATGTACGTGATGTTTGTACTCGCCATCAACATCGGCGGCGCGCTGGCCCCGATATTTGACGCCGGTTCCGTCGCCATTTTCATTCACGGTATTCAGTGGGTTGGTTATACGCTGCACTTCCCGGACTGGCTGACCATTTTCCTCGCCCAGGGGCTGGGCGGGGGTATCAACACGGTTCTGCCGCTGGTGCCGCAAATCGGCATGATGTTCCTGTTTCTCTCCTTCCTCGAAGACTCAGGCTACATGGCGCGCGCCGCCTTTGTGATGGATCGCCTGATGCAGTCGCTGGGGCTGCCGGGCAAATCCTTTGTGCCGCTGATTGTCGGCTTCGGCTGCAATGTCCCCTCGGTAATGGGCGCCCGCACGCTGGATGCGCCGCGTGAGCGCCTGATGACCATTATGATGGCACCCTTTATGTCCTGCGGTGCGCGGCTGGCGATCTTCGCAGTGTTTGCGTCAGCCTTCTTCGGCCAACAGGGTGCGCTGGCGGTGTTCTCGCTTTATGTGCTGGGGATCATGATGGCGATCCTCACCGGCCTGATGCTCAAGCACACCATTATGCGCGGCGAGGCCTCACCTTTTGTGATGGAGCTGCCGGTGTATCATGTCCCGCATCTGAAAAGCCTGCTGCTGCAAACCTGGCAGCGCCTGAAAGGGTTTGTGCTGCGCGCCGGTAAAGTGATTGTGGTGGTCAGTATTTTCCTCAGCGCCCTGAACAGCTTCACCCTCGGCGGCCAGGCGGCTACCAGCATTAACGATTCGGCGCTGGCGTCGGTCAGCCGCGTGTTCACCCCGCTGCTGGAACCTATCGGCGTGCAGGGCGATCACTGGCAGGCCACCGTCGGCCTGTTTACCGGCGCGATGGCAAAAGAAGTGGTGGTCGGCACGCTCAACTCGCTCTATACCGCGGAAAATATTCAGGCCGCCCCGTTCGATGCCGCGCAGTTCAGCCTGGCGGATGAACTGCTGGGAGCCGCCAGGGAAACCTGGCAGAGCCTGGTGGATACCCTGAGTCTGAGTATGCTGGCGAACCCGATTGAAGCCAGTAAAGGCGACGGCGAAATGGCCACCGGTTCGATGGGCGTGATGAGCGAGAAATTTGGCAGCCCGGCGGCGGCCTACAGCTACCTGATCTTCGTGCTGCTCTATATCCCCTGCATTTCGGTGATGGGCGCGATTGCCCGTGAAGCGAGCCGCGGCTGGATGGGCTTCTCGATCCTCTGGGGTCTGAATATCGCTTATTCGCTCGCGACGGTGTTTTATCAGACGGCCACCTTTAGCCAGCACCCGCACTACAGCCTGGTCTGCATCCTCGCGGTGATCTTGTTTAACGTGCTGGTGATTGGCGGCCTGCGCCGCGCCAGAAGCCGGGTTAACGTCGACCTGCTGGCGACGCGCAAACAGCTTGCCCGCTGCTGCGAAGCCAGCACCGGTAGCGACTGTCACTAAGGAGTTGCGCCATGGCCTCACTGTTTGAGATCCGCGATATGCTGGCCCTGCATGGCAAAATGGAGGCCAGCACCCTGAGCACCACGCTGCATACGCCGCTGGCGATGATGGAAGCAATGCTGGGACGGCTGGAAGCGCTGGGAAAAGCCCGGCGCGTGCAGGAAGATCCTGGTGGCTGTCTGAGCGGGCAGTGTCGGGAGTGCCCTGACGGAAAAGCCTGTTTGCGGGAGTGGTGGATGCTGTGCTGACAGACAGGCGGATCGACGATCCGCCTGCTGCTGTTATTTATAGACGTCTGCGGTCGCGTGAATGTCTTTGCCGGTTTTATCGGCGCTGGTCACCACGAAATACTTCCCGCCCAGCTCATCGGCCTTTTTAGTGATTTCTTTGCGTGCATCCATTGGTGCGGTGCTTTCGGACGCCGTCACCGTGCCAATTTTGGTCAGGTTCATTTCTTTGACTTTATCTTTCTGCAACTCTTGTGCTGCAAACACGCCAAATGACAGCGATCCAATAACCAGAGACGCGACAATACCGGTAGCAAGTTTCATAGGCTTAACTCCTTTAAGGTTGTGGTTCTTAGGTCATTACGCTTTTCACCAACAAAGCCGCAGTGACACCCTTAAGTATTAACGCCAGTTGATTATTTCGCCACTAGCCCACCGCGGTTCAGTTCAGCGTTGCCTTAAAATCGAGCAGCGCCTGACAAAAATCCGCAGGGTGAGAGATAAAGGGCGCATGGGCCGCTTTCGGGAAGATCACAGAGCGGCTGGCGGGCCACGCCTCGTCGAGCAGTGCGACGACTTTTCGCGGTACCAGGCCATCAAGCCGACCGTAAAGCCGCAGGAACGGCAGCGTCAGCGAAGCCAGCGGCGCGCGCAAATCGGCAGTTTTGAGGATCTCCAGCCCGCCGTTAAGCACGATTTCGCCCGGCATCGGCAACGCCAGCACGGCGCTTTTTAATTTGCGGGCATCGGCACGGGCCGTTTCAGTACCCAGCGTTTGCAGCGCCAGGAAACGCTCCACCGTGCGCTGAAAATCTTCGCTCAGCTGGCGCTGAAAACCGGACAGCACCTCAGGTTTAATGCCCGGCCACTCCTCTCCGGCGCAAAAACACGGTGAGGAGGCGACGGTGACCAGCGCCTGCACGCGCTGCGGGGCGCTGAGCGCCGCCTGGCTTGCCACCAGCCCGCCCAGACTCCAGCCAAGCCAGATGGCGGTTGCCGGCGCACGGGCCAGCACGGCGTCTGTCATCTGCGCAAGGGACAGCGCACCAAAGCCGCTGCTGCGACCGTAACCCGGCAGGTCTACCAGATGCAGCGTAAAATGCGGCGCGAGTTCCGCAGTAATGCAATCCCATACCTGCGCATTCAGTCCCCATCCGTGCAGCAGCACAAGATGACACTTTCCTTCTCCTTTGGTTTCCCACCACAGGTCATTCATCAGTTAGGCTTCTCTTCAGTCAACAGGGAGGGGATCTATGCTATCAGTGCCTGGCTTATGCTGGCTATGCCGAATGCCGCTGGCGCTCGCCGCGTGGGGTATCTGTTCGGTGTGCTGTCGCGCGCTGTTTATCACGCAGACCGTCTGCCCGCAATGTGGTTTGCCGGCGGCTCTGCCCACGCTACCCTGCGGTCGCTGCCTGCAAAAACCGCCACCGTGGCAGCAACTGGTGATGGTGAATGACTATGTGCCGCCACTCAGCAGGCTGATCCACCAGCTGAAATTCTCCCGCCAGCCGGAAGTCGCCGCGGCGCTGGCGCGTCTGTTGCTGTTAGCGGTTCTGAAAGCCCGCCGTGAACGGGGATTGCCGTGGCCCGACCGGTTAATCAGCGTGCCGCTCCACTCACGCCGCCAGTGGCGCAGGGGCTTTAACCAGGGTGACATGATCTGCCGCCCGCTCGCGCGCTGGTTGCCCTGCGCCTGGGACAGCGCGGCGATAGCACGTGTTCGCGCTACCCCCGCTCAGCATCAGCTCAGCGCCAGGCAGCGTAAACATAACCTGCGCCATGCCTTTCGCCTTGAATTAGCGGTGCGTGGTCTCCATATCGCTATCGTGGATGATGTCGTCACTACCGGCAGCACCGCCGCAGAGCTGGCTCAGGTGCTTTTACGGAGCGGCGCGGCGTCTGTTCAGGTATGGTGCCTGTGTCGAACCTTGTAGAGCCTCGATGATGGGCGTATTATAACCAGGTAAAATAGTCAACTATTAGGCCATTGCTATGATCCATATTTCCGACGCTGCACAAGCGCACTTTGCCAAACTGCTGGCAAATCAGGAAGAAGGAACACAAATTCGCGTATTTGTGATCAATCCGGGTACCCCAAACGCTGAATGTGGCGTCTCTTACTGCCCGCCGGACGCAGTGGAAGCTTCTGACACCGCCCTGAAATTTGACCTGCTGACGGCGTATGTCGACGAGCTGAGCGCACCGTATCTGGACGATGCGGAAATCGATTTCGTTACCGATCAGCTGGGCTCCCAGCTGACGCTGAAAGCACCGAACGCCAAAATGCGTAAAGTGTCTGAGGATGCGCCGCTGATGGAGCGCGTCGATTACATGATCCAGTCGCAGGTTAACCCGCAGCTGGCCGGTCACGGTGGCCGTGTTACGCTGATGGAAATCACTGAAGAAGGCTATGCCATTCTGCAGTTCGGCGGCGGTTGTAACGGCTGCTCGATGGTCGATGTGACCCTGAAAGAAGGGATCGAGAAGCAACTGCTGAACGAATTCCCGGAACTGAAAGGCGTGCGCGATCTGACCGAACATCAGCGCGGCGAGCATTCCTACTACTGATGCCCTCCCCCGCCCGGTGGCGCTTCGCTTACCGGGCCTACGTATTACTGCATAGTACCCAAGTGCGGCTTTTCGTAGGCCGGGTAAGCGTAGCGCCACCCGGCAACGCGCCACCATAAATTTAACATTCGCCTCCCAGAATTTGACCCACCTCGCAATTCTCACATTTACCCGTCCCGGGCCATTCTCATTCCTTATATGTTACCCGTATCATTTGTCGCAGTACTGCATCAGTGCAAAACGGCCAGCTAAACTGTTGTTCAAATCTAAATGCAAGCCGGGGCAGTGCGATGCATTCTCTGTTCCTCTTAGGGATAACGGCTCACTCCAGCGATGGAGTTAACGTTACCCATAACAAATTAAAGGCCAGGTAAATCATGCCATTAGTCATCGTTGCTATCGGTGTTATCTTGTTACTGTTGTTAATGATCCGTTTTAAACTGAACGGATTTATTGCCTTGATCCTGGTGGCGCTCGCTGTCGGTCTGATGCAGGGCATGCCAGTAGACAAGGTGATCGCCTCTATTAAAGCGGGTGTCGGCGGTACGCTCGGCAGCCTTGCGCTGATCATGGGCTTCGGCGCCATGCTCGGCAAACTGCTGGCAGACTGCGGTGGGGCGCAGCGCATTGCCACCACGCTTATTGATAAGTTTGGTCAGAAATACATTCAGTGGGCGGTGGTGTTAACCGGTTTTACCGTCGGTTTTGCTCTGTTCTATGAAGTGGGCTTCGTGCTGCTGCTGCCGCTGGTGTTCACCATTGCCGCGAAAGCGCGTGTGCCGCTGCTGTATGTGGGCGTCCCGATGGCTGCGGCGCTCTCCGTGACCCACGGCTTCCTGCCGCCGCACCCAGGCCCGACCGCTATCGCCACTATCTTCCATGCCGATATGGGTAAAACGCTGCTCTACGGTACGCTGCTGGCGATCCCGACCGTCATTCTGGCAGGTCCGGTGTATGCGCGCTTCCTGAAAAAGATTGATAAGCCGATCCCGGAAGGCCTGTATAACGCCAAAACCTTCAGCGAAGCAGAAATGCCGAGCTTTGGCGTCAGCGTCTGGACCTCGCTGGTACCGGTGATCCTGATGGCGGGCCGTGCGATTGCAGAAATGGTGCTGCCGAAAGGGCATCCGCTGCTGGCGTACGCTGAGTTCTTCGGCGACCCGGTAATGGCAACGTTGATTGCCGTGCTGATCGCCATCTTCACCTTTGGCCTGAACCGCGGTCGTTCAATGGATGATGTGACCGACACCATCACCTCTTCCATCAAAATTATCGCCATGATGCTGCTGATCATCGGCGGTGGCGGCGCGTTCAAACAGGTGCTGGTCGACAGCGGCGTGGATAAATACATTGCCGCCATGATGCACTCCACTAACTTATCGCCGATCTTTATGGCCTGGTCGATTGCCGCGGTACTGCGTATTGCGCTGGGTTCTGCAACCGTTGCGGCGATCACGGCTGGGGGTATCGCTGCACCGCTGATCGCCACCACTGGCGTCAGCCCTGAACTGATGGTTATCGCGGTGGGTTCCGGTAGCGTGATTTTCTCTCACGTAAACGATCCGGGCTTCTGGCTGTTCAAGGAGTACTTCAACCTGACTATCGGTGAAACCATGAAGTCATGGTCGGCGCTGGAAACCATTATTTCGGTATGTGGTCTGGTGGGTTGTCTGCTGCTGGCTGCGGTGATTTAACGTTCCTTCTTTGCCCCTCTCCTGCCGGAGAGGGGCAATCTATTACGATTTCTTCCCTGCCGTTTTACGCCTTCTGTCCAGATCCTTAATCAGCCGGTTCACGCCGTCATCGGCAAACATCTTCTCAAGGGTGGTATCCAGCTTGCGCCGCCAGTTTTTGTACTGGTAGCTGGTGCCCGGAATATTCACCGGCGCGGCCATACCCAACCAGTCTTCCGGCTGTAAGCCGAGCAGTGCGCTGTTGGAATCCGCAATATAACGCTGCATCCCGCGGTTCAGCGTGCTGGTCATCGCCATACGTGAGGCCCTGTGCCCGGTACGTTTTGGCAGACACCCCTGCTTGTGCAGCGCCTCCAGTAGACCCTGTTTTGCCCGCTCACGATCCTGATACAGACCGCGCAGCACCTCTTCGTCCGGATACAGGCCCAGAGTTTTGCCCAGGGTTAAATCCCCGGCTTCCCAGTAACCGCGCAGCGTCGGCAAGTCGTGAGTGGTGGCCACAGCCATCGACTGTACCGGCCATTTTTGCGGTGGCAGGAAGACGTTCTCGCTGTTCTCGAAATAGAGCACCTTGTAAGAGTAGATGCCGCTGTCGCGCAGCTTGCTGACAATTTCTACCGGTACCGTCCCCAGATCTTCACCAATCACCATGCACTGGTGACGCTGACTTTCAAGGGCGAGGATCGACAGCAAATCATCCACCGGATACTGCACGTACGCGCCCTGATCGGCGGTTTCGCCGTAAGGGATCCACCACAGGCGCAGCATCGACATCACATGATCGATACGCAGCGCGCCACAGCTTTTCATGTTCGCCCGTAAGAGCTGGATGAACGGCTCATAGCCGCGCGCCGTCATGACGTGGGGATCCATTGGCGGCAGACCCCAGTTCTGGCCGAGCGGGCCAAGAATATCAGGCGGTGCGCCAACGGACGCTTTCAGGCAGTAGAGTTCACGATCGCACCAGGTTTCCGCGCCGCCTTCCGCCACGCCCACCGCCAAATCGCGGTACAGGCCAATCGGCATGGCGAAGCCCTGGCTGGTTTCCCAGCACTGCGCAAACTGCTCGCAGGCCAGCCACTGTAGCCACAGGTAAAACTGCACCTCGTCGGCGAAGTCTTCGCAGAACTGCTTCACTGCCGGGCTGTCGGTACGCTGATAGCCTTCCGGCCAGACCGGCCAGCCCCAGCGCATTTCATCTTCTTTCACCTGCTGCGCATGCAGCGCGTCAAACGCCGCCTGCCAGTACAGGCTTTCGCCTTCCTGCGCCACAAAGTCGCTGAACGCCACTCTCTGCGCATCGCTGTCCTTACGCGCAGAAAAATCTTTCCACGCCAGACGCAGCGCGGCAATCTTCAGCGCGGTAACGGTCGAGTAATCCACGTAGTCGGCATCGCGCGCGGCACGCAGAGCGTCCTGCGTCGAGGCCAGTTTCCACCACTTCTGCGCCGCTTTGCTGCGCTGGAAATCCTCCACGGCGTTCACATCGATATAGACGATATTCAGCCAGCGGCGGGATGAGGGGCTGTACGGACTGGCGCTCTCCGGGTTTGCCGGATAGAGCGCGTGGATCGGGTTCAGACCGATAAACGAGCCGCCCCGCTTCGCCACATCCACCAGCATGGCCTTCAGATCGCCAAAATCGCCGATCCCCCAGTTTCTTTCCGAACGCAGGGTGTAGAGCTGCACGCAGGCGCCCCACAGTTTTTTCCCTTCGTGCAGCGCGAGCGGTTCGTAGCAGCGTTTCGGCGCGACGATCACCCGACACTGCCACTGTTGTTTAGCCTTGCCGATCTCAAGCTGGTGATAACCTTCCGGCAACTTCGCGGGCAGATTGAGCGCCTTACCGCCCGTGACCTGGCCGGTGTACTCCCGGCCCTCCTCGGTGATGAGCCGCCAGCTGTATTCACCGCTCCCTTCAACGGGCAGCGGCATTTTTTTACCGTGGGTAAAGACTTTCACTGGCGGTACAGGCGGAACCGCCCCCTTTTTTGGGGCGGTCGGGCGATGCATGGCGTCCAGCAAACGCTGTTTGGTTTCCCCGCCGATAGACTGCGGTTTACCGTGAGCATTGATGTAATGAGGGCTGATCCCCGCCGCCAGCGCGGCGGCATCAAGTCGTTTGCTTTCCATGGCTTTCCTTAACGTTTGGCCTGCCAGATACGGGTCTGATAATCACGGATGGAGCGATCCGAACTGAACATGCCGCAGCGGGCAGTGTTCAGAATGGCGGCTCGCGTCCAGGCGTCCTGATCGCGGTACAGGACGTCCACTTGTTTTTGCGCGTCGACATAAGCGGTGAAGTCGGCCATCACCAGATACGGATCGCCTCCCTGCTTGCCCATGCTGTGCAGCATCTGATCGAAGGCGTGTTTATCGCCGTCGCTGTAGACGCCGTTTTCCAGCTCTTTAAGCACCGCATCCAGCACTTTGTCTTTCTTCCGCCACTTCAGCGGATCGTAACCTTTGGCCTTCAGCGCCTTCACCTGTTCAACAGTATGGCCGAAGATAAAGATGTTATCGTCGCCAACCTGCTCAGCAATTTCGACATTTGCGCCGTCAAGCGTACCGACCGTCAGCGCGCCGTTGAGCGCCAGCTTCATGTTGCCGGTGCCGGACGCCTCTTTGCCCGCGGTGGAAATCTGCTCGGAAACATCCGCCGCCGGGATCAGCATTTCTGCTGCTGACACGCAGTAATCCGGCAGGAACACCACTTTCAGTTTATCGCCGACGCGGGGATCGTTATTCACCGCTTCCGCCACTTTATTAATGGCGAAGATGATGTTTTTCGCCAGGTAGTAGCCAGGTGCTGCTTTCGCGCCAAACAGGAAGACACGCGGCACGCGGTCGGCAGCCGGGTTTTCACGGATCTCTTTGTACAGCGCCAGGATATGCAGCAGGTTGAGGTGCTGACGTTTGTACTCGTGCAGGCGTTTGATCTGAATATCAAAAATCGCTTCCGGATTGATGTCGACGCCAGTACGCGCTTTCACATAGCTCGCCAGACGCACTTTGTTCGCCCGTTTGATGTCGCGGTACTGCGCGCGGAACGCGGCATCATCAGCGTATTTTTCCAGCCCCTGCAGCTTATCGAGATCGTCGGCCCATTCGGTTTTCAGCGTGGTGTCGAGCAGCGCGGCCAGTGCCGGGTTGCACTGTTTGATCCAGCGACGCGGCGTGATGCCGTTGGTGACGTTATGGAATTTGTTCGGCCACAGTTGGTGATATTCCGGGAACAGATCTTTGACCACCAGATCCGAGTGCAGCGCGGCCACGCCATTGACGGCGAAGCCGCTCACGACGCACATATTCGCCATGCGCACCTGTTTGTTGTGCACCACGGCCAGCTTAGCCCAGACGTCTTTGTCACCCGGCCAGGTGTGATCCACCAGGGTTTTAAAGCGGTTATTGATGGTATTGATGATCTGCATGTGGCGCGGCAGCAGTGCTTTCACCAGTTTCTCATCCCAGCACTCCAGCGCTTCCGGCATCAGGGTGTGGTTGGTATACGCGAAGGTTTTGCTGGTGATCGCCCAGGCGTCGTCCCAGCTGAGCTGGTGCTCGTCGATCAACACGCGCAGCAGTTCCGGGATGGCGATGGTCGGGTGCGTGTCGTTAAGCTGGATCACTTCGAAGTCCGGCAACTGCGCAATAGCGCGGCCGGCAAGGTGATGGCGACGCAGAATATCGGCCACCGAACAGGCGCACTGGAAATACTGCTGCATCAGGCGCAGCTTTTTGCCCGCCAGATGGTTGTCGTTCGGGTAGAGCACTTTGGTCAGTTTTTCTGCGTCGATGCCCTGCTGCTCGGCACGCAGGAAATCCCCATTGTTGAAACGGGTTAAATCGAACGGATGAGCGTGTTTTGCCTGCCACAGGCGCAGCGGCTGCGCGACGCTGTTGCGGTAGCCAAGCACCGGCAGATCCCAGGCTTCGCCGATAAGCGTAAAGGCTGGCGTCCAGTGGCCGTCTTTGCTGACTTTACCGCCGATGCCGACCTGCACATCCAGCGCGGAATTGTGACGGAACCACGGGTAGCTGCCGCGATGCCAGTCGTCTGGCGCTTCCTGCTGCTGGCCATCAGCAAAAGACTGGCGGAACAGGCCGTACTGATAGTTAAGGCCATAGCCGGTCGCCGACTGACCGACTGTCGCCATTGAATCCAGGAAACAGGCGGCAAGACGCCCCAGCCCACCGTTACCCAGCGCCGGATCGATCTCTTCTTCCAGCAAGTCCGTCAGGTTGACGTTATGGGTATTAAGCACATCGCTGACCTCCTGATACCAGCCGAGGTTGAGCAGGTTGTTCCCGGTCAGGCGACCAATCAGAAATTCCATGGAGATGTAGTTCACATGGCGCTGATTTTTCGCCGGAGCCGCTGCCTGCACCGGCAGTAGTTCCGCCAGCGCGCCGCTGACCGCGTGCCACCACTGCTGCTGGGTCATCTCGTCTGCGGCGTGCAGACCAAAACGCTGCCACTGACGTGTCAGGGCCGCTTCGAATTGTGCTTTGTTAAATGTGGGCTGTGACATAGAAAACTCGGGTCCTGTAAGTAAAAAACAACATTAGTGCTAGTGTGCCTGGCTCCCGTTTCGACTACCTCATCCCGCCAGGGATTAGAAAGGGAGGAGCAGCGGGGATGAGCGAAAAATGTGATCGCGGGCACTTAACGTCCATGCATACACGCATTTTGCCGGGGGAATAAACCGATAAACCGGAACGGCTTCAAAAAATTGAAATGTCGTTTTAGAGAAATGACCTGACTTACAGAAATGCAATGCGGGGAAAATATTATTTTGCTGAATTTTTAAGCGGCATCACGACTATTTTTCCCGTCATAACCGGACATCGTTTTTCATAATAATTATTCCCCTTTGTGGAATAAAAAAACCTGTTTTTTCGTTTGCGCGCTTTATCGACAATTCAGTGCTGATGCGCCATGGCTGCCCTTCGGAGCTATTATTCATAAAGGTTATGGAATTGTGACACAGTGCAAATTAAGCGCGGTCAAATTCGGACATAACTTGCAATACATGCCATTCTGACCGAACGTATCCCTTATTAATTACGAAGCGCAAAAAAAATCGCCTTTCCCGTTACCTCACAGTGAAGTGATGACTATGTTGATACCGTCTAAATTAAGTCGCCCGGTTCGCCTTGACCACACAGTGGTGCGTGACCGATTGCTGGCTAAACTTGCGGGCGCCAACAATTTTCGCCTGGCGCTGGTGACAAGTCCTGCCGGTTATGGAAAAACGACCCTTATTTCGCAGTGGGCCGCAGGGAAAAGCGATCTCGGATGGTTTTCCCTTGATGAGGGGGATAACCAGCAGGAGCGCTTTGCCAACTATTTAATGGCAGCGGTGCAGCAGGCCACTCACGGCCACTGCGTCACCAGTGAAGCCATTGCCCAGAAAGGCCAGTACGCCAGCCTGTCGTCACTCTTTGCCCAGCTGTTTATCGAGCTGGCAGACTGGGATCGCCCGCTGTATCTGGTGATTGATGATTACCACCTGATCACCAACCCGGTGATCCACGATGCGATGCGCTTTTTCCTGCGCCATCAGCCGGAATGCCTGACGCTGGTGGTGCTGTCGCGTAATCTGCCGCAACTGGGTATTGCTAACCTGCGCGTGCGCGATCAGCTGCTGGAAATCGGCAGTCAGCATCTGGCCTTTACCCATCAGGAAGCGAAGCTGTTTTTTGACTGTCGTCTGGAGTGGCCTATTGAACCGGCGGAAAGCAGCCGCCTGTGCGACGATGTCGCCGGCTGGGCCACCGCGCTCCAGCTTATCGCCCTCTCCGCCCGCCAGAATAACCATGCAGCACACCAGTCGGCCCGCCGTCTCGCAGGCATCAACGCCAGCCATCTGTCAGATTATCTGGTGGATGAAGTGCTGGATAATATCGATCTCAGTACCCGCCATTTGTTGCTGAAAAGTTCCCTGCTGCGCTCGATGAACGATGCGCTAATTGTGCGTGTTACGGGCGAAGAAAACGGGCAGATGCGCCTGGAAGAGATCGAACGTCAGGGCCTTTTTCTGCAACGGATGGATGATTCCGGCGAATGGTTCAGCTATCACCCGCTGTTCGGCAATTTCCTGCGTCAGCGCTGTCAGTGGGAGCTGGCGACCGAGTTGCCGGAGATCCACCGTGCGGCGGCGGAAAGCTGGATGGCGCAGGGTTTCCCCAGCGAAGCCATTCACCATGCGCTGGCCGCGGGCGATGGCTGTATGCTGCGCGACATTTTGCTCCATCACGCCTGGGGGCTGTTTAACCACAGCGAACTGGCGCTGTTGGAAGAATCCCTGAAGGCGCTGCCCTGGGAAAGCCTGCTGGAGAATCCGCGTCTGGTGCTGTTACAGGCATGGCTGATGCAGAGCCAGTACCGCTACAGCGAAGTGAACACCCTGCTGGCCCGCGCCGAGCAGGAGATGGACATGGAAATGGATCGCTCCCTGCACGGCGATTTCAACGCCCTGCGCGCACAGGTGGCGATCAACGCCGGCGATCCTGCGGAAGCCGAGCGCCTGTCGACGGTGGCGCTGGAAGAGTTGCCACTGGCGAATTACTACAGCCGCATTGTTGCCACTTCGGTGCACGGTGAAGTGTTGCACTGCAAAGGGCAACTCACCCACTCGCTGACGGTGATGCAGCAGACCGAGCAGATGGCGCGTCGCCACGATGTCTGGCATTACGCGCTGTGGAGTCTGATCCAGCAAAGTGAAATTTTGTTTGCCCAGGGCTTTTTACAGGCCGCGTGGGAAACGCAGGAAAAAGCCTTTGCGCTGATCCGCGAGCAGCATCTGGAGCAACTACCGCTGCACGAGTTTTTACTGCGCATTCGTGCGCAACTGCTGTGGGCGTGGGCGCGGCTGGATGAATCGGAAGCTGCCGCCCGCGAAGGGTTAAACGTACTCGCCGCCTACCAGCCGCAGCAGCAGATGCAGTGCCTGGCGCTGCTGGTGCAAAATTCGCTGGCGCGCGGTGATCTGGATAACGCCCGCAGCCATCTCAATCGCCTGGAAAATTTACTCGGCAACGGTCAGTATCACAGCGACTGGGTTTCCAACGCCGATAAAGTGCGGGTGATTTACTGGCAGATGATTGGCGACAAAAATGCCGCCGCCCAGTGGCTGCGTCAGACGCCGAAACCGGAGTTCGCCGATAACCACTTCCTGCAAAGCCAGTGGCGCAACATTGCCCGCGCGCAGATCCTGCTCGGGGATTTTGATCCGGCAGAAATGGTGCTTGAAGAGTTAAACGAAAACGCACGCAGTCTGCGGCTGATGAGCGATCTGAACCGCAACCTGTTGCTGCTGAACCAGCTCTACTGGCAGGCGGGCCGTAAAAGCGAGGCACAGCGGGTGCTGATGGAAGCGCTGACGCTGGCGAACCGCACCGGCTTTATCAGCCACTTTGTCATCGAAGGGGAAGCGATGGCGCAGCAACTGCGTCAGCTGATCCAGCTTAACGCGCTGCCGGAGCTGGAAGGGCATCGCGCCCAGCGTATTCTTCGCGACATTAACCAGCACCATCGCCACAAGTTTGCGCATTTTGATGAAGGTTTTGTCGAAAGGCTGCTTAATCATCCGGAAGTGCCGGAACTGATCCGCACCAGTCCGCTGACCCAGCGGGAATGGCAGGTACTGGGATTAATTTATTCCGGCTACAGCAATGAACAGATCGCCGGTGAGCTGGCCGTGGCGGCCACCACCATCAAAACGCATATTCGCAATCTGTATCAGAAGCTTGGCGTGGCGCATCGTCAGGATGCGGTGCAGCACGCCCAGCAGTTGTTGAAGATGATGGGATACGGGGTGTAAACCCCGTTTCGTTAGCACAGCTCAAGCTGAATATTGTGATCGTTAATGACCTGCAACACACCGGCGGGCGGCATCACGTCGGTGTATACCGCATTCACCATGCTGATGCTGCCCATGTTTACCATCGCGTTACGGCCAAATTTCGAGTGATCCACCACCAGCATAACGTGGCGTGAGTTTTCAATGATCGCCCGCTTGGTGCGTACTTCATGGTAATCAAACTCCAGCAGTGAGCCGTCGCTGTCGATGCCGCTGATCCCAAGGATGCCGAAATCAAGACGGAACTGGGAGATAAAATCCAGCGTCGCTTCGCCAATAATGCCGCCATCACGACTGCGCAACTCTCCCCCGGCGAGAATAATGCGGAAGTCTTCTTTGGTTTTCAGCGTATTAGCCACGTTCAGATTGTTAGTCACCACCCGCAGATTACTGTGCTCCAGTAACGCATGGGCCACCGCTTCCGGCGTCGTGCCGATATCGATAAATAACGTCGCGCCGTTAGGGATCTGGCTTGCCACTTTGCGGGCAATACGCTCTTTTTCGGCGGTTTGTGTGGCTTTACGATCGTGCCACGGGGTATTTACCGAGCTGGACGGCAACGCCGCGCCGCCGTGATGACGCAGGATCATATTCTGATCGGCAAGGTCATTCAGATCGCGGCGGATGGTCTGCGGGCTGACGGAAAACTGCTCTACCAGCTCCTCGGTACTGACGTACCCCTGCTTTTTAACCAGCTCGATAATGGCATCGTGGCGTTGTGTCTGCTTCATGAAATATCCCAGAAAATTTATGTTCGTTTTCGCACATTCTGCGTATCAACAAACGCCATGGCGAGACCGACAACCAGACCGGTGACATGCGCGCCATTGGCGATGGACATGCCAAACAGATCAAACCAACCGGCAATTAACCATACTAAGGCAAAGGCTATCAAGCCGCGTGGCAAATTAATCCCGCTTTGCGGATCCCGCTCGCCCCGCAGCCAGACGTAGCCCATCAGCGCGTAGACCACGCCGGACAAGCCGCCGAACCACGGACCGCTGAACTTATGCTGCACGAAGCCGCTTAACAGCGCGCTGATAATGGTGATGACAATCAGTTTGCCGCTGCCGAGGCGCTTTTCCACCGCGCCGCCGAGATACCACCACCACAGCAGGTTAAACAGAATATGCAGTACGGAAAAATGCATCACCGCGTGGCTGAAATAACGCCAGACGTCAAAGCGCAGAGAGGGGTCGTACGGCCAGGCCAGCCAGACCATGACCGGCTGATCGCCCGCCACGTTCATAATGATAAACACCAGAATACAGATCGCCGCCAGCGCCAGCGTAAAAGGCCCGGCCCGCTGGCGTAACGTCGCCAGAAAGGGATAACGCTGATAGTGCAGGCCGCTGTTCGTCTGGCCTGATGTCCAGCTCGCCGCCAGATAACGCGGATCGCCAGGGTTTTCTAAAAAGCGCGCCAGTTCCGCATGAACGCGTTCAGCCTGGCTTTCATCCGCCAGCCAGACGTCGGTTTTGTCATGGTGCTGAAGCGTCAGGGTGATGCCCTGCGTTTGCATGTAATCAACAAACGCCTGAGCGATGCGCGGGTTGGTAAAAGAGGTGATCATCAACATCGCTGTCTGCACTTATTCCACATAAAAGAGGACAGTATAAAGGGTTAAAGCGATCCGTGCGCCACCTCACCAGGAAAATGGCGATGCCAGGCGTCGAACCCGCCGTCCACGCTGTAGACCTGATCAAAACCCTGTTGCAGCAGATATTGAGCCGCGCCCTTGCTGCTGTTGCCGTGATAGCACATCACCATCACTGGCGTGTCGTAGTCATGTTCCTGCATAAAGGCGCTGAGCGTATCGTTCGTCAGATGAAACGCGCCGGGGGTATGGCCCATGGCGAAACTTTGCGGATCGCGAATATCTACCAGCACCGCCTGCTTTTGCTGCAGCTTCTGATGGGTTTCTTCCACATTAATACATTCAAATTGATCCATGGTGCTCTCTTTCGTTGTGCTGATCCTGGCGGGTACGCTGGCCCCACATCTTAGCGACAAGTTTACGTCTTCACGGCAGGTAAACGCCATTATGTTATGCATATCACTCTAAATTGTTTTTTTGATGTTACCAATGCGCCATTCCTTTGCTATTATGAGCGATAACGAACATTTTTGAGCTTTTACGAAAGTGCATGAGGCGAACATGGAAACCAAAGATCTGATTGTGATAGGCGGGGGCATCAACGGTGCCGGTATCGCGGCAGACGCCGCAGGGCGCGGTTTATCTGTGCTCATGCTGGAAGCGCAGGATCTTGCCTGCGCCACCTCGTCAGCGAGTTCGAAACTGATCCACGGCGGCCTGCGCTACCTTGAACACTACGAATTCCGCCTGGTGAGCGAAGCACTGGCCGAACGTGAAGTGCTGCTGAAAATGGCGCCGCACATTGCCTTCCCGATGCGCTTCCGCCTGCCCCACCGCCCGCATTTACGCCCGGCGTGGATGATCCGCATTGGTCTGTTTATGTACGATCACCTGGGTAAACGCACCAGTCTGCCCGCGTCTACCAGTTTGCGTTTTGGCGCAGAATCCGTAATGAAACCCGAAATCGTGCGCGGTTTCGAATATTCTGACTGCTGGGTGGACGATGCGCGCATGGTACTGGCGAATGCGCAAATGGTGGTACGCAAGGGCGGCGAAGTGATGACCCGTACCCGCGCCACCTCCGCCAAACGTGTTAACGGTCTGTGGGTGGTGGAAGCCGAAGATATTGATACCGGCGAGAAATACACCTGGCAGGCGCGCGGTCTGGTGAATGCGACCGGCCCGTGGGTGAAACAGTTCTTCGACGAAGGAATGGAGCTGCCGTCACCGTACGGTATCCGCCTGATCAAAGGTAGCCACATCGTTGTGCCGCGCGTCCATACGCAGAAACAGGCCTACATCCTGCAAAACGAAGATAAACGTATTGTGTTTGTGATCCCGTGGATGGATGAGTTTTCCATCATTGGCACCACCGATGTGGAATATCAGGGCGATCCGAAAAACGTTGAGATCGACGAAAGCGAAATCAACTACCTGCTGAAGGTCTATAACGCGCACTTCAAAAAGCAGCTGGCGCGCGACGATATTGTCTGGACTTACTCTGGCGTACGTCCGCTGTGCGATGACGAATCCGATTCGCCGCAGGCCATTACCCGCGATTACACGCTGGATATTCACGACGAAAACGGCAAAGCACCGTTGCTGTCGGTATTCGGCGGCAAGCTGACCACCTACCGTAAGCTGGCAGAACACGCGATGGAAAAACTGTCGACGTACTATAAAGACATTGGGCCTGCGTGGACCAAAACCTGCGTGCTGCCGGGTGGCGATCTGCAAGGCGATCGCGATGACTACGCGGCTAAACTGCGTCGTCGCTATCCGTTTATCAGCGAGCAGATGGCCCGTCATTATGCCCGCACTTACGGCAGCAACAGCGAGCTGATCCTCAACGGCGCGACGTCGCTGGCCGATCTGGGTGAAGATTTCGGCCATGAGTTTTACGAAGCCGAATTGCGTTATCTGGTCGAGCACGAATGGGTGCGCCGTCTGGACGATGCTATCTGGCGTCGCACTAAACAGGGGATGTGGCTGAACGCCGAGCAGCAGTCGCGCATTTCCCAGTGGCTGACACGTCATGCGAAACGCGAGTTGTCATTAGCGTCATAATAAAAAACGGGGCCACTGAGTGGCCCCGTTTATCGTTTACCGATTTACTGATTTACAACCGCACCGGATCGATATGCCAGATCTTGTCGGCGTACTCCTGGATCGTGCGGTCAGATGAGAAATAGCCCATCGCCGCAATGTTATGCATCGCTTTAATGGTCCACTCTTCCGGATGACGATACAGCTCGTCCACGCGATCCTGACAATCCACATAGCTGCGGAAATCCGCCAGCACCTGATAGTGATCGCCGAAGTTAATCAGTGAATCCACCAGATCGCGGTAGCGGCCCGGCTCGTCGGGGCTGAACACGCCGGTGCCGATCTGCGTCAACACTTCACGCAGCTCTTCATCCTTCTCGTAGTAGTCACGCGGTTTGTAACCCTGACGACGCAACTCTTCCACTTCATCCGCCGTGTTACCGAAGATAAAGATATTCTCTTCGCCTACGTGATCCTGCATCTCGACGTTCGCCCCATCCAGCGTACCAATGGTCAGCGCGCCGTTGAGCGCGAATTTCATGTTACTGGTGCCGGACGCTTCGGTACCGGCCAGCGAAATCTGCTCAGAGAGATCGGCGGCCGGAATGATCATCTGCGCCAGGCTGACGCTGTAGTTGGGGATAAACACCACTTTCAGTTTGTCGCCAATCTGCGGATCGTTGTTGACCACTTTAGCAACATCATTGATGAGGTGAATAATGTGCTTCGCCATGTAATAGGCCGACGCCGCTTTACCGGCGAAGATGTTGACGCGCGGCACCCAGTCAGCGTCCGGATCGGCCTTGATGCGGTTGTAGCGCGCAATCACATGCAGCACGTTCATCAGCTGACGTTTGTATTCGTGGATACGTTTGATTTGCACGTCAAACAGCGCTTTCGGATTGACCACCACGTTGAGCTGCTGGGCGATCATGATCGCCAGGCGCTTTTTATTCTCAAGCTTCGCCTGGCGCACGGCCTGGTTAACGCTCGGGAAATCAATGTGCTGTTCAAGCTCCTGCAACTGGCTCAAATCGGTGCGCCAGGTGCGGCCAATATTTTCGTCCAGCACGTCAGACAGCGGCGGGTTCGCCAGTGCCAGCCAGCGACGCGGCGTCACGCCGTTGGTCACGTTGGTAAAGCGCGTCGGGAAAATCTTCGCAAAATCGGCAAACAGCGACTGTACCATCAGGTTGGAGTGCAGCTCGGACACGCCATTCACTTTATGACTTGCCACCACTGCCAGCCACGCCATGCGTACACGGCGGCCATTGGACTCGTCGATGATGGAGACGCGGCTCAGCAGCCCGGTGTCATCCGGATACTGATCCTGCACGGTCTTCAGGAAGTAGTCGTTAATTTCGAAAATAATCTGTAAGTGACGCGGCAGGATCTTGCCCAGCATGTCCACCGGCCAGGTTTCCAGCGCTTCGCTCATCAGCGTGTGGTTGGTGTAGGAGAACACCTGGCAGGTCACTTCAAAAGCATCGTCCCACGAGAATTTATGCTCGTCCATCAACAGGCGCATCAGCTCAGGAATACCGAGCACCGGGTGCGTGTCATTGAGGTGAATGGCGATCTTGTCTGCCAGATTATCGTAGGTCTTGTGCAGCATGTAGTGACGGTTGAGGATGTCCTGCACCGTCGCCGACACCAGGAAATACTCCTGACGTAACCGCAGCTCGCGCCCGGAATAGGTTGAGTCATCCGGATAGAGTACGCGGGAGACGTTTTCCGAGTGGTTTTTATCTTCCACGGCGGCAAAATAGTCGCCCTGGTTGAATTTACCGAGGTTAATCGCGCTACTCGCCTGGGCGTTCCACAGACGCAGGGTGTTGGTCGCGTCAGTGTCGTAGCCTGGGATGATCTGATCGTAGGCCACCGCCAGAATTTCTTCGGTTTCCAGCCAGCGGGATTTTTTCCCTTCCAGCTGCACGCGGCCACCGAAACGCACTTTATAGCGCGTGTTGTGGCGTTTGAATTCCCACGGGTTACCGTATTCCAGCCAGTAATCCGGCGACTCTTTCTGACGGCCATCAACGATGTTTTGTTTGAACATGCCGTAGTCGTAGCGGATACCGTAACCACGGCCCGGCAGCGCGAGGGTCGCCAGCGAATCGAGGAAGCACGCCGCCAGACGGCCCAGACCACCGTTACCTAAACCGGGGTCGTTTTCTTCGTCAATCAGCTCTTCCAGATCCAGCCCCATCTCTTCAAGGGCGTTTTTCACGTCGTCATAAATACCCAATGACAACATGGCGTTGGAGAGCGTACGGCCAATCAGAAATTCCATCGACAGGTAGTAAACCTGGCGCGTTTCCTGCGACAGCTGCGCGCGGTTGGAGCGCAGCCAGCGTTCGACAAGACGGTCACGCACGGCGAACAGCGTGGCGTTCAGCCATTCGTGTTTATTGGCGATCACCGGATCCTTGCCGATGGTGAACATCAGCTTATAGGCGATCGAGTGCTTGAGCGCCTCGACGCTCAGCGTGGGTGATGCATACGTAAAAGGTGCATTCATATGAGCGATTCCTGGAAATTATTTCAACCGGTTGTAGAGATCCCGGTAGGACTGCGCCGCTACATGCCAGCTGAAATCCATCCCCATCGCCTGTCGTTGCACGAAGCGCCACAGCGATGGACGAGACCACAACACGAAAGCTCGCCTTATCGCGCGTAACAGCGACCAGGCATTACTGTCCTCAAACACAAATCCGCTGGCGACGCCGTCCGCCAGGTTTTCCAGTGAGCTGTCTGACACGGTATCCGCCAGTCCCCCGGTACGACGTACCAGCGGCAGCGTGCCGTATTTCAGGCCGTAGAGCTGAGTCAGCCCGCACGGCTCAAAGCGACTTGGCACCAGAATCACATCGGCTCCCCCCATGATGCGGTGCGAGAAGGCTTCGTGATAGCCAATCTGCACGCCCACCTGGCCCGGATGTTCTGCCGCTGCCGCCAGGAATCCTTCCTGCAAGACCGGATCGCCTGCACCTAACAGCGCCAGTTGTCCACCCTGTTCCAGCAGGCCCGGCAGGGCTTCCAGCACCAGATCCAGTCCTTTCTGGCTGGTGAGGCGACTGACTACCGCAAACAGCGGCACTTTGTCATTCACCTTCAGCCCCATTGCCACCTGAAGCTGGCGTTTGTTTTCGGCTTTCTCTTCCAGCGAATCACGATCATAACGCGATGCCAGAAGCAGATCGTTGTCCGGGCTCCAGATTTTCTCATCGACCCCGTTCAGGATGCCGGAAAGACGCCCTTCCAGCTGCCGCTGACGCAGCAGACCTTCCATGCCGCAGCCAAACTGCGGCTCAGTGATCTCACGCGCGTAAGTCGGGCTGACGGCCGTAATATGATCGGCGTAGTACAGACCGGCCTTCAGGAATGAGATCTGACCGTTGAATTCGACACCATGAACATTAAAGAATGATGATGGCAATTCGATTTCATCCATATGCTGTGCATAAAACATGCCTTGATAGGCCAGGTTGTGCACAGTAAACACCGATTTTGCCGGATGACCGCGCGCCGCAAGGTACGCCGGAGCCAGTCCCGCATGCCAGTCATGGGCATGAACGATGTCAGGATGCCAGAACGGATCGAGGCCACAGGCCATTTCACTGCCTACCCAACCCAGCAGCGCAAAGCGCAACACGTTGTCGGTGTAAGCAAAAAGATTGGTATCGTGATACGGACTCCCTGGGCGGTCATAAAGATGCGGCGCATCAATCAGGTAAATCCCCACGCCGTTATAGTGACCAAATAGTAATGTGATAGGACCGGCAAAAGTGTCGCGCCGGCTCACCACGCGTGCATCGGTAATGCCCCGTCGAATATCTGGAAAAGCAGGCAAAAGGACGCGTGTATCTATTCCAACGGCGATTTGCGCCGCGGGTAACGCGCCAAGAACATCTGCCAGACCACCCGTCTTAAGCAGCGGGAACATTTCAGAACATACATGTAAAACCTGCATTCTCGCTCCTGTTAATTACCGCCGCCTGTTTGCGAGTTCGGTAAAACAGCGCGCGGACCCCTTCCGCGCAAGGTTATTCTTGATGCTGTTAGCCCTTGAGTTTATTCAGCATTTCCCGCGTGACTAACACAATGCCTTCTTCTGAACGGTAAAACCGACGCGCGTCTTCTTCCGCGTTTTCGCCGATTACCATGCCTTCCGGTATCTGACAGGCGCGATCGATGATGCACCGGCGCAGGCGACAGGAACGCCCTACCCATACGTCTGGTAACAGAACGGATGAGTCGATATTACAAAATGAGTTCACCCGCACGCGGGGGAACAGGACCGATTGCACCACAACGGAGCCTGAGATGATGCAGCCGCCCGAAACCAGGGAGTTCAGCGTCATGCCATGACTGCCTGAACGGTCCTGCACAAATTTCGCTGGCGGCAGCGGTTCCATATGGGTACGGATCGGCCAGTTCTGATCGTACATGTCCAGTTCTGGCGTGACCGAGGCCAGATCCAGGTTAGCTTTCCAGTACGCTTCCAGCGTCCCGACGTCGCGCCAGTACGGCTCGGCGTCCGGATCGGACTGAACGCTGGATAACGGGAACGGGTGCGCGTACGCCATGCCTGCTTTGGTCAGCTTCGGAATGATGTCTTTGCCAAAATCATGGCTGGACGTGTCGTCCGCGTCATCTTCTTCCAGAAGCTCAAACAGATAGTCCGCGTCAAAAATATAGATACCCATACTGGCGAGCGCCCGCGTGGGATCGTTTGGCATTGCGGGCGGGTTTTCCGGCTTCTCGACGAAGGCGATCACTTTTTCGTTTTCATCGACGGCCATCACCCCAAAGGCGGTGGCTTCGGCAATCGGCACCGGCAGACAGGCCACGGTGCAGCGCGCACCTTTCTCCACATGATCAATGAGCATGCGCGAGTAGTCCTGCTTGTAGATGTGATCGCCTGCGAGGATCACGATGTATTCCGCGTTATAGCGGCGGATGATGTCGAGGTTCTGCGTCACCGCGTCTGCCGTGCCGCGATACCAGTTTTCACCGTGTACGCGCTGCTGGGCAGGCAGCAGATCGACAAACTCGTTCATCTCTTCGCTAAAGAACGACCAGCCGCGCTGGATGTGCTGTACCAGAGTATGGGACTGGTACTGGGTAATAACGCCAATCCGACGGATGCCGGAGTTGATGCAGTTGGACAACGCAAAGTCGATGATGCGGAACTTGCCACCAAAGTGCACCGCAGGCTTCGCCCGGGTGGTGGTTAAGTCCTTCAGACGCGTACCACGCCCCCCTGCAAGGATCAGGGCAACCGATTTCAATGGGAGCTGGCGCGCTAACATTAGCGGATCGTTTTTATCTAATCTAACCATGACTAACTCCTTTTTTAAGACCTTTTGAAAACGCAAACTCCGTGCGCGGGCCCATGCCAGACAGCCAGTACAACCGGATTATCCTCACCGGCAAATGGGGGAACAGCACGCCATTCCCCGTCGGGTAAAACGATTTGTGCTACGTCGTCCGTGTTGTTGAGCGTGATTAAATACCGCTCCGACAGCAGGATTTGCATACGACCCGCGCCATGCGCCCACTCCTCAGGACGTAATGGCTGAGCATCTTTGTTCAGCCATTGCACGTTACCGTCACCTTCTTCCCACCAGACGTTCAGGGTTAACGCCGGGATCTGCTGACGCAAGGCAATGAGCGCCGCAGTAAAGGTGATCAGCCCGTCATTTGCCTGACGCCAGTCCAGCCACGTCAGCGCGTTATCCTGGCAATACGCATTGTTATTGCCATGCTGGCTGTGACCCTGTTCATCACCGGCCAGCAACATAGGCGTTCCCTGAGAAAGGAGTAGCGTGGTCAGCAGGGCATGGACACTATCCCGACGCCGCTCATTCACATGTAGGGAGCCACCTAATCCTTCTATACCATGGTTATTACTATGGTTATTGTTAGTGCCGTCGCGGTTTTCCTCGCCGTTGGCCTCATTGTGTTTCTGATTGAAACAAACGCAGTCACGCAGGGTAAAACCGTCGTGGGCGGTGATCATATTGACCGATGCGCCAGGCGCACGGCCCTGTTGTTTAAACACATCACTGGAGCCGGCAAACCGGCGGGCGAAGTCTCCAGGCGAGAGATCTTTTGCCAGCCAGAAACGGCGCGCGGCATCGCGGAAATGATCGTTCCACTCCGCAAACAGCGGCGGGAAATTCCCCACCTGATAACCGCCAGCACCGATGTCCCACGGCTCGGCAATCAGCTTCACCGCACTGAGCAGCGGATCGTTGTTAATGGCTTCGAACAGCGGCGCATGCTGACTAAACGCTGGCGTGCGCCCCATGACCGGGGCCAAATCGAAGCGAAAACCATCAATATGGAAGGTTTCCACCCAGTAACGAAGACACTGCACGGCATACTCCACCGTACCCGGCAGGCTTAAATTTAGCGTGTTGCCGCAACCCGTCCAGTTTTCATAATCACCATCGTCCCTGATCCAATAATAGCTACGGTTATCAATTCCGCGCAGGGAGAAGGTCGGGCCGTCGAGATCTATCTCGGCGCTGTGGTTAAGCACCACGTCGAGGATCACTTCGATACCCGCCTGATGCAGCGCTTTTACCGTCTCGCAAAACTCCTGCCGCGCGCGTTCAGCATCGGCGGCATAGCGGGGTTCCAGCGCAAACATCGCCAGCGGGTTATAGCCCCAGTAGTTGCTAAGACCCAGCCGTTGCAGGCGCGGCTCGCTGGCAAACTGCGCGATGGGTAACAGTTCGAGCGCCGTAATGCCGAGGCGTTTGAAGTAAGCGATCATGGCCGGATGGCTGAGCGCTTTGTAAGTCCCGCGCTCGGCTTCCGGAATAGCCGGATGCAGGTACGTCAGCCCTTTCACATGCGCTTCGTAAATCACGCTGTTGCCCCAGGGCGTGCGCGGTGGCGCGTCGTCTTCCCAGTCAAACAGGTCTTTCACCACCACGCTTTTCAGCGCGATGGCGGCGTTGTCATGGGGATCGGGCCGCTCGTAGCCGCCGTGGAATAGCGCATTGTCCACCAGTTCACCGTCAACGCGACGGGCGCAGGGGTCGATAAGCACTTTCGCCGGGTTAAAGCGATGTCCGTGTTCCGGGGCCCAGGGGCCGTGAACACGGTAGCCATAACGCAGGCCCGCGCGTGCGCCCGCGAGAAAACCGTGCCAGACATCGCCACTGCGGGCTGGCAGGTCATAACGTTGCTCGTTCCCTTCATCGTCAAAAACGCACAGCTCCACGCGCTCCGCATGGGCGGAAAACAGCGTAAAGTTGACGCCGCCGTCGGCCACATGCGCGCCGAGCGGCTCAGGCTTCCCTGCCGCGAGTATCGTCATTCCGCCTCCCGCACCAGCCAGATAGTGGAGAGTGGAGGTAAGGTCAGGCACAGGGAGTTTGCCCGCCCATGGCTGCCGATCTGCTCGCTCTGTACCGCGCCGCCGTTACCGGCGTTACTGCCGTGGTAGTGCATCGAGTCAGTATTGAGGATTTCGCGCCATTTGCCCGGCTGATTGATGCCGAAACGGTAGCCCGGACGCGGCACCGGCGTGAAGTTGCTGGCGACGATGATTTCGTTACCGGCTTTGTCGCGGCGCACGAACACAAACACCGAATGTTCTTTGTCGTCCACCACCAGCCACTCGAAGCCATAGCCATCAAAATCCAGCTCATGCAGCGCTTTATGCTCACGATAGGTGTGATTGAGATCGCGTACCAGACGCTGCACGCCGTGGTGCCAGTTGTCTCCACCTTCCAGCAGATGCCAGTCAAGGCTGGCGTCGTGATTCCACTCACGGCCCTGGGCGAATTCATTGCCCATAAACAGCAGTTTTTTACCCGGGAAGGCCCACATCCAGCCGTAGTAGGCGCGCAGGTTGGCAAACTTCTGCCATGCATCGCCCGGCATACGATCCAGAATGGATTTTTTACCGTGGACCACTTCATCGTGCGACAGCGGCAGCACGAAGTTTTCGGTGTAGTTGTACAGCATACCGAAGGTGAGTTTGTCGTGGTGATGCTGACGGTAGATGGGATCCAGCTTGAAATAATCCAGCGTGTCGTGCATCCAGCCGAGGTTCCACTTGTACCAGAAGCCCAGTCCGCCGGTCTCCGACGGTCTGGACACGCCAGGGAAGTCGGTGGACTCTTCTGCCATGCTCACGGCGCCGGGTACCAGTTCGCCCAGCACGCGGTTGGTTTTGCGCAGGAATTCGATGGCTTCAAGGTTTTCGCGGCCACCGTACTCGTTAGGGATCCACTCCCCCTCTTTGCGGCTGTAGTCACGGTAAATCATGGAGGCCACTGCATCCACACGCAGGGCATCAATGCCGAAGCGCTCTACCCAGTACAGGGCGTTGCCGATCAGGTAGTTGCTGACTTCGCGACGACCGTAGTTATAAATCAGCGTATTCCAGTCCTGGTGATAACCTTCGCGCGGATCGCTGTGTTCATACAGGTCCGTGCCGTCAAATTCAGCGAGACCGAAATCATCTTCCGGGAAGTGACCCGGCACCCAGTCGAGGATCACGCTTAAGCCTGCGGCGTGCGCGGCGTTGATGAAATAACGGAAGTCATCGCGGGTACCAAAGCGGCGCGTCGGCGCGTACAGCCCGGTTGGCTGGTAACCCCAGCTGCCATCGAACGGATGCTCGTTGATCGGCAGCAGTTCCAGATGGGTAAAGCCCATCCATTTGACGTACGGCACCAGTTGATCTGCCAGATCGCGGTAACTGAGCCAGAAATTGTTATCGGTATGGCGACGCCAGGAGCCCAGATGCACTTCATAAATGGAGATCGGCGCATCGAAGTCATTGGCCCGTTTACGCTCTTCGCTCTGCACGACCTTTTCCGGCAGCCCGCAGATCACCGAGGCAGTTTCCGGACGCATTTGCGCTTCGAAGGCATAAGGGTCGGCTTTGATGCGCAGATTGCCGTTGGCGTCGAGCAGCTCGAATTTATACAGCTGGCCGTTATGTGCACCGGGGATAAACAGCTCCCAGATACCGGATTCTTTGCGCAGGCGCATTGGGTGGCGGCGGCCATCCCAGTAGTTGAACTGTCCCACCACCGAGACGCGACGAGCGTTTGGTGCCCAGACGGAGAATTTGGTGCCGGTAACGCCATCCATGGTGTCGGCGTGCGCACCCAGCGTTTCGTAAGGGCGCAGGTGGGTACCTTCGGACAGCAACCAGACATCAAGATCCTGAATCAGCGGGCCGAAGCGATACGGGTCATCGATCAGGTTTTCCTGACCGTGCCAGACGACGGCAAGCTGATAGCGGAAGGGATTTTTGCGACGCTGGATAATGCCGGCGAAAAAACCGCGTGAATCGAGGCACTCAAGCCTGGCAAGCTTGCGCCCGGTCTTGGTTTCAATCACCCACACTTCGGTGGCGTCAGGGAGCAATGCGCGGACTTCCAGCCCGGCATCGGTGTAATGCATGCCGAGTACGGAAAAAGGATCCGCAAAGTGGCCTGCAATTAGCGCGTTAATCACGTCTCTATCGACAAGACTGGACATGGTTTCTTCATCCTTTTATATGTGTGCCATAGCGTTCAGCCGTGAACAAACCACGGATGGCGGCACTTTTTTGGCCTGAATGGCGTACCGGCGTTTTCTCTTTGCCGGGACTACGCCCAACTTAAAGCATAGCCAACGCTGTGTTTATCTCCTGACTTATTTGAAACATTCGCGTTAACTCCATGTTTTACGCAAAAAAAAGGAGGTGACATCGCACCTCCGCTTTGAGTAAACGCCTTACGCCAGCTGGCGCAGCATGCGCCGTAGTGGCTCTGCAGCCCCCCACAGCAACTGGTCACCGACGGTAAAGGCAGAGAGGTACTCCGGCCCCATATTGAGCTTACGCAGACGGCCTACCGGCGTTGTCAGCGTGCCGGTGACGGCTGCCGGGGTCAGCTCGCGCATCGTGATGTCGCGGTCGTTAGGCACCACTTTTGCCCACTCATTATGCGCCGCCAGCAGTTCTTCAACTGTGGGGATCGACACATCTTTCTTCAGTTTAATGGTGAAAGCCTGGCTGTGGCAGCGCAGCGCGCCGACGCGCACGCACAGGCCGTCGACCGGGATCACCGACGAGGTGCGCAGAATTTTGTTGGTTTCCGCCTGCCCTTTCCATTCTTCGCGGCTCTGGCCGTTGTCGAGCTGTTTGTCGATCCACGGGATCAGGCTGCCCGCCAGCGGTACGCCGAAGTTGTCCACGGCCAGTTCACCGCTGCGGCTAAGGGCCGTCACTTTGCGTTCGATATCCAGAATGGCCGACGCCGGGTTGGCCAGTTCTTCAGAAACGTGGTGATGCAGCTGGCCCATTTGCGTTAACAGTTCGCGCATATGACGCGCACCGCCGCCGGAAGCGGCCTGATAGGTCGCAACCGACACCCACTCCACCAGATCCTGGGCGAACAGGCCGCCGAGGGACATCAGCATCAGGCTGACGGTGCAGTTGCCGCCGACGAAGGTTTTCACTCCGTCGTTCAGGCCACGGGTGATCACGTCCTGGTTGACCGGATCCAGAATGATAATGGCATCGTCCTTCATACGCAGTGACGAGGCGGCATCGATCCAGTAACCCTGCCAGCCGCTTTCACGAAGCTTTGGATAGATTTCGTTGGTATAATCGCCGCCCTGGCAGGTGACAATGATGTCGAGTGCCTTCAACGCGTCCAGATCGTAAGCATCCTGGAGGGTGCCAGCCGGTGTGGAGCCGAATGTCGGCGCGGCCTGGCCCAACTGGGACGTTGAAAAGAAAACCGGGCGAATGGCGTCGAAGTCGCGCTCTTCTACCATGCGTTGCATGAGTACGGAGCCGACCATTCCGCGCCAGCCGATAAAACCAACATTTTTCATAGCGTATTTTTCCTGCGAAGGTGTGTGCTGTGTGTGCGAACCAGTTTCCGACTGGCGTCCCTTCACCTTACAAAATGCAGCTAAAGTCGCAAGTGAAATTAATCAATGATAGCGACGTCATCAGAAATAGCGCTTATAGGCAAAAATCTGGGGCGCGTATTAGGGAAAGTATTAAATGAACGAAATTATCTCCGCCGCAGTGCTGTTGATCCTGATTATGGATCCGCTCGGCAACCTGCCCATTTTTATGTCGGTGCTCAAACACACAGAGCCGAAGCGCCGCCGGGCAATTATGATCCGCGAGTTGCTGATCGCCCTGCTGCTGATGCTGATATTTCTGTTTGCCGGTGAGAAAATCCTGTCGTTCCTTAATCTGCGCGCCGAAACGGTGTCTATTTCGGGCGGCATCATTCTGTTTTTAATCGCCATTAAGATGATTTTCCCCAGCGCTACCGGCGGAAGCCACGGACTGCCCGCGGGTGAAGAGCCGTTTATCGTCCCGCTGGCGATCCCGCTGGTGGCAGGCCCGACGCTGCTCGCCACATTGATGCTGCTGTCGCATCAGTATCCGAATCAAATGGGGCATCTGGTGATCGCCCTGCTGCTCGCCTGGGGCGGCACCGTGGCGATCCTGTTGCAGTCGTCACTGTTCCTGCGTCTGCTGGGGGATAAAGGCGTGAATGCGCTGGAGCGCCTGATGGGGTTGATTCTGGTGATGCTCGCCACGCAGATGTTCCTGGACGGCATACGGACGTGGATGAAGGGGTAGATTTTCCCCTCACCCTGACCCTCTCCCCTGGGGAGAGGGAAGAGATCGGTGTTCACCCTCTCCTCAGTGGAGAGGGTGCACGTACCTCAACTCACAAGCTGAAACGCGATCATCCCCACGATGGCACCTACCGTGCCGAGGATAGTTTCCATCATCGTCCAGGTTTTCAGCGTTTGCGCTTCGGTTGCGCCAGTGAATTTACCGAACAACCAGAAGCCGGCGTCGTTAACGTGACTTACCACAATCGAACCACCCGCGATGCAAATCGACAGCGCGGCCATTTGCGCACCAGAGTAATGCAGTTGCTCAATCACTGGCATCACCAGGCCGACCGCCGTTAAGCAGGCCACCGTTGCCGATCCCTGAATAATGCGCACCGCGGCAGCCAGAACAAAACAGGTAATGGCAATCGGCAGGCCCATACCCGTCAGCGCTTCGCCCAGAGCCGGGCCAACGCCGGAATCCACCAGCACTTGCTTGAACACGCCGCCTGCACCGATCACCAGCAGAATAATCCCCGCCGGTTGCAAGGCCGCGCCGCAGACTTCCATCACCCGATCTTTCGACATCCCCTGACGTAGCGCCAGGCCGTAAATGGCCACCAGACAGGCTACCAGAATGGCGGTGAAGGGATGACCAATAAACTCCAGCCATTCATACAGTGAGGATGCAGGATCAACGAAGCGCGCGGCGATGGTTTTGAGACCCACCAGCACCAGCGGCAGCAGGATCAGCGCGAGGCTAAAACCAAAGGATGGCATTTTGCCTTCGCCCAGGTGCGGCTCGCTGATGTCGTCGGGAATGTGCAGTTCGACATAGCGCCCGATAAAGTTCCCAAACAGCGGTCCGGCGATCAGCATCCCCGGAACAGCCGCACAGAGCCCGATTAAAATCATCCAGCCAAAATCGGCGTGCATCTGTGAGGCCAGCAGCATCGGCGCGGGTCCCGGCACCAGAAATGCCGCCGCCGCGGCCACACCGGCAAACAGCGGAATGACCAGCTTCACCAGATTTGTCCCGGTGTGACGCGCCATTGAGAACGCAACGCTAATCAGCAGCACAATCGCCACTTCGAAAAACAGCGGCAGCGCGCAGATCAGCCCGGCAATGCCAATCGCGTAGTGCGCGCGGCTGTGACCAAAAGATTTGAGCATTTTGACGGCGATCTGATCGACCGCGCCAGTTTCATGCAAAATCTTGCCAAACATCGCCCCCAGCGCCACGACAATCGCCAGAAAGCCCAGCGTGCCGCCCATCCCTTTTTCCATTGTCGCCGCGATTTTCGTCAGCGGCATTCCGGAAAAAAGCCCTGCACCAATAGAAACCACCATCAAAGCGACAAAAGCGTGTAAACGGGCCTTCATCACTAAAAACAGCAACAGCAAAACCGAGCCAAATGCTGTCAAAACAAGCGTTAACGTACTCACACTACAGCCTTAGTTTATTTATTAATCACTTCAATCGTACTGGCGACAACACCTTCCAGCGGCTGATCGATGTTCACCACCAGCACATCCTGCTCGTCGGCACCCGGCTCTTCGAGCGCATCGAACTGCGTCACCAGCATTTGGGTTTTAAAGAAGTGACCTTTACGCGCTTTCAGGCGGCTTTCGATAACATCGAAATCGCCCTTCAGGTAAATAAAGGAGAGGTTTGGGTTACCGTCACGCAGCTGATCGCGGTAGCGCTTTTTCAGCGCGGAACAGACGATGAGCGACACTTTATTGGTGCGCTGCATGGCGAAAGCGGCGTCGTTAAGCGCCTGTAACCATGGCTTGCGGTCGTCGTCGTTCAGCGGGTCGCCTGCGGCCATTTTCGTGATGTTGCTGCGCGGATGCAGGAAGTCGCCGTCAAGAAAGGCGGCATGGATCTGGTGCGCTACTTCGCTGGCGACAGCGGATTTACCACTGCCTGATACGCCCATCAGGACATAGACATGGTGATCAAGATTAGTCGTGCTCAAGGCGTCGCTCCCACTAATGCTAAGGTGAATTGTTACGGGTAACAGTTATCGGTAACATTTTCATGCCGGGGGTGCGGAGAAGCAATATCCATTCACGCCAGAAGTGAATAAATGTGAGCCACGTCATATTTGTCAGACTAAATAGATCCGCCCGGTGACAGGGTGAAACCTAAATCTAACATTTTGGGCGTCACGGTTTCGCCACGGATGCGGGCCAGCAAACGCTCAGCCCCAATGCGACCCATGCGCTCGCGCGGCGTAAGGACGCTGGCCAGACGCGGCTCCATCACCTGACCAATGTCGTGGCCGTGGAAACCCGCAATCGCCATGTCGCCAGGAATGGTTAATCCCAGACGCTGACACTCAAAAGCCGCGCCGACGGCCAGATCGTCATTGGTACAAAAAATTCCGTCGAGCTGCGGATATTCGCGACGCGCCTGGCGCATCAGTTCAATTCCGGCGGTGTAAGAGGAGGATTGCTCCACCATCACGCTATAAGGCGTCAGACCGGCTTCACGCATGGCCTGCTCATACCCCTGCTGTTTGATGATAGTACGTTCATCCAGACGTGCACCCAGATAGGCGACGTGGCGATGGCCGCGGCTGATGATTTCCGCCGTCATCTGACGCGCGGCTTCCAGGTTGTCGAAACCAACGGCAATATCAAGACACGGGGATTTACTGTCCATCAGCTCCACCACCGGAATGCCCGCCACTTCAATCATTTTCAGCGTGCGCGGCGTGTGGCTGCGCTCGGTAAGGATGAGCCCGTCGATATTCCAGGAAAACATCGACTCCAGCCGCTCTTCTTCCAGTTCCGGCTTATAGCCATAGTGCGCCAGCATGGTTTGATAGCCGTTCGCATCGGTAACGCTTTCAATACCGCGCAGCACTTCGGCAAATACCTGGTTCGTTAAAGAAGGCAGCAGCACGCCAATGGCGCGGCTGGTGGCATTGGAGAGAATATCGGGGGCGCGATTGGGAATGTAGCCCAGTTCATCAAGCGCAGCAGCGATTTTGCCACGTAACGCGACGGAGACTTGCTCCGGGTTACGAAGGAACCGGCTGACGGTCATTTTGGTCACGCCAACGCGATCTGCAACGTCCTGAAGTACGGGTCTTTTCTTTTTCATCGTGCCTGTAAGATAAACGGGAAAACATCGCTCCAGTTTATCACGGACAGCAGACAACCTCCCCGGAGATAGAGGGAGGTTGTGTTATTTATTTAAGCGGGATCAAACTGGCGGCAGGTCAAACAGCAGAATTTCGCTGTCGCTGTCGGCATGGATAGAGAGCGCCTGCTCATCCCAGATTGCCAGACCGTCAGCCGTCGTGGCTTTGGTGCCGTTAATAGACACTTCACCTTTCACCACCTGGATCCAGACGCGGCGTTCAGCGGCGACCTGGTAAACAGACTGCTCATCTTTCAGCAGCGCCCAGCGGGACAGCTCCATATCCTGATTCACTTTCAGCGAACCGTCACGGGCATCCGGCGACAGCACCAGCTGGCGGCCCTGCGCGGCGTCAAAGCGGCGCTGTTCGTAGCGCGGCGTGATGCCGGTTTTTTCCGGAATGATCCAGATTTGATACAGGTGCAGCTTGTCGGTGGCGCTCGGGTTGTATTCCGAGTGACGTACGCCAGTACCGGCGCTCATGATCTGGAATTCACCTGCCGGAACCTGCTCTTTATTCCCCATGCTGTCCTGGTGCTCAACTGCCCCTTCCAGCACATAGGTCAAAATTTCCATGTCTTTGTGCGGGTGGGTACCGAAGCCCTGGCCTGCATCAATCACGTCATCGTTAATGACGCGCAGCGCAGAGAAACCCATGAAATTCGGATCGTAATAATCTGCGAAAGAGAAAGTGTGCCAGGAGTCCAGCCAGCCATGATTTGCATGACCACGTTCATTTGCTTTGCGTAAGAAAATCATTTTTTCATCCCCGTCTGTTTTCGATGGAGTAAGTGTGGACGCAATCGATTCGGGATGATAGTGGGTGAAAATTGACTCCTCTGTTCAAAAAATGTGAACAAGTTCAGAGGAGTCTGGTCAGCTTATTTTGCGAGGGTTACGGTAGAGGGCGAGGCCTGCTCAAAGCCGCGCTCCAGGATCTCAAGGTTGGTCATTACTTCAGATTCCTTGACGTAATTCGGCAGCCCCTCGGCGATGGTGGCATAGAGCGCGTCATACACCCGACCATAGTCACCGGTTTCCGCAGGCCACTCTTCGCGCACAGTTTCGCCGGCGTCGTTGACGTACTCCAGAATGGCTTTGCTGTCATCAGCGGCAAAGCCCGCCTCGCCCGGCATGATATTGGCCTTCAGGCTGGTTTCCTGTTGGTCGATACCGTATTTAATGAACGAGCCTTTCGTGCCGTGAACGATAAATTTCGGGTAATCGATTTTCACATAGTGGCTGGTTTTGACGATGGCTTTCAGGTCGCCGTAAAACAGCTGTGCTTCGTAAGTATCATCCGGGTTAGCTTTGTTACGCAGGCTGCGGATGTCATAAGAGACATGGTCCGGGCGGCCAAACAGCGAGATGATCTGATCCATCGTATGCACGCCAAGCCCGTAAAACATGCCGTCCTGCGGCAAACCAGGTTTGGTTTCCGCCACCGGGCGGAAGTAATCGAAATGGCTTTCGATTTCAACGATTTTACCCAGATTGCCGCTCTCGATGGCTTTTTTCGCGGTCAGGAAGCAAGAGTCAAAGCGGCGATTCTGGTACGGCGTGACGGTCAGCCCTTTGCTTTTCGCCAGTTCAAATAAGGTTTTTGCTTCGGCAAGCGTCGGCGTGAAAGGTTTCTCCACCAGCACGTTTTTACCCGCTTCCAGCGCGCGTTTCGCGTACTCAAAATGGCTGTCGGCATGGGTGCAGACCACCACCAGTTTAACCTGTGGATCCGTTAATACGTCGTCGAGATCGCTGGTGAAATGGATGTGCTGGTACTGCGGTTGCTGCTCTTCCGGCTTCGCATGGCGGCGGAAGATATGCGCCACATGCCAGGTATCTTTGCGATTGAGAACATACGGAAGGTGATAACGCGTGGTGCTTTTGCCAAATCCAATAAATGCGCAATGCAGGGTCATGGTATCGTCCTTTTTAAAGTTACTTTCATAACCATAGCGCAAATGTAGGGGTGGCAACATGGCTAAAAAAAAAGCCAGCACGCGGCTGGCTAAGATAATACTGGAAGCAATGTGAGCAATGTCGTGCTTTCAGGTTTACCGTAGCGGTCCCCCTGAACGCATGGCAATAATAATCATTATCATTCGCACTTGTCTACCTCTTTTTGCAAAAATTGGCAGTTGACGCACATGCCGTAGTACCTGATGTTAAAGGGGATAATTCACCCACAGGAGAGAAGGAATGAGCGATATCGTGATCCGCCATGCACAGCCCGACGACGTAGAAGCATTACGTCAGCTGAATGCCCAGCCGGAGGTGTATCACGACACGCTACAAATTCCGCATCCCTCAATGGAAATGTGGCAGGAGCGACTAAAACCGCAGCCGGGCCGCCGCCACCTGGTGGCCTGTATTGACGGCACAGTGACAGGCCATCTGGTCTTGAGCGTCGAACAGAACCCGCGCCGCAGCCATGTCGCCACTTTCGGCATCAGCGTATCGCCCGCTTTTCGTAATCGCGGCGTCGGCAGCGCGTTAGTGCGTGAGATGGTGAATCTGTGCGACAACTGGCTGCGCATTACGCGCACGGAACTGACGGTGTTTACCGATAATGCCCCCGCGCTGGCGCTGTACCGTAAATATGGCTTTGAAACTGAAGGCACCGGCAGGCATTACGCGCTGCGAAATGGCGACTATGTCGATGCGCTGTTTATGGCGCGGCTGAAATAGTGCAACCTTCCTCCTCTCCCGCAGGAGAGGAGGATAAAAGCTAATACCCCGCCGTCAAATCATCCACCGACCGCGGATCCGACGCGCCGTACAGCGTGCCGTCAGGAGCGATCATAATGCTCTGCGTGCTGCCCATCGCCTCTTTCACGGCGACTTTCTGCCCTTTTTGCTCCAGCAGTTTCAGCGTATCCGGGCTGAAGCCCTTCTCCACGCGCAGCTCGTCCGGCAACCATTGATGATGGAAGCGCGGCGCGTTGGTGGCTTCGGCGACGTTCATTCCGAAATCAATGCTGTTGACCACCATTTGCAGCACGGTCGTGATAATACGGCTCCCGCCAGGGCTGCCGGTGACCAGCCAGGTTTTACCGTCTTTTACCACGATAGTGGGCGACATCGACGACAGTGGACGTTTGCCTGGCCCCACGGCGTTCGCATCGCCGCCCACCAGCCCGTAAACGTTCGGTACGCCCGGCTTGGCGGAGAAATCATCCATTTCGTTATTCAGCAGAATACCGGTATTCCCCGCCACAATGCCTGTCCCGAATGTGGTGTTGAGCGTGTAAGTCACCGACACCGCATTCCCGTCTTTATCCACCACCGAGAAATGCGTGGTCTGGTTGCTCTCGTAAGGCGTCAGCTTACCGGGACGGATCTGGCTTGATGGCTTCGCCTTTGTCACGTCGATCTGCTGCGCGATTGATTTGGCATACTCTTTACTGGTCAGCGCCTGCCAGGGCACTTTCACAAAATCCGGATCGCCTAAATATTCCGAGCGGTCGGCATAGGCATACTTTTCTGCTTCTGCCATCACCTGCATGGCATCGGCGCTGCCAAAGCCGTATTTCGCCAGATCGAAGTTTTCGAGGATATTCAGGATCTGCACGATGTGGATCCCGCCCGACGACGGTGGTGGCATGGAGAAGACCTCATAACCACGATACTCGCCGCTGATGGGCGTGCGCTCGACGGCTTTGTAGGCGGCCAGATCGTCTTTGGTGATCAGGCCGCCATTTTTGCTCATCTCCTGGGCGATCTGATCGGCAATGGCGCCTTTGTAGAAGGCTTCCGGGCCTTTCTCCGCGATCATCTCCAGGCTTTTGGCCAGATTGGTCTGCACCAGTTTGTCGCCTTTTTTCAGCGGCTCGCCGTTTTTCCAGAAGATCGCTTTACTGTTTTCATAGTTGGGCAACACTTCGCTGCCATACGTTTTCAGATCGTCTGCCAGCGCGTCGTCAACGGTAAAGCCCTGCCTGGCAAGTTTGATGGCTGGCTGCACCACTTTGTTCAGCGGTAGCGTGCCGTATTTTTCCAGCGCCAGCGAGAAGCCCGCCACCGTGCCCGGTGTGCCGGTCGCTAAATGTGAGGTGAGAGATTTTTTACTGTCGGGATTGCCCTGATCGTCTAAAAACATATCGCGGGAGGCCTGGGCCGGGGCCATTTCGCGGAAGTCGATGGCGGTGGTCTGTCCGTCTTTGGTGCGCAGCAGCATAAATCCACCGCCGCCAAGATTGCCCGCCTGTGGATGCGTGACCGCCAGCGCATAGCCAACCGCCACGGCGGCATCCACGGCGTTACCGCCCTGCTTCAGGATATCGACACCGACGCGGGTCGCTGTCGCATCCACTGACGCCACCATGCCTTCTTTGGCCTGCACGGGATGGAAGACATCTGCCTCCACGCCGTATGAGACCGGCGGCGGTGGCGGCGGCGGTGCAGCGGCCACGCCAAAACATCCCCCAGCCATCAGAGCGGCGACGGCCACCCAACGCACAACATTCTGTTTCATCATCGCGGTTCTCCAGAGATATGAGCAACAGGCCCCGCTTAAGCCTGGTTCACTACTCTTAAAAAATCATCGTTTTGCTGGAGACCAAGTAAACTTAAGCTATTCCCCATGAGAGGAGATGATGATGAAACCCTACCTGATTCTGGCGGCGTTATTGCCGTTTGGCGCAATCGCACAGCCACTCAATACGATGAATAACCCGAATCTGCCGGACTATCAGATCCCGTCCCAGCAGAGAATGCAGACGCAGATGCTTAATCAGCAGTCACAGCAAAAAGGCATGTTGAATCAGCAGTTACAGACGCAGACCCGTATTCAGCAGCAGCATCTGGAATCGCAGATCAACAATAATTCCCAGCGGGTGATGGAATCCCAGCCGGGCGAGCTTAACTTGCCGCGCCACCAGCCGCTGCCGAACACTAATGGCGGAATGCTGAATAACAGCGATGCCTCGCTGAACTCGCAACAGCAGCATATGCTGCCGCAACAGACTAACGGCAGCATGCTGAATCAGAACAGCGGCAGTACGCCACAGGCGAATTTGCCGCTGAAAACTATCAGCCCTTAAGGCTGAAAGTCAGGGCCGATGATGTCGATGCGGTCAGTACAGATAGCATCCACCCCGGCGCGCAGCAGTTCAGCGGCGCGCTCGGGTTTGTTGACGGTATAAACCAGGATACGCAGCCCGGCGTCTTTCAGCGCGGCAATGCGGGCTTCATCCAGCAGGCGGTGATTGAGATGGATGGAGACGCAGCCAAGCTGTGTCGTCAGCGCGCGCCAGTCATCCCGCCACTCATCCAGCAGCAGCCCACGCGGTAACTCAGGGGCGGCCTGTTGCGCGGCGGCCAGCGCATCAATATCAAATGATGATAACAGCGGCGGCGTCATCTCTGCCCACAGTTCACGTGCCGCCCGCGCCACCGTTTTGCCGGTCAGCGGGCCGGTGCCGCTGGTCGGTTTGATCTCAATGTTCGCCATCATGCCGTGCTCGCGGCAGCGCTGCGCCACCTGCGACAGCAATGGCAGGGGTTCGCCTTTAAAATCGCGGCTAAACCAGCTTCCCGCATCCACCTGTAACAGATCGCTCCACGGCAGTCTGCCTGCCACACCCCAGCCGTTGCTGGTACGTTCAAGGTTGTCGTCGTGCAGCAGGAAGATCTGCCCGTCCTGCGACAATTTCACGTCAAATTCAATCATGGTGTGGCCAAAGCGTGCGCCGGTATCAATGGCGGCCAGCGTGTTTTCCGGGGCCAGTTTGCCGCCGCCGCGATGCGCGACAATGTGGGGATAAGGCCAGTTGCTCATACTCGTTGTCCTGTTTCACCGTCGAAAAGGTGCAGATGGTTCTCCGCGAAATGCAGCCACAGCGTGCTGCCAGGTGCAGGACGTTCATGATGCGGCAGACGGACCACCATTTTCTGCTCGCCCCAGCGCCCGTGGGCCAGGTTATCAGCGCCGAGCATTTCCAGCGTGTCCATCACCAGCGGGATCCCGCCTGCGGATTGTGAGCTTAGCGTAATATGCTCCGGGCGGATACCCAGCGTCATGTTGCGCCCGGTATAGCCCCGATACACCCAGTTAATGGGTAGCGACATGCCGCTGTCGAGATCAAAATGGGTGCCACTGGTGCTGATACGCCCTTCCAGCAGGTTCATCGCCGGGCTGCCGATAAAGCTCGCCACAAAGCGGCTGGCAGGCTTCTCATAGACTTCCACCGGCGTGCCGATTTGCTCCGCCACGCCTTTGTTCATCACCATCACGCGCTGGGCCAGCGTCATGGCTTCCACCTGATCGTGGGTGACGTACAGTGAGGTGGTTTTCAGGCGGCGGTGTAGCTGTTGCAGTTCAAGACGCATCTGCACACGCAGTTTCGCATCGAGGTTAGAGAGCGGCTCATCGAACAGGAAGACCGCCGGATCGCGCACAATGGCGCGGCCCATCGCCACACGTTGCCGCTGCCCGCCGGATAGCTCGCGCGGACGGCGTTTAAGCAGGCCATCCAGCTCCAGAATACGCGCGGCGTCCTTTACCCGCTCCGCAATGTGCGCTTTGCCCATGCCACGGATCTTCAGGCCCCAGGCCATGTTCTCTTCCACGCTCATGTGCGGATAAAGCGCATAGTTCTGGAATACCATGGCAATACCGCGCTCTTTCGGCTCCATGTCGGTGACTCGCTGGCGATCGATCCACACATCGCCGCTGGACACGCGCTCCAGACCCGCCACCATGCGCAGCAGCGTCGATTTGCCGCAGCCGGATGGCCCGACCATGACAATAAACTCACCGTCCGACACGTCCAGCGTCAGCGGTTGAATAATCTGCGTTTTGCCGTTGTCCCAGCTTTTGGTTACTGCCTGTAATTTCAGACCTGCCATCTTATTTCTCGCTATCAACTAAACCACGCACAAAGGCACGCTGCATGGCTAAAACAATGACGACCGGCGGAATGAGCGTCAGCAACATCGCGGCCATAACGTGGTTCCACTGCGTGGTGCCCTCTCCGGTGGCGATCATGCCCTTGATGCCCGCCAATGCGGTGCCCAGGTTCACATCGCTGACAATCAGCAGCGGCCACAGGTACTGGTTCCAGCCATAGATAAAGGTGATGACAAACAGCGCCGCCAGATTGGTTTTTGACAGCGGCAGCACGATGTCGCGGAAAAAGCGCATCGGGGATGCGCCATCAATGCGCGCGGCTTCGATCAGCTCGTCAGGCAGCGTCATAAAGAACTGGCGAAACAGGAAGGTGGCGGTCGCCGAGGCCATCAGCGGCAGCGTCAGCCCGGTATAGCTGTCAAGCATGTTCAGCCGGGCAATGACTTCCACCGTCGGGAAAATACGCACTTCAACGGGCAGCATCAGGGTGATAAAAATCATCCAGAAGAACAGGTTACGCAGCGGGAAGCGAAACCAGACAATGGCAAAGGCGGAGAGCATCGACACCACGATTTTCCCGACCGTGATGCTGAACGCCATGATAAAGCTGTTCAGCAGCATTACTCCGAAAGGTGCGCTGTTCGACCCGACGCCTTCCCGCCAGATGGTGCGGATATTTTCCAGCAGATGCGTTCCTGGGATCAGCGTCATCGGCGTTTCAAATACTTGCTGGTTGTTCAGCGTGGCGGCGACAAAAGCCACGTACAGCGGAAACAGAATGGCGGCGATCCCGAGGATCAACATGACATGGCTGAAGATCGTCAGCCCACGGCGGTTCTCGATCATTGGTAGCGCACCTTACTTTCTACATAGCGGAACTGCACGACGGTCAGCCCGATGACCAGCAGCATCAGCACCACCGACTGCGCGGCTGACGCCGAGAGATCCAGCCCGGCAAACCCTTCGCGGTAAATTTTGTAGATCAGCGTCGTAGTGGCCTGCACCGGCCCGCCCGCCGTCGCGGCGTCGATCACCGGGAAGGTGTCGAAGAAGGCGTAAACCAGGTTTACCACCAGCAGGAAGAAGCTCACCGGCGCGATCAACGGTAACGACAGCTGGAAGAAACGGCGCACCGGCCCGGCACCGTCAATGGCGGCGGCCTCAACCAGCGAACGAGGGATCGATTGCAGGGCGGCGAAAAAGAACAGGAAGTTATAGCTAATTTGCTTCCAGATGGAGGCGAACACCACCAGGAACATCGCCTGCCCGCTGTTCTGTGCATGGTTCCAGCTGTATCCCACTGCGTCCAGCGCATGGGTGATCAGGCCGCGGCCCGGATTGAATAAGAAAATCCACAGCACGGCGGCAATGGCTGGCGCGACGGCATACGGCAGCAGCATCAGCGTCTGATACAGGCGGCTGGCGCGGATCACGTAATCCACCAGCGCGGCGAAGAATAATGAGCTCAGCAATCCCCAGAAGGTGACCATGCCGCTGAACTTAATAGTGGTCCAGAAGGAATCGAGGTAATAGCTGTCATGAAACAGCGCGACGAAGTTGTCCATGCCGACAAACTGGCTGGACAGCCCGAAGGGATCGACGCTTTGTACCGAATACCACAGCGCTTCGCCCGCAGGCCAGATGAAGAAAATAAGGGTGATAATCAGCTGCGGCGCGACCAGCACATAAGGCAGCCAGCGCGAACGGAATACCGGACGGGAAGATGACATGGAGATTGGATTCCTGAACAGCGCCGGGTGGCGGCTTCGCCTTACCCGGCCTACAGGCTAAATGCCACTTGTAGGCCGGATAAGCGCAGCGCCATCCGGCATGAAAACATTAAGACTTCGTCGACTGCTCGAAGCGGCGCAGCAGCTGATTACCACGCTCAACGGCGGAATCCAGCGCCTGCTGGGCCGTTTTCTTACCGGTCCAGACCGATTCCAGTTCTTCATCCACAATGGTGCGGATCTGTGGCATGTTGCCCAGACGCAGGCCTTTGGTGAACGGCAACGGCGGCTTGTTCAGCATCTGACGGGTTGCGGTATCCGCGCCCGGGTTTTTATCGTAGAAGCCCTGCTCGCGCGTCAGGTTATAGGCGGCGGTGGTGATCGGCAGATAGCCGGTTTTCTGGTGCCATTCGGCGGCATTCTCAGGCTTCGCCAGAAACTCGAGGAACTGCGCCACACCGGTGTAGGTTGGCTTGTCTTTACCCTGCATCACCCACAGACTGGCTCCGCCGATAATGGCGTTCTGCGGCGCGCCCTTAACATCGGCGTCATACGGCATCATGCCGACACCGTAGTTGAATTTGGCGTAGTGACGGATATCCGCCAGCGAGCCGGAAGACGCGGTCGTAATAGCGCAGTCGCCGTTATAGAACTTCTCGGTCGACTCATCCTTGCGGCCAAAGTAGCTGAAATCGCCTTTCTTGTTCAGATCGGCAAGCAGGGCGATGTGTTTCACCTGCTCCGGCTTGTTGAATTCCAGTACCGCATCCGTACCGTCAAAGCCGTTGTTTTTGGTGGCGACCGGCAGACCATGCCAGGCGCTGAAGTTTTCGATCTGGATCCAACCCTGCCAGCCGCTGGCGTAACCACATTTCATGCCTGCCGCTTTCAGTTTTGCGGTGTACGCGGCCAGATCCTGCCAGGTTTTCGGCGGTTGCTCCGGATCTAAACCGGCTTTTTTGAAGGCGTCTTTGTTGTAATACAGCACTGGGGTAGAGCTGTTGAACGGCTGGGACAGCAGGTGGCCGGTTTTTGAATCGGTGTAGTAACCGGCTACCGTCGGCACGAATTGCGATTCATCAAACTTGATGCCCGCATCGCTGAACACTTCGTACACCGGTTTGATGGCTTTGGATGCCATCATGGTGGCGGTGCCAACTTCATACACCTGTAACAACGCAGGGGCATTACCGGTACGGAAGGCTGCAATACCGGCGCTCAGGCTCTGCTCGTAGTTACCTTTGTACACCGGCACAATTTTGTAATCCGGATGGGTGTCATTAAAACGTTGCGCCAGGGATTCAACTTCTTTACCTAACTGACCTTCCATTGAGTGCCAGAATGGGATGGTGGTGACTGCCATCGCCTGACCTGCACATGCCAGGCTTAACGCCAGTCCTAAAGCTGTATGTCGTAACGAAGTCATGCGGTTATCTCTCTTGTTGTGCCGGATGCGCGAAAACACGCGTTTTATGCTCGCGAGGTAACATGACACGCTCGAATGACAGAAAAATAACCGTTTCGTTACATGAGTGTGACGCAAACGTGATGCCGCGATGTACCGGGCGTGACAGTCATTGTCCTCATCGTGGGAAATGGGAGTTGATGAGAAGTCGTGATGACAGGCCTCTGTTGCTGACGTGCTACAGATAACGCAAAACAGAGGAGATACCCATGAAGACTTTTCGCACATTGATTGTCGCGACGGCGTGGCTTGTCGCAGGCCTTGCCAGCGCCCATGCCGCCGAAGGCCAGACTAACGTGGTGTGCAGCTATCATCACACCGCTGGCGACGATGCCATTATGATGCCGGGCAAACCGGGCCTGGCGATGTGGCATGACTTTTTCGGCAATACCAGCACCGATGCGTTTTCTAACTACACCACGTTGCAAGAGAAACCGCAGACGACCTGTGATAATAAAGCGGACGCCTCTGCCTATTGGGCACCGACCATGATGCTGCCGGATGGGCGGATCGTGTATCCGGCGTACCAGAAAACCTATTATCAGGCCGACGAGGTGGCGAAATACCCGGTGCACCCCTTCCCGCCTGGGCTGGAGTTGCTGGCGGGTAATCACCACGGCACCACACCGCCGACGCACATTAACTTTTTCTGCGGCAGCTATTTCACCAAAATCGGACGCATTTGCGGCCCGCGTTCACCTGGCGGGCCGGTACAGTTCAACATTGGCCTGCGCTTTCCCAACTGCTGGGACGGCGTAAGCCTTAAACCGTCACGCGGACGGCCAAATGCGGTTTACGCCGTGAATCACCTCTGCCCGGCGGATTTCCCGGTCAAGATCCCGACGGTGAATATGAACGTCGCCTGGGTGTTAAAGGATGTGCAAAGTCTGGACACCAGCCAGATCAAACTCTCGATGGATCCCAGTCTTGTAGGCAGCACCCGGGAGGATAAATGGGGTAGCTTGTATACCGCCCACGCTGATTTCATGAACGGCTGGACCGAAGACGGCGCGCGGTTTATGACTGAACATTGTCTGAATCGGGCGATACATTGCGGGCTGAATGTGCCGTTTAGCATGAGCACGGCCGAGGAGAGTAGCTGGATTGACAGTGATCACCCCGAGGCTCTCAATAACCGTGACAGGCAGATCCATATTGTTGATAACTGGGCCGCGCCGGGACGGGACGCCCATCCGCAAAAACTGGCCCTGCTGAAATTCACTATCCCAGCGTTACCCGCAAAAATGCCGCCGGAGGATGCCGCGCTGTTTAAATATTACGTTCGCCTGCACGGTAAAAACGTCAGCGATTCGGCAACACGTATACTCTATATCTATGCCATTAATGACAACTGGCAGGCCGCGAGCGTCAACTGGACAACACGTCCGCCGCTGTCCACGGTGTCCGTCGCCACATTGCGTCACGGTAACAAAGAGGGCGATAACTATTTTGATGTCGATAAGTACGTTCGGCAGCAGGCTGCGAAAGGCAATAAAGAAGTGTCGTTCTATATTGGCGGCGAGCGCCAGGGACGTGAGTTTGTTTTTGACAGCGCGACCGGAGCCGTTCCCCCGATGTTGATAGTCAAAGGCATGCGCGAAACGCCACAGCCGTAGCCCCTCGCCCGGCGTGAGGGAGTAATCAGTCTACAGGGAGGCGGGAAGCTGTCTCTTCAAAAGACTATCGTACAAAAAAGGAGCCCGCAGGCTCCTTTTTTCATGACAAGTGACGAGGGAATGTTAGCCGCCCAGATAGGCGCTGCGTACCGCTTCGTTTGCCAGTAGCGCGTCGCCGGTATCTTCGAGCACGACGTGGCCGTTTTCCAGCACGTAGCCGCGATCGGCAAGCTTCAGCGCCTGGTTGGCGTTCTGCTCGACCAGGAAGATGGTCATCCCTTCCTGACGCAGCTGTTCGATGGTGTCGAAGATTTGCTGGATGATAATCGGCGCAAGACCGAGCGACGGCTCATCAAGCAGCAGCAGGCGCGGCTGGCTCATCAGCGCGCGACCGATCGCCAGCATCTGCTGTTCCCCGCCGGACATGGTGCCTGCGCGCTGAACCCGACGCTCATACAGACGCGGGAACAGTTCGTAGACGCGCTTGATGCGGGTCTGGAACTGATCGCGATCGGCAAAAAAGCCGCCCATCGCCAGGTTTTCATCCACTGTCATACGGGAAAAGACGCGACGGCCTTCCGGCACGATCGCCACGGCTTCCCGCATGATTTTCGCGGTCTGCCAGTCGGTAATGTCTTTGCCGTCAAACACCACCCGCCCGCTGGTGGCGCGCGGATCGCCGCACAATGTTCCCAGTAGCGTGGTTTTACCCGCGCCGTTGGCGCCGATCAGAGTAACGATTTCTCCCTGATTGATGGTCAGGCTGACTTCGTGCAGCGCCTGAATTTTGCCGTAGTGGGCACTTACTTTGTCAAAGGACAACATGACTTTTTCCATCTTATGCCTCACCTAAATAGGCACGGATAACATCCGGGTTATGACGAATTTGCTCCGGCGTCCCGTTGGCCAGCGGCGTACCCTGGTTCACCACGTAAATGCGGTCGGAAATGCCCATCACCAGTTTCATGTCGTGTTCAATCAACAGAATGGTGGTGTTGTGATGATTACGCAGCTCGACGATCAGCTCGTCCAGCTCTTTAGTTTCCTTCGGGTTCAGACCGGCGGCTGGTTCATCGAGCATCAGGATCTCCGGCTGTGTCACCATGCAGCGCGCAATCTCCAGACGACGCTGATCGCCGTACGCCAGGTTGCTCGCCTGCCGGTTAGCGTGTGCTAACAAACCAATGCGGTCAAGCCAGGTGGCGGCGCGATCCAGGGCTTCAGACTGTGCGCGACGGAAAGCTGGCGTCTTTAGCAGGCCGGAAAATAGCCCGGTTTTCAGCTGTTGATGCTGCGCCACCAGCAGGTTTTCGATCACCGTCATTTCACGGAACAGGCGTACGTGCTGGAAAGTCCGCACTACGCCCATACGGGCGATTTGCTGGCCCGGCAGACCTTCCAGATGCTGGTCGCGCAGCATGATGGTGCCGCCGGTCGGCTTATAAAAACCGGTCAGGCAGTTGAACACCGTGGTTTTACCCGCGCCGTTCGGCCCAATCAGCGACACAATTTCCTGCGGATGCAGATCCAGCGAGACGTTATTTACCGCCAGCAGACCGCCGAAGCGCATCATCAGGCCATTAACGGACAATAAAGGCTGACTCATGCCTGCTCTCCTTTCGCGGCTTCCCCGGTTTTCAGTTTCAGCTGTGGACGGGTCATGGGCAGCAGGCCCTGCGGACGCCAGATCATCATCAGCACCATCAGGCCACCGAGCATTAACATGCTGTATTCATTGAAATCACGCATTAATTCACGGGAGACCACCAGCAGGATAGCCGCGAGGATCACCGCAAACTGCGATCCCATGCCGCCAAGTACCACAATCGCCAGCACAAACGCGGATTCCGCAAAGGTGAAGGATTCCGGGCTGACAAAGCCCTGACGCGCAGCAAACAGCGTTCCTGCAAAACCGGCAAACGCAGCGCTGATGGTAAATGCGGTCAGCTTGATGCGGGTCGGGTTCAGGCCCAAAGAACGACAGGCGATTTCATCCTCACGCAGCGCTTCCCACGCACGCCCCAGCGGCATACGCAGCAGGCGGTTAATGACGAACAGGCTCAGCACGACCAGCAGCAGCGCGACCAGATAGAGAAACACCACGCGGTCGCTCGGATCGTATTTCACGTTAAAGAAGTTGCTGAACGTATCCCAGCCACCTTCACGGGCTGTACGGCTGAACTCCAGGCCAAACAGCGTCGGTTTCGGGATTTGGCTGATGCCGTTCGGCCCGCCGGTGACCTCGGTGTTATTGAGCAGCAGAATACGCACAATTTCGCCGAAGCCGAGAGTAACAATCGCCAGATAGTCACCGCGCAGACGCAGTACCGGGAAGCCGAGCAGGAAGCCTGCCGCCGCCGAGACCAGCCCTGCCAGCGGCAGACAGGTCCAGAAACCAAGACCGTAATAGTGATTGAGCAGCGCGAAGGTGTACGCGCCAATGGCGTAGAAGCCGCCGTAGCCCAGCACCAGCAGACCGGACAGCCCCACCACCACGTTCAGCCCCAGACCAAGAATGATGTAAATCATGGTCAGGGTGGCGATATCCACCGTACCGCGCGACACCATAAACGGCCAGGCCACAGCCAGCACCAGCACCAGCAACGCCAGCAGGAACAGCTTTTGTTTTACCGTAGAGCCATCAATGGCCGGCAGCACGAATTTCGGCCCGGAAATACTTTTAATGCTTTTCTGGAAAGCGGGGCGCAGCAACTGGAAGAAAAACACCACCGCAGTACCAACGAACACCCACTGCCAGCGAATATCCGCCGCGTGTCCGACCACCAGTTTGGTGCCATCCAGTTGCAGTTGCACGCCCATAAAGACGCCCGCGAGGACGAAGAACATCGCCGCTGACAGCAGCGCCATGGCAAAATGCATTGGTTTCATACTTTCTCTACCTCCGGACGGCCCAGGATCCCGGTCGGCATCACCAGCAGTACGCCAATCAGCAGCGCGAAGGACACCACATCTTTATATTCTGTGCTCAGGTACGCCGACGAGAGCGATTCCGCGACGCCAAGGATCAGGCCACCAATCATCGCGCCCGGAATGCTGCCGATACCGCCCAGCACCGCTGCCGTGAAGGCTTTCATCCCGGCCATAAAGCCGATATACGGGTTAATTACGCCGTAGAACTGACCGAGCAGTACGCCCGCCACCGCTGCCATCGCCGCACCGATCACAAAGGTCAGGGCGATGACGCGGTCGGTGTTGATGCCGAGCAGGCTCGCCATCTTCAGATCTTCTGCACAGGCGCGACAGGCGCGGCCCATACGGGAGTAGCGAATAAAGAGCGTCAGCGCCAGCATGGCGACGAAAGTCACCACCCAGATCACCAGCTGCATGGTGGTGATAGAGGCAGAGAAGTTTTCACTGCTGCCCACGACCCACTGTCCGTTAAACAGGCTCGGCAAGGCCACGTCGCGCGACCCTTCCGTCAGGCTGACGTAGTTTTGCAGGAAGATAGACATACCGATGGCGGAGATCAGTGCGATCAGGCGTTTAGAGCTGCGCACCGGGCGATAGGCCACCCGTTCGATACTCCAGCCGTAGGCGCTGGCGATAACAATCGCCCCGACAAAGCCAGCACCCACCAGCAGCCAGCTGCTGTCGATGCCCATCATCATCAGCGCCGCGATGATCATAAAGGAGACATAGCTGCCGATCATATACACCTCGCCATGGGCGAAGTTGATCATGCCGATAATGCCGTAAACCATGGTGTAACCAATGGCGATTAGCGCGTAAGTGCTTCCCAGCGTAACGCCGTTAAACATTTGCTGCACGAAGTAGAGAAACTGCTCGGACATAGGGAAACCTTTTTATTCCCGCCCGACAGTGCCGGGCGGTGGGAGTATTATTTGGCTACCGAGGATGAACCATCGGCGTGCCACTGGAAGACGCCAAATTCAAATCCCTTCAGATCGCCTTTCTCATCCCAGTTCAGCGGCCCAATCACGGTCTTAGCACCGTTTGCTTTTAAATCTTTTGCCAGCGCTAATGGCTCATCGCTGCCGGTGCGTTCCAGCGCGGTCGCCAGCGACTGCACAGCGGCATAAGTGATCCACACGTACGGGCCGGACGGATCTTTCTTATCGGCTTTCAGCGCCGAAACGATAGCGCTGTTTGCCGGATCCTGGTCATAGCGTTTTGGCATCGTCACCAGCATGCCTTCGCCCGCGTCACCCGCAATATTTGACAGCGAGGCATTACCGACGCCTTCCGGCCCCATAAACTGCACTTTCAGACCGTTAGCACGCGCCTGGCGCAGCATCTGCCCCATTTCCGGGTAGTAACCGCCGTAATAAACGAAATCGATATTTTCTTTTTGCAGGCGGGCGATCAGCGCGGAGAAATCTTTCTCACCGGCGGTAATACCATCAAAGAAGACCACATTGGCACCGCCTTTTTTCAGGCCGTCCTGCACCGAGCGCGCAAGGCCTTCGCCGTATTGCTGCTTGTCATGAATAATGGCGATACGCTGCGGCTTCACCTTTTCCAGAATGTATTTTGCGGCGGTCGGTCCCTGGGAGGAGTCCAGCCCGGCGGTGCGCATAATGTGCTGATAGCCGCGCTGCGTCAGTTCAGGGTTGGTCGCACCCGGCGAAATCATCAGGATGCCTTCGTCTTCATAGATATCCGACGCAGGCTGGGTGGATGATGAGCAGAGGTGACCAATAACGTACTGAATACCGTCATTAACGATTTTGTTGGCCACTGCCACGGCTTGCTTCGGATCGCAGGCGTCGTCATATTCCACCGCGACCAGCTTGTCGCCCTTAATACCGCCTTTGGCATTAATATCTTTGATGGCCTGACGGGCACCGTTGAATTCCATATCGCCCCACTGGGCAACCGGACCGGACATCGCCCCGACCACCGCCACCTTAATATCGGCAGCAATAACGGTTTGCGACATTGCCAGTGCGATCATCCCCGCGATCAACGTCTTCGCGTTCCTGTTCATACCTGAAAATCCCCATTCGTGATGTCGTGTTTACACGTCTGGCTACCGGCGAAGGCGTGCTTCGCGGCAGCTCATAATAATTGTGTATAAAATTTGTCTGGTCGTGGTTAAAAATAACGCTGGTGATTTAATGCACAATGCTATTTTTACCTGTGCCTTTAATGGTTTAGCGTAGTTTTTTACTGAAAACCACACTAAATTCCCTATTTTTCAGGCGATTAAGAACAGATAATATTCTGTATTTATCCAGAGATAAACAAAAAAAGCGCCGTTACCAGCATAAAATAACGGCACAATGAGCGGAATAAATCACTACCTTTCAGGGTTAAATACTGCTTATTTTTCGATCCCTGACGTTTAAAACTGCCCTGGCGGCTGTGTCAGAAGTAATCCCCTGATGAATGGAATTAAAAAGTGAAAGCGCCTGAATGCAAAAATTGAGTACACTGCACCCTCACTTGACGATCTGGACCCGCAGTAAATGAAACTGACTATCATCCGTCTGAACACATTCAGCGAACAGGATCATATCGATTTAGGCAAAATCTGGCCGGAGTACTCGCCGGATTCATTAGCGGTCGACGACCGCCACTGTATCTATGCCGCACGGTTTAACGATCGCCTGCTGGCCGCGGTGCGCGTCACGTTAAGCGGTAAAGATGGGGCGCTGGATTCGCTGCGCGTACGTGACGTCACCCGCCGCCGCGGCGTGGGTAAGTATTTGCTGGAGGAAGTGCTACGCGCACACCCGGAGATCAGCGTCTGGTGGATGTCAGATATTGCGGTCGAAGATAAAGCGGTGATGGATGCGTTTATGCGGTCAGCAGGTTTCAGCGCCTGTGCGGACGGCTGGCAGAAACGCTAAATCCCCTCACCGGCGCAAGGGGAAGCAGACTATACGATGAGCTTCAGATCGGCCTTGCGATGGCGTTTCTGCTCGTCATAAAAATTTTCGTGTGAGCCAATGCTCAGAAGATACAGCTCCAGCTTTCCCTCAATCCAGCTGTAGCCTAACAGATACAGCTGGTCATTCATTCTGAACTTATGTACACGCAAAAAGCTGAGATCGCCTTTTTTGCGTTCGCCGAGCTCAGGATCCTCAAGGATCAGCTCGATTTGCTCATCGACATCCCGCTGCTGCTGATCGGTCAGCGCGGCAAATTTCTTTTCAAAACGACGTGACTGATAAATCTCAATTTCAGGCCCTGTCTTTTTTGCGCACATATTTGGTGACGTGTCCGTTGTCGATTTCAGATTTAGCCAGCAGGATTTCGTTAATAAGCGCCCAGGACATTTCAGGATTCGCTTCCGCAATGCGTCCTATTTTCGCCCAATGTTCAATTTGCTTTGGCACGCTACGGCTTTGCGCGTCAGCATGAACCTTCACTTTTTCAACAAAATCATCATCCAGCCGGATGCTAATTGCCATATCGGTACTCCAGTTTTGTGACCATCATTTTGGGACGATGGTTTTTTTAAACATCGCCAGTTTGCGACATTTTGTCGCGTAACGCAACCAAATGAAAAAACCCGCCGCAGCGGGTTTATCAGTATGATGGCCGTTAACGGTTTTGTTATTTCGCGTCGGTCGCCGTACCGTTTGCATGCCAGGTGAACACACCGAACTCAAAGCCTTTCAGGTCGCCCTTCTCATCCCAGCTCAGTGGGCCCATTACGGTTTCCACGGTGTTGGCTTTCAGGTATTTGGCGATTTCGGCCGGATCGTCTGACTGCTCCAGGCCCGCTTTCAGAGATTGCAGCGCCGCGTAGGTCGTCCATACGAATGCCCCACTTGGATCCTGTTTCTTCGCTTTGATGGCGTCTACAATCGGTTTGTTCACCGGCAGCTGATCGTAGTTCTTCGGCTTGGTAACCAGCATGCCTTCGGCAGATTCGCCGGCGATGTTAGACAGCGAGACGTTCGCTACGCCTTCCGGGCCCATGAACTGGGTTTTCAGACCGGCAGCACGCGCCTGGCGCAGGATCTGACCCATTTCCGGGTGGTAGCCACCGTAGTAAACGAAGTCGATGTTCTCTTTCTTCAGACGCGCCACCAGCGTGGAGAAGTCTTTCTCGCCTGCGGTCAGACCATCAAAGAACACCACGTTAGCGTTGCCTTTCTTCAGATTTTCCTGCACGGCGCGCGCCAGGCCTTCACCGTATTGCTGTTTGTCATGAATAATGGCGATACGCTGCGGCTTCACTTTTTCGAGGATGTATTTTGCCGCGGTCGGACCCTGATCCGAGTCCAGGCCAGTGGTACGCAGCAGCAGTTTATAACCGCGGGAGGTCAGCTCCGGCGCGGTGGCCGCAGGGGTGATCATCAGAATACCTTCGTCTTCATAAATGTCAGACGCAGGCTGGGTAGAGGAGGAGCACAGGTGGCCGATAACGTATTTGATACCGTCGTTAACCACTTTGTTGGCAACCGCAACGGCTTGTTTCGGATCGCAGGCATCGTCGTACTGCACCGCAACCAGCTTGTCACCTTTAATGCCGCCTTTGGCGTTGATGTCTTCGATAGCCTGTTTCGCACCGGTGAATTCCTGATCGCCATACTGCGCTACCGGGCCGGACATCGCGCCCACAACCGCAACTTTAATATCTTTCGCGAATGCGACGTTGCTCATTGCCAGCGCGATACATCCTGCCAGTAACGCTTTACCCTTCATTTTCATCCTGAGAATCCCCATTATTGTGGTTATTACATTCGTTGTGATGTTGTTGTTCAGCACTTTATTTCAATTATTGGTCGACTGCTCGTGCTTTAGCAGCATACTCTGCTAAAACATACCCCATTTTTCAGAATATGTAACAACATTTTTACCGGGTTAGCGACGCGTGAATAATATCCAGCGCCTGACGGAACTGCGCCTCCGGAATGGTCAGGGGATAGAGGAAACGGATAACGTTGCCGTAAACGCCGCAGTTAAGCAGCAGGAGTCCGGCTTCCAGCGCCCGCGCCTGTACCTGGCGGGTAAACTCCGGCGATGGCTCGCCGCTGTGTGGATCGGCGAACTCGACCGCCACCATCGAACCCAGCGCGCGGATCCCGGCAATCTGCGGACAATCTGCCCGGGCTTTCTCCAGCACCTCCACCAGATGCTGACCAAGATGGGCGGCGCGATGGCAGAGGTTTTCCTCGTCGATCACCTCCAGCACCGCCAGTGCCGCTGCCACTGCCAGCGGGTTTCCGGCATAGGTACCGCCCAGTCCGCCTGGCGCCGGGGCATCCATCACCTCTGCGCGTCCGGAGACCGCCGACAGCGGCATCCCACCGGCGAGGCTCTTCGCCATGGTGATGAGATCGGGTTTAACGCTGAAATGCTCCATGGCAAACAGTTTGCCGGTACGGGCAAAGCCGGTCTGCACTTCATCGGCAATCAGCAAAATGCCGTGGGTATCGCACAGCGCACGCAGCCCCTGCATAAAGTCATCCGGCGCGATGACAAATCCCCCCTCGCCCTGCACCGGCTCCAGCACGATGGCCGCCACCTGATCCGGCGCGATGTCCGCTTTGAAAATGCGCTCAAGGCTGTTCAGCGCATCGGCCGTAGTCACGCCATGCAGCGCATTGGGATACTGAGCATGGAACACCGAGCCGGGAAACGGGCCAAAGCCGATTTTGTAGGGCGCGACTTTACCGGTCAGTGCCATCGTCATATAGGTACGGCCATGAAAACCGCCGCCAAAGGTGATAAGGCCGGGTCTGCGGGTATAAGCGCGGGCGATTTTAACGGCGTTTTCCACCGCTTCGGCACCTGTCGAGAAGAAGGCCGTTTTGGCAGGCCCGGCGACCGGCACGCGTGCGTTGATCTTTTCCGCCAGCGCCACATAACTTTCATACGGCACGATCTGGTAGGCCGTATGGGTAAAGGCATGCAGCTGTTTTTCCACGGCGGCCATCACTTTGGGATGGCGATGCCCGGTATTCAGCACGGCGATCCCGGCAGCAAAGTCGATGACTTCGTTGCCTTCCACGTCCCACAGCGTGGCGTTTTCCGCTTTATCCGCATAGAAATTACACATCACGCCGATGCCGCGCGGCGTAGCCTGTAAGCGTCTTTCATTGAGTTCGTTATTTTTCACCCTGTCCCCCTGAGATGCCATTGTTTACATAATGCGCATCTGTAAGTGTTTGCCACAGGATAAGAAATCGCCAGAGCAGGCGTAAAAAAACAAAACCCCCGGATTTTCATCCAGGGGTCTTTGGCGTGACACCGCAGAAAACGGTGCAGCGAAGATTATGCTTCGATGGCGATACGCAGTTTTTTCATGGCGTTCTTTTCCAGCTGGCGCACACGCTCAGCGGAAACACCATAGCGGTCAGCCAGCTCCTGCAGGGTGGACTTGTTGTCTTCGTCCAGCCAGCGGGCGCGAATGATTGCCTGGCTACGTTCGTCCAGACCCTGCATCGCATCGGTCAGTTTGTTGGCAGCCTGTTCTTCCCAGTTATCATCTTCAATGCCATCGGCAAAGTTAGAGGTTTTATCCTGGAGATACAGTACCGGCGCCATCGGATGGCTGTCGGACTCATCGTCCGGCGACAGGTCAAACGTCATGTCCTGTGCAGCCATACGCGATTCCATCTCACGCACGTCTTTGCTGGAAACGCCCAGCTCACGAGCCACCATTTCCACTTCGTCCTGGTTAAACCAGCCCAGACGCTGCTTGGTTTTACGCAGGTTAAAAAACAGCTTACGCTGTGCTTTGGTGGTAGCGACTTTCACAATACGCCAGTTACGCAGCACGTATTCGTGAATTTCGGCTTTGATCCAGTGCACGGCGAAAGAGACCAGACGCACACCCACTTCCGGATTGAAGCGGCGCACGGCTTTCATCAGGCCAATGTTACCTTCCTGAATCAGGTCAGCCTGCGGAAGGCCATAGCCCGAGTAGTTACGAGCAATATGAACAACAAAGCGCAGGTGCGACAGGATCAGCGTTTTAGCTGCTTCCAGTGAACCCTGGTAATGCAGCTTTTCAGCAAGCTCCCGCTCTTCATCAGCCGTCAACATCGGCCATGCGTTCGCAGCCCGGATATAAGACTCCAGGTTACCAACAGGGGCTAAAGCTAAAGTTTGCATTTCTTTGGTCATTCAAATCCTCTCAATGTACTTCTTACTGGCGGCGGATTGTCCCATTCAGGCAACAAACATGCCAGCGTTTGTGAGCAACGAGAATATCATCCACACTTTTATCAGACAGTGATTTTATCCACAAGTTCCCTGCAACGCTGTGAATAAATTACGCACAAATTGTGACATAACGATGATAAAGCGTACGCAGGGAAAAAGAGAAATCAGGGACGCTTTCCCTGCCAGCAGACATCCGATGCAGCAGGGAAAGAGTATATCAGAGAATTTTTAGTCGGGGGTAAAGTGACGTAAATGTTGCACGGTTGCCAGCCACGCGGCCAGCCAGCCAATCATCGAACACACCAGCAGCAGCAACAAACACTCGTCAAAGGACAGGCCGCTTAACTCAAACTGGGTGCCGAAAATCTTCGCCACGTCTGTCACCGCCGATGACAGACGCATCACCAGAATTTCAGACAGGATCAGCGACAGGAATGCGCCGCTAAAACCGAGCAGTGCACCGCCGTAGAGAAACGGACGCAGGATAAAGCCATCCGTTGCGCCAATCAGTTTCTGTACGTTAATGCTGTCGCGACGGGAGAAAATGCTCAGGCGTACACTGTTACCAATGACGAGGAACACCGCTGCCACCATCAGGATGCCGATCATTACCGACACGCGCCCCACCAGCCCGGTCAACGCCGCCAGACGGGCAAACCAGCTGTCGTCCATCCGTACTTCATCAATACCATTAATGCGGGTGATACGGTCGCGCAGGGTGTTGAGCGATTCGGTATTCTGGAAGTCGATCTTCGGCACTACCACCGCCACGGCGGGCAGCGGATTCTCTTCCAGCATATCGAGCGCCCCGCCAAAGCCTGACCAGTTGCGGAATTCGCCCAGCGCATCTTCACGAGAGAGGTAGTTCACCTTCTCGACACCCTGTTCCGCCTGCAACTGCCCGACCACCTGCTGCGCGGCACCGTCATCGAGCGCTTTATCGAAGTAGACGGTAATTTGCGGCGACGGATAATACTGTGAAGACGCCTGATGGACGTTTTTGTACACCATGTAGCAGACGCTCGGCAGCGTCAGGGAGATGGCGATCACCATCACCGTCAGCAGGGTCGCCAGCGGTTTGCTTTTCAGATCCTGTACCGCGCCTTGCCAGGCGTAGCGCATCTGTTCGTTAAAGACGTTCGTTTTACGCGAGCCAGGTTTTGGCGGCGTTTTACTGCGGCCGGATGCGCCACGATTGCCACCGCTGCCCTGCCCAGGCTTACGGAAACGGTCCAGTTTATTGCCGAACTGGCGGATTTGGTTTACTGCGTCGCGTTTATTCACCCGTCAGGCCTCCGTGCAAATGACCGTCGCTCAGACTCAGCATACGGTACGAGCGCCGCGCAATCAGACTCATGTCGTGCGTGGCCATCAGTACCGTTACCCCGACGCGGTTGAACTCTTCAAACAGACGCAAAATCCCTTCGGACAGCGCGTCGTCCAGGTTACCGGTCGGTTCATCCGCCAGCAGAACCGCGGGTTTGTTCACCACCGCACGGGCTATGCCCACACGCTGCTGTTCACCGCCGGAAAGCTGAATGGGAAAGTTTTTCGCTTTGTCGAGCAGCCCGACTTTATCCAGCGCCGCCGACACGCGACGACGAATGTCTTCACCGCTGGCTCCGGCGATAATCAGCGGGATCGCCACGTTGTCAAAGACCGTGCGGTCCATCAACAGATGGTGATCCTGAAAAATCATGCCGATCTGCCGACGCAGAAACGGCACTTCACGGTTTTTAAGGCGACTGATCTCGTGCCCGGCAAACCAGATCTTTCCGGCGCTTGGCCGCTCGATACCGCAGATAAGCTTTAACAGCGTACTTTTACCCGCGCCGGAGTGGCCGGTCAGAAACGCCATCTCGCCCGGTTGCAGGTGGAATGTCACCCCCTGCAACGCTTGTCTCCCACCGAGATAAGCCTTGCTGACATGTTCAAAGCGAATCATTGTTAATCCTCTCGGGCAAAAAGTGCCTCTATAAAATCGCCCGCATTAAACGGACGTAAGTCTTCAATACGTTCGCCGGTCCCGATATAGCGGATCGGAATACCGAACTGGTCAGCTACCGAGAAAATCACGCCGCCTTTGGCGGTACCATCAAGTTTGGTCAGGGTGATCCCGGTCAGCCCAACGGCTTCATGGAACAGTCTGGCCTGGCTTACCGCATTTTGTCCGGTGCTGGCATCGATGGTCAGCATCACTTCATGCGGCGCGTCGACATCCAGTTTTTTCATCACGCGGACGATCTTCTTCAGCTCTTCCATCAGATGCGCTTTATTCTGCAAACGCCCTGCGGTATCGGCGATCAGCACGTCCACTTTGCGGGATTTTGCCGCCTGGATGGCGTCGAAAATCACCGAAGCGGAATCCGCACCGGTGTGCTGCGCAATCACCGGAATGTTGTTGCGCTGGCCCCAGACCTGTAACTGCTCCACCGCCGCCGCACGGAAGGTATCCCCCGCCGCCAGCATCACCGATTTACCCTGCTGCTCAAACTGACGCGCCAGCTTGCCGATGGTGGTGGTTTTACCCACGCCGTTTACGCCAACCATCAGGATCACGAAAGGCGTTTTGCCTTCAATATTAAGCGGTTCGTCGACTTTTGCGAGGATATCGCCCATTTCATCTTTCAGCAGGCCGTACAATGCTTCCGCATCCCGCAACTGTTTACGGCTGGCCCCTTCCGTCAGATTGGTGATGATTTTGCGGGTGGTTTCCACACCGACATCGGCAATCAGCAACTGCTCTTCCAGTTCTTCAAATAGATCATCATCGATTTTTTTGCCGCGGAACAGACTGATAAATCCGGAACCGAGGTTTTCTTTTGTTTTCAGCAGGCTGCGTTTTAAACGTGCAAAGAAACCTTCTTTGGTCGGTTTTTCCTGCTCAACGATTGCGTCAGGCTGAGGCTGATGCTCAGGCTCGTCGTCGGCCACGACAGTATCTTCTTCGGGCAACCACGCTTCCGGCTCCGGTTCGACGGCTTCAATTTCTTCCGGCACCAGCAGCTCTTCGTGTTCAACGACCACTTCAGGCTCAGTGATCACGTCCGGTTCGGCAACCGCTTCCGGCTCGGTGACCGTTTCCGGTTCAACAACCACGGCCTCTTCGGCGATGATGTCTGCCTGCTGCTCCTCGCGCTCAATCACTTTTTCCGTGACGTCCACGACGTCTGCGGCAAAGGCCTCGGATTCGATCAGTGAATGCGGCTCAGCCTCGACGGGCGTATGTTCCTCAACAGCGATGTGTTCTTCTACAGGCGCCTGCTCTTCAACAACCGCCTGGGATTCCATTTTCTGTTCTGGTGCGGCTTCCTGCGGCTCCTCTTTCTGACCAAAGCCTAACCAGGAGAACAGACCACGTTTTTTCTCTTTTGCCATTTGCGACTACACTCCTCGCGGTTTATTCATGGCGCAGCCCGCATTGTCGCAAACAGGGGGCTGAAAAATGAGTAAGATGTAATGATAAGTCTTTCGTTAGTCTACCACTTTCCTTGCAACACAGCACCGCCTGAGGATTAAGGTTCCACCCCACGCCTCCCGCCGTTAAAATAGCGGGATAAATTTGTGACCAGAGCTTTCACTATGAAAAAACCCAACCGTGCCGCCAGCGGCCAGATTCGTATTATTGGCGGACAGTGGCGTGGCCGTAAACTGCCGGTGCCCGACAGCCCTGGTCTGCGCCCGACGACCGACCGCGTGCGCGAAACCCTGTTCAACTGGCTCGCGCCAGCTATGGTTAATGCCCGTTGCCTCGACTGCTTTGCCGGTAGCGGCGCGCTGGGTCTGGAAGCACTGTCACGTTATGCAGGCGCGTCCACCCTCATTGAGATGGAGCGCGGCGTGGCGCAGCAGTTGCAGCAGAATCTGGCGACGCTGAAAGCCGCTAACGCCAAAGTCGTCAATACCAATACCCTGACCTTTCTCAACCAGACCGGCACGCCCCATGATATTGTTTTTGTCGATCCGCCGTTTCGCAAAGGGCTGCTCGACGATACCCTACGCCTGCTGGAAGTGAACGGCTGGCTGGCAGACGATGCGCTAATCTATGTTGAAAGCGAAGTCGAAAACGGGCTGCCGCAGGTACCGGTTCACTGGGATCTGCATCGTGAAAAGGTGGCCGGCCAGGTCGCCTATCGTCTGTATCACCGCACTGCTCAAGGAGAGCAACATGTTGATTAATCTGGGACGTTTGCTGATGGTGGGCGTATGGGCGTTTCTCATCCTCAATTTGATCCACCCCTTCCCGCGCCCGCTGAATATCTTCGTTAACGTCGCGCTGATTTTTACCGCCTTTATGCACGCCTTACAGATGGTGATGCTGAAAACGGCGCTGCCTAAAGACGGCCCGCAGATGACGACCCTGGAGCAGTGGCGCGTTTTCCTGTTCGGCGTCTTTGAACTGCTGGTCTGGCAAAAGCGCCTGAAAGCGATGCAAAACAAAAAATAATCCTCACCGGATGCCTCAGAAAATGCGGAAAGTCCCTCCGCAGACCGACGGGGCGTTGCCATCCGCGTTGCGCGACCACTACACTGAAGACAGGGCTGTGGGCGCAACGCCCACGCGACAATAACGAATTCAAGGAATTAAGATGCTTTGGTCGTTTATCGCTGTATGTTTTTCTGCATGGTTGTATGTCGACGCGTCGTATCGTGGTCCGGCATGGCAACGTTGGGTATTTAAACCCGTCACCTTACTGCTGCTGTTGCTGCTTGCCTGGCAGGCACCGATGTTTGATGCCATCAGTTATCTGGTGCTGGCAGGGCTGTGCGCCTCGTTGATCGGTGATGCACTGACGCTGCTCCCGCGCCAGCGTCTGCTGTATGCCATCGGGGCGTATTTCCTCGCACACCTGCTTTACACCATCTACTTTGCCGGTCAGATGACCCTGTCCTTTTTCTGGCCGCTGCCGCTGGCGCTGCTGGTTATTGGCGCGCTGCTGATAGCGGTGATCTGGACACGGCTTGAAGATCTGCGCTGGCCAATCTGTACGTTCATCGCCATGACGCTGGTGATGGTGTGGCTGGCGGGCGAGCTGTGGTTCTTCCGTCCGACGGCCCCGGCCCTGTCTGCCTTTGTGGGCGCCGCTCTGTTGCTGCTGGGAAATATTGTCTGGCTGGGCAGTCACTACCGCCGCCGCTTCCACGCCGACAACGCTATTTCTGCCGCCTGCTACTTTGCCGGCCATTTCCTCATCGTACGGTCACTCTACTTATAACGCTTGACTCTGGAGTCGACTCCAGAGTGTATCCTCCGGGTAATGAGACAATTATCGTTCCCGGAGGATGCCATGATCACGCCCCCGCCCGTCAAAAAAACGCCGCAGTTTGCCCGCACCACGCTGCGCCCGTTAACCCCTGCGCCTGAAACCTCCTGCTGCGCTGACCACGCCGAACCGGCATCTGCACCGCTGTCCGGCGATCCGCAGGGCAACCGTTTTTGCTGGCAGGTTGCCGGGATGGACTGCGCCGCGTGCGCCCGTAAGGTCGAAACCGCTGTGCGCCAGGTTGCAGGCGTGAATCAGGTGCAGGTCACCTTCGCGACCGAAAAACTGATTGTCGATGCCGGGCACGATGTGCGTGCGCAGATTGAAGCCGCTGTACAGCGCGCCGGTTATACGCTGCGTGATGCCGAGACCCCAGCGGCGCAAACCTCTGTCCTGCGGGAAAATCTGCCGCTGCTGACGCTGGTGATCATGATGGCCATCAGTTGGGGGCTGGAACAGGTTAATCATCCCCTCGGTCAGCTGGCGTTTATCGCCACCACGCTGGTCGGCCTGTATCCCATTGCCCGACAGGCGCTACGGCTGATCACAAGCGGCAGCTGGTTTGCCATTGAAACGCTGATGAGCGTAGCGGCCATCGGCGCACTGTTTATCGGTGCCACCGCCGAAGCGGCAATGGTTTTACTGCTGTTTTTGGTCGGCGAGCGGCTTGAAGGCTGGGCTGCCAGCCGCGCCCGCCAGGGCGTGACGGCGCTGATGGCCCTGAAGCCGGAAAGCGCCATACGGCTCAGGGGAACAGCGCGTGAATCTGTGGCTCCCGAGAGTCTGCGTCCCGGCGACGTGATTGAAGTGGCGGCGGGCGGGCGCTTACCGGCGGATGCCCGACTGCTCGCCGCCTTCGCCAGCTTTGATGAAAGCGCGTTAACCGGCGAGTCGGTGCCCGTCGAGCGCCGCGCCGGGGAAAAAGTCCCCGCCGGGGCGACCAGCGTCGACCGGCTGGTCACGCTGGAAGTTATCTCCAGGCCCGGGGAAAGCGCCATCGATCGCATTCTGCAACTGATAGAAGAAGCCGAAGAGCGTCGTGCGCCCATCGAACGCTTTATCGATCGCTTCAGCCGCGTCTATACGCCGGTCATCATGGCCGCGGCGCTGCTGGTCGCTGTGCTGCCGCCGTTGCTGACGGGCGCGGCATGGTATGAATGGATTTACAAGGGCCTGACGCTGCTGCTGATTGGCTGTCCGTGTGCGCTGGTGATCTCCACCCCTGCCGCCATCACCTCAGGGCTGGCGGCGGCGGCGCGTCGCGGGGCGTTAATCAAAGGCGGCGCGGCGCTGGAACAGCTGGGCCGTATTCGTCAGGTGGCTTTCGATAAAACCGGCACTCTGACGGTCGGTAAACCGCAGGTAGTGAGCGTGTCGCCACAGGGGATCAGTGAAGATGAACTGCTGGCCTGTGCCGCTGCTGTGGAGCAAGGCTCTACCCATCCACTGGCGCAGGCCATCGTGGGGGAAGCGCAGGCGCGTAACCTGCCGCTGATGCAGGCGGAAAGCCAGCGCACCCTGCCCGGCAAGGGCATTGAGGCGCAGGTTGACGGACAACTGATCTTCATCAGCGCGCCGGATAAACTGCCTGCCGGTGTGCTGAACGAAAACTGGCAAACGCAAATTCAGCAACAGGAAGCGCAGGGCCAGACGGTGATCGCCGTGCTGCGCAATGGTGAATTGTGCGGCACCCTGGCGCTGCGCGATACGCTGCGGGAAGATGCCGCTGAAGCGGTGAATAGTCTGCGTCAGCTTGGGATCAGCGGCATAATGCTCACCGGCGATAATCCCCGCGCGGCGGCAGCGATTGCCGGCACGCTGGGGCTGGAATTCCGTGCCGGGTTATTGCCCGCCGATAAGGTGACCGCCGTGACCGCGCTGGATCGCCAGTCGCCGCTGGCAATGGTGGGCGATGGCATTAATGACGCTCCTGCCATGAAAGCCGCCACCATCGGCATCGCCATGGGCAGCGGCACCGACGTGGCGCTGGAAACCGCAGATGCGGCGCTGACCCACAACCGTCTGACCGGACTGGCGCAGATGATCCAGTTGGCCCGCGCTACCCATGCCAATATCCGGCAGAACATTGCCATCGCGCTGGGCCTGAAAGCCATTTTCCTCGTCACGACGCTGCTCGGCATCACCGGCCTGTGGCTGGCGGTGCTGGCAGATACGGGCGCTACCGTGCTGGTCACCGCGAATGCGCTGCGGTTGTTGAATAAGGGACGCTGACAGCTGGCACGCGATCCGTTCCCTCTCCTTCCGGGAGAGGGTCAGGGTCAGGGATTACTGCATCCCCAGCAAGTGCGGCAGCCACAGCGAGATCGCCGGGATGTAGGTCACCATTCCCAGCACCACCAGCAGCATGCCGTAGAACGGCAGCATCGCGCGAACGACAGACTCGATCTTCTGCTTACTTACGGCGCTGGCGACAAACAGCACCGATCCCACCGGCGGGGTGATCAGGCCGATCCCCAGATTGACCATCATGATCATGCCAAAGTGCACCGGATCGATCCCCAGCGCATTGGTGACCGGCAGCAGCACCGGCGTCAGGATGAGGATAATCGGTGCCATATCCATCAGCGTGCCGATCAGCAGCAGCATAACGTTGAGGTACATCAGGATGACGTACTTGTTGTCCGACAGCGAGGTAAAGAAACCGGTAATGCGTTCCGGCAGCTGCATGTAGGTCATCACCGCACCGAAGGCGGCGGCAAAACCTATCAGGATCATGACGATAGTGACGGTTTTCACCGTACGGCACATCAGCTTCGGCAGTTCGCTCCATTTATAGTCACGGTAGATAAACATGGTGACGAAAAATGCCCACAGGCAGGCCACGGCAGCGGATTCGGTGGCGGTAAAAATGCCCGATAAAATCCCGCCGAGGATGATCACGACGGTAAACAGCCCCCACAGCGCATCAAAGAAAATCTTCAGCGCCTGCTTAAACGGGATCCTGTCGCCTTTCGGGTAGCCGCGCTTATGGGCAAAGCCAAGGCACATGATCATCAGACAGACGCCCAGCAGCAGTCCCGGCAGCACACCGGCGATAAACAGCGTGGCGATGGACACCGTGCCGCCTGCGGCCAGAGAGTAAATCACCGAGTTGTGGCTGGGCGGGATAAGAATGGCCTGTACCGAACCGCTGGCGGTCACCGCCGCCGCGTAATCACGCGGATAGCCCTTCTTTTCCATTTCCGGGATCATCACGCTGCCAATGGAGGCGGTATCCGCCACCGACGAGCCGGAAATCGCGCCGAAAAAGGTGGAGGCGACGATATTCACCAGCGACAGGCCACCGCGAATAAATCCGACAAAGATATAGGCGAAATTCACCAGCCGTCGGGCAATCCCCCCTTCGGCCATGATCGCCCCGGCGAGAATAAAGAACGGGATCGCCAGCAGCGTAAATTTATTCACCCCGCTGGTGATCTGGATCATCAGCGCCTCAAGGGGTAAATCGATCCACAGCGCGCCCGCAACGGCGCTCAGGCCGACGGCAAAGGCCACCGGCATTCCCACCGCCAGCAGCACGGCGAGGGTGAACAACAACACAAATGCATCCATCTTTCACCCCTTAACTATGGTTACCAATCAGCACCACCGGGCGGTTCTCCTGGGAACCGAACAGTAGCCGCTCAAGCACAAACAGGATCAGGATCGCCGAACCGATGGGCAGCGGCAGATAGCTCTCCCCGGAGGTCAGCAACGGGAACTCTGCCACCGGCTGCTCCCACAGTTCCATGCACAATAAGTAGCTGTACCAGAAGATCAGACAGGAGATGAACAGCATCAACAGGTCCACCAGCCGTGCGCAGGCATTTTTCAGCGCCAGCGGCAGACGGTCGGTCAACATATTGACGGCGATGTGCGATCCGGCGCGATAGCCCACCGCTGCGCCGATAAAGGTAAAAGTCACCATACAGATAATGGCGACCGGCTCCGGCCAGGACTCGCCGCGGTTAAGCACGTAGCGCGAGAAAATCCCGATGGGGATGACAATGGTCATCACCAGCAGGGAAATCCCCGCCACAGTCATGGCGAGCAGGTACAGGCGGTCCATCCACTTCAGGTAGATTTCGGACATACGTCCTCCACAAGGCGTTATGCGCCAGCGGGCGGCTGGCGCAGCAGAATTACTTCACATCCGCGATGGCTTTCATCAGATACTGGTGTTTGTCGCCATACTGCGCGCGCACCGGCTCTGTTGCCTTCACAAAGACCGCCTTGTCGATTTCCTGGAATTTCACGCCGCCCGCTTTCATTTTCTCTACCGCATCGGCGTTATAAGCCTGCCACAGCGTGCGCTGTTCGGCCTGCGCTTCACGGGCGAGGGTCAGGATTTTCTGCTGGTCGTCGGCACTAAGTTTGTCCCATTTCACTTTTGAATAGAGCAGCATTTCCGGGGTAATAAAGTGGCCGCTGAGGGTGTAATTTTTGGCGATGGGCAGATAGTTATGGGCCACGAAGGTAGGCGGGTTATTTTCCGCGCCGTCGATAACGCCGGTCTGCATGCCGCTGTACACCTCGCTCACCCCCATCGCCACCGCGTTCGCACCCATTGCTTTCAGGGTCGCCAGCGCCACCGGGCTGCCCTGTACGCGGATCTTCATCCCTTTCAGCGCCTCAGGCGTAGTGACGGGTGTCTTGGTGATCAGGTTACGCGTGCCGGAATCCATCCAGCCAAGAAACACCAGCCGCGATTTAGGGTTGTTAGTCAGCTTCTCACCGATGCTTTTGCCGATATCACCGTCGATCACCTTATGCATGTGGTCTTCATCGCGGAAAACGTACGGCAGGGTGAAAACCTCAATGTCCGGCAGAATGGCGGCGACCGGTGCCATCGAGATGCGGATCATGTCGATCGCCCCCATCTGTGCCTGTTCGATCATCTGCTTTTCGTCCCCCAGTACGCCGCCAGGGAAGACCTTAATTTCTAATTTGCCATCGGTTTGCTCTTTGAGTTTTTCGCCCATGTTCTGCACAGCCACCACGTTCGGGTAGCCCTGCGGATGCACGTCGGCGGCTTTGATCACCTGTGCCATAACGGCAGGGGCAAACAGTAAAGAGGCGGTAGACAGGCACAGGGAAGCCAGTAACGGCTTGAGGGTCGTTTTCATCGGGTCAGCTCCAGGGTAGGGTCAGCGGTAAAACTGTGTTTTATTTTTTACGCTTAAAAATTAGCCTGGGTTGTGACGAGCAGGGGTGAAGCGGTTCACAAAAGCGCTAAAATAATGAAACGGAGGTTTAACAATGTGACAACAGAGGTTCTTTTTGCAACGGGTGGCTATTCGCCCTTACGCAGCAGATAGCGATAAGGCAGGGATCCTGTCTCCTGAGCCACCAGTTCATGCTCCATAAAACGGCAAAAACCGGGGATGTCGCGCGTGGTCGCCGGATCGTCGGCAATGATCAGCAGGGTTTCGCCCGGCTGCATACCGCGCACGGTTTTGCGTACCATCATGACGGGTTCCGGGCAACGCAGCCCCAGCGCATCGAGAGTGTGGTCAGGTGTGGTAAACAGATCGCTCATGGTTGTCTCATCCGGTCAAAAACCGCCATAGTTTACGCCGCCATTTTTGTGACGCAAGTCAGGTTAACGATTGCGTGAAAATTAGCCATTGCAATGGTGAACTAAAGCAGTATGATGCGGCGGCTTTATAAAATTACGTCGCGTTAATTGGGTTCCCTAACCCCAACAACTAAAAAGGTCACAATATGTCGCAGTTCTCTCAATCCCAGCGCGTAAAAGCGTTGTTCTGGTTATCGCTATTCCATTTACTGGTGATCACCTCCAGTAACTATCTGGTGCAGTTGCCGATCTCTATTTTCGGTTTTCACACCACCTGGGGCGCGTTCAGCTTTCCGTTTATTTTCCTCGCCACCGATCTGACCGTGCGTATTTTTGGCGCACCGCTGGCCCGACGCATTATCTTTGCCGTAATGATCCCAGCGCTGGTGGTGTCCTATATCATCTCGTCGCTGTTTTACATGGGCAGCTGGCAGGGATTCGGCGCGCTGGCGCATTTCAACCTGTTTGTCGCCCGCATCGCCGCCGCCAGCTTTATGGCTTATACGCTGGGGCAGATCCTCGACGTGCGCGTGTTTAATCGCCTGCGCCAGAGCCGCCACTGGTGGCTTGCGCCAACGGTGTCCACCGTCTTCGGTAACGCCAGCGATACCATCGCCTTCTTCTTTATCGCCTTCTGGCGCAGTCCTGATGCGTTTATGGCGCAACACTGGATGGAAATTGCGCTCGTGGACTACAGCTTCAAGGTGCTTATCAGCCTGGTCTTCTTCCTGCCCATGTATGGCGTATTACTGAATATGTGCCTGAAAAGGCTGGCAGATAAATCTGAAATTCCTGCGTTGCAGGCCAGTTAAAGGTACGCCTGACAACTTGTGATAAGATGGACGAATGAGCCGTTATGGCCGTTTATCGAAAGGAAGAAGTCAATGCGCAATCTGGTTAAGTATGTCGGTATTGGCCTGCTGGTAATGGGGCTGGCGGCCTGTGACAACAATGATAAAGCGACTCCGGCGCAGGCCGCAACGGCGGAAGCCAATGCAACGGGTCAACCGGTAACGCTGCTGGATGGCAAGCTGAGTTTCTCGCTGCCCGCAGACATGAGCGACCAGAGCGGCAAACTGGGCACCCAGGCCAATAACATGCACGTGTACTCTGATGCCACGGGTCAGAAAGCGGTGATTGTTATCGTCGGCGACAACAGCAACGAAGAACTGTCTGTGCTGACCAAACGTCTGGAAGATCAGCAGCGCAGCCGCGATCCGCAGCTGCAGGTAGTGACCAACAAATCCATCGACGTGAAAGGCCAGAAAATGCAGCAGCTCGACAGCATTATCTCTGCCAAAGGCCAGACCGCATGGTCGTCCGTCGTGCTGGGTAAAGTGGATAACAAACTGCTGACCATTCAGGTCACGCTGCCGGCGGAAAACCAGCAGCAGGCGCAAACGGCAGCTGAGAACATTATCAACACCATCGTGTTGAAATAAGTCTCTGCCGGGTGGCGCAGCGCTCACCCGGCCTGCGCAGGTTCAAACCGCTACAAAACGGTCTCCAGTGGAGGCCGTTTTTTTAACCGCCACGCCAGCAGCAGTGCCACTGCGACCAGCCCCGCTGCGGCCAGATAGATCATCGATACGCCCGCCCACGCCATTAACAGCCCGGCTGCCGGTCCGGTCACCCCCAGCGACAGATCCATAAATACCGTATAGGTCGCCAGCGCCGCCCCCTGATTTTGCTGCGGTACTGCTTTTACCGCCACCACGCCCAGCGCCGGGAAGACCAGCGAAAAGCCTGCCCCTGCCAGCAACACACCCACTTTTGCCATCCACGGCTCGACCGCCAACCCCACTAACACCAGACCGAGCGTTTCCACCACAAAGCAGACCATCGCCACGTTCAGGCCGCCGACGCGGTTTACGGTATTGGGGAAAAACAGTCGCGTGCCAACAAACGCACAGCTGAACAGCGTAAGCGCAAAGGCCGCGCCATCCCAGCCACGGGCATCGTAAAACAGGGTGATAAAGGTGGCGATGACGCCAAACCCGGCGGAGCCGAGCGCCAGCGCCATGCCATACAGCCAGACCCGGCCCAGTACCGCGCGAAACGGCAGCGGCTTGCCTTTGCTCACCTTCACCGCCGGACGACTCAGCGCGAACAGCAGCGCTGTCACCGCTACCGCCATAATAATCACCGCCAGCCCCGTCAGGCCGGTGTAGTGATAACAAAGCACGCCCAGCGGTGCACCGATCGCCATCGCGCCATAAGAGGCAATACCGTTCCACGAGATCACTTTACCGATATGCAGCGATCCCACCACGCCAACGCCCCACAGCGTAGCCCCGGTCCCGGCAAAACTCTGCCCGATGCCGAGGATCACGCGGCCCAGGCACAGCAGCAGCAAACAGACCACCGGCGTGGCGGCGCTCAGCCCCGCCAGCAAATAAAACAGGCCGCTCAGCACGCAGCCGCACAAACCGAAGACGACAATCTTTTTCGGGCCGAACAAGTCGGCATAGCGTCCGGCATGAGGACGGCTTACCAGGGTGGCAAAATATTGCAGGCTGATCACCAGTCCCGCCCAGAAGGCGCTAAATCCCATCACATCATGGACATAGCCCGGCAGCACCGCCAGCGGTAAGCCGATGGTCAGATAACTGGCGAAGTTAAAAATAACGACAGAGATAATGCGCAGATTAAGGCGCAGTACGTTCAGCGCCGGTTCGGCAACGGGTTCAGGCATGGAACTCACCACATTTTTTACAACAGTGTTTCACTATTATCATGATGACGGCGGAAAATCAGCAGCAGATTCAGATAATGCACGTCATGCGAAGCGCCGCTGACGCACTACACTTAGCGGGACTGCGAATAAAGGAATTCACTATGACCACCCCCCAGCCCGATAAAGCGGGTTTGCACATACTTCTTAAACTGGCCTCTCTGGTTATTATACTGGCGGGCATACATGCTGCCGCCGACATTATTGTTCAGTTATTAATGGCGCTGTTTTTCGCCATCGTTCTTAACCCGCTGGTCACCTGGTTCCTGCGCCGGGGTGTGAAACGCCCGGTGGCAATCACCATTGTGGTGGTGGTAATGATGATTGTGCTGACCGCGCTGTTTGGCGTACTGGCCGCGTCGTTTAATGAATTCATCACCATGCTGCCTAAATACAACAAGGAATTAACCCGCAAAGTGCTTCAGTTACAGGACATGATGCCGTTCCTGCATCTGCACATGTCGCCGGAGCGTATGTTACAGCGCATGGACTCCGACAAAATGATGGCCTTCGCTACCCTGCTGATGACCGGCCTGTCGAACGCCATGGCCAGTATCGTGCTGCTGGTGATGACCGTGGTGTTTATGCTGTTTGAAGTGCGCCATCTGCCGTACAAACTGCGCTTTGCGCTGAACAATCCGCAGATCCACATCGCCGGGCTGCACCGTGCCTTAAAAGGCGTCTCCCACTATCTGGCGCTGAAAACGCTGATCAGCCTGTGGACCGGCGCAATCATCTGGCTGGGATTAATGCTGCTTGGCGTGCAGTTTGCCCTGATGTGGGGCGTGCTGGCATTCCTGCTTAACTATGTGCCCAATATCGGTTCGGTCATTTCAGCTATTCCGCCGATGATCCAGGCTTTCCTGTTTAACGGTTTCTATGAATTTATGATGGTGGGGATCCTGTTCCTCGTGGTGCATATGATCCTCGGGAATATGGTGGAGCCGCGCATGATGGGTCACCGACTGGGCATGTCGACGATGGTGGTGTTCTTATCGTTACTGATCTGGGGATGGCTGCTCGGCCCGGTAGGTATGCTGCTCTCGGTGCCGCTTACCAGCGTCTGTAAGATCTGGATGGAAACCACCAAAGGCGGCAGCAAGCTGGCGATCCTGCTGGGACCGGGTCGTCCTAAAACCAGGTTGCCCGGCTAGTGATAAATCATCGCGGCCAATACCGTTCGCGGAATAAACGCGTAAAAATTTAATTTAAATAGCCTGGATTATATTGAGATAATACCAGGCTATTTTTTATGATCGGCATCAACGTAAAAATTAATTACGCCATGGCGAATAAAAAAACGCGCCTTTTAATTATCAATAATTTATTATTGCGCGCGCAGATCATTAGCTGCCGATATACCGTCGAATAATGCTCCATTATTCGCGTCTCCGGTCTGATCTGTCATTGCCATCATTATTGATACGGAGTCGTCATGAAAAAATATGCCAGGTTATTTGCGGCGCTAGCGGTTGTCGGCGCGCTGGCCGGATGTGCGCGCACTGCGCCAGTTTACAATGTTCACAGCACCGTCAGCGCGGGCCACACCCAGGAGCAGGTCAGAAGCGCCATTCTGAAAGCGGGCGCACAGCGTCAGTGGATCATGAATGATGCCGGTCCTGGCGCGATCACGGCGCGTCAGCAATCCCGCGACCATATGGCGGAAGTGCGCGTGAATTACACCGCCACCAGCTACTCCATTACCTACGCCAACAGTCAGAACCTGCGCGCGTCCGGCGGGAAAATTCATAAAAACTATAACCGTTGGGTGAATAACCTCGATAAAGATATTCAGGTCAATCTGTCAGCGAGCGGCACGCAATAATCAGAAAGGATAAGGCCCGATGTACCAGCAGGATACCTTAAGCGCACTGGACGCGATCACCGAAGCGCAGCGTATTGCCTTTGCCCCGATGTTATTTCAGACCGCCCTGTGCCTGCGCAATTTTGGTGTGCTGGCATATCTGGATAAACAAGGAAAGCGCGGCGCGCCGCTGGCGGATATTGTCGCCAACAGCGCCGCCAGTGAATATGCGATTGGCGTGCTGCTGGACATGGGCCTGAGCGGACGCATCATCACCCATCATGCCGGGCATTATGCCCTCGCGAAAGTCGGGCATTTTCTGCTGCATGATCCCATGACGCGTATCAATATGGATTTCACCCAGCACGTTTGTTATCAGGGATTATTTAATTTACAAACGGCGCTGGAGACCGGACAGCCAAGCGGATTAAAAGTCTTTGGCGACTGGCCGACCATATATCCCGCACTTTCGGAATTACCCGAAGCGGCGCGCGAAAGCTGGTTTGCCTTCGATCATTTCTATTCTGATGCGGCATTTAACGCCGCGCTGCCATATATATTCGCCAGCAAACCGGCAAAACTGTACGATGTCGGCGGCAATACCGGAAAATGGGCATTGCGTTGCTGCAAATATGATGAGAATGTCAGCGTCACCTTGCTGGATCTGCCGCAGCAGATCGCTCTGGCGCGCCATAATGTCGAGGCCGCAGGTCTGTCAGCGCGCATCGATTTTCATGCGGTGGATATGCTGGGAACGACACCGTTACCCGGTGATGCCGATATATGGTGGATGAGTCAGTTCCTCGACTGCTTCTCTCCTGAACAAATTATCGCCATGTTAAGCAAGGTCGCCACGGTGATGAAACCGGGGGCGCGGCTGTGCATTATGGAACTGTTCTGGGATGCACAAAAATTTGAAGCGGCGTCGTTCAGTCTGAATGCTTCGTCGCTCTATTTTACCTGTATGGCAAACGGCAACAGCCGTTTCTACAGTGTAGAAAAGTTTTATCATTATCTTGAAAGCGCGGGTTTCAGGATAGACCAGCGCCACGATAATCTCGGCCTGGGACATACCCTGCTGATATGTCAAAAACAGTAAGAACGTGACGTTGAAAGTAGCGTCAACTTTGTGACGATTTTCGCGAGCTGGCGTGGATGAATTTAGCATTAAACATAATTGACTGGCAGGCCAGAGCGCCGGGCTTGAGCGACACGGCGCAATGGCGGGAATGGGCCTGCCAGCGTCACGTCATCGATCCCGATGCACCGCAGGCAAAGCTCACCGAACTGCCCATGATGACCGCCCGCCGCCTGAGCTCTGGCAGTCGACTGGCGGTGGAATGCGGCATGGCGATGCTACGACGTCATTCTATCGACGCGGTGCTCTACACCAGTCGTCACGGTGAGCTGGAACGGAACTACCGCATTCTGCATGCCCTGGCGACCGGGCAGGCGGTCTCCCCCACCGATTTTGCGCTGTCCGTGCATAACTCGGCGGTGGGGAATCTCACCATTGCCGCGCAGCAGCCGATTGTCTCGTCATCACTCTCGGCGGGTATTGATACCTTCCAGCAAGGCCTGTGCGAAGTGGCGGGGCTGCTGCATGCGGGCTATCAGCGTGTGCTGATGGTCGATTTCGACGGTACGCTGCCGGCGTTTTACCATTCCGGCCTGCCGGAAGCGATGCCTACCTGGGCGTATGCCGTGGCGCTGGTGATTGAAGCGGGCGACGACTGGCATTGCCGGACGCAGCGCGCCGCCGCCTTCAGCGAACCGCCACTCGCCCAGAGTATGCAATTTTTACAGCATTTCCTGCGCGATGATGCGGCGTTCACCCTGGACGGCGAGCGGTTACAGTGGTGCTGGAGCCGCCGCGCATGAGTAACCTTGCGCCGGCACTGAACTGGTTATGGCGTCTGGTGATGACCGGCCTGTGCTTTGTGCTGTTTGGTCTTGGTGGCCTCATGCTGTCGCTGGTGTGGTTTAACGTGTTGCTGCTGGTGCAGCGCGATATAATCCGCCGTCGCCGTCTGGCCCGACGCAGCATTGCCGCCAGCTTTCGCTTCTTTTTACGGGCGGCAAAAACGCTGGGCGTGCTGGATTACCGTATCGAGGGTAGCGATATCTTGCGCCACGAGCGCGGCTGTCTGGTGGTGGCAAACCATCCGACGCTTATCGATTACGTGCTGCTGGCGTCGGTGATGCCGGAAACCGACTGCCTGGTGAAAAGCGCACTGCTGCGTAATCCGTTTCTCGGCGGCGTGGTTCGGGCGGCGGACTACCTGATCAACAGCCAGGCCGACACCCTGTTGCCCGCCTGTCAGCAGCGACTGGCACAGGGCGACACCCTAATGATCTTCCCGGAAGGGACGCGCACGCGGCCAGGGGAAGCGATGACGCTGCAACGCGGCGCGGCCAATATCGCCGTGCGCTGCAACAGTGATTTACGCATTGTGCTAATCCACTGTAGTGAACATCTGCTGGATAAAAACAGCCGATGGTATGATGTGCCACCCCGCAAACCGATGTTCACCGTACAGGTGCGCGAGCGGGTAAAAATAAAAAATTACTATGATGCAAAATCGCAAGAACCGGCGCTGGCGGCAAGGCAGCTTAACCGGCATCTTTTGCATCAGTTATCACCGGGCCAGGACCCTTTAGCAGGAATGAATGATGCAAGCGCTCTCTCTTGAAATTAAAAATCTTATTATTAACACCCTTAATCTCGACGAATTAACGCCGGACGACATCGATACCGATGCGGCGCTGTTCGGCGACGGTTTAGGGCTGGACTCCATTGATGCCCTGGAACTGGGACTGGCGGTTAAAAACCAGTATGGCGTGGTGCTTTCTGCGGAAAGCGAAGAGATGCGCCAGCATTTTTACTCCGTCGCGACGCTGGCGTCCTTTATCCACGCGCAACGCGCCTGAGCACGAGCCTGCTGCTATGAATGAACAACACGCTATTTACGACGAAGTCTCTGCCCTGCTGATCAAACTGTTTGAAATCGAACCGGACGCCATCACGCCTGAGGCCCGCCTTTACGAAGATCTGGAGCTGGACAGCATTGATGCCGTCGATATGGTCGTCCATCTGCAAAAGAAGACCGGCAAAAAGATTAAGCCAGAAGAGTTCAAAGCCGTGCGCACCGTGCAGGATGTGGTGGACGCGGTAGAACGCCTGCTGCGCGAAGCCTGATCCGCGATGCAACGCTCCCGCTGGCGTCCGGGTGTGCAACAGATCACCGCCCTGATGATGCTGGGCTGGCCTTTTGTGATCTGGTTTGGCCTGGCGCATCACAGCCTGCACTGGTTGCTGCCGCTGATGGCGCTGCTGTTGCTTGCGCGTCTGCGCCAGGCGCGCCATACCGCAGGGCCGATGCGCTTTATATTGCAGGGCGTCGCGCTGGTCGGCCTGACGCTGTGCCTGCTCAGTGCGCTGTTTAAAACCCATCAATGGCTGCTGTTTTATCCGGTGGCGGTTAACCTGGTGATGCTCGCCGTATTTGGGGGATCGCTGTGGACGCCAATGCCGCTGGTTGAACGGCTGGCCCGTCTGCGCGAGCCAGAACTCCCTGAGGTTGCGGTGCGTTACACCCGCCGCGTCACGCAAGTGTGGTGCGCCTTTTTTGTCGGCAACGGTACCATTGCCCTGGCGACGGCCCTGCACGGTGATATGCAAGTCTGGACTGCATGGAACGGCATGATCGCCTACCTGCTGATGGGGCTGCTGATGGCCGCAGAGTGGCTGGTGCGCTGCCGGATAATCAAACGGGAAACATCATGACCCCGACACTCCCTCTGGCACAATGGCTGGACGCCCCGCGCGCGAACGACACGCCGATCGCCTGGCTTCACGATCGCATCTGGACGCTGGGCGAGCTCCGTTTCGATGTGGCGCAACTGGTCGAGATCCTGCGCCAGCATGACGGCGCACGCTGGGCGCTGTGCTTTGAAAACAGCTATCTGTTTATTGTCGCGTTGCTGGCCACGCTGCACGCCGGAAAAACACCTGTGATCCCCGGTCATTGCCGTGAGCCGCTGCTGGAAGAACAGCGGGCGCTGTTTGACGGGCTGCTCAGCGATAAGCCGTTGCACTGGTGCGGCACGGCGCTGGTCGTCACATCTTACGGTGAGAGCGTGGTTGATTTTCCGCCCCTGCCTGCCATCACGCCGGATGCCTTTGTCGAGCTGTTCACCTCCGGCTCCACCGGGCAACCGCGCCGTATCATTAAGCCGGTAGCCTGTCTTGATCGCGAAGCGCGCCTGCTGGCTGACCGTTTTGCCGGACGGCTGGCCGGATGCCGGGTGGTCGCCTCGGTGGTGCCCCAGCATCTGTACGGCCTGACTTTCCGCATTATGCTGCCGATGGCGCTCAGTCTGCCACTGCATGCCGCAATGCTCTATTACGCCGAGCAGCTGGCGGCGCTTGATCACCAGCACCGTTATGCCTTTATCAGCAGTCCGGCCTTTCTGAAGCGGCTTGATGTACGCCTTACGCCACCGCCGCTGGCGATGATTTTCTCCGCAGGCGGCAAGCTGCCGTGGGCGGATGTGATGCAAACCGCTGACTGGACGCACGTCTGGCCGGATGAAATTTATGGCAGCACCGAAACGGGCATTCTCGGCTGGCGGCACCGCCAGCAGGATGACATGCCCTGGCAGCCCTTTGCCGGGATCCAATTTGTTGCACAAGGCGAGGCGTTTCGCGCCATATCGCCGCTGATCCCAGACAAAAATGGCTTATTGCTGGATGATGTCATCCACTTTTTTGCAGATGGCTCCTTTCATCTGGCGGGACGCCGTGGCCGGGTGGTCAAAATCGAAGAAAAACGCATTTCGCTGTGCGAGATCGAGCAGCGCGTGCTGGAACTGAACGGCGTACGTGACGCGGCGGCGCTGGCGATCACCCGTCATGGGCGTCAGGCGGTCGGTGTGCTGCTGGTGCTGGACGAGGCATTTCGTCAGCAATGGCAGCAGCGCGGGAGTAAATCCCAGGAGCTGTCATGGCGACGTGCGCTGCGCCCGTGGCTGGAGCCGGTCGCCGTGCCGCGCTACTGGCGCATCATTGATGAAATTCCGGTCAACAGTATGAACAAGCGTGTCTATGCGCAATTACAGGAGTTATTTCATGAAACCCCATGAAATTGCACGCCACCAGCCCGATCCCCGACACGCCGACATCGTGCTGTATCTTGCGCCGTCCCTGTTGTGGTTTAAGGGCCATTTTGCCGTGCAGCCGTTATTGCCAGGCGTAGCGCAACTGGACTGGGCGATGCATTACGCCACCGCGCTACTGGCCCCGGACTTTCGCTTCCACAGCATTAAAAACGTGAAATTCCAGGCCCCCTTACTGCCGGAGGCTCACGTGACCTTATCGCTGGCCTGGCAGCCGGAGCGCGAGACGCTGAGCTTCAGCTATCTGCGCCACGCCGGTGACGAACGCCTTACCGCCAGCAGCGGGAAGATCCGCCTATGTCGCTGAATTTCCGTCCCTGCGTGGTGATCCCCTGCTATAACCACGGCGCGATGATGGCGCAGGTCATGACGCGTCTGCAAGCCTGCGCGTTGCCATGCTATATCGTGGATGATGGCAGCGACGCCGCCACCCGCGAGGTGCTGGAGACGCTGCCCGCACGCTTTGCCGACGTCACGTTGATACGGCTGGCAGAAAATGCGGGAAAAGGCGCGGCGGTGATCCGGGGATTACAGGACGCCGCGGCGGCAGGATTCACCCACGCTGTACAGGTGGATGCCGACGGGCAGCATGCCATTGAAGACATTCCCGCGCTGCTGGATCTGGCGCGACAGCATCCGCAGGCGCTGATCTCCGGCCAGCCGGTGTATGACGATTCGATCCCCCGCTCGCGCCTGTATGGCCGCTGGATCACCCACGTCTGGGTGTGGATCGAAACCCTGTCATTGCAGCTCAAAGACAGCATGTGCGGCTTTCGCGTCTACCCCATTGCGCCGACGCTGGCGCTGGCCTCGCGGGTCGCGCTCGGGCAGCGCATGGATTTTGACACCGAAGTGATGGTGCGCCTCTACTGGCAGGGCAACACCAGCTATTTTCTGCCAACGAAAGTGACCTATCCGCCGGACGGGCTGTCGCATTTTGATGCCTTCAGGGACAACGTGCGCATCTCGCTGATGCACACCCGGCTGTTTTTCGGCATGTTACCGCGTCTGCCGGGGCTGCTGTTTCGCCGCCGTTCCGCCCACTGGGCACAGCAGGATGAAGTGCGCGGGCTGCTCGGCATGCGCATTATGCTCACCGTCTGGCGCCTGTTCGGACGCCGGGCCTTTTCGCTGCTGCTGTACCCGGTGATCGCCGCCTACTGGCTGACCGCGTACCCGGCACGGCGCGCGTCGCAAAAGTGGCTGTCGCGGGTACGTACCACGCTGATTGCCCGTAGCCTGCCGGTTCCGCCGGGACTGAATAGCTATCGCCACTTTTTACGCTTCGGCGAGGCGATGCTTGATAAAGTCGCCAGCTGGCGCGGCGAGCTGCAAATGGGCCGCGACGTGCACTTTGCGCCGGGTGCGCAAGCCGCGCTGGGCCTGGACGATCCCCAGGGCAAGCTGCTGCTGGCCTCGCATCTGGGCGATGTGGAAGCCTGCCGCGCGCTGGCGCAGCTTGACGGCAGCAAAACCATCAACGCGCTGGTGTTTAACGACAACGCCCGCCGCTTTAAGCAGATCATGGAAGAGATGGCCCCCGAAGCGGCGCTGAATCTGATCCCGGTGACGCATATTGGCCCGGATACGGCGATGCTGCTGAAAGAGAAACTGGATCGCGGCGAATGGGTGGCGATCGTCGGCGATCGACTCGCCGTCATCCCGCAACGCGGCGGCGACTGGCGGGTCAGCTGGAGCCGGTTTATGGGCCATCCCGCGCCGTTTCCACAAGGGCCGTTTATTCTGGCAGCGGCACTGCGTTGCCCGGTGCTGCTGATTTTTGCCCTGCGGCAACCCGATCGCACCCTGCACCTGCACTGTGAGCCTTTTGCTGACCCGCTGCCGATGCCACGCACCGCGCGCCAGGCGGCGCTGCAACAGGCCATCGACCGGTATGCTGCCCGCCTTGAGCATTACGCGCTGCAATCGCCTCTCGACTGGTTTAATTTTTTCGATTTCTGGCAATTACCTGATGCCAGAGACAAGGAGTAAGTGTGCTGACCGATCCCCGCTTTACTGCCGAAGTCACGCTGACCGTGCCCTTCCACGACGTCGATATGATGGGCGTGGTCTGGCATGGCAACTACTTCCGCTATTTTGAAATTGCCCGCGAGGCGCTGCTCAACCAGTTCAATTATGGTTACCGTCAGATGCGGGATTCCGGCTACGTCTGGCCGGTGGTGGATACCCGTGTGAAATACCGCGATGTGCTGACCTTTGAACAAACCTTTCGTGTGCGCGCCACGCTGGTGGAGTACGAAAACCGCCTGAAGATCAACTATGAGATCGTCGATGCCAGCAGCGGAAAACGCACCACCACCGGCTACACCATTCAGGTGGCTGTTGACGCGCAAAGCAAAGAATTGTGCTTCGTCAGCCCGGCCATTTTATTTGAACGTATGGGAGTGACGCCATGAAATGCTGGCCTTTACTGATTATGCTGATAAGCCCGCTGGTCAGCGCCGTCACCCTGGATGAACTGCAACAGCGCTTTACCGAACAACCGGTTGTACGTGCGCACTTCACCCAGGTACGGGCGATTAAAGATCTGCCCCAGCCGCTGCGCTCCAGCGGCGAAATGCTCATCGCCCGCGACCAGGGGCTGCTGTGGGATCAAAAAACCCCCTTCCCGATGCTGCTGATGCTGGACGACACACGCATGGTGCAGGTGGTGAATAGCCAGGCACCGCAGGTGATCACCGCGCAAAATAATCCGCAAATGTTCCAGTTTAATCACCTGCTGCGCGCGCTGTTTCAGGCCGACCGCAAGGTGCTGGAGCAGAATTTCCGTATTGATTTTCAGGATCGCGGCGACGGGCGCTGGACGCTGTCGCTGACGCCGACCACCACACCGCTGGACAAGATTTTTGCCACCATCAATCTGGCGGGACAGACTTACCTCGACACTATCCAGCTTAATGATAAGCAGGGCGATCGCACCGACATCGCCTTCTCTGCTCACCGTTTAACGCCTGCCGCCCTGACCGATGACGAACGCCAACGCTTTGCCGCGCACTAACGCCGCCCGCGCCGCGCTCGGCTGGGGGCTGCTGTGCCTGCTGATGCTCGGCGTGCTGATGGCGATCCTGCCGCAGGCGCGACTGAACAGTAGCGTGCTGGCGATGCTGCCCAAACAGGCGCTGGGTAATATTCCGCCCGCGCTTAACGACGGCTTTATGCAACGCCTCGATAAGCAGGTGGTGTGGTTGGTCAGCCCCGGCAAACAGGCGGATCCCGCGGTGGCCCAGCGCTGGCTGACGCTGCTTAAAACGTCCGCTGGCCTGCGGGAGATCAAAGGCCCGATGGACGCCGCCAGCCAGCAACAGTGGGGCGCGTTCTATTTTAATCATCGTAACGGCATGATCGATGCCGCCACCCGCGCACGCCTGCAAAACGGCGGCGAGGCGCAGGCACAGTGGATCCTCTCCCAGCTCTACTCGGCATTTTCCGGCGTCAGCGGCAAAGAGCTGCAAAACGATCCGCTGATGCTGATGCGCGGCTCGCAGCTGGCGCTGGCGCAGAATGCCCAGCGTCTGCGGCTGATGGACGGCTGGCTGGTCACGCAGGATGAGGCCGGAAACTACTGGTATTTATTGCATGGCGAGCTGGCCGGTGAGTCATTCGACATGCAGCAGACGCACGACGTCATTACCACCCTCAATGACCTGCAACAGCAACTGAAAAAAGCCTTCCCGCAGGCGCAGCTGTTATCGCGCGGCACGGTCTTTTACAGCGATTACGCCAGCCAGCAGGCGAAGCAGGATGTTTCGACGCTGGGCGTGGCAACGATCCTCGGCGTGATCCTGCTGATTGTGCTGGTATTCCGCTCCCTGCGTCCGCTGCTGCTGTGCCTGATGTCAGTGGGCATCGGTGCGCTGGCGGGTACGGTCGTCACGCTGTTGCTGTTCGGGGAACTGCACCTGATGACGCTGGTGATGAGCATGAGCATCATCGGCATCTCCGCGGATTACACGCTCTATTATCTGACCGAGCGAATGGTGCATGGCGAACACGCCTCGCCGTGGGAGAGTCTGACGAAGGTGCGCAATGCCCTGCTGCTGGCGCTGCTGACCACGGTGGCGGCCTATCTGATCATGATGCTCGCGCCTTTCCCCGGCATTCGCCAGATGGCGGTGTTCGCGGCGGTCGGGCTGACGGCATCTTGTCTGACGGTGATCTTCTGGCATCCATGGCTGGTGCGCGGCCTGCCGGTGCGTCCGGTACCGGCGATGACATGGTTGTTGCGCTGGCTGGCGGCGTGGCGGCGCAATAAAACGCTGTCGCTCGGTCTGCCGCTGGTGCTCGCGGTACTGTCGCTGGCAGGGCTGACCCGCATGCAGATTAACGATGATATTTCTCAGCTACAGGCGCTGCCGCAGCACCTGCTGGCGCAGGAAAAAACCATTACGCAGCTCACCGGGCAGAGCGTCGATCAGAAATGGTTTGTCGTCTACGGCACCAGCGCGCAGCAGACGCTGGAACGGCTCGAAGCGCTGATCCCGACGCTGATAAAGGCGCAGGATGCCGGCATGATGAGTGGCTTTCGCACCGTGCCGCTGAACTCACTGGCGCGTCAGACCGCGGATCTTAAGTTGTTGCATCAGGCCGCGCCGGGTATCGCCCGTGCGTTACAAAGCACGGGAATGAACGCGGTAACGCCTGATTTGCGCCCGATGAACGTCACCGTCGACGCATGGCTTAACAGCCCGGCCAGCGAAGGTTGGCGGCTGATGTGGCTGACACTGCCCGGTGGCGAAAGTGGCGTGCTGGTGCCGGTGGAAGGCGTTAAGGACAGCCGTGCGCTGCAACGTCTGGCGCAGGCGCAGCCGGGCGTGGCCTGGGTGGATCGCAAAAGTACCTTTGACGCACTGTTTGCCCAGTACCGCACCCTGCTCACCGGCCTGCTGCTGGTGGCGCTGGCGGTGATCGCCTGCGGCGCGATAGTGCGCCTGGGCTGGCGTAAAGGGCTGATAAGCCTGGTGCCGTCGGTGTTGTCGCTGACCTGCGGGCTGGCGGTGCTGGCGGCGACAGGCCATGCGGTCAATCTGTTTTCGCTGCTGGCGCTGGTGCTGGTGCTCGGCATCGGCATTAACTACACGCTGTTTTTCAGTAATCCACGCGGCACGCCGTTGACCTCACTGCTGGCGGTGACGCTGGCGATGCTGACGACCTTATTGACGCTGGGTATGCTGGTGTTCAGCGCCACTCAGGCGATCAGCAGTTTTGGCATTGTGCTGGTCAGCGGGATCTTCACCGCCTTCCTGCTTTCACCGCTGGCGATGCCCGGTAAAAAAGAGAGAAAAAAATGATATTTCGCGACCTTTTACGCCCCCTCGCCCTGCTCGCGGTACTGGCGCTGACCGGCTGTAGCCACTCCGGTGCTCCCGCTGACGACACCCGCCCGCAGGCGTGGCTGCAACCGGGTACCCGCATCACGCTTCCCCCGCCGGGCATTTCGCCTGCGGTCAGTTCGCAACAGTTGCTGACCGGTCGCGTAAACGGCCAGACTCAGTCGCTGTTGGTGATGCTCAACGCCGATGATAAAAAGATCACTCTGGCCGGGCTGTCATCCGTAGGCATTCGTCTGTTCCTCGTCACCTACGATCAGCACGGCATTCACACCGAACAGTCGATTGTGGTGCCGCAATTGCCGCCCGCCAGTCAGGTGCTGGCCGACGTCATGCTCAGCCACTGGCCGATTGCCAGCTGGCAGAAGCAATTGCCTGCGGGCTGGACGCTGACCGATAAAGGCGATAAGCGTGAACTGCGTAACGCCAGCGGTAAGCTGGTCACCGAAGTGACCTATTTGCAGCGCCACGGCAAACGTGAGCCGATCAGCATCGAACAGCATGTCTTTAAGTACCACATCACCATTCAATATCTGGGTGACTGAGATGATCTATATTTCTGCCGTCGGCATGATCAATGCGCTGGGCCGTTCGAACGCGGAGATCGCCGCGAATCTGACGCGCGGCGTGGCCCCCGGTATGCAGCGTCGTGAAGGCTGGCTATATGATGCGCCGGACGCCATGCTCGGCAGCGTGGAAGGCGATCTGCCCGCCATTCCCGACCGCTTTTCCGCGCACCGCACGCGCAACAATCAACTGCTGCTGGCGGCGCTGGCGCAGATCCAGCCCACCGTGGACGAGGCCATTGCCCGCGTCGGGCGCGATCGCGTGGCCGTGGTGCTTGGCACCAGCACCTCCGGACTGGATGAGGGCGATCAGCACGTCAACCGGGCGCTTAACGGCCATCCCTCCACCGACTGGCAGTATGCACAGCAGGAGCTGGGGGATCCGTCGCGCTTTTTAAGCCACTGGCTTGCGCTCGATGGCCCGGCGTATACGCTCTCCACCGCCTGTTCGTCCAGCGCCCGCGCCATTATCAGCGGGCGGCGGCTGATCGAAGCGGGACTGGCGGATGTGGCGATTGTCGGCGGCGCGGATACCTTAAGCCGGATGCCGGTGAACGGCTTTCACAGCCTGGAATCCTTCTCCCCGTCGCTGTGCCAGCCTTTTGCGCAGGATCGCTGCGGTATTACTATTGGCGAAGGGGCCGCGCTGATGGTGCTGACCCGCGAGCCACAACCGCTTGCCCTGCTCGGCATCGGCGAATCCAGCGATGCGTACCATATTTCCGCCCCCCACCCGCAAGGTGAAGGCGCAATCCGCGCTATTGAACAGGCGCTGCGTGAGGCGGGTATGACGCCAGCCGATGTCGGCTATATCAATCTTCACGGCACCGCGACGCCGCTGAACGACCAGATCGAATCTCAGGTGGTGAATCAGCTGTTCGGCGAGGCCATCCCTTGCAGCTCCACCAAACATTTAACCGGGCATACGCTGGGCGCGGCGGGGATCACCGAAGCGGCGCTATGCGCGCTGATCCTGCAACACGACTTGCCCCTGCCGCCGCAGGATTTCAGCCGCTCGCCGCTGGATCCGGCGCTGCCGCCCTGCGGCATGCTGATGACCGCGCAGCCGCTGATGCGTCCGGTGATCCTCTCCAACTCGTTCGCCTTTGGCGGCAACAATGCCAGTATTCTGCTCGGGAGGACGGCATGACGGTTTATCTCAGCCCCGGGGAATATCTTCCCCACGACGCGCCCATGCTGCTGCTGGAGGAAGTCATCTCCGTCAGCGAAGAGACGGCATGCTGCCAGGTGAGCGTGAATGCCACCAGTGTACTGGCCCCTTTTCTGGATGCGCAGGGCGACCTGCCAGGCTGGTATGCGCTGGAGCTGATGGCCCAGACGGTGGGCGTCTGGTCAGGCTGGCATCGGATGCAGCGCGGACAGGACAGCATCGCGCTGGGGATGGTACTTGGCGCACGGGAACTGACCTGCGCGGCGGGTATGCTGCCCGCAGGCGCGACCCTTGCCATTGAAGTAAAACTGCTGATGCAGGATGAACGCTTTGGCAGCTTTGAGTGCGCTATCAACGCGAATAATCGAACGCTGGCGACCGGCCGCGTAAATACGTTTCAGCCGACGCCGGAAGAGCTGGCGTCGCTTTTTAATCAGGGAGCCTGTGAATGAGTCGTTCTGTTCTGGTCACCGGGGCGAGCAAAGGCATCGGCCGCGCCATCGCCTGTCAGCTTGCCGCCGACGGTTTTAACATTGGCGTGCATTATCACCGCGATGCTGCCGGTGCCCAGGAAACGCTGGACACCCTTGTGGCGGCGGGCGGACAGGGACGTTTACTCAGTTTTGATGTCGGCAATCGCGAACAATGTATTGCCGTGCTGGAGCAGGATCTGGCGGAACATGGAGCCTGGTACGGCGTGGTCAGCAATGCGGGCATCACCCGCGACGCCGCGTTTCCGGCGCTCAGCGATGATGACTGGGATGCGGTGATCCACACCAATCTCGACAGCTTTTATAACGTCATCAAGCCCTGCATCATGCCGATGATCGGCGCGCGCCAGGGCGGACGCATTATTACGCTGTCATCCGTATCCGGCATGATGGGTAACCGCGGTCAGGTCAACTACAGCGCCGCCAAAGCCGGGATCATCGGTGCCACCAAAGCGCTGGCCATTGAACTGGCGAAGCGCAGGATCACCGTGAACTGCATCGCACCCGGGCTTATCGATACCGGCATGATCGAGATGGAAGAGGCTGCGCTGAAAGAGGCGATGGCGATCATTCCGATGAAGCGCATGGGCCAGGCGCAGGAAGTCGCCGGACTTGCCAGCTATTTAATGTCTGACATTGCGGGCTATGTCACCCGTCAGGTTATTTCCATCAACGGAGGCATGCTATGACACATCGTGTCGTGATCACCGGCATGGGCGGGGTGACCGCTTTTGGTCAGTCCTGGCAGGACGTTTCACGCCGTCTTCTGGCCTATGAAAATGCTGTGCGCCGCATGCCGGAATGGGAAGTTTATGACGGGCTGCATACGCTGCTCGGCGCGCCGATTGACGATTTCACCCTGCCGGAGCATTACACCCGCAAACGCATCCGCGCGATGGGCCGCGTGTCGCTGATGTCCACCCGCGCCACCGAACTGGCGCTGGAGCAGGCGGGGCTGATCGGCGATCCGGTGCTGACCAACGGGGAAACCGGCATTGCGTATGGTTCCTCCACCGGCAGCACCGGCCCGGTGAGCGAGTTCGCCACTATGCTGACGGAAAAGCACACCAATAACATCACCGGCACGACCTACGTGCAGATGATGCCGCACACCACGGCGGTGAACACCGGGCTGTTCTTCGGCCTGCGCGGGCGCGTGATCCCCACCTCCAGTGCCTGTACCTCCGGCAGCCAGGCCATCGGCTACGCCTTCGAAGCCATTCGTCACGGTTATCAGACGGTCATGGTCGCTGGTGGCGCAGAAGAACTCTGTCCGTCGGAAGCCGCGGTATTTGATACGCTGTTTGCGACCAGTCAGCGCAACGATGCCCCCAAAACCACGCCCTGCCCCTTTGATGCCCAACGTGACGGGCTGGTGATCGGCGAAGGTGCAGGGACGCTCATCCTCGAAGAGCTGGAGCACGCCCGGGCGCGTGGCGCGACCATTTACGGTGAGATCGTCGGCTTCGCCACTAACTGCGATGCAGCCCACATCACCCAGCCGCAGCGCGAAACCATGCAAATCTGCATGGAGAAGTCGCTCAAGCTGGCCGGGCTTAGCCCGCAGGATATCGGGTATATTTCCGCGCACGGCACGGCGACCGAGCGCGGCGATATTGCAGAAAGTCAGGCGACCGCCGCCATTTTTGGCGATAATGTGCCGATCTCATCCCTGAAAAGCTATTTCGGCCATACGCTGGGTGCCTGCGGTGCGCTGGAGGCATGGATGAGCCTGCAAATGATGCGTGAAGGCTGGTTTGCGCCTACGCTAAATCTCAGCACGCCGGATACGCAGTGTGGCACGCTGGATCATATTATGGGTGAAGCACGCCGCATCGATTGCGAGTTCCTGCAAAGCAACAACTTTGCGTTCGGTGGCATTAACACCTCGATCATTATCAAACGCCGGGATTAAGTATGTACCGAGTGGTGCGCGGAAAGATTTCGACACTCAGCGCAGGGGAACTCCCCCCTGCGCTGCTTCTACACGCTCCGGATGGCGCTCGCCGCGCCGCGTGGCTGGCAGGGCGCGTGCTTCTGTCACGCCTGTTTTCGCCGCTGCCGGAGGTGACTTACAACGAGCACGGTAAACCGCTGTTTGCCGGACAGAGCGAATGGTGGTTTAACCTGAGCCATAGCGGCGATGACATCGCCCTGCTGCTGAGCGATGAAGGTGAAGTGGGCTGTGATGTGGAAGTGATACGCCCGCGCGCTAACTGGCAGGCGCTCGCCAATGCGGTATTCAGCAATGCCGAGCACGCCGAGCTGGAGCGGACACCCGCCGCGCAGCAACTGGCGGTGTTCTGGCATATCTGGACGCGCAAAGAAGCCATTGTCAAACAGCGCGGCGGCAGCGCCTGGCAAATTGTCAGCGTCGACAGCCACGGCCTGCTGCATGCTTCGCTGAGTCACTGCCAGATCGACAACCTGAGCCTTGCTGTTTGTACTCCCACGCCCTTTACCCTGCACGCTGCCGATATTCAGTTCGCGGAGTAATACAGACATTCCTGAGTCGTCCTCGCCTTCCCCGCGCCAGGTAACTGCTACGCTTAACGGTCTGAAGAATCCTTAATAATGACCGGGAGCAGACCATGAAAATCGATTTAACGGGCAAACTCGCGCTGGTTACCGCCTCCACGGGCGGGATTGGCTTTGCTATCGCGCGCGGGCTTGCGGAAAGCGGTGCGGAAGTGATCATCAATGGCCGCAGCGAAAGTTCGGTGAATCAGGGCATCCAGAATTTACAGCAAGTGGTGCCGGGTGTGGCGGTGCGCGCAGCGGTTGCCGATCTCAGTACGCCGGAAGGCGTGGAGTCGGTGCTGCGGGCGGCTTCCGGCGTCGATATTCTGGTAAATAATGCCGGGATTTACGGCCCGCAGGATTTCTAATCCACCGATGACGAAACGTGGGAAAACTACTGGCAGACCAACGTGATGTCCGGTGTACGCCTCACACGGGCGCTGCTGCCGGGCATGGTGCAAAAACGCTGGGGGCGCGTGGTATTTATTTCGTCTGAATCGGCGCTGAATATCCCGTCAGACATGATCCACTATGGCGTGACCAAAACCGCGCAGCTCTCCCTTGCCCGCGGGCTGGCAAAATTTGTCGCCGGTAGCGGCGTGACGGTCAACAGCGTGCTGCCGGGGCCGACGATGTCAGACGGCTTCGCCGCCATGATGAAAGATGACATGGAACGCACCGGCAAATCTCTGGATACGCTGGCAAAAGAGTTCGTGATGGCGAACCGCCCAAGCTCGGTGATCCAGCGTGCAGCTACGGTCGAGGAGGTCGCTAATATAGTGGTGTATGTTTGTTCGACCCAGGCATCCGCGACGTCAGGCGCCGCACTGCGCGTGGACGGCGGCGTGGTGGATGATATTGTTTGATGTGAGACAGAGATGCGCCGTTCATCAGGCATGAACGGCGTACAGGTAAAATGATGAGCGTTTTAGCCTGTGGGAGCGGCTTTAGGGTGTTCCAGTTTGCTGCTTAATGAGCATATATCGATTGAGTAGTTGCTTGAGGTGTATATCAGTGCGCGACAGAGAGGCTGGCAATTCCGGTGTACCGGGTGCCATCTGACTAAGCTGATAGAGTTGCTCTTCAACCGGTTCCGCTCGCGCAAAATTCTGTGTGATAGCGAACACCATTGATTTAAGCTCTGATCCTGTCAGGTATTTACCTTTGCGTTCATCAAGCGTATTCAGACGTTGGGTGAGATCTTCTAAGCCTTCCATTCCCTGATGCCAGCCGGAAAGTCGCTCGACAGGCAATGCATTACTGGCAATTTGCTGTTGCCACTGCATTTTAAATTTGTCGATATTTTCCGGTTTCGCGTTGGCGACAAGCGCAAAGCCGTAGTCCTGTAGCCAGAGGGATGACTGCCCGGCAAGCGTTGTTAACGCCGCCTCCGAAACAGTCAAAGGTAAAATACTCGCCTGCTGATTTACAGTCTGCCAGCCCCAGAATGCCGCGCTGCTCAGAAACAGGGTAAGCAGCACGCCTGTAGTAAAACCTTTCCATTGGGATTTTGGGGCTAGCGGATGCGCGATCACAGCAGACGGGCTTTGTGGATCCTGATGCGCCACATAAATCAGCGGTGTGACCGGTGAATGATCGGCAAGTCCCGCCTGTGCAGCGGAAAATGGAGGGATTACCACGGGCATTTCCTGTGCCTGGTGGGGTTCAATATTTTCCAGCCTTGTGGCCGCATTGTGCATAAACATACACAGCTCACCCATCTGGCTGGCATTTTTGAGTTCGAGACGTTGCAGTATATTGCGCAAAGCTAAGAGATGCCGTTCCGCCTGGTAGATCAAAGGTAAATCGCTATAGCTCAGACTCAGCGTACGCAGGACAGATTGCAGGCGCACGCTAAGCCCGGCAATAATTTCCATCCGCGCATGTACGGCTTGCGGCCACATTGCTGCCCACTGATGAGTAAGTAAGGCCTCTAAAATAGCCAGCCCTTCATTCAGGCCCGCCATTCCTGTGATATGGGTGCGCGCAAGCGTGTACCAGGCGGCCGTCTGGAGTTCGATGCCATTCTGTCGAAACAGCGAAAGGCTCAGTTTTTCAACCCTCGACCAGCTTATGTCAGGGCGAGCGGGATGGGTAAGTTTACTGATTTCTTCCCGCAAAGCGGCAAAGTCAGCCAACGCGCGGGGATCACCGCCCGTTTTCAGGGTCTGGTCATTAGTCGTCATGAGAAGAGCATCTCTGATAGTCGTTAATAGCTGCCGCCCGGCTGAAGATAATTTTGTTGCCTGAGATGGCGGATAAGCACACGGCCTTCCGGCATAAAAGCCGTGTCATAACGCACGATGCCGAAATCGTGTAACTCGGCATCTATCGCGTATTCCAGTTGGCCCGGAATATGCTGCGGCAGCAAGACCACCTGTATGCGCTTCAGACGAGGCTCATATTTCAATAGGGTTGACGAAAGCGTATCCAGTAAAGAATGTGCCGTGCGAGGCATCCCCTGCAGAATTTTACTCATATCCGGCAGACCATAATCCGGTAGATGGCTGAGCGAGCCCTGACGACTATTGAGAATACGCTGCATATTATCCAGTACAGACATGATGACCTGATTTTCTTCACTAACCTGATGAATATCAAAACCGCCGGTAAAGTTGCCGGTGAGTATTTCATAAAGAGAAGGTTGTGCCATGCTAATCATCCTTGAGCGGCAAAAGAGCTAGTGTCTGATTATTCATTTCAATCTTCCGCGCCACATCCGGATCTAGCTCATCGCGGTTTAACACCACGCGCCAGGTATTATTTTCAGTATCAGGCGTCAGAAAAAGAGCGGCTACCGCAACATAATTAGCTGAAGCTTCCATAGGTATATCTATTGTTATAGAGGCACCAGGACGCAGACGAGTATCTTTTTGAGCAACCAGGTCAGACTTTATTGCCTGGCTATCCTCAGCAAATAACGTTGGGTAATCTGTATCATCAAATACCTTGCGATCTTTTAACTGATAAATACGAACCACTGTAGCAAGCGGAATTCCGGCCGCATTATTATTAGCGGCTTCCCGAGCAATAATATCCAGATGCAGTATTTTCACTTGTTTGAATAATAATGCCCTGGTCATAGCGACGGTGCTGTCGCCCACTTTTTGCGTTAATCCACAGCCGCATAACATGACCACCATAATTAGTGTTATGAATGTAAAACGCATTTTACCAGCGGTAATCGCCATGTTCGTCCGTCTCCCTACGGTTAAAAACCTCCTGAATACGCTGATAGCGACCCAGATTAATAGTAATAACTTTTTCTTTATGTCGTTCTGTTATGCTCACCTGCTGTGTTCGCATCACCGCTGTCCGCCCCAACAGCACGCTACTCTTTTTGGGCTGACAGGTTAACTGCGCATCCGGCAGCAGACTGCGACACACACAAAGCTGTAAGCGTACATGAAGGCGCGCGCCAAGATAGACCTGCAACAAAGCATGCAAATCCGAATGCAATTGTCCGCCAGGAAGCCAGCCGGCAGCTTCGTCAGCATTATGCGTCCTCAGTTGCAATAAGATCTGGCTATTTACATCTAGAGTGTGCGTTCCCATTATCGGACTGTTGCTCATACTGACAGGGTTACGCGCACTCATCGTTAATGGCTTATGCAAGGGAATACGACAGCGGTCATGCGGCTGCACGATAGCTTCAGTATCCGGAGCCAGTAATTGAACCAGCGCCACCACACCTTCAGTAGTACGGGTGGGTAGACGCATCATGCTGGTTAGCGCTAAAAACCGCGAGACTGGTGTTGCTATGCTTTTGATGCAGCCTTCAATACCCAGACCACATAAGCTCAACAAGTATTGTGACGTTCTGTCCTGACCACCGGATGTAAAGGTCGCAGGATAGGAATACTTCCTCCAGATACGATAATACTGAGTGATCATCCGGTGATTGAATATATCCAGAAAATCACTCACGGCCTCATAGCCTTCCCTGCGCTGCGCAATATCGTCGATATAAGACGGCGGCAAGGGAGATTCCACCCCATACAGTCCCAAAAAGGTAGTGCGGATGGTCGGTGGCTCGTCTGCCTGCTCCGCTATTTCCATTCCTTTAAATTCGCTGGCCGGGAAGCCCATTCCCGGATGGGGACGAAAACGAACTGGATCGTGCTTGATCTGCCAACTGCTGCCGAGCGCTGGAAGATCCGGTTGGCTTTGTTCCAGTAACTGGCAAAAGCGGTAAAACTGAGTGTAAGGCAGTTTGTCGCACAGTTGCTCAATTAACCGGGTAAACGCTGGTTGTAGTTCTCTTTCCATCGGATACATTTCCCGGCAGGTTGCACAATGAGGGTAAGCTGGTTAAACAAGTGGATATCGGCATACAACGCAAAGAACCGGTTGAGCATCTCACCGAATAAATGAACATCCCCTTCGCCAGTAAAACCATTACTGTCGAGGGTAATTTCAATATCAATACCCCGAAGTAAGAAGCCTTTTTCAAAACGCTGGATCTGATGGTGCGTGACATGTTGTATGGCATCAAGACGACGATTATTCAGTTCATCGTTCTGCCAATTATATAACTCCAGCGTATTACGCAGGACATCAGCGTTACTCATCAAATTAAGATAGCTTGAACCCAGATGGCTCAATACCCGCCACTGAAAACGATCCTCAGCAGGGGGATAAGCAGGTAACGTAGGTTTACAAAGGTTACGCACTTTGAGAGGGGTCTGTAACACTGACTCGCAGCGATCGAGTATCGTGCTTTGCAGTGCCTTTCGCGGAAGCTGGCCGTTAGTACCAGTAATTTTCAATGATACCGCCTCACGCATGAGATGCCGGTCAGCCTCCCATTGCACACCGCCAAGAATAAGCCAGGTATCATGTAAACCTGTTACCCCGCGTTTGACTCGCGTATGGTAATAACGTTCTGGTGCATGCCGTCGTTGCATCCCACCCCGGTGACGGAAACTGGTAAAAGGCACGTAAATAGCACCCGCGGTACGCTGCGACCCGGTTACGCTATCCACCGAATAAATTTCAGTATGACCATCCTGTAAACGCCGTGGCCGCAAAAGATATTCACTTTCCAGTCCGTTAATTATCAACGGATCTGCTTCCAGCGAAAAGAGATTGATAACCGGCACACAGTGCAACTGAAGCGCCTCATCCGTAACAGGCAGGTCGCTCTGCCATTGGCTTTGCAGTACCACTTCAATATCAAAAAAAGCGATTCCGACGGGGAATGTCACGTTCTCTAGCCCATTGAGATGTACAAACATAAACTTTTGGCGGAAGGTGAAATATTCCAGAAGAAGCTGATATCCACTAAAAGCGCTTTCACCTTTTGGCCATAACAGGTCATCCTCAGAAAAGCCGCCTGGAGAAAACCAGCCATCAATTTTTACCCTGTCGACTTGATCCGGAAAACGCAGATAAAGTGCTGCCTGTCGTCGGGTTAATGCCAGATGCAATGCGCTGCTAACAGGAGCGTCGCCTGCCAGATAAAACGAAAGCCGCCTTAAATCCACTTGTGTCCAGTCAGTTTGCGAACTGCAGGCCAGCCGCAAACGCAACACGGAACGCCCGTCCGGTTCAGCCGCCATCACCACTTTTGATACTTCCAGTGGATTGAGCACTGTCGCGCGAGTGGTTCGGTACTGGCAGACAGTATTTTTGGGGCCTATGGGGCGTGAATAAACTTCCATGCTGGCGGGTACGGTTTCCGCTATTTTCATTGACTGAATGGCGGGAGACAGCGCCACAATCGATAGTGATGGAATAGTGCGTAAATAATGAGGCCACAACATACTCACCAGGCCTTCGGTGAATTCCGGCAGGTCATCATCTATTTTTTCACGCAGGCGGCCCATTGAAAAAGCAAACCCCTCAAACAGACGTTCAACGTAGGGATCCGGGGTGCCGGATTTATCCAAATCCAACATGGCAGCCCGATCAGGATGTGCTTGTGCAAACTCTTTGGCTGCCTCGCGCAGATAGCGTATTTCAGCGTCGTAATAACGCAGGGTTAAGTCTTTCATGTATTTGTCATTACCAGGCATTATCAATTAACCACAAAGCACTGCAGCTCTCGCGGGATCAATGGCAATCAATCCGGCAAGCAGGATTTCCATTTCACTGTGTAAACGTGATTTATCCGTGTCGGATCGACTAATATTCATGCGAAGTAGCTTCAGACGACGAGCTTTCACCTCAAACAGCAATTCTGGCTCCCATTGCGAGAGCATTAATTTGGCAGCCTTGCAGTCCAGTTCATTAAGCAAATGCAGTGCCATGTCGTTCTTGCCGTATTGCTCAGCGACACGTGCCATCAGCAGACGTAGCAGCCACTGATGACGAGGCGTGTGCATCGCGGGTCGATGTTGCAGCCAGAGCAAGGCCGCTTCAACGCCTTCGCTGTCCGCCTGCGCCAGCGCTTCTGGCTCCAGTTGCAAGATTTCTTCGTGGCCCGCCGTGCTGGCTGAGGCCGCAGATTCATCGTGCCAGCCTTCAGTTGCCAGAACGTGCTGATTGATCCAGCTCAGGGTCACTTCATCGGCAAAGGGCGTGCCGTCGCTAAAAGCCAGGCCTTCAAGCCCAGGCAGGCGATGGAGTAAACCGCGTAAGTCCTGCGTAATAATGTCAGCCCATTTTTCATAAGGCGTGCCTGCTTTGCTGAGTGCCTGATGGATATACCACTGCAAATCCAGCCACAAGTGATTGACCGCCTGACCAAAAAAACTCTCGGTCTGCTCAAGTAACTCCAACCAGCTTTGTTGCAAATAAAGGCGCTTTAGCATCGCGCGATGTTCCGGTTTCGGTGGGGCCAGCCGTGTGCGCGTGTCTGCTGCCAGGGGAGGAAGTTCGTGTAAGGTATCCAGACGAATACTTTTTATCAAATGATGGGCGGATAACCAGCCGTCGGGCTGATCGCGCAAAAAATTTGCCAGTAATTTCGCCTGATCGAGTAAGTCACGTCCAGAGGTAACCGGTTTCAATACCGGCGTTTCCGCCGACGTAGAAGCAGAGTGAATAATCGTGGCACTACTGTTTTGCGGGATCACAGCATCCGGACCACCGGATTGCGCAAGGCGGTTCTCCAGCGCAGTATAAAGCCCACCAAACTGCGGGCGCTCTGATTCGTTCCAGAGCGCTGTTATTTCCTCGGTTAATAGCAGCGCACCCACAATGCGCTCAAAGTCCGCTTTTGCCACCTCAGGATATAAAGATAAGCTGTCCAGCATACGGTTGCTCGCCAGCCATTCCAGCGCCAGTTTGCGACTATTACCACGCTGCGGATGCAAGGCTGTTCCAAAACGCTGAACCAACGCGGCCAGCAAGGACAACCCATCAGCAAGCCCGCTTTCACCATCCTTATGTAGTCGCGCCCAGATGTAATAAGTCGCGACGCGTACGTCTTTACAGGTTGAGGTGAGCAACTTCTCTGCCAGATCGCAGATTAAAGCGGTGTCTGCGCCGGATAGCTTATTGACCTCTTCGCGCATCTGCTGGAAATCATCGTCATAACCTGGATCGCTTCCCGCAGGAGAATCCAGGGAAATAGGTACCAGCCATTTTTCCCACAGCAAAGCCTGCTGTAGGGCCTGTTGTGAAAGCACAAGCGGATCGGCATGACTGGCGTTTAATAACGTCATCAAAGTTGCCATTAATTTACGTCCTCCGTTCCGGGTCTGTTTACGCTAAAAATTTGCTCGGGCAATCTGAAATCACGTAATTTCAGCAGCGCAAGCGGCCCTTCCCCCGCCTCGGTGCGCAGGGTGTAATGCAACGGCCTGCCATCAGGAGCTTTCCAGGTAACACTGAAGCTACTGTTTACGCCTGGATAGGGAGTGACTTCAGCTTTCTCCAGCAGGCGGATCAATCCCCACGAGCCTGGCAAATCAGCGTACTGTCGTGTTCCCGCTTGCGTACTTATCCAGCTCAGGCTTGCGCCAGGGGACTCGGTATCATGTGGCCAGCTAAACCGCTTCCAGAACGGCGACTGGTTGTAATAGCTGAGTTTCTGGCTGTCGATAATCAGGTCGGTCTGCATCACGTCTTTAGCTGTTCCGGGGCGCAACTCAAACCGAATGCCCGCCTCTCCGCCAGCAAAGGCGACATCAGACAGAGTGCTCAGCATATCCACGGCATCAAGAAAAGCCGGATTAAATGTCAGCCCTTGTGCACTGATACTGTCCGGTACCCAGTGACTGCCTTCTTTGTGCAGTACACCACTGAGCCGGGTCTGCAAAAAGTGAGCGATACGACCGCTGTCGTTATTGAGATAGCGGGCAAGGAGCGGAAGTGACACTTCACTACTGGTGTTTTTTAACGGGTATCGCCCGCCAAACGTACTGTTCCAGTCATTGACGATTGCCGCCTGCCACTGAGCATTGAGGCTTTCAGCGGCAGGCGTCAGTACCTGTTGCCAGGCCTGTACGACCGGCTGAACAAATACGGTTTGTCCGAAACCATTCCACTCCTGACCAAGGCTCGCGGCGACAAGGCTGCCATAATCACGGGTTTCGGTCAGGTCGACTGCCTTTCCCTGAAACACGGTTTGCGCCAGTGTTCTGCTCATCGCCTGGGGATCAGGGGCATTAACTACCTGCTGGAGTTTAAGCCGCACCTGAGTGACGCGGGTCAGGAAAGTTTTCAGACTCAGAGTCATGCTGTCCCCACTCGCCATCAGTGCCAGTACAGGGCCAAAAGTGCTATCCAGCGGGCCTTGTACGCCCGTTTGCTGATCAAAAGCAGGTTTCTCGTCGCGGTTTAATAAATCTTTTGCGGATTTAACCAGCGAATCCGGCAATGCCCCAGTGAGTTGGCCAGTTTTACCCTGTACGCTCAGGGTATTCATCAGCGCAACCAGCGGAGACTGGCGCACGTCAGCTATCAGTGTGAGCTGATCTATGGAATCCGATAGCGTCCGGGCCGGACGGAGCCGCAGACTGTTGAGAAAGGCCAGCCAGCTTGCAGAGAAATCGGCGAAATAACGCGCCTCAAGGCTCGCCTGCAATGCATCCGGGGACGCCTGCTGTAAGGCGTTCGTTCTGTTGTCGCTTAACACCCAGTCCATTTCTTCGCTACGCTCACTGACTATCCGTTCAATGGTCGGCCGGACGGTTTCTTCCCAGGCTTTGCGGGTAAACATGCCTGGTACAACCTCGTCCGTTGTAAAAAGACGTGCCGCATCCGTATCGCCGGTCATGTCCGACAAACGCATATCAGCGTACTGGTTCGCCACCTGGACGAGCATTTTCTGATAGAGGGAAGCGTCGCTATTACGCGCGCCCATCTGGCGTACCAGCAGAGTACGGACCTGGCTCACCTGCTGCGTATTTGGATCAAGACGCCATGATGGATGTGAGGGAAGATGGCGGGCATAAAAATCCAGCAGGGCCGGCCCGCTACCCTGCCAGAGCCTGTCCGGTATACCCTTACGCTGTTGCCAGTTTTTCAGTAACGTTTTGCTAAACCAGGCTGCGTCCATTTTTTCCGGATAGGCTAGCATGAGCCAGAGCTTTAACTGGTCATAAGCTGGTTTCATGAGACTTTCGCGTTGTGGATTGTCTGGCGACAAAGTTAACAGAGCATTCAACTGAGCCTCAAGGTGCCGCGCAGCGGCATCACGAACCAGGGGCAGTGCGCTGGCTCCATAATGCGGCCAGAGCGCCTTCAGTAACGCATCGTTCTGATTCAGGCCTGCGCGACTAAACCAGGGAGCGCCATGCTGTTGTCGGTATGTCAGTTGATCCAGCGTGTGCTGTAAATCCAGCTGGGCCTGCAGACGCACAGGGAGCGGCTGTTGTTCGGCGGCGGCGCGTCTGACCTGTGATGCTGCTGAGATAATGTTTCCGCGATTTACCAGGAACGATGTCACCATGCCTGCCCCCCACAGCACCATAGCGCCCGTGAGGATGAACATCATGACTTGTCCCCAGGCAACACCGCGTTTTTTCGCCACAAGGCCAGCGGGCAGAGAAGGCAACGACTCCAGCAAGATATCCCAGCGATTATCCCTTACCCAGTGGTGCCGAACCGCTCTCGTGGTATTTATGTAAGCCGGACTGAACATGATCCCGGCAAGCGGAAGAGGTTGCCAGGGGGTGAGTAAGGCGCCCAGGGGTTCAGCGAGATAATCCGGGTCATTAGCTAGTTGTCCGGCAAGCTGCAGTAAAAATTGATGCTTAGGACAGTTACTGATCTGCTGCGTTCCTTGTTCAATTAAGGAAGGTACCAGCGCTGCAAGTTGATTACGCAACACTTCTGGCTTGCAGTTTACGGAAAGCAGGCAGCCCACGGCCTGAGTAGTACGGACATCATCTGTACTTTCAGTGCCGTGCAGGGACCAGACATACAGGGGGAACCGCCAGCCTGACAAGCCACAGCGGGAAGTTAATGCCTGTGACATCCGCTCAATCATATCGTTGGAGGGGGGAAGCTTTTGTGCGAAAGCAGAGGTTACCCAGACCACACCATCAATGGGACGGCGGCGAAGTTTGCTCAGAGCCTCTGTCCATTCCGCGTCTAAGGGTGCAGAGGGCTCTCCTCCCCACAGCAGCAGCGTACCCCTGTCTTCCTGCCAGAGCTGGTCTGCAAGGCCTGGGGCAAGCAGCTCTACGTCATTGTTACTGCCAGTTAGCAGGATGATACGTATTCTATGAGGCCAAAAGCGTCCATAGTTCATGTGCAAAGCCACACGAAGTTTTTTCATTTGAACTACATAAGAAGTTTCGCTAACCTGGTTTTTAATCTTTGAATTACTATGATTAATCAAGCGGATATTTAACGCGCGGAAATACTCTGAAGAAACAACAGATTTTAATATCCTTAAAAATAAATCATCACATAGCAACCATCCAAAGCAAATCCCAAACAACGTAAGAGAGGCAGTCAGTTTTTTTTGTTGAGTCGGTAAACGAATAATAGGATTATCAAACCAGATAAGTGAACTGCCAATTACAAGCAATACAATAACAACTATCCATGTGCTAAATCGTCTTTTTTTGTACACTTAACTTTCCTTAATGCGGAATTACGCTGGACGTACGATAACGCACTGAGGCATTTTATCTTCTAACATGATCCACTGCGGTTCTTGTGTAGAATTTGCATGTTCACAGGCGCAAATAAGCGTAATATTCCCAACAGCGAAATCAGGTTTCCCGAAAGAATTGTCCAACGAATACTCTCGGTCTTTATCAAATAAATAACCTTTAGCATCCATAGCCTCAATTATTTCAGTCTGGCTGGATGGCGTTAGTTGACTTCGCCAGTTAAAATAACCTTCATCAGGTGAAAGCTTACCCCAGCGTACAACATCATCTATAGCCTCAACTGCCTTAATGACAGGCACAGGACGATGAATAAACGCCAACGGACTAGTATGCTTTTCCTTTATCCACGCTGGCGAAGCCAGTAATAACAATGAAATTGACTCAGCCTGATTATCAGCTTTATCTCCAAAGAGATTGACCTCAACAGAAAGTACAAGTGACGGACTCTGCTCGTCCAGCCACTCATCCAGCCACATAAGCCCATCGTCGTCGGGTCTGAAAATAATAGGATGAAGGGCGTATCGCTCCGGGAAAATGCGTTGCCATATACTCAGAAAGCAGGTATCACTTACTGTTTGATCGTGACGGATACGCACCGTTACAGGCTCATTAAGGGCATACTGTTCCAACTCAGGCGTCAGCATACGCAGCAAAGTGTAAAGGTGCATTTCTAAACGAGAGCAATATTCCGCAACCGTATTGCTTTTAGCTGGTGGGTGAAGGAGTGCATTACTCACCACCGAGGCAGTACGAGAGCAATAAACAGTTTGCAAAGGGCTTGCACCCAACAATAATGCAGCAGCTAGTTTATTTTTCGCTGCGGGGGTGACATATGCCATTCCCAGCATCCCCAATGCCTGTTGTCCTGCTTCCTCTTTGCTTTTCAATTCCTCTATATATAACTGGTTCCAGTGTGAAGTTTGATCCGACAGATGTTCATACCGATGTAATCTTATCGCATAGCATATTAACCCGAGGGCTGATGGAGTCAAAGTGGCACATATCCAAAACCAAATAGTGTTTGCTGGTTTATCTTCCGGCCAGAAATAAAGTGTCAATATAAACCCAGTTAGCGTGCAGATAACTATAAAAACGAGCCAGCGCATTTTTTCAGGAGGCTTAGGCAACACTTTAGGTTCTGGCAAATTCCTTATTTCTACAGGCATAGGTTAACGCTTTCCCGCCGTCGGCAGGGAGGTGATCAGTGTACAACCACACCCGCATCGATGACCATGCAAAGCGATAGGACGCCCATTCCATTTAGATCCAACATCTCCTTCTGCGATAAAAGTTACACCATGTACAGGGCAAGATACTTTATCCAGCATACAGGAAACTGCCTTACCCATAAATATCAGACCAGCGCTGCCCTCAAGAACGGTACCACCATGAGAAGTTTTATCTCCGATCCGTATTACGCCAAGCATATAAATACCTCCATATAATCATTTACTGTGAGAAAACCTCAAATATTATTATTACACGAGTACTTTAATAGGTCGCACCTGTTATTGCACTGAAAATATAAATAACTATATTTCTAACCCCAACACTGTCACCTTTAATTTTAATTTAGCAAAAGTATAAAAAAGTAGAATAAAAGCGTTACAGCACATCAAGGAAATTTATTTTATTGGATCCGGAGAATTAACGACGCAACGTAGTGTTGTGCTCGCTGGATAAGGATTGTCTTTTATTTTGTAGCCCCGAAAAAACGTCAGCCCGACATCCCCTGATGGATCAGGGTTATTTCCTCCCCGTAAAACTTTAAGGTATTGCCCACTATCGTCGTCTTTAATAACCGGTTTTGTGGGACCCTGAGGATTTCTTACCGGAGACCGGCTATAATATTCAGGATCATACCAGTCTAGCACCCACTCATATCCATTCTCTGCCATTCCAAATAACCCTATCGAGTTTGGAGGATATTTATCGACAGAGAAATTAATTAATATACTATTTATTCCAAGAGCATCCTCCACAAGGTGCCGATCTACATCGGTGGCATAATTTTCGCCTCTACCGTCTTTAGCATTACTACGCCAGACACCATTATCCGTCGAGACCAAGATATATAGACCTCGACTACGTGCCGCGTACTCCCATTGCGCTTCTGTAGGAAGCGAAAAAGGTTGTCCGGATTCTTTTCTCAGCCAGTTACAATACTCATTCGCTTCTGTCCATGTTACTATGGCCGGACTTCTTTTGAAATAAGTCATATCAGACAACATTTCGTTCTCAAAATTATGTGCAAAAATTTGCTCTGACAACCCAGCAGTTTTCAGATAGAATTTATAATCTTCATGAGTCACTTTAAACTTGCTTATTGAATAACTAGTTAATTCAACTTCGTGTAGCGGTTTTGTGTCTTTTTCTGATGAACAATAAGGGCCGCCATTACGCATCTTTTTACAGAAATCTCCCATCCACAATGTTCCGCCTTTGATATATACAAGGTCTTTTTTTATACGTGTGAGATATTGTTGCAATTCTTCCTGCTCTTGTGGAGTACGATTTACTACCTGACTGGCATTGTCGCAACAACCGCTTAATAAGAAAAGAAACAGGCAACATTTTAAGGAGTTCTGCATCATTTTATCGGGTCCGGAGAATTAACGACGCAACGTACAGTTGTACTCGCGGGTTGTGGATTATCTTTTATTTTGTAGCCACGAAAAAACGTCAGCCCAACATCCCCTGATGGATCAGGGTTATTTCCGCCACGCAACACCTTCCAGTATTGCCCTGTTTCTTTATCTTTGATGACACCTTTATTTGGCCCCTGAGGATCCTTCAGTGGAGAATAGCTATAATAATCAGGATCATACCAATCACTTACCCATTCGTAGCCATTTTCAGACATGCTATATATCCCAAGGGAGGAAGGAGGGTATTTATCAACCGGAAAATGAATCAACGGACTGCGAATTCCAAACTTATTGGCCACCTCGCGTCTATCTTCATCTGTAGCATAATTTACACCTGAGCCTGTTTTTTCGTTTTCTCTCCAGGTACCATCATCAGTAGCAACTAAAACAAATTCACCTCTGTTACGTGCTACATATTCCCATTGAGCTTCAGTTGGTAAAGCAAAAGGCAAGCCGCTTTCTTTATTTAACCATTTACAATAATTATCTGCTTCCGACCATGTAATCATGGCAGGGCTATTTGCAAGAAATGTTATATCTGATAAAAATTTATTTTCATAATCTTCCTTAAACTTTTGCTTAGGAAGCCTGGCCATTCTTAAGTAAAGTTCATAATCTTCATGTGTTACTTTATACTTACTGATGGAATAGCTACTAAGCTCCACTTCGTGCAAAGGTTTTGTGTCTTTTTCTGATGAACAATAAGGACCACCATTGCGCATTTTTTTACAGAAATCGCCCATCCAGAACGTTCCGCCTTTGACATACACAAGGTCTTTTTTTATACGTGTGAGGTATTGCTGTAATTCTTCCTGCTCTTGTGGAGTACGGTTTACTACCTGACTGGCATTGTCGCAACCACCGATTAATAAGAAAAGAAACAGGCTACAATTTATGGATTTTTGGTTCATTTTATCGGGTCCGGAGAATTAACGACGCAACGAACCGTGTTGCCATCAGGAGAAAGGCTATCAGTAATATTATAAGTCCTATAAAAGGTTAATCCACTATCGCCGCTGGGTTCAGGATGATGCCCTCCCCTTAATATTTTAGAGTATTGGCTTGATGATTCATCTTTTACAACAGGCCTGTCAGGGCCTTGTGGATTTTTTTTGGGTGAAATGAGATAGAATTCTGGGTCATACCAATCCCTGACCCATTCATAACCATTATCAGCCATGCCAAATAATCCTATCGAGTTTGGAGGGTATTTATCGACAGGAAAGTTGATCAATATACTATTGATTCCAAAGGAATTGCTGATAAGACGACGATCCTCATCAGTGGCATAGTTTTCACCACGGCCATCTTTTTCATTTTCCCGCCAAAAGCCATTGTCCGTCGCGGTCAAGATATACTGCCCCCGACTACGTGCCGCGAACTCCCATTGTGCTTCTGTAGGAAGTGCAAAAGATACTCCGGATTCTTTTTTCAACCAGCTACAATATTTATCAGCTTCTGTCCATGTTACTATTGCCGGACTTTTTTTAAAATAAGTCATCTTCGCCAATGTTTCATTATAATTTTTCTTTTTAAAACGTTGCTTTGGCAATCCAGCCATTTTTAGATAGAAATTATAATCTTCATGAGTCACTTTAAACTTGCTTATTGAATAACTAGTTAATTCAACTTCGTGTAGTGGTTTTGTGTCTTTTTCTGATGAACAATAAGGGCCACCATTGCGCATTTTTTTACAGAAATCTCCCATCCAGAACGTTCCGCCTTTAACATACACAAGGTCTTTTTTTATACGCTTGAGGTATTGCTGTAATTCTTCCTGCTCTTGTGGAGTACGGTTTACTGCCTGACTGGCATTGTCGCAACCACCGATTAGTAAGAAAAGAAACAGGCTATAATTTATGGATTTTTGGTTCATTTTATTGGGTCCGGTGAATTAACGACGCAACGTACTGTTGTACTGGCTGGATAAGGATTATCTTTAATATTCGATGCTCGACTAAAAGTAACGCCTTCTGGCGCGCCGGGTACAAGATGATTTACAGCACGTAAAACTTTCAGATATTGTCCAGAATCATCATCTTTGACTATAGGTTTATCTGGACCTTGAGGATCTTTTTTTTGGGATTTTTCATAATAATAAGGGTCATACCAGTCATGCACCCACTCCCAACCATTATCAGCCATACCATACATTCCAAGTGGAGTGGGAGGATATTTATCTACCGGGAAATGTATAGAAGTACTATCGATGCCTAAATCCTTCTCTACTGCCCACCTATCCTCATCTGTAGCGAAGTTTTCACCATATCCTGTTTTTTCATTTTTCCGCCAAAAACCATCATCTGTTGCCACTAAAATATACTGACCGCGCGCACGAGCCGCATATTCCCATTGAGCTTCCGTAGGAAGCGAAAAAGGCATTTTAGTTTCTTTTTTTAACCAATCACAATAATTAAAAGCCTCAGTCCATGTAATAATCGCCGGACTTCTTTCGAAATATATCATATTATAATAAATTTCAATGTAGCTTTTCTTTTCAAAATTCTTTTTTGGCAACTTTTTCATTTTTAAATAGAAGTCATAGTCCTCATGAGTTACTTTAAACTTACTAATGGAATAACTGTCAAGCTCCACTTCATGCAATGGTTTATTATCCTTTTCTGATGAACAATAAGGTCCACCATTGCGCATTTTTTTGCAGAAATCGCCCATCCAGAACGTTCCGCCTTTGACATACACAAGGTCTTTTTTAATACGCGTGAGATATTGTTGTAATTCTTTTTGCTCTTGTGGAGTACGGTTTACTACCTGACTGGCATTGTCGCAACCAACAATTAATAACAAAAGAAACAGGCTATAATTTATGGATTTCTGTTTCATTTTATCGGGTCCGGTGAATTAACGACGCAACGTACTGTTGTACTGGCTGGATAAGGATTATCTTTTATTCTGTAGCCTCTGAAAAACGTCAACCCAACATCCCCTGATGGGTCAGGATTATTTCCGCCACGTAAAACTTTGAGGTATTGCCCACTATCATCATCTTTAATAACCGGTTTTGCGGGACCCTGAGGGTTTATTACCGGAGACCGGCTATAATAATCAGGATCGTACCAGTCTAGCACCCACTCATATCCATTCTCTGCCATTCCATAGAGTCCCATTGAAGAAGGTGGATATTTATCAACCGGGAAATGTACTAACGGTCCGTTTATACCAGTCTCAGCTTCAATGACCTGACGATCCTCATCAGTGGCATAGTTTTCACCACGACCATCCTTTTCATTGCTCCGCCATATACCATTATCTGTTGCGACCAAAATGTGTTGTCCTCGACTACGTGCCGCATACTCCCATTGAGCCTCCGTTGGAAGTGAAAAATTTAACCCTGTCACTGTTCGTAACCACTCACAATAAGCATTTGCCTCTGTCCATGTTACTATTGCCGGGCTACGATTAAAAAAGGTCATATCAGCTAGCATTTCATTTCGCCATTCTTTATTAAAGCTTTGTTTTGGCAATCCTGATATTGTCAAATAATAGTTATAATCCTCATGTGTTACTTTAAACCTGTTTATGGAATAACTAGTCAATTCAACTTCGTGTAGCGGTTTTGTATCTTTTTCTGATGTACAATAAGGTCCACCATTGCGCATTTTTTTGCAGAAATCGCCCATCCAGAACGTTCCGCCTTTGACATACACAAGGTCTTTTTTTATACGTGTGAGATATTGCTGTAATTCTTCCTGCTCTTGTGGAGTACGATTTACTACCTGACTGGCATTGTCGCAACCACCGATTAATAAAAAAAGAAACAGGCTATAATTTATGGATTTCTGTTTCATTTTATCGGGTCCGGTGAATTAACGACGCAACGTACTGTTGTACTGGCTGGATAAGGATTATCTTTAACTCTGTAGGCACGATAAAATGTGAAACCCACATCGCTACCGAGGCCAGGGGCTTCACCACCTCGCAAAACTTTAAAATATTGGCCAGTATCCTCATCTTTGATTGCAGGGTTTGTAGGGCCTTTTGGATCTTTTCTTACTGATCTTTTATAATACTCATCATCATACCAGTCAATTACCCATTCATAACCATTATCTGACATACCATACAAGCCTAAAGGTGAAGCAGGATATTTATCCACAGGAAAATGGACTAGTGATCCATTTATTCCATAAGTCTTTTCCACTATGCGGCGATCCTCATCTGTAGCATAATTCTCTCCTAATCCAGTACTGAAGTTATTTCGCCATGTGCCATCATCCGTCGCAATTATTATATATTTACCGCGACTGCGTGAGGCATATTCCCATTGTGCCTCTGTAGGCATCGAAAAAGGAAGCCCAGTAACTTTTCCAAGCCAAGAACAGTAATTATTTGCTTCTGTCCATGTCACTACAGCAGGACTATTATCAAAGTAAGTCATCGTTGCCAGCATTTCCTTTTGATAATTTTCATTTACATATTGATCTGGCAAACCCATCGCCTTTAAGTAGAAACCATAATCTTCATGTGTTACTTTAAATTTACTAATGTGATAACTACTAAGCTCCACTTCATGCAACGGCTTATTATCTTTTTCTGATGAACAATAAGGTCCATCATTACGCATTTTTTTACAAAAATCTCCCATCCAGAACGTTCCGCCTTTGACATAGACAAGCTCTGATTTCTTTTTATTAATAAAATGCTTAAGTTCAGTCTGTTCGTCAGCGGTAAGTTTTTTAGTTTCCGTTGCATTATCACAACCGCTAATAAATAAAAATAAAATTATAAAAAAAATACGCATCAATCATTTGCCTCCCATTTTTGTTTATATTCTGAGTTAACAGGCCCAAAGTGACATAAAGAACTATAAAACGGATTATCGTCACAGTGTAAAAAGTACTGCTTAGTGCAATTAGGTGAGAAAGCATAACCATAAGCTGGATTTTCTTTAAGCCGTTTGAAGACCTGATTGAATTCCCTCAGTTCTAACTTATCAATTATAGCCTCTAACTCCTTGTCTTTGTTAAACCCTATTTGTAAGAAATTCCTAATATTTTCTTCGGCCAGTTTGACTACAGTATCTTCATTACCGGGTAGCGCTGTACCATCCTTGCTAATACGAGACAACACTTTTTTCCATTCGCGTTTAGTCTGAATACTGGACAAAACATATAATACAGCGGTTTTGCGTTTTTTATTAGTATCAGGTAGAAAACCATCGCCTTGGTTGTTAATATCAATACGATCATAGGCACCATCTCCGGTAAGTATGTAAAGGGCAATTCCCTTCGCCTCGGGCGAGAATAAATATACACTCCCAGGATCTTTGTTTATTATATTAGCATAACCGTTACGTTCTGCTGACAGCTCTTTTGCATCAAAAATCTCCCCCGACAATCTCTTAATAAATAAATTAAAATCATTTACTACGTCTACAAACTCAGCACGCATTTTAGTATAGTATTCTTGGTATTTATCTTTCCCATACATCACCAGTATATAAGTTAATACCTTGAAAGCATTTTCTTCTATAATGATTAAGTGCTTATAATCGATACCATATAACTGATAAATTACCCAAATAGCAAACTCTCCAAACAATTCGGGTGTAACTTCCCCTTCAACTTCACCTTTTGCTCCCGGGCCAAGGCATAGGCTTCCTTTAATATGAAATCTAAAACGGCCTTTTACGAAGCGGATCTTAAACTCACCACTTAACCCCACGCCCAGTTCCACATCCCCGCCCACCTTCAAACAAGCAAAATTCTGGAACTCTCCCGTTTGGTCGTTTTGTTTCTCTTGTGACTGTTTTACAGATGGCAGGATTTGTTCCAGTGCTGCTGAATCCATGCCAAAGGTATGCAGCATATTGGGAAGCTCATCGACCAGTGAACTAAAAGGCTTTAACCACTGGAGAGCGCCGCCAAGACTGGCTCCAGCCTTTGCGCCGCCAAATGCTTCTGCTTTTATTTCCAGACTTTTTGGATTCTCCTTGCTGTCTTTAATCTTTACCCCATTCTGGCGTTCACTAAAAGGTGCTCCTGGCGTACGGTTGCCCATCAGCAACTGTTTTTTATTGTATGTTACAAACTGAAGGTTGCCTTCGGCCTGCGCAGAAGCTCCAACATACCCCGTCAGCTCTCCGTCAATTCTGGCCCGTAAAATGCCTATATTGGCTTCTTTAGTATCATTAATCATAAACTTCAGGGGCCAGCCTGTACGGTCCGGGACATAAAGCGTAGTATTGAGTGTGCCTGAACAAAGCGTCAGACCTGAATGCGCCTCTCCCTTAATCTGTACCGCTCCTGTATCCGGGTTCCAGGTATTAAGCGTGGATGCATTCGCCGTAAACCGCAGAAACTGCGCCCCGGCTGAAACATCAATATAGTGGCCTTCTTTATTGTATTCGCCTGACTCACTGTTCCATGCGTCAGCCCATTCTGTCAGCGTTGCCTCATAATCAACATTAGCACTCACCGTCATGGTGCTATCCATCATTTGTTTAATGGTATTTTTTGCTGCTGCCAGTTTTGTCTTTAACGAATCGATATCGATTCTAATAATATTTCCATCATCATCTTTCTTGAAGATACCATCACCAGCGGAAACATCGACAGGAATAATTATTAACTTATCTTCGAATTTTTTAAAATCGCACTCTTTAATATATGAATAACGACGTCCATACTTACTTTTTTTAAGCGGTTGCAAAGGAATTAACTCAACCACTGCTGAATATCCCGTTTGCTCATTAAAATCGCCTAACTCTTGCTGTAGCTTTTCAGTGGCAGACTTAAGCAAAGCCTCTGTGTTAGCGATCTTAGCCTTGTATTCTGATAAATCATTTTGGTTTGCAATATCCTTTTTTCGGATGCCGTAATTTTCAATCGCCTCAGAATAATTAGCTTTTGCTTTATGATGCTCATCTATCAATAGGCAAAGTTTATCCATTGCCTTTTCAAAACCGGCAACTTCAGCTTCATCAATGAATATTAGTTGTAGCGTTTCGGTTCTGAAATAACACTGGCAAGACTTATGGGTAACGACCTTCACATTACTTTCGGATTTACTTAGTTTGTGTTCGGCTGCAGCTTTCCCTTGCTCACTCATTTTTCACTCCCTGGTTATTCAAAGAACAACGTTATTGCCTTAGGATCAATGCCATAATGTGCCTGCGTGTAGCCATTTGCATCCGTTGCACCACGGATAATCTGCCCATCCTCGGTTTCAATTCTGTATGGTATATATGGCTTTGGCTGTTTACTAACTTCATCAACAATCTGAAAACTACCATTCATTGGGTTATGAAACTGCGGGTCGCTTACCGCAACAGGAGAGAGAGCTTGTTCAAGTGAAGCAATTCCTCCCCAGAGAATATTCATGCTTTTCAACTCTATTCTCCCCGGCGCGCCGATTTCTACAGATCCGTCTTTTATTTTGATGTAAGCACCGCCCTTACTTGTAAGCGTTATTCCTTCAGCCGCATTAAGGATAATTTCACCATTAACACTATTCATATTCATCGTTTTATCTGACTGCAATCTCATAGCATCAGTTTGCGCCTGAATATCGACTTTCCCCCTGGCAGCAAATATTTTCATTCCCATTTTATGTGCAAACAGACTGATGGCTTCACCTGCGGCTACCGTAAGCTTCCTGAAAATAGTCATATCGATATTTTCCCCGGCTGTAGCGGTCAGGGAATGTCCGGTAGAGAGCTGGATATTTTTTGGCGTTGTTAAACCAATTCCCGCCGGTGCTGATGCCAACAACCCTGCACTCTGTAGCTGAGAAAGAGCACGATTAAGCTCCCTTTGAGAAGACGTATCAGCCTCCAGCGCACCCGATACCTTTGCACTTTGCGCCAGAGCGGTAACAAGTTGCAAAGCATCTTGTAACTGCGCTAAAGCCGCCCCCATATCTAACATCTGCCCCTGCGCTTTAGGTTGCACATCAGCGCTCAGAAAAATGCCTTTGCCACTACGAATAGAAATCCAGTCATCCGTCCGCAGTTCCGCTCCTTCACCACGCAAACCACGCGCAGCATCCACGTTATGCCCGAGGTTAAGCTGTGTTTTACCGCCATACTCGGTGCTGAGCTTGATATGCTCCTCGCCACGCTTGTCTTCCATACGGAACTTGTTGTTGGCAGGAGTACGCATCACATTGCGTGTATTATTCTTTTCTGTCACATGATCGACGTGCCGGGAGTCGTGCAGGGCATGGGCGATGTATGGCCGATCCGGGTCACCATCGTGGAATGCAATAGCTACTTCTGTGCCCTGGATTAGCGGGAAGTGAAATCCGTATACGTCACCGCCGTAGGGTTTCGCAAGGCGGACGGGCATGCTCTCCTGGCCCTGAGCTTTGTCGTCTTGATCGGCGTCAAATTTTACCCGGTACAGTCCGGCTGCATCCTGCCAGGCATAAATGTCGTCTGCCCTGGCGCTGGTGACTCTTGCCATCATAGTACCGCCTACTGTAGGACGGGGTTTTAACGGCGGACGCCAGCACAGGGTTTCGCTGTATGGCACTGCGGCAAGCGTTACCTTGAGTGCATCTTTTCGACTGGCCATAAATCCGGTGCGTATCACGACCATCGGTAAGCTCAGTAACTCAGGTAATGTGGAGGGAATGGTATCGTCCTTTACCGTCAATACCTGTGCGGGTCGTAAGGTTACATCTGTACTGAAGCCGGTAATAAGGGTTTGATCTGCCAGAAAGCGTTCATGATCAAGACGAGCCAGGAAATTGGCTGTTTCAGCAGATGGATCATTTTTATCGCCGGTTTCAAGATGGCGTGGTTTATAGTGATAAACCTCTCCGTAGGTTATATCTGCCCCGTCGCCGCGCGTCATATCCGCTCTGGCGGACTGCAACACTTTCTGCGCTTCGCGATGATTATAATCCTTCGCTATCACCCCCGCCTGAACCACATTATGCTGGATATTCAGCCCCCACACCGACTCCTTTGCGCTATCACTCATTCCCGACGGGCTGTTCAGAGGGAGCGTTTTACCAAATTCATAAGCACTCTGTTTATCTGCAAAATGCACAACTTCGGTATGAGTATCTGGTTGCAGAGTAAAAAAATAAAAGATGCCTACCTCAGAAAGTAACCTCTCAATAAATGCCAGGTCGCTTTCTTGATACTGGTTGATCTGCTCACGTTTGGGATAATTCTCTTTGAGATTGAATTCGTATTCCCAACCTTTGAAACCATGCTCATCCAGGATCTGTGACACTACATCAGGTACGGATTTATTGACAAAGAAGCGATGAGTACGTATTTGCTTATCTAAAAGCGAAATGAAAGGTTCAATAATAATTTCATATTGGACCTGATCACGTGCTCCAACAAGTCTACGAAAATTTGTTACTATACCATGCACTACTTTTTCTATTACTGCGCTTTGCAGTTCTCCTATACCCATGCTTAAAGTTGCTGGCTTATTTAATAGCATATTAGCCGCCAGATCTGGATGAGGAGTCGTGAAGAGGATATTATAATGATATAAAACACTTACCTGCTCCAATCCTTCAAACCTCTCAACATCCAGTGAATAAGGACAGAATGGGATAGCAAGGCTATATCGGTTAAGTGATTTCCCTGATAGTTCAGACACAATCGACATTTATACTCCCCTGTAAATACAATGAAATTGCGTAGAGATTTAACTGTATGCATTTAAAAAGTTTAAATAATAATCACCCCATTCATCATAAACGGGAGCATCCCTAAGCTATTAAATCAAACGGATAACTATAAATAATAACCACCATTCTTAGTGCAACCCACATGGAGATAATAACAGCAAAAAAGAAAGGGATAAAAAATTCCACATCCAATGCATATGGATTAAACGCACACTACATAACGCCTGAGAAATAAATATACAGAAGATTTTACTTACTTCATAAAAACCTCCATCATCACTGCAATAACCGCATCAATTTAGTAATGGATTATCCATACCATCCTAATATGCTATTTATGTAAAACTTATTAGCGTTAGATTTATAGGATAGTAGTGAACACTCATTTATTCTAGACTTTAGGGTAATTTAATGCGATTGGTTATATACTCACATATAGTCTTAACAGTGAATCCCACTCCCAATAAAAAGACTCTTACTCCTCAAGCATAAACAAAAAAATATACTGTATGGCCAAAGCCATTGAGCCTTTACAAAGACATAAATGAAATATTAAATCGTAAGAATTAAAGACGCGCTAATTTCATAACACCCCTAATAAATTGCCAAACCTATCAAACAATTCATTGTCAGTGCTGTCTATGTCGAATCATGTTAAAAAATTAAAATAGATATTATTGTCCTAGTAGTGACATGATACTCAATTGCATTAAATATAAGGAAATGCGGCCCTATGAATAATACACCCCAAATAAACAAGCAGTATCGACCCGCTTCCCCAAAATAAAGAATATTCACTTTTTGAGAAAAAAAAGAACCAAACAGTAAAAATCAAACCAAATGTAGCCAATGTTCCTGCAACAGCACAGGCGAAATATGAAAAAACAAAAACTATAACCTTTTTTATGCTCATAGCCCACCAAAGAAATACTTGCAAAGATTATCAAAGTCTTCTTGGTTTTTGTCATGGATATCGCAGGCGGCTTCAAAAGGTTTCACAACATCCTCAACCAAATAATATAATAGATCCAAGTTTCCCATATACTTTAATTTATAGTAAAAGGAAGGGTTTCTTTCACGTAGGTATCGTGATACATAAATTGCTCGGGATGCTTCAGCACCAACTGTAAGTACAGCCCCAGCAGTTGCCCCCGCAAAAAAAGCCGTGACAGCATGGTTTGTCAATATCTTCCCCAGATTAACCCCAGAGAGTTGTGCAAATAACGTTTTGCCAATAATTGTGCCAGTAGTACTTTTAACCATACCAACAACTTTTTCTATATCTACGCGTGATGAAAACTCATCCATAAAGACACTGATGATTCTCTCAAGTGATTCTTTATTGATGTTGTCAGATTTTACAAGCCTGGCAACTCTAATCTTATCTTCATAATTTTCTCTGCGGTCCTCAGTATGTATGAAATCATAGCCAAGATAATATAAGCTGACAGGAAACGAGATAAAACCCTTAGCAACTGCGCCTAAAAAACCTGCTCCATCCACGTTGATTGCGTCCAGCATATCGTGTGCAATTTCTTTTGCACTATCCATGAAAATTCTCCACATTGCTTCAAGAGATGGTTAAGATATATTTATAGAAATTTATTATTCAGGATAATAAATAACCACCATACATTTTTACTGTATCATCGGCACGTTCTTTTCAGTTGACCCATGCTCAAATTCCAGCACAATCCCCGCTTCTTCATTCCACCCCAATGTCAGATTTTCGGTACACGCCTGCTCAGCCTTACGTTGCAGTAATTGCTGGCTCAGCACAGGCAGGATTTGCTGGTTTAGCAAACTGTCGATATTACGCGCACCGGTATCCGGCAGCAGGCAGGCGGCGATCAGCGTATCGTAAAGGCTTTCTTCAATACTGCAGGACAGCCCATAATGCCGACGCAGACGGAGCGCAACCTGGTCTAACTTCATTTTCACTATAGTACGCAGCGCAACAGCAGTAAGGGGTCGATAGATCAACGTTTGAAAGCGCGCCAGCAACGCAGGCTGGAAATGAGCGCGCAGGGTTGGGCGCAACAGCTCGTGCAGTTGACTATCTGTCGCATCCGGCTGTTCATCCAGCATTTGCATCAATGCATCACTGCCGAGATTGGCAGTCATCAGGATCACCGTATTGCGAAAATCAATTTCACGCCCTTCGCCATCGCGCATAAACCCACGGTCAAAAACCTGATAAAAAAGGTTTATTACGTCACGGTGTGCTTTTTCAACCTCATCAAGTAACACGACGCTGTAAGGGCGTTTACGTACGGCCTCAGTTAATATGCCGCCCTGCCCATATCCGACGTAGCCTGGAGGCGAGCCTTTTAACTGGCTAACCGTGTGCGCTTCCTGATACTCCGACAGGTTGATAGTAATCAGCGCTTTCTCGCCACCGAACAGACTGTCAGCTAAGGCAAGGGCGGTTTCTGTTTTACCCACTCCACTCGGCCCCACAAGCAGAAACACCCCCAACGGGCCATTTTCAGGCGTCAGGCCTGTTTTCGCTGCCCGCAGACGCTGCGCCATATTTACCAGTGCTTGATCCTGCCCAACAACACGCTTACTCAAATGGCTCTCAAGCATGAGTAAGTCGGTCTGCTCATCTTTTAACAAGCTGCTTAAGGGAACACCTGTCCAGTCAGCAATGACGGTTGCGACGGTACGTACATCTACATCCAGCGAAAGTAGAGGAGCACCATTCTGTAATTCAGTAAGCTGCTGTTGCAAACTGCTAATTTCAGCCTGACGACTGATATCCTGTCGTGTTGCAAGCAGTTGTTGAGTGAGTGTTTTTTCCTGCAGATATTGAATGTTTAGTACGTTACGTTGCGCGATGAGTTCATTCGTAGACTTTTCAATTTGTCCCAGCCGTTCATTAGAGCCACCACTACCCAATGCAATATCTTCCAGCAATGCATACTTTTCCGTTTCCAGGGCGCTGATTTGTGCCGCAAGCAGGATTAACGTGTCCGGAAGGGTATCCAGGCTCATGCGTACGCGTGCCGATGCGGTATCAAGCAGATCGACTGCTTTATCTGGAAGCTGACGCCCAGTGATATAGCGGCGGGACAGGCTAACCGCTGCCTTTACCGCTTCATCAGTGATATGAACACCGTGATGTTGCGCATAACGGGATTTCAAACCGCGCAACATCAAACACGCCATGTCATCATCCGGTTCATCCACTTTGACTATCTGAAAGCGGCGCTCAAGTGCTGCGTCGCGTTCAAAGTACTGTTTATATTCGCTCCATGTGGTGGCCGCAATGGTGCGCAATTCACCACGCGCCAGGGCTGGTTTAAGCAAATTTGCTGCATCAGCCCCCCCAGCCTGATTACCTGCACCGATGATAGTGTGGGCTTCGTCGATAAATAGCAGTACTGGCCGTGGGGACTTTTGAACCGCATCAATGACATTTTTCAGACGTTGTTCAAACTCTCCTTTTACACCAGCACCCGCCTGTAACAGACCAAGATCTAAAGTACGTAAACTGACGGTTTTCAGGCTATCCGGGACATTGCCATCAGCAATACGCAGCGCAAGGCCTTCCACCAGCGCAGTTTTTCCCACTCCCGGTTCGCCAACCAGTATTGGATTATTTTTTCGACGGCGAGAAAGTATATCCACCATCTGGCGGATTTCATTATCACGACCAAATACCGGATCAATCTGCCCAGCTCTTGCTTTGGCGGTTACGTCCAGCGTGAATTTATCCAGCGCAGCCTGTAATGCTTCGCTTAAATTATCGGAGGAGATCCCCGTATTTTTTGGAACGTCACGCGCAAGAGTCGAAGGCATCTGGTCCAGAATCTCCTGCTGTTGCAGTTCCGGACGTTCATCTGACTGGGTATCGAGTAAAGGTTTCAGACGGCTTATTTGAGTTTTGCTAAGGCTAAAAAGCGGCCATAACCCTTCACAGCTCAATAATCCCGGCTGAGAAAGAAGCGCTTCCAGCAGATGTACACTTCTTATATGCGGGCTATCGTCCTGCAAAGAGGCGGCAAGCCAGGCGGCCTTGATCAATGCTTCGAGATTGGCTGACAATTGCGGACGAGTTTGCACCGAGCGTGGCGAAGCATCCAGATGTCCCAGCAAACTTTGCCATATACCGTCCATGTCCCACTCGTAGCGACGAGCCAGAACCGTTATATCGCCCTCGCCCAACTCAAACAGCTTTAACAGCCAGTGTTCTATCGTAATTTCAGCATGCGCCCGTGTCTGACACAATGTGGCCGCGGCTTCCAGCGCTTTAGCGCAGTACGGATTAATACGACGAAGCAAGACTGCTGACTGATGTTCCATGTTCACGTCTCCTTGAGTGCCTATGCTACCGCCCGTCGCTATGAACCAAAGCGCATCAGGTCGAAATAAAAAATTTGTATTTGTTTTCTGAACTGCCTCTCCACCAGGCCGCTCAGAAAACAAAAACAGCAGACGGCTCACCGTCTGCTGCAGGTGTTATGCGGTGGTACGTTCATTCCAGGAGTCGGAATGAATAATGTTGCCGTCTTTATAGGTCCAGGTGATTTTTTCGTAACGCAGTTCAATCATTTCCAGATGGTTATGTTTTTCCATCGCAGGATCTTTGATGTCATGCATTTTCGGTGCGACTTTCACCAGCTTGACGTTTTCCAGTTTGGTGTTGAAATATTCAACTTCCTGACCCGCGTCGTTGATGCGATACCATTTAAATTCGGCGGATTTAAGAGTCTGCCCGGTTGTTACCGCTTTATAGAGATACGGAGAGGAGGAATCGATTTCTTTGGTAAACAGGAAGGGGGTATGAATGCGTGTACCCGTCAGTTTGCCAGTGTTGTTGTCCGTAGGAATGTACAGACTGTGATCCTGTGCCACGACTTCAATGCTGCCTTCACGATCTTTAACGTCAACAGACCCTTTGATGTCCGCGCCGCCGTCGTCTTTAAGCCAAAGATAAATTGGAATTGCCATTATTTATTTCTCCATTTATTGCATTAAGGTGTCACTAACATCCGGTGACACTGCGTTTTTCCCTGGTATCCGACAGGCGCTTACCTGTGGAACCAGACTGATTTCGACGCGGCGGTTGGCTGCCCGGCCTTCTTCCGTGTCGTTAGGTTTCAAGGGCCGTGTTTCGCCATAGCCCTGGACGGCAAAACAGCTTTCCGGGATCTCACCCGTATCCCGCATCCAGTCACGTACCGACTGTGCTCTCTTAAGCGACAAAAGCTGATTAGCAGTTTCATCTCCGGTATCATCGGTATGCCCTGCCACAATAATTAACCAACCTGGACGGCCTTTTATCCCTACCAATGCGTTGATCAATACTTTTGTGGAACCAGCTTTGAGTTGCCATTTCCCGACGTCAAACAACGACAGGCTGTCCAAACGTATCGTCTTGGGTCCCTGTACGATTTTCTGAACTACGGGAGGCGGTGCCGCCCAACTATTGATTGCAGCTTGTAACGGGGCTATCAATCGCATTCCCTGGTATAGACCCAGCGACAGACGCATCGGCGCTCCCATTCTTAACCATTCATCCAGCAAATGAGCATCTGCACGCAGTTGCTGCTGCGCATGGACTTTAGGTGTAGGAGGTAACGGAGGAAGGCGGTAAAAAAGGGACAAGTGATCCCCAATGCTCTGGACCAGGCGCTGGTTATTAAGAAACGAAGCCAGCATCGCAAATAACAAAAATGCTCCACAAAGTAGACCAATTTGTTGCCAGAGTTGCATCAGGCGGGAAACACCATTTCGACGAGCAAGATACGGTAGCAAAACATCTGGCAGCGGGAGGCAATCCACTGTCCCGGTTATTGCAGGCCGAAGGGTGGTAATGCCTGTGATGTGTGCCTGCCATAGGTTATTCTCTACTCCTTGAACTGGTGTTAAGCAGAACCCCCAAACACAGGGGATTAGCGGCGGGAGATCACCTTGTTTATGCCCAGTAACATTCGCGACGTGAATATGAAACCAACTTAGAAGGCTTTCTACAGTCAGTATGGTGCTAAGTCTTTTATGACTCTTTTCACTATCCCTCAGGTGACTCCATTCACGCAGAGGCATTACACCAGCCCCCGCTTCGCGTACATGAATACCCATTTGAACTGGTGTCACCGTAAACCAACATTCTGCCCCTTGCGCGGAAGGTTCAGATGGCGAAAGCCAGCAATTGATCCAGACAGGAGGAATACCAGAAAACCATGCTTTACACTGCACAATGGCCCGGTGCCAAGCACGTAGCGACTGAGTGAGATCATCCAGTCGCTGATGGTGCTCTGGCACAAGTGCGAGCAGCACAGAAATGCGTGAAATAAGTGCTGGTCGTTCAGTTGCAAGATGTTGGGCAAGAGCAGGCAAGTGTTCTGGCAGCTGCACTACCAGATACCAGCCCTGCCGGGCTTCTCGAAAAGATACGGATGGAGAAAACAGAGATGTTGTATCTCCACAAACTAACACTACCGCACCAACAAAATCTTCAGGTGGTAAATCGATATGGCTGATATGAGCATAGGCAATGTGATGATGGTTATCTCTGCGCCAGAGTACATACCCAGTGATGGTACAGAAGATGATAACTGCCATACTGAGCGCAGTGCGGCTACTGGTGGCAAGCGGCCAGAAGCCAAGGATCAACCATAGCGCCAGAGCACTACCAGTAAGCAGCAGCAATGATTGAGTTAATCTACGCATATGTCATTGCATCCCAGCCAGGTTCGAGACCATCTGCGTAAGTTCACTGCGAAGCGTCAACCACAGTGCCACCAGAAACATAATCCCGGCCCCCCACGAGAACCAGTAAACTTTGCGCCCGGAGCGTAAACTCAAGGATCTGGATACAATTGGCGTTTCTTGAGCCATGGTAAATGGTGGTACTTGCTGGCTCAGCCTACGTACTACATCCTCCCGACGTTCGTCTCCTTGCTGCCGGTAACGGCCTACAAAACCTAATGTGAGCGCGCGATAAAAACAGGTCAGCACAGCAATATCAGGCGCAGGCTCCTGTAATACAGTACGGATCCGCTCCCATAGTTCTTCTCCGGCGTTAAGCGTGTTGAAATAGCGAGCTTGCAACGGATCTTTAAGCCATTTTGCAGAACCACTATCCTGGAGCGGACGATTCATCACGCTTTCATCAAGTAGTGCACACTGCGTATAAAGCATATGATTACAACTGATGTCGCTAAAACCAGCCTGAGTTAGTGCTTCACGTGACTTATCAACCCATTCACAAGCACGCCGATAAAGCGCTTCACCATCTTTAATTTCCTCTCCGCTGCGTAGTTGGCTGACCATCAGCCAGCAGGGGTAAAAAATCGCATCAACAACAGATGTATTTATTTTGTTCATGAGCGCAGCACCACAAACAATTCAAGTTTTACTTCTCCCAGAGAACCTGGTGTATAAAAGGCGCAGTTACCTGAATCCAGCATGGCCTGACCAGCGGCGCTATTAAGCTCAAGTGCGAAATATTGGTTTTCAAGGCGTAATGGAATTGCAGCAGGCACGTGGGTTAGAGGCTTCATGACTACCCCGTTAAGTGCAACATTAACCACATCTGAGACGTCTTCGTAGCTACCAGCCTTACACAACAATGGAAATTGAGTTTGCAAAAGGTGGTTAGCGATATTTGAGCGTACGGAAAGGTAGAAATCAGCCCCCTCACGGAGCCGGGCATCATGCAAAGACCCTGTCCAGAACTGCCCATTAAGGTTCAGTTCTATTGCAATCACACGAGAAGGTAGACTCGCTTCAAGTAGAGAGTCCAACAAGTTAAACAACGGGGGGAAAACCTGCTCCGGCCTATTGTGCTGATAGACCGGAATAACCTCCGCCTTATACTCAAGTGAAAAAGTTAACAAACTACCTGCAAGCCGTACGAGTTCACGGTAGAAAAGTTCTGGATGACGATAGGGTGCTTGATAAAGCTCATTTAGCACTGGCTCGGCGCTATTTAATGCATTCAGTAACCAGAATAGCGACACGTCAGCGACGGCAAAATCGGCCATCCTTTCATTACTTTCACGCCGCATCTCCATAAGACGACCACGTCGAGCCTGGAGCCGATGGAGCAAATCCCCCAGCTCGGTAAATACGGTTTTGCTTGCTGACAGAGAAAGCATTGGCGGTATGAAATTATCATCCAGTTCCCACTGTCCCTGAGCGTTACGGATAAGGCGCACAACAGGGCAAATGAGATAGGCACTGTTATCCTGATGTGCAAAGCGCAACGTAACGGCATGGCGTAAAACAGCAAGTTCCGTGCGCTCATGACCGGAAAGTTCCTGTACCGTCACCCATTCCTGCCGCCAGCGGCGAGGACGCGCGCTGTCCTGTCCATCGTCAAGGTTTCCGCCATTTGCTGAAAGCAACGGTAATGCGAGCACCACCTCTACGGTGTCACGATCAGCCACGGAAGATAAATCACAGACGGGGGGTAAGTTATCCGCGAGTTCAGTATCAATTACAGTGCCATCAGGAAAACGCACTTTCAGACGCAGTGCATTCAGGCGAGATAAAGCCAGCGATCCGCGATCAAAATCTGCCTCAGCCACGCCCCATGGATGCGCCAGCGCCATATGGGCGACAGCATCAGCCACGTAAGCATCCCAGCGAGCCTGCTGTTGAAACTGTTGTGGGGTCAGAAAGGCCCCGTCAGTCCATAGCGGACGATAAATTTTCATCCTTCCCCCGCTTACGCTTTCGCCTTAGGCATCTGCGAAACCAGCGACAGGTTGACGTCCATACCTTCTACCTGGAAATGAGGTACGGCGTATAATTTCACGCGGAAGAACCCTGGATTATCTTCAATATCTTCTACAACAACCTTCGCATCGCGTAGTGGATGAGATGCCTGTAAGTCATCGCCTGGATCGGTCATTTCGGTCACCAGACCGCGTACCCAGGTATTCAACTCCAGTTCCAGTAACCGACGATCTTTAGTGGTGCCGATATTTTCTCGTTGGATCATTTTTAGATAATGGGCGATCCGGGATAAAAGGAAAATATATGGTAGACGGGCGTTTATTCGACTGTTGGCTGTCGCATCAGCAGTATCATATAAGGCTGGTTTCTGAGCAGAGTTTGCAGAGAAGAAGCAAGAATAATCACGGTTTTTGTAATAGGACAGTGGGATAAAGCCCAGGTTAGCAAATTCAAACTCGCGGGTTTCCGGGATCATGACTTCAGATGGGATTTTGACCTGGTTGCCAGTGCCGAGATCGTACAAATGAATAGGGAGATCGGTTACTGCTCCGCCCGCCTGCGGACCACGAATTTGAACACACCAGCCATTTTTAATGAAACTCTTCACCATATTTGCTGCAAAGGCGAATGAAGCGTTTGTCCACAGATATTTTTCGTGGTCGGGGCCTTTTACTTCTTCGACATAATTAAAGCTGCGTACCGGTACAGTATCTGGACCATAAGGCAAGCGGCCGAGCACACGCGGCATTGTCAGACCTATATAGCGGGCATCATCTGAATCACGGAATGCTTTCCATTTAATATATTCTGCTCGGTCAAAATAATTTCCAATATCTTTTATTGCGGCTACATCCTCCATAGATTCTTTCAGAAAGAACGCCGGGCCAACTGAACCGATAAAGGGCATGTGCGCTGCAGCAGATATTTTAGAAATATTGCGTAATAGTGCGATGTCTTGTGCAGAGGCATTAAACTCATAGTTTGAAATGATAGCACCTATAGGCTCTCCGCCAGGAGTATCATACTCCTGAATATAAGTGTGATAATAGAGACCCGTCTGGATGATTTCCGGTGAATCTTCAAAATCCTGGCGAAGATCATCTTTAGAAATATCTAATACTTCGATTTTTACATTTTGGCGGAAATCAGTACGATCAATCAGTGACTTCAGGCCACGCCATGCTGCTTCAACCTGCTGGAAACCTTCATGATGCATGACAACATCAAGCTGGCGACTAATCTGGAAATCGAGTTCGGCAATGTGATGATCCAGCAAAGCCTTATCTAGTCTTTCAACAGGCTGACCGGACTGTTTGAGGCGTTCCAGAAATACCTGCACTGCGGCCGTTACACGTTGATCTGCTGTGACATCGGCAAGAGCTGAACCATCCTGATAGTTGTTCAGGTCATTCAGTTCAGAAACAGGCGTAAGATTGATCTTTTCAAACAGGGATGCATATACCCCGGCAGCCTCAGAACGCTCAAGTACGGTAGTCTGGGTAGCTGAAGCATTTTCGGTATTAACTGACATAAGCATTATCTCGCATTGTTCCGCTAAAGTTTGGAATTACGCCTCATTCGGGGCCAGGGCATTCAGTTCTGCACGCAACTCATTACTTAACGTGGGATCTTTCAGAATGCTTTCGAGTTCTTTACGGAATGTTACGTTATCAAGAAGATTGGATTTCAAATCACGCAAAAGGTTACGCATAGCCAACATGGCGCGAAGTTGGGGGATCTGTCGTGCTACCTGTTCTGGCTCAAAATCCTTCATTTCTTTAAAGGAAAGATGAACGCTTTCTTCAGTTCCATTACCTGCAAGCGTATTTTCTACTGTAAGGCTTAGAGAAGGAGAAAAATCGGCAAGGACATTGTTAAAGTTGTTTTTATTAATGTTGATCTTCTCACGCTCAGAAAGGGGGCGTTCTTCTTTACCGTTACTGTAATCCCCCATCACGACCAGCTTGAGCGGCAGTTCGACTTTTTTTTGCGCGCCACCAGTGTGGACATCAAGTTTAATATTGACGCGCGCTTTAGGTATTTCAGACTGAAACGAATTACTTGACACAACAGACTCCTTATATAATGGCGAAGGAATATCGTAAGCTAAAGGCTCACTCCCCTAAGATGTAAATACTATACGGAAGGAATTACACAATAAAATACCACTGCCTTTGACCAGGCTAAACCATCACGGACGAAAAAAGCTATTTTTAGGAATTTGACGCGAAACATATTTATAAAATAAATGAACGGGCGTGAACTTATAATAACAGTGAATTAACTTCACTAAATTAAGTTCGAAAACACACTTCATATACCATTGATATTTATATCGTTATAAAAAATTGGCTAGTATTCATTTGTTTTATATAAACCGACGACCTAAATATAGAATTAAATGAAGGTGTAAAAATTTCATTTAACATGAAAAGTTAACATCTTTGAATGACATAAGGAGGGCGTTGGGAAGGTTGCGAAGTAAGGCTTTAGTGCGAGGAGCCAGCGGTGCCCGACTGAGCACCGCTGGATATACACAGGTTAGATTTTGAAGCTGGTAACGATTTTTTCCAGGTGAACGGTCTGTTCTTCCATGGATTGCGCGGCAGCGGCGACTTCCTGCACCAGCGCCGCGTTCTGCTGGGTGGTGCTGTCGAGCTGGTTGATCGCCATATTAATCTGATCGATACCCTTACTTTGCTCGTTGCTCGCCGAGCTGATCTCAGAGATTAACGTGGTCACACTCTCCACTTTCTCCACCAGGCCATTCATGGTGACCCCAGCCTGTCTGACCAGACTTCCGCCCTGCTCGATATTGGCAACGGATTCTTCGATCAGCTTTTTGATCTCCTGCGCTGAGGTAGCGCTGCGTTGTGCCAGAGAACGTACTTCGCCTGCTACCACCGCAAACCCGCGTCCGTTTTCTCCGGCACGTGCCGCTTCAACCGCCGCGTTCAGCGCAAGGATATTGGTCTGGAACGAAATCCCGTCAATGACGCTGATAATGTCGACAATTTTCACTGACGAATCATTAATGCGGCTCATCGTGGTGACCACTTCATTGACTACAGAGGCCCCTTCACGCGCCGCGCCCGATACCTGATTAGAAAGGCGGTTGGCTGCCACGGCGTTATCGGCGTTCTGCCGTACGGTGCTGGTCAGTTCTTCCATGGAAGCGGCCGTTTCCACTATCGACGATGACTGATCTTCGGTACGGGCAGACAGGTCACGGTTGCCTCCGGCAATCTGGCGCGATGCCGAAGAGATCGCCTGCGCGCTTTGCCCTACCTGCTGCATCAATTCCTGCAAATAGGTAATAAAGGCATTGAAGTTCTGAATAATAGCGTTAAATTCCGGGCTTTTACTCTCGGTTAAGCGTTGGGTCAGGTCAGCGCCACCACTGGACAGTGCCTGGATATTTTTATTTAACAGGCTGACGTTTCTGAATATGTTGCGCACGAAAACCATTAAGACGAGGATTAAGATGATCCCCAATGATAATTGCACGATAGTTAACTTCGTCAGGATAGAATTTGATGCCTGCTCCAGTTTACTGCTCGGTAAATCGACGGCCAGGAACCAGGGGCTTCCTTCAATGGGCAGCACAAATAAAGCGTGCTCGCCGTCAGATCCGGAATAGTTTCCTTCATAAGATTTTTGTTGCCCGGCGCTGAGCAGTTTTAATAATGCGTCGGAGGAAGGCAGGTTGAGATCGCGTAAATTACTCAACGCTTTGCCGCCTTCTGTGGACGCCGCATTACCAACGATTTTCCCATCCTGTTCAATAATCAGTACGTTACCGTCAATGGCTTTGCTCATGTTTGCCGCAAGCTGATTAAAAAAGCCTAAGGTCACGTCGATTGTGGCCACGCCCCAGGGTTTTCCGTCACGCCAGATGGCCATGGCGCAGTTTGTACGCGGCTGTGGACTGGCAGCATCCTGATACGCACGCGCCCAGGCACACTCGCCTTTGGGCGCGTTCAGACCATCTTTATACCAGGGTTGCTCCCAGTATTTCTCTGATTCCGGCTGGTTCCAGACGGTATTCACCTGCAGTACACCACCGGCATCGCGTGCGAAAAAGGTGCTGAACTTCTCACGCTCTGGATCGCGCAGACGCGGTAATGGCCAGATGCCGCCGCCAAATACGTTCAGATCGCCATACTGGTTAACCAGGTTAGGCAGCAGCTGATCGATCTGCGTACTGTCGAGCGTGCTGACCAGTTCCGTAATCACTTTTTGCTGCGCTTTGACGCGGTTCATTTGCTCTTTGATCGCGTTACTTTGTAGCGCTACGGTATTACGTACCAGCTCGGTTTCTGTCGCGACAATTTGCGGAGAGACAAAACGATTAATTACAAAAAAGGTAACCAGCAGTAATATAAAGAAAAATCCAACAAGAAGCAGGCTAAAACGACCTTGGGTTGTTTTCCATAGCATGATGAATATGACTCAGGTGGGGGGATATAGCATTTATAACGGCATAATCAGCCATAACTTTAATTTTATAAATTGATTAGACACAGAGGCTTATTTTAATTAAAGCCCTGCATAAAATGATGTTTATGTAGTTTATTTATCCAGAAAGACAGCAACAGGGTTTTATATACATAATTAAGTGTGACAGAGATAACATTTTCTGAATAAATTCAGCCAATTATTAAGAAAACCTTAATTTACTAAAATATAAGAATCAGCCCACGCTCTGGTGGGCTGCTTAGAAAAAATAAAATTATTCGCCGATCAGTGCCTGTGCGCACGCCCAGGCGCTGGCCCATGCCCACTGGAAGTTATAGCCGCCGAGCCAGCCGGTGACATCCATCACTTCACCGATAAAATAGAGTCCCGGAACGTTGCGAGCTTCCATGGTGCGTGATGACAGTTCGCGGGTATCCACGCCGCCGAGCGTCACTTCCGCCGTACGGTAACCTTCGGTTCCGTTTGGCTGCACCCGCCACCGGGTCAGCGTTTCAATGAGCGCCTGCTGGTCGCGCGGATTAAGCTGCTTCAGCGTGACATCCGGGATCTGCCCCAGCGCTTGTAAGCACTCCACCAGACGCTTCGGCAGCTGCATGGCAAGCGTATTTTTCAGGCTCTGATTCGGATGCGCTGCCCGCTGCTCATTGAGCAGGTTTTCCAGAGCGCACTCTGGCAGCAAATTAATGGTGACGAATTCGCCGGGCTGCCAGTAGCTGGAAATTTGCAGGATCGCCGGGCCAGAAAGACCGCGATGGGTAAAGAGCAGGTTTTCGCGGAAAACCGTACCGTCCTCAGCCTCAATCACCGCGGGTACTGAGACGCCAGAGAGCGTTTGTAGCTGCTCCAGTAACGGCTTATGCAGGGTAAAAGGCACCAGTCCCGCGCGGGTTGGCAGCACCTTCAGGCCAAACTGTTCGGCGATTTTATAGCCGAAGGGCGTTGCGCCGAGGCCCGGCATGGAGAGTCCGCCGCTGGCAATCACCAGTTTGTCAGCACTGACCGTATCGCCATTCAGCGTCAGCGTATAACCGTCGTCATCGCGGGTCACGTCAAGCACTTCACTGCGCAAGCGCATCACCACATTACCCGCTGTACATTCGGCCACCAGCATATCAACAATCTGCTGGGCAGAATCGTCGCAGAAGAGCTGTCCGAGGGTCTTCTCATGCCACGCGATACCGTGCCTGCCGACGAGATCGATAAAATCCCACTGGGTATAACGCGCCAGCGCAGATTTGCAAAAATGCGGGTTCTGGCTGAGATAAGCCGCAGGCTCGATATAAAGGTTAGTAAAGTTGCAGCGACCGCCGCCAGACATGAGGATCTTGCGGCCCGGTTTTTTACCGTTATCGAGTAACAGGACGCGTTTTCCCGCCTGTCCGGCCTGCGCGGCGCAAAACATTCCGGCCGCTCCGGCTCCAATTACGATGGCATCAAACCTTTCCACACGACGATCCTCTTGATAAATGAGCGGCGAATTGTAAATTTTCGCCGCTGGTCGCACCAGCGAAAATATGTCAATTCAATGACAGCCCCTTGAAAAATAAAAGATAATTCTTTTTAGGCTTTGACAACCTAAGGAAAATTATCAAAAAAAGTCTATATTTCACTTTCCCCGCACCGCGGTTGTCCACGATAATGCGCCGCGTTCATGACCTCAAAATGGCGTAACGTATATGCTACATTTATTTGCCGGCCTGGATTTACATACCGGGTTATTACTTCTTCTAGCTCTGGTCTTTGTCCTGTTTTACGAAGCCATCAATGGTTTCCATGACACGGCGAACGCGGTTGCAACGGTTATCTATACCCGTGCGATGCGTTCTCAACTCGCGGTGATTATGGCTGCGGTGTTCAACTTTTTCGGCGTTCTGCTGGGCGGGCTGAGCGTAGCCTATGCGATTGTGCATATGCTGCCAACCGATCTCCTGCTTAACGTCAGCTCGGCGCATGGCCTCGCCATGGTGTTCTCCATGTTAACGGCGGCGATTATCTGGAACCTGGGCACCTGGTATCTGGGTCTGCCGGCTTCCAGTTCTCACACCCTGATTGGTGCGATTATCGGTATTGGTTTAACCAATGCGCTGATGACCGGCTCTTCTGTGGTGGATGCACTGAACATTCCTAAAGTAATCAATATTTTCGGTTCCCTGATCATCTCGCCAATTGTTGGCCTGGTGTTCGCAGGTGGGCTGGTGTTTTTGCTGCGTCGTTTCTGGAACGGCAGCAAAAAACGCGACCGTATTCATATGACACCGGCAGAGCGTGAGAAGAAAGACGGCAAGAAAAAACCGCCGTTCTGGACGCGCATTGCCCTGATCCTGTCGGCTATCGGCGTGAGCTTCTCCCACGGCGCTAACGACGGTCAGAAAGGCATCGGCCTGATCATGCTGGTACTCATTGGCGTGGCGCCGGCGGGCTTTGTGGTGAACATGAACGCCTCCGGCTATGACATCACCCGTACCCGTGACGCGGTGAATAACGTCGAGACCTACTTCCAGCAGCATCCTGCGCTGCTGCAAAAAGCGACCGGTGTGGATCCGCTGATCCCGACGCCGGAAGAAGTGGCGACTAAACCGAACGAGTTTCATTGCCATCCGGGTCGCGCCATCAGCGCGCTGGATCGCGCCAAAGAAATGCTGACCAATATCGAAAGCTACGACAAGCTGCCGGTAGAACAGCGCGGCCAGCTGCGTCGCATTTTGCTGTGTATTTCTGATATCACCGATAAAGTGGCCAAACAGCCGGATGTCAGCGCTGAAGACCAGCGTCTGCTGAAGAAACTGAAAGGCGACATGCTGAGCACCATCGAATACGCACCAGTCTGGATCATCATGGCTGTGGCGCTGGCTCTGGGGCTGGGCACAATGGTTGGCTGGCGTCGTGTGGCGACCACCATCGGTGAGAAGATTGGTAAAAAAGGCATGACCTACGCACAGGGGATGTCAGCGCAGATGACGGCGGCGGTTTCCATTGGTCTGGCAAGCTATACCGGGATGCCGGTTTCCACCACCCACGTCCTCTCCTCCTCCGTGGCGGGTACGATGATTGTGGACGGCGGCGGCCTGCAACGAAAAACCGTGACCAACATTTTAATGGCCTGGGTCTTCACTTTACCGGCATCGATTATTTTGTCAGGCGGGCTGTACTGGATCGCGTTGAAGTTGATTTAAGCGCGGGCGCAAACATAAAAGCGGGTCAGTTAACTGGCCCGCTTTTTTTATGCTCAGTGCCAGATCAGCAGCGCGATCAGGCTGACTACCACCAGGCCACATAGCGCACTGGTTAAAATAAAATGCTGACGAACACGCTGGCAGCGACGAATAAACTCATCATCATGATGGTCCAGATAACGTTGCTGGTAGATATACCACACCAGGCGCATCTGTTTACTGGGCTGGCCGTGCGAGGTAAAAAATCCTCCGCCATCCACATATTGATAGAGCAACGGATCGCAACCACGAAGTACCACTAACAATGCGCGTAATGATGAGAAGTAACGCGCCATATTCACCACACAAACGACACACAAAGCCCAAAACAGCGCGACGGTGCTGACCATACCCCCTCCCCGGCGATCCGCCCACGGAGAAATCCCCCGGGACTCTCGCTCCCCGATACTCAGCGAAAACAGTTCAGTGAAGAGTGTTACCAGAAACCGAGCGGGATCACATTTATTTATCCGGACGGCTCATTTAATAGTGTAGGAGATCCGTTAATTTTTTTACCACAACGTTAATCGTAATCATGGCTTGCCGATCGATTATTTGTTGAAGTAAAGCGTGAACCAGGCGGATTGACGGCAGATATCGGGCGTTATAAGGTAGAAATATCTTCTACAATTATACTCTTAATGCCGGGTATCACCCGCGCAAATAGTATGCAGGACGCGGGGCACAGCACAACGCAAGCGATGCTGCTATCCCAATGGTCATCGACAACTTATGGAAGGAGTAACATTATGGCTTACACACATATTCTGATCGCAGTCGATCTTTCCCCAGAAAGCAAAGTGCTGGTCGAGAAAGCGGTATCCATGGCGCGCCCTTACAATGCCAAGGTGTCGCTGATCCATGTGGATGTTAACTACTCCGATCTCTATACCGGCCTTATTGATGTGAATCTCGGCGACATGCAGAAACGCATTTCCGAAGAGACGCATCATGCGCTCACTGAACTGTCCACCAACGCGGGCTATCCAATCACCGAAACCCTGAGCGGCAGCGGCGATTTAGGCCAGGTGCTGGTAGATGCGATTAAGAAATACGATATGGACCTGGTTGTCTGCGGTCATCACCAGGATTTCTGGAGCAAACTGATGTCCTCCGCGCGTCAGCTGATCAACACCGTGCACGTTGATATGTTGATCGTGCCGCTGCGCGACGAAGAAGACGAGTAAAGTTCATTCAGCCTCTCTCCCTGACGGAGAGAGGCGTTATTCCGCTGTTCCGGCGTAAATATCAAACCGGTGGCCCTTGGTGACCACCGCGTTTGGCGTGGCGACGCCTGCCAGCGGCGGCGCGTAGTCGGGCCGCTTTACCACCACGCGTTTGGTAGCCAGCCGCTGTGCCGGTGCCAGCAGTCCGTCGGCATCCAGATCCGGCCCCACCAGCGACTGAAACACCCGCATCTCTTTTTTCACCAGCGCGCTTTTCTGCTTATGGGGAAACATCGGATCGAGATAGACCACCTGTGGACGCGGCGTGATCTCCTCAAGCCCGGTCAGACTGGAGGCGTGAATAAGCTGTAATCGCTCGCGCAGCCACGGGCCAATCTCCGCATCCGCATAGCCACGCGCCAGACCATCATCCAGCAGCGCCGCTACCACCGGATTACGCTCCAGCATGCGTACCCGGCAGCCGATGGATGCCAGCACAAAAGCATCACGCCCTAAGCCTGCGGTCGCATCCACCACGTCCGGCAGATAGCTGCCTTTGACGCCAATCGCTTTCGCTACCGCTTCGCCACGTCCGCCGCCGAATTTACGCCGGTGAGCCATCGCCCCCGCGACGAAATCCACAAAGATGCCGCCGAGCTTCGGCTCATCGCGTTTACGCAGTTCAAGATGCTCAGGGGTGAGCACCAGCGCCATCAGGTTATCAGCGTCATGCTCCAGCGCCCAGCGGGCCGCAAGAACAGATAAGGCACCGTCTCCGGTGCCTGATTCATCTAACAAACAAATTTTCACGCTGCGGTCAGCCTTCGATGCCGTAATGCGCCAGCATGGCGTCCAGCTGCGGCTCGCGGCCACGGAAGCGTTTGAACAGTTCCATCGGCTCCTCAGAACCACCGCGAGTCAGGATGTTATCAAGGAACGACTGGCCGGTTTCGCGGTTGAAGATCCCCTCTTCTTCGAAGCGGGAGTACGCATCCGCTGCCAGCACATCGGCCCACAGGTAGCTGTAGTACCCTGCCGCATAGCCGCCGGCAAAAATATGGCTGAAGGCATGCGGGAAACGGCCCCATGTTGGACCCGGGATGACCGCGACCTGTTTTTTGATTTCCGCCAGGGTTTCGAGGACTTTCGCCCCCTGCTCCGGGCTGAACTCAGCGTGCAGGCGGAAATCGAACAGGCCGAACTCCAGCTGGCGCAGGATAAACAGCGCGGCCTGATAGTTCTTGGCGGCCAGCATTTTTTCCAGCAAGGCTTCCGGCAGCGGTTCGCCCGTCTCATAGTGACCGGAGATAAACGCCAGCGCTTCCGGCTCCCAGCACCAGTTTTCCATAAACTGGCTTGGCAGTTCGACCGCATCCCACGGCACGCCGCTGATACCGGATACGCCCGCCGCTTCAATACGCGTCAGCATATGGTGCAGACCGTGTCCGAATTCGTGGAACAGGGTGGTCACTTCATCGTGGGTAAACAGCGCCGGTTTGCCGTTGACCGGGCGGTTAAAGTTACAGGTGAGATAGGCGACCGGTTTTTGCAGCGAACCGTCCGCTTTGCGCATCTGACCCACGCAGTCGTCCATCCACGCCCCACCGCGTTTGTTTTCACGGGCATACAGGTCGAGATAGAAGCTGCCGCGCAGTTCGTTGCTCTCGTCATAAAGCTCGAAGAAACGCACGTCCGGATGATAAACGTCGATGTCCTTGCGCTCTTTGGCGGTGATGCCATAAATGCGTTTTACCACTTCAAACAGGCCGTTAACCGCTTTTTCTTCCGGGAAGTACGGACGCAGCTGTTCGTCGCTGATGCTGTACAGATGCTGTTTCTGTTTTTCGCTGTAGTAAGCGATATCCCACGGCTGAAGGTCATCCACGCCGCACTCTTCTTTGGCGAAGGTGCGCAGCTGGGCAAGTTCACGTTCACCCTGCGGACGGGCACGGCGCGCCAGATCGGTTAAGAAATCCAGTACCTGAGCCGGGTTTTGCGCCATTTTGGTCGCCAGCGATTTGTGTGCGTAGCTGTCAAAGCCGAGCAGTTGCGCCAGTTCGTGACGCAGGGCGAGGATCTCCGCCATTACCGGGGTGTTATCCCATTTACCGGCGTTCGGCCCCTGATCGGAGGCGCGGGTGCTGTAGGCGCGATACATCTCTTCGCGCAGCGCCTGGTTGTCACAGTAGGTCATTACCGGCAGATAGCTTGGAATATCCAGGGTTAACAGCCAGCCTTCCTGCTCTTTGGCTTCGGCCTGCGCTTTTGCGGCCGCCAGCGCGCTTTCCGGCATGCCGGACAGTTCAGCTTCATCGGTGACGAGTTTTGACCAGCCCATGGTCGCATCCAGCACGTTGTTGCTGTACTGGTTGCCGAGTTCGGACAGGCGCGCGGCGATCTCACCATAGCGTTTTTGTTTCTCTTTCGGCAGGCCAATGCCGGACAGTTCAAAATCACGCAGCGCGTTATCGACGGCTTTTTTCTTCGCCACATCCAGTTCGTTATACGCGTCGCCATCGCGCAAATTGCGGTACGCCTGGTACAGCCCTTCGTGCTGACCGACCCAGGTGCTGTATTCAGACAGCAGCGGCAGCGTCTGCTCGTAAGCTTCGCGCAGTTCCGGACTGTTTTTCACGGAGTTCAGGTGGCTGACGGGAGAAAACAGACGGCCCAGACGGTCGTCCACTTCCGCCAGCGGCTGGCAAAGGTTATCCCAGGTATAAGGCGCGCCCTGCGCCACCACGCGCTCTACCGCCTCGCGGCAGTCGTCCAGCGCTTTGGTGACGGCGGGTACGACGTGCTCAGGTTTGATGGCAGAAAACGGCGGCAGTTCGAAAGGCGTCAGTAATGGATTGGTCATAAGCGCTGTCCTGGTTAATAAATAAGTTAAGCGCCCGATCAGCGCTTTTTCCGATAAGGTCTGGTATGGGGTTTAGTGTAGTTAATTTCAATGCCGGACGTTGCGCTTTCGCGGTGGCGGCCACTTTTCGGTATACTGTCGGCATACTTCTTTTCAGGTCATTGGAACGCGCTACATGCTCAGTTATCGTCACAGCTTTCACGCCGGCAATCATGCCGACGTTCTCAAACATACCGTTCAAAGCCTGATCATTGAATCGTTGAAAGAAAAAGAGAAGCCTTTTCTCTATCTGGACACTCACGCCGGTGCGGGTCGTTATCAGCTCGCCAGCGAACACGCTGAGCGCACCGGGGAATACCTCGAAGGTATCGCCCGTATCTGGCAGCAGGACGATCTGCCGGAAGAGCTGACGCCATACATCACCGTACTGAAACATTTTAACCGTAGCGGCACGCTGCGTTATTACCCGGGCTCGCCGCTGATCGCGCGCCAGCTGCTGCGCGAGCAGGACACGCTGCAATTAACCGAACTGCACCCGAGCGATTACCCGCTGCTGCGCTCTGAATTTCAGAAAGATGAGCGTGCTACCGTGGCGCGTGGCGATGGCTATCAGCAGCTGAAATCAAAACTGCCGCCGCCGTCCCGCCGTGGCCTGATCCTCATCGATCCGCCGTACGAAATGAAAACCGATTATCAGGCGGTGGTGCAGGGCATCAGCGAAGGCTATAAACGTTTTGCGACCGGCACCTACGCCCTGTGGTATCCGGTCGTCATGCGCGCGCAAATCAAACGTATGCTTAAAGAGCTGGAAGCCACCGGCATCCGCCGTATTCTGCAAATCGAGCTGGCAGTGCGTCCGGACAGCGATCAGCGCGGCATGACCGCTTCCGGCATGATTGTGGTTAACCCGCCGTGGAAGCTGGAGCAACAGATGCAAAACGTGCTGCCATGGCTGCACAGCAAACTGGTGCCAGCCGGTACGGGGCATACGCTGGTGAACTGGGTGGTGCCGGAGTAATCGCAACCATCGGTGGAACCTTTTAAGCCGCGCGTTACACTTGCGCTCAAATGCGACTCAATTAAGGAACGGTCATGACTAAGCATTATGATTATCTCGCCATTGGTGGCGGCAGCGGGGGCATCGCCTCGATCAACCGGGCGGCCATGTACGGCCAGAAATGTGCGCTGATTGAAGCCAAAGCGCTGGGCGGCACCTGCGTTAACGTCGGTTGCGTGCCGAAAAAAGTGATGTGGCATGCGGCGCAGATCCGCGAGGCAATCGAGCTTTATGGCCCGGACTACGGTTTTGATACCACGATCAACCACTTCGACTGGAACAAACTGGTCGCCAGCCGTACCGCCTATATCGATCGCATCCACACCTCCTATGACAACGTGCTGGGTAAAAATCATGTTGACGTGATCCGCGGTTTCGCGCGTTTCGTTGATGCCCATACCGTTGAGGTGAACGGCGAAACCATCACCGCTGACCATATTCTGATCGCCACCGGCGGCCGTCCGAGCCACCCAGATATTCCTGGCGCGGAATACGGTATCGACTCCGATGGCTTCTTCGAATTACCGGCGATGCCGCAGCGCGTGGCCGTTGTGGGCGCAGGCTACATCGCGGTAGAGCTGGCGGGCGTGATCAATGGCCTGGGCGCGCAAACGCATCTGTTCGTGCGTAAACATGCGCCGCTTCGCAGCTTTGATCCGATGATCACGGAAACCCTGGTGGAAGCGATGGCGGCTGATGGCCCTCAGCTTCACACTCACGCGGTACCAAAATCCGTGGTGAAAAATGCTGATGGCAGCCTGGTACTGACGCTGGAAGATGGCCGTAGTGAAACCGTCGATTGCCTGATCTGGGCGATTGGCCGCGAACCGGCTAACGACACCTTTAATCTGGCCGTAACGGGCGTGAAAACTGATGAAAAAGGCTACATCGTCGTGGATAAGTTCCAGAACACCAGCGTGCCGGGAATTTATGCTGTGGGCGATAATACCGGTGCTGTTGAACTGACGCCGGTGGCCGTCGCGGCAGGGCGTCGCCTGTCCGAGCGCCTGTTTAATAACAAGCCGGACGAGCATCTGGATTACAGCAACATTCCGACCGTGGTCTTCAGCCATCCGCCGATCGGCACCGTGGGTTTGACTGAACCACAGGCGCGTGAGCAGTACGGCGACGAGGCAGTGAAAGTGTATAAATCGTCCTTTACGGCGATGTATACCGCGGTGACCTCGCACCGTCAGCCGTGCCGCATGAAGCTGGTGTGCGTGGGCGAGGACGAGAAAATCGTCGGCATCCACGGCATTGGTTTTGGCATGGACGAAATACTGCAAGGTTTCGCCGTGGCACTGAAAATGGGCGCGACCAAGAAAGATTTCGACAATACCGTGGCGATCCACCCGACTGCCGCCGAAGAGTTTGTCACGATGCGCTAATTCAGGGGTCCTTCCCTGTCTTTCAGACATGACGAAAAACTGGCGCTATAGCGCCAGTTTTTTTACATCCGCTCTCTAAAAGTTTTTATCCAGCGATAACGTGATATTTCGCTGATGGTAGTCATAAAAATTAATATTGCTGTCGACCCGCTTATAGCTGAAATTAAGCTTCGGCATCACGCCAAAAATATACAAATCACGATGCCAGACCGACAGATTATAAAACTGCTCGTTGTCTTTGCGGCGGGTGCCAAATATGTCGCTATCTGCCTGGTAATGACGTTTGGCGTAAGCGGTGGAGGCTGAAAACGAGAGCTGCCAGGGTAAATCCATCACAACCCCGCCCCGCACACCGTTCCGGCGATTACTTTCACTTTTTGCCGAGGTTTGTTGATCCTGAAAATCCACACCCGCATATACGGACAGCACATTACTGAACGCATGTGACAGTGTGGTCGAGGAATAAGGTGTATAACCACGCAAGAAGTCGTATTTATCCGCATCGTAATCAAGCTTTTGATATTCCAGCGCCTGGCTAATTTGCCACGCGGGTGAAATCAGGTAGCTATATTCCCCCCTCACACCAGGACCGGAAGAATACGCTTCAGTGCTATACCATCTTTTTTCATAAAACGGCAGCAGGGCAAACTGCTGGCGGTAATCGCGCCACTGATACCCGGCATAAGCACGGCTGGTGACATCATCAAAATCATGATTATTCCAGTAGCTTTTCCCGTTCACCGTCCCCATAAAACGCAGACCATGCTGGTTATATAGCGAGACATCTTTTTGTAATACGCCATTAAACCAGATGCCCTCTCCCCGCTGCGGGAAACTGTCTTTATTGCGTAAAAAGAGACGATCGCCAACGCGTATGGTTTTACTGTTCGAGGCATTATTAACGTTGCTGTCATTAAGATAGCTAACGCTAAGCGTACCGGTCAGTTCGCTGCCCTGCTGAATACGCTCGATATAATAAGCAATGATTTCGCGAATATTTTCCGGGGGATCGCTTTGCAGTACCCGCCGGAAGTGATATTCCGCGGTATCGTACTGATGGTTTTCAAACATGGCCCGGGCCATGTCGAGCCGCACCGCATCTAATTCAGGGTGTTCACTTAAAATCGCGCGGTACTGCGCAATCGCCTGATCGTAATTACCGTTGCTGCGAGCCAGTCCAGCCTTCGCAAAGCGCACCAGCGTGCGATCCGCATCCGGAAACGCTTCATATACAGGCAGAATGGCTTCCACAACCGGCCATTGACCTTCACGTACTGCCTGATCCAGCAGCGCCATTGCCAGTGCAGGCTGTTTACTCAGCCGGGCGTTATCTACAGCGATCATCTTTCCGCTGGAAGGCGCGCTTTTTTCCTGCTGTGTGAGGCGTTCAAAATGCGGGGCCGCGGGAATGACATCAGTTTCCGGCGGCGCGGCCAGGGCAGCACCGAGCGGACACAACAGGCTTATTGCCCCCATACGCAGGACATTCATAGGAGTGGATACCATCAAGAAATATCCGGCCAGACGGGCTGACCGGAAGATGATTTACTGACGCGTTGCGCCAAACGCAACGTTCTGGGTGGTATCGGCGAAGCTGGCAATACCGCCCAGCTCTTGTGCCGCAGGGCCGTTGAAATGCCCGGTGAAGGTGCCATCCTGACCGCCTGACTGCGCCTTACCGGTAAACCCGCCGTCAGCGATATTACCCTGCATCGCCACGGCGTTACCGAAGCCTTCGACCGCAGCAATGTTGCCGTTGATGGTTTTCGCACCGAAGTCGACATTAAAGGTGGCATCGCTGCGCACGTCTTCACGTAAACCATGACCGATATAGGTCGCGGTGCCCTGGGTCGGGACATTCGCGGCCAGCGTAGGCTCGCCGGTATAGAACACGTCATGCTTGCCAGTCTTGAAGTCGGTCCAGGTACCAAAAGTGGTGTAGCTCATGCGGCCACAGCACCAGGACGTCGCGGAATGGCGGCTACCATCTGTACTTGTAATTGACTGAGTAAAAACATAGCTCGGTTCGATACCGGTACCACGCATGGTGTACTGGCGACCCTGTGGCGTGGTGTAGGTATAACCTGAAATGGTACCGCCGGTCGCCTGGCTGGCTGGCGCGCTTGCCGGCGGCGTAGGGGTGGTCCCGGCATTATTGTCGGTCGAGCCGTTATCGGTTTGTACCGGCGGCGTTGTGGTCGGCGGGGTTTTATCTCCACCACCGCCGCCACCGCCACCGCCGCCACCACAGGCGGTCAGGATACACACCGAAAGTAACAAAGCAGGCTTTAACAGAGTCATAAGGTAAACATCCTTTGTTGGGAAATAACTTGTATTATTTCTAAACATAATTTTTACGCGGGAATTTACCGTAAAACTTCCCCGGCTAACTTAAACAATCTTCATATATCATCATTATGAGAATTATCTTAGCCAGATTTAGCTTAAATATGACGTTGGTAAGCCTGCTAATATAATCAGACCTACCAACATTGGTGGGTTATTTAACTTTCCTGCTGTGGAACTGCCATTTGCATATTCATGGTCGTCTCTTTTCCGCCATCCGGCGTTCTGACTACCATGCTCGGTAGCGCCAGCTCAATCTCATTCTCAATTAAGCCTTCAAGAATACGGATATTAATCTCCTGCTGAATATCCATATATTTATTGTAATCGGCGGTATTCACGATATGTACCACCTCGAAATTCAGGCGATCCTGCGTGAAGGCGAGGAAGTGCGCACGGTCGAATTTGGTTTCGCCCACATCTTCGATAATCTTCTGCACCATTTTGCCGATGATCCGCAGCTTCTCCGGCGGTGTAGAACTGGCGACGCCGAAGGTGAACACAATGCGGCGGGTCTGCATGCGTTTGTAGTTATGAATGGTCTGCTGTAACAGAATGGCATTGGCGCAGACGATCTGCTCCCCGCTCAGGCTACGAATACGAGTGGTTTTTAAGCCGATATGTTCAATTGTGCCGGCCACGTCATTGAACACAATAAAGTCGCCGATCTCAAACGGCTTGTCGAAGCCGATGGAAAGCGATGCAAAGACATCGCTGAGCACCGTCTGCACCGCCAGCGCAATGGCAATACCGCCGACCCCCAGACTCGCCACCAGCGCGGTGATATCCACACCTGCATTGGCAAGGATCGACAGCAACATCATCGACCAGACCAGCACCCGTAAAATCATGCCGAGGATCACCATGGTGACCGGATTACGGTTAGAACCCGGCGCATGCAGTAAACGGTGCATCCATGACTGCACGCCCTGATCGAGCCAGATCGCCACCTGAATGGCGAGCACCAAAAACCAGGCGTGTGAAATGGTGGAGAACAGGCGATCCGGCAGACCGGTAAAACGCAGGCTGAACAGGAATGACGCGAACAGAATTAACAGCCGGTTGGTCTTTTTGAGCATATCAAAAAGAATAAACCGCAAATTTCCGCCACTGGTGTGTTTGTTATTCCAGTTATCAATGGCCTTATAAGCAAATGAAATTAACCGCCTGATTAAGTAATAAGTAATCAACGTAACAGCAAAGACAATCGTCACATTTATCCAGAATGTGGTGGATAACATGATATTGACAATATTCAATCGGGACAGATATTCCATTTTACCTCCAGTAATGACATAGCGGTGTAAGTATAGACACCCTGCCCGTGTGCGGAGGCTTCAATATCAATGCGTTACAATTGTATTAAATAACAGCGGTCAGCGTATAAATGGGGAAGTACGCCAGGTTTTGATAGAAACAATCGACCAAACAGGTATATTAACATTCTGTTAGCAAAATCTGGCCAGGCCTATGACGACTTCTACTCTGGAACGCACCGTTTACGTGGTTGATGATGAACAGGCGATCATCTCTTCGTTAAGCAATCTTCTCAGCGCGGAAGGTTATACCGTTTCAGCGTTCACCTCACCGCAGGCGTTTCTGTCACACCCGCATTTTCCCGCGCCCTGCTGCCTGATTGTCGATTTGAATATGCCCGATATGAACGGGCTTGAAGTGACACGACAGCTGCGTGAACTGGGTTATGCCATTCCGGCAATCTTTCTCACTGGCTACGGCACTATTCCTGTGACCGTGCAGGCGATGAAAGCGGGGGCCTACGAATTTCTTACCAAGCCGGTATTGCCCGATCCGCTGCTCGTTGCGGTGGCGGATGCGCTGGCCTTTTCAGAAGCGGAGATGGCCGCCGCGGAAGAAAAGCGCGAGCTGATGGCCCGCGCCAGAACCCTGACGCAACGCGAAAATGAAGTCATGCAACTGGTGGTCACCGGCTTGCTCAACAAGCAGATTGCGGCGCAGATGGGCATCAGCGAAATCACAGCCAAAGTCCATAAACGCCGCGTGATGGAAAAGATGAAAATGCGCACCCTTTCCGATCTGGTGAAAGCCACCGAAAAACTCAACCACGATAAAGACAAACACAGCCAGGGGTGATCAGGTATTGTCTTCCGGCTGCACAGGCAGGGTAAACGAGAAAATACTCCCGCCACTGTCCCGGTTGGCGGCCCGCAGTTTACCGCCATGGCGCTTAATGATTTCGGCGCTGATGGTCAGCCCCATCCCCATCCCTTCGGCTTTGGTGGTAAAGAACGAATCAAAAATCCTCACGATTAACGCGTCGGTCAGACCAGAGCCATTATCCACGACGTCAAACTGAATGGTCCCGGCATCGGGCTGCGAGGAAGAGAGCCGCAAGGTGCGCACGCCGTCGTTGTCCGCCATCGCATCCATCGCGTTGATCACCAGATTAAGCAACACCTGCTGGATCTGCACGCTGACGCAGAAAATGCGGTCGTTGGCCGCCTGGAAATCCAGCTCCAGCGAAATAGCGCGGCGTTCCATTTCCAGCCGTGACAGGGAGTGAATATTGCGCGCCAGGCCATGCAGACGAGCCTGAGCAAATTCCGCTTCCTGATTGCGGGTCAGCGCCTGTAAGCCACGAATAATCTCCCCGGCACGGTTCCCCTCGCTGATCACATCCGTAATGCTTTTGCAGGCGTTTTCCAGATGCTGCGGATCGCGCTTCAGCCAGCGCAAAGCCGCTCCTGCATTGGCGACGATGGACATCAGCGGCTGGTTGATCTCATGGGCGATAGACGCTGTCAGTTGGCCAACGGTGGTGGCCCGCGCCACCCGCGCCAGATCCGCCTGCGCTATGCGCACCGCGTCTTCGGAATTACGCTGCGCGGTAATGTCGGAGATGGTGCCAAAATACTCTTTTACTTCCGGCCAGTTTTCCACCGGCTCGCCAATGCCCTTGATGTAGCGGCACACGCCGTCCGTTCTGATGATGCGGAACTCGGCCTGCATCGGCTGACCATTGCGCACGCTCCGGGTCACCAGATCGTTAATGACGCCGAAATCATCCGGGTGCACACGGGTCATAAAATCGGCCATCGACAAACTACCCTGGTGCGCCGGCAGGCCAACGATGCGCGTGTACTCTTCCGACAGCAGCATGATGTCCTGTTCCAGGTGCCAGTGCCAGGTACCGGTATGACTGATTTTTTCACCTAACATCAGCGACTTCTGGCTGGCGCGCAGCTGTTTTTCCACCTTGCGCCGCTGGATGTTTTCATCCACCAGTTCAGCGTACAGCCGCGCCGTTTCCAGCGATACCGCCGCCTGCGCCCCCAGCATGGAGACGATGCGCGAATGTTCTGCGGTGAACACGTCCGGCAACAGGCGATTTTCCAGATACAGCACGCCAACCATTTGCCCCTGTTTAAACATCGGCACGCACATCACCGCCGCGCCGGAAGCCACCAGATAGTGATCCTGACTGAAGGGGCTGAAGGCTTCCGGTTTGCCGGTGCGGATCTCCTGCCCGGTGCGGATCACCGCCGCCAGCACCGAGAGCGGCAAATCTGTCGCCAGCGGCGTTTCTTTAACGATGCTGACCTTAATGCCGTCGGCGGTGGTGGTCGCCCGCGCCTGGATCTCAGGAATATTGCCGTCGATCAGGCGGATCAGCAGACAGTGCTGCGCCCCTGCCCGCTCCACCAGCATCATCATCAGCGTATTGATCAGGCGGTTCAGATTGATCTCTTCCGTCAGGGCGCGAATGGCGTTTGCCATTCCCTGCACATCACTAAGCACCGCATTCTGCTCGAAAGCGCGGGTATCCAGCGCCGTCTGGCTGCCCTGGGTGGTGAGTTGCGGATAACGGCTCTCCAGCTGGCGCACCTTCGCACCGGCCCCCCAGCGTTCCCAGGCGTTTATAGCGCCTTTGATATAGGCTTCCGCCGCGAAGCGCATGCCGGTGGTGGTGGCGAGACGGGCAGCCAGCTCACAGGCCAGCGCCTGGATAGGGTGAAATTGCCCGTCGCGCGCCAGCGCCAGCGCGGTCTCATATTTTTCGGCTGCGCCGATCGCGTCGCCCTTGAGCCGTAAGCGTTCGGCCTGCAACAGCGCCGCTTTGTCGGAAAAGGTTTTGGTGTTCTCGGCGCACCAGGTGGTGATTTTGTCGAGATGGCGCTGAAACGTCGCCAGCGCCTCGTCCGTCACCGTCTCCGGCGACAGCGGTACAGACAGGGCTAAGGCGCTGTACAGGTGAAAATCGAGCATATGAATATGACCGGGGATCAGCTCAATCAGGGCGTCGGCTTGCGCCAGCCAGCGGCTGGCACACGCATACTCCCCGGCGAAGAAGTGCGCTTTTCCTTTGTACAACCCGGCCCAGAACTGCATCAGGAAAATCGGCTCGACGGCACCACCCGACGCGGCCACCCGCAGCACCGGCGGCGTAAAGTGATGGCCGGAAAATGCCTCAGTGCCGGGCAGGCGCAGGAACTGGACGTAATCGCGCTGCATCAGCAGGATCACTTCGACGTCACGATACTGCGCTTTCCGCACATAGCTCAGGGCGCGCTCAATGGAGGTTTGTACGCCATCGAGATGATCGCCGCGCGTCAGATAGTTCATCACGATATGCCGCAGCGCCAGGCAAGCGGAGGTGCGATCGCCGGTTTCCACCGCCACGTCGAACGTCGCTTTCGCCTGGTCGATGGCATAGGTCACCGGCATCGTCCAGATACTCACCTGGTCAAGCGGCAGCAACGTGCGCGCTTTAAAGCTGGCGAAATCGTGTTTATACACCAGCTGGCGGGCAAGCAGCGTGCTGGCAAATCCCCGGCTGTATTCGTCGTAATGATCGCCGCACAGCACGCCATACCAGGAGAGCGCAAAGGTGGACGCGCCGCTGATGCCGCGGGCCATCGTCAGGTGCAGCAGTTTACAGAGGATCATGAACTGCAAACGCGGGCTGATAAAAGCGGCGTAGGTGCTGGCGCTCGCCATTAAATTCATTACCGCTTCGGTTTCGCGGCAGGTGACTTTGGTCAGGTTTCTGAAACGGGTGTAGGGATTTTTGCCCACGTCCGCTTTCAGGACCAGGCGCGCCGCATCGCACTCCGCTTTATCCGGATGACGATTAAGCTGGATGCCGAACACCGCCAGCCACGAAATCGCCGTCTCCAGCGCCAGCTGGCTGTCCGACTGCCGCATATGGATTTCCGCCATCAGACAGGCGGCGACGGCTTTATCCGCCAGATCGCCCGGCGCGCTGAGCAGCGTGCTGCAGAGATCGCGGGCGGCGCTGAGGTTGCCGTTGAGGAATTCGCACTCGGCCTCCTCCAGCATAAATGCCGCGCGGGTGTCGGGGCCGATCAGTTCGTTCAACTGATGGGCAGTGTGCAGAAAACGCAGCGCCGAGGCGTAATCGCCGGTGATTTTGGCGCGTTTCACTGCCTTATGGATCAGCGCGGCGAACGGCTCCGCGTCAGGGCTGAGTAACGCTATATTGTTGATCGCCCCGATGTGATGCACCGCCCTGAACAGCGGCTCGCTGGAGATGGTATTGCCCGCCATATCTGCCAGCGTGCAGGCGGCGAAATGGTGCAACGCATCTTTCTCCGCCACCGGCAGCAGGCCGGTTGCCGCGTCAAGCACGCTGGTATGCATAAAGGCGTATTTTGTGTCGGTCAGGGAAATGAATCGCGCTGTGGCGGCGGGCGTCAGGCGTGCCACCAGTTCCGTGACCGGCAGGCCGAGGATATGCGCGGCCAGCATGGTGTCCCCCGCCCCGCCGATACAGGCGAGCTGGCCCAGCAGTTGCCGGGTCGGTGCGGGTAAAGATTCCAGCCTCGCCACGATACCGGAGGCGACATTGTCGGAGTAATGGAACGCCATGATCGCCGGGCGATCCCAGCTCCATTTCGTTGGTTTCTGCCAGCCGATCAGCCCGTCTTTTACCGCCTGGCGGAACAGCTCATGGGTAAACTGCGGGTTGCCGCCGGTTTTCTCATGCAGCAACGCTGCCAGTTCGGTTGTATCGCTGGTTTTGATATGGAACTGCCCGGCCAGCAGGCGGGCGATGGTTTTTACCGACAGGGGTTCCGGCGTGATGTCGGTAATGCGCGACGCCGACGCCCGCAGGCGCGCCAGATTTCCGCAGGCGGTGGGGCATGGCAGCGAGTTTTCATCACGGTGGGACAGCACCAGCAGCAGCGGAATATCATCGCTGAGGCTGAGCAGATTCTGTAACACCTGGAAGGTTGCCTGATCCGCCCAGTGCACGTCGTCGATCAGCATCACCAGCGGTCTGCCCGGCGTCGCAAACGCTTTTACCAGGTTACAGGCCATGCAGTTAAATTTATCCCGCGCGTCGAGGGAGTGCAGTTCGGTCAGCGACGTCGCTTTTTGCCCCAGTAACACCCCCAGCTCCGGGATAATACTCACCGCCAGCCCGGCATACTCCCCCATCTGCCGCAGGATATGCATTTTCCAGCGCTGCATCTCCGCCGCGGGAAAGCCAAGCAAATGAAGCGCCAGCGTTCGGAAGGCGGCGGTAAAAACGGCATAGGGTAAAACCGGGGAGTGCTGATCCGCTTTCACCACGGTGAGCAGCGTCTGTTTATGTTGCAGGATTTTCAGCGAGGAGGCCATCAACGAGGATTTCCCCGAACCTGGCGGCCCGGCGATCACCACCAGCGCGTGTTTGCCGCTGCTGTACACCTCGTTATAGGCGGACAAAATATCCGCCGCCTGCGGATGTTCAGAGCAGAGCGCATCCGATGTCAGCCCGTTGCGCTGCGTGTCCTGCTGCCCGAGTGAAAACGAGGTGAGCAGGCCGTCCGGCATCAGGTTTGACTGACAGCGATAGAGATCCGCCAGCAGCCCTTCCGCCGTCTGATAGCGCGTCTCCGGGGATTTGGCTAACAGGCGCATAATGATGGCAGACAGCACCACCGGTACATCATGGCGCAACCGGTGCGGCGGTAATGGCTCGGAGGCGATGTGATGGTGCACCCACTCCGCCTGGCCCCCGTCGAGATTGCCGTAGGGCAAGCGCCCGGTCAGCAGTTCATAAAGCACGATGCCGAGGCTGTATAAATCGCTCAGGCTGCTTACCGGATCGGCGGTGCGCGAGGTGTGCTCCGGCGACATATAGGCCAGCGTGCCGCCCGTGATTGGCAACGGCGGCTGCTGCGCCTGCGCAGCGGCAGTCGTCAGGCCAAATCCGCCGAGCAGGTAGCGTTCATCATCAATGATGAAAAAATGGGCAGGCTTAATGTCGCCGTGTACCAGGCCGCTTTGATGCATCTGGCTGAGCGCGGAGGTCAGCAGGATCGCCTGCCTGAGGAAATCCACCAGCGAACCGGTGGGCAGACAAAGGGTGTCAGAGAGCGTGCGCCAGCTGAACGCCGGATACATCAGCGCATAGCGTCCCTGATACTGGGTATAACCGAGCGGCTTTAACGCCCACTGTTCTGAAAGGGCATCGCGCAGGGCGTATTCATTTTTCAGGCGGCGGGTGATCTGATAGCCCGCTTCATCGCAGGCAGGCATGGCCAGCGTAAACGCTTCGCCCGTCGCGTTATCACGACACAATACCCATTCTACGTTGCCTTCCACCGCGAGCGGGCTGAGGGTCATTTCATCTGACACCAGGTAGCCGTCTATGTCGGCCGCCTGGTAAAGCAGCAGCATACTGCTCATTCGTCCCCCTCAGCGTGAGAAAACGTCCGATGAATATGTTCAAAAAGTGTATCAATGTTGATCGGCTTGGGTAAAAACGCAATCGCGCCGAGGGTGATCGCGCACCAGAGCATATTTTCATCGCCGTTGCCGGAGATAATAATGCCCGGCGGTTTCCCCAGCCGCACGCACAGCGCCTTGAACAGATCAAAGCCGGACATGCCTTTTAACTCAACATCAATAATAAACAGCGCCGCGTTCTGGATCGCGGCGTCATCGTTTAACAGCGCTTCTGCCGACTCAAATACCTGCGTACTGTAGCCATCAGACTCAAGTAAATTACTCAGACCCGTGCGAACGGAACGTTCGTCATCCACGACTACAATGCGCTTCGACAGCTTCATGCTGATTTCCTTAGACAGGCTCAAAACGGTTTGAGGCTTTCCTAAGGGCGTTTCTCACCGGACGGCGGTGGAGTACCACTTATTTTCGGAACGCACTCATGACGGAACCAGGCCAGGGTAACCGGCTGGCGGCTGATTAACCTTTTGCATAACGGAATGACCTGTTCGCCAACCAGCATGCCAAACAGCCCGAGCAGTGCAATCACTGGCGGGGCAGGTGAATTAACCTCAATCAGGGTATAAATCACCCCGGCGAGAATACCCATTAACAGGGAAACAATATAGGTTTTCAGCATGGTTATCCCGCCTGTTTAGCGTCAGAGGTTACGGGAGAAGCGTGGGAAGAGACGGCGGGCTTTTCGGCGGAAATACGGGCGACAGGTTCATGATGGAGAAAGGGCGCAGCCAGTTGACCACCGAGGATCATGCCCAGTAAACCTACCAGCGCCACCGCGGGCGGGGCCGGCGATCGCACATTCAGCAGCGCGTAAATCAGCCCGATGAGCACACCCGCCGCCAGAGAAATCAGTAAAGGACTCACAGGTCCTCCTTGTAAAAAGGCGCTGACCGTCACGCGTTGTCACGGCCAGCATCATGGATTAGCGAACCGGAGCCGGTACCGGTGCCAGCGTGCGATGCTCGCTTTCCTGACGTGACGGTGCTTTGTGGACCATGGTGTACGCGTAATCGACACCCATGCCGTAGGCACCAGAATGTTCACGCACAATATCCATCACCGGGGTGTAGGTCTCTTTACGCGCCCAGTCACGCTGCCATTCCAGCATCACTTGCTGCCAGGTTACCGGGATCACGCCCGCCTGGATCATGCGCTGCATTGCCATGTCGTGAGCTTCTTTGGTGGTGCCGCCAGAAGCATCAGCCACCATATAGATTTCGTAATCACCTTCCAGCATGGCGCACAGGGAGAAGCTGTTGTTACAGACTTCGGTCCACAGACCAGCAACAACGACTTTTTTCTTGCCGTTTTTCGCCAGCGCGTCACGCACTTTCTGGTCATCCCAGGAGTTCATGGAAGTACGCTCAAGGATGTCCTGGCCCGGGAACACATCCAGCAGTTCCGGATAGGTGTTACCGGAGAAGCTTTCGGTTTCCACAGTGGTGATGATGGTCGGAATGTTGAACACTTTCGCCGCTTTTGCCAGCGCAACGGTATTGTTTTTCAGCACCTGACGGTCCATCGACTGCACGCCGAAAGCCATCTGCGGCTGGTGGTCGATAAAGATCATCTGGCAGTTTTGCGGGGTAAGCACTTCAAGTTTGCTGTTGGTCATCATGTCGCCCATTGAGGTTAATTGTTAAGTGTCTCTGTCGGGGCGCAGTGTAAAAAGCTTTTGATCTCCCGCCTATTGTCTCTGCGTATAACTATACCTTCGTATAACTAGACGCTCTTTGCCCCGCCTGACCATAATTCCGCCATTCCCCCCCTGCGCTCCTGCCCAGGCATTTTATTGTCCACGGTCCACGTACCTGTTTACGGACATCTTCATTTCGGAGGTTCTATGGTTTCCCTCGGTAAAGCCGACATCATTTTGACGAATGGTAAATTTCATACTGTTGATCGCGAGAATCCGCTGGCGGAAGCCGTCGCGATCCGCGATGGCAAGTTTATTGAAGCCGGCACACTCAATGAGGTGATGCAGTATCACTGTGAGGCCACCAAAGTGATCGACCTGAAAGGTCACACCGCTGTGCCGGGCCTCAACGATTCACACCTGCACCTGATCCGTGGGGGTCTGAACTACAACCTCGAACTGCGCTGGGAAGGCGTGCCGTCAGTCGCCGATGCGCTGCGGATGCTGAAAGAGCAGGCACTGCGCACCCCAAACCCGCAGTGGGTGCGCGTGGTGGGCGGCTGGAGCGAATTCCAGTTCGCCGAGCGCCGCATGCCGACGCTGGACGAAATTAACGACGCGGCACCGGACACGCCGGTGTTCGTGCTGCACCTCTACGATCGCGCCCTGCTTAACCGCGCCGCGTTGAAAGTGGTGGGTTACACCAAAGACACCCCGAACCCGCCGGGCGGCGAGATCCAGCGCGACAGCAATGGCAATCCGACCGGCATGCTGATTGCCCGCCCGAATGCGATGATCCTCTATTCCACACTGGCGAAAGGCCCGAAACTGCCGCTGGAACAGCAGGTAAACTCCACCCGCCAGTTTATGCGTGAGCTGAACCGTCTGGGCCTGACCAGCGCCATTGACGCGGGCGGCGGTTTCCAGAACTACCCGGAAGATTACGAAGTCATCGCCGAACTGCATGAGAAAAAGCAGATGACCATTCGTATCGCCTATAACCTGTTTACCCAGCGTCCGGGCCACGAGCTGGAAGACTTCGAAAAATGGACCGACATGCTGACGCCGGGCCAGGGCAGCGATTATTTCCGTCATAACGGGGCGGGTGAAATGCTGGTGTTCTCCGCCGCCGACTTTGAAGATTTCCTTGAGCCGCGCCCGGATCTGGCCCCGGGCATGGAAGACGAACTGGAGCGCGTGGTGCGCCATCTGGTGGAGCATCGCTGGCCGTTCCGCCTGCACGCCACTTATGATGAGTCCATCAGCCGCATGCTGGACGTCTTCGAGAAAGTAAACCGTGACATTCCGTTCAACGGCCTGCACTGGTTCTTTGACCACGCAGAAACCGTCACCCAGCGGAATATCGACCGCATTAAAGAACTGGGCGGCGGTATTGCCGTACAGCACCGCATGGCGTTCCAGGGCGAATACTTTGCCGAACGCTACGGTATTGAAGCCACCCGCCACACCCCACCCGTCGCCCGTATGCTGGAAACCGGCGTGCCGGTTGGTCTGGGCACCGACGCCACCCGCGTCGCCAGCTATAACCCATGGACCGCGCTCTACTGGCTGGTTTCTGGCCGTACCGTGGGCGGCATGCAGATGTATGACGTCAACGCCCGCCTCGATCGTGAAACGGCATTGATGCTGTGGACGCAGGGCAGCGCCTGGTTCTCCAGCGAGCAGGGTAAAAAAGGCCAGATCAAAATCGGTCAGCTGGCGGACATGGTGGTGCTGAGCAAAGACTACTTCGCGGTACCGGAAGAAGAGATCAAAGGTATCGAATCTGTACTGACCATTGTTGATGGCAACATCGTGTACGCCGCCGGTTCCTTCAGTTCAGAAGCGCCGCCGTCGATCCCGGTATTGCCGGAGTGGTCGCCGGTGGTCAAGGTGCCGGGACACTACCGTAGTGCGCCACCGACCGCGCAAACCCGCGTGGGGATGCAGCAGATGCCACACCAGTGCAGCGGGCCGTGCGGTGTGCACAGTCACGCTCATGATATTGCGCGAGGTTCAAACGTACCGGTTGCCGAAGATAACGCCTTCTGGGGCGCGCTCGGTTGCAGCTGCTTTGCGTTCTGATGCCATGAAAAATTCACTGAACGTTAATCCGCCCCGTATTGATATGGGGCTATTGTTCCTGCGCGTGGCGGGCAGCCTGTTGCTGTTGTATGTCCATGGCTTACCAAAGATTTTTCACTTCAGCGAGGAGCTGACCCGTATTGAAGATCCTTTCGGCATGGGGCCGTACATGAGCCTGATCCCGGCGATTGTCGCTGAGGTGATCTGCCCGCTGTTCATCATGGCGGGCGTATTCACTCGTCTTGCGTGCCTGCCGATTATCGGCGTGCTGCTGGTCGCCATGGTGGCGGTGCATGCAGACTGGTCGATTGCTGAAGGGCAGTTCGGCTGGCTGCTGCTGATCATCTTCGGCACGCTGGCGCTGACCGGGCCGGGTCGCTGGCGTATCGGCTCGGGCGGCGTAGCGGAGGTGTCCCGTGGCGCAGGTTAACGACATTCACGATATTCCGAAAGCGGATCTGCCACCGGTCACGGTGGCGGTTTCCCCGTGGCAGCCGCTGCGCCAGCGCGTATTCCGCATGCTGTGGATCGCCACGGTGGTTTCCAACGTCGGATCCTGGATGAACGATGTCGGCATTAACTGGACCATGCTGACACTGAGCGCCGACCCGCTCTCCGTCGCCATGGTGCAGGCCGCCAGTAGCCTGCCGATGTTCCTGTTCGCCCTGCCGTCGGGAGTGATGGCGGATATTGTCGATCGCCGTAAATATCTGCTGTTCTCGCAAATCTGGGTGTTTATCGCCGCAGCGGGCCTGACGTTTATGTCGTGGGCCGATCTGGTCACGCCAGGCGTATTGCTGATCGCCGCTTTCCTGCTCAGCACTGGCGCGGCCATGAGCTCACCGCCGTTCCAGGCCATCGTGTCGGATCTGGTGAGCAAAGACGAGCTTGGCCCGGCAATTGCGCTTAATTCGCTGGGGATCAATATCAGTCGTGCCATCGGCCCGGCGCTCGGCGGCCTGGTGCTCTCTTTCGCCGGTCCGTGGATGGTGTTCCTGCTGAACTCCCTGTCAGTGCTCGGCGTGTTCTGGGTGCTGTACGTGTGGAAGGCGCAGCCGAATGTGCAACGTCTGCCGCCGGAGCACTTCTTCCCGGCGGTGCGTGCGGGCGTGCGTTACGTGCATGCCGCGCCGGTGCTGCGTAACGTGCTGGTGCGCACCGTCGCCTTCTTCGTCTTCGGCAGCGCTGGCTGGGCGTTACTGCCGCTGGTGGCACGTCGGGAACTGGGTCTGGGGCCGGGCGGCTACGGCATTATGCTCGGCTGCATCGGCGTGGGCGCGGTGTGCGGCGCATTGCTGCTGCCGCGGATGCGCAAGCGCTTCAACCCGGACCAGTTGATGGTGCTGGCGAGCGTGATGTTTGCTGTGACGCTGCTGGCGCTGGCCTTTATCCGTCACTTCTGGCTGCTGAATGCCTTTGAGTTCTTTACCGGTTTTGCGTGGATCGCCGTGCTGTCGACGCTGAATCTCGGGGCGCAGCGCAGTGCCGCCAAATGGGTGAAAGCCCGCGCGCTGGCGGTCTATCTTACGGTGTTCTTCGGTTCAATGACCGCAGGCAGCGCCCTCTGGGGCCAGCTCGCCTCGCAGTTCAGCATTCCGTTTTCCCTGTGCGTGGCGACGGCAGGTATGTTGCTCGCCAGCGCTACCGTGCTGCGCTGGCGGCTGGATCAGGACCCGGATCTCAATCTCGACCTGAGCGCCATCAACGAAGCCGCGCCGGAACTGGAAATTCGCCACGATCGCGGCCCGGTAATGGTCAGCTACCACTATCTGGTCAGCCCGCAAAGCGCCCATGATTTTGTGGTGTGTATGCAGGATATACGTCGCGTCAGACGACGCGGCGGCGCGCTGAACTGGGCCATTTATGAGGACATTCTCACGCCGGGTATTTTCGTGGAAACCTTTGTGGTTGGCTCGTGGATGGAACATTTGCGTCAGCGTGAACGCTACACCATGAACGACAAGAAAATTCAGAATCGGGTGCTAGGCTTCCATCAGGGGCCGGATCTCCCGGAAGTTCGTTATCTCATCGCGCCAGAATAAGGCTCGACCTGTTAAATACATAGTCATCAACGAGGTAAAGCATGAGCACATTTAAGACGCAGGATGGTACACAGATCTATTTTAAAGACTGGGGCACAGGTAAGCCGGTACTGTTCAGCCACGGCTGGCCGCTGGATGGCGACATGTGGGACAGCCAGCTCAATTTCCTGGCCGAGAACGGCTATCGGGTTATCGCGTTTGACCGCCGTGGCTTTGGCCGCTCCGATCAACCGTGGAACGGTTACAACTACGACACTTTCGCGTCCGACATTAACGACCTGATCACCCATCTGGATCTGCAACAGGTCACGCTGGTGGGCTTCTCCATGGGCGGCGGCGATGTGACGCGCTACATCAATAACTACGGCACGTCGCGCGTGGCGGGTCTGGTACTGCTGGGGGCGGTCACGCCGATCTTCGGTAAAACCGCGGATTATCCGGCGGGCGTCGATATGTCCGTCTTCGAAGGCATCCGCCAGGGACTGCGTAAGGATCGCGCGCAGTTCATCAGCGATTTCGCCACGCCGTTCTACGGCACCAACGCCGGGCAGACCGTCTCTGACGGCGTGCTGACCCAGACGCTGAATATTGCGCTGCTGGCCTCGCTGAAAGGCACCATTGACTGCGTGACCGCCTTCGCGGAAACCGACTTCCGTCCGGATATGGCGAAAATCGACGTGCCGACGCTGGTGATCCACGGCAGTAATGACCAGGTGGTGCCGTTTGAAAGCACCGGTAAAGTGGCGGCGGAAATGATCGCGGGTGCCAAACTGAAGGTGTATGACAACGCGCCGCACGGTTTTGCCGTCACCCATACCGACGAGCTGAATGCCGATCTGCTGGCGTTTTTGCAGTCGCTGTAACGGACATTTCATGCCCTGCCCCAAAAGACCGGCCATCGTGCCGGTTTTTTTATAAGAACATACTCAACTTTAATCCGTTTAGAGAGTACGCTTATCCGCATGCGAAGCATATTCACTAAGGATTAAACATGGCTCACCAGTGGTTGAACGTCATTCATCTGATTACAGGGATGGTCTGGCTCGGCGGTTTATTGATGATGGCGGTGGTGGTCGTGGCCTGCGGGGTGGGAAATAGCAGCAATTATGCCCCGCTTATCGGGCAAGTGCGCCGCTGGAGTCGCAGCGTAACGTCACCTGCGATGCTGATCCTCTGGGCCTGCGGGCTGGCGATGATTATCAGTCACGGCGGCGGTCTGCCCCTGTGGCTGATCCTGAAAATCGTCGTGCTGGTGGTGCTGTCCGGCGTGCATGGCATGCTTTCCGCCACGCTGCGCCGCCTGGCAGAGGGGCAAAACACGCCTTTGCGCCCGTTTATTCGTTATACGCCCTGGATTGTCGTGCTGGCGACGGTACTGATTGTTCTGTTTGTTAAAATGGGACATGTTCTCGGCTGATTGCCGGAAAATATTCACATTATATGTCATAGCGATTGCTCTGAATTATCGGGGCAGTCGCTGTTCGCGCGTGCGAGAAATAAGTAATTTAAACAGCGGTTTATTATTTTTCACGCGTAAAACGAGGCGTGAGGAAGTGCGATCTACCGCACAGTATGCAACTCAACGGGTAAAAAGACTGTCTACGCTTATAAGTAGCCGGGCAACACCCGTATCTTTTTACGACGCCATCCGGAGGTCTGCATCACTATGTTCAACCAGAAACTAAAACCAGATGAATCCGTTGAATTCGTGATCGAAGCAAAAACCAGTTTTGAAACCGATCCGTACGAACTCAAGCTTGCGGAAATGCTTGAGGCTGAGCCGGAACCGGAGATGATCGAAGGCTACCCCGCCTCCGATGCTCTTACCCCTGCCGATCGCTATCTGGAACTGTTTGAACACGTACAGTCCACCCGACTGTTTGCCGACAGCAAAACCTTTCCTGACTGTGCGCCGAAAATGGATCCTTTAGATATTCTGATCCGTTATCGCCGAATCAAACGCCGCCCTGACTTTGATCTGCAAAAGTTCGTCATGGCGCATTTCTGGTTGCCGGAACAGTACGGCAACGAATACGTTTCGGATCCGCAAAATTCGCTGAAAGAGCATATCGACCAACTGTGGCCGGTGCTGACGCGCGAGCCGCAGGATCACATTCCGTGGTCGTCGCTGCTGGCGTTGCCGCAGGCCTATATCGTACCGGGCGGTCGCTTCAGTGAAACCTATTACTGGGACTCCTATTTCACCATGCTCGGCCTTGCCGAGAGTGGACGTAACGATCTGCTGAAATGTATGGCGGATAACTTTGCGTGGATGATCGAACGTTACGGTCATATCCCGAACGGTAACCGGACTTATTACCTCAGCCGTTCCCAGCCGCCGGTGTTTGCGCTGATGGTTGAACTGTTTGAGGAAGATGGCGTGCGCGGTGCGCGGCGCTATCTGGAACATCTGCTGATGGAGTACAGCTTCTGGATGGACGGCGCGGAATCGCTGGTGCCAAACCAGGCGTATCGCTCTGCGGTACGTATGCCGGACGGCTCAGTGCTGAACCGCTACTGGGATGACCGTGATACTCCGCGCGACGAATCCTGGCTGGAAGACGTGGAAACCGCCCGCCATTCCGGGCGTCCTGCCAGCGAAGTGTATCGCGATCTCCGCGCGGGTGCGGCCTCCGGCTGGGATTACTCTTCCCGCTGGCTGCGTGACGCGACCCGTCTTGCCAGTATCCGTACCACGCAGTTTATCCCTATCGATTTGAACGCCTTCCTGTTCAAACTGGAAAGCACTATTGCCAATATTTCCGGGGTAAAAGGCGACCGGGAAGGCGAAGCGATCTTCCGTCAGCGGGCGAGCGATCGCCGGGCGGCGGTCAACCGCTATCTGTGGGACGTCGAAAAAGGCTGTTACCGCGATTACGACTGGCGTCGTGGTGAAATGGCGCTGTTCTCGGCCGCCAGTATTGTGCCGTTGTATGTCGGCATGGCCACGCATGAACAGGCTGAACAGCTGGCGGTAGCAGTACGTGAACGCCTGCTGACGCCAGGTGGCGTGATGGCAACCGAATACGAAACCGGCGAGCAGTGGGATAAACCGAACGGCTGGGCGCCGCTGCAATGGATGGCGATCCAGGGCTTCAAGCTTTACGGCAATGACGCGCTGGGCGACGAAATCGCCCGCAGCTGGCTGACGACGGTGAATACTTTCTACCAGCGTCACCATAAGCTGATCGAGAAGTATCACATCGCAGGCGGTACGCCACGCGAAGGGGGCGGCGGTGAATATCCGTTGCAGGATGGCTTCGGCTGGACTAACGGCGTGGTGCGTCGTCTGATCGGGCTGTACGGCGATCCCTGATTTCCCCGTCAACCACCCGGCAGCTGTTGCTGCCGGGTCTGCATGATTTAATCAATCACCTCATAAATCGCCGTCTGGATCGCCAGCCATTTTTTGGTCTGGGCGGTTTGTTCCGCCATATCCCTGCGCCGTGCCTGCTCCATTTCATATTGCTGACGCTTCACCACCGGCGGCGTCGTACAAAACGCCTGCAACCAGGTTTTGCGCTGTGAAGTGAGCTTTTGCCCGGTAACCATCGCATGGCTCAGCGTACTGATAAAGCGTCGGCAGGGTTTCAGTTCCACCATTTGCAGACGATAGCGCAGCAGCAGATCCAGCACATCATCGTGATCCGCTTCCATCGCCTCTTCGGTCCAGGACAGCTTCCAGTCCATTCCACCCTGTAAAAACAGCTGAACCACGCGGGTGTCGTTGCGGTTAATTGCCGCCCGCAGATTATTTTCATCCCAGGTAATGCCCATGCGTGTCAGCGTCTCCCGCGAGGACGGTTTTTCGCGCGCTGGTTCGCTCTGTTCCTGCTGTACCACAGGTTGCGCCGCCTGCGCCGTTGGCGGCGTACTGCCACCGCTAAACAGCCACAGCCCGCCGCCCATGAGTCCCAGGACCATCACGCCAACCGCGCCCCACAACACGCCCGATACCAGTTGTTCCCGCTGCTCCGGGGTACGCGCCGCGCGATGCCCCGGACGTTCGATACTGTCACGCACTTCGAAAATATCGCCGCCGGTGGCACGCGCTTTTTTACGCGCCCGCTCCCAGAAAGATTGCAGTTCACCCGCATCTGCCGCCAGTAATAGGTCCGGGCTGATGCGGGTACGGCCCTGATTAAAGGCATTCTGTACGGACGTGGTGATCTGCGGGTAATAGCTGTCCAGTAAACGCAGTTGCGCCGGTGAGAGCAAATCCTGGGCGATCAGGGTATTGCGGATCTGGCGGATATCATCAAGAAACACCTGCAAGGTTTTGCGCGGCTCGGCAAACAGCATCAGCGTCTGCGGATCGTTAAACAGCGCGGAGTAGTGCTGGGTGAACTCTTTTTTATCCACCAGCATCAGCGCCAGCTCGCTGAACAACATGCCGCTCAGCACGTCGTTGCGCTCGCCCAGCTTGAGCCAGCGCCGCACACGATCAACGCCGAACTGCGTTTTCAGATGGTTGCTGAGCAGGATACTGTCCGGCCAGGCTTCGTACACCAGCGCTTTGATCATCAACTCAATCGCCCGCAGTTGCGCCAGCGCCTGCTGCTGCTGTTGCGTCTCATCCTGCACGCTGATTTGCGTGCTGTAGGTAAGCTGGGGCTGTTTTTCCCGCAGCAATTCGAGAGAGGTCATAAAGCGCAGTGCGGTGATCAGCTGATTTTCACTGACCTCCTGGCCGCTTTCATACTGTGGCACCCGCTGTTGCAGATGGCGCAACAGCAGCGTGAATTGCGACAGTTCGGCATCATTGAGCCGCAGCCGGTGGGCGACCGCCGCCCAGCCCCCCAGATTCGCGCGGGCGGCGTCCAGCTGTTCCAGAAACCAGCGTGGATCCTTACCCTCAGTCACATCAATATCAAGCAATGACAAAATTTCGGTGGAGGCCTGACGAATGATGCCGATACAGTGTTCAAACTGTTCGCGTATGCCAGACGATGAATTGCGCATCTTTATTTTCCTTTAAGTGCAACCAGTCGACGTATATTTTGAGGGCGTTTTTTATTATTTTTTCTTTTTTTCCAGCCACTTATACGATAGACCAGTTATACAGGAATATCAGTGACGGCTGCACAGATCTGGAAGCGAAATATGATTGAACTGACCACGGAGCGCCTCTGGTGCCGCCAGATCCAGTCCACGGACTGGCCGTTTTTTCTCGCGCTGTATGAAAATGACGACATCCTGCGGTTCGTCTCTGACCCACGCCCGCAGGAGGAGATCCACGATGCGTTCGATTCCCGTCTGCCGCCATGGACGCCGGGCAGTGCACACTGGCTCTGTCTGATGGTATTTGAGCGCGCCACCGGCCAGCCGCTGGGCGTCACCGGTTACGTGCACCGCGAAGCGGACTGCGCCGAAGTGGGCTTTCTGTTCGTGCCACAGGCACAGGGCAAAGGTTTTGCCGGTGAATCGCTGCGAGCCGTGTGCGACTACGCCTTTCAGCAGGGCGGTATTCGTCGGCTGATCGCCACGGTCACCGCCGGCAACAGGCCATCAAAGCGGCTGCTGGAAAAAACGGGGTTCGTGCTGGAAGGTGAACTTCGCGAGGCATTCTGGCTGAACGGGCAGTGGCAAAACGACTGGCTGTTTGGTTTGCTGCGCCACGAATACCGCTGATCCAGACGATTCGCCCTTCACAGCGCGCATCCTTATGCCAGGCTTAACAGGATAGCGAGGCAAAACTTAAGGAGTCAGCATGAGAAAAATGATTGTAGCCGCCACGGTAGCGGCGTTATTTGCCCTGCCGGCACTCGCCGACGATAAGCCCGGTCTGAATACAGATGAAGCGCCAAAACCGGCGCACCAGCTGGATGACGGTTACCGCGGCGCAGAAGATGCCCGCTCGATGACCATCGACCATGCGAAAGAGATGCACGACGATGCTTCGGTGACATTTCGCGGCAATCTGATTGCCAAAAAAGGGAATGATATTTATACCTTCCGCGATAAAACCGGCGAAATCGACGCTTATATTCCTATGGCGGTGTTTAAAGATCGGGAAGTCAGCCCCGATCAGCTGATCAGTATTACCGGTTCACTGGACAAGAAACAAAAACCTCTGCGGGTAAAAGTCTCACGTCTGCAAAAAGAATAACCGTACGGGGGCGAGGCCCCCGTTTTTTGACGCTTATAAAAACATCCCGCCCGATACTTCAATACGCTGCGCGTTCATCCAGGCCAGCTCATCGCTGAGCAGCGCGGCGATGGCATCGCCAATATCATCCGGCAGTCCGACGCGGCCCAGTGCGGTTTGCGAGGCGACAAACTGGTTCATCTGCGCGTCATCCCGTACACGTCCCCCACCAAAGTCCGTTTCAATGGCCCCCGGCGCGATAATGTTCGCCGTGATGCCGCGCGCCCCTAGCTCTTTCGCCTGATAGCGGGTCAGCACTTCCATCGCGCCTTTCATGGCGGCGTAGGCACTGGAGCCGGGTAAGGCAAAGCGCGCCAGTCCGGAGGAGACATTAAGAATGCGACCGCCATCTTTCATCAGCGGCAACAGCCGCTGCGTCAGGAAGAATGGCCCTTTGAGATGAATATTCATCACCTCATCAAACTGCGCTTCGCTGGTATCGGCATAGGCGGCGTACAGCCCCACACCGGCGTTGTTTAATAAATAATCAAAACGGTCACGCTGCCAGACGTGTTTTAACTGCTGCTGTACCTCGTCCACGAAGCCTGCAAAGGTGCTGGCATCGCTCACATCCAGCTGCAAGGCCACGGCTTTCGCGCCAAGGCGCTCAATTTCTTCAACCACAGCCGCAGCATCCTGCGCGTTGCTGTTGTATGTCAGGATCAGATCCGTTCCCTTTGCCGCCAGCTTCAGCGCTGCGTTTTTACCGAGGCCACGGCTGCCACCGGTCACTATTGCGATAGGTTGTGTCATAAGAAACCTCATTTCTGGGGGTGTGGTGATTGAGAAGCAGCTTATTAGGTGGTAGAAAATCAATAAAGATGGTCTGTTACGCTTCACTGTTTCACTTACAACAACAATAGGGCGCGGTGATGGATAAAGTTTATGCAATGCAGCTGTTCACCCGGGTGGCCGAACTGGAAAGTTTTACCCGTGCGGCGGAGTCGCTGGGGCTGCCAAAAGGCAGCGTATCGCGCCAGATACAGGCGCTGGAGAACCATCTGGGCACGCAGTTGCTGCATCGCACGACTCGCCGCGTACAGCTCACCCAGGACGGGATGGTCTATTACGAACGGGCTAAGGATTTACTTATTAACCTCGATGAACTCGATGGTTTATTTTTGCACGATCCGTCTACCCTCAGCGGACGGCTGCGCGTGGATATGCCCGTCGCGGTGGCAAAAAACGTGGTCATCCCTCGTTTGCCCGCGTTCGTACAGCAGTATCCCGGCATTGAAATTGAGCTGAGCAGCAGCGACCGGCTGGTGGATGTGATCCGCGAAGGCTTTGACTGCGTGGTGCGCGTCGGCACGCTGAAAGACTCGGGCCTGATCGCCCGCCCGCTTGGCAAGCTGTCGGTGATCAACTGCGCCAGCCCCGATTATCTCGCGCGCTTTGGCTACCCTGAGACTCTTGAGGATCTGAGCGGCCATGCGGTGGTGCACTATGCCGTTAACCTCGGCACGCGCTCGCAGGGCTTCGAGTTATATCGGGACAATACCACGCAGTGGATCAAAACCGGCGGCATTCTGACGGTCAACAGCACCGAAACCTATCATGCTGCTTGCCTTGCGGGACTGGGCATTATTCAGGCGCCACGTATCGGCGTACGGGAGGCGCTGCGCAGCCGCAAACTGGTGGAAATCCTGCCGCAGTATCGCGCACAGCCGATGCCGGTATCGCTGATTTATCCGCACCGCCGCAACCTGTCACGCCGGGTGCATCTGTTCATGGAATGGCTGACTGACGTGATGAAAGCCTATGTTGACCAATGACCGTCTATAATTTCGGTTACATCACGCTAACAACGAAGGAACACAGCTCTGATGACAGCGGAAAATAGCGAGAAACGACCGACTCAGGACCTGGACTACGAGCCGGTAAAAAAAATGGATACGACAGATAAACCGCAACCGGAGTCTGAAAAAAAAGAGGAGAGCGGCGGGGCCATCGAAACGGTGAAGGAAACTGCGGAGAAAATCCAGCGTCGCCCGATGGTGGCGCACCTGATCCGCGCCACCGAACGCTTTAACGACCGCATGGGCAATCAGTTTGGCGCGGCTATCACCTACTTTTCATTTTTGTCGATGATCCCCATCCTGATGGTGTCTTTCGCGGCAGCGGGCTTTGTGCTGGTGTCGCATCCAACGCTGCTGGAGGATATTTTTAATAAGATCCTCACCAACGTCAGCGATCCGACGCTGGCCTCCACGCTGAAAAACACCATCAACATCGCGGTGCAACAGCGTACAACGGTAGGCCTGGTGGGGCTGGCGGTGGCGCTCTACTCCGGTATTAACTGGATGGGCAACCTGCGCGAAGCGATCCGCGCTCAGTCGCGAGACGTCTGGGAGCGTAACGCGACGGATGATGAAAAATTCTGGGTGAAGTACCTGCGCGATTTTATCTCGCTGATCGGTCTGCTGGTGGCGCTGATTATCACGCTTTCTATCACGTCCGTTGCCGGGGCGGCCCAGGAGATGATCATTTCGGCGCTGTACCTGGATTCCATTGAGTGGCTGAAACCGGCCTGGCGGCTGATTGGTCTGGCGATTTCCATTTGCGCCAACTATCTGCTGTTCTTCTGGATCTTCTGGCGACTGCCGCGCCACCGACCGCGTAAGCGGGCGCTGATGCGCGGCACGCTTATCGCCGCCATTGGCTTTGAAGTGATTAAAATCATCATGACCTACACCCTGCCGTCAATGGTGCAGTCGCCCTCTGGCGCGGCCTTCGGTTCGGTGCTCGGTATCATGGCGTTCTTCTACTTCTTCGCCCGTCTGACGCTGTTCTGCGCCGCCTGGATTGCCACCGCAGAATACAAAGACGACCCGCGAATGCCGGGAAGAAAACACCGCTAAACCTATTATCGGGCTGAATAAAAACGCAAAATTTCAGCCCGATTCATCATTTCAGCATTATTATCCAGTCCGTAACTTTTATTTAACCAAAAACCAGTTTTATATTCTGATATTGAAAAAGTGTGAAGCATTTCATAGATGCCAAATCTCAGGCATGAAAATTATTCACTTTTTGCGCAATTAATCACCGCCTCGCTGTTTTGTAACAGATTGAAATGTCGCTTTTGCTGTGCGTAATATGGCCGTCCGTTCGCCATAAAATAAGAAATATCTATGCAAGCTACAGCCACAACCCTCGACAATGAGCAGGAAAGCCCGCCGGTAAACTCACGCAATAAGGTCGTTGTTGCCTCCCTGATTGGCACCGCCATCGAGTTTTTCGACTTTTATATTTATGCCACCGCGGCGGTCATCGTCTTTCCCCACATTTTCTTCCCGCAGGGCGATCCAACGGCGGCCACGCTACAGTCGCTGGCTACCTTCGCCATCGCCTTTATCGCCCGTCCGATCGGCTCGGCGGTGTTTGGTCACTTCGGCGATCGCGTAGGACGTAAAACCACGCTCGTAGCGTCGCTGCTGACGATGGGGATTTCGACGGTGCTGATTGGCCTGCTGCCGGGCTATGAAACCATCGGCATTTTCGCGCCGCTGCTGCTGGCGCTGGCACGTTTTGGTCAGGGTCTGGGCCTTGGCGGTGAGTGGGGTGGCGCGGCGTTACTGGCGACAGAAAATGCGCCGCCGCGTAAACGCGCGCTGTATGGCTCCTTCCCGCAGCTCGGCGCGCCCATCGGCTTCTTCTTTGCCAATGGCACCTTCCTGCTGCTCTCCTGGCTGCTGACCGACGAACAGTTCATGAGCTGGGGCTGGCGCGTACCGTTCATTTTCTCTGCCGTACTGGTGCTGATCGGCCTGTACGTGCGCGTATCACTGCATGAGTCGCCGGTGTTTGCCAAAGTCGCCGCCGCGAAAAAACAGGTGAAGATCCCGCTGGGTACGCTGCTGACGAAACACCTGCGCGTTACCATTCTCGGCACTTTTATTATGCTGGCGACTTACACGCTGTTTTACATCATGACGGTTTACTCGATGACCTACAGCACCACGCCTGCACCGGTGGGTCTGGGCATGCCGCGTAACGAAGTATTGTGGATGCTGATGCTGGCGGTAATTGGTTTCGGTGTGATGGTACCGGTGGCCGGTCTGCTGGCTGACGCTTATGGTCGCCGTAAATCGATGATTGTCATTACCTCGATGATCATTATTTTTGCGCTGTTTGCCTTCCCGCCGCTGCTGGGTTCAGGGAGTCAGGCGCTGGTAATGGTGTATCTGCTGCTGGGTCTGAGCCTGATGGGCCTGACGTTTGGCCCAATGGGCGCGCTGCTGCCAGAGCTGTTCCCGACAGAAGTGCGTTATACCGGGGCGTCGTTCTCCTATAACGTGTCGTCGATTCTGGGCGCGTCTGTGGCGCCGTATATCGCCGCCTGGCTGACCGCCAATTATGGCCTGTTCTATGTGGGCATCTATCTGGCCGCGATGGCCGGTCTGACGTTAATCGCGCTGATCCTCACGCACGAAACGAAGGATCAGTCGCTGTAATGGGTTACCCTTCACCCTTGCCCTCTCCCATAGGGAGAGGGCATTAACTCCATCACGCCGTGCGCAGGTTCTGCGCGGCTTTCACCATGTTCGCCAGCGCGCTGCGGGTCTCCGGCCAGCCGCGGGTTTTCAGGCCGCAGTCCGGGTTCACCCATAAACGCTCTGCCGGGACACGCTGCGCCGCTTTTTTCAGCAACGCTTCGATCCATTCCACGCTCGGCACGTTCGGCGAGTGAATGTCATACACGCCCGGCCCGATTTCGTTCGGGTAGTCGAACTCTTCAAATGACTCCAGCAGCTCCATGTCAGAACGCGAGGTTTCGATGGTGATCACATCGGCGTCCAGCGCGGCAATAGAATCCATGATGTCGTTAAACTCGCAGTAACACATGTGGGTGTGGATCTGTGTGTCGTCGCGCACCACGGCGGCATTGATACGGAAGGCTTCCACGCCCCACGCCAGATAGTCATCCCAGTCGCTGCGACGCAGCGGTAAGCCTTCGCGCAGGGCCGGTTCGTCAATCTGAATGATGCCGATGCCTGCCGCTTCCAGATCTGCCACTTCATCACGCAGCGCCAGCGCGATCTGTTTGGCGATGGTTTCGCGGCTGACGTCTTCACGTGGGAAAGACCAGCAGAGAATGGTCACCGGGCCGGTCAGCATGCCTTTTACCGGTTTATCGGTCAGCGACTGGGCGTATTTTGCCCACTCGACGGTGATGGCCTCCGGGCGGCTAATGTCGCCAATCACCACCGGCGGTTTTACGCAACGGGAGCCGTAGCTCTGCACCCAGCCATTCTGTGTGAACACGAAGCCGTCGAGGTGTTCGCCGAAGTATTCCACCATGTCGTTACGCTCGGCTTCACCGTGTACCAGCACATCCAGCCCTAAGCGTTCCTGTTCGGCAATCGCCTGTTTAATATGTTCCGCGATGCCGGTGCGATAGTTGCCCGCGTCCAAACGTCCCTGTTTGAAATCCAGACGCAGGCCGCGGATCTCGGTGGTCTGCGGGAAGGAGCCGATGGTCGTTGTCGGCCACGCCGGCAGGTTAAAGCGCTCGCGCTGGGCTTTTGCGCGTTCCGCATAAGCACTCTGGCGCTGGCTGTCCTGCGGGGTGATGGCCGCCAGACGTTGTTCCACGGCGGCATTGTGTACCCGCGCTGAACTGCGACGCGCCTGGATCGGGGCGCTCCATTCTGTCAGTTTTGCTGTCTCGCCGCTGTTTAGTGCATCGCGCAACAGCGCAAGCTCGGCGCATTTTTGCAGGGCAAAGGCGAACCAGCTTTTGACTTCCGCATCAAGGCGGGTTTCCACCGAGAGATCGATCGGGCTGTGCAGCAGCGAGCAGGACGATGCCACCCACAGATCGCGTTTACCGACGATGTTCTGGATCTGTGCGTATTTCTCCGTCAGATCAGCGCGCCAGACGTTACGACCATTGATCACACCGGCAGAGAGCAGCCAGTGGGACGGCAGACGGCGGTGCAGTTCGTTAACGTCATCCTTGCCGTGTACCAGATCCACATGCAGACCCTGTACGGGCAGCGCGGTGATCGTATCGAGGTTTGGCGTCACGCCTTCAAAATAGGTGGTCAGTAGCAGTTTGACCTGTCCGGTGAGTGCATCGTAAGCCGGCCTGAACGCATCCAGCCATGCCTGCGGCAGTTCCAGCACCAGCGCCGGTTCGTCAATCTGCACCCACTCCACGCCGCGTTTCGCCAGTTCGCCCAGCACCTGCTGATAGACCGGCAGAATGTCCGCAAGCAGACTCAGACGGTCAAACGGCTCGCCTTTCACTTTGCCGAGCCACAGATACGTCACCGGCCCCAGCAGCACAGGTTTGACGTTATGGCCCAATGCCAGCGCTTCATCCACCTCTTCCAGCAGCTGCGTCCAGGTGAGCGCAAACTGTTGGCCTTTGGTGAATTCCGGCACCATATAGTGATAGTTGGTGTTAAACCATTTGGTCATTTCTGCCGCCGCTGCCGGTTCGCCGGTCGGCGCACGGCCACGCCCAATGCGGAACAGGGTGTCGATGTCGACGGATCCATCGTTGTTCTGATGACGAGCCGGCACGTTGCCGAGCAGCAGGCTGGTGGTCAGAACATGGTCGTACCAGGCGAAATCGCCCACCGGCAGCAGATCGATGCCCGCCTGTTTTTGCTGATCCCAGTGGCGGGCGCGCAGTTCGCGTCCCACCGCCAGTAATTCTTCACGGCTGGTGTTACCCGCCCAGTAGCTTTCTTGTGCTTTTTTCAGCTCGCGACGCAGGCCAACGCGAGGGAAACCGAGGGTGTGGTTGCGAATTGTCATTTTGTACCCCTTATGGAATTTTCAGGATTTTAGCCGTCCAGATGTTTACACTTCCATAATGTGTAGGTACTGTATATTCCTCAAGCGCAAATTGTTCATGCCGGAGTGAAGGACTTTCATGATCGAGATTAAACATCTGAAAACGCTACAGGCGTTACGGAACAGCGGATCGCTCGCGGCCGCGGCGGCTACGCTGCATCAGACGCAATCCGCCCTCTCCCATCAGTTCAGCGATCTGGAGCAGCGCCTTGGCTTTCGGTTATTTGTGCGTAAAAGTCAGCCGCTGCGCTTTACGCCGCAGGGCGAGATCCTGTTGCAACTGGCGAATCAGGTGCTGCCGCAAATCAGCCGGGCGCTTCAGGACTGCAACGAGCCGCAGCAGACGACGCTGCGTATTGCCATCGAATGCCACAGTTGCATTCAGTGGCTGGCGCCGGCGCTGGAGATTTTCCGTGCAAAATGGCCGCAGGTGGAGATGGACTTTAAATCCGGCGTGACCTTCGATCCGCAGCCCGCGCTGCAACAGGGCGAACTGGACGTGGTGCTGACCTCCGACATCCTGCCGCGCAGCGGTCTGCACTATTCACCGATGTTTGATTATGAAGTGCGGCTGGTGCTGGCCCCGGATCATCCGCTGGCGACAAAAGCGCGCATTACCCCGGAAGACCTGGCCTGTGAAACGCTGTTGATTTACCCGGTGCAGCGCAGTCGTCTGGATATCTGGCGGCATTTCCTGCAACCGGCAGGCATTACGCCGGCGCTGAAAAGCGTCGACAACACGCTATTGCTGATCCAGATGGTGGCGGCAAAAATGGGTATCGCGGCGTTGCCGCACTGGGTTGTTGAGAGTTTTGAACGCCAGAATTTGATTGTGACCAAAACCCTGGGCGAGGGACTGTGGAGCCGGCTGTACGCTGCCGTGCGCGATGGCGAGCAGCGTCAGCCGGTGACGGAGGCGTTTATTCGCGGAGCGCGGGATCATGCCTGCGATCATCTTCCTTTTGTGCGGAGCGCGGAGCGACCCAATGGCGATGCACCCACAGCGAAGCGACTATCACCGACCCACCAATGATAAAGCTGGGCCAGTGCGGCTGCTGATGCCAGATCGCCAGATTAACCAGCAGACCCGCGGGCACATGCATATTGTTCATGATGCCCAGCGTACCCGCATCCACCTGCGTGGCACCGTAGTTCCACATGAAGTAGCCGATGCCGGACGCCGCCACACCAAGAAACACCAGAATGCTCCATTGCAGCGTGGTCTCCGGTAATTTCTGCGCGTTGCCCATCATAAACCAGGCGATGACCGCCACCACAAACGCGCCCATATAGAACCAGGCAAAAGCGTTATGTTGCGGCATCGGGCGGGTTTCCATCAGACGCTTATAGCCCACCATGCCAATCGCAAAACTGATATTCGACAGCTGTACCAGCAGCAGGCCGGTCCAGAAGTGATCCGTCACCTGGTCGTAACGGATAATGCCCGCGCCAATCACCGCCAGCAGGGCGCTAAAGGCGTAGCCCCAGCGCAGACGGCGCTTGCTCATCAGGTCATAAATCAGGGTGATATACAGTGGCGTCAGGACGGTGAACAGCAGCAGTTCCGAGACCGTCAGGTAGAGATAGGCATGGAAACTCAGCATATACATGATGCCGAGCTGCATGGCCCCCACCAGCATATAGAGCGCAATGGTTTTCACATCGTGGCCGCGGGTACGCAGGAAAGGTAAAAAGACCAGCGCCGCCAGACCGACGCGCACCAGCACGGCGAAATAGCTGTCCACGTGACCGGCAAGGTATTCGCCAAATAAGCTGAAGGAAAACGCCCACAGAACAGTGGTGATGATCAGTAACGCCACAATGAATGTCTCTTAGATTAATGAGCACTCATTGTAGCGGACTTCAGGGTTGACAACTGACTACTATTTAATCAATCAAGAAACAGTTTACGCAGGTAGTTGGGAACGGCGTTGTCGGCATTTGTGCCAATCACTTCCAGCTCCGGATGCAGATCTTTCAGACGCTGGTGCGCATTCGCCATAATGCAACCTTTGCCCGCCATCGAGAGCATTTCCGCGTCGTTCATGCCGTCGCCAAAGGCGATGCAATCCGCTAAGCCATAGCCCATCGCTTTCGAAACCGCTTCCAGCGCATGGCCTTTCGAGACGCCGCCCGCCATGACTTCCAGACAGGTGAGCGTGGAAAAACTCACGTTCACGCGATCGCCCCAGCGGGCGTTAATCGCCTGCTCCAGCGGCAGCAGCTTTTCATGACTTTCGCAGCTAAAGAAAATTTTGCTGACGTTATCCGCATCCAGCAGACCCGGTTCAAACAGCGAGTAGTTGAAGATCGCCTCTTTGAAAAAGCGCATTTCATCCGGGCGGTGACGGTTGATAAACCACTCGTCATCGCGATAAACGTTGGTGAGAATATCCGGGTTGGCATGCACCACGCCAAACAGGTCGCTGGCAATATCGCGATCCAGGTTATGGGTGAAAACCAGATTGCCATCGGTGTCATGCACACGCGCACCGTTGGAGGTGATCATATAGGCTTTGATGCCCAGATTATCGCGGATCTGGCCGACATCGACATGGTGACGACCGGTGGCGAAGACAAAATTCACGCCTCGCGCGGTCAGCAGTTTTAACGTCTCTTTCGCGTAGGGTGAAAGGGTATGGTCGGGCGAGAGCAGCGTGCCATCTAAATCAGACGCAACAACCTGATACATAAGAAAATTCAACCTCTGGACAAAGCGGGAGACCCGCCGGGTGAGTTATGCCTGTCGAAAAAATCGACAATGGCGTTAAGCGCGACTGAGCGCATAGCGTCCTTTTCGAAAAGGATCTCATGGTAAGCGCCTGTAATGACCAGCGGTTTGCCTCCTTCACAGGGATGGCCCGCTGCGGCGCGAATTTCACAAAAACGGTCATGCATACAGTTATCCACAACCCGCTCTTCTTCTGCCTGGATGAGCAGTACTGGGGTAGCATCGTTCACCGCCCCCGCCAGCACCATTTCGCCTGCCCGTATTCCTTCCCGCACCCAGTGATTGGTGGGCCCACCAACGCGCAGCTGCGGATCGTCAGCATAAAAGCGCAAATTGCGCCGGTAGCGCTCCCGGCTGTGGGTGAGCACGTTGAGGCTAAAGGGCAACGGCTGCCAGCGTCCGGTACCGATGGCGTAGCTTTCGCGCATACGCGGGTTGCCTTCGGCCCAGTCAAGGATATGCCGCACCATCCAGTCTGGCAGACGAATGACAATGCCGAACATCGGCGCCGTCAGGACGATGGCATCACATACCTGCGGCGTGCGTTGCAGGAACAGCGTGGAGATCGCGCCGCCCATTGAGTGCGCCAGAATGTAGCGTTTGCGCCACGGGCCAGGCGTCACTTCCTGCGCCCAGAAAGCAGCCAGATCGTCGACGTAATCATCAAAATTATCGACGTGCCCGCGATGGCTGTCGGAAAGCAGACGCCCTGAGCGCCCCTGCCCGCGGTGATCGATGATCAGTACGTCAAAGCCGAGATGAAACAGATCGTACGCCAGTTCGGCGTATTTCACGTAGCTTTCGATGCGGCCGGGGCAAACAACGATCACCCGATCGTGGCTGGCGGCGCGAAAGCGCACAAAGCGTATCGGGATATTATCGACGCCGATTATTTCGGCTTCCTCGCGCTGACGCCAGAAATCGGTCAGCGGTCCGTGAGCGAATGCCGCAAACGCGTTTTCTCTTGTTTCCCAGTCCATTTTCTGCCGAAACATTGGGTCTGAACCCCCGACTGCCGTGTAATATCGTTTTTTCAGGCCGCGCCACACCGTACGCTAACAATAAGGTATTGTGGCATAAAAAATGTCATCCAGGGAGTTTCGCATGACCTTCGAATGGTGGTTCGCCTATCTCATTACCTCAATCATCCTCAGCCTGTCGCCGGGTTCTGGTGCCATCAACACCATGACTACCGCCATGACGCACGGCTATCGTGGCGCGGCGGCCTCGATCAGCGGATTGCAGACCGGGCTTGCAATTCACATCGTGCTGGTGGGGATTGGTCTGGGGACGTTGTTCTCCCGTTCGGTGATGGCTTTTGAAGTGCTGAAGTGGGCGGGCGCGGCCTATCTGGTATGGCTGGGTATTCAGCAGTGGCGCGCGGCGGGCGCGTTAGATCTCAATACGCTGGCGAGCACCCAGTCGCGCGGGCATCTGTTCCGGCGGGCGGTGTTTGTGAATCTTACCAACCCCAAAAGCATTGTGTTTCTTGCTGCGCTGTTCCCGCAGTTTATCGTGCCCCATCAGCCGCAGATCATGCAGTACGTGGTGCTCGGCACCACCACCATCATAGTGGATATCATTGTGATGATTGGCTACGCCACGCTGGCGACGCGGATTGCGTCCTGGATCAAAGGCCCGCGCCAGATGAAAGCGCTTAACCGCATCTTTGGCTCGCTGTTTGTGCTGGTCGGCGCGTTGCTGGCCTCCACCCGCCACGCGTAAGCAAAACGGGAAGGCGGCTCGCAAAATCCGTCTTAGCGCAGTGCCAGAATGCCGCCACTGATGTCACCACGGACGGCATATAATGGCGCAAGCAGCGACTCCCCATGATTCGGTATTCAAGACCTTCCTCTCCCGCGTGGAAACCGCGCGGGATTTTATTGAAATCCATCTGCCCCCGGATCTGAGAACGCTCTGCGATCTGGATACGCTGCGCCTGGAGTCCGGCAGTTTTGTCGAAGACGATTTGCATCCCTACTACAGCGATATTCTTTATTCTCTGAAGACGACGGGCGGCGACGGCTATATCTATGTGCTTATCGAACATCAGAGCTCGCCCGATAAACATATGGCCTTTCGGTTAATGCGTTATGCGGTGGCCGCCATGCAACGACACCTGGAAGCCGGGCATTCCACCCTTCCCCTGGTGATCCCGGTACTTTTCTATCAGGGGCGGCGCAGCCCCTGGCCCTGGAGCCTGAACTGGCTCGATGACTTTCACCAGCCGCAACTAGCCCGGCAGCTCTACAGCAGTCCCTTCCCGCTGGTGGATATTACCGTCATTCCCGATGAGGAGATCATGCAGCATCGCAGCATGGCGGCACTGACGCTCATCCAGAAGCATATTCGCCAGCGTGACCTCGCCCTGCTGCTGGACCAGTTCGCCAGTCTGCTGATAAAAGGGCACATGAGCGGACAACAAATTACGGTACTGATAAAATATATGATTCAGGCAGGAGAAACGCATGACGTGAAAACGTTATTGTATGAACTGGCGCGCCGCGTGCCAGAACAAGGAGAGAGGCTGATGACAATCGCTGAACAGTTAAAATTGATGGGGCGGACAGAAGGACTCCTGCAAGGGATACAGGAAGGAATACAACAAGGGATAAAGGAAGGACTACACCAGGGAATTCTCGAAGGTCAACGCGCTGCACGGCAGGAGATTGCGCGACAGATGCTGCTGAGGGGCTTCGACAAGCGCGCGATCATGGAAATGACCGGTCTGACGCAGGATGAGTTGCAGCACTTCAGCCATTAAACAACACCCACCCGTATTGACGCCGGGTGGGTATGCTTTTAGCGGGAAATAATCAGATGGATGCCGAAGCCTGCGAATAGCGCGCCGGCAACGCCATCGATCCATTTCGCCATCCGCTGGTAGCCGCGACGCATCGACGGCAGCGCAAACAGGCTCGCCACCGCGGTGAACCAGGCAAAGGTTTCCAGCGAAATCAGAATGAAAATACCCCAGCGTTCCGCGGATCCCACGTTATCGCCAACAAACAGCGAGAATACGGAACCGAAGTAAATAATCGCTTTCGGGTTGGCCAGATTGGTCAGCAGTCCTTTCAGGAAGCTGCGGCCGCTGGCCGCCAGTTCCACTTGTGGTGCCGGTGCGTCAGGATCTTTTTTCTGCAGCGCGCCACGCAACATCTTGTAGCCCATCCAGCACAGATACAGCCCGCCGCCGACCATAATGATGTTATGCAGCCACGCCATTTTTTCGAGGATCAGGTTCAGGCCCAGCAGCGCCACGCCCGCCCAGACCATGACGCCCGTGGTGATGCCCAGTACGCCCATCATGGCTTCTTTACGTGAACGGCTCACCGCCGTCTGCGAAACAAAGAAAAAATCCGGCCCCGGGCTCATTAGCGCAACGATATGCACCAGTGCCACGGTGAGAAACAGCATTAACATAGATAGCTCGCGGGGAAATAATTCATTGGGATCTCATCCTGACACTTTTTTACGCCATTGACTACTCGTCATCGTCGCCATCGACATGCGAGCGGATCAGCGCCATAAACTCTTTACCAAAACGCTCCAGCTTGCGCATTCCCACGCCGTTTACGCTGAGCATTTCGCTGGCGGTGATCGGCGTCTGTTCCGCCATCTCAATCAGCGTTGCATCGTTAAAGACGACATAGGGCGGAATGTTCTCTTCATCGGCGATGGCTTTGCGCAGTTTGCGCAGTTTGGCGAACAGCTTGCGGTCATAGTTGCCGCCGAAGACTTTCGGGTTATTGCGCGCTTTGATGGCCACCACGCGCGGCACGGCGAGCTGTAACGGTACTTCGGCCCGCAAAAACGGACGTGCGGCCTCGGTAAGCTGTAGCGCGGAATGCTGCGCGATGTTTTGCGTCACCACCCCCAGATGAATGAGCTGGCGGATCACGCTGACCCAGTGCTCGGTCGTATGGTCGCGCCCTTCACCATAGATCTTGAGTTTATCGTGGCCCAGCTCGCGGATACGCTGGTTATTCGCGCCGCGCAGTACTTCCACAACGTATCCCATGCCGAAGCGCTGACCGACACGGTAAATCGCTGACAGCGCCTTTTGCGCGTCCATCAGCCCGTCATACTGACGCGGTGGATCGAGACAAATATCGCAGTTGCCGCACGGCTCCTGACGTCCTTCACCAAAATAGTTGAGCAGTACCAGACGGCGGCAGGTCTGCGCTTCAGCGAACGCGCCCATGGCGTTCAGCTTGTGACGCTCGATATCCTGCAACTGACCGGGTGGCTTCTCTTCCAGACATTTACGCAGCCAGCCCATATCGGCCGGATCATAGAACAGCATGGCTTCTGCGGGCAGGCCATCACGCCCGGCGCGACCGGTTTCCTGATAATAGGACTCGATATTGCGCGGAATGTCGAAATGCACCACAAAGCGCACGTTCGGCTTGTTGATGCCCATGCCAAACGCCACTGTCGCCACCACGATTTGCAGGTCGTCGCGCTGGAATTTCTCCTGCACCTCGGCGCGCACGCTGTGTTCCAGACCGGCATGATAGGCCCCGGCGCTGAAGCCACGGCTTTGCAGACGGGCAGCGGTATCTTCAACTTTGGCGCGGCTGTTACAGTAAATAATGCCGGATTTACCTTTCTGATCCTGCACATAGCGCAGCAGTTGATCGAGCGGCTTGAACTTTTCCATCAGCATATAGCGGATGTTCGGGCGGTCGAAGCTGCTGACCTGGATCAGCGGATCGTTAAGCCCCAGCAGGTGAACAATATCATTGCGAGTGGTGTCGTCTGCCGTGGCGGTCAGCGCCATAAACGGCAGCGCCGGGAAGCGCGCGCGCAGCTGCCCAAGGGCGGCATATTCCGGGCGGAAATCATGCCCCCACTGGGAAATACAGTGCGCTTCATCGACGGCAACCAGCGCCGGGTTCCAGTGGGCAAGATGCTCAAGGAAATTATCCAGCATCAGGCGTTCCGGCGCGATGTACAGCAAGCGGATCTGCCCGTTGCGACAGCCTGCCATCACCTCTTGCTGCTGCTCGCGGGTTTGCGTGGAGTTCAGACAGGCGGCGGCCACGCCGTTAGCCAGCAACTGATCCACCTGGTCTTTCATCAGTGAGATCAGCGGCGAGACAACAATGGTCAGACCGTCGAGTACCAGCGCCGGGATCTGATAGCACAGGGATTTACCGCCGCCGGTGGGCATCACGACCAGACAGTCGCGGCCTTCCAGCACGGTATCAATTATTGTCTGCTGACCGGGGCGGAATTGCTGATAGCCGAAGGTTTCCTGCAAGACCTGTTTCGCCAGCGATGCCTGATTCATTACTTCCGCCTGCGCCACATCTACCCCATTTACCCGAAATAAAAACAGGCGCTATTTTCAGCGCCTGCGAGTGAAACTGCAATGCCTTAGAACAGATCGTTTAGCATAACGCCAACGCCGACGCGCGTCTGGTTAAAGTTGTAATCAATTAATGATTCGCCGTAACCGCTATAAACCTGAGTATAAAGACGGACATGGCGGGTGATCGGATAGCTCACGCCCAGCTCTGCGCCGCCGTAACCGGTATTCCAGTTATATTGTCCTTTGGCGCTCAGCACGGCCTCGCCCAGCTGATAACCAATTTTCAGCTGGTAGTAACCCATATATTTGGTGATATCCGGGTTGTCATCGGTATCGCCCACCACATACCACGGCTTCACTTCCACCAGCCAGTTACCATTTTGCGCCATCATACGGCTGTAAAGACGGTTCCAGCTGCGGGAGGTCGGGTCGGAACGGCCATTGGAGTCATGGTTAAAACCAAACTCCACATCGCGCAGCGTCCAGCCAGCCAGCTCGTAGTCAGTTGCGAAACCGAGGAACAGCTGCGGTTCGTAGTTGGTTTCACGGAACGGAGAAGATTCGCCGCTGTTGGACAACTGCCACCAGGATTTCTGGGTATAAGACGCGCCCAGTACCGAGTTCGGCCCGATAATGCCGCGCCAGAACGGGAACGCCAGGCTTAACTGAAACTTCACTTCATCTTTACGTGAGTTTTTCGCCCAGTTATAGGTTTCGATCGCTTCTTTATTCAGATCGCTGGTAGCCGTGTAAATAGCGTAGTTCGATTCATACGGATACAGCGTAAAAGGATTATCGTGCTCTTGTAAAAGATTGGCGATGATACTCCCGCGTACTGCCGGGGCGTCATGCACGGCTTTAATTGTCGCTTCCTGCGCAAATGCTGTGAACGGCAGCGCAATGGCCGCCAGAAACCAACCCAGAAACGTCCGCATCGGTCTTGCTCTCCTGAACAAAATAATAGAGGTGAATAATTATCAGACGCCCATTCTACCTATTTCTCAATTAACTGCGCAGTTATCGTTTCTGAAAGTGGAAATCAACATTAACGAAGCATAAAATCAACATTTCTTTAACCAATGGATCAGGTGATTATGTCAGCCGTCCTTACAGCCGATGCCGCGTTACAGCTGGTCGGTGAGATTTTTGTTTATCATATGCCGTTCAATCGCGCGCTGGGGCTGGAGCTGGAGCGCTACGAAAAAGCGTTCGCCCAGCTCAGCTTTAACAATCAGCCGATGATGGTCGGTAACTGGGCGCAGAGCATTTTACATGGCGGGGTGATCGCCTCGTCGCTGGACGTCGCCGCCGGGCTGGTGTGCGTTGGCAGCACTTTAACGCGTCACGAAACCATCAGCGAAGACGAGTTGCGCCAGCGGCTGTCGCGCATGGGCACCATCGATTTGCGTGTCGATTATCTGCGTCCTGGCCGTGGAAACCGTTTTACCGCCACCAGCACCCTGCTGCGCGCGGGTAATAAAGTCGCGGTCGCCCGCGTCGAGCTGCACAATGAAGAGCAGGTGCATATCGCCACCGCCACGGCGACGTATATGGTAGGTTGAGCGGCAGAGATCGGGTAAAATGTCGTTACTTTTTAGTAACAGATGTTGGATGTACCGATGGATGCAAAGCAGACGCGGCAGGGGGTATTACTCGCCCTCGCCGCTTATTTTATTTGGGGTATCGCACCGGCTTACTTCAAACTGATCGATTTCGTTCCCGCCAGTGAAATTCTGACCCACCGCATTATCTGGTCGTTCTTTTTTATGGTGGCGCTGATTAGCGTAAGCCGCCAGTGGTCGCAATTAAAGAGGCTGCTCAGCCAGCCGAAAAAGATCCTGTTGCTGGCCTTGTCGGCGGTATTAATCGGCGGCAACTGGCTGCTGTTTATCTGGTCGGTGAATAGCCATCATATGCTGGAAGCCAGCCTCGGCTACTTTATCAATCCGCTGGTGAATATTGTGCTGGGGATGATTTTCCTTGGCGAGCGTTTCCGCCGTATGCAGTGGCTGGCGGTGCTGCTTGCCGCCTGCGGCGTGCTGGTGCAGCTGTGGACCTTTGGCTCGCTGCCGATCATCGCGCTGGGGCTGGCCTTCAGCTTTGCGTTTTATGGTCTGGTGCGCAAGAAGATCGCTGTCGACGCGCAAACCGGCATGCTGATCGAAACCCTGTGGCTGCTGCCGGTCGCCGCCATCTGGCTGTTCGGTATTGCCGATACGACCACCAGCCATATGACGCAAAATCCGTGGTCGCTGAACCTGATGCTGATGGCAGCAGGCGTGGTGACGACGATCCCGCTGCTGTGCTTTACCGGTGCGGCGACGCGTCTGCGTTTATCAACGCTGGGCTTCTTCCAGTACATCGGGCCAACGCTGATGTTCCTGCTGGCGGTGCTGTTTTATGGCGAAATCCCCGGCGCGGATAAGATGGTCACCTTTGGGTTTATCTGGGTGGCGCTGGCGGTATTTGTGATGGATGCGCTCTATACGCAGCGCAGGGTGCGGAAAGGGTTGTGATGTTTTGCCGGATGGCGCTTCGCTTATCCGGCCTACAGGTTACGTAGGCCGGATAAGGTGCAACCGCCATCCGGCATAAACCTCTACAGCCAGTTACGCCGCTTGAAGTACAGATAGGGCGCAAGACCGGCGAGCATCATTAAAATGATCGCCCCCGGATAACCAAAGCTCCATTTCAGCTCCGGCATAAACTCGAAGTTCATACCATAGCTGGAGGCCACCAGCGTCGGCGGCAGGAACACTACGGATACTACCGAGAAGATCTTGATGATGCGGTTCTGCTCGATATTGATAAAGCCCATCGCCGCCTGCATCAGGAAGTTAACTTTCTGAAACAGGGATTCGTTGTGGGGCAGCAGGGATTCGATATCGCGCAGGATCTCACGCGCCTGCTCCAGCTGGCCGCCCGGTAAACGCGCCTTGCGCACCAGGAAGTTCAGCGCGCGCTGGGTATCCATCAGACACAGCCGCACCTTCCAGCCGATATCTTCCTGCTCCGCCAGCGCTGACAGCGCCTCGTCGTACTCATCACCCTGCTGGCCTTCCATAATGACGCGGCTCAGCTTTTCCAGATCGCTGTAAATGTTTTCAATTTCGTCTGCCAGCTGCTCGATTTTGGTCTCGAACAGATCGAGCAGCAGCTCATAGGCATTGCCGTCGATCATCGCCTGGCTGCGGGCGCGCATACGGTATAACCGGAAAGCGGGTAGTTCACGTTCCCGCAGGGTAAACAGGCGGCCATCGCGGATGGTAAAGGCGACGGTGGAGTTACCGGCGTGATCTTCCGCATCTTCAAAAAAGAAGAAGGAGTGAATATGCAGGCCGTCTTCATCTTCGAAGAAACGTGCCGAGGCCTCGATGTCTTCCAGCTCCGGGCGGGTCGCCAGGCTTTGCCCCAGTTCGGACTGTACGCGGTGTCGCTCATCGTCATCCGGTTCGACCAGATCCACCCAAACGGCGTCAATAAGGGGTTGTGACTCTTCCGCTTCCAGACGAGTCAGGCGATTATTTTCCAGTTGAAATGCGCTCAGCATGACCGGGACTCCCAATGCAAAAATTATCGGACAGTTCGGTGGGCACACAGAAACAAATTGGGTTTCAGACCATTAAACAGCCTGACTCAGTGCGACGGGTAAAAAATGCGGTCGCTGACAACCACTAAGGCCATCAGCGTGAGGAGATAGCCTTAGGAGTTGTTCCTGGATGACAGGGAATTGAGCCAGCATCTACTGGGTGTGTCCAAGGCGAATGTCCTCTTAGCGTAATCGTGCGCGCATGTTACGCCAGCAAAAAAATGGCGTCAACACGCAACGGAACGGCTGAGGATATTAATTAACCTTACCGGTATAAGGCTAGCAGAACATTACAAAATTATGATATTTTTCTGAATGTTACACAGTTTCCAGCTTCGCATAGGCGGCAACCAGCCATTTGATCCCCTGACCGGGGAACGCGATCTGCAAACGGCTGTGCTCGCCGCTGCCTTCCAGATTCACCACCGTACCTTCGCCAAATTTCGCATGACGCACGCGCTGCCCCAGCTTAAAACCGGAATCGCTTTGCGTGATGGGCGTGCCTAATTGCTTGTGCGTCACCGGGCGGCTGATGCTGGCGCGCAGACGCACTTCCTCTACGCACTCTTCCGGCAGCTCGCCGATAAAGCGTGACGGGCGGTGATAGACTTCTTTGCCGTACAGACGACGAGTTTCCGCGTAGGTCAGCGTCAGCTTCTGCATGGCGCGGGTGACGCCCACGTACGCCAGACGACGCTCTTCTTCCAGACGACTGCCTTCATCCAGCGACATCTGACTCGGGAACATCCCTTCTTCCACACCGACGATAAACACCTGCGGGAACTCCAGCCCTTTTGCAGAGTGCAGCGTCATCAGCTGCACCGCGTCCTGCCAGGTATCCGCCTGCCCTTCGCCCGCTTCCAGCGCCGCGTGGGACAGGAACGCCTGCAACGGCATCAGATCTTCTTCTTCGTCGTTGTAGCTGAACTGGCGCGTCGCCGTCACCAGTTCCTCTAAGTTTTCCACGCGCGCCTGGCCTTTTTCGCCTTTCTCCTGCTCATACATGATGAACAGGCCGGAATCCTTGATCACGCGGTCAGCCTGCACGTGCAGCGGCATGTCGGAGGTTTCCTGTGCCAGCGCCTCGATCAGTTCCATAAAGCGTTGCAGCGCACTGGCCGCGCGGCCCGCAAGAGCTTTCTCCTGCAATAATTCACGGCTGGCCTGCCACAGGGTCAGCTGGCGGTCGCGCGAGGCCTGACGTACCACGTCAAGCGTACGATCGCCAATGCCGCGCGTGGGGGTGTTTACCACGCGTTCAAAAGCGGCGTCGTCGTTGCGGTTGGCGATCAGACGTAAATAGGAGAGCGCGTCTTTGATTTCCTGACGTTCGAAGAAGCGCATACCGCCGTAGATGCGGTACGGCATCCCCACCTGTAACAGCGCCTCTTCCAGCACGCGCGACTGGGCGTTGCTGCGATACAGAATGGCGCACTGCTCAAGCGCGCCGCCGCTGTCCTGCCAGGTTTTGATACGGTTGACCACGAAACGCGCTTCGTCGAGTTCGTTAAAAGCGCAGTAGAGCGAAATCGGATCGCCATCAATGCCGTCGGTCCACAGCTTTTTGCCCAGTCGCCCGTTGTTGTTTTCAATCAGGGCGTTGGCGGCACGCAGAATATTGTTGGTGGAGCGGTAGTTCTGCTCAAGACGGATGGTTTCAGTACCAGGGAAGTCGTTCAGGAAGCGCTGAATGTTTTCCACCTGCGCGCCGCGCCAGCCGTAGATCGACTGGTCATCGTCACCGACGATCATCACCTTGCCGGTGTCGCCTGCCAGCAGACGGATCCACGCGTACTGAATGTTGTTGGTGTCCTGGAATTCGTCCACCAGGATATTGGTAAAGCGCTCGCGGTAGTGATTGAGAATGTGCGGCTTGTTAAGCCACAGCTCATGGGCGCGCAGCAGCAGCTCGGCAAAATCGACTAAGCCTGCGCGATCGCAGGCTTCCTGATAGGCCTGGTACACTTTCTGCCAGGTCTGCTCCACCGGATTACCGAAGCTCTGAATATGATGCGGACGAATGCCTTCGTCTTTCTGACCGTTGATGTACCACATCGCCTGACGCGCCGGCCACTGCTTCTCGTCGAGGTTCATGGCTTTGATCAGACGGCGTAACAGGCGCAACTGATCTTCGCTGTCGAGGATCTGAAAATCCTGTGGCAGATTGGCATCCATATGGTGTGCGCGCAGCAGACGGTGCGCGAGGCCATGGAACGTCCCGACCCACATGCCGCCCTGGCTGTTGCCCATTAACTGGCTGATACGGTGGCGCATTTCCGCCGCCGCTTTGTTGGTGAAGGTCACCGCCATGATGGAATACGGCGAACAGTTTTCTACCGTCAACAGCCAGGCGATACGGTGGACCAGCACGCGTGTCTTACCGCTGCCTGCGCCTGCCAGCACCAGCATGTTGGTGCGCGAGGCGGCTACCGCATCACGTTGTTTGTCATTGAGGCTGTCGAGCAGGTAAGAAACGTCCATTGGCACCGCCACGTAGTAATCAGAAACAGAACGAATTGCCCGATGGCGCTTCGCTTACCGGGCCTACGTTATTGTAGGGCGGACAAGCATAGCGCTAGCCGCCAAAACCCTGGTATTTTATACAGAACTATTGGTGATTATATCAGCGAGGTCAGAGATGCCAACTGCGAAATTTCAACGTGCGGCAATAAACGGCTGTCCGTGGCGGTCATCAGGCTGGCACCTTGCGGTTTGATCCAGCACGCCTGCATGCCATAACGGATCGCCCCGGCCACGTCCGTGGTCAGGTCATCGCCCACATGCAGGATCTCCCCTGGCGGCACGCCGAGCTTTTCCGAGGCCAGTTGGTACATATCACTGAAGGGTTTTGAGCGCCCGTGCGGGCCTGCACGCAGTACAAAAGCAAAATAATTACCCAGACCGAACCGTTCAGGCTCGGCGTTGCCATTGGTGATGGCCACCAGCGGCCACTTTTTGCCCAGCGCCGCCAGGGTGTCGTGCGTGGTCTGGGGTACGTCGATGCGGCTGCGCCAGTGGGCAAAGTTTTCCATGGCAGCGCGAGCACCGGCATCCGCTTCTTCCGCGTTCAGACCGGCATTCAACATCGCCTGCATCACCGCACGACGCCGCCATTCGGTCACGTCGTGATAAATATCCGGCTCGCTTTCGCGTAAAGCCTGCCGCAATTGCTGAAAATCACTTTTTTGCAGCATCTTCAGCGCCGGGTGGTAATTTTGCACGAAGGTCAGCGACTCCTGCTCGGTACGCAGGATCACCGCATGATTGTCATACAGGGTGTCGTCAAGATCGAACGTCAGGGCCGAGATGTGGCCCAGTGGGCGGTAAAAACGCATTATTTCCCCCGTTTAGCGCGTGGATGCGCCGCGTCATACACTGAGGCGAGGTGTTGAAAATCAAGATGAGTATAGATTTGCGTTGTCGACAGGTTAGCATGCCCCAGCAACTCCTGAACGCCGCGCAGATCGCCGCTCGATTCCAGCATATGGGTGGCAAACGAGTGGCGCAGTTTATGGGGATGTACGTGACTGTTCAGCCCCTGCTTGATCCCCCATTCAGCAAAGCGTTTCTGCACGTTGCGCGCCGAGATACGCTTGCCAAGCTTCGATAAAAACAGCGCGTCTTCATCGCTGCCAAACAGGCCGCGCAGATCCAGCCAGTGCTCGATCCAGGTTACCGCATTACGCCCTATCGGCAGGCGACGCTCTTTGCTGCCTTTGCCTATCACCCACACTTCGCCGCTCTCTAAGTCCAGATGTTTGATATCAAGCCCGACCAGCTCTGACAGACGCAGGCCCGCGCCATACATCACTTCCAGCATTGCCCGGTCGCGCACCGCCAGCGGATCGTTAAGATCGATATCCAGCAGGCGATTCACATCATCAACGTCGATATTTTTTGGCAAGTGGCGCGGCGCTTTTGGCGCGGCGATGCCTTTAGCCGGATTGGCAGACAGCTCACCCTGCGACACCATCCAGTCGAAGAAACTGCGCAGGGCAGACAGGCGCAGCGCAAGGCTGGCCGCGCCCAGGCCGTGGCGACGGCTACGGACCGCAATGGTACGCACGCTGGCGGCATCGCAGTCTGCCCAGCGGGTAATACCGGTTTCACGGGCAATTGCCATGATGGCATCGAGCTGGCGTCGGTAGTTGAGCAAGGTGACAGGGCTGAGCTGACGCTCAACGCCGAGATAGCGCAGAAAACGGCTTACATCATGGTCAAGAGTCAGATCGCTCATACACGCTCGATCCAGCGCTCCAGCAGGTCCGGCAGCATCAGCGCGATCTCCTGAAGCAGTTGGGTTCCCTGCCCTTGCTGATAATGGTGCACATCACGGCTGCTGAAGAGGATCACTCCAAGGTCGCCGTCACGCCCCATCATCGACATCGCCACCGACCCGATAGCTTTCGCGTCAGGGAGTATCACCAGTAATTCCGGGCCGTTCAGGGTACCAAGATAGTGATTTTCATGACCAAGGCGCTGAATACGCAGCGGCTCAAAGGCCTGACGGCTCAGCGCAAGATGCGTAAAGCCGGACGGCGCGCCAATGCGCCAGCGATCGGGGAATAAACGAATGCTCGCCCCCGCCAGCCCCATTTCCCGCGCCCAGCGGTGGAAACGGTTGAGAAAATCCTCAAGGCTGCTGGCGGACGCCAGACGGCCCTGCAGACGCAGCAGGCGATTAAACAGGCTTTCATTAGTGCTGGCCTGCTCCATCAGCAACGTCATGTTCTCTTCGAGCACATTGATATGATGGCGGGCGCGTGCCATTTGCCATTCGACAAGCGAAACAGCGCCGCGCACCGGGTGCGGGACGTGCATCAACTCCACAGCCCGCGCATTACGGATAAAGAACTCGGGATCGCGCAACAGATACTCCACGACCTCGCTGTCGCTGAGTGTGGCCTGCGCCTCCTGCTGTTCTTCCCCTGTCTGCTTCATAAATGAATAAATCCGTCGTAAACATGTGTCGCCGGGCCAGTCATATACAAGGGATGGCCCGGCCCCTTCCAGGCGATATCGAGACGCCCGCCCGGTAAATCGACGCGCACCTCTTCCGCCAGTAATCCTTGCTGGATCCCAACCGCAACCGCTGCACAGGCGCCGCTGCCGCAGGCCTGCGTCTCACCGGCACCGCGCTCAAAAACGCGCAGACGGATCTGTTCGCGTTTCATCACCTGCATAAAGCCGATATTGGCCCGCTCCGGGAAGCGTTCATGACTTTCCATGACCGGGCCGAGGGTTTCCACCGGCGCGCTGTCAACATCATCAACCTGGATGACGCAATGCGGATTGCCCATGGACACCACGCCGCAGAGAATAGTCTGCTCGGCAACGCGCATAATATAAGTCTTTTCCGCTTTATTAGCGCGAAACGGTACCGCCGAGGGCTCGAAGTTTGGCTCGCCCATATTCACGCGTACCAGCTCATCTTCCGTTACGCTGAGCACCATCCGGCCATTGGCCGTGCTGACGCGAATATCGCGTTTGTTGGTCAGCCCTTTCAGCCGTACAAAGCGGGCAAAACAGCGTGCGCCGTTACCGCACTGCGAGACTTCGCTGCCATCGGCATTAAAGATGCGGTAATGAAAATCAAGATCCGGATCGTAAGGCGGTTCGACGATCAGCAGTTGATCAAAACCCACGCCCAGATGCCGGTTAGCCAGACGGCGGATCAGTTCTGGCGAGAAAAAGACATTCTGCGTTACCGCGTCGACGACCATAAAATCGTTGCCAAGGCCATGCATTTTAGAGAACTGCATCATCTACTCCATTCCCGCGGTTACAGAATAAAATCTGTTAGTAATTCACCTGAGTAGGGCCGTCATTGTTACCACGATCGTTACGCGTCGGCGTCAGTTCTTGCTCGGTGCTTTGTACCTTTTTCGTCGGCGGCGGTGCAGACTTATCGGCTGGCGGGAAATAGAGCGGGCCTTTCAGACCGCAGCCGGCCAGACTGCATAACGCGACGAAAACAAAAAGCGTTCGGAACACATTCTTCATTATGGTTTGCCTGTAAGTTCATGCTTGCTGTTTCTATCATCGCAGGAGAAGCCGCAAAAGCAAGAGTTTGCGCACCCCCTGCATTGGGAATTGTTTCGCGTTATACTCGCGGCATCACGAAAAAAAGGAAAAAAAATGAACGATTCAGAATTCCATCGCCTGGCCGACAACCTGTGGCAGACCATTGAAACCCGTCTGGATGAGTGGGACGGCGACAGCGATATTGACTGCGAAATCAACGGTGGTGTGCTGACCCTGACGTTCGAAAACGGCAGCAAAATCATTATTAACCGTCAGGAGCCGCTGCATCAGGTATGGCTGGCGACCAAACAGGGCGGCTACCATTTTGATTTGCAAGGCGATGAGTGGATTTGCGATCGCAGCGGCGAGCGCTTCTGGGATCTGCTGGAGCAGGCCGCAACGCAGCAAGCGGGCGAAACGGTCAGCTTCCGTTAAGAGAAGTACTGCTGCAACAGCGGAGCGTCGTCATCCTGATTAGCCGGAGGGACGGCGCTAATCGTCTGATTGCGGAACGGGATCACCTGCGCACGCCCGTCCACCTCCACGATCTGATAGAACTGCGGCAGGTTAAAGTTGATAAAGCTTGAGCCGTAGGTAAAGCGATCGTGCGAGGAGGAGTAGAAGCGGCTGACGTCGCGTACCAGCTCCTCGGTGCTGCCTTCACAGTGGTGATACACCTCTGCGCGGTTGCTCTCATCAAGGATGTAAATCGTAAAGCCGTTGTTGTCTGCCGACGCTTCAAAGAAGAACTGAATAATGCCTTCGCTGGCAAACCCATCCACCACCGACGGCAGTTTGACGTGGTTGGTCTCAACCTGTACGGACAGACCGTGCAGCTTGTTGTGGGAAATGGCACCGTAAAACTCAATGGCGTTTTCCAGCTTCTGCACCGACACATTCAGACGCTCAAAGAACAGCCCCCAGGTTTGTCCTGCCACGCGCAGCGCTTTGAAACGCCCGGTTTCCTGACGGGTGCTGGACAGGCGTAAGTCGATACATTCGGACACCAGCTGCTGCACGCGGGTACGGATCAGGCCGCGCAGGTGCTGGCTGTAACAGAACACTTCGACGCTGTCCGGCGGCGCGGCGTCCTGATGCATTTTGCCGAGAATCGTTTTTAGCGCTTCGATCATCGCCTGCTCGCCGTTGAAATGCAGAGTACGCACTTCGTTCCACGAGTTGCGATAGAGCAGATCGACGCTGCCCACCAGACAGTTTTGCTGTTCGCCAAAGCTGAACACATCCAGCTTACGGAAATCAAAATGCACCACCTGATTGCGGAAGGCCGCCGTCGGGTCGTATTCCAGATTGACGATAATCGCCAGATGGCGAATTTCACACGGGCTATAGAGCGCTTTCGGCGTCGGCGCCGGTAAACGCAGCGGGAAGTGGTGCGACACATCAGCAACCATTTCCTGGAGCTTCGCCAGATCCGCCACGCCGTTGCCCTTAATAAACAGACGGGTGCGTGAGGTCAGCAGGCCGTTAAACCACGCCCAGGCCACCAGCTTGTTCAGGTAACGGTTATATTCCAGCGGCTGATGGCTGATGATGGCGTCCATGTTCGGCGCACGGTTGTAGAGATACCAGCCAGCGCGGTTAGCGCGGCCCGGCGGCACATGGATAAAGGTCAGATTCGGCTCAGAGAGATCCGGCGAAATTTGCGGGTTGACCAGCGTCACTTTGCCCGGCAGCGCTTCAAAAGCGGCATACAGCTTACGCGTCAGCACGCCGATGTCCTGCGGACTGGCGGAAACGCTTAAATTATTGCGGCGCGCGAAACGGATCAGGTTGCGATAGGTTTGCATCATCGCATCCAGCAGTTCGTTGTGCGCTTCGCGAACCTGCTCGATTTTCCAGTTAGCGCGGTTATCGAGCATGGCAAGACGTTCATCGTCCCAGCCCCACTCTTTCACCAGCGAACTGATCACTTCACGACGCCAGCCCACGCAGGCGCGTTCGCGGCTCAGTTTTTCGCACACTTTTAAGTAGAAGCAGCGGCGTACCAGATCGAGACGGGTGGTGTCTTCGATCGCCGTCAGATAGGCGGTTACGCGCTCCAGCATCATGCAGTAGTGATCGAGACCAAAAGAGACGATCTCGCCGTCGTGCAGACGCTGTTTGATGTCTTTCGCCAGCAGGCGGGTGTTCGGGTATTCCCAGGAATAGGCTTCCAGCAGCAGCGTTTTCAACACTGCTTTATACGGGGAATCGATACTTTTATACAGCTGCCACAGGCTGGCACCAAAGTACTCTTCGGCGGACAGTGAGCTTAAGCCGCCCAGATCCAGCCATTCGTTCGGCGTCAGCACGCCCTGCGCGTAAAGCGACATCACGTAATCGTCGTAATGATCTTCTTCATCGCCCGGCACCATATTCCACAGAATACGTTTCCCGGCCAGACGCACAGCGGTGCGATAGAATTCGTCGAGCAGCAAAATATGCTGCGTGGAGCCGCAGTCTTCGCCGCCGAGGCTGCCGCTTTCATTATGGCGGAAGCGGTTTTCATCGATCAGGAAGAAGCTGACTTCAACGCCAAGGGAGGCGGCCCAGCTTTCGAGCAGGCTGCATTTGCGCTGCAGGAGCTGGCGCTCGTCATTGTCGAGCCACGACTGGTGACAGACCCAGATATCCAGATCCGAAGAACAGCTCTGTCCTACCGACGAGGTACTGCCCATGGAGTAGACACCGGTGATCGGCAGTTCGCCTTCCGGAGGGGTGTCCTGCGGCGGCAAGTCGAGTTCATTCAGGTAGCGAAGTTGGGTTTCATCAGGCGTGTAGAGGCAAATACCACTGGGAACGTTACCGTCAAGGTAACCCGGCATCAGCGGATGGTGGTAATGCAGCAATGTAGGCAGCAGACTGTAAACCTGCTGGAAAGCAGGGCCCATAGCAGCCAGTGCGCGATCGACACGCAGTTGGTTTATGGCATCCAGTCTCTGTTTCAGAGTCTCAATATAGAGGTACAAGACGTATCGCCTGATGTTTAAACCTTCCCGGTTGCGGTTGCGATGGCCTTCCCGTCACCGAACTGTTCAGATTTCAGTATTTCAAAATTACCCGTCGCCACGTTTTCGCCCTTGTGTTTTTAGGAGTACAGTCGAAAAAATGGTCTAAAACGTGATCAATCTAACACCTTGCCGATTGACCGTAAAGAAAGATGCACTACATACAAGTGTAGCATCAATCATTATGTGTAAATTCCCAAATACGGCTACGTCCCTCTTTCCCGCAATCCTCCGTGAAACCTGACACCCTATGGCAACAATGTTAGGATGGTCAACGGACGATAAAGACGGTAACAAGCATGTTAGACAATGTTTTAAGAATTGCCACACGCCAAAGCCCCCTTGCGCTCTGGCAGGCACACTATGTTAAGCAGCGCCTGATGGCGTGTCATCCTGGCCTGACCGTTGAACTGGTGCCTCTGGTGACGCGCGGCGATGTGATCCTCGATACCCCGCTGGCTAAAGTGGGCGGTAAGGGATTGTTTGTCAAAGAGCTTGAAATGGCGCTGATTGAACATCGTGCCGATCTGGCCGTCCACTCGATGAAAGATGTGCCGGTTGAGTTCCCGAAGGGGCTGGGCCTGGTCACCATTTGCGAGCGTGAAGATCCGCGCGATGCGTTTGTCTCCAATAATTATGACAGCCTGGATGCCCTGCCCGCTGGCAGCATCGTTGGCACGTCAAGTTTACGCCGTCAATGTCAGTTGGCGGAGCGCCGCCCGGATCTGGAAATTCGCTCGCTGCGCGGTAACGTCGGCACGCGACTGGGCAAGCTCGATAAGGGCGACTATGACGCCATTATCCTGGCGGTTGCCGGTCTCAAGCGTCTGGCGTTAGAAGATCGCATTCGCATGGCTTTGCCTCCTGAGCTGTCGCTGCCCGCTGTGGGTCAGGGCGCGGTTGGTATTGAGTGCCGTCTGGATGATACCCGTACTCATGCCCTGCTGGCCCCGCTCAATCACGCCGATACGGCGCTGCGCGTAAAAGCCGAGCGTGCGATGAATATGCGGCTGGAAGGCGGCTGTCAGGTGCCGATTGGCAGCTATGCTGAATTAGTGGACGGTGAAATCTGGCTGCGCGCGCTGGTTGGCGCGCCGGACGGTACCGTGATGATCCGCGGTGAACGACGCGGCAAGCCTGAAGAGGCTGAACAGCTGGGCATTTCGCTTGCCGAGGAGTTGCTGGCTAACGGCGCACGCGAGATCCTGACCGAGGTCTATAAAGGAGAAGCACCCGCATGAGTATTCTGGTCACCCGCCCGTCCCCTGCCGGGGAAGAACTTGTGAGCCGCTTGTGCGCACAGGGCCAGGTGGCCTGGAGCTTCCCGCTGATTGAATTCACCCCCGGACGGGAGCTTTCGCAACTGCCCGACGTGTTCGCCACCCTGACGGCGAACGATATGATCTTTGCCGCATCACAGCATGCCGTCACCTTTGCCAGCGCGCATTTACGCCTGCACGGCCTGCGCTGGCCCTCGGCGCCGCACTATTTCGCTATTGGTCGCACCACGGCGCTGGCATTACACACCGCCAGCAGTCGCAACGTGCGCTATCCTTCGGATCGGGAAATCAGCGAAGTGTTGCTACAATTACCTGAATTACAAAATATTGCAGGCAAACGCGCCGTTATACTGCGCGGCAACGGTGGACGAGAATTACTCGGGGATACACTGGCGTCGCGCGGAGCTGATGTCGAATTTTTTGAATGTTATCAACGCTGTGAGAAGTCTTACGATGGGGCGGAACAGGCGATGCGCTGGCAGTCTCGCGGGGTCACGGACATTGTGATCACCAGCGGCGAGATGCTCCAGCAGCTTTTCGCGCTGATCCCTGCCTGGTATCGTGACAACTGGTTACTTCGCTGCCGCCTGATTGTGGTCAGCGAACGTCTGGCGCACCTCGCCCGGGAACTGGGCTGGCAGGACATTAAGGTCGCTGATAATGCAGACAACGATGCGCTGCTTCGCGCATTACAATAACTTTCATAATGGGAAGCCATAATGACGGAACAACAGAACGACTCCGCCGTGGTCGATGAAACCAGGGAGGCGGTGGACACCCGTCCACAGCCAGAAAAAGCGCCAAAAGATGAACGCGCCAATAAAACCAGCCTTGTGCTCAGCGCCATTGCGATTGCCATCGCGCTGGCTACCGGGGTTGGCCTGTATGGCTGGGTGAAACAGCAGAACGCCACACAATCCGAAACCAGCGATGCGCTGGTCAATCAGATCTCTGCCCTGCAAAAAGCGCAGGAAACCCAAAAGACTCAGTTCGAAGGCATCATTAAACAGCAGGCTTCACAGCTGGAAGACGCGCAGCGCCAGCAGGCGACGCTGGCGAAACAGCTTGAGGACGTACAGCAAAAAGTGGCGACCATATCCGGCACCGACGCCAAAACCTGGCTGCTGGCGCAGGCGGATTTCCTCGTCAAATTGGCCGGTCGTAAACTGTGGAGCGATCAGGACGTCACCACCGCTGCCGCGCTGCTGAAAAGCGCTGACGCCAGCCTGGCTGACATGAACGATCCGAGCCTTATCACCGCCCGTCGCGCCATTACCGATGACATCGCCAGCCTTTCCGGGGTGGCGCAGGTGGATTACGACGGCATCATCCTCAAAGTGAACCAGCTGTCGAACCAGATCGATAACCTGCGTCTGGCGGACAACAACGACGACGATTCCCCGATGGATTCCGACAGCAGCGAGCTGTCCAGCTCCATCAGCGAGTGGCGCGTCAATCTGCAAAAAAGCTGGCAGAACTTTATGGACAGCTTTATTACCGTGCGCCGTCGCGATGAAACAGCTGTCCCCCTGCTGGCACCGAACCAGGATATCTACCTGCGCGAAAATATTCGCTCGCGCCTGCTGGTGGCCGCACAAGCGGTGCCGCGTCATCAGGAAGAGACCTACAAACAGGCGCTGGATAACGTCTCCAGTTGGGTACGCGCGTATTACGATACCGACGATGCCAGCACCAAAGCCTTCCTGGACGATATTGATAAGCTGAGCCAGCAAAGCATCACCATGAACGTGCCGGAGTCGCTGCAAAGCCAGCCGATCCTCGAAAAACTGATGCAGACCCGCGTGCGGAATCTGCTGGCACAGCCGGGCGCGGCCGCGGGTGAGGCTGCGCAAGACGCGCCTGCCGCTGCGCGGCAGGGAGAATAATCATGTTAAAAGTATTATTACTCTTTGCATTGCTGTTAGCCGGGATCGTGCTGGGGCCGATGGTCGCGGGTCATCAGGGGTATGTGCTGATCCAGACGGATAATTACAATATCGAAACCAGCGTGACCGGCCTTGTGATCATTCTGATCCTCGCCATGGTCGTGCTGTTTGTGATCGAGTGGATCTTACGTCGCATTATGCGTACCGGGGCGCACACGCGGGGCTGGTTCGCCGGACGTAAACGTCGCCGTGCCCGTAAACAGACCGAACAGGCGCTGCTCAAGCTGGCGGAAGGCGATTATCAGCAGGTTGAAAAGCTGATGTCGAAAAATGCCGATCACGCTGAACAGCCGGTTGTGAACTACCTGCTCGCCGCTGAAGCGGCCCAGCAGCGTGGGGACGAAGCGCGCGCCAATCAGCATCTGGAGCGTGCAGCAGAGCTTGCGGATAACGATCAGATCCCGGTGGAAATCACCCGCGTGCGCCTGCAACTGGCGCGCAATGAAAACCATGCGGCGCGTCACGGCGTCGACAGACTGCTGGAAATCACCCCGCGCCACCCGGAAGTGCTGCGTCTGGCCGAGCAGGCGTATATCCGTACCGGCGCATGGGGTTCCCTGCTTGATATTCTGCCGTCTATGGCTAAAGCGGATGTTGCTGATGAAGCCCATCGCGATGCGCTTGCACAGCAGGCGTGGATTGGGTTGATGGATCAGGCGCGTGCCGATCAGGGCAGCGATGGCCTGAAGGCGTGGTGGAAGAACCAGAGCCGTAAAACACGGCAGCAGGTGGCGCTGCAGGTGGCGATGGCGGAGCATTTAATCGAATGTGACGATCACGACACCGCCCAGCAGATCCTGCTCGACGGTCTGAAACGTCAGTATGACGACCGGCTGGTGATGGTTATTCCGCGTCTGAAGACCAACAACCCTGAGCAGGTGGAAAAAGTGCTGCGTCAGCAGATCAAAACCCAGGGCGATCGTCCGATCCTGTGGAGCACGCTGGGCCAGTCGCTGTTAAAGCATGGCGAATGGAAAGAAGCCAGCCTGGCTTTCCGCGCGGCGCTGAAACAGCGTCCGGATGCGTTTGATTACGCCTGGCTGGCCGATACGCTGGATCGTCTGCATCAGCCTGAAGAAGCCGCTACCATGCGTCGTGACGGCTTGCTGTTGACCCTGCAAAACAATCCCCCGCAGTAGATTCCTCTCACCCTCTCCCACCGGGAGAGGGCATAAAAAAATGCCCGTTCTGAAACCAGAACGGGCATTAACAGGTCTGTATGACAACAATTCGGTGCTTCACTCAACGTTGTGTCCATGGTGTTTGATGAGGCCGAAGCGACATCTGTCTGTGGACGATAAGCACCATTAAATGGCTCTGCGTCATTCCTGAGTTTATGAGGCCCTGAGGCGAACATAAGAGGTGGAATGAGCATCTACCCTTATATTATTGCACAACTCGTGCCAGATTTTTATCACTAAATCTTGTAGTACGAATTCTTTGAAGATTTTTGAATTTTCATCACGTTACGCGCCAGGCAGATGGCAAATTTGTGATGTCAGGCAGCAAAATTGTCGCCAGTCAGCGACACATATCAGCGACTTTTAAAATAGCTATATAAAACAGTGAAATAGCTGTCTCCAATCCGCGACAATCCACAGCCGTGACGTCGTCGAAAAGCAACACGCAAGAAACAGTAAGGAAAAGAAGGGATAACACCATCAGGAAAGACAGAAAACAAAAAACCCCGCCGAAGCGGGGTTCAAAATTGGTCGGCGAGAGAGGATTCGAACCTCCGACCCACTGGTCCCAAACCAGTTGCGCTACCAAGCTGCGCTACTCGCCGAAATACTGCTTTTTGACTTTTTAGTTAAATCAATTTGTGGTGCGAGGGGGGGGACTCGAACCCCCACATCCTAAGGACACTAACACCTGAAGCTAGCGCGTCTACCAATTCCGCCACCTTCGCATTCCACGGTACTCTTTGTAACTAATGGGGTGGCTAATGGGACTCGAACCCACGACAACTGGAATCACAATCCAGGGCTCTACCAACTGAGCTATAGCCACCACTGATATTCTTTCACGCGGCCCTGCTACTTTCACAGGCCACCGCAGCTCCAGCACCGGGTAAATGGTGCGCCCGACAGGATTCGAACCTGAGACCTCTGCCTCCGGAGGGCAGCGCTCTATCCAGCTGAGCTACGGGCGCTTAGCGCCGTTGCGGGGGTGGATAGTACGGGCTTCGGGCGTACCTGTCTAGTGCTTTTTAAAAGAAATCTCGAGAAAATGCGCGTTTGGTTATGCTTTGCGCATTTTGCTGCTTATTTCCCCAGCTTCTCCCGTTGAACATGATGATTGAGGCCTAAAACCTTGTAAACCACCGTCACAACTGCGAGGAAGATGATGCCCACAAACAGCGACATACGCGTGTCCTCGTTAAAGCCCATGCCAATCAGCACGCAAATCAGGAAAGCCATGGTGGCGTAGTTTGCCCACGGAAACAGCACCGAGCGGAACGGATGCGTGGCAATGGCCGCTTTATGCGCCTGGCGGAAACGCAGCTGGCTTATCAGGATCACAAACCACGGCACCATACCCGGCAATACGCTGGCACTGTAGACATATACAAACACGCGCTGTGGGTTAGGGATAATGTAGTTCAGGCACGAGCCAATCAGCAGAATGACGATAGAGATCGCCACGCCCGCCACCGGTACGCCGTTACGCGAGACTTTCGCCACCGCCGCCGGCAGTTGACGGTTCTTCGCCAGGGCATACAGCATACGTCCACAGCTGTACATGCCGCTGTTACAGCCGGAAAGCGCCGCCGTCAGTACCACAAAGTTAATGATCCCGGCCGCGGCCGTAATACCGATTTTCGCAAAGGTCAGCACGAACGGGCTGCCGTTGCTGCCAATTTCATTCCACGGGAAGATAGTCACGATGACGAAAATCGCGCCCACATAGAAAATCAAAATGCGCCACAGCACTTTGCCTACCGCGCTGCGCAGGGTGACCTGCGGGTTTTTCGCTTCGCCAGCCGTGATGCCAATCAGCTCCACACCCTGATAGGACGCCACCACGATACACAGTGCCGTCAGGAAGCCTTTCCAGCCGCCCGCGAAGAAGCCGCCGTGCTCCGTCAGGTTGCCAAAGCCAATAGCATGACCGCCATTGCCAAAGCCGAAGAAAATCACGCCCAGGCCCACCACAATCATCACAATGATGGTGGTGACTTTGATCATCGCAAACCAGAACTCAATTTCGCCGTACAGACGAACCGCCGCGAGGTTCGCCATAGCGACCAGCCCGACGGCGATAAGTGCCGGGATCCACGGCGCCATCTCCGGGAACCAGAACTGCACATACACGCCAATGGCGGTGATCTCTGAGATGCCCACCGCCATCCACATAAACCAGTATGACCAGGCGGTGAGATAGCCGAAGAACGGGCTCATATAGCGGTGCGCGTAGACGGCAAAGGAACCGGCTACCGGCTCCAGGAATAACATTTCGCCCATTGAGCGCATGATAAAGAAGACGAACAGTCCGGCGATAATATAAGCCAGCAGCACTGACGGTCCGGCCCATTTCAGGGTGCTTGCCGCGCCCATAAACAGGCCAACGCCAATTGTGCCCCCGAGGGCAATAAGTTCGATATGACGAGCTTCCAGCCCACGCTGAAGCTCCGGTTTGTTCTCGGCCATAAATCCTCTGTTGTGTCTGCTACTGTTCCCGGCGGTGCGGGTTATTGTTATGCCTCAACGCAATGCGTTGGGTGGGCGAATGGTTTCTTAATTCGGAGGAAATGGCAAATGATGTATAAAAAAAACGTCTGTGTTGCTCAATAAAAAAGCGGCAGCGCACCTGTCAGGGCGCTGCCGGGGGATCACATCTGACCGCGATAGTGCCAGGCCAGGTAGCGCAGCAGTTTCAGCTGACGGGTGATGCGGCTCGGTTGCGATAACAGGCGGTAGAGCCACTCAAGGCCCATACGCTGCCACACTTTTGGCGCACGCTTCACATGACCGGTGAAGACGTCGTAGGTGCCCCCCACGCCCATATACAGCGCCTGGGGATACACCTCGCGGCAATCACGCATCAGGATCTCCTGGCGCGGCGAGCCCATCGCCACAGTGACAATCTTCGCCCCGCTGTCGCGGATACGTTCAAACAGCGCCTGACGCTGCTCGCCACTGAAATAGCCATCCTGGCTGCCGACGATATTCACCTGCCACTGCGCGCGCAGCTTTTCCTGCGTTTGCGCCAGCACGTCCGGCTTGCCGCCCACCAGAAAGACGGGGGTGCCCTCTTTGCCGGCGCGCGCCATTAATTCTTCCCACAAATCCGCGCCGGCAACGCGTTCGACTTTCGCCTGCGGATACTTTTTGCGAATAGAACGCACCACGCTGATACCGTCGGCATACTTGTATTCTGCCGCTTCAATCAGCGCCCGTACCTGCGGGTCGTTTTCCACCGCCAGCATTTTCTCGGCGTTAATCGCCACCAGCGTGCCCTGCTTGAGCGATCCCCCGGCATAGAGGTGATCCAGCGCGTGCTGCATATTCCGCCAGCCAATCAGCTTCAGCCCGCGCAGGGTGTACACAGGCGCGTCGGTTGTGTCAGTCATGGTGTTCCTTATCAGACCTGTGAAAGGGTTTTGTGGGCACGCATCGCCCGGGCATGGATCAGCCCCGCGCTGTCAAACAGCCAGTACAGCAGTTTGGCCAGTACCAGACATGCCCCAAAGACGACGAGGAAAAAGACCACACGCGAGACGAACGAGTCCAGTCCTTCCCTTGCCAGCACGATCATGTTGAAAATGGCCCCGAAACAGAAACTGTGCAAAATGGCCGCTTTATAGCGGTTGGGTTCCCGGTTGCCTAACTGATACAGCCAGTCGAACCATTTGATGATCATCCCCACCACCACGGCACCGAGCGGGATAAACCATACGCCGCCCATCACCACCAGCGAACCGATCAGCGTCGGCGAGATAGCCAGTCCGGAATGGTTGTTCAGCACTTCCCAGGTAAAGTAGTTCGCGGTATTCAGTACGATGCCAGGCCGATCTGGCCACAGCCAGGTCGGGATAAACACATAGAAATCGCGCACAATGGGCGCCAGCCCCTGGAACTCGATTTTGTCGTAATTCTGCAGCAGCAGCGACAGGTTCTCCCACGGCGAGAAGGTGTCACGCGTCAGGTAGAGGAAGGTATAAAAAGCTTCATCGCCGCTGACGTTCAGCCCGTAACGCTTAAGCGCCAGCCAGAACATGCCGACAATCCCGAGCGCCCCTGCCGCTACCAGCATCCACAGCGAGATCCAGCCGCGAATGATGCCGATAAACAAAAAGATGGCGAAGGCGATAATGATATTGGCGCGCGTGCCGCCCACGATCATATAAGTCAGCAGCCCAAAGGCCACGGTGCTGACGAGGAAGAACAGCCACGCCCGCCCGTCCTGACGCAGGAAATAAACCACCAGCATCGCCGGAATAAAGAAGTAGAAGAAACGTTTGAGCGCCACGCCGGACACTTCGCTGGAGAAGATCTGGCTGTACGAATGCAGCCGGAACAGCAAAAAGCCGTTGTGCATAAAGAAAATACCGACGCTCACCAGCGCGATGCCCATCAGCATCACCCACGTCAAATGCGCCTCTACGCGGTTTATAGTAAACAGCGGACGGCGTTCGCGTTCCTGCCCCACCGGGCGCAAACGGGTTTTATAGGTCACATAATAGATGGCGTAGAAACAGGCCGCAGCGAGCAAGCTCTGCATCATAATACCCGGCGGCGCGACGCCCACATCGAAGCGGAAGACCAGCACGCTGGTAAGCGGGAAGCCGAAGAAGAAGGTCAGCAAAAACAGCAACGAGAAGAAAACGTTGAAGTTAAAACGTACGCGGCGGAATTCAAACCACGTCAGCGTGCCGATAAACAGCGAGGCCAGCAGCCAGATGACCAGTAACCCGCAGAACTCAAGCTGACTCATGCCATCTCTCCCGCCGCGATTCGCAGCGCCTGATGCCAGGGCGTCAGATAGTTGGGGCTGAAGAACGTAATCGCGTTTTTATCCACCGCCGCCAGCTGACGCTGCGCCTCACGGACGACCGCCTCGTTCAGCGTATCATTGGTAAACAGCACCGGAATGTGCTGCTCCACCATATCCTGCCAGAACGGGTTTTCCCGGTTGAGCACACAGGGCACACCCGCCTGGATCAGCAGACAGAGCGTGCCGATGCCTTGCTGACGGGCAAAAATAAAATAGCCCAGATCGCACTGGCGCAGTAAATCCAGGTACGCCGCAAATTCCATTTTCTCATTGAGAATACGCAAATGCTGCGGGCTGAACAGCCCTTCACCCGCCTGGCGGACCTGCGCGATATACGCGTCGTTATTTGCCGGATAGCCCATCGGCACGATGACGTTAACCGTATCGCCAAACTGCTGATGAATGGCCTTCAGGGCGGCGATATGTTCATTGCTGGGATCGCCGGAGTTGCCCACCAGCAGCGTCAGTTTGCCTTCGGTTCGGACGGGCGGGGCCATATTGTTGAGCGACGGATCCATGCGTGTCGGGAAGTAGAGCAGCTCGCCGCGTACCTGCGGATGACGACGGGCAAAAAATTGCAGATCGCCGCGCGTGGCAAAAATACAGCCGACACGCGACTGAGCCAGCCGGCGTAGCGGATAAAACAGGCGAAACTTGAGGCTCTGCGACACTTCATACAGATCGGCGCCCCAGGCATGCCAGTTGAACTGGTTCGGCTTGATTGCCCCGCGCAGCAGCGCCAGCCACAGGTCGGTATTGAACTGACCATGAAAGAAGAAACGCTGTTCGCGATCGGCTTTCGCCTGCGCCACAACCGCCTGCGCCAGTGATTTTTTATCGCCAAAGAAACGCAGCCGCAGTGCGGGAAAGGCTGTGCTGTAACCGTCATCCGGTCCGGCAACCATAAATTCGCGCGCGTGCTCGCCGGTCTGTGCCAGGTGATCGTTAAAAAACCGCAGCACGGTTTGATTATGGTGTGGGATATTCGATCCCAGTACATGAATGAGTGCAGTCATACCCTTTTACGCCAGAGTAAAAACACGCCACAACAGATGGCGAAATAAACAATATAGGTAGCCATGTAGGCCTGCGCTGCGCCTGCGGCCCCGTGGGTCGGGATCAGAAGGCGGGAAAAACCGGTGAGCAGGGCAAACTGGCTAATTTCCGCCAGAACATAAAACGTAAGCGAAGCGCGGGCGATCACCAGATAGCCGAAAACGTAAGCGCCCACTTTCAGTACATCGCCCACCAGCTGCCAGGCGAAGAGATCTCGCATGGCGATAAATTTATCAGAGAACAACAGCCAGATGGCGACGTCACGCAGCAACCAGACGGTAAAACTCGCCGCCGCCACCGCCGGTAGTACAAACTTCAGTGACTTGACGATCTCCCGCGTAATGTCCTGTTTCGTGGTCAGCCGCGAGAGCGTCGGCAGCAGGTATACGCTGAATGAGGCAGTAATGAACTGCAGATAGGCGTCAGAAATACTGCTGACCCCCTGCCAGATCCCCACTTCGTCCCAGCTGTAGTGCGCCGCGAGCATGTTTCGCATCATCACATAGGCTACAGGCAGGGTGACGGACGTGATGAGCGCCATCAGGGTAAATTTTGCCAGCTGTCCGGCGAACAGTTTATCCCACTGCGGCTTCAGATAACCCAGCGGAATAGTTTTACGCCGGATCAGCAGAATGGTCGCTGGCACGACCACCAGCGCCGGCACCAGCGCCAGCCCCAGTAACGCGCCCTGATAACCGCCGAGGCGGAAGCAGGCGTAATACGCCACCACGCCCACGATACTGCCGCAAATCAGCGCCAGCGCGTTTCCTGCCGCATCACGAAAGCCTTTCATCACCGCCAGCAGGAAGTTCGCCCAGGCGATACCCATCTGTACCAGCGCCACCAGTTGAACCAGCCCCTGGAAATGCGTATGACCAAAGAGTCCCTGACTGATGGGGGCCGCCGCCAGCAGGAAAACCAGCGCCAGCAGCGTCGAGAAGCCCAGCACCATCGCGGACGAGGTGCCGACCACGTTGCGCAGTTGCGCGGGATCGTCATGGTATTGCGCCACCAGCTTAGTGACGCCGTTAAAAATACCCGCCCCGGCGAGGACACCGAGCACGGTTACCAGTTGGCGAAAGTTACCCGCCTGGCCGACGCCCGACGGGCCAAAGGCCACGGCGAGCAGTTTAACCACCAGCAGTCCCGCGCCAATCTTGACCAGTGTGGACGCGGCGGTCCACACCGAAGCTTTAGCCAGCGACATCTCAGTTAAAATAGCTCAGCAGGGTGCTGATAACCGTACGTTGATTGACCGGTGCCAGATTGTAGAACAGCGGCAGGCGAAGCAAACGCTCACTTTCCTGCGTGGTATAGCGGTCTTCGCCGTGGAACTCACCAAACTGTTCGCCCGCCGGGCTGGAGTGCAGCGGAATGTAATGGAACACCGCGAGGATTTCCGCCTCTTTCAGGAAGGCGATCAGCTTGCTGCGGTCAGCTTCATCGCGCAGTTTGATGTAGAACATGTGCGCGTTGTGGCTGCAATCCGCCGGGATCTTTGGCAGTTCGATGCGACCGGCGCGTGCCAGCGGGGACAGCGCGTCGAAATAGGTCTGCCACAGCGACAGGCGCTGCTGGTTGATGCGATCCGCCGCTTCCAGCTGCGCCCACAGGTAAGCGGCCTGCAAATCCGCCATCAGATAGCTGGAGCCAATATCGCGCCAGGTGTACTTATCCACCTGCCCACGGAAGAACTGGCTGCGGTTGGTGCCTTTTTCGCGGATCACTTCGGCACGCTCAATCAGCGCACGATCGTTAATCAGCGTTGCGCCGCCTTCACCACCGGCGGTGTAGTTTTTGGTTTCGTGGAAGCTAAAACAGCCGATATGGCCGATAGTGCCCAACGCGCGGCCCTTATAGGTCGACATCACGCCCTGCGCGGCGTCTTCCACCACAAACAGGTTGTACTGCTTCGCCAGCGCCATGATGGTATCCATCTCGCAGGCCACGCCCGCGTAGTGGACCGGCACAATGACGCGCGTTTTTTCAGTGATCGCCGCTTCGATACGCGACTCATCAATGTTCATGGTATCCGGGCGAATATCGACAAAGACGATTTTCGCGCCGCGCAGCACAAAGGCATTGGCGGTGGAAACGAAGGTATAGCTCGGCATGATGACTTCATCGCCGGGCTGAATATCCAGCAGCAGCGCGGCCATTTCCAGCGACGCGGTGCAGGACGGCGTTAACAGCACCTTCGCGCTGCCAAAGCGTTGTTCCATCCATTGCTGACAGCGGCGGGTAAAGCCGCCATCACCACACAGTTTGCCGCTTCCCATGGCCGACTGCATGTATTCAAGTTCACTGCCTACTACGGGGGGGGCGTTAAAAGGGATCATCATGTCACCTGTATAACCAGTAGGCGGTGCTTTCCACATTCGCACCGCTTTGAATGTAACGTTTAAGCGCGGCGGTATTCCCCACCTGGGTCGCCACACGTAACGTTGTCAGTTTGCGCGTCTGCGCCCAGTATGATGCCGCCTGCATCAGTGCTTCACCCGCGCCGCGCCCGGCTAGCAGGCCAATACGCGCTTCGTGGTCATTCAACTGCCGCAGGGAGACAAAGGCCCGGATGTCGCCATCAGCGTCGCGGAAGACCAGGCACTGGTGATCAAACTCGCCTTTGACGGCGTTTTCAATCCACTGGGCGTAAAAACGTCCGCTGGCGTCCGGCGGATACCAGGGCGCGCGAAAACGGCTTTGCGCGAATGCCTGCGCCGCCAGCTCACGTAACCGCGGTATGTCGTCCATGCCGGCGATGTGCGCCTGCGGATCGGCAACCGGCGTGGTGAGGCTCAGCGCGAGATCCACTTCCCCTTCTACCAGCTGAAAGCCATGCTGTTGCAGCGCGTCCAGTTGGGCCGTATCGCTGGCAGGCACTTTAACCTGCACCCGCGACCAGGCGTCCAGCTCGGGCCCGGTAATTGCCGGGCCACTGGCGCTTAACCGCACAATGGCGCTGTTAAGGCCAAAGAACTGGTTTTCCCAGCCAAGGGGTTCCACCGTACCATACAGCGGGAGCGTTGGGGTTTTCACCGCCAGACGCCTTTGGTATCAACCACATACTGCTGCGCGATCTCGTTACCCGGGATGGCTTTAAACTGCTGATGATCCACCAGCATGACGAGCACATCGGCTTTTGCCAGCGCGTCGTCGAGGCTCACCAGCTCGCCGAGACCGGCGAGTTTTTTCGGCAGCGCATGAATATTCGGCTCTACCATCAGGGTATTACCGCTATGCCATTCGGCGATCTGCCGGGCAATTTCCATCGCCGGGCTTTCGCGTAAATCGTCGATGTTGGGCTTAAATGCCAGCCCAAAACAGGCGATGTTAAGTTCACTGGCGCGTTTGCCGCTCGCCGTCAGGCAGTCGGCAACCGTCGCTTTAACCTGATTCAGCACCCACTGCGGTTTGCTGTCGTTCACTTCACGGGCGGTGCGGATCAGCCGCGCCTGCTGCGGGTTTTGCGACACGATAAACCACGGGTCGACGGCGATACAGTGCCCACCTACGCCCGGTCCCGGCTGCAAAATATTAACGCGCGGGTGGCGATTGGCGAGGCGGATCAGCTCCCAGACGTTAATGCCCTGGTCGGCGCAAATCAGCGACAGCTCGTTGGCGAACGCAATGTTCACATCACGGAAGCTGTTTTCGGTGAGTTTGCACATTTCAGCGGTGCGGGCATTGGTGACCACACACTCACCTTCAAGGAAAATGTTGTACAGCTCGCTGGCACGCGCGGAACAAACCGGCGTCATGCCGCCGATCACACGGTCATTTTTAATCAGTTCAACCATCACCTGACCGGGCAGCACGCGCTCCGGACAGTAGGCGATATTAATATCCGCCTGCTCACCCGCCTGCTGCGGGAAGCTCAGATCCGGACGCATTTCTGCCAGCCACTGAGCCATCTGCTCGGTCGCGCCCACCGGCGAGGTGGATTCGAGGATCACCAGCGCGCCTTTATTGAGCACCGGGGCAATGGATCTGGCAGCGGCTTCTACATAGGCCATATCCGGATCGTGATCGCCCTTAAACGGCGTCGGCACGGCAATCAGGTAGGCATCGGCTGCCACCGGTGTGGTGCTGGCGCGCAAATAGCCGCCCTCCACCGCTGCTTTAACGACGCGGTCAAGCTCAGGTTCAACAATATGAATTTGCCCGCGGTTGATGGTGTCCACCGCGTGCTGGTTGATATCAATACCCACTACCTGCTTTTGACGGGACGCAAACGCCGCCGCGGTTGGCAGTCCGATGTAGCCAAGGCCAATGACAGAAATGGTTGAAAAGCTCATAGCGTTACCCGATTGTTTTTAAGTGCGTGCAAAATTCGACCGCAGGCCTCACCGTCTCCATACGGATTGTGCGCGTGGCTCATCGCCTGCCACGCATCAAAATTGGTCAGCAGGTACGTGACTTCATCCACGATACGCTGTCTGTCGGTGCCGATCAGCCTGACCGTACCGGCCTCCACGGCTTCCGGGCGCTCGGTGGTATCACGCATCACCAGCACCGGCTTACCTAATGAAGGTGCCTCTTCCTGAATACCGCCGGAGTCCGTGAGGATCAGCCAGGAGTGATTCATCAGCCAGAGGAACGGCAGGTAGTCCTGCGGCTCGATCAGAATGACGTTATCCACATGCCCCAGAATGCGGTTTACCGGCTCGCTGACGTTAGGATTGAGGTGAACCGGATAGACGATCTGCACGTCATTATGGGCGGCGGCAATGTCCGCCAGTGCGTGGCAGATCTGCTCAAACCCGCGACCAAAGCTTTCGCGGCGATGGCCGGTCACGAGGATCAGTTTTTTAGATTTATCGATAAACGGATAGCGCCCGGCCAGCTCTTTTTGCAGCTCGTCATTGTTCAGCACGGTGTCGCGCACCCAGAACAGCGCATCAATGACCGTATTGCCGGTGACGAAAATTTTCTTATCGGCAACGTTCTCCCGCAGCAGGTTATGCCGGGAGTTCTCGGTGGGCGCAAAGTGGTACATCGCCAGATGGCCGGTCAGCGTGCGGTTGGCTTCCTCCGGCCACGGCGAAGAGAGATCGCCAGTACGCAGGCCAGCTTCTACATGGCCTACCGGAATGCGCTGATAAAACGCGGCCAGGCTGGCGGCAATCGTCGTGGTGGTATCGCCATGCACCAGCACGACATCGGGTCTGAAAGATTCGAGGATAGGCTTCAGCCCTTCCAGGATGCGGCAGGTAATTTCTGTCAGCCCCTGACCCGGCTGCATGATATTAAGGTCGTAGTCCGGAACGATCGAAAAGAGATGTAACACCTGATCGAGCATCTCACGATGCTGCGCGGTGACGCACACTTTCGCCTCGAAATAAGGATCCTTTGCCAGTGCATGAACCAGAGGCGCCATTTTAATGGCCTCTGGTCGTGTGCCAAATACGGTAAGTACTTTCACAACGATTCTCTTCGATTAGATGATGAAGGCACGGCGGCCTTCATCTCAGACGGCATTTAGTATGAGCGACGGCGCGTTAACGCCACTCCTGCTCCGACTAACGCCCCCACAATTCCCCACATGATCATCAGGAAAGCACGACGCGGACTGTCGCGTTTTACCGGTTCTTCCGGTGTGCGCAAATAACGATAAGTCTGAAAACGGGGATCCAGTGTGGGGCCAACGTTGAGCGTATTCAGCATGGCACGGTTCTGATCATAGTCCAGGTCAAATTCCGGACCGACGGAACGCAGGTTTTCGAGGCGTGCCTGCAGCATCGGACGACCCAGCAGGAACATCTCTGAATCAGGAAGTTCGTCAGCAGGCACCTCGGTTTCACTACGGGAAATATTGTGTTGTTCAGCCACTTTCAGCGCCTGCTCCACACTGTGGACGCGGCGGTTGAAAATCGCGCGTGCCACTTCTTCCTGGCGTTTTACCTGTGCCTTCATCTGGATGGTACGCGCCGCCCATGCGCCTTTCAGCTCATCATTTAGATGGCTGGCGGCACGCTGGCTGGCAAAGGCCACATACTGACGCAGCAGATTATTGGCGTCCGGCGCAGTCTCCGCCGTCAGCTTGACGTTGTCATTCACACTGCGCATGGCATCGCCTGGGGTGTACTGAATGTAGTTGATCAGATCATCAAGCAACGCCGCATCGGCTTTACTGTTGCCCACCATGCGTTGCTTGTAATAATCGGTCTGTAACCAGAAATCCCGGCGGGTGTCCCAGGACGCCAGCTGCATGATAAATTCTTTATAAGCATCATCCATTACCGAAGGCTGATCGGCTGGCGCCAGGCTGGCTTTGGCATCCAGGTTACGCAGGAACTGCTGCTGCGAGTAATAGCCGCCCAGCATGTTCACGGTAGGCCGATCGGTCATTGCCGTGGCGCTCCATTCCTGACGCGCAAAAAAGGTATAGGGCAATACAAGCAAGGCGAAAATCAGCGCCATACCTACAATCCAGAATCTCCCTGCCCACAACGTACGAAACAAACCACGGATATCCAGTTCATTCTCCGTACCTACTGATTGTGCTCCCGGTAATGGTTGAGTCATCGCTATCCCAGAATTACTTGGTTAATGGTGGATTATGTCTGCTTTTACGACGGATCCGGCGTTTCACACGTTTAATGAAACGCGCGACTTTCCATGCCCGTTTGATACAGTAGCCATACATGAAAAATGCTAGCAAGAACAATGCCAACATGACCCATTCTGGCACAATATGAACATATTCCATCAAAACGCCAATTGCGGCCAGTAGGGCAGCTGCCAGCGTGATAAGGACAAATGCCTGACGGGAGGTAAAGCCGGCACGCATAATAAGATGGTGGATGTGCTGACGATCGGGTGAGAACGGGCTCATGCCCTTACGCAGACGACGATACATAATCGCCACCATGTCCATCAGCGGAATGGCGATGATCCACAGCGCCGTCACAGGGCTTATCGGATGGCGTTGTCCTTGGGTGGTTTCCAGCAGGATCCAGATCACGGTAAAGCCAATCAGCGTACTGCCCGCATCGCCCATAAACACTTTATAGCGGCGACCCAGTACCCCGAGGTTCAGCAGAATATAAGGCAGGATGGCGGCGATCATGGCAAAACACCACATCGCGAGGCTGGTCTGGCCGTCGAACCACAAGATGATACCAATTGCCCCGAAAGAGACGCAGGACAGTCCCCCCAGCAGGCCATCAATGCCATCAACCATATTAAAGGCATTGATAGCGGCCCAGACGGCAAACAGCGTCAGGAAGAAGCCGAACGGCCCAAGTACCAGTTCCCATGAGCCAAAAATATGCCCGAGGCTGAGAAGATAAAGCTTGCCGACGGCCATCATGACGATCGCAATCAACGCCTGAATAGTGGCGCGGATTTTTACGCTAATATCAAAGCGATCGTCCAGGGCACCGACGAAGACAAGCACGCCCGCACAGCCAAGATAAAGCGCCGCGTGGGGAATGTAGTAATCGGCGATGTAAAACGTAAAGCAAATCCCGGCGTAAACAGAGATACCGCCCACCAGTGGGATCAGCCCCTGGTGTCGTTTACGGAAGTTAGGCTTGTCCACCAGACCGATTTTCTTCGCAACTTTCCTCGCGAAAAAAAGAAAGATAAAAGTGAGTAAAAAAATACTGAATAACTCAGTAACCGCAGTGAGTAAATTCACAATGCATGCTCTCAGCGAATGTTGATCCTGGAAGTATAACGACGATGACCTTGCTCAAGAAGCAATAAAGCGGGTCATACACAGGGTCTGTTGTATGTTTTTCAATCAATTAGGCCATTCTTATAGTGAATGTTCCGTAATATCGCGCACTGCCCGAAGCGCCTTATGGCTCCGTGGTTATAGCGTATATTCCGCAAAAGAAAAACGCCACGTAAAACGTGGCGTTTCGGGGCTTTATTTGGATTACGCGCGCGCCATCAAGTCAGGAACTGCACGTTTTTCCCGCATCTTCACATCAGCCTGTCGATGCAAACCGCCGTCAAATCATTCACCAGAACCAGCAAAAATTGATAAGACTTACGAACGTTTCATCATGTCGAAGAATTCGTCGTTGGTTTTGGTCATCGCCAGCTTGTTGATGAGGAACTCCATTGCGTCGATTTCGCCCATTGGGTGAATGATCTTACGCAAAATCCACATTTTCTGCAGTTCTTCCTGCGTGGTGAGCAGCTCTTCTTTACGCGTACCTGAACGGTTGTAATCGATCGCCGGGAACACACGTTTCTCAGCGATTTTACGCGCCAGATGCAGTTCCATGTTGCCGGTACCTTTAAATTCTTCGTAGATAACTTCATCCATTTTAGAACCGGTATCGACCAGCGCGGTCGCGATGATGGTCAGGCTGCCGCCCTCTTCCACGTTACGTGCCGCACCGAAGAAACGCTTCGGACGATGCAGGGCGTTGGCATCCACACCACCGGTCAACACTTTACCGGAGGCCGGTACCACGGTGTTGTAGGCGCGAGCCAGACGGGTGATGGAGTCGAGCAGAATGATAACGTCTTTCTTATGCTCAACCAGACGCTTCGCCTTCTCGATAACCATTTCGGCTACCTGAACGTGGCGGGAAGCAGGTTCGTCAAAGGTGGACGCGACCACTTCGCCTTTCACCAGACGCTGCATCTCGGTCACTTCTTCCGGACGTTCGTCGATGAGCAGTACCATCAGCACGCAATCCGGGTGATTGTAAGCGATGCTCTGTGCAATGTTCTGCAGCAGCATGGTTTTACCGGCTTTCGGCGGTGCCACAATCAGACCACGCTGACCACGACCAATCGGAGAGGCCAGATCGAGAACGCGAGCGGTTAAGTCTTCTGTTGAGCCATTACCACGTTCCATACGCAGACGAGAGTTTGCGTGCAGCGGGGTCAGGTTCTCAAACAGGATTTTGTTACGCGCGTTTTCTGGTTTGTCGTAGTTAACTTCATTGACTTTCAACAGCGCAAAGTAACGTTCACCCTCTTTGGGCGGGCGAATCTTACCAGAGATGGTATCACCAGTGCGGAGGTTGAAACGTCGGATTTGGCTAGGGGAAACGTAGATGTCATCAGGACCGGCGAGGTAGGAGCTGTCTGCGGAGCGGAGGAAACCAAATCCATCCTGCAGAATCTCCAGCACACCGTCGCCAAATATATCTTCGCCACTTTTAGCGTGCTGCTTCAGGATGGCAAAAATGATGTCCTGCTTGCGCATACGGGCCTGGTTCTCAAGCCCCATATTTTCGCCGAGAGTAATCAGCTCAGAAACCGGCGTATTCTTTAATTCGGTAAGATTCATAGTGGTGTGGGTTCTTAAACTCGGGGTAAATCTCGAACTTAATTTGTGAATGGTATGGCAGGGTCATCCATGCCTGTTTTAGCGGCCATCAACTCATGTCTGTTCGCTGCCTGCTTACGGGAAGAACACAGAACTGAAACGACAAGACGGATTGAGTGACAAGCCCGGAATCTATCTACTTCTCTCGCGGCGATGGTGCTCAGCGGGAAGTATCGGGTACAAACTACAAAGGTATGTTTAAAACGAAGTCAAAACAAACTTAGCACGACTGAAGCCGGGCGTCCAGCGATCCCAAAAAATTAGGAACGCGGCACGCCAGGCTGGGTTTACGCTGGATTATGCCAGGTTGGCGTCCAGGAACTCTTTCAGTTGACCCTTAGACAGCGCACCCACTTTGGTGGCCGCTACTTCGCCGTTTTTGAACAGCAGCAGGGTCGGAATACCGCGGATACCATACTTCGGCGCAGTGCCCGGGTTCTGGTCGATATTCAGTTTGGCAATGGTCAGTTTGCCTTGATACTCGTCAGCGATTTCATCCAGAATCGGAGCGATCATTTTGCACGGACCGCACCACTCTGCCCAGAAATCGACGAGGGTCAGCCCTTCAGCTTTAAGTACATCCGTGTCAAAACTGTCGTCAGTCAGGTGAATAATTTTATCGCTCATATTTAACTCCACAGGAATAAGCCTGGCGTGCTGATGTAGCATGAAACTACAACGTATTGATGCCACATTAACCAACTAAAGGTTGACTTTATTTCACCGGATACGCTTTCGTAAAGCAATAGTAAGCTGATATTCTACCACACTATGAGCAAAACACATTTAACAGAACAGAAGTTTACCGACTTCGCCCTGCACCCTAAGGTGATCGAAGCCCTTGAAAACAAAGGCTTTCATAATTGCACACACATCCAGGCGCTGGCGCTCCCGCTAACGCTGGCTGGCCGTGATGTAGCAGGACAGGCGCAAACCGGTACCGGGAAAACGATGGCGTTTCTGACGTCAACGTTTCATTATCTTCTCTCTCACCCGGCGATCGAAGACCGCAAGGTGAACCAACCGCGCGCGCTGATCATGGCGCCAACCCGTGAGCTGGCGGTGCAAATTCATGCTGATGCTGAACCCCTGGCACAGACGACCGGCCTGAAATTAGGTCTCGCCTACGGCGGCGATGGCTATGACAAACAACTTAAAGTCCTGGAAAGCGGCGTCGACATACTGATCGGCACCACCGGGCGTCTGATCGATTACGCAAAACAGAACCACATCAACCTTGGCGCGATTCAGGTTGTGGTGCTGGATGAAGCCGATCGTATGTATGACCTGGGCTTTATCAAAGACATTCGCTGGCTGTTCCGTCGTATGCCTGCGGTGACAGAACGTCTGAACATGCTGTTCTCCGCGACGCTGTCTTACCGCGTGCGTGAACTGGCCTTTGAGCAGATGAACAACGCTGAATATGTCGAAGTCGAACCGGAACAGAAAACTGGTCACCGTATTCAGGAAGAGTTGTTCTACCCGTCTAATGAAGAAAAAATGCGTCTGTTGCAGACGTTGATCGAAGAAGAGTGGCCGGATCGTGCCATCATTTTCGCCAACACCAAGCACCGTTGTGAAGATATCTGGGGCCATTTAGCCGCTGATGGACACCGTGTAGGTCTGCTGACGGGCGATGTCGCGCAGAAAAAACGCCTGCGTATTCTGGAAGATTTCACCCGTGGTGACCTGGATATCCTGGTGGCAACCGACGTGGCAGCTCGTGGCCTGCACATTCCGGCCGTTACGCACGTCTTTAACTACGATCTGCCGGACGACTGTGAAGACTACGTGCATCGTATTGGCCGTACCGGTCGTGCGGGCGCAAGCGGTCATTCCATTAGCCTTGCCTGTGAAGAGTATGCGCTGAACCTGCCGGCGATTGAAACCTATACCGGCCACTCGATTCCGGTGAGCAAATACAATCCGGACGCGCTACTGAAAGATCTGCCGAAGCCGCTGCGCCTTACCCGCGCGCGCCCAGGCAATAATCAGCGCCGCCCTGGCGCACCACGTAACAGACGCCGCCCGGGTTAAAAAAGATGCTTAAGTCCACCTCGTTATATGCAGCAATAGATTTAGGCTCTAACAGCTTTCATATGTTGGTTGTACGCGAGGTGGCGGGAAGCATACAAACCCTGAGCCGCATCAAACGCAAAGTCCGTCTGGCGGCGGGATTGAGCAGCGATCTTGTGCTCTCACCCGAAGCCATGGAGCGAGGCTGGCAATGCCTGCGCCTTTTCGCAGAGCGTTTGCAGGACATCCCGCAGGTGCAAATCCAGGTGGTCGCCACCGCGACGCTGCGCCTGGCCGTCAACGCCCACGTCTTTATCACGAAAGCGCAGGACATCCTCGGCTGCCCGGTGCAAATCATCAGCGGTGAGGAAGAGGCGCGCCTGATTTATCAGGGCGTGGCGCATACCACCGGTGGCGACGATCGTCGTCTGGTGGTGGATATTGGCGGGGCCAGTACCGAACTGGTCACCGGCACCGGCGCGCAAACCACTTCCCTGTTCAGCCTGTCGATGGGCTGCGTCACCTGGCTTGAGCGCTATTTTACCGATCGCAATCTGGCAAAAGAACACTTCGACGAGGCCGAACGCGCCGCGCGCGAAGTGATCCGTCCGGTAGCCGGTGAACTGCGCACGCACGGCTGGAAAGTCTGCGTCGGCGCGTCCGGCACAGTACAGGCGCTGCAGGAAATCATGATGGCGCAGGGCATGGACGAACGCATCACGCTGGCCAAACTCCAGCAACTTAAGCAGCGCGCCATTCAGTGTGGCCGCCTTGAGGAGCTGGAAATCGAAGGCCTCACGCTTGAGCGAGCGCTGGTTTTCCCGAGCGGGCTGGCGATCCTCATCGCCATCTTCACCGAACTCGACATCCAGTGCATGACCCTTGCGGGCGGGGCGCTGCGAGAAGGTCTGGTCTACGGCATGCTACATCTGTCGGTGGATCAGGATATTCGTAGCCGCACGCTGCGTAACATTCAGCGCCGTTTCATGGTTGATACCGAACAGGCATTGCGCGTCGCTCAACTGGCTACCCGTTTTGCCGAGCAGGTGGAAGGCGTCTGGGATCTGCAGCCGCTGTCGCGCGATCTGCTGGTCAGCGCCTGTCAGCTGCACGAAATCGGCCTTAGCGTCGATTTCAAATCTGCGCCGCAACACGCTGCTTATCTGGTGCGTAACCTTGATTTGCCCGGCTTCACGCCTGCGCAGAAAAAGCTGCTGGCCACGCTGTTGCTCAACCAGACCAGCACGGTCGATCTCTCGTCGCTGCATCAGCAAAATGCCGTGCCGCCGCGCGTGGCCGAACACCTGTGCCGACTGCTGCGTCTGGCGATTATTTTCGCCAGCCGTCGTCGGGACGATTTGCTGCCCGCCATCACGCTGACGGCGGTGGAAGAAAACCTGACGCTGGCATTGCCGGATGACTGGCTGACCAGCCACCCGCTGGGCGCTGAGCTTATCGACCAGGAGTGTCAGTGGCAGAGCTACGTCCACTGGCCGTTAACCGTCCAGTAACGCGCTTTTATTACCGCCCTCTGACGAGGGCATAAAACGCCACGTTATACCGTATTCTCAGCATTTTACTCCATTGCTCCTGCCTTTCCCCGATTTGCACCGCGCCTGCGCTGGCGTTAAGGTGGGGCAAATTCAAAAACAGACCGACAGAACACCTGCTATGACATTTTCACTTTTCGGCGACAAATTTACCCGCCATTCAGGCATCACCCGCCTGATGGAGGATCTCAACGACGGCCTGCGCACCCCCGGTGCTATCATGCTCGGCGGCGGCAACCCGGCGCAAATCCCGGAAATGACCGAATATTTTCACCAGCTGCTTGCCGACATGCTCGATTCCGGTAAAGCCACTGATGCGCTGTGCAATTATGACGGCCCGCAGGGTAAGTCAGAGCTGCTGGTGTGTCTTGCGCAGATGTTGCGTGAAACCCAGGGCTGGGACATTGAACCGCAGAATATTGCACTGACAAACGGCAGCCAGAGCGCGTTTTTCTACTTGTTCAATCTGTTCGCGGGTCGCCGTGCCGATGGAAGCACCAGGAAAGTGCTGTTCCCGCTGGCACCGGAATACATCGGCTATGCCGATTCCGGCCTCGAAGAGGATCTGTTTGTCTCGGCGCGCCCCAACATTGAACTGCTGCCGGAAGGCCAGTTTAAGTATCACGTCGATTTTGAACACCTGCATATCGGGGAAGAAACCGGCATGATTTGCGTGTCGCGCCCGACCAACCCGACCGGTAACGTCATCACCGATGAAGAGCTGATGAAGCTGGACACGCTGGCGAATCAGCACGGCATTCCGCTGGTCATTGATAACGCTTACGGCGTGCCCTTCCCCGGCATCATCTTCAGCGACGCCCGCCCGCTGTGGAATCCGAATACTGTGCTGTGCATGAGCCTCTCCAAGCTCGGCCTGCCCGGCAGCCGTTGCGGGATCATTATTGCGGATGAAAAAATCATCGCGGCGATCCGCAATATGAACGGCATTATCAGCCTTGCCCCTGGCGGTATCGGCCCGGCGATGATGTGCGAGATGATCAAGCGTAACGATCTGCTGCGCCTGTCAGAAACGGTGATCAAACCTTTCTACCAGCAGCGCGTACAGGAAACGGTCGCCACCATCCGCCGCTATCTGTCGGAAGAGCGCTGCCTGATCCACAAGCCGGAAGGGGCGATTTTCCTCTGGCTGTGGTTTAAGGATCTGCCGATCACCACCGAACTGCTGTACCAGCGTCTGAAAAAACGCGGCGTACTGATGGTCCCGGGCGACTACTTCTTCCCGGGCCTCGACAAACCCTGGCCGCACACCCACCAGTGTATGCGCATGAACTATGTTCCTGATCCGGACAAAATCGAGGCAGGCATTAAAGTGCTTGCCGAAGAGATTGAATTCGCCTGGCAGGAAAGTCAGGTTTAAAAAGAATATATCCGGGCTTGTGTGATCTGGCCCGGATCCTTTTTATTTTCGCAGCAACCTTCCTTAATAAAATAATGTTTTTGATGCGATATATCGCCTTAAATAATTAGCATACGTAGCTAATAATAGAAATATGTTAATTAGCGCTACACATCCCGCCCGCATTTCAGCACCGCTTACGCTTTGCCTTTTAAAATAACTCATTGAAAATAAATATTTTTTTAAAACTCACTACATCGAAAACCAGGAATAATCATAATTTAATAAATTTATAGAAAAATAAGCACAGCAAAAGTGGTAGCCGTTAAAAATGCTCTTACACTCATTAATACGCCGTCCGGCGTTTTATTTAGTGGAGTATTATCATGGCTACTAATAACGTTAGCCACCTGAGCGTCATTACGGTGGCCGTACTTCTTGCATTCTCATTATCTGCCTGCAGCGGCGGTGGTTCTCATTCCACGGCGAAAAAAACGCCGACCACAGGGACGAGCACGGGAGCGGGTACTAACGATGGGACGTCGACGGCGAACAACGGATCGGGCGGCAGCGGCACAGGCTCTGATGGTAGCGGTGGCACAGGTAGCGGCGGCACCGGCGGTTCAGATAGCTCCGGTACAGGCGCAGGCGGATCGGGGTCTGGCGGCAGCGGTTCCGGTAGTGGCAATGGTGGCGGAACGGGCGGTGGCGGTACCGATGACGGTTCAGGCGGCACGGATACCGCCGCAAACGGCGCGGTCAGCACTATTCTCAGCGATACCGGCGAAACCGTCTCTGGCGTCGGTACCACTCTGGATAACCTCGGGAGCAGGCTGCCGACCAGCAATCCGGTCACCTCAACCGTCGCGACAACCGTCAGCGGCGTTGGCAGCGCCATTGAAACGACCGGTAGCGGCATTACCAGCGGCATCGGCGATCGTTCGAACCTCAACGGCGTGGGCACCACCCTGAGCGGTGTCACCACCACCGTGACCTCGCTGGGCGGTACTGTTTCTGATGTCGGCACCAACCTTGCCAGCACCACCTCATCATCGTCATTACGCAGCCTCACAGGCCCAACCGGTGCCATCGTTAACAGCACCGGGCAGGTCGTCAGCGGCACGGGGACTGCGCTGACTAACGTGGTGCAAAGTGACGGCGTGTCCCGCCTGACTACCGGCACCACCACGCTGGTTAACAACACCACCGCAGGCGTAGAGCGTGTAACTCAGGGCGTGGGTGGCGCAACGGGTCTTGGTACACCGGTCAGCAATCTGTTAACCCACGTTGGTAATGGCGTCAGCGGTGTGGGTAACCATGTGACCAGCAGTAATGCAGGCCTGAGCGGCGTCGGCCAGGTGGTCAGCAACCTTGGTCAGACGGTTGCGGATGTGGGCGGCGTGGTTAAACCGGCCACCGTCACTGCGCCTCCTGCCACCTCCACCGGCGGGATCGCCGTGGATGCCACGGCAAATGCCAGTAACAGCGGCCTGGTCGCTAACGTCGGCACCACGGTTAATAACCTGACCGCCGGACTGACCGCAACCGTAGAAAATAACAACACCAGTGGAACCACCGCCTCAGGTCCGCTTAGCGGCGTGACCGGTATCGTTGGCGGACTATTAAAACCGAAACAATAACACGCTGTACCGTGCCCCCGTCCGGGGGCACGTTTTCCTGTGATAAGGGATGACATCATGAGACTACATCTCTGCTATGCGCTCATGTGTAGCGCGGTGCTTGGCATCGCCCGGGCGGATACCCTCCCCGCCATTATCGACCCGGCTAACCCCTCAAAAGCCCTCCCCGGCGAGCAGGATCCTGGGGCGGTTAAACGCAGCGTACCAACCGTCTCTTTACCCAAATCCGGCACACAGCTCACCCCGGAAACGCCTGTACTGGTCAGGCATATCCAGTTTATCGGCGGTAAGCTTTACCCGCTGAAAAGCCTGCTCGCACCCTTTCGTCCTTATGCAGGCAAAACCGTGCCGCTGAAGGAAATCATCCGGCTGGTGAATGACATTACTGCCCGCTATCGGGCCGATGGCTACCCGCTCTCTTACGCCTGGCTGCCGGATAATAATTTCCACAACGGCAAGATTAATATCGTGCTGGTGGAAGGCTACGTGGCGCACAGCGCTATTCAGAGCAATAACGCCCGCATCGCCGCACGTTTAAAACGGCTGGCAGAAAAAATGATGACCGAAAAGCCATTGCGCCAGGACACCTTTGACCGCTACAGCCAGTTGATGACCCGCACGCCGGGCACCAAAGTGGATGTGAACGCGCAACTGCCAAAGAATATTTATGGCGCCGCAGTGATGCAAGTGGACGCCAGCCAGCCACGTATCTGGGATCTCTCCTCCACCCTGGACGTACGCCGGGGGGAAAATCTGGCGCTGGTTAACGGCACGCTGAGCAACCTCACCGCCTATGGTGATCAGCTCGGCGTGGCCACCTTTGTGCCGCTGGATGGTGAGACCCGCAAGACCTATGTCGGGCTTAATTATCAGCAGTTTCTCACTGACGAAGGGCTGAGCATGCAGCTGCGGGGCAGCTTTTATCGCGACGATCCCAAGGATTTTACGCCGTTGCTGAACCTTCCCGGCTTCACGGTGGATGCTCGTCAGCAATCGACGCAGTACAACGGCGGCGTCAGTTTTGGTTATCCATTGCTGCTCACCCGGCAGAAGCAAATCAGCCTCTCCGGCGGCCTCGACTACACCAACAAACGTAACGATATCGACCTGCGGGCGCGCGGCTTCGGGCAGACAATCCCGCTGCCATCGCAAAGCCAGCACACCCGCTATCCGGCGCTGGATCTGGGCATCACCGGCTACCGGGAGTTCACCACAGCCAGCATCAACGCCCGGCTGAACCTGCGTCAGGGGCTGGATACTTTCGATGCCGATGTCTCTCCGGTGGCCGGTACCGATCTCAGCTTCACCCGCTGGAAAGGCAACGTGGATGCAGGCTGGATGATGGCGGAAAAATGGCGGTTAAGTTCATCCGTGGAGGGCGTCTGGTCTGACGCCACGCTGCCGGACCCGGAACGCGTCCAGTTTGGCGCGCAGCGCTTCGGCCGCGGCTATCAGGATGGCGAAGCCAGCGGGGATTACGGCTACGGCGGGCAACTGGAGCTACGCTATCTGCACAATCGCAAAGAAAGCACCTGGCTTGCGACGGTGCAGCCTTACGTGCTGGCCGACACCGCGCGTACCTGGTATAACGCGCCCGGCTTTCGCCAGCAGCGCCTAAGCTCGGTGGCGGCGGGCGTAATGGTGGGCGATAACAAACACTATACGCTGGCGGTAGAAGCCGCCCGTCCGACAGGCGATCTGCCCACCGACTCCCGCCAGCGCGACTGGCGCTATAACCTCGCAGTGACGTGGAATTTTAATAACTTACGCTGAGCCAGTGTCGTTGACGTTGACTTCCGGCACGGAGAAACCCAGTTCACTGGAGATCGCCTGCGCGGTCTCTCGCAGCGGTTTAAGCAGATTCTTTTCCCCGATCTGCTTAAGCCGCGAAGTAGAAAGCGAAATGGAAATCGCATAAGGCACACGGCGATGGATATCGAACACCGGCACCGCAATACACGACACGCCCAGTTCATTCTCCTCACGATCCATCGCCATACTGCTGTCGCGGATCTGCGCCAGTTCCTCATACATCGCCGGTAGCGCAGTGATGGTATTACGTGTCAGCGGCTGGATCTGATCCTGATGGCTCTCCCAGTACGCTTTCACATACTCCGGCTGACCAAACGCCATATAAATTTTGCCCATCGCTGAGCAATAGAGCGGCATATGTTGGCCAATATAGGCGCGCGTACGCAGCATGCCGGTGGTCGGCTCCAGCTTGTAGATCAGGATCGTGTGATCGTCTTCACGGCTGGAAAAATTGATGGTTTCGCCGGTGGCGATATTGAGCGCTTCCAGGTGCGGGGCCGCGACATGAATGATATTCAGCGAACTTAACGCCTTCTGGCCCACGGCAATAAATTTGGTTGTTAGCCGGTAGCTCCCGGCCGCAGGCGCGGGGGTGACGTAGCCACAGGATTGCAGGCCCTGCAGCAAACGATGCACGGTGCTTTTATTCAGCCCGGCCAGCTCAGACAGGTGTGCCAGCGGGCAGCCGTTCGGATAATTGCTGAGAATTTCAATCAACATCAGACCGCGAAACAAACTCTGGCTCCCGGCGGGCCGCTCTTTTTCCTGTGCCACGTCTGTCACGTCAGCCTCTTTGCGTTTCATCGCTTCCACTCCCGTTTTTATCGCGTCCTGATGGTAGCGCAAAGTGTGTTTCAGTTCACGATCTGGACAGAAATATTGTAATCCACTGATTTAAAAGAAAATCACAATTCTCTATGGCGATTGCTTTGTTAAAAAGTGATCGCTATATTTGAAATCAGATTTCGCATAGTGAAATTTAGTGATAAAAAAGCGATCAGCCTGATAGCCAAAAAACAGGAGTCATACGGGATGAAAGTGAGCTTTGCAGAGTTAAAAGAGGCGTTCAGCCGGGTGCTACTGGCGCGCGGAATTGCTGCCGATACCGCAGAAGCCTGCGCAGAGATGTTCGCGCGCACCACCGAAGCCGGCGTCTCTTCGCACGGCGTCAACCGCTTCCCGCGGTTCATTCAGCAACTGGATAACGGCGATATTATTCCTGACGCCCTCCCGAAGCGGGTTGTCAGTCTTGGTGCTATTGAACAGTGGGATGCGCAGCGTTCTATCGGCAACCTTACTGCTAAAAAAATGATGGATCGTGCCACCGAGCTGGCCGCCGATCACGGCATTGGACTTGTGGCGGTGCGGAACGCCAACCACTGGATGCGCGGCGGCAGCTACGGCTGGCAGGCGGCAGAGAAAGGCTACATCGGCATCTGCTGGACCAACTCGATTGCCGTCATGCCGCCGTGGGGGGCGAAAACATGCCGCATCGGCACCAACCCGCTGATCGTCGCCATCCCGTCCAGCCCGATCACCATGGTGGACATGTCGATGTCGATGTTCTCTTACGGCATGCTGGAAGTGAACCGTCTGGCAGGGCGCCAGTTGCCGGTGGATGGCGGCTTTGACGATGCCGGAAACCTGACCCGCGATCCGGCACCCATTGAGAAAAACCGCCGCATTCTGCCGATGGGCTACTGGAAAGGCTCGGGCTTATCCATTGTGCTGGACATGATCGCCACCCTGCTGTCAGACGGCGCATCAGTGGCTGAAGTTACCGAGGACAATAGCGATGAGTACGGCATCTCGCAGATCTTCATCGCCATTGAAGTCGACCGTCTGATCGACGGCGCATCGAAAGACGCCAAGCTGCAACGCATTATGGATTTCATCACCAGCGCCGAACGCGCGGACGAAAACGTCGCGATCCGCCTGCCGGGGCACGAATTCACGCGTCTGACAGAAGAAAACCGTCGCCACGGCATTACCGTGGATGACAGCGTGTGGGAAAAAATTCAGGCGCTGTAAGGAGGCTGATTATGCTTTTCGGTCATATTGCTCAACCTAATCCCTGCCGCCTACCGGCAGCGATAGAAACCGCCCTCGAATTTCTGCGTACCACCGATTTTCGCGGCCTGCCGCCGGGCGTGGTGGAAATCGACGGCAAGAACATTTATGCGCAGATTATCGATCTGACCACCCGCCCTGAAGAGGAGATCCGCCCGGAAGTACACCGCCAGTATCTGGATATTCAGTTTCTGGCCTGGGGAGAAGAAAAAATAGGTCTGGCGATCGACACCGGAAATAATGTGATTAGCGAATCCTTATTAACCGAGCGCGATATTATTTTTTATCATGACAGCCAAAACGAATTCTTTTTTGACATGGTGCCGGGCAGCTACGCAATATTTTTCCCGCAGGACGTACATCGTCCCGGTTGCAATAAATTACGGAGCACCCCTATTCGTAAAATTGTCGTAAAAGTAGCGCTCAGCGCGCTGAATTAATTCCGCCTGACAGGCAGGAGCCATAAATGAAAAACCCTGACGCCGGTTATATTATCGGCGCGTATCCCTGCGCGCCGTCGTTTCACCAGAAAAATGAATATGAGGAAAGTCTGTTCTGGCGACAGCTTGCCGATACGCCGCACATTCGCGGCATTGAACAGCCATGCCTGGAAAATTTACACCCGTATGGCGACGACTGGTTACTGACGCATACGCCCGCCGACTGGCAGATTGTGGTGACGGCGGTAATGGAAACCATGCGTCGCCGCGCCGGTAATGGCGGTTTTGGCCTCGCCTCCACCGACGAAGAACAGCGCCGGGCGTGTGTGGCTTATTACCGGCATCTGCAAACCAAAATCAACCGCATCAACGATGCGCATGATCACAAGATCATCGCCCTTGAACTGCAGGCCGCACCGCAGGCGGGCAATGCCAGCGTTGCCGACGCCCGTGACGCCTTTTCCCGGTCCATCAACGAGATAGCGGGCTGGGACTGGTCATGCGATCTGGTGCTGGAACATTGCGATGCCATGACGCAGACCGCGCCGCGCAAGGGTTTTCTGCCGCTGGATGCGGTGCTGGGCTGCATTACCGACCTTGATGTCAGCCTGTGCATTAACTGGGCGCGATCCGCCATCGAAGGCCGCTGCGCCGACCTGCCGCTCGCCCACGTGCACACCGCGCGGCAGGCAGGGAAACTCAGCGCCCTGATGTTTTCCGGCACCAGCGAAAACGGCCCCTACGGGGAATGGCAGGATCTGCATGCGCCTTTCGCACCCTTCTGCCCCGAAAGTTTATTAACAACCGAGCGGGCGCGGGAATTATTTAATGCGGCGCCGCCCGCATCGTTACTTTTTTCCGGTATCAAGCTGCTGGAAATCAATGCTAATGCTGATGTTGACCATCGAATTGCGATATTACGCGATGGCATTACTGCGTTAATTAATGCCACACAATAATAAAAAATAACGCCAACACCTTAATCATAACGCCCGTTTTTAATGAGACGACAACGATGAACACTTCCTCTACACCTACATCTGAACGTAATATTATCCCGCACCAGCGCTGGCTGCGAATTATTCCACCCATACTCATTGCCTGTATTATTTCTTATATGGATCGGGTCAATATCGCTTTTGCAATGCCGGGCGGTATGGATGCCGAACTCGGTATTTCCGCCACCATGGCGGGGCTGGCTGGTGGGATATTTTTCATTGGCTATCTCTTTTTGCAGGTCCCCGGCGGCAAAATCGCCGTGCACGGCAGCGGTAAAAAGTTTATAGGCTGGTCGCTGGTAGCCTGGGCGGTGATCTCCGTACTCACTGGCCTTATCACTAATCAGTATCAGCTGCTGGTGTTGCGTTTTCTGCTCGGCGTTGCCGAAGGGGGAATGTTGCCGGTGGTGCTGACGATGATCAGCAACTGGTTCCCCGACGCCGAGCGTGGACGGGCAAACGCCATCGTCATCATGTTCGTGCCTATAGCCGGGATCGTCACCGCGCCGCTTTCCGGCTGGATCATTACCGTTCTCGACTGGCGCTGGCTGTTTATTATTGAAGGTTTGCTCTCCATCGTGGTGCTGGTGCTGTGGGCGTTAACCGTTTATGACCGTCCGCAGGAAGCCCGCTGGATCAGCGACGCCGAGAAAAACTACCTCGTGGATACGCTGGCCGCCGAGCAGCGTGCTATCGCCGGAAAAGAAGTGCGCAATGCCTCACTGAGCGCGGTGCTGGCGGATAAAACCATGTGGCAACTGATTGCCCTTAACTTCTTCTATCAGACCGGCATTTACGGCTACACCCTGTGGCTGCCTACCATCCTGAAAGAGCTCACCCACTCCACCATGGGCCAGGTGGGAATGCTCGCCATCCTGCCGTATGTCGGGGCGATTGCCGGGATGTTCCTGTTTTCTGCCCTGTCGGACAAAACCGGCAAACGCAAGCTGTTCGTTTCCCTGCCGCTGATCGGCTTTTCGCTGTGTATGTTCCTGTCAGTCGCGCTGAAAGACCACGTCTGGCTGTCATACACGGCGCTGGTCGGCTGCGGCTTCTTCCTGCAATCCGCCGCAGGGGTGTTCTGGACCATTCCGGCCCGCCTGTTCAGCGCCGAAATGGCCGGAGGCGCGCGCGGAGTTATCAATGCGCTGGGAAATCTTGGCGGCTTCTGCGGCCCGTATGCCGTCGGCGTGCTGATCACTCTTTACAGCAAAGACGCGGGCGTTTACTGCCTGGCCGTCTCGCTGGCGCTGGCGGCACTGATGGCGCTATTGCTGCCCGGCACATGCGATGTGGCTCGCGCCCCGTCGAAACCAAACCTTAGCCAGCGTAAGCATGCGGCATAACGCCAACGCCGTGAAACCGTAGGCCGGGTAAGCGAAGCGCCACCCGGCAAAACGTGCACCGTAACAGAGGCATCAGCATGAACAACAAACAGCCCTTCTGGCTGGGTATTGATTGTGGCGGCACCTACCTGAAAGCAGGGCTTTATGACCGCCATGGCAACGAGCACAGCATCGAACGCCAGCCGCTGCACACGCTGAGTGAAAAACCTGGCCGTGCGGAGCGCGACATGCATGACCTGTGGCAGCACTGTGCCGCCACTATCGCCCGCTTGCTGCAACGCACCGGCGTCGCTGGCGATCAGATCCAGGGCGTGGGTATTTCCGCCCAGGGTAAGGGGCTGTTTCTTCTGGATAAAGAGGACCGTCCACTGGGCTACGCCATCCTGTCATCCGACCGTCGCGCGCTGGAGATCGTCCGCCGCTGGCAACAGGATGGCATTCCGCAACGGCTCTATCCGCATACCCGACAGACGTTGTGGACCGGACATCCGGCCTCGCTACTGCGCTGGATCAAAGAGCACGAGCCTGCGCGTTACGCGAAAATTGGCTGCGTAATGATGGGCCATGATTATCTGCGCTGGTGCCTGACCGCCGAAAAGGGCTGCGAAGAGAGCAATATCTCCGAGTCCAATCTCTACAACATGTGCACCGGATCTTACGATCCGCAACTCACCCGCTGGCTCGACATCAGCGAAATTGACGCCGCCCTGCCACCCATCGTTGGATCGGCACAGATTTGCGGGGAAATCACCGCTCAGGCAGCCGCCATAACCGGTCTGGCGACGGGTACGCCCGTCGTTGGTGGCTTGTTTGATGTGGTTTCCACCGCACTCTGCGCAGGCCTGAAGGACGAACACCAGCTTAATGCAGTGATGGGTACGTGGGCGGTGACCAGCGGCATTGCCAGTGGATTACGGGATAATGAAGCCCACCCCTATGTCTATGGTCGCTTTGTTAACGACGATCAATACATCGTCCATGAAGCCAGCCCCACCTCCTCCGGCAACCTCGAATGGCTCACCAGCCAATGGGGCGCGATCCCTTTTGCTGAGATTAACCAGGCTGTCGCCAGCCTGCCGCCTGCTGGCAGTGAACTGTTTTTCCTGCCGTTTCTCTATGGCAGCAACGCCGGACTGGACATGACCAGCGGCTTCTACGGTATGCAGGCGCTGCACACCCGCGCCCATTTGTTGCAGGCGGTGTATGAAGGCGTGGTGTTCAGCCATATGACGCACCTCAACCGCATGCGCGAGCGCTTTCGCGATGTCCGCGTGCTGCGCGTGACCGGCGGTCCGGCCCATTCTGACGTCTGGATGCAGATGCTGGCAGACGTCAGCGGTCTGCCGGTGGAATTACCGCAGCTGGAAGAGACCGGCTGCTTCGGTGCGGCCCTTGCCGCCCAGATAGGTACTGGCCTGTACGCCACCTTCCAGGAGGCGCAGCGCAGCCTGCGATATGAGATCCGCACCCTCATGCCGGACATGACTATCCACACCGATTACCAACGCAAATATCACCATTATCAGCTTTTGATTGAAGCACTTCAGGGCTTTCAGGCCCGTATTAAGGAGCACACCCTATGAGCCGACCTTTACTGCAACTGGCGCTCGATCACACCAGCCTTGCGGCTGCCCGGCGCGATGTCGCGCGGCTACAGGATCATGTCGATATCGTCGAAGCGGGCACCATTTTGTGCCTCTGTGAAGGGCTAAACGCCGTGCGCGAGCTGCGTGCACTGTGCCCGGATAGCATCATCGTGGCCGACTGGAAGGTCGCCGATGCCGGGGAAACCCTTGCCGGGCAGGCGTTTAAGGCGGGCGCTGACTGGATGACCATCATCTGCGCGGCCCCGCTCGCCACCGTGGAAAAAGGGCATGCCGTCGCGCAATCCATGGGCAGGGAGATCCAGATCGAACTGTTCGGCAACTGGACGCTGGAGGATGCCCGCGCCTGGTACCGTACAGGCGTGCGACAGGCCATTTATCACCGTGGACGCGATGCGCAGGCCAGCGGTCAGCAGTGGGGCGAGGCGGATTTAGCGCACATGGCAGCGTTATCCGATATCGGCCTTGAACTCTCTGTCACCGGTGGCATTACGCCCGCCGATCTCCCCTTGTTCCGTGACATCAATGTTAAAGCCTTTATCGCCGGCCGCGCGCTGGCTGGCGCGGCACATCCGGAGCAGGTCGCCAGGGAATTCCACGCACAAATCCGTGACATCTGGGGAGATCGCTGATGCGCAGCCATCCGTTAGGCATTTATGAAAAAGCCCTGCCCCGGGACCTGAGCTGGCCGGAGCGTCTGGTACTGGCCAAGAGTTGCGGCTTCGATTTTGTCGAAATGTCGGTTGATGAAACCGACGAACGCCTGGCGCGCCTCGACTGGAGCACCGCCCAGCGCACATCAATGGTCGAAGCGATGCTGGAAACCGGCGTCGCCATTCCCTCAATGTGTCTGTCGGCGCATCGTCGTTTCCCCTTCGGCAGCCGCGACGAAAACGTACGCCTGCGCGCCCGTGAGATCATGACCAAAGCCATCCGCCTGGCGCGCGATTTAGGGATCCGTACCATCCAGCTTGCCGGCTACGACGTCTATTACGAAACGCACGATGACGGCACGCAGCAGCGTTTTGCCGAGGGGCTGGCGTGGGCTGTCGAACAGGCCGCCGCGGCACAGGTGATGCTGGCGGTGGAAATCATGGACACCGCTTTTATGAACTCCATCAGCAAATGGAAAAAGTGGGATGAGATGCTCGCCTCGCCGTGGTTCAGCGTTTATCCGGATGTCGGCAATCTGAGCGCATGGGGCAACGATGTCGCCGCCGAACTGGCGCTGGGCATTAACCGTATCGCCGCTATTCATCTCAAAGATACCCAACCGGTCACCGCCCACAGCCCCGGTCAGTTCCGTGATGTGCCCTTTGGCGAAGGCTGCGTCGATTTCGTTGACGTGTTCAGCACGCTGCAACAACTCAACTATCGTGGCGCGTTTCTTATTGAAATGTGGACAGAAAAAGCCAGCGAGCCGGTACTGGAGATTATTCAGGCGCGCCGCTGGATCGAAGCCCGAATGCAGGAAGGAGGATTAACATGTTAGAGCAACTGAAAGCCGAGGTGCTGGCCGCCAATCTGGCGCTACCGGCGCATGGCCTCGTGACCTTTACCTGGGGCAACGTCAGCGCCGTAGACGTCACGCGAACGCTGATGGTGATCAAACCCTCCGGCGTTGAGTACAACGTGATGACAGCGCAAGACATGGTAGTGGTCGAGATCGCCACCGGTGCGGTCGTGGAAGGCAGTAAAAAACCATCGTCTGATACGCCGACGCATCTGGCGCTCTATCGCCGTTATCCGGACATCGGCGGCATTGTGCACACCCACTCGCGCCACGCCACCATCTGGGCGCAGGCCGGACTGGATCTGCCCGCCTGGGGCACCACGCATGCCGATTATTTTTACGGGGCCATTCCCTGCACACGCCAGATGACCGACGACGAGATCCACGGTGAGTATGAATACCAGACAGGAGAGGTGATCATAGAAACCTTCGGAAAACGCGATCTCAATCCACTGCATGTCCCAGCGGTGCTGGTACATTCCCACGGTCCGTTCGCCTGGGGGAAAGATGCTGCCGATGCGGTGCACAATGCCGTGGTACTGGAAGAGTGCGCCTGTATGGGATTGTTTTCCCGTCAGCTCGCCCCACAGCTACCGGAGATGCAGTCTGCGCTGCTGGATAAACATTACCTGCGTAAACATGGCGCGAACGCCTATTACGGGCAGTAACGTTATGAGTTGATATGTTCCTTGCAGTAGCGCCGTTTCCAGACGGCGGGCGTTAAGCCGGTGTGCTTACGGAAAATTTTTCTGAAATAGCCGACATCGCTGAAGCCGCACAGCGTGGCAATCTCTTTTAGCGAACGCGCATCGCTGAGTAAAAACTTTTCCGCTGCCCGCACCCGCTGGCGGTGGATCGCTTCCGTCAGCGTCAGGTGAAACGTCCGCCGGTAAACGCGCCCGAGGTAATCGGCATTGCAGTGTAATTCCCGCGCGAGCGTGGCGGTGGAGACGGGCAGATGAAACTGCGTACGAATAAGCTGCTGCGCTTTCCAGGCAAAAGACACTCCCCGATCGTCTTGCGGCGTTTCGGCACTTCCGGTCAGGGTAATTTGTTGCAGGATCAGTAATAAAATAAGTTCCAGAGCGGCACTGCGCGTTAATTTTTCCTGTTCGCTCAGAAACTGGCGGAACAAGGAAATAACATATTGCGGATCCTCTGGCGTAGTATGCTGCGGTACGGTAAGCGTCAGCGTCGACTCAACAGGTGGGTTGCTGGCCTGCACTTCAAAATGCAGCCAGTAGAATTTAAGATCGGCGGGAAAATCCTCCACGCCTACGTGACGCCGCTGCGGCCATAATAATAGACTTTCCCCGGCGTTAACCTTAAATAGCTGCCCTTCTTCCTCGATCGTCAACGTCCCTTTTTCGACGAAAATCACTTCCCATGAATTCAGTTTACGAGCCGGATGACGCCCTATGCCGCGTGAAATAAATAAACCACCATTTTGCACTTTAATCGGATGTGTTATGGATAATTCAAGCATGAATATTCAATTTCCTGTTTTTATCGCCAACAATTAAAGGCTTATAAATTGATTATTAATGAATTATCCCCCACCAGCTCGATCGGCTTCACACTTTTCCGATGAGGTCGGGATCGTCATCTTTTTATACTTCTTTGTTGCCTTGTTGGCGGTAATAATCCGGGCAGAATTAATAAGGTCATAACCCATAATAACGGCCTGTGGTGTTTCACGGGCAACGTAAAAACGACCTCTCCACGCTGCGAGGAGTTATCGATGACCTCTACATCTCTGTCCGAAACAGATATCACCCGTGCTAATCGCGACGCCATATTATCGGTACGCGAAAAAATAGGTTACGGCCTGGGCGATGCTGGCGGCACGGTTATTACCTGCCTGATAATGAATTTTCTTACCTTTTTTTATACCGATATTTTTGGACTGACACCGGCGCTGGTCGGCACATTGTTTATCGCCTTACGCGTCTTTGATGCTATTTCCGATCCGGTGATGGGCATTATTGCCGACCGTACGCAAAGTCGTTGGGGACGATTTCGTCCCTGGCAGCTGTGGGTGGCCATACCGATTGGCATTATTGGTGTCCTGACCTTCACCGTACCGGATGCCAGCATGGGCGTAAAAATTGCCTGGGCGTTTGGTACCTATCTGCTGCTGTCCGTGGGCTACACGGCGATTAACGTTCCCTATTGCGCGCTGATCAATACCATGACGACCCGGCACAATGAGGTGATTTCGTGCCAGTCCTGGCGCTTCGTACTGTGTGGCGTAGCGGGCTTTCTGGTCTCGGTCGGGCTACCGTGGATGGTTGACGTGCTCGGTCAGGGCAATGCGGCCAAAGGTTACCAGTGGGGCGTCGGTGTCCTCTGTGCCCTCGCCGTGGTGATGTTCTTATGCTGTTTTTTCTGGGTGCGTGAACGCGTCCCACTGGCGTTGATGGGCAAATTTACCCTGCGCGAACACCTTGCCGGGCTGCGTAAAAACGATCAGCTGTTACTGATGCTGGTGATGTCATTCCTGCTGATCAACGTGTTCAATATTCGCGGCGGCGGCTACATGTATTTCATTACCTACGTGCTGGAAGGCAGCACGGCTTATACCTCGCTGTTTTTTACCATGGTGACCTTCGCCTCGATTTTAGGCTCGGTGATTGTTAACCCCCTGACCCGACGTATTGATGCCGTAAAGCTGTATTACTACACCAATCTGGTTCTGGCCGCGCTGGCTGTCGGGATGTGGTTTTTACCGGGTGGCCCGGCATATCAGACACTATGGCTGGCGGTCATTCTCGGTAACGGCATTATCCTCGGCTTCACGCTGCCGCTGCACTTTTCGCTGATGGCCTTTTCCGATGACTACGGTGAATGGAAAACCGGCGTCCGTTCTTCCGGCATGAACTTCGCCTTCAACCTGTTTTTTATCAAGCTCGCCTGGGCATCCAGCGCCGGGATCATCAGCCTGCTGTTTATTTTTGTCGCCTATCAACCGGGGGTGGGTAATCAAACTGCCGCCTCGCTACAGGGCATCACGGCGATGGAAACGCTGTTGCCCGCCCTTTTCCACCTGCTGCTGGCCGTCACTATTCGTGCCTGCAAACTTAATAACCCGATGATGTCGCGTATTGCCACCGATCTGCGTCAGCGCCATGTTCAGTCCTGAGGAGAAGATGATGAATGTAATGGAAACCGATCTGCACACGCTTAAGGTCACTGACCCGTTTTTAGGCCAGTATCAGCAACTGGTGCGCGATGTGGTGATCCCTTATCAGTGGGATGCGTTGAACGACCGTATTCCGGATGCCGATCCCAGCCATGCGATTGCGAATTTCCGCATCGCCGCCGGTCTACAGGAGGGAGAATTTTATGGCATGGTTTTTCAGGACAGCGATGTGGCGAAATGGCTGGAAGCCGTCGCCTGGTCATTGTGCCAGAAGCCCGACGTCGAACTGGAAAAGACTGCCGATGACGTCATTACGCTCATCGCCGCCGCACAGTGTGATGACGGTTACCTCAATACCTGGTTCACGGTTAAAGCGCCAGCCGAACGCTGGACGAATCTTGCGGAGTGCCATGAGCTGTACACCGCCGGACATATGATCGAAGCGGCGGTGGCTTATTTCCAGGCTACCGGAAAACGTACTCTGCTCGACGTGGCCTGCCGCCTTGCCGATCACATTGATCGCGTCTTTGGCCCGGGCGTGGATCAACTGCCGGGCTATGATGGCCATCCGGAAATAGAACTGGCCCTGATGCGCTTGTTTGAAGTGACCGGCGAAACGCGTTATCGCGATCTCGTGGCCTGGTTCGTGGAACAGCGCGGCACCCAACCGCATTTCTATGATATTGAGTTTGAAAAGCGTGGCGGCACCTGGCACTGGCCGAATCATGGCACCGCGTGGATGGTGAAAGATAAGGCCTACAGTCAGGCGCATGCACCGCTTTCAGAACAGGACACCGCCATCGGTCATGCCGTACGTTTTGTCTATCTGATGACCGGGGTGGCGCATCTGGCGCGTCTGGCGGGAGATGAGCGCAAACGTCAGGATTGTCTGCGGTTATGGCAAAACATGGCACACCGTCAGCTCTATATTACCGGCGGTATCGGATCACAGAGCCGGGGCGAGGCATTCAGCCACGATTACGATCTACCGAACGATACGGTTTACGCCGAGAGCTGCGCCTCCATCGGCCTGATGATGTTTGCCCGACGAATGCTGGAAATGGAAGGTGACAGCCAGTATGCCGATGTTATGGAACGCGCCCTGTATAACACCGTGCTCGGCGGGATGGCTCTGGACGGAAAGCACTTCTTTTACGTTAATCCCCTGGAAATACAGCCCCGTTCGCTGCCATTTAATCATGTTTACGATCATATCCAGCCGGTACGTCAGCGGTGGTTTGGCTGCGCCTGCTGTCCGCCTAATATCGCCCGCCTGCTGACCTCTATCGGCCATTACATCTACACCCCGCAAGCGGATACCCTGTTTATCAACCTTTACATTGGCAACCAGGCAGAAATTCCGGTTGGTGATCGGACGCTGCGCTTACGCCTTAGCGGTAATTTTCCCTGGCAGGAAAATCTTACCCTGCGTATCGAGTCGCCGGAGCCGGTGGAACATACTCTGGCTTTGCGCCTGCCCGACTGGTGCCCTGAACCTGTCATTAGGCTAAATGGTGAACCGGTCACCGGTGAGATCCGCAAAGGTTATCTGCATCTTCATCGTCACTGGCAGGAAGGCGATACGCTTTCCCTCACGTTGCCAATGCCCGTGCGTCGGGTGTATGGCAACCCGCTGGTGCGCCATCAGGCTGGTAAAGTCGCCGTACAGCGCGGACCGCTGGTCTATTGTCTGGAACAGGCCGATAACGGCGAAGAGTTACATAACCTCTGGCTGCCAGAAGACAGTGTCTTTACCACGCTGGACGGTAAAGGGATTTTTGCGCATAAAGTGCTGATTCAGGCGGAGGGCTATAAACGTACCGCCGCACAGGCCGACCAGCAGCCACTGTGGCATTACGATGCCTCCCCCGTCAGCCGTACCCCTCAGAAGCTGACATTTATTCCATGGTTCAGCTGGGCTAACCGTGGCGAAGGGGAAATGCGTATCTGGGTGAATGAAGGGTAACGACATATTCGATCCGCGCAGGAATTCGGCCCATAATAAAGATCCTATTATTTCAACAGGATGTTGTATGGATACTGAAAACCGCGCGGTGACTGATATGAAAAGAATTAAGGCCCGCAGCATTTACCGTTTACTGCTTATCGGCCTGAGCATTCCCATGGGCGTGCTGGGCTTTATTTTTGGGTTATTCGGCTGCTTTGGTTACGACACCGTGAGCTGGAACCAGCAGTATATTCATGGGCTGCTTGCGCTGCCGGTCGGCATCTTTATCGGCATATTTATGAGCCTGCTGATGACGGCGGTGATCGGCTCGCTGAGCTGCCTTGGGCTGTGGATCTACAGCCGCTTCAGGCCGCTGGAAGTTAAAGTCATTATCTGAGCCTGCTTAGCAGAAGGGGTATGGCTGACCTTTTGCCAGCCATACCCGACACGCTGTTCGTCACACAGAATTACATCGCCGCGCGATAGATTGCCATGATCTCGTCATGCGTTGCCTGGACGGGGTTCGTCAGGCCGCAGGCATCATTCAGGGCATTGGTGGCGAGCACCGGAATATCTTCTTCTTTCACGTTCAGGTCGCGAAGACCCGCCGGAATGTTCACTTTCTTCGCCAGCGCGCGGATGGCGTCAATGCATGCCGCAGCGCCCTGCTCATCATTCATGTTGCTGACGTCCACGCCCATCGCCTGGGCGCAGTCACGCAACCGTGCGCCAGCCACTTTGCTGTTAAATGCCTGCACATGTGGCAACAGAACCGCGTTGCACACGCCGTGCGGCAGATCGTAAAAACCACCCAATTGGTGCGCCATCGCGTGCACATAACCCAGCGAAGCGTTGTTAAAAGCCATACCTGCCAGAAACTGTGCGTAGGCCATGGCTTCGCGCGCAGCGGCATTGCTGCCCTCTTCCACGGCGACGGGCAGATACTGCGCGATCATGGTGACGGCTTTCAGTGCACAGGCATCGGTCACCGGCGTTGCCGCCACAGAAACATAGGCTTCAAGGGCGTGCGTCAGCGCGTCCATGCCGGTTGCGGCAGTCAGTGATTTCGGCATCCCCATCATCAGGGAGGCGTCATTGACCGACAGTACTGGCGTGACATGCTTATCGACAATCGCCATTTTGATATGGCGCGCCTCGTCGGTAATGATGCAGAAGCGGGTCATCTCCGACGCAGTGCCGGCGGTGGTGTTAATGGCGATCATCGGCAGCTGTGGTTTCGCAGAGCGATCCACCCCTTCGTAGTCGCTGATGTGACCGCCGTTTGCGGCCACCAGCGCAATACCTTTCGCGCAATCGTGAGGTGAACCGCCGCCAAGAGAAATCACGCAGTCACACTGGTTATCCCGTAATAACGCCAGCCCGGCCGCGACGTTCGCCGTCGTCGGATTAGGCTGAGTGCCGTCATAAACCACGCTAAAAATATCGCGCGATTGCAGCTGCGCCTGAATATTTGCCGCCATCCCCAGTTTACTCAGCATACTGTCGGTGACAATCAGCGCACGACGCCAGCCGCGCTCGCGGATGGTATCTATCGCGCTGCCTAATACATCAGCACCAATAATATTGACGGACGGAATATAAAAAACAGAAGCAGTCATAATAATATCCATATCGATAAATAAGAGTCTGCGAGGATAAGGAAAACAGACTTCCGGTAATTTGATCCTCCTTCCTGTTTTGGCAATAAGAAGATTTAACGATTGATATTTAAGCAAAATCTGGTTGAGTTAAGATATAAAATAATAATGTGTGTTCCATTTTTTAAATTAATGAAAGTATTTATTACCTTACTTTACATTCCGTTTTCCGGACTGAGCCATACTTAAGCGTAAGCGGTTATCACAGGAAACAAACTATGCAGTACTTTATTGGTTTTGACGTGGGTGGAACGCACATCAAGCACGGCGTGATTGATGAGAAGGGTGAGGAACTGACCTCGGACGAGTACGACACGCCGGAAGACGTTGAGACGTTTAAGCAGAAATGGCAGGCGGTGGTTGAGGGCTACCAGAAGGAACATGATATCGCCGCCATCGGCATCAGTTTCCCGGGATACATCAATATCCGTACCGGCGTCGCCCTGAAGGCCGGAGCGCTGGACTTTATGGACGGGATCAATCTGCGGGAGTTGTTCGCAGAACTTAGCGATCTGCCGGTGATTGTGGAAAACGATGCCAACTGTGCTGCCCTCGGCGAGCGCTGGCTGGGCGCGGCGAAAGAGTACGATAATGTGGTCTGTATTACCGTCGGGACGGGTATCGGCGGCGGCATTATTTTTGACGGCGAACTGTATCGCGGCTCGCATTTCCGTGCGGGCGAGTTTGGCGTGATGCCAGTCGGCAACGAGGGCGAATGCATGCATGAAGTGGCTTCTGCCCGGGGTCTGATGGAGGCGTGCCGCCGTGCGCTGGCGCTCTCTGCCGAAGAGATGCCTCATGGCAAAGAGATCTTCGAACGCATGGACAGCGACGTGCATCTGCGGGAAGCCGTTAACCAGTGGGCGCATTTTCTGTCGCGCGGCATTTACAGCGTTATTTCCATGTACGATCCGCAGGTGGTGCTGATTGGCGGTGGGTTAAGCGAGCAGGAAAAGGTCTATCAGCTGCTCGATCGCCATCTGGAAACCTTCGAGATGTGGGAATTTCTGAAAGCGCCTATCCTGCCATGCAAACTGGGTAACCAGGCGGGCAGGCTGGGCGCGGTATGGCTGGCAAAACAGCAGGTTAAAGCCTGAAGATATTTTATAAAACCGTACCGGGTAAGCATTATTGCCTGCCCGGTACATAGAAAGTGGAAGCTAATGGCATATGTTATCTGTAAAGCAAAGGTTGCCATCCAGATAACGCCAGGTAATATTTTTATAAACCAGCGAAAATGTTTCACTGGGAAGACCACTTCCCCCAATAGATGACAACGACGGCGTAATGTGACTGACCAGCACATCTTCCATGAATATATTAAAAAATTCCTCTTCAAGTCCGGCATCGTTAATTCTGTAACATTTGATCAGTGCCGACTTTAATCTCTCTTTTTGACATATGGCTTTAAGGAGATAAGTAGAAGAACAATCGACATGTTTTGTTAACGTAACGGGACGATGAACTCTATTTGCGGATGCACTTGCCGACGCCATATTAATCGGTAAATCTATATGGTGCGCCATATTTATAAGTTCAATTGCGCCCTCGCGATCTTTAGCATCCGAACCACCCCTAATGCTATTTCCTAATGTATCGGTTAAAAATAAGTATGCGGGCAACGCCATTATTTAACTCCTTAATATTAGTTATCCAGCACTACAACATTTTCTCTATTCATAAAAAATTGCACTTTGTATCGTGGATACTCACCTCTTTTGTTTTTAACTCTAAAATAGACTTTATAGATTTTATTGCTTTCATAATTAAAATCTGGCAAACAACGCCCAAATGCTGGCGATGAAAAATCTCTGGCGGGTTCATATAATACTTTATTACTAAAATCTGATATGTAATAGGTGTAATAGCGATCCTCAGCCTCCTCCTGGGGGTTATAAACACACACCTTTTCATTCAATAACTTGACTGCTCCTCGGTTTGGCAACTGTTGCGAATTTCTTTGGCAACCGGACAAGATTACTAACAAACTCAAAAGTAGTATAAAGGGAAATGACATACAATTTTCCTGTAGGAGCCAATAATCTCGTTGTCGGTGAGGGTAGGATAATCATCTCGGTTTCGTTTAACGCTTTTCCAGAACAGATACCCTTTCTTTTTTATAGCCCAATAATCCGCGATTATTGCTGCCTGTTGCTCCATTGAATAATCAGTTAAGACGCCATGCAAACTATATGAATAATCAGAAAATAATGAATATAGTCCATACAATCGAACGTGCATCCCTCGCTGATACTGCCAAATATGAACAGACTCATGGATGAACACATATTGTAAATCATCGTCCGCATAGCTGTAATCCTGCCTATAATTATCGGGCATAAAATACATTTCGCCATTCGGGGTCATCGTGTAATTATCAAACTGTATATTTAAAGGCAGATAAGATGCATTATGGATCCAGATTTCGTTATAGCGTAAAAATGGGCCATACAATTCTTCTAACATCTTTATTTCATTATTAGTTAAACGTCTAAGTCCATCCATTTGAAATAGCCTCCAGCACTTATTACAACAAAAAGTAACGATATACGCCTGCAAACAACATTAAATTTACTCTGAATGTAATGCTGGAATTTGTTTTATATCAAGACAATACCTGAAAATTTAATTGAATGAGAATATGACAAAAGAAAGTGCTTTCGAAGAAATAGCACTTATAAAAATGCCCGTTAAAACGGGCATTTGGTTGGGTCTCTAGTAAAAGTTCGCCGCGATTACGTCGTTTCCGGGAACAGCGGTGCATCCCGCAGCAGATGGTCGTTGCCGCGTCGGCGGGTAAAGCCGATGCGGTCAAAATATTCGAGGATCTGGATCGCCAGCTTACGCCCAACGTTCAGCCGATCGCGGAAATCTGCCGCACAGGTTGATCCCCGCGCCTGATCCAGTTCGCGGATCATACTGGCAAAGGCGACGATCCTGTCGTTGCGGTAATAGCGATCTTTTACGATCGCGGTGATCAGCCCCTGCTGCGCCGCCTGTCGTAATACACTCCGCATTAACTGCTCATCGGTGCCTGTTTCCCGCGCCAGATCGCGTACCCACCAGGGTTCATCAGCAAACAGCGGTGCCGCACGCTGCCAGATCGCCGCCTGCTCTTCGGTAAAACCGGCTTTGTGTTCCGGCAGATGCAGCCAGCCGTGATGGCTGGCAATATCGCCGCTTTCACGCATCCGCTCGATTAACGTCAGTACCAGGGCGTCGTCTTCCATCGGCAGCGCCATGCGTCGCAGACGCTCGCGTCCGGGGCCGGGTTCGTCTTTATGCTGTTCGTGATAGGTCGCCAGCGTATCGAGCAGTTTACGCTGCCAGCCTGCGGCCACCGCCGCGCTCAGTACGCTGTCCCCCGACTGGATCAGCCCGTCATGCCGGGTTAACGCGTCCAGTCCGCTGCGGCTTAACTGCCGCGCCCAGCCAAAGCGACTCAGGGATACCGCACCGCGCGTCAGGTGCGCTGCCAGCGCGCTGGCATCGTCACCGGCGGCGGCAAGCGTGGCGAGCCAGTCCAGATACGCCGTTTTACGTTTGCCACGACGGGGCGGATCGAGCATCACCACTCGCGCGCCAGCCAGCGTGGTGCGCGCCGAGATATCACGCAGCACCAGCCGATCGTTGTCCGCCAGCCACAGCGGACTGTCGAGCACCAGCTCGGCCAGATCGTCGGTCAGCAACGAGACGCGCCCGGTGATATGGCTGGCGGCATGGTGAATGTGTAAGGGCTGCCACTGCGTCAGCGGCGTATGGCTTTGCAGCGCCACGATAACGCGGGACGACGGCTCCGACGGCGCCTCGCTGAGCAGCCAGTCGCCGCGGTTAAGCGCCTCTTTTTCGGCATCGCCGGTAATATTCAGGGCGATACGCTGCCCGGCCATCGCATGATCGACCGGCTGGTTTTGCGCATGCAGACCGCGCACGCGCATGGGTTTGTTGATGCCGGTCAGCCACAGGGTATCGCCGGTGCGCACATCACCCGACAGCGCCGTGCCGGTTACCACCAGCCCTGCGCCCTTCACGGTAAAGGCGCGGTCAATCGCCAGCCGGAAACGCTGATGCTGCACGTGTTCCCGCTCCGGGAGATGCAGCAGATGCTCGCGTAGTTCATCGATGCCGCGTTGAGCGGTCGCGGCGGTGATAAATAACGCCGCGTCGATAAAGCCGTATTCACGCAGCGTGGCGCGCACCTCGTCCTGGACGGCGGCAATGCGCGCCTCGTCCACCCGGTCGGCTTTGGTCAGCGCCACAGTGAGGGTTGGCTGACCGGTCAGCTGCAAAATCGCCAGATGTTCGCGGGTCTGGGCCATCACGCCATCATCACAGGCCACCACCAGCAGGGCGTGATCGATACCGCCGACGCCTGCCAGCATATTGGCCAGAAACTTTTCATGGCCCGGCACATCAATAAATCCCGGTACGCGTCCATCGGCCTGCGGCCAGTAGGCATAACCCAGATCGATGGTCATGCCGCGCTTTTTCTCTTCCGGCAGGCGGTCGGCATTTACGCCGGTGATCGCTTCCAGCAGCGTCGTTTTGCCGTGATCCACATGTCCGGCGGTGGCAATAATCATTTCAGTAACATCTCCAGAAAACGGGTTTCGTCCTCAAGACAACGTAAATCCAGCCACAGGCGGCCATCGGTGATGCGGCCAATCACCGGCACGTCGCGCGTGCGCCATTGCGCCGCCAGCGTTTCCAGTCGGCTGCCGCGCCCGTCTCTCGGGGTGAAGGTCAGGGCCACGCTCGGCAGCCGATCCACCGGCAGCGAGCCGCTGCCTATCTGCGACAGACAGGCTTCTACCTGCACGTGGAAGTCAGGAAAATGCGCGGCAAGGCCAGGCTGGAGTTTTTCCGCCAGGGCGCGGATCGCCGCGGTATCGCGGGTCAGCAGACGCAGCGTCGGCAGATCCTGCGTGAGTTTTTCCGGATGCAGATAAAGGCGCAGCGTGGCCTCCAGCGCGGCGAGCGTCATTTTATCTGCCCGCAGCGCACGTTTTAACGGATGCTGTTGCAGGCGTGCAATGAGCGCTTTTTTGCCGACGATGATCCCGGCCTGCGGGCCGCCGAGCAGTTTATCGCCGGAGAAGCTGACCAGGCTGACACCCGCGGCGATCAGCGCCTGTGGCATGGGCTCTTTCGGCAGCCCGTACTGGCTGAGATCCACCAGCGAGCCGCTGCCCAAATCCACGACTACCGGTACGTCCCGCTCGTTGCCGATGGCTACCAGTTCCGCTTCGTCCACGGCCTTCGTAAAGCCTTCGATCTGATAATTACTGGTATGCACTTTCATCAGCAGCGCAGTGTTGTCGTTGATGGCCTGACGATAGTCTTTGGCATGGGTGCGATTGGTCGTGCCGACTTCATGCAGCACACAGCCAGCCTGGCGCATGACATCCGGAATGCGGAACGCGCCGCCAATCTCCACCAGTTCGCCGCGCGATACCACCACTTCCTGGCCGCTCGCCGTGGCCGCCAGCATGAGCAGCACCGCCGCCGCGTTGTTATTAACGATACAGGCATCTTCCGCGCCCGTCAGACGACACAACATGGCGGCCAGCGCGCTGTCGCGATGCCCGCGCCCTGCACCGTCCAGATCGTACTCCAGCGACACCGGGGAGCGCATTGCCTGTGCTACCGCCTCTATCGCCGCTTCCGCCTGCAATGCCCGTCCGAGATTAGTGTGCAGCACCGTGCCGGTCAGGTTGATCACCGGACGAATGGCGCTCTGCTGCTGATGGTGAAGATGCTGGCGCGTCGCCCCGGCCCAGTCAGCGCTCCACGCTGGCAGCGTCTGGCTGTCATGGATGGTGGCGCGGGCTTCGTCCTGCAAGTGGCGCAACGCCTCCACTACCCGCGTATGGCCAAAAGTCGCTACTAGCGGGCGGAAAGCGTCATCACGCAATAAACGGTCGGTTGCCGGGATCTGGCTGAACAGGGAATGATTTTCAGGGGTCATGACACTGCCTTGCTGTGATTGGCCCCTCCGTCGGGAAGGGGTCGACGTGAGGGGATTGTACAGCGTCTTTGCTCAGGCTGTCATAATGCGTATCAAGCCTTTGGCGGTTCGGTGCGGGCAAAGCTTTCGCGCTGGAAGAGGGTTTCCACCAGCTTCACCAGCTGCGGGCGCTCCACGCACCAGCCCGGCGAGACACGGCGGAAGTTCAGATAGCCGATTGCGCAGGCGACGGCGATGTTCGCCAGATCGAGGGACTGCGACTGCAACACGCCATTGGCGGCGTATTGTTCCAGGGCATCCAGCGCGCGGCTGATTTTTTCCCGCTGGCGCACCAGTTCACTTTCCGACTGCTGTGCTGCCGGACGGGCCTGCTCGCGCACGGAGGTCAGCGCCGCATCCATGATGCCGTCCGCCAGCGCTTCCAGCTGCCGCAGTCGTAATGCGGCTTTCGCATCGGTGGGCAGCAGCGCGGGAGCCATACCCAGCTGTTCCAGATATTCCGCAATGATCGGCGAATCAAACCAGGTTTCGCCGTCGTCAGTGACCAGCGCGGGCACTTTGCCGAGCGGGTTGAATTGTGAAACGCCATTCTCTGCGTTATAGGGCAGCTCATTGACGAATTCGAAGGTGATGCCTTTTTCCAGCAAAATCACGGAAATCTTCCGCACGAAGGGGCTGGTGTAACTGCCGATCAGTTTCATGGCCGGGTCCTTAATCGCCTGTGAAAAGATAATTATGGCCCACCGTCGCGCAAAAGGCAGGCGAGCCTTCATAAATGTGAAAACTCTGTTTCGTAGGGTGTGAGGCGTGTAAGGAAGTTACATCCGGCGGCGGCGCGCACAACACAGTTTGCCTTTGAGGGCATTCAGAAAACTCCTGGCAAAAATTTCTTGTGATATACATCACAAATAAATAACAAAGTCTCCACATAAAAATGTGAGTAATCTCACATTTACCTTCAAGATGCGCATAAATTTTCGTCATTGTTCTTTTTTTACACAGGAATTTTGTGAAACAGATCACGCCAAATCACCGGTCACACCCTATGTTTATGTGATTTAGATCACACCAAAGGTCACGATCTGGACAGACGGACGATTCGGTGCCAGATTTCGCCTCACACACATCATGGGTCCGGCTACCTCTGCCGCCACATTAACAACAAACCTCGGGCTTCCGGCCTGTGCGATAGCAAACATAAGAAGGGGTGTTTTATGTCATCCGATATCAAGATCAAAGTGCAAAGCTTTGGTCGATTCCTTAGCAATATGGTGATGCCCAACATCGGCGCGTTTATCGCCTGGGGTATTATCACCGCGCTGTTTATTCCAACTGGATGGTTACCTAACGAAACGCTGGCGAAACTCGTCGGCCCGATGATTACTTATCTGCTGCCGCTGCTGATCGGTTATACCGGTGGGCGTCTGGTTGGCGGCGAGCGTGGCGGCGTGGTCGGTGCCATTACCACCATGGGCGTTATCGTTGGTGCAGATATGCCGATGTTCCTCGGCGCAATGATTGCCGGCCCGCTGGGCGGTCTGTGCATCAAGAAATTTGATGCCGCGGTAGACGGTAAGATCAAATCCGGTTTCGAAATGCTGGTGAATAACTTCTCCGCTGGCATCATCGGTATGATCCTCGCCATTCTGGCCTTCCTCGGCATTGGCCCGGCGGTTGAAGTGCTGTCTAAAGCACTGGCTGCGGGCGTTAACTTCATGGTTATCCATGACATGCTGCCGCTGGCGTCCATCTTTGTTGAACCGGCGAAAATCCTGTTCCTCAACAACGCCATCAACCACGGTATCTTCTCGCCGCTGGGTATTCAGCAGTCTCACGATCTCGGCAAGTCCATCTTCTTCCTGATTGAAGCAAACCCGGGTCCGGGTATGGGTGTACTGCTGGCGTATATGTTCTTCGGTCGCGGCAGTGCTAAACAGTCTGCGGGCGGCGCGGCAATCATCCACTTCCTGGGTGGTATCCACGAAATTTACTTCCCGTATGTCCTGATGAATCCGCGTCTGCTGATCGCGGTGATCCTCGGCGGTATGACTGGCGTGTTTACGCTGAGCGTGCTGGGCGGTGGTCTGGTATCTCCGGCGTCTCCGGGTTCTATCCTGGCGGTACTGGCGATGACCCCGAAAGGTGCCTATTTTGCTAACCTCGCCGCGATTTTCGCTGCACTGGCCGTTTCTTTCGTGATCTCTGCCATTCTGCTGAAAACCAGCAAAGTGAAAGAAGAAGACGATATTGAAGCTGCGACCCGTCGCATGCAGGACATGAAAGCCGAGTCCAAAGGTGCCTCTCCGCTGACGGCGGGCGACGTGTCCAACGACCTGAGCCATGTGCGTAAAATCATCGTTGCCTGTGATGCCGGTATGGGTTCCAGCGCCATGGGCGCAGGCGTGCTGCGTAAGAAAGTGCAGGATGCGGGGCTGACCAACATCTCCGTGACCAACAGCGCGATCAACAACCTGCCGCCGGATGTAGACCTGGTGATCACTCACCGCGACCTCACTGAGCGCGCGATGCGTCAGGTACCGCAGGCACAGCATATTTCGCTGACCAACTTCCTCGACAGCGGCCTGTATACCAGCCTGACGGAGCGTCTGGTTGTCGCGCAGCGCCATCTGCAGAATGAAGAAAAAGTCCGCACCAGCCTGCAGGACAGCTTCGACGAAAGTAACAGCCACCTGTTCCGTCTGGGCGCAGAAAACATCTTCCTGGGCCGCACGGCGAGCACCAAAGAAGAAGCCATTATTTTTGCCGGTGAGCAACTGGTAAAAGGCGGCTACGTTGAGCCGGAATATGTGCAGGCGATGCTGGATCGTGAAAAACTGACCCCGACTTATCTGGGTGAGTCCATCGCGGTGCCACACGGTACGGTTGAAGCGAAAGACCGTGTTCTGAAGACCGGCGTGGTATTCTGCCAGTATCCGGAAGGCGTGCGCTTCGGTGATGATGCCGACGACATTGCCCGTCTGGTTATCGGTATCGCCGCCCGTAATAACGAGCACATCCAGGTGATCACCAGCCTGACCAATGCACTGGACGATGAATCTGTGATTGAGCGCCTGACGCACACGCAGAGCGTTGAAGAAGTGCTGGCTCTGCTGAACAAGTAAGGTTACGCCCTTTCCCCTCTCCCATTGGGAGAGGGTTAGGGTGAGGAGAATTCGCCTCCTCACCCCAGCCCTCTCGGGTAAAAACATTAATGAAGGTTAATTCTATGAAAGCATTACATTTTGGCGCAGGTAATATCGGACGTGGCTTCATCGGCAAATTGCTGGCGGACGCGGGTATTGAGCTGACATTCGCCGATGTGAATCAGGCGGTGCTCGACGCCCTGAATGCCCGTCATAGCTATCAGGTTCACGTTGTCGGTGAAAATGAACAGGTGGACACCGTTTCAGGTGTTAACGCGGTCAGCAGCATTGGCGACGAGGTTATCGACCTCATCGCAGAGGTTGATCTGGTGACCACGGCGGTTGGCCCGGTGGTGCTGGAGCGTATCGCCCCGGCTATCGCTAAAGGCCTGGCAAAACGCAAAGCCCAGGGTAACGACACGCCGCTCAATATCATCGCCTGTGAAAACATGGTGCGCGGCACCACGCAGCTGAAAGGTCATGTGTTCAACGCGCTGGCGGAAGAAGATAAAGCCTGGGTGGAAGCGCATACCGGCTTTGTGGACTCCGCCGTTGACCGTATCGTGCCGCCGTCGGCCTCGGCTACCAACGATCCGCTGGAAGTGACGGTGGAAACCTTCAGCGAGTGGATCGTCGACCAGACACAGTTCAAAGGCACGCCGCCGACCATCGCGGGTATGGAGCTGACCGACAACCTGATGGCCTTCGTTGAGCGTAAGCTGTTCACCCTGAACACGGGTCACGCCATTACCGCTTATCTCGGCCAGCAGGCCGGTTTACAGACTATCCGTGATGCCATCCTCGACGAGAAAATCCGTACTGTGGTAAAAGGTGCGATGGTAGAAAGCGGCGCGGTGCTGATCAAACGTTATGGTTTCGACACGCAGAAACACGCCGCCTATATCCAGAAAATTTTAGGGCGCTTTGAAAACCCTTATCTGAAAGATGATGTGGAGCGTGTGGGCCGTCAGCCGCTGCGTAAACTGAGCGCAGGCGATCGCCTGATCAAACCGCTGCTGGGCACGCTGGAATATGACCTGCCGCATCACAACCTGGTGCTGGGTATTGCCGCAGCGATGCACTATCGTAGCGAGCAGGATCCGCAGGCGATTGAGCTGGCACAGCTGATTGAAGAGAAAGGCCCGCAGGCTGCGCTGGCGCAGATTTCCGGTCTGGATGCGACGAGCGACGTCGTGGCAGAGGCGGTAAACGCGTACAACGCAAAGGCATGATGCCAAACCCGGCGCGGAGCTTTCCGCGCCTGAACAACAGATTGTCGGATATGCAGGCAATAATGGAAGAAACCCAGGCCTTTGAAAACCGTGTGCTTGAGCGTCTTAATGCTGGCAAAACCGTACGAAGCTTTTTGATTGCCGCCGTCGAGTTACTCACCGAGGCGGTGAACATTCTGGTGCTTCAGGTTTTCCGCAAAGACGATTACGCGGTGAAATATGCCGTCGAGCCGCTGCTTGACGGCGACGGCCCGCTGGGCGATTTGTCTGTGCGCTTAAAACTCATTTACGGGCTTGGCGTGATCAGCCGCCTGGAATATGAGGACGCCGAACTGCTGATGGCGTTGCGGGAAGAACTGAATCACGACGGCAGCGAATACGCGTTTACTGACGACGAGATCTTAGGCCCCTTCGGTGAGCTGCACTGCGTGGCCGCCCTGCCGCCTGCGCCGCCGTTTGATCTCAGCGATGCCGATCTCTATGCGATGCAAAAGCAGCGTTATCAACAGGTTGTGCGATCCACCATGGTGCTTTCCCTGACAGAGCTGATCTCCCGTATCAGCCTGAAAAAAGCCTTTCAGAAGTAACCGCCCGCGGATTAGTGTATCCTTAGCGCAATATCTCCCCGATTTAGAGTCCAATTGTCATGAAAGAAGTTGAAAAGAGTGAAATTAAACGCCTGAGCGATCGCCTTGATGCCATCCGCCACCAGCAGGCTGATATCTCGCTGGCCGAAGCCGCCGACAAATACGCCGAGCTGGAAAAAGAAAAAGAGACGCTGGAAGGCGAAATCGCCCGCTTGCGCGCCCTGCACGGCCACAAGCTGAGCAAAGAAGCGCAGAAACTGGCTGATATGCCGTTCCGCCGCGCGATCACGAAAAAAGAACAGGCCGACATGGGCAAGCTGAAGAAAAGCGTGCGTGGCCTGGTGGTGGTGCATCCGATGACCGAGTTGGGTCGCGAGATGCAACTGACCGAGATGACCGGCTTTTCAAAAACCGCATTCTGATCCCCTGCTTTCTGACCTCTCCCCACCAGCGGGAGAGGCTTTTATCTGTGCTTCCCTTCTGATGTGGTCCTACCAATCCTGCACCTGAGCCATTGTCTGCTCACAAAACCCCAATTTCCCGTTACACGTGCATTGCCAGCCAATAACATTTGGTTAACCATTCATTGTCATTAACCCTACAAACCTTAACTGGCAGGGCCACTTTTACAGACAGTGTGACGCGAAGATGAGCGCAGACTCGCCGCGCGACAGGATGAATGGCCCTCAGGAGATCTTCATGAGCCTCTGGCAACAAAACTACGATCCGGCAGGGAACCTGTGGCTGTCGAGCCTTATCGCCTCGTTACCGATCCTGTTTTTCTTCTTCGCCTTAATTCAGCTCAAGTTGAAAGGCTATGTCGCCGCCAGCTGGACGGTGGCCATCGCGCTGGCGGTTGCGCTGTTCTTCTACGATATGCCCGTGGACAACGCCCTCGCCTCGGTGGTGTACGGCTTCTTCTACGGCCTGTGGCCGATTGCGTGGATCATCATCGCGGCGGTTTTTGTCTACAAAATCTCGGTCAAAACCGGGCAGTTCGAGATCATCCGCTCATCCATCCTCTCTATTACGCCGGACCAGCGCCTGCAAATGCTGATCGTCGGCTTCTCGTTCGGGGCCTTTCTGGAAGGGGCTGCCGGGTTCGGCGCGCCGGTCGCCATTACCGCCGCGCTGTTGGTGGGGCTGGGCTTTAAACCGCTGTATGCCGCCGGGCTTTGCCTGATCGTCAACACGGCACCGGTGGCGTTTGGCGCGATGGGCATCCCGATCCTCGTGGCAGGCCAGGTGACCGGCCTCGACAGCTTTGAAATCGGCCAGATGGTGGGCCGCCAGTTGCCGTTCCTGACTATCATCGTGCTGTTCTGGATCATGGCGATTATGGATGGCTGGCGCGGCGTGAAGGAAACCTGGCCGGCGGTGATGGTGGCGGGTGGCTCCTTTGCCATCGCCCAGTACCTCAGCTCCAACTTTCTCGGGCCGGAACTGCCGGACATTATCTCTTCGCTGGTTTCGCTGGTCTGTCTGACGCTGTTCCTGCGTCGTTGGCAGCCGGTGCGTATTTTCCGTTTTGACGACGTGAATGCCACCGCGGGCGATGCCGCCGTTACCCCGAAACACTACTCCCGCGGGCAAATCATGCGCGCCTGGTCACCCTTCCTGTTTTTGACCGCCACCGTCACCCTGTGGAGTATTCCCCCCTTCAAAGCCCTGTTTGCGCCAGGCGGCGCAATGTATGACTGGGTGATCAATATTTCTGTGCCGCATCTGGATAAGCTGGTGGCGCGTATGCCGCCGGTGGTGAACGCGGCCACACCTTATGCGGCGGTATATAAATTCGACTGGTTCTCTGCCACCGGCACGGCCATTCTGTTCGCGGCGCTGATCTCCATCGTCTGGCTGCGCATGAAGCCGAAAGACGCGATCGTCACCTTCGGCAGCACGCTGAAAGAGCTGGCGCTGCCGATTTACTCCATTGGCATGGTGCTGGCGTTCGCGTTTATCTCTAACTATTCCGGGCTGTCCTCAACGCTGGCGCTGGCGCTTTCCCATACCGGTCATGCGTTTACCTTTTTCTCGCCGTTCCTCGGCTGGCTTGGCGTGTTTCTGACCGGCTCCGATACCTCATCAAACGCGCTTTTTGCTGCGCTGCAGGCGACCGCCGCCCAGCAGATCGGCGTCTCGGATGTGCTGCTGGTGGCGGCAAACACGACCGGTGGCGTAACCGGCAAGATGATTTCACCGCAGTCTATCGCCATCGCCTGCGCCGCGGTGGGGCTGGTGGGTAAAGAGTCCGACCTGTTCCGCTTTACCGTTAAACACAGCCTGATTTTCACCTGCATGGTCGGGGTGATCACGACACTGCAGGCTTACGTTCTGACCTGGATGATCCCATGATAGTAATGCCCGTGCGTCTGTCCGACACCATCGCCGATCGCTTGCGTGCGCTGATAGATGAACAGCAGCTTGAGCCAGGAGCGCGCTTGCCTGCCGAGCGCAAGCTGGCCGCCCAGCTTGGCGTCTCCCGCAATTCCCTGCGGGAAGCGATTGCGAAACTTATCAGTGAAGGCGTGCTGCTCAGCCGACGCGGCGGCGGCACTTTTGTGCGCTGGCCGCAGGAAGACTGGTCCGAGCAAAACATTGTCTATCCGCTGAAAACGCTGATGGCGGACGATCCGGACTACAGCTTCGATATTCTGGAAGCCCGTCATGCGATTGAGGCGAGCACGGCCTGGCATGCCGCCCTGCGCGCCACCGCTGCGGACAAAGAAAAAATTCAGCTCTGCTTTGACGCCACCCTGAGCGATGACCCGGATCTGGCCTCGCAGGCAGACGTACGCTTTCACTTAGCCATCGCTGAAGCGTCGCACAATGTGGTGCTGTTACAGACCATGCGCGGCTTCTTCGATCTGCTGCAACTGTCGGTGAAACAGAGCCGTCAGCGGATGTATTTCGTGCCGTCGGTGTTCGCGCAGCTCACCGAACAGCATCAGGCGGTGATGGACGCCATTATGGCCGGTGACGCCGACGGCGCGCGTAAGGCGATGATGCTGCATCTGGAATTTGTGCATACCACCATAAAACGATTCGATGAGGATCAGGCCCGCCAGGCGCGCATCACTCGCCTGCCCGGTTAACCCAATGAACTGTCAGGGAGAAACCCATGATTATTTCCGCAGCCAGTGATTACCGTGCCGCAGCGCAGCGTATCCTGCCGCCCTTTCTTTTCCATTACATCGACGGCGGTGCCTACGCGGAATATACGCTGCGCCGCAACGTGGAGGATCTCTCGCAGGTAGCACTGCGCCAGCGCGTGCTGAAAAACATGTCCGATCTGAGCCTGGAAACCACGTTGTTTAACGAAACGCTGTCGATGCCGGTGGCGCTGGCCCCGGTCGGGTTGTGCGGCATGTACGCCCGGCGCGGCGAAGTGCAGGCGGCCGCGGCAGCCGATGCCAAAGGCATCCCTTTCACCCTGTCGACGGTATCCGTCTGCCCGATTGAAGAGGTCGCCCCGACGATTAAGCGTCCGATGTGGTTCCAGCTGTACGTCCTGCGGGATCGCGGCTTTATGCGTAACGCGCTGGAGCGCGCTAAAGCGGCAGGATGTTCAACGCTGGTGTTTACCGTCGATATGCCGACGCCGGGTGCGCGCTACCGGGATGCGCATTCCGGTATGAGCGGCGCCAACGCGGCGATGCGCCGTTACTGGCAGGCGGTGACACATCCGCAGTGGGCGTGGGACGTCGGCGTTAATGGTCGCCCTCACGATCTGGGCAACATCTCCGCTTACCTCGGCAAGCCGACCGGGCTGGAGGATTATATTGGCTGGCTGGCGAATAACTTCGATCCGTCCATCTCATGGAAAGACCTGGAGTGGATCCGCGAATTCTGGGACGGTCCGATGGTGATCAAAGGGATCCTCGATGCAGACGATGCGCGCGATGCAGTTCGTTTTGGCGCAGACGGCATTGTGGTATCGAACCACGGCGGCCGTCAGCTTGACGGCGTACTCTCATCTGCCCGCGCGCTGCCGGCGATTGCCGATGCGGTGAAAGGTGACATTGCGATCCTCGCAGACAGCGGCATCCGTAACGGGCTGGACGTCGTACGGATGATCGCTCTGGGCGCGGATACCGTGCTGCTGGGCCGTGCCTATCTGTATGCGCTGGCGACCCACGGTCAGGCGGGAGTGGCGAATCTGCTGAACCTGATCGAAAAAGAGATGCGCGTGGCGATGACGTTAACCGGTGCACGTTCGATAAGCGAAATCAGCCGCGACTCGCTGGTGCAGAACGTTGAGCATGAATCAGTGTTCGCGCCGGTGAAAACAGGCGATGCCGCCTGATTTTTGCTATGCTGCCCGCCATTATTGAGGGGGCAGCATGCTGAACATTGTCTTATTCGAACCTGAAATCCCGCCGAATACCGGGAATATTATCCGCCTGTGTGCCAACACCGGGTTTCGCCTGCACATCATTGAGCCAATGGGCTTTACCTGGGATGACAAGCGTCTGCGCCGCGCCGGGCTGGATTATCACGAATTTACCGCGGTGGTGCGTCATGCCAGTCATGCCGCTTTTGTGGCGGCAGAAAATCCGCAAAGGCTGTTTGCCCTGACGACCAAAGGCACACCAGCCCACAGCGCGGTGAGTTATCAGGACGGGGATTATCTGATGTTTGGTCCGGAGACGCGTGGCCTGCCTGCCACTATTCTGGATGCGCTGCCTAAAGAGCAGAAGATCCGCATCCCGATGATGCCGGACAGCCGCAGCATGAACCTGTCTAACGCCGTCTCCGTGGTGGTGTATGAAGCCTGGCGTCAGCTTGGCTATCCGGGCGCGGTACTGCGCAGCTAGCGTTAAATACCGTCGCCGTACTCGAAACGGTGATTCGCGCCGTTAAAATGCTGATCCATATCCATCGCAGGTTTTTCTGATTCCGGCTTGCCGACAATGCGGGCCGGTACGCCTGCCACGGTCGTGTGCGGCGGCACGGGTTGCAGCACTACTGAACCGGCACCAATTTTCGCGCCACGTCCGACTTCGATATTGCCGAGGATTTTCGCCCCGGCACCAATCATTACGCCTTCGCGGATTTTCGGATGGCGATCGCCGCTGGTTTTGCCGGTCCCGCCGAGCGTAACCGACTGTAAGATAGAGACATCATCTTCCACCACGGCCGTTTCGCCCACCACAATACCGGTGGCATGGTCGAGCATGATACCGCGGCCAATCTTCGCCGCCGGGTGAATATCCACCTGGAAGGACACCGACACCTGATTTTGCAGGAAAATCGCCAGCGCGCGGCGACCCTGATTCCATAGCCAGTGACCGATTCGGTAAGACTGCAGGGCGTGAAACCCTTTCAGATAGAGCAGCGGCGTGGAGTATTTATCCACCGCCGGATCGCGGGTGCGCACGGCCTGAATATCGCAGGCGGCGGAGGCAATCATTTCCGGATCGGCGGCGTAGGCTTCTTCCACCACTTCACGAATGGCGATAGCAGGCATGATCGGCGACGCCAGCTTGTTCGCCAGCATATAGCTCAGCGCGCTGCCGAGATTTTCGTGCTTGAGTAAGGTCGCGTGATAAAAACTGGCCAGCATTGGCTCACAGTCGGCCAGCGCCCGGGCTTCGGCTTTAATATTATTCCAGACGAGATCCAGTTCTTCACACGGCATTGCATACTCCAGGCGAAATAAAATGACCGGCCACTCTGCGATGGCCGTGTCAGTGATGAGGGTTAGGGAGCCGGATGGCTGGTACGCTCATCCTTGCGGGAGCGGCCTAACAGGGTCAATGCTGCCTCGCGCGCATTTTTTCCGCAATACAATACTTGATAAATTTCCTCGGTTATTGGCATTTCGACACCAAAGCGGTGTGCCAGCTCGCGGACTTCTTTCGTATTACGGTACCCTTCAACCACCTGGCCGATACTCTCCTGCGCGCTTTTGACGTCCATACCCTGACCTAACGCCATCCCGAAACGACGGTTACGGGACTGGTTGTCGGTACAGGTTAAGACCAGATCGCCCAGACCGGCCATGCCCATAAAGGTGGACGGATCGGCACCCAGCGCCACGCCCAGACGGGACATTTCGGACAGCCCACGGGTGATCAGCGCGGTACGCGCATTGGCACCAAAACCGATGCCGTCGGACATACCCGCGCCGATGGCAATCACGTTTTTCACCGCCCCGCCCAGCTGCACGCCGATAAAATCCGGGTTGCTGTAGACGCGGAAGCTTTTGCCGCAGTGCAGCAACTGCTGCAAGTCTTCAGCAAATACCTCATCGGTGGAGGCCAGGGAAATCGCCGTCGGCAGGCCCGCCGCCAGTTCTTTGGCGAAGGTCGGCCCGGAAATCACCGCCAGCGGAATGGCATCGCCCAGCGCTTCGCGCGCCACATCCTGCAACAGACGGCCCGTTTCGGCTTCTAAGCCTTTGGTCGCCCATACCACGCGCGCGTCATCGCGCATCAATGGTTTGATTTGTCGCAGCACATCGCCAAAGACATGGCTTGGCACCACGACCAGGATGTTACGACTCGCAGCAAGCGCCGTGGCTAAGTCGCTTTCAAGGTGAAGCGTATCGGGAAAAGGCACATCCGGGAGGAACGCCACGTTGCAACGATCATGTTGCAGCGTCGCGATATGTTTTGGATCGTGGCCCCAAAGCACCACTTCGTGGCCATTTCTTGCCAGGGTAATGGCAAGAGCGGTGCCGTAAGAGCCGGCACCGATCACAGTCATATGAGCATTTATCGTACTCATCAGGCATCCTGAGGTTGTTCGGTACCTTCGCCTGCCTGCTGCTGCAAATAGTTCATGAACAGCGCATCGAAGTTGACCGGTGCAAGGTTCAGCTGCGGGAACGTACCGCGGGAAACCAGGCTGGTGATGCATTCACGGGCATACGGGAACAGAATGTTCGGGCAGTACGCGCCAAGGCAATGCGCCATCTGGGTACCTTCGATACCACCAACGGAGAAGATACCGGCCTGCTGAACTTCACACAGGAATGCCGTTTCTTCACCCAGGCTTGCGGTCACGGTGACACGCAACACCACTTCATAAACGTCGTCAGCGAGCTGGCTGGAAGCGGTGTCCAGATCCAGTTTTACTTCCGGCTGCCAGTCTTTCTGGAAGACGTGCGGCGCATTAGGCGCTTCGAAAGATACATCCTTGGTATAAATACGTTGGATCTGGAAAGCCATTTCGGTGTTATTTTGTTCTGACATGAGTAAAACCCTTAGTGTTGTCCTAAATACGCTTTAGCGTAACAGGGGATCAAGTCCACCACGCGCGTCCAGCGCATACAAGTCGTCACAGCCGCCAATGTGCTGTGCATCAATAAAAACCTGCGGCACGGTCGTACGGCCACTACGTTGAATCATCTCTTCACGCTTCACCGCATCGCCATCGATCGGCAGCTCTTCAAAGGCAACGCCTTTGCTGTTGAGCAGCGCTTTTGCACGATGGCAAAAAGGGCAGGTCGCTTTGGTATAGATTTCAATGTTGGCCATGACTGCACTCCACTTGTGAATTATTTACCGCGCACGAGCGGGAGGTTTTCACCACTCCAGCCAGCTACGCCATCTTTCAGTACATAGACCCGCTCGAAGCCCGCTCTAATCAGCTCGCTTGCCGGGGCTTGCGCCTGCATACCGGTGCCATCTACCACAATAATGGGTTTGCTTTTACTTTTCTCAAGCTCACCGAGGTTATTGGCTTTGATATCGTTGGGCAGCAAATTGACGGCACCTGCGATGTGACCTTTGCGGAAATCATCACGCTGACGCAGATCCACAACCACGGCATCTTCTTTGTTAATCAGACGCGTTGCTTCACCACGCGTGATAATTTTAACTTTCGATACCAGACCTTTGAAGGTGGTGAACAGCACCGCCGCCAGTAAGACAACCCATCCGATACAAAGTATGGGGTGACGGCTAACAAATTGCATAATTTCTTGCATGGAGGGCAACAACTCCCGACTCAGTGATTAAAAACCAGGGAAGGAGTATACCTGTGCGGTGTAGCAAATACAGCCAGCGAGCACAACGGAATGCATTTTCTGCGGCGCGTTACGAAAAAAATGCCTAAAGCCAGTAAAAACACCGCCCTTCCCCCTCCCATTCTTTGATCTTCTGCGGCTATTTGATCGATTCAGCTGTAGTAAAATTACGCAAATTTTTGACTCATGAGCATGAGGTTGTCGCAATGTCGGTTTCTAAAAAACCTATGGTACTGGTGATTCTGGATGGCTATGGCTACCGTGAAGACCAGCAGGATAACGCTATTTTTAACGCTAAAACCCCGGTCATGGATGCCCTGTGGGCCAAACGTCCGCATACGCTGGTTGACGCATCCGGCCTCGAAGTGGGCCTGCCGGACCGTCAGATGGGTAACTCTGAAGTCGGTCACGTCAACCTGGGTGCTGGTCGCATCGTTTATCAGGATCTGACCCGTCTGGACGTAGAAATCAAAGAAGGTACTTTCTTCAACAACCCGGCGCTGACCGCTGCGGTGGATAACGCTACCGCCAATGGCAAAGCCGTACATATCATGGGCCTGCTGTCCGCGGGCGGCGTACACAGCCATGAAGATCACATTCTTGCGATGGTCGAACTGGCAGCTCAGCGCGGCGCAGAAAAAATCTATCTGCATGCTTTCCTGGATGGTCGCGATACCCCGCCACGCAGCGCAGAATCCTCGCTGAAACGTTTTGAAGACAAATTTGCTGAACTGGGCAAAGGCCGCGTCGCCACTATTATTGGTCGTTACTATGCGATGGACCGCGACAACCGCTGGGATCGCGTGGAACAGGCGTACAACCTGCTGACGCAGGCAAAAGGCGAATACCAGGCAGACAGCGCGGTTGCAGGTTTGCAGGCGGCTTATGCCCGTGATGAAAACGACGAATTCGTAAAAGCAACGGTGATCCGCGCGGCAGGCCAGGCCGACTCCGCCATGGTCGACGGCGATGCGCTGATTTTCATGAACTTCCGTGCTGACCGCGCCCGCGAAATCACCCGCGCCTTTGTGAATGCTGATTTCGACGGCTTCGCCCGTCAGAAAGTGGTGCAGTTAAGCGACTTTGTCATGCTGACCGAATACGCTGCCGACATCAAAACGACGGTGGCTTACGCACCGGCGTCCCTGGCGAACACCTTTGGCGAGTGGATGGCGAAGCATGACAAAACCCAGCTGCGCATCTCCGAAACTGAGAAGTACGCCCATGTGACCTTCTTCTTTAATGGTGGCGTGGAAGAGTCTTTCGCCGGAGAAGATCGCATCCTGATCAACTCCCCGAAAGTGGCGACCTACGATCTGCAACCGGAAATGAGCAGTGCAGAATTAACTGAAAAACTGGTCGCGGCGATCAAGAGCGGCAAGTACGACGCCATCATTTGCAACTACCCGAACGGCGACATGGTGGGTCATACCGGCGTATTCGAAGCAGCGGTTGCCGCTGTCGAAACGCTGGATAACTGCATTGCGCAGGTCAGCGATGCGGTGGAGTCCGTGGGCGGTCAGCTGTTGATTACCGCGGATCACGGCAATGCTGAGCAAATGCGCGACCCGGCAACCGGTCAGGCGCATACTGCCCACACTAACCTGCCGGTGCCGCTGATCTACGTCGGCGACAAAACGGTGAAAGCGGTTGAAGGCGGCAAACTTTCCGATATCGCACCGACCATGCTGGCACTGATGGGGATGGAAATCCCGCAAGAGATGACTGGTAAGCCGCTGTTCATCGTGGAATAATCGCTCCCCATGAGGGGAAAGGCGATTTTTTCAAACACCAGGACTGTGTCAATCCGGTCCATTATCTACGCCAGCGCGCTCAGCGCTGGCGTATTGTTGTGCGCCTTTTCAGCCCACGCGGATGACCGCGACCAGTTAAAATCTATCCAGGCTGACATTGCCGCCAAAGAGCGCGCCGTCCGTCAGCAACAGCAGCAGCGCAGCAGTCTTCTTGCTCAGTTAAAAGCCCAGGAAGAGGCAATTTCCGCTGCCGCCCGCGCCCTGCGCGAAACCCAGAACACTCTCGCCCAGCTGAATAAACAAATCGACGCCATGAATGCGTCTATCGCCAAACTGGAGCGCCAGCGCGCCAGCCAGGAGCGCAATCTGGCTGCACAGCTCGATGCGGCATTCCGTCAGGGCGAGCACAGCGGGATGCAGATGATCCTGAGCGGTGAAGAAGGCCAGCGCGCGCAGCGTTTGCAGGCCTACTACGGCTATCTGAATCAGGCACGTCAGGAAACCATCGCTCAGCTCCAGCAGACCCGTGAAGAAGTCAACGCTCAGAAAGCCGAGCTGGAAGAGAAGCAGAGCCAGCAGCAAACCCTGCTTTATGAGCAGCAGGCGCAACAGGCTAAGCTTGAGCAGGCTCGCAACGAGCGTAAGAAAACCCTCTCCGGCCTTGAGTCGTCCATCCAGCAGGGCCAGCAACAGCTGAGCGAGCTACGGGCCAACGAATCACGGCTGCGCAATACCCTTGCCCGCGCCGAAGCCGCCGCCAAAGCGCGTGCGGAACGTGAAGCACGCGAAGCGCAGGCAGTGCGCGATCGCCAGAAAGACGCAACGCGCAAAGGCACCACCTATAAACCGACGGAAAGCGAGCAGTCGTTAATGTCCCGCACCGGCGGACTGGGATCGCCACGCGGTCAGGCATACTGGCCAGTACGGGGCACCCTCCTCCATCGCTATGGCGAACAGTTGCAGGGTGAGCTACGTTGGAAAGGGATTGTTATCGGCGCGTCTGAAGGCAGCGAAGTGAAAGCCATTGCCGATGGCCGTGTGATCCTCGCCGACTGGCTGCAGGGCTACGGTCTGGTGGTAGTGGTGGAGCACGGTAAAGGCGACATGAGCCTTTACGGCTATAATCAGAGCGCGCTGGTCAGCGTGGGTACGCAGGTGCGTGCCGGTCAACCGATTGCCCTTGTGGGCAGCAGTGGCGGTCAGGGCAGACCTTCACTCTATTTCGAAATTCGCCGCCAGGGTCAGGCGGTCAATCCACAACCGTGGTTGGGAAGATAAGTTTTGCTTCAATTTCGTCGTCTGTGTGTTTCTGTTGTCAGCCTTATGGTTTTTGCCGCGCCGGTGTTCGCCGGAAAACTCGCTATCGTGATCGATGATTTTGGTTATCGTCCGCACAACGAGAATCAGGTCCTGGCGATGCCTGCCGCCATCTCCGTTGCGGTGCTGCCCAATGCACCCCATGCGCGGGAAATGGCCACCAAAGCCCATAACACGGGTCATGAAGTGTTAATTCACCTGCCGATGGCCCCGATCAGCAAACAGCCGCTGGAAAAAGACACCCTGCGTCCGGATATGAGCAGCGATGAAATCGAACGCATTATCCGCAATGCAGTAGACAACGTACCCTATGCTGTCGGCCTGAATAACCATATGGGCAGCGCCATGACCTCTAATCTCTTCGGTATGCAGAAGGTGATGCAGGCGCTGGCGCGTTACGATCTCTATTTTCTCGACAGCATGACCATTGGCAACAGCCAGGCGATGCGCGCCGCGACGGGCACTGGCGTGAAAGTGATCAAACGTAAAGTGTTCCTCGACGATACGCAGAACGAGGCCGATATTCGCCGCCAGTTTAACCGCGCGGTAGAACTGGCGCGCCGTAACGGCTCGGCGATTGCTATCGGACACCCGCATCCATCGACGGTGCGCGTCCTGCAGCAGATGCTGCCCACTTTGCCGCCGGATATCACGCTGGTGCGTCCTGGCAGCCTGCTGAATGAGCCGCAGATCGACACCTCAAAACCCGTACTGACGCCGCCCACCAGCCAGCCTCAGGCGCCGCGCAATCCGTTCCGCGGTGTGAAGCTGTGTAAGCCGAAGAAAGCCCCGGAGCGCGTTGATGCGACCCGTTTCTTTAGCGTGCTGAGCGAAAGCATCAGCGAAAGCCCGCTGGTGAAATACGTGCAGGGCCAGTGGCAGGGATGGGGAAAAGCCCGCCAGCAGGCGGGCCAGTAATCAGATAAGGCGGCGATCTTTCTGCGTTTTCGGCAGCGCCGCTTTTTCATCCTGATGAATATACCAGGCTTTGAAATATTTCAGAAAGCTGTAAAGGGTGGCATATAAGCCGGTTACGACGCCCACTTTCCCGTTACGCCATGCTCCGCTAAACAGATACCATTTAAAAAAAGCTCCGATGGCGCTTATTATGCCGCGCGCGATCGACGGTTTTACTTTCTGATATTTTACCAGCCGTGAGGTATAGCTATTAAGTTTGTTAAATACTTCATGCAGGGAATAAAAGGTATCGTGGCGCACGCGTCCGGGAATTTTTACCGATGTGGAAAAGCCTTCGACTTTATCGTCAACCGGGCGATTGTTAAAATGCGCATGCTGACGGTTGAATAATCTCACCGGAAAATCAGGTGACGACACCGGGTACAGGGTCCGTACTTCCTCACCCAGCACATACCAGTAGCGGGAAAGCCGCCATGCCTGGTCAGGCGCCGGCGTTTCACCGGCTTTCAGCCGTAAAATAAAATCAATGGTTTCCGCATCCAGCACTTCATCGCTATCCAGACATAATACCCAGTCATTGGTGGCCAGACTGATGGCATAGTTCATTTGCGCGCCATGCATGGCATAAGGGTGATGGTGAACAACCAGCTCATACTCATGGCATATATCCAGCGTGGCATCACTGCTGCCCGAATCTACGACAACAATTTCATCTGCGACCGCTAAAACCGGCGGCAGGACTTCACGTAATAATCGTGCTGAATTACAAGTCAGCAGGCACACGGATAAATTGAACATACAGCAATCACACCTGTTAATGGGATCGTCAACAGAAGTTATAACCGGATATTAAGAAAGGTGATAAAGAAATCATGCTTTCGCTATTAAAAATGCAGAAAGATGTGATGGGGCTAAAAAAGGCACCCGAAGGTGCCTCGACATTTAATCCCAGCTCAGGATGACTTTTCCTGACTGGCCGGAACGCATAGCGTCAAAGCCTTCCTGGAATGCATCGATGGGGAAACGGTGGGTAATGATCGGCGTTAAATCCAGACCAGACTGGATCAGAGCCGCCATTTTGTACCAGGTTTCAAACATCTCACGACCATAAATGCCTTTAATGAACAGGCCTTTAAAGATCACTTTATTCCAGTCGATGGACATCTCAGACGGCGGAATACCCAGCAGCGCAATGCGGCCGCCGTGGTTCATGGTATCGAGCATGGTGCGGAACGCCGCCGGTGCCCCGGACATCTCCAGGCCCACGTCAAACCCTTCCGTCATGCCCAGTTCCGCCATCACGTCGTTCAGACTCTCTTTGGCGACGTTCACCGCGCGGGTCACACCCATTTTACGCGCCAGATCCAGACGGTATTCATTCACATCGGTGATCACCACATGACGCGCGCCGACGTGTTTCGCTACCGCCGCGGCCATAATGCCAATCGGGCCTGCGCCGGACACCAGCACATCTTCGCCCACCAGATCGAATGACAGCGCGGTATGCACCGCATTGCCGAACGGGTCAAAAATAGACGCCAGCTCATCGGAAATGTTGTCCGGGATTTTGAAGGCGTTAAACGCCGGGATCACCAGATATTCGGCGAAACAGCCCTGGCGGTTGACGCCCACGCCGATGGTATTGCGGCACAGATGGGTGCGGCCACCGCGGCAGTTACGGCAATGTCCGCAGGTGATGTGCCCTTCGCCGGAAACGCGATCGCCGATTTTAAAGCCTTTCACTTCCTGGCCAATGCCGACCACTTCGCCGACATACTCATGCCCTACCACCATCGGCACGGGAATGGTTTTTTGTGACCATTCGTCCCAGTTATAGATATGCACGTCCGTGCCGCAAATCGCGGTTTTACGGATTTTGATCAGCAGGTCATTATGTCCGACGTCCGGTTGCGGCACATCGGTCATCCAGATCCCTTCTTCTGCTTTCAGCTTGGATAAGGCTTTCATCACAGGTCCTCAGGCAATCACGCCAAGTTTTTTACCGATGCGGGTAAAGGCTTCCACCGCACGTTCGATTTGCTCAGGGGTATGCGCCGCCGACATCTGGGTGCGGATACGCGCCTGACCTTTTGGCACCACCGGGAAGAAAAAGCCGGTGACGTAAATGCCTTCTTTTTGCAGTTCGCGGGCAAAGTTCTGCGCGACTACGGCGTCACCCAGCATCACCGGGATGATGGCGTGATCGGCTCCCGCCAGCGTAAAGCCTGCGGCGGTCATTTTTTCACGGAACAGACGGGCGTTGGTCCACAGACGATTACGCAGCTCGCTGCCTTCGGCCAGCATCTCCAGCACTTTGATGGAGGCGGCGACAATCGCCGGGGCCAGCGAGTTGGAGAACAGATACGGACGGGAACGCTGACGCAGCCATTCCACCACTTCTTTGCGCGCCGCCGTATAACCGCCGGAGGCGCCGCCGAGGGCTTTACCGAGCGTACCGGTAATGATGTCGACCCGATCCATCACATCGCAATATTCATGGGTGCCGCGGCCATTTTCACCGACAAAACCTACCGCGTGGGAATCATCCACCATCACCAGCGCATCGTATTTGTCCGCCAGATCGCACACGCCTTTCAGGTTGGCGATCACGCCGTCCATTGAGAACACGCCATCGGTGGCGATCAGCACGTGACGCGCGCCGCCGTCGCGGGCTTCTTTCAGACGTGCTTCCAGCTCCTGCATATCGTTATTGGCATAACGGAAACGCTTCGCTTTACACAGGCGCACACCATCAATAATTGACGCGTGGTTCAGCGCATCGGAGATAATGGCGTCTTCTGCGCCCAGCAGGGTTTCAAACAGACCGCCGTTGGCATCGAAACAGGAGGAGTACAGGATTGCATCTTCCATGCCGAGGAATTCAGCCAGCTTCTGCTCCAGCACTTTGTGGCTGTCCTGAGTGCCACAAATGAAACGCACCGACGCCATGCCGAAACCATGAGAATCCATACCCGCTTTGGCTGCGGCAATCAGTTCCGGGTGGTTCGCCAGACCCAGGTAGTTATTGGCGCAAAAGTTGATCACCTGGCTGCCGTCACCGACGGTAATATCCGCCTGTTGCGCCGATGTGATAATACGTTCTTCTTTAAACAACCCTTCCGCACGCGCGGTTTCCAGGTCATGGCTTAACTGTTTGTAAAAATCCCCACGCATTGCAATTCTCCAGACTGGACAAATTTCGGCACATATTACCCAAAGCTATACGTTGATACGAGATGACGCATCATCCATTGTTCATTTTGCAGCATAAATCACGTGTCGCCCGGAAGGTTGGCGGTGAATGGCTGAAGGGTCTGCAATGTGATGGTATGATAAGAAATATTCGTGTCCGGGATTGTCCCGGCGCGCCTCAATTCAAAGGTCACAGTTATGATTATCGTTACCGGCGGCGCAGGCTTTATCGGCAGCAACATCGTTAAAGCACTGAATGACAAGGGCATCACTGACATTCTGGTCGTGGATAACCTGAAAGATGGCACCAAGTTTGCGAACCTGGTGGATCTGAATATCGCCGATTATATGGATAAAGAAGACTTCCTGATCCAGGTGATGGCGGGGGAAGAGTTCGGCGATATCGAGGCGATTTTCCATGAAGGTGCCTGCTCGTCCACTACCGAGTGGGACGGTAAGTACATGATGGATAACAACTATCAGTACTCTAAAGAGGTACTGCATTACTGCCTGGAGCGTAACATTCCGTTCCTGTATGCCTCTTCTGCGGCGACCTACGGCGGCCGTACCTCTGACTTTATTGAATCCCGCGAATATGAGAAGCCGCTGAACGTCTACGGCTACTCCAAGTTTTTATTCGACGAATATGTACGTCAGATCCTGCCGGAAGCGACATCCCCGATTGTCGGTTTCCGCTATTTCAACGTTTATGGCCCACGCGAAGGCCACAAAGGCAGCATGGCGAGCGTCGCCTTCCATCTCAACACCCAGCTGAACAACGGCGAAACGCCGAAGCTGTTTGAAGGCAGTGAAAACTTTAAACGCGATTTCGTTTATGTGGGTGATGTGGCAGCGGTAAACCTGTGGTTCTGGGAAAACGGCGTGTCCGGTATTTTCAACCTCGGCACTGGCCGTGCAGAATCCTTCCAGGCCGTAGCCGATGCGACCCTGGCGTTTCATAAAAAAGGCAGCATTGAGTACATTCCGTTCCCGGAAAAACTGAAAGGCCGCTATCAGGCGTTCACCCAGGCGGATCTGACTAATCTGCGTGCCGCAGGCTACGATAAGCCATTCAAAACCGTGGCCGAAGGCGTAGCGGAATATATGGCCTGGCTGAACCGCGACGCATAAGGCAGGCGACAGATGAGAATACTGGTGGTTGGCCCCTCCTGGGTGGGCGACATGATGATGTCGCAAAGTCTCTATCGCACGCTCAGAGCGCGCTTTCCCCAGGCCATCATTGATGTGATGGCGCCCGCGTGGTGCCGTCCGTTATTGTCGCGCATGCCGGAAGTCAACGAGGCGATTGCCATGCCGCTGGGACACGGTGCGCTTGCGCTTGGCGAGCGTCGCAAGCTCGGGCACAGCCTGCGTGAACGGCGTTACGACCGCGCTTACGTCCTGCCGAACTCCTTTAAATCTGCGCTGGTGCCGTTCTTTGCGGGGATCCCGCACCGTACTGGCTGGCGCGGTGAAATGCGTTACGGCGTGCTTAACGACGCCCGCGTACTGGATAAGCACGCCTGGCCGCTGATGGTGGAGCGCTACGTGGCGCTGGCCTATGACAAAGGCGTGATGCAATCAGCGAAAGATCTGCCGCAGCCATTGCTGTGGCCGCAGTTGCAGGTTACTGAGGCGGAAAAAGCCCAGACCAGCGATGCGTTCGGCGTGTCTTCTGAACGTCCTGTTATCGGCTTTTGTCCCGGGGCGGAATTCGGTCCGGCAAAACGCTGGCCGCACTACCATTACGCAGAACTGGCTAAGCAGCTGATCGACGAAGGTTATCAGGTGGTGCTGTTCGGGTCGGCGAAAGATCACGACGCCGGCAATGAGATCCTCGCCGCGCTGAGCATTGAGCAGCAGGCCTGGTGCCGCAACCTGGCTGGTGAAACCCAGCTGGAGCAGGCGGTGATTTTACTGGCCGCCTGTAAAGCTGTAGTCACTAACGACTCCGGCCTGATGCACGTCGCCGCGGCGCTGAACCGCCCGCTGGTGGCGCTTTACGGCCCGAGCAGCCCCGACTTTACCCCGCCGCTGTCGCACAAAGCCCGGGTGATCCGCTTGATCACCGGCTATCACAAAGTGCGCAAAGGCGATAGCGAGCAGGGTTATCACCAGAGCCTGATCGATATCACGCCTGAGCGCGTGCTTAGCGAACTCAATGCGTTACTGCTGGCGGAAGAAGGGTAACGAATGCGGGTTCTGATCGTAAAAACCTCGTCAATGGGCGATGTGCTGCATACGCTGCCAGCGTTAACCGACGCCATGCAGGCTATTCCGGGCATCCGTTTTGACTGGGTGGTGGAAGAAGGCTTCGCGCAGATCCCCGGCTGGCATGCTGCTGTCGATCGCGTGATCCCGGTGGCGATCCGGCGCTGGCGTAAAGCGTGGTTCTCCGCGCCGATCCGCGCCCAACGTCAGGCGTTTCGTGATGCCGTCCGTAGTGTCCCGTACGACGCTATTATTGATGCGCAGGGCCTGGTGAAAAGTGCGGCGCTGGTGACGCGCCTGGCGCACGGCGTGAAGCATGGTATGGACTGGCACAGCGCCCGCGAACCGCTGGCGAGCCTGTTTTATAACCGTCGCCATGCCATCGCGAAAGCGCAACACGCCGTGGAACGTACCCGCGAGCTGTTCGCCCGCAGTCTGGGTTATGCCCGACTGCAAACCCAGGGCGATTACGGCATTGCGCAGCATTTCTTAACCGCCAAAATGCAACCTGCTTCTTACGCCGTGTTCCTGCATGCCACGACCCGCGATGATAAGCACTGGCCTGAATCCCACTGGCGCGAGCTGATCGCTTTATTGCAGCCCACAGGACTGCGCATCAAGCTGCCCTGGGGAGCCGCCCACGAAGAGGCGCGCGCACAACGACTGGCACAGGGTATGGATCACGTCGAGGTGCTGCCCCGCATGAGCCTGGAAAACGTGGCCCGCGAACTGGCCGGTGCCGCTTTTGTGGTATCGGTGGATACCGGATTAAGCCATCTGACCGCCGCCCTGGACCGTCCTAACATCACGTTATATGGCCCGACCGATCCGGGATTAATCGGCGGTTATGGCAAAAATCAGGTCGTTTGCCGCCCTGAACATTCATCGCAGTTGAGCGATCTCCCCGCCACTGCGGTCTTAAAAAAATTACAGCCCTTGCTGGCAGCAGAGAATGTCCATGTCTGACTTTTTCACGGCTGAACGCCCGCCGAAACGGGTGCTGATCATCAAGCTTCGCCATCACGGTGATGTGCTTTTAACCTCGCCGCTGTTTACCGTGCTGAAGAAAAACTGGCCGGGCGTGGAAGTGGACGCGCTGGTCTATGACGATACGCAGGCGATGCTCACCAGCCATCCGTATATCGATCGCGTGCATACCATCGGGCGTAACTGGCGTAAACAGGGCTGGCTGAAGCAGTTGAGTCTGTATCGCCAGCTGCGTAACTCGCTGAAAGCGCGGGATTATGACGTGCTGATCAACCTCACCGAGCACTGGCACGGCGCTCGACTGGCGCGCAAACTGAAGCCGCGCGTTTCCGTCGGTTTTAAGCCGGATAAGCGTAGCGGACTGGCGCGCTGGCGCTGGGTGAAATCCTTCACCACGCTCTATCCGGCGATCCAGGACAACAGCCGCCATATGGTGGAAGTGAACCTTGACGCGCTCAGACGCATTGGCATCCATCCAGCCAGCGTGGAAGACAAACGCACGCTGTTCGTGCCGGGTGAAGAGGCGGAAACGTCCGTACTGAACAAGCTGGCAGGTTTTGGTCTGGTGGGAAAAGATTATGTGCTGGTACATCCCACCTCGCGCTGGATGTTCAAGGCCTGGCAAATCGACAAGCTGGCAGCCACCGTGGATGCCATTGCCGCGCGAGGCATTCCGGTGATCCTTTCCGCCGCGCCGTCGAAAGAAGAAACCGCCTATATGGATCAGCTTCGCGCGGCACTGACGCAGCCGGTGTTCGATCTTAGCGGGCAACTGAATCTCAAAGAGCTGGGTGCGTTGATGAAACATGCGCGGCTCTACTTTGGTGTTGACTCGATGCCGATGCATCTGGCCAGCGCGGTGGGTACGCCGACGGTGGCCATTTTTGGCCCGACCGGTGCCATTAAGTGGGCACCCTGGGGCGTGGCCTACCGGGTGATTATCGCGGGCTTTACCTGCCAGCCCTGCGGAAAAGCAGGCTGCGGCGACAGCGGTGTCTCGGACTGTATCACCGCGATTACGCCACAGCAGGTGCTGAGCGCCATTGATACGTTGTTACTGGAAAATCCGGCATGAAACTGGCGATTGTCCGACAGACCTATAACCCCAACGGCGGCGCGGAGCGGTTTGTTTCCCGTGCCCTGAACACGCTGGCGGGCGACAGTTCGCTGGACGTCACGCTGATCGCCCGGCAATGGGAGAACGCGACGGGCTGGCAGACGCTGACCGTCGATCCCCCCTTCCGTAACCGCACCGCCCGCGAAGCCGGATTTGCCAGAGCGGCGTCTCAGCTGTTTAACCGCTTCGACATTGTGCAGAGCCACGAGCGTATCCCAGGCGCCACCATTTTCCGCGCCGGTGATGGCGTGCACGCCACCTGGCTTGAACAGTACAGCCGCATTCTGTCGCTGCCGAAGCGCTGGTCGCAGACTTTCAGCCCTTACCACCGCTACATTTTGCAGGCGGAGAAGGCGATGTTCACTCACCCGGCGCTGCGCAAAGTGATCTGCAATTCACAGATGGTGCGGGACGACATTGTTCGTCGCTTCCATCTGCCCGCAGACAAGCTGACGGTGATTTATAACGGTGTCGATACCGCCCATTTTCATCCGGACGTGCGCAAACTGACGATGCGGGACGCACTGGCGATCCCAACCGATGCGCCTGTGCTGGCTTACGTCGGTTCCGGGTTTGCGCGTAAAGGCGTGGCGACGGCGCTGGCGGCTATTGCGGCGCATCCTGGCGTCTGGCTGCTGGTCGCCGGACGCGATAAACATGCCCGTAAGTTTGAAAAGCAGGCACAGTCGCTGGGCGTGGCGGATCGGGTGAAGTTCCTCGGACCGGTGGCAGATGTGCGCCAGGTCTATGGCACCGCTGATGCGCTGATCCTGCCGACGCTTTACGATCCCTTTCCGAACGTCTGTGTGGAAGCGCTGGCCTGCGGATTACCGCTGTTTACCAGCCAGGGCTGCGGGGCGGCGGAATGGATCCGGGAAGGAGAAAACGGCTGGGTGCGCGATGCACTCGACGTTTCCGGCTACCGGCAGGCCATTGGTGAATGGCTGTCGGGTCGCCAGGCGGGAAAAACGTATGCCGTTAATGCCCGCGCCACTGCCGAGCCGTGGACGCTCGACCATATGGCGCAGGAGTTACAGGCGCTTTACCGTGAACTGTTACGCTGAATCGCGTCGGAAAAGACCTTTTCCATTGCGCTCAGCATGCAGTCGCGCGTGAGATTAGCGCACAAATAATCATACCCCTGCTGCGCCAGTTGCTCGCGCAGGGCTGCATCCTGATAGAGCGTGACAATCGCGTCACGCAGCGCGGCAACATCGCGTTGGGCAACCAGCAGGCCGGTCTGGCGATCAATCACCGCATCCGCCGTGCCGCCCGCGTCGGTGGCGATGGTGGCAATGCGGCTGGCGAGAGATTGCAGGACGCCCTGCGGCACCCCTTCCATATCGTGGGACGGGCTTAACGCAATATCAAATGCCGGGAACCATTTTTCCGGCGCCGCCTGATGTCCGGCCATGACCACACGATCGGCTAAGCCCAGCCGCGCGATCTCCTGCTCCAGCACAGTACGATGTGGACCTTCACCAACAATCGCCAGCTTGATCGCCGGATCAGGGATCTGCGCCAGCGCCTCCAGCAACACGCTATGGCCTTTGTTAGGCCGTAAATGCGACACCACGCCCAGCCAGAAATCATTCGCCGACAGGCCACACAACTGGCGCGCCGCCTGTTTATCCGCCGGATGAAAACGCGCCGGATCGACGCCGCTGGGAACGGAGGTGGTTTGCGCCAGCGGCACGCCAATCGCTACCATCTGATGCCGCAGCGCTTCCCCCGTCGTGACAATGTGCGCGCAGGCAGTGCGGAACAGCCAGCGGCTGCCGGCATTGTTGCGTGGTAACCCTGAGGCATGCCGGGTACGCACCAACGGCACCGGAAGTGAAAGCGTCAGATTCGCCAGCGCCACCAGCCAGGTATCCGCCGAGTTATGGCTGTTGATCACATCCACCCTCTGCCGGTTAGCCTGTAGCCAGCGGCGTAACGCAAGCAGGTTCGACACGTTTTTCCGCTTCAGCGGCAGGGTCACTACCGTCAGCCCGGCCTCCTGGGCCAGCGCATGCAGCGGCGCGCTCTCCGGACAAAGAATGGTCACCTGGTGACCGCGCTGGATCATACCCAGTGACTCATTGATGATGCGTAATGGCTGGCCGCCCTTACCTCCATCAGCTTCGGTGTGAACAATATGCATAGGCTTCCTGTGAGTGGCTAACGGCCTTTATAATCACATCATTATATACTTTCAGGCCTTCCAGATGCACATTCACCGCCCACTCAGTGATAATCTTACTTACAAACATTATTCTTCTTAACTTGTGCTATCTATGGTAATTTTCTTGCGCTTTCACAATTCTCCCCGCCCTGTCGTGGAATTCTTGTGCTGCTGCGTTATTACCCGGTGACTACGCCGAAATCCTTAACTAGCCTAAATAATTATGACGAAAACTCGTAACATCCTGACAGGCCTGTTAGTTCTTTACACATTAGCATTGTGCTTCGCCTGGCCGATACCTAACGATCAATTACCGTTTCATCGAAATGGCCTGATTTATCCTTTAATCGTTTTATCCCTTGGACTTTTCTTTTCGTCACCAGAAGCCCGCGCGCGTTTAAATTTCCGGCAGATTAAGTTTGTTCTCATTGCTGTCTGGGTATTAACTTTCTTTATTCTGATAAATGGTTTTTTTGTCGCGCCTGAAATCAAAGAAATGGTTTCCGCGTGGAGCGGGCAGTGGTTACGACCTGTCTTATTATTCTGCGCCGGAATGACCTTGCTACCGGCCCTGCAAACCGCCTTTCCGAACTTTTCTGCCGCCCGTCTGTTTACCCTGATCGTTTTATTCTTTTGGGGCGTTATCTGCATTCATTTACTGGATACGCTCTGGCTGTACTGGCGGGATGGGTATATTCACTGGGGTGAGACACGCATCGTCTATAACCGCACCCGCATGAGCTTCCAGGTGAATATGATCACCGGTTTCCTGCTGGCTGAGCTGCTGGCGCGTGGATTGTTGCACCAGCGCTTCCTGCGGCTGAATACACCGGTTCTGGTAGCCATTTTGCTTTCTAATCTGGTTTGTACGGCCGTCGTCGACACACGCTGGGGGACCATTGGACTGGTGGGAAGCCTGTTTTCAACCTTTGTACTGCTCAGCATGCACCATATGCGTCGCAGTAAAGTTGTCTTAATGGGCAGTATGTTAGTGGTATTTATTACTGCATCTTTGACATTAGGTTACGCCTCATGGAAAACCGATCCACGCTGGCAAACACTTGAGAGTGATGCCGTTGCGGGGTGGAATGCTCCTTTAAATAGTTTTTGTTATAACAGAATATATGGCATCGTCCCCACGAATAGCCTCGGCATTCGCATGGATCACTCCAATGGCTGCCGTGCCAGCTTCTTCCATCGTGGCTGGGCTATCGTTGCTGAGCATCCGGCAGGGATGGGGCCGCGCAAAGAGGCGTTTAACTACATCCTGCGTCGCGATTTACAGACGGATAAAATTACCGTTCCGCACAGCCACTACGGCCTGATCGAATTCGGTTTGCAGAACGGCATTGCGGGTATTGCGGGCTGGTTGATCTTACTGGTGGGCTGCTGGTATATCGGATGGCGTCAGTTCCGCCACGGTAATACCATGGCGGGCATGTTCCTGCTGCTGTTCACGGTAGGCTTTTTCTCTCGTACCCTGGTCGATCATAACCTTAAGGACCACTACCTTGAGCAATATATGATGCTGACCGGTCTGCTCATTGGCATCTGCTCGTTGAAGCCGCGCAATGAGAAACAGTCTCCTTCCTGACGGTAATGTTCCTGCACCAGTGGTTTTCTTTATCACTTAGGCGATAATAGCCACCGCTGGTGCTTCCATACCCCGGCCGAACTCATTCAAATAATGGCTGTCGAAAAGCCACCGCATTGCCCGCTTTTACGGAGAAAGCATGTCAGATACCCCGCAATTGAGCCTCGTTGTCGCCGTCTATAATGGTGAAAAATTTCTGAGCGCCTTTTTTGACAGTATCAAAAGTCAAAACCTCGACAGCCTCGAAATGGTTATCGTCAATGACGGCTCGACCGATAACTCTGCGGCAATAATCGCTCGCTACGCCGGTGAATTCAGTGATTATCACGTTATCGATCAGCCCAACCAGGGGGTTTCAGCGGCACGTAATACCGGGCTGGCAGTTGCCCGAGGGGAGTACGTTGCCTTTCCGGATATTGACGATGTGATCTATCCGGGGATGTACTCACGCCTGCTGGAGATCGCCCGGCAGGGGGATCTGGACGTGGCGACCTGTAATGGCACCTACATTTATGATGATGGTCGTCCGGCGAAGAAAATTTTCCCGTCCGATAAACTGCCCTCCACGGGCGTGCTGGATGGCCCGACCTGGCTGCAAAAAGCACTGGCATCACGCAAATTCCTGCATGTAACCTGGCTGAATATCTATCGCCACGCCTTTATCAAGGCGCACGGTTTTACATTTGAACATGGGCTGCGCCATCAGGATATTCCCTGGACGACGGAAGTGCTGCTGACCGCAGAGCGCGTGCAGTACATCGACGAAACCTATTACGACTATCTGATCCATTCGGCTTCCGTCTCCCATACCCCTGGCACTGATGACACACGTATGCGCTCGGCGCGCCACTACATGAAAATCCTTGAGATGCTGAATGCCATTAATCAGCGTTATCCGCAGCAGGTTAAGCGCGTCCCCGCCTGCCAGTGGCAAATTGCCAAAGAGGGACTGGGTATTCTGCACAGCATCAATAACATTGAGGATGCAGCGAAAAAGCGTGAGATCACCGCAGAGCTATTTTCCCGCGGGATCTGGTCAATGATCTGGCAAAACGCGCGCGGACTCCGGCAGCGCTGGCGTCTGGGTCGTCGTTACTTTCGTCTTAAGAAACTTATTAAATAAAGCGAACCTATGAACAAGCTTAAATTGCATGCCGTATCCCGTGCGGATTTTATCGCCAAAAACTACGCCGACTTTGACGAGTTGCTGGCCGCTGGGATCAACCCGGACACCATTCCTGAACGTTTCTATTGTGGTGGACGCGGTGGCTGGACGTTCCAGACCACGCTGGCTCTGAAGCACTACTACGGTGATGCAATCGAATGTTCGTTCGGTTCGGAGTGTCGTGCCGATGCTATCAACCTGATGCACAACGATGATTTCGGCTCGCGGGTCAAACCCTGGAAAGGCGTCACCGTGGTTGCCCGTGCCGACCGCCCGCCAGTGATAGGCGCGGACTATGTTGTCGATCAGAACCCGGAAGTTGACGGACACAGCAACCGCATTTTCGTGCCGTACTGGCCCCAGCCGGGCGTCCAGCCGCGTGAGCGTACCGATGATACCGTGCAGACCGTCGCCTACTTTGGCCGGGTGGACAGCTTCCCTGAGGAGTACCGCAGCGAAGCGTTCAAACAACGTCTTGCCGAACAGGGCATCGCGCTGCGTATCTCCTTTGATAACTGGGTGAATTACCGCGACGTTGATGTCTGCGTGAGTTTCCGTAAATCCCACGATCACAAACTCGCCCGTAAGCCTGCCAGTAAATTAATCAACAACTGGCTGGGCAAAACAGTCATGGTATGCGATGACGAGCCGTCCTTTCGCGCGATTCGTGAAAGCGAGCTGGATTATCTGATTGCTAAAAATCCTGATGAAGCCTTTGACGCCATCATGAAGCTGAAGAACTCCCCGGAGTTATACCGGCAGATGCGTGAGCAGGGCGAGAAACGACTGCAGGTTTACTCGCGTGAAGCCGTGGCTGCACGCTGGTATGCCTTATTTGAGGATATCTGGCGCAAAGGATTACATAACCGTCCGACATTTATCCGTGCGGTGCGCTTCGGCTTTGGTAAAGCTATTCGTCCCCTGACCAAGAAATTCTAAAAACAGTCGAGTTATCACATGTTCAGATCGTCATTGCTGTCCCACCCCTCGCTGGGGCGAAACCTGCTCAGAACCGTTATTCTCACGCTGATTTTTTCTGCGTTTTTTTCGCTGTCCGAAATCATCGTCACCGTCAAAGACGCGGCATACAGCCCGAAATCGGGTGATATTGCGCTGTATGTGATCATCTCCCTGCTTGCGGCAATCAGTATTCGTTTCATGCTGACGCGCGTACTGCTGGCGGTTACCTATATCGTGCAGTTATCAGAAGCGATCTATCACCAGTTTTATGGTCAATTCTATGGCCCGAGCGAAGTCTGGCTGGCATTTGTTGAAACGAAAGACATTGCCAGCGGCATTACCGACAGCCTCGGCGCGCTGGGCATTTATTTTGTCATTATGCTGGTAGCGATCGTGTTCGCCGTGGTGGTTGCCCGTCGCATTGGACCTCACTGGCACAAATGGATCGCCCTGCCCTGCCTGCTGGCGATTGCTGTCATGTTTTTAGGCCAGTTCTACAAAGCCATTGACGGTCAGATGTATAAATTCAACCCTGACCTGCGCCATTCGTTGCTGCGCAATGGCCTGTCGGCAATGAGCTTTAGTGCGGTACGTCTGATCCCTGAAGCGCTCTCGGGTGAAAACCAGAACATCGCCCATTACGAGCCTTATCAGGTCACGCCCGTTCCGGATCATCAAAGTGGGAAATACTCTGTGATCCTGGCGATTGGTGAGAGTCTGAATCCGCATCACGTCAGCGCACTCGGCTATGAAAGAGAAACCACGCCAGAACTGAAAGCGTTAATGGATCAATACCAGGGCAGTGGCCGTCTGATTGTCTCCAACGCCGTCTCCACACGCGTCGCCATTCCGATGCTGGTGAATAACCTGCGCGAGCCGGACAATTTCTCCGCCTACAAAAGCAAGTCGACCAATATTTTTGCGAATGCGAAGAAGCAGGGCTATCAGACCGCGTTTATTTCAGCGCAGGGTCTGGAAGGGCTGAGCAACTGGATTGGCATTCATGACATTGATTTTTGGGAAGACACCCAGGTGCGTCCGGCCCCGGATGTAGGTGCCGACAGGATCCTTACCCCATCCGTTGAAAAGGCCCCGCTGGACTGGAATAAACCCTTCATGATGGTGCTGAACAGTCGCGCACCGCATATCCCTTATGAGCGGAACATTCCCGCAGGATTCGCGAAGTTTTCCACCCCGCGTCTTAATGATGATGTGGCGCAGAAAAAAAATGAATACGACGATGCTGTTCGGCTTTACGACAAGGAACTCGCCTCTGCGATCCGTACAGTGATGGCGAAATCGACATTGCCGGTGCTGGTCTTCATCACATCCGATCATGGCGAGCGGGTCGGTGATGGTGGGCTTTTCGGGCACTCCGTCGTCGAAATGCCGATTGCGCAGGTACCGTTCATCTATTTCAGTAACGATCCGGCGATGTCCCTTAAAAACATCAGTCCGCAGATGCCGCTGAACCACTTCCAGCTGGCGACGCTGATCAATAAGGTGCTGGGCTATCAGGTAACGAACCCAAACCAGAAAGATGACAGCTACTTCATTACGGGGGGCGATATTCGCGGCCTTTCAGAGCGAATTACCTATCACCTGAACGAGCTCCCGCCAGCCGAGCAGTGATCCTTTTCTCCGCGCACAGGGCTTTTCTGCCCTGTGCCGTTCATCGCCTTCCTCGCTTTCTCCTTTCACTTTGTACGAAACCCTGGCAAAAACGTGACCAAAAGCGCCAAAAGTATAGCTTTAGCCCGCTTTAATGCTTAGAATTTGCCCGCCGAAACTCAAAAAACGGATAATCGCTTGGAATTGTTGTATACCGCCCTGCTCTATCTTATCCAGCCGTTGGTGTGGCTGCGTTTGTTGCTTCGTAGCCGCAAGGCGCCTGCGTATCGTAAACGCTGGGCTGAACGCTATGGCTATTGCAGTAACAAAGTGAAGCCAGACGGTATTTTGCTGCATTCCGTGTCAGTAGGTGAAACCCTGGCGGCCATTCCGCTGGTGCGTGCCCTGCGTCACCGTTATCCTTCTCTGCCCATCACCGTGACCACCATGACGCCTACCGGCTCGGAGCGTGTGATGTCGGCCTTTGGTAAAGACGTACACCACGTCTATCTGCCTTACGATTTACCCTGCGCGATGAACCGCTTCCTCACTACCGTGCGGCCAAAGCTAGTCATCGTCATGGAAACCGAACTGTGGCCCAACATGATTTCCGCGCTGCATGCCCGTAAAATTCCGCTGGTGATCGCCAACGCGCGCCTGTCGGAACGCTCGGCGAAAGGCTACGGCAAGCTGGGCAATTTTATGCGCCGTCTGCTGGGCAAAATTACGCTGATTGCCGCACAGAATGACGAAGACGCCGATCGCTTCCTGAAGCTCGGCCTCAAACGTAATCAACTGGCGGTCACCGGTAGCCTGAAGTTTGATATCTCCGTTACGCCAGAGCTGGCGGCACGCGCCATTACGCTGCGCCGACAGTGGGCGCCGCGCCGTCAGGTGTGGATCGCCACCAGTACCCACGATGGCGAAGAAGAGATTATTCTCGAGGCGCACCGCAAACTGCTGGAAACCTTCCCCGACTTACTGCTGATCCTGGTGCCGCGTCACCCGGAGCGCTTTAAAGACGCGCGCGATATGGTACAGAAAGGCGGATTCAGCTTTACTCTGCGCAGCACCGGCGAGATCCCGTCCAGCAGCACGCAGGTGGTGATTGGCGATACCATGGGTGAGCTGATGCTGCTGTACGGCATTGCCGATCTGGCCTTTGTGGGCGGCAGCCTGGTGGAGCGCGGCGGGCATAACCCACTGGAGCCGGCGGCACATGCCATTCCGGTGCTGATGGGCCCGCACACCTTCAACTTCAAAGATATCTGCGCCAAACTCCAGCAGGCGGATGGCTTGATCACCGTTACTGACGTTAGTTCGCTGGTGAAAGAAGTCTCGACCCTGCTGACCGATGAAGATTATCGCCTGTGGTACGGCCGTCATGCTGTTGAAGTGCTGCACCAGAATCAGGGTGCGCTCTCAAGGCTGCTACAACTCCTGCAACCCTATCTGCCGCAGCGGAGCCACTAAATGCGCCTCTCGGTGGTGATGATCGCCAAAAACGCTGCCGATCTGTTGCCGGATTGCCTGGCGTCCGTGGCATTTGCCGATGAGATCGTACTGCTGGACTCCGGCAGCACCGACGACACGCTCACCATTGCCCGCAACGCGGGTGTAAAGGTCTTCACCAATACTGACTGGCAGGGTTACGGTATTCAGCGCCAGCGGGCGCAGGCGTATGCCACGGGCGATTATGTATTGATGATCGATACCGACGAGCGCGTCACGCCCGAGCTCGCCCACGCCATTCAGGCCGTGCTGGCATCACCGGCACCCGACACCATCTACAGCATTGCCCGCCGCAACTACTTTCTGGGCCGTTTTATGCGTCACAGCGGCTGGTATCCCGATCGCGTAATGCGTCTGTATCCCCGGGAAAAGTATCAGTACAACCGTAACGCCGTGCATGAGTCTCTCGAATGCGCAGGCGCGTCGGTGGTTAATCTGCAGGGCGATCTGCTGCATCTGACCTGCCGCGATTTTGCCAGTTTCCAGCAGAAGCAGTTCAACTACGCTACGGCGTGGGCGAAAGAGCGCCATCAGCAGGGAAAGAAGACCACCCTTTCCGGTATTTTTGCGCATACTCTGGGCGCGTTTCTGAAAACGCTGGTGCTGCGCGGCGGCGTGCTCGACGGCAAACAGGGCTGGCTGCTGGCAGTGGTGAATGCACAGTATACTTTCAATAAATATACCGAGCTGTGGGCGCTAAACCACGGCTACTCAGAAAAGAGCGCGCCATGACGACAAAAGCCATCTATCCCGGCACCTTCGATCCCGTCACTAACGGCCACATCGATATCATCACCCGTGCGGCCTGCATGTTCGATAAGGTCATCATGGCGATTGCCGCCAGTCCGGGTAAGAAACCCCTGTTCAGCCTGGATGAGCGCGTGGAAATGGCGCGTCAGGCTACCGCGCATCTGGCTAACGTCGACGTGGTGGGTTTTAGCGATCTGATGGCGAATTTTGCCCGCGATCAGCAGGCCAATATCCTCATTCGCGGCCTGCGTGCTGTCGCTGACTTCGAATACGAAATGCAGCTCGCCCACATGAACCGCCACCTGATGCCGGAGCTGGAAAGCGTCTTCCTGATGCCGTCGAAAGAGTGGTCGTTTATCTCGTCCTCGCTGGTAAAGGAAGTAGCCCGTCATCATGGTGACGTCACCCACTTCCTGCCTGCGCAGGTACATCAGGCGCTACTTGAGAAGCTCCAGCCGTAGCGCCTGCGCGCTTTACTTCTGGCAGTTGCGGCAGTAAAAGGTAGAGCGCTGGGCATGTTTGCTGGCCACAATGGGCGTAGCGCAAATGCGGCAAGGCTGGCCTTCGCGGCCATACACCTGTAGCTCCTGCGCAAAATAACCCGGTTTGCCATCGCTTTGCAGGAAGTCTTTCAGCGTGGTGCCGCCCTGCTCAATAGAGCGTAACAGCACGGCCTTGATCATCCGCACCAGTAACTCACACTCCTCCACCGACAGCGACGACGCCAGACGATCGGGATGGATCCCGGCGGCAAACAGCGACTCACTGGCATAAATGTTACCGACGCCAACGACCAGCTTGTTATCCATCAGCCAGGGCTTGATGGCGATCTTCTTCTTCGCGCTTTTCTGGCGCAGATATTCGGCGTCAAAGGCATCGCTGAGCGGCTCAGGGCCTAAATGCGCCAGCACGTTGTGCCCTTCAAGGGATCGCGTCCACAGCCAGGCCCCAAAACGGCGGGGATCGGTGTAGCGCAGCACTTTGCCGTTGCTCATCACCAGATCGACATGGTCATGCTTTTCTGCCGGCATTTCATACGGCAGGATGCGCAGGCTCCCGGACATGCCGAGATGGATGATGATCCAGCCGTCAGGCAACTCCAGCAGCAGATATTTGGCGCGACGCTGCACGCTCAGCACCGGTTGGTCGCTCAGCGCGTGGATTTCATCGGAAACGGGCCAGCGCAGGCGTCCGTTGCGCACGACAGCATGCAGAATAGTTTCCCCTACCAGGTGCGGCTCAATACCACGGCGGCTGGTTTCTACTTCAGGTAATTCAGGCATGATTTCTCCGGAAGCTGAATGCAAAAAACCCCGCACAGGCGGGGTTCTTGTACATCAAAGCGAAAATTATTTAATTTTTGCTTCTTTGTAGAGCACGTGCTGACGGACAACTGGATCGAATTTTTTCAGTTCCAGTTTTTCCGGCTTAGTGCGCTTGTTCTTCGTGGTGGTATAGAAGTGACCAGTACCAGCAGAAGAAACCAGCTTGATTTTCTCACGAATACCTTTAGCCATGATTTATTTCCTCTAAGTACTTAGTACTTTTCGCCACGGGCACGCAGTTCGGAAAGAACTGTATCAATGCCTTTTTTATCGATTACACGCATACCTTTAGCAGATACACGCAGTGTGACAAAACGCTTCTCGCTCTCAACCCAAAAACGGTGAGAGTGCAGGTTCGGCAGGAAACGGCGTTTGGTCGCGTTCAGTGCGTGGGAACGGTTATTACCGGTCACCGGACGCTTGCCAGTAACTTGGCAGACTCGGGACATGTCTATTCTCCAAAAATCAAATTAGCTCGAGCTTCGTATAGGGTTATGGCGCCTCGTCAGGCTGCAAACCTGGCCTCTGGCGGTTCAATGTGAACCCACAATGCCAGGCCCATAATGCCAAACCCGAGATTCTCAAAGGTGGCGTAGTATACGCTGTGTAATCGATGTGCTCAAGTCCCGAACAGACAAAGATCCCAATGGATCGCGTAAAATGGCCTAAATCCAACCACGTTCGGCAAATGATACATACTCTCCACGGCCAATAACCAGATGGTCAACCACCCGGATGTCCATGAACTGGCAGCACTTTACCACATGATCGGTGATGATTTTATCGGATTTACTGGGTTCCGCGCTGCCCGATGGATGATTATGCGCAAGGATCACGCCGACAGCATTCATTTTGATGGCTTCCCGGACAATTTCACGCGGATGCACCTCTACATTGGCGATAGTGCCGGTAAAAAGGCGGCTGTGCTTAATGATCCGGTTCTGGTTATCAAGATAGATCACCATAAAGATCTCACGTTCTTCCGCCGTTAACTGGCTTTTTAAAAACGCTAATGCCACCTCCGGGGACATGATGACAGGCTCCTCGGCCACCTTAACGTCATAAAAACGACGCGCCAGTTCGGCAATGCCTTTCAGTTGGGCATACTTTGCCAGCCCGATGCCACCCACCTCCCTGAACCGCTCAAAGTCGGCAGTCAGCAGCCCGTACAGCGAGCCAAAATGGCCCAACAGATGGTGTGCCAGCGCCATTACATTTTTCCCGGGCGTGCCGGTGCGTAAAAATAGCGCCAGTAATTCAACGTCACTGAGCGATTTGACGCCTAATAACAGCGTTTTTTCACGCGGCAGTATAGATACCGTATCTTCCATGATCTTACCTCCCTGTCGAGCCGCTATCCTGCCACAGAGCAGGATGACGGCTTTGCGTAGCGCCTCGCAAAGTGAGCAATGCGCAAAAGCACGACAGAGGGAGGATTGTGATAAAATGCCCGCCTTCTGGTGAAATCCAACAGGAAAGAATCATGATGAGTCTGGCCGGTAAAAAAATCGTTCTTGGCGTCAGCGGCGGTATCGCGGCCTATAAAGCGCCGGAACTGGTGCGTCGTCTGCGCGATCGCGGCGCGGAGGTGCGTGTCGCCATGACCGAGGCCGCCAAAGCCTTTATTACGCCCATGAGTTTGCAGGCGGTGTCAGGCTATCCGGTTTCCGACAGCCTGCTCGATCCGGCAGCCGAAGCGGCGATGGGGCATATCGAGCTGGGCAAATGGGCCGATCTGGTGATCCTGGCCCCCGCCACTGCGGATTTAATTGCCCGCGTTGCCGCCGGGATGGCCAATGACCTGGTGTCGACAATTTGTCTCGCTACGCCCTCTCCGGTCGCCGTGGTGCCCGCCATGAACCAGCAAATGTATCGGGCGGCCGCCACCCAGCATAATCTGGGCGTCCTGGCTTCCCGCGGCTTGCTGCTCTGGGGTCCGGACAGCGGCAGCCAGGCCTGCGGCGATGTCGGTCCAGGGCGAATGCTCGACCCACTGGAGATTGTCGATCTGGCCGCGGCGCATTTTTCGCCTGTCAAAGACCTGCAACATCTGAATATCATGATTACCGCAGGCCCGACGCGGGAGCCGTTGGATCCGGTGCGCTACATCACCAATCACAGCTCCGGGAAAATGGGCTTCGCCATTGCGGCAGCAGCGGCACGACGTGGCGCAAACGTCACGCTGGTCAGCGGGCCGGTAACGCTTGCCACGCCGCCGCAGGTCAGGCGCATTGACGTTACCACGGCGCTCGAAATGGACGCCGCCGTGCAGGCAAATGTGCAAACACAGCAGATTTTTATTGGCTGCGCCGCTGTGGCAGACTACCGTGCCGCCGCCGTTGCCGACGAAAAGATCAAAAAGCAAGGCGATGAAATTACACTGAAAATGGTGAAAAACCCGGACATTGTGGCGGGCGTGGCCGCGCTGTCCGCGCATCGCCCTTACGTTGTTGGGTTTGCTGCCGAAACGAATAATGTGGAAGAATACGCCCGGCAAAAGCGTAGCCGTAAAAATCTTGATCTGATTTGTGCCAATGATGTGTCCGGTGCGCAGCAGGGTTTTAACAGCGATAACAACGCACTGCACCTGTTCTGGCAGGACGGCGATAAAGTCTTACCCCTTGAGAGCAAGGCACTTCTGGGCCAACAACTACTGGACGAGATCGTTACCCGTTATGATGAAAAAAATCGACGTTAAGATTATGGACCCGCGTGTTGGTCAGGAATTCCCGCTGCCAACCTATGCCACCTCCGGCTCTGCCGGTCTTGACCTGCGCGCCTGTCTTGATGACGCCGTGGAACTGGCGCCAGGCGCCACCGCTCTCATTCCGACCGGTCTGGCAATTCATATTGCTGACCCGACGCTGGCAGCAGTGATCCTGCCGCGCTCAGGACTGGGGCATAAGCATGGCGTGGTGCTGGGTAACCTGGTGGGCCTGATTGATTCCGATTACCAGGGACAGCTGATGGTATCCGTCTGGAACCGGGGACAAACCAGCTTCACCATCGAACCTGGCGAGCGCATCGCCCAGATGGTATTTGTACCGGTTGTGCAGGCAGAGTTTAATCTGGTGGAAGATTTCGACGCCACCGAACGTGGTGAAGGCGGCTTCGGCCATTCAGGCCGTCAATAAGCGGCTTTTTAAACGCATTTCGCAGCGCCATAACGTCATAACATTACCGCAAACTTCGGTTTGCGGTCGCTGCGTGGATGCCCGCCTGACAAGTGCTTATTTTCAGGGGTATTTTGGAACATGGCAGAAAAACAAACTGCGAAAAGGAATCGTCGCGAAGAAATACTTCAATCTCTGGCATTGATGCTGGAATCCAGCGACGGCAGCCAGCGCATTACCACGGCAAAACTGGCGGCCTCCGTTGGCGTTTCAGAAGCGGCGTTATATCGTCATTTTCCCAGCAAAACGCGGATGTTCGATAGCCTGATTGAATTTATCGAAGATAGCCTGACCACGCGTATTAACCTGATCCTGAAAGACGAGAAGGACACAACCGCCCGTCTGCGCCTTATCGTGCTGCTGGTGGTAGGTTTTGGTGAACGTAATCCAGGCCTGACGCGCATTCTGACTGGCCATGCGCTGATGTTCGAACAGGATCGCCTGCAAAGCCGTATTAACCAGCTATTTGATCGTATTGAATCGCAACTGCGCCAGGTTCTGCGCGAGCGAAAAATGCGTGAAGGTGAAGGCTACACTGTGGACGAAGCCCTGCTGGCAAGCCAGCTGCTGGCCTTCTGTGAGGGGATGCTGTCGCGCTTTGTGCGCAGCGAGTTCAAATATCGTCCGACGGAAGATTTTGATGCCCGCTGGCCGCTGATGGCCGCGCAGTTGCAGTAACGCCAAACCGGCCCGGTACGCGTCGCGCCACCGGGCAGGCTTTTACTTAAACGCCAAACGCTTCGCGGTACGCCCGTACCGACGCCAGATGGTCCGCCATCTCGGGCTTCTCTTCCAGATACGCAATCAGGTCTTTCAGCGTGATAATTGAAATCACCTGACAGCCATAGTCGCGTTCCACTTCCTGGATCGCCGAGATGTCGCCGCGGCCACGCTCCTGACGGTCAAGAGAGATCAACACGCCCGCCAGGGTCGCACCGTGCGCCTGAATAATCTCCATAGATTCGCGGATCGCGGTTCCGGCGGTGATCACGTCATCCACCAGCATAATGCGGCCCTGTAACGCGCTGCCTACCAGGCTGCCGCCTTCCCCATGGTCTTTGGCTTCCTTACGGTTAAAGCAGTACGGCACATCACGTTCATGATGTTCCGCGAGCGCAACGGCAGTGGTGGTGGCAATCGGAATGCCTTTATAAGCCGGACCAAACAGCAGATCAAAATCAATACCGGAGTCCACCAGCGCTGCGGCATAAAAACGGCCTAACAGCGCCAGATCGCGCCCGGTATTAAACAGCCCGGCATTGAAGAAATACGGGCTTTTGCGGCCGGATTTCAGCGTAAATTCACCAAACTTCAATACCTGCTTGTTAAGCGCAAATTCAATAAACTGGCGCTGATACGGTTTCATGGATTTGCTCCTTAAGCTTTTTTCAGACGTAAAAAAGGCGACTATAACGTCGCCTTAAAATCAATTTTCTAACGCCGCCTTCTGCATGGCGACGATGGATTCGATGCCTCCCCGGGCCAGCGCCAGCAACGAGAGCAACTCTTCGTGGGTGAAGGGTTCGCCTTCGGCGGTGCCCTGCACTTCAATGATGCGGCCATCTTCCGTCATCACCACGTTCATGTCGGTTTCCGCGGCGGAATCTTCAACGTACTCCAGATCGCACAGCGCTTCGCCCTTGACGATGCCCACGGACACCGCCGCTACCATGCCCTTCATCGGGTTAGTTTTTAGCTTGCCTGCCGCCACCAGCTTGTTCAGCGCGTCGGCCAGCGCCACACAGGCACCGGTGATAGAAGCGGTACGGGTGCCGCCATCGGCCTGGATAACATCGCAGTCCAGCGTGATGGTGAACTCACCGAGCGCTTTTAAATCGACAGCAGCACGCAGTGAACGGGCAATCAGGCGCTGAATTTCCAGGGTACGGCCGCCCTGTTTACCTTTGGCAGCCTCACGCGCGTTACGGGTATGCGTCGCGCGGGGTAACATGCCGTATTCGGCGGTGATCCAGCCCTGTCCCTGACCTTTCAGGAAACGTGGCACACCTTCGTCAATGGACGCGGTGCACAGAACTTTGGTATCACCGAATTCGACGAGCACGGAACCTTCAGCGTGTTTTGTATAATTTCGGGTCAGGGTGACGGGACGCACCTGATTGGCACTACGGCCTGCTGGACGCATGATGATTTCTCCGGCTTCAACGAATGTGGCTGCGCATTATACGGATTAAAGTCGCTTATTCCTATCCTGTGTAAGCCCCGAAAGCTATAATCCCCCCATCTCTCCTTCAAAACAGGAACGTTTATGATCCGCAGTATGACAGCCTACGCCCGCCGTGAAATCAAGGGTGAATGGGGCAGCGCAGTCTGGGAACTGCGCTCGGTAAACCAGCGTTATCTGGAAACCTGGTTCCGCCTGCCGGAACAGTTTCGCAGCCTCGAACCCGTGGTGCGCGAGCGGATCCGCACGCGTCTGACGCGTGGCAAAATCGAATGTAACCTGCGTTTTGAACCTGACGCCAGTGCGCAAAGCGAACTGATCCTCAATGAAAAACTGGCCAAACAGCTGGTGACCGCTGCCAACTGGGTCAAAATGCAGAGTGACGAAGGCGAAATCAATCCGGTCGATATTCTCCGCTGGCCTGGCGTAATGGCAGCGCAGGAGCAGGATCTGGATGTGATTGCCGCAGAAATTCTCGCAGCCCTGGACGGCGCACTGGACGACTTCATCATCGCCCGTGAAACCGAAGGCCAGGCGCTGAAAACGCTTATCGAACAGCGTCTTGAAGGCGTGAGCAAAGAAGTGGCGAATGTACGTGCGCAGATGCCGGAAGTACTGAAATGGCAGCGCGAGCGTCTGGTTGCCAAACTGGAAGATGCCCAGGTACAGCTGGAAAATAATCGTCTTGAGCAGGAACTGGTGCTGATGGCGCAGCGCATTGATGTCGCTGAAGAACTCGATCGCCTCGAAGCCCATGTGAAAGAAACCTACAACATTCTGAAGAAGAAAGAAGCGGTCGGCCGTCGTCTGGACTTTATGATGCAGGAGTTTAATCGCGAATCGAATACCCTGGCGTCCAAATCCATCAATGCCGACGTCACCAATTCTGCGATTGAGCTGAAAGTGCTGATCGAGCAGATGCGTGAGCAGATCCAGAACATTGAGTAATATGATTAATTAATCACTCAATCCGTTTAAAAAGCCCGGCTGATAGCGGGCTTTTATTTTTCTGAGTACAGAATTAAAGCTTTCTCCATTACTCTCTTTGCAGAAAAAATCTGTTAAGAAGGTCATAATTTATTACCATTACGGCGCGCAACGCTAAGATTTGTCTTATGAACCTTGTTATACTCGCCGCCTTTCTGATCCCGGCAGAGACATTTAACAGGTTATGGCATGGCAAATCTCTCTTTATCCATTGAGAGCACAGAACGCTACTCAGTAGATAGTCAGTTCCGTCAGGACATAAACCTGCTACGCGGGATCGCCGTTATTTCCGTCGTTTTCTATCACTTTGCCGCCACACTCTTACCCGGTGGTTTTGCTGCCGTCGATGTGTTTTTTGTTATCTCTGGCTTTCTGATGACTAAAATCATCGCCGGAGGGCTGGAAACGCAGACCTTCAGTTTGCTGCGCTTTTACGTCGCACGTTGTAAACGAATTATTCCGGCGCTGCTGACTTTATGCGTTGTACTGTCGATCGCCATGTGGTCATGGTTGCCCACGCTTGAATTTCGTCGGCTGGGTAATTATATAAATTACGCTATCCTCTTTATTTCAAATATAAAATTTAATAAAGATGCTGGCGGATACTTCGCAATCAGTTCCCATGAAAACTGGCTTCTGCATACCTGGTCTCTCTCCGTAGAATGGCAATTTTATCTGGCCCTGCCGTTATTGCTCATGGCATTACACCTGCTCAGAAAACACGTCAGCATGATCTATACCTTAATGCTGCTCGCGGCAGGGTCCTTTATCGCCTGCGTGATTTATGCACGCGCTGGAAATCTTTCTTCCCTTTTTTATCTGATGCCGTTTCGCGCATGGGAAATGCTCTGCGGTGGGCTGGTATGGTTTACCTCACAGCGTTATATCTTCCCGCGCCGCTGGGCGCGTTTATGTGCCCTTAGCGGTTATCTGATCATTATTGCCTCCGTGGCGCTGATAACCCCGGAAGGCGCATGGCCCGGCTACCTGACGCTATTTCCCGTTCTGGGCACCATGCTGGTCATCGGCAGTAATTACCAGCCGCTGGCTGAGATTATCGATCGCCATTGCCGGTGGATTGGGCTCAGTTCATATTCAGTTTATTTGTGGCACTGGCCAGTCGCCGTATTTATCGTGTATGCCGATCGCCAGCACGATCCGTTGTGGATCACTGGCGGTATAGGGCTCTCGTTCTTGTTGGGCTGGTTGTCATGGGTGCTGATTGAGCAACCGGCGAATAAAACCTTGTCCCGCTTACCTGCCCCACAATTCTGGCTGGTGATGCTGACCGCCGTGTCATGCTGTTATATTTTTGGCAATCTCGTTAAGTATCAGACGCTGGTCAACGCCCCTGATCCACTGGTTAATCACATTGCCAACGAAGCCGAAAATAAAAACCGGGCAGCCGATCCAAAAACGTCGTTAAGTTACTACGGTACAGGCCCGCTGGCCGCCGTCATCGTGGGCGACAGCCATGCGGAAGCCACAGCCACTGCGCTTGCCGCCGCCGCACAGGGGCATGGCTCCGTTATGGGCATGACATGGTCCGGATGCCCAAATCTCGCGTCGGCCCACGTCGATAAAAATGCAGGCTGCTATAAATTTAACAAATCGCTGGCTTCACGGCTTGCTGATGTACCGGCGGGTATTCCGGTGGTGATCGTCAACCGCCTCGGACACTATGCCGAAAGCCATCTGGTGCATTTTGATGATAAAAACCTCGTCGGCATCCAGTATCTGCACACCTATGCTGAGTCGATGATCTCGATGGCCTGCTCGCTGAATCAACATCATAAGGTTTACCTTGTTCGTCCTGTCCCTGAAATGGATGTCAATGTGCCGCGCCACCTTTCCCATGCCCTGATGATGGGTAAACAACCGCAGGACGTCTCCATCCCGGAGGCGGAGTATCGTAAGAAAACAGAATTTATCTGGCAGGCGCAGGACAGAGCAGTTAATCAGTGTGGCGTTAAGGTTATCGATCCCTCCCGCTGGTTATGTACAGATGGCCGCTGTATGGGCAGCAAAAACCTGCAACCTCTCTATTTTGATGACAATCATTTGAGCGAGACGGGTAACCGCGTCCTGGTGCCAATGTTTAAAGCTCTTTTCCATTAAGCTCACAACATGCCATACAATTTCTAATGCGTTTTTCATAGCTATTCTGCTTACAAAGGCACAGTGTCTCGCATAATGTATAACTTAAAATAATCAATTAGCCTGATCCTGAAAAAATCTCAATCGAGATCCCCACCACGAATCGCTACCCTGCGCCTTCATTTATGGGGGCGCGCATGCTGTTACACATTCTTTATATTATCGGGATCACCGCTGAAGCCATGACCGGTGCACTGGCGGCGGGGCGTCGCCGTATGGATACCTTTGGCGTCATTATTATCGCCACCGCGACGGCCCTTGGCGGCGGTTCTGTGCGCGATATCCTTCTGGGGCATTACCCGCTTGGCTGGGTGAAAAACCCGGAATATGTGATTATCGTCGCTACCGCGGCGGTGCTGACCACCATTGCCGCTCCCGTGATGCCGCATCTCCGCCGCCTGTTTCTGGTGCTGGATGCGCTGGGCCTCGTGGTGTTTTCCATCATCGGGGCGCAGATTGCGCTCGATATGGGGGAAGGCCCGATCATCGCCACTATCGCCGCGGTCGTGACTGGCGTCTTCGGCGGCGTACTGCGGGATATGTTCTGCAAGCGCATTCCGCTGGTCTTTCAAAAAGAGCTGTACGCTGGCGTCGCCTTTGCCTCTGCGGTGCTCTATATCGCCCTGCAACATTATGTCTCCAGCCACGATGTGGTAGTCATCGCCACCCTGCTGTTTGGTTTTACGGCCCGCCTGCTGGCGCTGCGTCTGAAGCTGGGCTTACCTGTTTTCCACTACACGCATAACGTACATTAAGCCGTGGTATTAAAAGCCGTCCACGCTCTGGGCGGCCAGCCATGCCGTCAGTTTTTGCAGCGCGGCATGGTGCGTAAAGGCTACCAGCTGCGTGGCTTTTTCCTCTCCTGTACCGGGCAACTGCTGCCATTGCTGTTTGTTGCGCGTCAGCAGTTGTTGCCAGCGATGATCCCCTGCCGCTTTCAATGCCTGCTGCGAGAGCGGTATACCCAGCGCGGTGACCCAGCGCATAAACGGACGCTTCCGAGCCAGCTCAAACTGATGCCACAGCTTTTGCCCTCTGGCAGGGGAGATCCCCGGCGTGTGTTGCAACTGCTGAGGCGTTAACGTCAGCCACGAGAAAATATGCTCAAACCGCCAGGCCTGGTGCAACGTGCGCCAGACCGCCTCTCCCAGCCCGCTGAGATCCAGCGCCTGCGGCGAGCTTAACCCTACGAGGCGGGCAAAAAACTGTTCGTCACACTCCGGCGCGGCGTAAAAACAGGTCAGTGCGTTAAAACGGGAAGAGGGTGGCTCTGGCTTTTCCCGCACAGCACTCCGCCAGGCCACCCCATCAATTCGTGGGATCCCCTGCCCGGCAAGGCTGATTTGCACCTGATCACCGGGGGCGATGTCCAGTTCATGCCAGCGGCGGATCGAGCCGATATTCACTCGCCCGACACGTTTATCATCCAGCTGTACCGGCTCCAGCTCCGCCACCACCGCAATTTTCCCGCTGCGTCCGACGCTAAAACGGATATTTTTCACTTCCGCCACCTGTACCGCAGGCGGGTATTTCCATGCCACCACCCAGTCGCCCTGCCCCGGCAACCACTGCTGACCTGCCGGTTCACGCGCCGTCCTGACGATGACACCGTCGGTCACAAAGGGCAGCGGTGCGGCAAACCAACGGGCGCGAAGGGTTTCAACGTCACCGGCGTTGTTAACCGGCTGGCTGTATTGCGAAATCCAGGCAAATCCCGCCCTGGTAAGCTGCTGTAGACGTTGCGTCATATCCTGCGGACCATCGGGCCACGCCCAGACAAATACCCCCAGCTCACCTGCCAAAGGTGACTTGCCCTGCCGCATCAGCGCCCCGGCCACCTTTGCCCGCGCATTCATACCGCCCATTTCCTGCTGGCGGTGGTTATGACGCAGAAGAAAAATCTCGCCCTGCAGAACGCTGTTTGCCAGCGGGCCGTTCACCTTTTTGGGCAACGAGGGGATCTGCCGGACTTTATTCGTCCAGTCTTCACCTTTCAGGCCATCGCCGCGGCTGATGGCCTGCGCCAGTTCACCCTGACGATAAACTAACGTAACGGCGACGCCATCCACTTTGGGCTGGACCCACAGGTCGCGCTTGTTTGCCATCCACTGCCTCAGAGCAGCGTTATCCGCCAGTTTGCGCACGCCCGTATGGGCGACCGGATGCATGATGCTGCCCGTGCCCGTCGGCGCAGATTCATCAAGCGGTATGGGTAGCGCAAAGCAGCGCTGCCAGTGCGACAGGCGGGCGCTGAGCCGATCGTAAACCTCATCGCTGACGTCGCTCTTACCCTGCCGCCAGTAGGCGTCGTTCCACTGTATGATTTGCTGTTGAAGCCGTGCAATCTCCTGCTCTGCCCGTGCAGGCGGCCATACCGGACAGGTCGCCCGACCGCCGCTGCTCCAGAGCAGGATGACCAGTAACCATCCCACACGCTTACCCATTTTTCTGCCTCCCTTGCTGTGTTCGCACCTGTATAGCGCGATGCCTGACGCAAGACGAGCAGCAAAAAGCCGCCTTACGAGGCGGCTTCAGGGAATTGTGCATGGTTGCTGCAAACGACAGATAAATCAGGGAAACGCCTCGCAAAACGTAAGAATCTCGCGCAAAAGTGTGACAAAGGCTACGTCACGTTGCGGTGACGTGTATAATAGGCACGTATGTAGACATTCCCGTTCGTTCATCACATACAAAAGATACTCATGGCTCAAGGCACGCTCTATATTGTTTCCGCGCCCAGTGGTGCTGGTAAATCAAGCCTCATTCAGGCTTTGTTAAAGACCCAACCGTTGTACGACACCCAGGTTTCTGTTTCACACACCACGCGCGCGCCGCGTCCGGGTGAGGTGCACGGTGAACACTATTTCTTTGTGGATCATGATGAATTTAAACGCATGATTGGCAAGGATGCGTTTCTTGAGCATGCGGAAGTGTTTGGGAATTATTACGGCACCTCACGCGACGCTATTGAACAAGTTCTGGCAACAGGCGTGGACGTTTTCCTCGATATCGACTGGCAAGGCGCGAAGCAAATTCGCCAGAAAATGCCACAGGCGCGCAGCATCTTTATTCTGCCGCCGTCGAAAGACGAACTGGACCGCCGCTTGCGTGGTCGCGGCCAGGACAGCGAAGAGGTGATCGCCAAACGCATGGCGCAGGCGGTTGCAGAAATGAGCCACTACGCCGAATATGATTATCTGATTGTGAATGATGATTTTGATACCGCCATCAGCGATATGAAGACCATTATTCGTGCTGAACGTCTGCGTATGGGTCGCCAAAAACAGCGACATGACGCTTTAATCAGCAAACTATTGGCAGACTGAACGTACTTTCAGTATCATGCCCAGTCATTTCTTCACCTGTGGAGCACTTTAAGTATGGCACGCGTAACTGTTCAGGACGCTGTAGAGAAAATTGGTAACCGTTTTGACCTGGTACTGGTCGCCGCGCGTCGCGCTCGTCAGATGCAGGTTGGTGGTAAAGATCCGCTGGTTGCGGAAGAGAACGATAAAACTACCGTGATCGCGTTGCGCGAAATCGAAGAAGGTCTGATCAACAACCAGATCCTCGACGTACGTGAGCGCCAGGAGCAGCAAGAGCAGGAAGCCGCTGAAATTCAGGCCGTTACCGCGATTGCTGAAGGTCGTCGTTAATAACACTGCAGGTCACCCTTGTATCTGTTTGAAAGCCTGAATCAGCTGATTCAAACCTATCTGCCGGAAGAGCAGATAAAGCGTCTCCAGCAGGCGTATCTCGTTGCACGTGACGCTCACGAGGGCCAGACACGTTCAAGCGGTGAACCCTACATCACGCACCCGGTTGCGGTAGCCTGTATTCTGGCCGAGATGAAACTCGACTATGAAACACTGATGGCCGCGCTGCTGCATGATGTGATTGAAGATACCCCCGCCACCTACCAGGACATGGAACAGCTGTTTGGCAAAAGCGTTGCCGAGCTGGTGGAAGGGGTGTCCAAGCTTGATAAGCTTAAGTTCCGCGACAAGAAAGAGGCGCAAGCCGAAAACTTCCGCAAGATGATTATGGCGATGGTGCAGGATATCCGCGTCATTCTCATCAAACTGGCTGACCGCACCCACAACATGCGCACGCTGGGCTCACTTCGCCCGGACAAGCGTCGCCGCATCGCCCGTGAAACCCTCGAAATTTACAGCCCGCTGGCGCACCGTTTAGGTATCCATCACATCAAAACCGAGCTTGAAGAGCTGGGCTTTGAAGCGTTGCATCCAAACCGTTATCGGGTGATCAAAGAGGTAGTCAAATCCGCACGCGGTAACCGTAAAGAGATGATCCAGAAAATCCTCTCTGAAATCGAAGGCCGTTTGCAGGAAGCCGGTATTCCCTGTCGCGTAAGCGGACGCGAGAAGCATCTCTACTCCATTTACTGCAAAATGGTCATGAAAGAGCAGCGTTTCCACTCGATCATGGATATTTACGCCTTCCGCGTTATCGTCCACGATCTGGATACCTGCTACCGCGTGCTCGGTCAGATGCATAGCCTCTATAAGCCGCGTCCGGGGCGTATGAAAGACTATATCGCCATTCCAAAAGCGAACGGCTATCAGTCTTTGCACACCTCGATGATAGGCCCGCACGGTGTCCCGGTTGAGGTGCAGATCCGCACCGAAGACATGGACATGATGGCGGAAATGGGGGTTGCCGCGCACTGGGCTTATAAAGAGCACGGTGAAAGCAGCACCACGGCACAAATCCGCGCGCAGCGCTGGATGCAGAGCCTGCTGGAACTACAGCAGAGCGCCGGTAGTTCGTTTGAATTTATCGAGAGCGTTAAATCTGATCTCTTCCCGGATGAGATTTATGTTTTCACACCGGAAGGGCGCATTGTTGAGCTGCCTGCCGGTGCCACCCCGGTCGATTTCGCCTATGCCGTACATACCGATATCGGCCACGCCTGTGTGGGCGCACGCGTGGACAGACAGCCGTATCCGCTGTCGCAGCCCCTCGCCAGCGGCCAGACGGTTGAAATCATCACCGCACCTGGCGCCCGCCCGAATGCCGCATGGCTCAACTTTGTCGTCAGCTCCAAAGCTCGCGCCAAAATTCGTCAGATGCTGAAAAACCTTAAGCGCGATGACTCCGTAAGCCTTGGTCGACGTCTGCTTAACCATGCGCTTGGCGGCAGCCGCAAGCTGGCGGAAATCCCGCCGGAAAATATCCAGCATGAGCTGGAACGCATGAAGCTGGCGTCCCTTGACGACTTACTGGCGGAAATCGGTCTTGGCAATGCCATGAGCGTCGTGGTCGCGAAAAACCTGCAACAGGGCGAAACAGCGGCACCGGTGCAGGCGAGTCAGGGTCATGGACATCTGCCGATCAAAGGCGCAGACGGGGTACTGATCACCTTCGCGAAATGCTGCCGTCCTCTGCCGGGCGACCCGATTATCGCCCACGTCAGTCCTGGTAAAGGGCTGGTGATCCACCATGAGTCCTGCCGTAACATCCGTGGCTATCAGAAAGAGCCGGAGAAGTTTATGGCGGTGGAGTGGGATAAAGACACGGCGCAGGAATTCATCACCGAAATCAAGGTGGATATGTTTAACCACCAGGGTGCGCTCGCGAATCTGACGGCGGCAATCAACACGGCCTCTTCCAATATTCAGAGCCTGAATACCGAAGAAAAAGATGGCCGCGTGTACAGCGCGTTTATCCGCCTGACCGCGCAGGATCGTGTTCATCTGGCAAATATCATGCGTAAAATCCGCGTATTGCCGGACGTGATTAAAGTCACCCGTAACCGAAACTAGCCTAATGAATGCACAGCGTTATGCGCGAATCTGCGAGATGCTCGCCAGGCGCCAGCCTGATCTGACGGTCTGCATGGAGCAGGTTCATAAGCCCCATAACGTCTCTGCTATTATCCGCACCGCAGACGCCGTTGGCGTGCATGAAGTGCACGCCGTCTGGCCGGGTAGCCGTATCCGCACCATGGCCTCTTCTGCGGCGGGCAGCAACAGCTGGGTGCAGGTTAAAACCCATAGCACCATCAGCGACGCCGTTTCCCATCTTAAAGGCCAGGGCATGCAGGTTCTGGCGGCACATCTGTCTGATAAAGCCGTCGATTTTCGCGAGATCGATTACACCCGCCCGACCTGTATTATGATGGGTCAGGAGAAAACCGGCATCACGCAGGAAGCGCTGGATCTGGCAGATCAGGACATCATCATTCCCATGACGGGCATGGTGCAGTCGCTTAACGTCTCCGTCGCCTCTGCCCTCATTCTGTATGAAGCCCAGCGCCAGCGGCAAAACGCCGGTCTGTATAAGCGGGAAAACAGCATGCTGCCGGAAGACGAGCAACAGCGCTTGCTGTTTGAAGGCGGCTATCCGGTACTGGCCCGCGTGGCAAAACGCAAAGGTCTGCCTTATCCCCACGTCAACACGCAGGGCGAAATCGAAGCCGATGACGCGTGGTGGGCCACCATGCAGTCAGCGAAATAACCATGAAAGGCCGCCTGCTTGACGCCATTCCGCTAAGCTCGCTGACCGGCGTGGGCGCAGCGCAGAGCAGCAAGCTCGCCAAAATCGGCCTCGTCAACGTGCAGGATCTGCTCCTGCATCTGCCTTTACGCTACGAAGATCGCACCCAGCTTTACACCATCGCCGATCTGCTGCCGGGCATTTATGCCACGGTGGAAGGCGAAGTGCTGAACTGTAACGTCACCTTTGGCGGGCGTCGCATGATGACCTGCCAGATCAGCGACGGCAGCGGCATTCTCACCCTGCGCTTCTTTAACTTCAGCGCGGCGATGAAAAACAGTCTGGCGACAGGAAAACGCGTGCTCGCTTACGGTGAAGCGAAGCGCGGCAAATATGGCGCGGAGATGATCCACCCGGAATACCGCGTACAGGGCGACCTCAGTAGCCCGGCGCTGGCAGACACTCTGACCCCCGTTTATCCAACAACCGAAGGCATCAAACAGGCGACGCTGCGCAAGCTGACAGATCAAGCGCTTGAGCTGCTGGATACCTGCGCCATCACGGAACTGCTGCCCGCTGAGTTAGCCCAGGGCATGATGAGCCTGCCGGAAGCGCTGCGCACGCTGCATCGCCCGCCGCCGACCTTACAGCTTGCCGATCTGGAAAGCGGACAGCATCCCGCCCAACGCCGTCTGATCCTCGAAGAGCTGCTGGCGCATAATCTGAGTATGCTGGCCTTACGCGCAGGCGCGCAGCGTTTCCACGCCCAGCCGCTTGCCGCGCAGGATCAGCTGAAAAACCAGCTGCTCGCGGCGCTGCCGTTTAAGCCGACCGGCGCGCAGGCGCGGGTGGTGGCCGAAATCGAACACGACATGGCGCTCGACATCCCGATGATGCGTCTGGTGCAGGGCGACGTTGGCTCCGGTAAAACACTGGTGGCAGCACTTGCCGCACTGCGTGCCATCGCCAATGGTAAACAGGTGGCGATGATGGCCCCCACCGAACTGCTCGCTGAACAGCATGCCAGTAACTTCCGCGCCTGGTTTGAACCGCTGGGTATTGAAGTCGGCTGGCTGGCGGGTAAACAGAAAGGCAAAGCGCGCGTGGCGCAACAGGATGCCATTGCCAGCGGTCAGGTACAGATGATTGTCGGCACCCACGCCATTTTCCAGGAGCAGGTGCAGTTTAATGGCCTGGCGCTGGTGATCATCGACGAACAGCATCGCTTTGGCGTTCATCAGCGGCTGGCGCTGTGGGAAAAAGGCCAGCAACAGGGCTTTCATCCCCATCAGTTGATCATGACCGCAACCCCTATCCCGCGTACGCTGGCGATGACGGCGTATGCCGATCTCGATACCTCTGTGATTGACGAAATGCCGCCGGGCCGTACGCCGGTCACCACAGTCGCCATTCCCGACACGCGCCGTAGCGATATTATCGATCGCGTGCGCCAGGCATGCATCAGCGAAGGCCGCCAGGCTTACTGGGTCTGTACGCTGATCGAAGAATCCGATTTGCTGGAAGCCCAGGCCGCGGAAGCCACCTGGGAAGAACTGAAGCTGGCGCTGCCGGAACTCAATGTCGGTCTGGTTCATGGCCGCATGAAGCCCGCCGAGAAACAGGCAGTGATGCAGGCGTTTAAGCTGGGCGAGCTGCATCTGCTGATCGCCACCACCGTCATCGAGGTCGGCGTGGACGTGCCGAACGCCAGCCTGATGATCATCGAAAACCCTGAACGCCTGGGCCTTGCGCAACTCCACCAGCTGCGGGGGCGCGTAGGCCGTGGCGCGGTGGCATCTCACTGCGTACTGCTGTACAAATCGCCGCTGTCGAAAACCGCCCAGAAACGCCTGCAGGTGCTGCGCGACAGCAACGATGGCTTTGTGATTGCGCAAAAAGATCTCGAAATTCGCGGCCCTGGCGAACTGCTTGGCACGCGTCAGACCGGCAATGCCGAATTCAAAGTCGCCGATCTGCTTCGCGACCAGGCGATGATCCCCGATGTGCAGCGCCTCGCCCGTCATATTCATGAACGCTACCCGGAACAGGCGCTGGCGCTGATCGAACGCTGGATGCCGGAAACCGAACGCTATTCCAACGCCTGACGCAAATTTGTCGCCGTTTCTTCTGACATACGCACAACGCTATATCTCGCCCGCTTTTTATCCCTTTTAATTATGAGATTTTTTGCTGGCAAACGTTTGCTTTTACCAGGCAGTCCGATAAAATCCCCGCTTTTCCATCATGGGATCGCCAGAGATGTCCGTTAACACCGTCGAGTCTGAAAATGCGCAACCGGTTGCGCCGATGCACAATAGTGAGCTGATCTACCGCCTGGAAGATCGCCCGCCGCTGGCACAAACGCTTTTTGCCGCCTGTCAGCATCTGCTGGCGATGTTTGTTGCGGTCATCACGCCGGCGATGCTGATTTGTCAGGCGCTCGGCTTACCGGCGCAGGACACGCAGCACATCATCAGCATGTCGCTGTTTGCCTCTGGCGTGGCGTCCATTATTCAGATCAAAGCGTGGGGACCGGTTGGTTCCGGGCTGTTATCCATTCAGGGCACCAGCTTTAACTTTGTGGCGCCACTGATCATGGGCGGGACGGCGCTGAAAACCGGCGGCGCGGATGTGCCGACCATGATGGCAGCGCTATTTGGCACCCTGATGCTGGCGAGCTGTACCGAGATGGTCCTTTCCCGCGTGCTGCACCTGGCGCGCCGCATTATTACGCCGCTGGTATCCGGCGTAGTGGTGATGATTATTGGTCTGTCGCTGATCCAGGTCGGCCTGACGTCTATTGGCGGTGGCTACGGTGCCATGGCCGATCACACCTTCGGCGCACCGAAAAACCTGCTGCTGGCAGGGGCGGTTCTGGCGGTGATCATCCTGCTTAACCGCCAGCGCAATCCGTATCTGCGCGTCGCCTCGCTGGTGATTGCCATGGCGGTGGGTTATATCCTCGCCTGGGCGCTGGGTATGCTGCCGGAGAATACCGCACCGACCAGCAGTAACCTGATGATGATCCCCACCCCGCTCTATTACGGATTAGGCATCGACTGGAGCCTGCTGCTGCCGCTGATGCTGGTATTTATGATCACCTCGCTGGAAACCATCGGCGATATTACCGCCACCTCTGACGTCTCAGAACAGCCGGTTTCCGGGCCGCTGTACATGAAGCGCCTGAAAGGCGGCGTGCTGGCGAACGGCCTGAACTCGTTTGTATCGGCGGTGTTCAACACCTTCCCGAACTCCTGTTTCGGACAGAACAACGGCGTGATCCAGCTGACCGGCGTGGCCAGCCGTTATGTCGGTTTTGTGGTGGCGCTGATGCTGATCGTGCTCGGCCTGTTCCCGGCAGTGAGTGGCTTCGTGCAGCACATTCCTGAGCCGGTACTGGGCGGCGCAACGCTGGTGATGTTCGGTACCATTGCCGCATCCGGGGTGCGTATCGTGTCCCGCGAACCGCTGAACCGCCGCGCGATCATGATTATCGCCCTGTCGCTGGCTGTCGGCCTGGGCGTCTCCCAGCAGCCGCTGATCCTGCAGTTTGCGCCGGACTGGCTGAAGAACCTGCTCTCCTCTGGTATCGCCGCAGGCGGCATTACCGCTATCGTGCTGAACCTCGTTTTCCCGCCTGAGAAAAACTGATTTTCATGGCGGCAGCGGGCCTCGCCTGCTGTCGCCTTTACACGCATTAACCATTCCCTCCTTGAGCATTGCGCACAAATCGTGCATAAATTCCCTGTCTGCATTGAGGAAGGGAAGACGATGAAACGCATTGGAAAACTGCTGATTTTTTTGCTGATCGCGCTGCTGGTGTTGATTCTGGCGGGCTATTTTCTGATCCAGACGCGCTGGGGAGCGGCACAGGTCGGCCACTGGGTCACCGATAACAGCGACTACCAGCTCACCGTCGAGGCGGTGGATCACCGTTTTTCTTCGCCTTCCCATGTGCTGTTAAAAAACGTTACTTTTGGCCGTAAAGGTCAGCCCGCCACCCTGGATGCGAAAGCAGTAGATATTGGCTTCAGCAGCCGTCAGCTCACTGATCCGCTGCATGCCGACACGATTTTACTGGCTGACGGGACGCTGAATTTATCCCCCACCACCGCCCCGCTGCCTTTCCAGGCGGACCGCCTGCAACTGAACAATATGGCGTTCAACAGCCCGGCGACCGGCTGGGATCTCAGCGCCCAGCGCGTCACCGGCGGCATCACCCCATGGCAGCCGAAAGCGGGCAATGTGCTGGGCAGCCAGACGCAGATCCAGGTGAGCGCAGGCTCAATGACGCTCAATGGCGTCCCCATCAGCAATGTCCTCATTCAGGGCAGTATCGACAACAATGAGGTGACGCTGAGCACCATTGGCGCGGACATGTCCCGCGGCTCGCTCACCGGCACCGCCCGCCGCACGGCCAACGGCGGCTGGATTGTCGACAGCCTGCGCCTCAATGACATCCGTCTGCAAAGCGATAAATCCCTGAGTGATTTCTTCACGCCGCTTACCACGCTGCCGTCGTTACAAATCGGCAGGCTGGAAGTCACCGACGCACGTCTGCAGGGGCCGGACTGGGCGGTGACCGATTTGGATCTGAGCGTGCGTAACCTGACGCTCAGCAATGGCGACTGGCAGAGCGACGACGGCAGGCTGTCGATGAACGCCAGTGAATTTATCTACGGCTCGCTGCACCTGTTTGATCCTATTCTCAACGCGGAGTTTTCGCCGCAGGGCGTGGCGCTGCGCCAGTTCACCTCGCGCTGGGAAGGCGGCATGGTACGCACCGCCGGCAACTGGTTGCGCGACGGCAAAGCGCTGGTGCTGGATGACGCCGCCATTGCCGGTCTGGAATATACCCTGCCCGCCAACTGGAAACAGTTGTGGATGGATCCTCTCCCCGGCTGGCTGAATGCCGTGGTGCTGAAAAAATTCAGCGCCAGCCGCAACCTGGTGATCGACATCGATCCCGCCTTCCCGTGGCAGATCACCGCGCTGGATGGCTATGGAAATAATCTGCAACTGGCGCGCGACGGCAAATGGGGCGTCTGGGGCGGCAACGCCAAACTGAATGGCGCGGCGGCGACATTTAACCGCGTCGATGTGCGTCGTCCGTCGCTGGCACTGAACGCGAATAACACTGCGGTAAACATCAGCGAGCTGAGCGCTTTTACCGGCCAGGGATTACTGGAAGCCACCGCCGTGGTGTCGCAACTGGCGGATCGCCAGGTGAAAGTGAGCCTTAACGGGCGCGGCGTGCCGGTGAACGTATTGCAGCAGTGGGGCTGGCCTGCGCTGCCGATTTCCGGCGATGGCAATATTCAGCTGACCGCCAGCGGCAACGTAAAAGCCAGTACGCCGTTAAAACCCTCGGTGAATGCAGAGCTGAAAGCGCTTAATACCGAAAAACAGCAGATCACACAGACGATGCGTAACGGCGAGGTGAGTACGGCGCAGCCGGTAACGACGCCCTCTCCCTGACGGAAGAGGGTTAACACTCAGATCGTAACCACCAGCGTATTGCCCTGGGCGGTAATGACCGTTCCCCACTCGCTGCCCGCCTGTGAGCCGCCCTCTACAGCGTTCACCTGCGGGATATTGCGCAGGCACAGCGTCCAGTTACGGGCGTCACCGGTGCTGGTCACCGTAAGAGTATTCCCTTCCCGCCGCGCCTGTAGCGTGAAGGCCACTGAGCCATCATCCGCCGGTACTTCGCAGCGGGCTTCGCGGCCATCCCCCAGGCTGAACAACTGAAAAGCCGTGCCGTCGTTCCACGCATAGTCCGGCTTCTGATCGTTATTTCCCAGCGCCAGCAGGGTGTTATCCCGCACGTAAACCGGCAGACTCAGGAAATCATGCTGCTGTTTGTGCCAGCGGCTACCGGAAAGTTCATCGTTGCGCCACAGGTGCGTCCAGCGGCCTTCCGGCAGATAAAACTGCACGTCCCCCGCCTCCGAGAAGACCGGCGCGACCATTACTGCATCGCCGAGCATATACTGGCGGTCGAGGTAGTCGCACGCCGGATCGTCCGGGAATTCCAGCATCATGGCGCGCATCATCGGCGTGCCGACATCACGGGCCAGCGCGGCCTGGCGGTACAGATACGGCATCAGGCGGCATTTTAGCTGCGTGAAGTGGCGCACCACGTCGCAGGACTCCTCATCGTAAGCCCAGGGGACGCGATAGGATTTGCTGCCATGCAGGCGGCTGTGGCTGGAGAGCAGCCCGAACGCGCACCAGCGCTTATAGACGTGCGCCGGGGCGGTGTTTTCGAAGCCGCCGATATCGTGGCTCCAGAAACCAAAGCCGGACAGGCCAATCGACAGCCCGCCGCGCAGACTTTCCGCCATGGATTCGTAGTTGGCGTAGCAGTCGCCGCCCCAGTGCACCGGGAATTTCTGCGCCCCTACCGACGCCGAACGGGCAAACAGCACCGCCTCTTCCTCGCCCACTGTCTCTTTCAGCACCTTCCACACCAGCTCGTTGTAGATATAGGCGTAATGGTTGTGCATTTTCTGCGGACAGGAACCGTCGTGCCAGGCCACGTCCGTCGGGATGCGCTCGCCGAAATCGGTTTTGAAGCAGTCCACGCCGATATCCACCAGCCCTTTCAGCTGCTCTGCATACCACTGGCAGGCTTCCGGATTTGTAAAATCATAGATAGCCAGCCCCGGCTGCCATTTATCCCACTGCCACAGCGAGCCGTCCGGGCGTTTCAGCAGGTAGCCCTTCTCTTTCAACTCTTTAAATATCGGCGATTTCTGGCCGATATACGGGTTGATCCAGACGCAGATTTTCAGCCCTTTCGCCTTCAGACGTTTGATCATGCCCTCCGGATCCGGGAAGGTCACCGGATCCCACTGGAAATCGCACCACTGGAAGGCTTTCATCCAGAAGCAGTCAAAATGGAACACGTGCAGCGGCAGATCGCGCTCCGCCATGCCGTCGATAAAGCTGTTTACTGTGGCTTCATCGTAATTGGTGGTGAACGAGGTGGTCAGCCACAGGCCAAACGACCACGCCGGCGGCAGCGCCGGGCGACCGGTCAGCTGCGTATAGCGGTTCAGCACCTCTTTTGGCGTCGGGCCGTCGATGACAAAATATTTCAGATATTCAGACTCCACACTGAACTGCACTTTGGAGACTTTTTCCGAACCGATTTCAAAGGACACGCACTGGGGATGATTCACCAGCACGCCATACCCGCGACTGGTGAGGTAGAACGGAATGTTTTTATACGACTGCTCGGTGCTGGTGCCACCGTCGCGGTTCCAGGTCTCCACCGTCTGCCCGTTACGCACCAGCGCGGTAAACCGCTCGCCGAGGCCATACACGGTTTCGCCGACGCCCAGGTCCAGCCGCTCAAACAGATAATTGCGGTTGCTGACGGTGTCCTGCACGTAGCCGTTATTTTTTACCTGGCTGCCGGTGATGCGCACGCCGTTGCGCAGAAAATCCAGCGACCAGGCGTCGCCTTTGGTCACACGCACACTTAACGCGCCGCTTTTCAGTTCGGCGAACGCTGCCGTATTCTGCATCTCGACAGGCACGTCCTGCACATTCAGCGGATAATGCGGGCCGTTATTCAGCGCACCCTGAAAATGTTCCATGCGCACGCCGACCACGCCTTCCTGCGGCGAGAAAAAGCGCAGCGTAAACAGCGGCGTGTCGAGCTGCCAAGTCCGTTCACGCACATCGCGCGGCGCGGCGTACACCACCATCTCATTGCCCTGCTGTTCGACATCGAACACCTGGATCGGGTGAATGAGGTTCAGCCCGGGCTGAATAAGCCAGTTTCCATCACTGATTTTCATTATCGGTTCCTTTTAATGCGGTAATTCTTTGGCAACGGGTGTCTCGTTAAACGCCTGTTCGTTGCGACGCGCGCCCTGTGCCAGCTGATCCATGATTTTCACCAGGAACGGCGTTTTCAGGGTGTAGTAGCGTTTCGCGATGATGGCGCTGAGGAAATAACAGGCCGCCGGAACAAGGGTGAACAGCGCAACAATAATGGTGATAGTGGTGCTGTTCTGGGTTTTAGCCGCCGCATCATAGCCGCCGCCCGCCAGCGCCCAGCCGATGAGCGCCCCGCCAATCGCCAGACCCAGTTTCAGCACAAACAGCGTGCCCGCGAAGCTGATACCGGTCAGGCGCTTGCCGTTACACCATTCGCCATAATCGACGGTGTCAGACATCATCACCCACTGGATCGGCGTCACCAGCTGGTGCAGCACGCCGATGATAAAGATGAAGGCAAACATGGTGAGGCTGGCGCTGACCGGTACAAAGAACATCGCCACGCTGAAAACCGTCAGCAGGGCGTTGGTCCACCAGAAGATGCTGACCTTGCATTTCCAGTCGGTGAGCGGCTTCGCCAGCGCGCTGCCGATCAGGTTTCCGACGCAGTAGGTGGTGAGGAAGGCAACGAACACCTCAGGTGTGCCGAGGATCCAGGTGACGTAGTACATCATCGCCCCGCCGCGCACGCAGACTGCCAGGATGTTGAGGATGGTCAGCAGGCCGACGATACGCCACTGGTCGTTGTTCCAGATGTCGCGCAGATCTTCACGCATCGGCGTGGTGTTCGGCGGTACCTGGATACGCTCTTTGGTGGTAAAGAAGCAGAACGTCAGCATCAGGAACGCCACCACCGACAGCACAGCGATGCCGCCCTGATAGCCCAGCGCTTTGTCTTCCCCGCCAATCAAATTCACCAGCGGCATCATCAGCACGGTGGAGAGCATGCCGCCCGCCGTCGCCAGTACGAAGCGCCAGGATTGCAGAGAGATACGCTGCGCCGGGTCGTTGGTGATCACACCGCCCAGCGCGCAGTATGGGATATTCACCACGGTGTAGAGCAGGGTCAGCAGCGTGTAAGTCACGGCGGCGTAAATCATTTTGCCGTTCATGCTTAGATCGGGCGTGCTGTAGGTGAGTACGCAGACAATGCCGAAGGGCAGCGCGCCAAACATCATCCACGGGCGGAATTTACCCCAGCGGCTGCGCGTGCGGTCGGCGATAAGCCCCATGCAGGGATCGGAAATCGCATCCAGCGCACGAGCCAGTAAGAACATGGTACCGACAAACCCGGCGGGAATACCGAAAATATCCGTATAGAAAAACATCATGTACATCATTACGTTATCGAAGATGATATGACTGGCGGCGTCACCCATGCCGTAACCAATCTTCTCCTTCACAGAAATAATCTGACTCTTCATCTTTCATCCTTTTGCTCAGAAGTGCGCCGATACCGGTTGCAGACGTTTTAAACCATCGTTTCGGAAGCGGGTATTCCGTTTTCTGGTTATCAGATTACGATTCTTGTTTTATGTGATCGGGGTAGCTGAAAATGAGGGGTGATGATAAGCAATGGATTTAATAGGGTTTTAACTAAAACCAGAGAAAGCTTTGACGCAGAAGTAATAAAAAAGTGTGACAGGGTATGTGGTTACGGAAGGAAAGTGGCTATAATGCGCCCCGCCTCCATGTAGCAATGAAGGCTGGGAAGATCGTCGTCTCCGGTGAGGCGGCTGGACTTCAAATCCAGTTGGTGCCGCCAGCGGTGCCGGGCAGGTTCGACTCCTGTGATCTTCCGCCACTTGTGGCCTAAATCCTCTGCAATATTCTCCTGCTTAACGCAAATTTTGCGAATTCCGTTCAAAATTTACTTTCCCTGATTTATTCGCAGGTTTCGCTTACGCATTATCTTTCTGCAATCGCATCTTGCAGGCTTCTTTCACCCACTTACTAAAATTCCCTTTTCCCGCTGCTTTCTCAATCTGCTCCAGAAGCTCATCTTCAAAACGAATGTTTTTCATCGTGCTTTTAGTACGGTCGAAGTTTGGTTTCTTTTTTTCTTGCATGGTAGGTACCGTTTCGGTTAGTTTATACGCATGTGGTACCTACCACATAGACGCAGGAATTAAACAACGCTCCGATGTGCGGTAACACAGCCGGAGCGTCTAACCTCACCAACTATCAAGGAGTTGATTATGGCTGATCCGCATTCTACCCCAGAGTCAGAGATTAAAAAAAGCGAGCGTTCCGTGATCGTGGGCTATCGCCCACATGGACCGGATAAAAGCACGCCGAACCTCATCCTCAAAGGGAAATGGTTACGGGAAGCGGGGTTCGATACCGGACAACAAGTGACGGTAAAAGTGATGAACGGATGCATCGTACTGCTGGCTTACAATGAGCAGGAGCAGCGGCTTCAGGATGAACTCAAAGCGGCGCAGCAGAGGATAAAAAGGATCGAATCGACACTGGCAGCGCTCAATTAAGGTGACTTCGTGCCGGATTAATCCTCGGATGATCCGGCATCATAGGTGTCCAGTTCAAATCTGCGACACCCACAACTTAATCTCACTTTGCGAGAAGCCTTCACGATTTACACACTAGCGCTTTTCAACCGATACCGTTATCGCATAATGCATCAATCCCAGTCCCGCTGGCTTCGCTGATGCTTTTATGAACACCGCCATGCTAAACTTAAAAGGAGTTATCAAATGTTATTAAATGAGGTTGTATCAATGGATTCCTCTGCGAAACAGACCATTAGCGCACAGATCCCGTCAGAACTAGCTGCTGCGGTTGAAGATCTGGCGGTTGAGCTGAACCGCTCAAAAAGCTGGATTGTCAAAGAAGCACTGACTTCTATGCTGGCCGAAAGAGAGCGCCGACATCAACAGATTGAGGCTGGTCTTGCTGATGTGGATGCTGGCCGGGTTGTTAGCCAGAAAGAGATGATGAATTTTGTTGAGCAATTAAAGAAATAAAATTAAATGGAAATTTCATGGACGATTAAAGCTCAGGGAGATTTAAGGCGGATCTATCGCTTTTCCCTCCAATATAGCCGTCAACATGCTAATAGTGTTTTAGATCGTTTAATAATGGCTACTTCTGATTTAGCGATTCATCCTGCCATCGGCATACGGCAAACCCGCTACGAACCGCGAGAGGTACGGAAAGTGCTGTTTAATGATTATGAAATCCACTATGAAGTAAAAGGGAAAAAAATTTTTATCCTGGATTTATGGCATACAAAGGAAGATCGTTAAAATTACCTTTCAATATCAGCATGATGCATAAGTAACTTCTAACGAACAATTGCCAACCGTGAATATGTGCTATTGGTATCCTGTCCGTTCTTCGTATTTACTAATCTTCCCCACCTCACCCCTTCACCATCAACCGGCTATACGCCGCAGGGGTGATCCCTGTGACGCGGCAAAACACCCGGCGCATCACGTCGGCACCGGAAAAACCGCTCATGGCGGCCAGAGTTTTTGCCGGTAGTTTTTTTTGCTCCAGCAACTGACGGACCTTTGCCACCCGCTCGCGTTCCAGCCACTGTTTCGGGGTAATACCCAGCTCCTGCCGGAACAGGCGCGACAGATGCCGCTCACTGATGTTCAGATGCGACGCCATCATCGACACTGTTTTCACCGTCTCAATATGCGTGATCGTCCAGCGCTGTAATTCCTGAAACGCCGTGCGCCCGTCGAGGGAGACGCCGTTGCCGCGTATAAAATGTGTCTGATTTACCGGGCGGCGGAAGAACATCACCAGCTGCGCCGCCACGTCCTGGGCGATCTCCCGGCCTAAATCCTCCTCCACCAGCCGCAGCGCCAGATCCAGGCCCGACGTTACGCCTGCCGCCGTGCGCACCCGATCGTCTTTTACACACAGGGCATCGGCAGTGACGGTAACGCCGGGATATAACGCCGCCAGCCGTGCAGCGCAGGCCCAGTGTGTCGTCACCCGTTTGCCTTCCAGCAATCCGGTGCGGGCCAGCAGCAGCGCACCGCTGCACACTGAGCCAAAACGCTGGCTACGCTGACACAGCCCGGCGATCAGCGCCGTTGCCGTCTCATCCGGTACAAAACGATCGATATCAGGGGCACCCGCCACCAGAAACGTGTGCGGCGCGTAGTCTGTGCTGTTCGCCAGCATAAGGTCAGCGGCGAGCCGCACTCCAGAAGATGCCAGCACCTCAGACGCCGCTACCGAGATCACCTTGTGGCTGTACACCTGGCGCTTCATCAACCGGTTGGCTTCCGCGAACACATCCAGCGGCCCGCACACATCCAGCAACTGCACGCCTGGCACCGCCAGAATGGCTATTTCGTAACGCATTGCGATCCCCGTGTCGTAAAAGGTCAGTATGTCCTTAAACGTCTTTAAACCACGCTTTAAGACATGAATGATGCGTCTTATTCTGGACAAAGACAACCCACAGGAGAGAAAGATGAGTATGAACATCACCGGGATCCGCGTTCCCGACAGCAAAATGGCGCGCGAGGCGACAACCTTCATTCGTGATACGGAATCGGACCTGCTGTTCCATCATTCCAGCCGGGTTTACTACTGGGCGGCGCTGGCGGGCCAGCAGCGCGGGCTGACGGTCGATCAGGAATTACTTTATGTTGGCTGTATGTTTCATGACATTGGCCTGACGCATGAACATTGCAGCTGCGACAAGCGTTTCGAAGTGGATGGCGCAAATGCGGCACGGGCGTTTCTGGAAGGCTATGGCGTAAAACCTGCTGATATCGACAAGGTATGGACCGCTATTGCGCTGCACACGACACCGGGCATTCCGGAATTCATGGCACCGGAAATCGCACTGGTGACGGCTGGGGTTGAAATGGACGTGCTGGGAATAGGCTATGACAATTTCAGCGACGCGGAAATCAGCGTGGTGACGGATCTGCACCCGCGTCCGGCGGCGTTTAAAGAAGAGATTATTCAGGCCTTTTATGACGGTATTAAGCATAAAAAGCAGACCACGTTCGGCAACGTGAAAGCGGATGTTATTCAGGATAAAGAACCGGCGTTTTCACCGCTGAATTTTTGCAGCGTGATCCGTCAGTCGCGCTGGAAGGGCTAACCGGCCAGCGGTGCAGCCCGACTATTGGCGCTGCACCGCACCCGCCCTACAAAAAGTGAATATGCTTTTTGCCGCTGAAGCGGGAAATCTCCACTCTGGCTTCGACGTGGAAAACCTCGCGCAGCATCTCTTCGGTCAGCACCTCGTCCGGCGTGCCGCGCGCCACAATCCCGCCGTTCTGCATCACCACCAGCGAATCACAGAACATCGCCGCATGATTCAGATCGTGGATCGCCACAATACTGGTGACCGGCAACGCGCTGATCAGCCGCATCAGCTGCATCTGATGGTGAATATCCAGATGGTTTGTCGGCTCGTCGAGCAAAATCTCCGAGGGTGACTGCGCCAGCGCGCGGGCAATATGTACCCGCTGACGCTCGCCGCCGGACAGACTCTGCCAGCCCTGCTGCTGGCGGTCGAGCATCTCCACGCGCGCCAGCGCGGCGGTGACGATCTCGTCATCCGCATGCGTCCACGGCGAGAGCGGTGAATGGTGTGGAATGCGCCCCAGCTTCACTACATCGATAACTTTGATGTTGGAATCCGTCGCCGCGTGTTGCTCCACAAAGGCCACGCGCTTCGCCAGCGCTTTTTTGCCAAGCTCGCGCACGTCACCGCCGTCGAGCGTCACACGGCCCGCATCAGGCCGGCGCAGCCCGGCAAGGATACGCAGCAGGGAGGATTTCCCGGAGCCGTTCGGGCCGACCAGCCCCATGGTCTGGCCTGTGGGCACGCTGAGCGACACATCGTTAACAATGACTTTTTTTCCGATACGCCAGGACAGATTTTCGGCACCGATACTCATGAAAATTTCCCCGAGCGATAAAGAATAACGGCAAAGAACGGCACGCCAACCAGCGCGGTCACCACGCCCACCGGCAGGCTTTGCGGGGCGATCACCGTGCGGGAGGCGATATCAGCCAGCACCATCAGGATCGCGCCCATCAGCGCCGACGCCACCAGCAGTTTGCGGTGCAGCGGGCCAAAGAAGTAGCGCATCATATGGGGCACCACCAGGCCGACAAAGCCGATGGAGCCGGCCATGCTGACGATGGCGGCGGTCATTAGCGCCGTGACGGAGAAGAGGATCAAGCGGATCACACCGACGGGAATACCGAGCGATGCTGCTGCGTCATCCCCGAAGGTAAAGGCATCCAGCGCTTTCGCATGGTACAGACACACCGTAAGGCCAATCACCACCACCACCAGCACCAGCTGAAACTCCGGCCAGCGCACGCCGCTGAAGCTGCCAAGCAGCCAGAACATCACATCGCGCGCCTGCTGCGCATTGGCAGAGGTGCTGATGGTGTAAGCGGTCAGGGCGTTGAACAGCTGCGATGCTGCCACACCCGCAAGAATGGTACGTTCATTGCCGCCGCGCGCGCCGTTGGTCAGCAGAGCGACGAACAAGAACGCGGCGAAGGCCCCGATAAAGGCCCCGGCGGAGAGCGACACCGCCCCCGCACCCACGCCCAGTACCACCACGGCCACCGCGCCGGTGGAGGCACCGGCTGACACGCCCAGCACATACGGCTCCGCCAGCGCGTTTTTCAGCAGGCTTTGCAGCACCGCGCCGCAGATGGCCAGCCCCGCGCCGCTACAGGCGGCAACCAGCGCCCGGCTGAGACGAAAATCCCAGATCACTGTCTCATGGATGCGGTTTAAGGTTACGCCGGTCAGACCGAGCTTATTGGTGATAGCGAAAAACGTGGTTTTTAACGGGATCGACAGCTCGCCCACCCCGACGCTGAAAGCGATGGTGATGCCGAGCACCAGCACCGCGCTCAGCAACAGCACCACGGATCGCAAATTTTCACATACCGAGCGGGACGCAACAGACATCAGTTCAGATCCATTTTCTCTAATTGTGCCGCCACCTGCTCCGCGCCATAAATCGTGCGCACGGTCGGGTTCATCGCCTGACCATCCATCACCACGATATGGCCTTTTTTCACCGCATCCAGCTGGCTGACCGCAGGATCGGTTTTCAGGAATTTAATTTTTTCTTCGGCGCGATCCAGTACCCAGCGGTTACGGTCGAGGCTGGCAACGACAATCACGTCCGGGTTGGCGCTGATCACGCTTTCCCAGCTCACCGTCGGCCATTCGGCGTCGGTATTCAGGGCGATGTGGCCACCCAGCATATTCGCGATAAAACCGGAGGCGCTGTTCTTGCCGCTCATGTGCGCATCGGCTGACGGCGAGGCGCTGGAGAACCAGAAGACGAACGACAGATCTTTATTGCCTTTGTGGAATTTCTCGCGCAGATCGGCTTCGCGCTTTTTAAAGCTCGCCACCAGCGCATCACCGCGATCCTGCACGTCGAAAATCGCCGCCAGGTCGTTAATTTCTTTGTACAGCTGGGTCATGTCCCACATCTGTTTGCGGCTGCCGTAGATGTCACCGGTGTTTTTGGTGGTGGTACAGACGCCCGGCGATAAATAGCTGTTTACGCCCACGGCGGCAAAATCTTCACGTTTGGCGACTTTACTGTCCGGCCCGAGCAGCAACGGCAATTGTGCCGCCACAAAATCCGGCTCCTGTGCCAGAATGGACTCCAGCGTCGGGATCTCCACGGTCAGCACTTTGACTTTTTCATTCTGCTTCGCCAGTTCCGGTAAGACTTTTGTCGGCCAGAAGGCGCTGGCGACCATTTTGTCCTGCAAACCGAGCATCAGCATGATTTCGGCGGAGTTCTGCCCCAGCGCCACCACGCGCTCCGGCGCTTTGTTGAAAGTGAGCTTTGTGCCACAGTTATCAAGGGTTAACGGGTAGTGAGTCGCAAAGGCAGAGGCCGTACTCAGGCAAAGCATTCCTAAAGCTAACAGCGATTTCTTTAAAACCGGCATTCGTCTTACTCCAGAGGATCAGTGGCTACGCGCAGGTAAATGCAAATCATTCTTAAGTGGTGGACTTATACCCATCGCAAAATATATTGTCAATTTTCATCACTCAACTTCGGTTATGGCATGTTTTCAACTTCGACAGACGCACCAAAACGCACCTCCCCTTATCTGCTTTCCGGCTGCCAGCTGGTCTTTAATATTGGCTTCTATGCCGTTGTGCCTTTTCTGGCGATTTACCTGCGCGACGACCTGCTGCTGTCAGGCTGGGTGATCGGGCTGGTGATTGGCTTGCGCACGTTCTCGCAACAGGGGATGTTTCTGGTGGGCGGCGCGCTGGCGGACCGCTTTGGTGCGCGGGTGGTGATCCTCAGCGGCTGTCTGGTGCGGGTGAGCGGCTATCTGCTGCTGGCGCTGGGGGAGTCGTTCTGGCCGGTGGTGCTGGGTGCGTGTCTGACCGGCGTCGGCGGGGCGTTGTTCTCCCCTGCTATCGAGGCGCTGCTGGCGAAGGCCGGTACGCAGAGTGAGGCCGACGGCAAGCGCAGCCGCCAGGAGTGGTTCGCGCTCTTTGCCATCTGCGGCGAACTGGGCGCGGTACTGGGGCCGGTGCTCGGCGCGCTGCTGGCGGGATTTGGTTTTCAGCGCGTGGCGCTGGCCGGTGCGGGGGTGTTTATCGTCGCGCTGGTGGTGTTGTTTTTCAGCCTGCCCGCCACGCCGCGCAAGGCCAGCGAACTGAAAATCACGCCCTGGTGGGAAACCTTCCGCCAGCCGCGTTTTGTGGCTTTTATCATCGCCTACAGCGCCTATCTGTTCAGCTATAACCAGCTTTACCTCGCGCTGCCGGTGGAACTGCGCCGCTCCGGCAGCCGGGAAACCGATCTCGGCCCGCTGTTTATGCTCGCCTCGCTGCTGATCGTCTGTCTGCAACTGCCGCTGGCACGCATAGCCCGTCGTCTCGGCCCGTTGCGCACGCTGCCGCTCGGCTTCGGGCTGTTGAGCGCCTCGTTTGCCAGCGTGGCGTTTTTTGCCGCCGACGTGCCGCCCGATAACTGGCAGCGGCTGATCCCGGCCATTTGCATGGTGACGCTGTTAACGCTCGGACAGATGATTATTGTGCCGGTGGGCATGGATTTAGTACCGCGCTTCGCCAGCGAGCATAATCTCGGCGCCCATTACGGCGCCCTCGCCTCGATGGGCGGCGTGGCGGTGCTGGCGGGTAATTTTCTGCTCGGCGGCCAGCTCGATCACGCGCTGACGCCTTCCCCGCAGGCGATTATGCCCTGGCTGCTGCTCGCCGCCGTGCCGCTGTGCAGCGCCATCGCCATGCTGGTGATCTGCCGCCCGCTGCAACAGCGTTAACGCAGGGCGGCAAGGTCGCCGACGATGGCTGTCATCTGCGCGCGCAACATGTCGTGCAGCTGGCGGACCGCCGGGGAAAACTGCTTACGGTGCGGGCAGATGAGATTAAGGGGAGCCGCCTCGCCGGCAATATGCGGCAACAGCACTTCCAGCCTGCCCGCCGCCACATCGGCGCTGACGTCTATCCAGGATTTATAGACGATGCCCATTCCGGCAATCGCCCAGCGGCGGGCGACGTCGGCGTCATCGCACAGCATTCGGCTTTTCACCGTGAGCTGGCGGCGCAAACCGTTTTCATGGAACGTCCATTTATCGTGGACGTGGCTGTGCATGGTATATAGCAGGCATTGATGATGGGTTACATCGCCCAACGTTGCGGGACGCCCGTGCGCGGCCAGATAATCAGGCGACGCCACCAGTACACGGCGGTTTTTCTCCGCCAGCGGCAGCGCAACGTAGCTGCTGTTATCCAGCACACCATAGCGGATCGCCACATCCACCGGATCGCGAAAAATATCGCTGATCTGATCGGACAGCGACAGCCGCAGGGTGATTTTCGGATGCTGCGTGCAAAAATCGGTGATCAGCGGCAGCAGCACATTGCGGCCAATGTCAGACGGCACGGCGACTTTCAGCTCGCCCTGGAGTTCGTCATCGCTGCTGTGCAGACTCTCTTGCCCCGCCTGCACCACCGCCAGCATCTCCTGGGCGAACGGCAGGTATTTTTCCCCTTCCGCCGTCAGTCGCAGGCTGCGCGTGGAGCGCACGAACAGCCGTTTATCCAGATCGCGCTCCAGCCTGTGCACGGCAGCGCTCACCTGACCCGGCAATAAATCCGCCTCACGGGCGGCACTGGAAAAACTGCCTAACGCCGCGGCGCGTACAAATAAGGTCACATCTTCGAGGCGGATCATGACGCTCTCCGGAACAGGAAAAAACGGTCTTTATTGTTGCCAGAAACGCGCCAGTGCGCATCTTGTATCTTGCTATTTAGTTAAAATGTCACGGTTAGCTCTGTTGGATGGCAGGCCCTTGTGCCTCTAAGGTCGCCGGATTTCCCGCAGAATGAATTGAAAAAACGGTATTTTATTGCCCATGTTACAACCATGGAATAATGTAACCTAAACTAGAAAAGGGAATGATCTTATGGATACCACGGAAGAACTGGGCGGCACGTACTTTTACCACGGCAACGCGAACCTAACCCCGCAAGAGCTATTCTGGCTGATATTTGCAGAGTTCCTGGCGGATCATTTAGGGGTTGAGATAGAAACAGCTGCAACCATCCTTGCCGGTCAGCCCATACTACCTAAGCGTGTTGTACTGGGTTCAAAAGTTAAACGAACCAGCATTGCGTCTAAGTTATCCCGCAGAATACTCAAGAACGTTCGCCTTCCGGGTGGAATGAAAATGGGAACCAGCGTATTGGGGCATAGCCGTGATACAAACAAGGTAGGAGCTATAGTAGGTAGAGCAGTCCCTTACGTTGGTTACACCCAGGCAGTGATCATATTCGCCATTGTCGCCAGAGAAACGAGAAAGAAATACAACCTCATCGCCCGGTCAAAAGATCGGATTGCATGGACCTATTTCTAATGCTGCGGCCTGATGAGCAAGAGCTGCTGGATTACGTCACTGAGAAGTACGGCGAGCGCGATCAACCAGCGCAGAAAGAATGGACATTTCAAGAACACTTTAATTTCTTCCAGGAAGATCTGGAGGAAATGCTGTTTGACCTGTTCACCCGGTACGGCATCGAGCATAGCAATTTTAATATCGACAACTATTTCATGCCTGAATTTTACTGGTGGCAGTTCAATCTTAAGAAGGAGTGGCGCGACCGCCAGTTCAAGACACTCACGCTTGAAATGATTATTGAGTCGGCTAAGGCTGGACGATGGCTATATGATTAAGGGGCATTACGCCCCTTGTGCGTTTACGCAGTCTGACGGTCGTCCCATGAATCGGTAAAGATGATATTTCCGTCGCAGTGCTTCCAGGTAATTTTCTCGTAACGCAGCTCCACGGTTTCCATATGGTTCTCGTTCGGGTTATTGCCTGTTGCCATCGCGGGGGAAATAGAAACAACGCGGACTTTTTCCAGTAGCATGTTGAAATACTCTGCTTCCTGCCCTGCGTCATTGATGCGATACCATTTAATTTCAGCTGACGCCAGATTCTGGCCTGTAGCAACGGCTTTATACAGATAAGGGCTGGAACTATCGAAATCCTTAATAATCAGCATCGGAGAATGTATACACGTCCCCGTTATTTTCCCGGTAGCATCATCGGTGGGGATCATGAGGTTGTGATGAAACCCTTTAACTTCGATGCTGTAATCGCGGTCCTGAACATCCACGCTACCTTTAATCAGCGCGCCGCCGTCATCCTTTAGCCATAAATAAGCCGGTATAGCCATATGTATCTCCCTATCATAAGTGCGCAATAACCATTTATTTATTGTGGATAATATCACGCCTCTGTTTGATTCAGTAGCTACTGAATGTTACCGGGCGTTAGCGGGATTTGCGCTCTTTGGCATCTGCGGCGAACTGGGAATGGAACAGGAAAAAACAGTCTTTATTGTTGCCAGAAACGCGCCAGTGCGCACCTGATTTTCATCTTTTAAGAGAAAGTGCTGCACCGCCGGACAGGTTTTTCTGCGTCGGCTTTGGCGCTATTCTCAGGCGAACAACCGTTACGTTTCACTTTTTGGAAAGGAAAAAATGATGACGCTTAATGATGCCGTGCTTACCCGCCACACCGTCAAAGCTTTTGAACCCGGCCAGACCCTGCCGGAAAATGATATTGAAACCCTGCTGAACGTGCTGCAAAACAGCCCGTCGTCGGTGAACTCCCAGCCGTGGCATTTTGTGGTGGCCTCCACCGCCGAAGGCCGCGCCGCGATCGCCAAATCCACCGCTGGTGCATTTTCCTATAACGAAGCAAAAGTGCTGAATGCTTCCCATGTGATCGCCCTGTGCATGAAAAGCGATCTGACGGAAGAACATCTGCAAAACGTGCTGGAACAAGAGCAGAAAGATGGCCGCTTCGCCAGCGAAGAAGCCAAAGCCGGACAGGATAAAGGCCGCCGTGGCTACGTGGATATGCATCGCTATGAACTGCGCGATGTGCCGCAATGGATGGAAAAGCAGGTTTACCTTGCGCTGGGCGGTCTGCTGCTGGGGGCCGCGATGCTCGGCATCGACGCCACGCCGATGGAAGGTTTTGACTCCCGCGAGCTGGATCTGGCGCTGGGACTGCGTGAGAAAGGCTTAACCAGCGTGGTGCTGGTGTCGCTGGGCGTGAAAAGCGATAAAGATTTTAACGCCAGCCTGCCAAAATCCCGCCTGCCGCGGGACGAGATTTTTACCTTTATTTGAGTGTAAAACCCGGTTCGTTATTTCTGCGGCAGGAGGGAAGCCTTCTGCCGTTATTGTTTGGGATTTATATTATTCGCGTCTGACTCATTCAACTTATTTATTAAATTTGCAATGCAGATTCAATATCTATCGGAAAATATTTCCGGGCAAAAACACCACCAACTGTGGTCGGGATTGAATTTACGCTTTAGGGTCTCATGATGGTGACTTTCGGGATTTATGTTTATCAATCAATGCAAAGATCCATGTTCTTAATCCAACGCCGCACCCTGCGATCCCACTCAATACGATGGCGGCTTTAACTTGTTGTTGTGAAAAATAGAAGCCATTCCCTTTCCATAAATTCATAATGAGCAGCACTACGCTACCGATTAAAAAAAACATCACCCAACAATATATTATTGTTAAAAATAATAAAAACACTGAATGTTTTTTACTCATGTTCCGGTTCCTTACTAGTTGGAGCGGGATTATTTTTAATACCGTAGTTAATTAACTCAGAAACAAAACCACCGCCAATATCACCGACAGCAGTTGCAGAGCTCCCTAAAACCGGCCTCAATATCACAGGGAAGTATTCTCCTACATATCCACCTACATATGCTCCTAGGGCTGTTCCGGCTTGAGACTTAATATTAGCACCATCGCTAAATACCGATCCCCCCAGTGCTATAGCTGTATTAACCGTAACTTTGCGTCCTGGAGCAAGCATCCCTGTAATGAATGAGGATGCACTGCCTTTATAATCCCATGACTGATCTTCACTACCAGGCTGGTTTAAGCCATACCATTGAAAACCACCGTTCACAGCAGCGGAAGTAACCCCACCAACCACAGCTTTACCAACTGAGGCCGCCAGCCCCAGTTCCCATGCCGCAAAAGCAAAAGCCATATTCGAGGAGCCATCCACCATTACTTTAGTGATATTGGTGCTGTCTGGCATATCGCCTTTTGCGATCTTATCCACCCCGGCTTGGGTTTCTTCCTGTGTCAGGTTATTGTTTACCGCGAACTGATTCCAGGAAGCCACCGCCTGGCCATAGTTCATTATCCCGTCTGGCAAACTAAACGTATTATTCTCAACCGCGTTCTTCCCTGCCTGTGCACCTGTACCTGCCGATACCGTGCTGTCACCGGCAAGGCCACCCGCCAGGCCTGCCGACATTGTCGCCAGCATGCTGACCGTCTGTTTTTCCTCTTCGGTCAGGTCAGACATCTCTTTCGCATGCGGATACAACCGTGCGGCAATCGCTTTTGCTGCCAGCTCACCGGACACGGCACCCGCTGCGCCTGCCGCTGCACTGTTTCCCTGCAATGTAGCCGCCACACCACCGAGGATCGCATGCGCTACAAGGGCGGCATCGCTGCTCAGCCCGGATTCATGCCCGATAATATGCGCCAGCTCAGGAGCCGATGCGCCCGCCAGCGCGCCCGCGATATTGCCACCCGCCAGACCCTGTAGCCCCGCTGTCGCCGCCTGGATGCCACGCTGAAAATCACTGCCTGTGCCGTATTTGTTCTGCGTATCCTGATATTGCGGCGTCTTTTTCAGATCCTCAACAGACATATTCGGGTGCGCTGCTCGCGCCGCCTTCAGTCTGTCCACGTCCTAAAGCTGGTTTTAGACGCCTGATCCGCAATGAGTAACGGGTAAAAGTAATATCCCTTAGTCGCCGGGCTTCTTAATGATTAATAAAATTCTGGTTCTAGCCGGCCTTCCACTTTCAGGATCTCCAAAAACCGTTTGTAGGCGTTCTCGTCAAGTTCAATAATATTATTAAGGAAATTTTTATTTATTAAATCTACTCGATATATATCAACTGATATGCGCCACTCCCTATGCCATCGGCTGTGCCAGGGAACGCTACCGCCAATACTATGATCGCTCATAGTATGACGTAATCTTACACATACCGACGCGTATTGTGTTCCGTACCCATTCAAAACCGCAATCTAAAATTGCGGGCCTTAAATTAAATTTCTTAAGTAATGGCAGGAGGAGGAAGGATATATTTTTGTTTGGTGATCGCTATCAAAAAAAACCCCGCAGGGCGCGGGGTCGATGAGTAATTAACGCGTTCTGCGATCCGGGATAATTAAATCACCTCGCAGCACGCAGGCACCCAGTACGCTTTGCGTTTTTTCGGTGAGCCAGCTGACAATACGGGCAGCCATGGCATCCATCGAATACTCGATAGCGGGAATGCTCGGGATACCAGGTAATTGCAGCGAACCGGCGAGGCTGAACACCATAATGTCGCCCGGCACCGATTTATTAAACGCCTGAAGCTGGCTGATCACCCGCTGCGCTTCCTGCTCGTCGGCCACCAGCAGCGCGTTAAAGTTCAGCGTGGTCGCATTGTTAAGCAGTACCTGTAAGGCGACGGACGAACTGGTCGAATCCATAAACACCAGATTACGATTAAACGGCAGGAAATTGTTTTCCAGAGCGTGTTTGTAACCGAGTAAAACCTGGTCGGCCGCGCCGCTGGTATCCGGGTGAATAACGGCGATCTGGCGTCGGCCCTGACTTATCAGGTAATTACACGCAGTTTCGGCGGCGAAGGCGTGGTCAAACTGAATGCTGTTTGGGGAGTCTGCCTCGGCGCAATCCACGAGGATCACGCTCTCATCAATGTTACCCAGCGGAAAACGTGCGCCAATGATCAGCACGTCATCACACAGGCCGCAGGTCAACTCCTCCAGCGCATTCATCACGCCCGCTTTGTTATTGGCAAAACGCAGCAGCAAATGTTTCTGATGCTGGCTGAGATGTTTCTCAAGGGCATACAGATAACCGGTGGTCTGATTAACGTTATCCTGGGCGCAAATCACGCCGATACAGCCCGTAGACTGGCTCAGCAAAGACTGGGCGATGACGTTTGGCCGGTAATTCAGTTCATCGACCGCTTTCAACACCGCGAGGCGGCTGGCTTCCTTGACCCCTCGCGACCCACTCAACACCCGTGAAACTGTGGCTTTTGACACCCCAGCTAAACGTGATACGTCGTTGATTGTAGACATCTTTATCCCCTGGGAGGCCCGGCGAGGGCCAAAAAATTCCAAATCGTACAATGGCTCATAATATCGCCAGTTGCAGTATAACCGCTTTCCATTTTTCATGGAAACCGATTTTCCAAACGCGCTTTCTTGCTATCAGAATAGCCGTAAAATCTGTGATGCAGCGCTAATAAAGAAAGCTTATAAATCACAGAGATTGACGGGCCTCACATTTCATCCTTGAAAAAATGGAAACCGGTTTCCGTTTGTTATCCAATCAGCCCCGCAATAACTTTTAACATTTTGAGGATGGTTGTCGATGGTCAAGATCATGCTGTGTTGTTCCGCGGGCATGTCCACAAGTCTGCTGGTCAGGAAAATGGTCGAAGAAGCGCAAACCCGGGGTTTACCGGTGGAGATTGATGCCTACGGCGTGGCGGAATTTGATACGCAGTTCTCGCGCTACCAGGTGGTGTTACTCGGCCCACAAGTAAAATATATGTTAAATACGCTTTCCGAAAAGGCTGCCACCTGCGGCATTCCCGTTCAGCCCATCAACCCGATGGATTACGGTATGCAGCGCGGTGATAAGGTACTGGACTATGCTCTGTCGCTCATCGAGGCGGCGCACTAAAAAGGTGTTCCTATGAGTTCGTTATATCAGTCAATGGTTGCCGTCATTGAACAATCCATTACCCCGCTGGCGGGCAAACTGGGGCAGCAGAAGTACGTTATCGCCATTCGTGATGGCTTTACCGCCGCGCTGCCGTTCATGATCATCGGTTCGTTTATGCTGGTGTTTATCTTCCCGCCATTCTCCGCCGATACCACTAACAGCTTTGCCCGTGGCTGGCTGGATTTTTCCCAGACCTACCGCGAACAACTGATGTTGCCGTTTAACCTCAGCATGGGCGTGATGACGTTCTTTATCTCCGTTGGGATCGGTGCCAGCCTCGGACGACAGTTTAATCTCGATCCGGTGATGTCGGGTCTGCTGGCCTTTATGGCGTTTTTACTGGTCGCGGCACCCTATGCCGACGGCAAAATCTCCACCCAGTACCTGTCCGGTCAGGGGATTTTCACCGCGCTGATCACCGCGATTTACTCCACCCGCATGTACGCGTGGCTGAAGCAGAACAACATTACCATTCGTCTGCCGAAGGAAGTGCCGACCGGCGTGGCGCGCTCGTTTGAGATCCTCATTCCGGTGCTGGTGGTGATCGCTACCCTGCATCCGCTGAACCTGTTCATTGAAGCGCAGACCGGCATGATCCTGCCGCAGGCGATTATGCACCTGCTGGAGCCGCTGGTGTCCGCGTCGGATTCTCTGCCGGCCATTCTGCTGTCGGTCCTGCTGTGCCAGATTTTCTGGTTCGCCGGTATCCACGGTTCGCTGATTGTCACCGGCATCATGAACCCGTTCTGGATGGCAAATCTCTCCGCCAACCAGGCCGCACTGGCCGCGGGTGCTGCACTGCCGCACGTTTATCTGCAGGGCTTCTGGGATCACTATCTGCTGATTGGCGGCGTAGGCTCCACCTTACCGCTGGCGTTCCTGCTGCTGCGCAGCCGTGCCACGCACCTGCGGACTATCGGCAAAATGGGCATCGTGCCGAGCTTCTTTAATATCAACGAACCGATCCTGTTCGGTGCGCCAATCATCATGAACCCGATGCTGTTCATTCCGTTCGTCTTCGTGCCGATGATTAACGCTTGCCTTGCGTATGGCGCAACCCGTCTCGGCTGGCTGGCGCAGGTCGTCTCCCTGACGCCATGGACTACGCCGGCACCGATTGGCGCCTCCTGGGCGGCGAACTGGGCGCTGAGTCCGGTAGTGATGTGCCTCGTCTGTATGGTGATGTCGGCGCTGATGTACCTGCCGTTCCTGCGTGCTTATGAGCGCTCGCTGATGAAAACCGAAGAGCAGAAAGCGCAGGCCACCAGTCCGCTGGCGGAAACGGTCAGCCCGTAATGAATAAGGAGAAGGTTGAGATGAAATACGCATTTCCCGCGCATTTTTGGTGGGGCAGCGCGAGTTCGGCGCTGCAAACCGAAGGGGAAAGCCAGCACGGCGGTAAAAGCGCAACAACATGGGATCACTGGTACGCCAGCCAACCGTGGCGCTTTCATCAGCAGGTAGGGCCTGCTGATACCTCGACGTTTTATCAGCACTGGCGCGAGGATATCGCGCTGATGAAACAGCTGAACCATAACAGCTTCCGCACCTCGATCAGCTGGTCACGGCTGATCCCGGACGGAACCGGTGAGGTGAATCCGCAGGCGGTCGCGTTTTACAACAATGTCATCGACGAGCTGCTGGCGCAGGGGATCGCGCCGTTTATTACCCTGTTCCACTTCGATATGCCGATGGTGATGCAGGAGAAAGGCGGCTGGGAAAACCGCGAGGTGGTCGAGGCGTTCAGCCGTTACGCTCAGGTGTGCTTTGAACTGTTCGGCGATCGCGTGATGCACTGGTTTACCTTCAACGAGCCGATTGTGCCGGTGGAAGGCGGTTATCTGTATGACTTCCATTACCCGAACGTGGTGGATTTCAAACGCGCGGCCACCGTGGCCTATAACACCGTGCTGGCCCATGCGTCGGCGGTGCGGGCGTTCCGCGCGGGCCACTATGCCGGGGAAATTGGTATCGTGCTGAACCTCACGCCGTCGTACCCGCGTTCACAGCATCCGGCGGATGTCACCGCTGCGCACCATGCCGATCTGCTGTTTAACCGCAGCTTCCTCGATCCGGTGCTGAAAGGTGAATATCCGCCCGATCTGGTGTCGCTGCTGAAAGAGTACGATCAGCTGCCCGCCTGCACTCCGGAAGACGGTGCGCTGATCGCCGAAGGAAAAATCGACCTGCTGGGCATCAACTATTACCAGCCGCGACGGGTGAAATGCCGCGAAAATGCCGTCAACCCGCAGTCGCCGTTTATGCCGGAGTGGTTGTTTGATTATTACGAGATGCCAGGCCGGAAAATGAATCCGTATCGCGGCTGGGAAATTTACGAGCCGGGTATTTACGATATTCTGACCAATTTACGCGTCAACTATGGTAATCCACGCTGCTTTATTTCTGAAAACGGCATGGGCGTGGAAAATGAACAGCGCTTTGTTGCAGATGGCAAAATTAATGACGATTACCGCATTGAATTTGTATCCGGGCATTTGAAGTGGCTGCATAAAGGGATCAGCGAAGGCTGTAACTGCCTCGGTTATCACATGTGGACTTTTATTGATAACTGGTCCTGGTGTAACGGCTATAAAAACCGCTACGGTTTTGTCCAGCTGGATCTGAAAACCCAGACGCGTACCGTCAAAAAAAGCGGGGAATGGTTTGCCGCCACCTCAGCCAACAATGGTTTTAACGAAGAGTCTTTATCATGATCGAATTAGAAGAAGCGGTAATGGAAATTATAGTCAATGCCGGGCAGTCCCGTAGCCTGTGCTTTGAAGCCCTGCGTGCTGCGCGCGCGGGCAACATTGACGAAGCCAAAAGCCTGCTGCGTGAGGCCGACGGCTATTCGCGCCAGGCGCACCATATGCAGACCAAACTGATTGAGCAGGATGCAGGCGAAGCCCGCCAGCCGATGACATTAATTATGGTTCATGCCCAGGACCATTTAATGACCTCATTACTGGCTCGTGAATTATCGGAAGAAATCGTCCAGCTTTATCAACGTTAATTTATTTATCAGATAACGGAGAAATCGTTACGAGAATATTTTAATACATCTGTACCCTCAAATAATATGACATGGTGATAGCACAATTATTCCGTTCAATACGGACGGGATGATTATTGTCTGAAAATAATTTACTACATTGAGACAAACATGAAATTAAATAAAAAACTTCCAGTGGCACTGGCGGTCATGGCTGCGCTTTGCTCAGGAAACGTAGTCGCACAAGAATTTACGCAGGAACAGATCGACGCCATCGTGGCAAAAGCGGTGGATAAAGCCCTGGCAGAACGTCAGGCCAAAATGGACGCGGCCATTGCGAAGAAAGCCGATGTTATTACCGAACCGCAAAGCCCGGCGCAGACCCCGGATATGGCGATCCCGTTCGGCGTGAAATTTACCGGCTATGCGCGTTACGGCGCGCAGTTCCAGAGTGGCGATCAGAAATTTGTCGGCGTCGATGGCTCCTATAACGGTTCCTCAGCGATTGGTCGTCTCGGCAACGAAGGTAACGGCGGCGAATTCCAGCTTTCCAAAGCTTTTAAAGGCTCGAACGGCGCGATCTGGGACGTTAACGTGATGTTCGATCACTGGGGCGATGAGGTGAACCTGAAAAAAGCCTACGCCGGGGTAACCAACATTCTGGAATCCAACCCGAACGCCTACATCTGGGCAGGTCGTGACTTCCACCAGCGTCCGCAACAAGGCATCAACGACTACTTCTGGATGAACCATGACGGCCAGGGCGCGGGGATCAAAAACTTCGACATTGGCGGCGTGCAGTTTGACGTGGCCACCGTGGCGGCAGTGGAATCCTGTAGCCCGGAAATCATGAATGACGAAGGCAACCCGTCGCGTATTACCTGTACCGGCGGTGCCGGCACTGGCGATAAAGGCAACTATGCGGTGACCTCGAAAATTCACGGCATCAAAGCCGGTCCGATCGACGTGGAGCTGTACGCCAACTATGGCTTTGACTCGAAAGCGGTCGACAGCGATGAGCGCCTGAAAGCCTGGCAGGGTGGCGTGGTGCTGAGCCATACCGGCGACAGCGGCGTGAATAAAGTGATCGCCCGCTACTCCGATAACTCAGATAACAGCGTCTACAACAAAACGGACGAGCTGACGGCGATCTACGCCAGCTTTGAAGGTAACTACAAGTTTACCCAACAGGCACAGGTCGAATACCTGTTGGCATACCACGACTATTCGAACGATGCGAACAACATCGACGATCGCCGCAATTACAACGCCATTGTGCGTCCGATGTACTGGTGGAACCAGGTGCATTCTACCTGGCTGGAGCTGGGCTGGCAGAAAGTTGATTTCGACAAAGGCGGGGATAACCACGGCTGGAAAGCCACGCTGTCGCAGAACATCTCCATCGACATGGGACCGGAGTTCCGTCCGATGCTGCGTTTCTACGTGACCGGCGGCAAGGTGGATAACGAACGCACCGCGCGTATCAACAATACCGATGATGAAACGCTGGATTCGTTCAACGTCGGCGCGATGTGGGAAGCGTGGTTCTAGTATGGGTTGCCCGGCGGCGCAGGCTTGCCGGGCCTACATATGTAAAAGCCGGGTAAGGCGCAAGCCATCACCCGGCATACTGACAGTTAACCCTCAATGCACTTCTTTCACGCGAACTTTCGCGGCCACCAGTAGCGCGGTTAGCAGCATCAGGCTACCGGAGATAACCAGCGGCGAGAGCAGGCCGAGGTTATCAAGAGCATAACCGCCGACAGCAGCGCCACAGGTATTGGCAAGCTGGATCACCGCCACCTGAAGTGATCCGGCTTTTTCTGCCTGATCGGAAAGCGAGCGGGTGATCCACGTCGACCAGCCCACCGGCACCAGCGCAAAGCCTAAGCCCCACACCATCGCAATGGCGGCGGCCACGATCTTATTACTGCCCCACAGCATCAGCACCAGCGCACTGACCGCCAGCACCAGCGGCGCGCAGGTCAGCGCCAGTTTCAGCGATTTTTTCAGGAACAGCGATGACATGGAGGTGCCGACAAAACTGGCGATGCCGAAGCTCAGCAGTACTAACGTCAGGCCGTCCACATCGAACCCGGCCATGCTCATGTACACCGGGCGGATGTAGGTAAAGAAGGCGAACTGCCCGGCAAACGCCATGAAAATGGCGCACATGCCCGCGAACACGCCAGGACGTTTCAGAATGCCGAACATGTCCTGTTTGTGCTGCATCGGTTCGCCCGGCAGCGACGGCAGCGCTTTCCAGACCCAGACTGTGCAGATGACGCCCATCACGGCGGCAGCGTTAAACACGTTGCGCCAGCCGATAATCCCGCCGAGGAAGCTGCCCAGTGGTGCGGCGATCACCAGCGCAATAGACACCGCGCCGAAAATCACCGACAGCGCTTTCGGCACGGTACGCGTCGGCACCAGTCGCATGGTCAACGAGGCGGACATCGCCCAGAAGCCGCCGAGCGCCAGCCCCAGACAGGCGCGGCCCACCAGCATCAGCGTGAAGTTATTGGCAAAAGAGACCAGCAGACACGAGAGGGTTAGCAGCACGGAGAACAGAATCACCACGTAGCGCCGATCGATGGTGCGGATGGTCTGGGTAATAAACAGGCTGGCAAACATGGCGACAAATGCCGTCACCGTGACGGATTGCCCGGCCACGCCTTCGGAAATGCCCAGATCCTGCGCCATCGGCGTTAACAGGCTGACCGGCAGAAACTCCACCGTAATTAAGCAGGCCACGCAAAACGCGACGGCAAACACCGCCGACCAGTTTGGCCGCTGTTGTCCTTCTTTATGCTCACTCATGTCGTCCCCTGCGTCGGTATTGGCGAGAAAGTTGCGCAGTGTAACATTCTGAGTGTGACGTATTTAACGTTTTAGCAACTTTAGTGCGGATTCAGGGTTTTCCCTCTCCCCACGGGAGAGGGTCGGGGTGTGGGGGAAAATCAGTGCAGCCAGTGCACGCCGTCGTCCGGCATAAAGAGCGCGTTGTAGCGCATCTGGAAATTATTAATTTCCGCCACGTCCGGCTCCAGCTCGCGCAGGAAGCCGAGCGCCTGACGCACCTGGGCGTCGGTCAGCGGAGCGGCAAGGCGGGATTTTTTCAGCAGGCGGTGCCAGTACTGGAGGTTTTGCTCGCTGGCATCGACAATACACGCCTGCCACACCAGCAGCACCTGCGCGGCATTTTGCAGATGCGCTTCATCCGGGCGCGCCAGATACTGAATGTACTCCGCGCCTGCGGTTTTCCCCATTTGATCCAGCATCGACTCCACCGGCACCGGCGTGATGCCGAGCCGTTCATTCAGGCGGCGCACCGCCCGGCGAGAGTCGGAGGTTAATACCCGAAACCCCACTACAAACACGACGACCAGCGTCGCCAGCGTTAACCAAATCATGAAAGCTCCAGCACCTTTTGCGAGCGCTTATCATAAGGGTAAACGCGGCGACGTACAGCCTCAGTTTATGCCGTTATGCCGGTGGTAACGGTGAAACGTCGGGTTTCCTGCGGTGCCAGCATCAGCAAGCTGCCGTTACGCTCTGCCGCAAGGTATCCTTCGGGGCGACAGGTTGCCGGCAGGGCAAAGGCCGCCACTTGCTGATCGCCGTTATATAAAATCCAGCGCGTGACATAGTTGAACTCGGCGCTGGAAAAACGGGTGATAAAAGTGGTGCCGTCCGGCGCGGTCATACTGAATTCCGGCATCGCCGTGTAACGATCGAGTTTATCGGCAAAGAAGACGATTTCTGGATCGTAAAACTGCGGCTCGCTCAGGGTAGTCACCGTGGTTTCGCCCTGTCTGATACGTTCGTTAAATGCCAGCCACTGTTCGATGGGCTTCACGTGTGCCGGAACAGATGCCCGCAGTGCCAGCGTCTCATCCGGCAAATTCTGGCTGAACGCCGCCTGCGGCACATACGCATAATTCATATGGCACATGTACTGTAACGGCATTGCCACCGACGCCAGATTGGTCACCGCCATAGTGATATCGAACAGCGCACTGGCGCTATGCAATGTGACCGACGGTTGCGCCACGTAGTGATGCCCGAAGCCCATCACATATTCGTAGCGCCCGCCGATACGTAACACCTCACCGTCCAGCTCCAGCCACGCATCGTCCATCGCCGCGCAGGCCATTTCCCCGTGCAGCGGGTGATTATCCTCCGGCGACGGGCAGCCGTTTGCCAGCAGCCCGGAGTGGAAAGCGAAACATCCATAGGTGTCGACGATCTCTTTGGCCGGTTTCGGCTGGCGGAACATGTTTTTCATGGTCAGGTCGTGACCGTCAAATTCCGCATCCCAGATCATCTGTCCCAGCCACGGCAGGATCACCAGATGCCCGCGCGTGTTCGCCACCTTCAGCCCTTCCACGCCGCTGGCGTAACGAAAAGCGGTAACCGTAAAGTCGCTGTTTTCCAGCAGGGTTTTAGGCTGCGCGGTAAATAACTCACGCCACAGTGTCAGTCGCGTTGCCATGAGGAGCCTCCTTATTAACCACTTTCGATTCACGCCAGAAATAGATGCCGACATAGACAAAGCACAGCATGGAAACTACGAAGGAGAGTTGCAGCGAATGGAACAGGTCCGCCGCATAGCCCTGCACCGCCGGGACCACTGCCGCGCCGACAATCGCCATCACGATCACCGCACCCGCCATTTCCGTGTGCTCGTTATCCACCGTGTCCAGCGTACCGGCGTAGATGGTCGCCCAGCACGGTCCGAACAGAATGCTCACCGCTACCGCGACGTACACCGCCGTGAAGTTTGGCGCTAGCGCGACATAGGCCAGGAAGAGCGCACCAATCACGGAATAGAGGATCAGCACTTTTTCCGGGTTGAAACGGGTCATCAGCAGGTTGGCGACAAATTTACCGATAAAGAAGCAGATGAAGCTGTAGACCATGAAGTTTGAGGCATCGCGCTCGTTAATGTCGCCCAGCTCCAGCGCCAGACGGATGGTGAACGACCATACCGCGACCTGCATACCGACATAGAGGAACTGCGCGATGATGCCGCGACGGAAGCGGGCGTTACCCGCCAGATAGCGCAGCGTGTCCATTGCCGACGGGCGCTGGCGTTGCGTGGTCTGCGCCACTTTGCAGGTCGGGAAACGCGTCAGCATAAACAGCACCATGACCACCACCAGCACCATGATCATGTACTTATAGGGTTCGAGAGTGTTTTCCAGCATCAGTACCTTAAAGTCATGCATCTGCGCGGCGTTCATGCCCGCCATCTGTTTTTCCAGGCTATCGCCTTCGGAAAACACCAGATATTTGCCGAGCAGAATGCCCGCTATCGCGCCCACCGGATAAAATGTCTGGCTGACGTTAAGGCGCAGGGTAGCGTGGGATTTTGGCCCGAGCATCGAGCTGTAGGTATTAGCGGCAGTTTCGAGGAAACTTAAGCCAATGGCGATAGCGAAGATCGCGGCAAGGAACATGGTGTAGGTGGCCATGTGTGATGCCGGGAAGAATAAAGTACAGCCAACGATATACAACGTCAGGCCGATTAAAATCGCCATCTTATAGCTGCTTTTCTTAATCACCAGCGAAGCCGGAACAGCAATTAAGAAATACCCGCCGTAAAACGCGCTCTGCACTAAGGCAGAGGCAAAATTACTTAATGAAAATACGCTTTTAAACTGCGTAATTAATATATCGTTTAACGCAGCAGCGCATCCCCATAATGGGAACAGGCAGGATAACAAAATAAACTGGAACAGAGGGGTTTTATTCAGATACCCGTCGGGCATCTGAACGATGTTTTTATCGTTCATAGTGCTACCTTTTACGTTGCAGGGTTTATTATTATTCGTTTAACGCCAGAAATTCATTGAACTGCTCAATACTGGGGTAAGACGACTGGGTGCCTTTGCCCGTTACGCTAAAGGCGGCGAAACGCGAGGCTTTTTTCATGGCGGCTTCGACATTACCGCTCTGGACGTAGTAGTGAGCAAAGCAACCAATGAAGGCATCGCCTGCACCGCTGGTATCAATCGCATTTACTTTGATGGCCGGGACATGGATATCAATATCACGCGTCATCCACAGCGCGCCTTTCTCGCCCATAGTGACAATAATATTATTCAGTCCTTTGTCGATCAGGCTGCGGGCCGCCAGACGAATATTATCGAGATGATCAACCGGCATACCGGTGAGAATTTCCAGTTCGGTTTCATTCGGCACAAAGAAGTCGCATTTGCAGGCGTAGGCCATATCTAATTCACGCAGTGCCGGGGCGGGATTCAGTAAGACTTCGATACCGTGTTTTTTACCAAATTCAATGGCGTGATACACCGTTTCCAGTTGTACTTCGAGTTGTAAAACGATGAGCTTACATTTTTTCAGATCGTCCGCCGCACGATCAATATCTTCCGGCGAGAGGAATTTATTCGCGCCCTTAATAATCAGAATACTGTTGCTGGAATTCGGATTAACAAAAATCGGTGCCACGCCGCTGCTGGTGCAGGGTACTTTTTCAACGTAGGTGGTGTTGATTCCCCAGGATTCCAGATTACGGATAGTATTGTCGGCAAAAATGTCATCGCCCACTTTGGTCAGCATCAGCACTTTGGAATTAAGCTTCGCCGCCGCCACCGCCTGGTTTGCACCTTTACCGCCGCAACCGATTTTAAACGCCGGTGCTTCGAGGGTTTCGCCCTCTTTCGGCATCTGGTTGGTGTAGGTGATCAAATCCACCATGTTGGAGCCGATGACTGCAATATCCATTTTTACTACCTCTCTGAAACAATCACATAACAATGATATTATCGTAACATTACCATGTTATTTTAGTATCATTTGTGACTTATCTCGCGATTACAGGAACATTTCGATCGCCGTTATTCCCGCTTTCCGGCGAAAATGTTACTTTAGGAACATCAGCGTTGATGCCCGTATTGCGGAGAAAGTGAATGGAAACCAAGCAGAAAGAGCGAATTCGTCGGCTGACGGAACTGCTCAAAAAAACCGATCGCATCCATCTGAAGGAGGCGGCGCGTATGCTGGAAGTTTCTGTGATGACAATTCGACGCGATTTCAGCCAGGATGATGAGCCGCTGCCACTGGCACTGCTGGGGGGCTACATCGTCATGGTGAATAAGCCCGCCGCCCCGTCAGCCAGTCTGCCTGCTACCCAGGTAGCCGGACATCATCGCGACGATGTGCCAATGGCGATCCTTGCCGCCGGACTGGTAAGCGAGAACGATGTGGTCTTTTTCGACAACGGCCCGGAAATGCCGCTGGTCATCAGCATGATCCCTGACGACATCTCGTTTACCGGCATTTGCTATTCCCATCAGGTATTTATGGCGCTTAACGCGCGCCCCAACACCACCGCCATGTTGTGCGGTGGCACCTATCGGGCGAAAAGCGATGCGTTTTACGATCCGGTGAATGCCTCGATTCTCGATTCGCTCAACCCGCGCAAAGTGTTTATTTCAGCCAGCGGTGTGCATGCGCAGTTCGGCGTCACCTGGTTTAACCCGGATGATTTGCCCATGAAGCGTAAAGCTATGGAGCGCGGGCTGCGCAAGATTTTGCTCGCGCGCTATGCGCGCTTTGATGAAGTGGCGCAGGCGAACATTGCGCCGCTCGCCGGTTTTGATGTGCTGATCAGCGACAGGCCATTACCGGCGGATTACCCCGACCGCTGCCGTAACGGCTTCGTGAAAGTGCTCACCCCCGGCAACGGGAGTGAGTGAGTCGCGATTTACTCGAAAAACAGCCCCAGTTTGTTGAATACGCCGGGATCGGTCTGATGGCGGATCACCTGCACCACATCTTCCAGCTTGTCGATTTGGCTTATCATCTGCTCCAGCCGTTGATCGTTGGCTACCAGTAGCCAGATACGGCTTTGCTCCCCGCCCGGTAGCGGCAGACAGAGAATACCTTCGACGTTAAACGCGCGCCGGGCAAACAGGCCGCAGACGTGGGTCATCACGCCGGGATGGTTACGGACGGTGAGTTCAAGGATCACGTTGTCATGTTCAGAATGTTGCATGGCTTATTCTCCCACCATCTCAGTATTGGCCGCGCCCGGCGGCACCATCGGATACACTTTTTGGTCAGCGTCGATACGCACATGGATCAGCGCCGGGCCAGGGCGGGAAATCGCCGCCTGCAAGGCGGCCTGCGGATCCGCTTCGCTATTTAAATCACAGCTGTACAGCCCAAATCCGGCGGCGATCTGCATAAAGTTCACCATCCCCGGATAGGTAGCAGCAAACACGCCCTGCTGATAGAAAAGGCTTTGCTGCTGATGCACCAGCCCCAGCGCTTCGTTATTCATCAAAATGATTTTCACATCGAGATTATTTTCCGCCGCCGTGGCCAGCTCCTGAATGTTCATCATCAGGCTACCGTCACCGGAGAAGCACAATACTTTGCGGTCCGGATTCGCCAGCGCCGCGCCAATAGCGGCGGGCAGGCCAAAGCCCATGGTGCCGAGTCCGCCGGAGGTCAGCCACTGGCGCGGGCGGTTCAGCGGATAGGCCTGCGCGGTCCACATCTGATGCTGACCCACGTCGGTGGTAATAATGGCGCTGTCATCCACACAGGCTGCTGCCGCGCGGATAATACCGTAATGGGAAAGCGGATCGTCCGCCCCTGTCATATTTGCCGGAAATTCCTGTTGCAGCTGAGACACCAGATCGCGCCAGGCCGCGCGCGGCTGTGCCTCGATTTGCGGGATCAGATCAGCCAGTACGTCGCCGACATCCCCCTGAATGGCGATATGCGGCTGACGGATTTTGCCAAGCTCGGCACGATCGATATCGACGTGAATGATTTTCGCTTTCGGACAGAACTGTTCCGCTTTGCCAATCGCCCGGTCATCAAAACGCGCCCCCAGAACGATCAGCAGATCCGCTTCCTGCAAAATAAAGTTAGTGCTACGCGCGCCGTGCATTCCCAGCATCCCCAGCGATAACGGGTGTGCTTTCGGCAACATGCCGAGGGCCATCAGCGTCATGGTGGTAGGCAGGTTCGCTTTTTCCGCCAGCGTGCGCACCGCATCAGGCGCATTGATCACGCCGCCGCCGAGATAGAGCACCGGGCGCTGTGCCTGGTTAATCATGGTCGCCGCATCGCGCACGCTTTGCGGTTCATAGAGCGGGGCTGCCGCTACGCCGCCAGGCGCTGGCAGCTCGCTCAGTTCGATTTCAGTGGTCTGAATATCCTTGGGAATATCTATCCACACCGGGCCGGGCCGCCCTGACTGTGCGATGCGGAACGCGTCGCTTACCACCTGCGGCAATTCACGAATGTGACGCACCAGATAGTTGTGCTTGGTGATGGGGATAGAGATGCCGTAGGTGTCCACTTCCTGGAAGGCGTCGGTGCCAATCATCGAGGAGGGAACCTGGCCGGTAATGCACACCAGTGGAACCGAATCGAGGCGCGCGTCGGCAATGGCGGTGACCAGGTTGGTCGCGCCTGGCCCGCTACAGGCCATGCATACCGCCGGTTTGCCCTGCGTGCGCGCCATGCCCTGGGCGATAAAACCGGCGCCCTGTTCATGACGGGCGAGCACATGGCGGATCTGTGTGCTCTGGCTTAATGCGTCATACAGCGGCAGCACGGTGCCGCCGGGAATACCGGTCACGATGGTGATGCCCTGGCGCTCCAGTAAATGAACGATTAATTGCGCGCCGGTAAAGCGCTTTGTCTGTGATGCTGTGTCCGAAATTGCCATGCTCCAGTCCTGTTCTTCTGGGCCGACTTTCCGGGGAGGTCACAATAAAAAACCCCGCCCGGTTTGCGCCGGCGGGGTTTGGAATCGTGTGTTCCGGACCCTACGGCGCGATGCCGACGACCACCACCACACGCACGACGACCACCGCGGCGAATGGCGCGGTATTTAGTAGGGTCGAGGTCAGCATGGATGGGTTCATTAGGGTTCTCAGTTCATTTTTTAACAGGATTCATACAAGCACAGGATGCCGCCGGTGACAATGGTTTTGTGCAAGAGCGGGTGAAAATGCGTGAACGATCACGATTTCCTGCAACCTGGATAATGGGGATTAATTATTCATTTCCTGTAATAAACGGGTGTTGATAAACAGCTTTTCACGACCAGCAACAGCATCTTCAAGTACACCCAACTCGACCAGCTGTTTAAGGTAAACGGAAGCCGTTTGTCGTCTGGCGATCCCGGCTTCAACAAGGTTTTCAATACGACAATAGGGCTGTGCGAACAGTATTTGTACTAATTCCCAGCTATAGATTTTGGGTAACTTTTCCCGCATTAGTCGTGCGGTATTTTCAACCAATTCCCGGATGATAGCGATTTTATTACGGGTCCAGACCGCCGTATTTTCAACTGCGCTAAGCATAAACAGGATCCATTTTTCCCACTCCCCATTTTCTGTGACGCCTCGTAGCAAGGCATAGTATTCATTCCTGTGCGCCAGGATATAACGGGAGAGGTACAGCACGGGCAGACTCAGCAAGCCGGCCTCGATTAAAAAAAGAATATTAAGGATACGGCCTGTGCGTCCGTTGCCATCAGGGAAAGGGTGAATACACTCAAACTGATAGTGAGAAATGGCCATTTTCACTAATGGATCCAAATCATCTGCGCTGTGAATAAAAGTTTCCCAGTTCGTCAGTAAATCCCGGATAACCCTTTCACCTTCCGGTGGGGTGTAAATTACTTTCATGTCCTGATCGCGCAGCACTGTGCCAGGCGTTTTACGCACATCGGTTTGTACAGCGCGTAAGGTTGTACATATTTTGATGGCTGAACTCGCACAAAGAGGGTATTTATCCAGCTCATTGATGCCCTGATAGAGTGCGGTGCGATAACGCAGCGCCTCTTTTGTCGCGGGATCAGCATGCTCCTCTCTGGAAGCGTACTGAAAAAGTTGATCGCTGGTGGTGACGATGTTTTCGATGCGTGAAGAATCCTTTGCTTCGAGCATCGGTAACAGATTTATCAATAGCCCCTGATCGGGCAACAGCTCCCCCGCCGCCTTGAGTTCTGCCAGCGCCGCACGCGCGCCGATGCACGCTTTGAGTATCGCGCGGGTTTCTACTCTCTCTACATCAGGCGGCAGATAAGGTAATTGGTTGTAAGGCCGTTCTGGCGTCCACATGTTCATTAAATTCCATTTAATCGACGTGAATTGATGTTATGTCGATACCATCGACATGTCACGCCATCATGTCGATAAAACCAAATTATTTCGACACGAAATTACCATAGCACGCCGCTCAACCGCGCACTGAAAGGTTTTCCCACACTTTCGCAACGGTCATCTTCGGCTAACACGACTACTATTAATGGCAGTTAATTCATTGCAGTCACAAGAGAAACCCTATGTTTAATGCTCTACATAAACTATTCGCCAGCCCTGAGAGGCTTCTTAACGTTATCGACCGCAACAAGGTGCAGGAATCGATTGAAGACGGGGAGCGCATCATCATTGATGAGGACGGCAATGCCAGTGTGAATATCAATTGTCCGGCGGTGGTCGAGGATTTTGCCCGGCACGTTGAAGCACTGAAAAGGATATAGGATGGGAACGGCTATTTTTATGGTGTTGATGGTGTGCGGCTACTGGTACACCAGCCGCGACCTGTCGACACGCCTGAAATTCCGCCGTACTTTCGGCTGGGATGTCTATTTTCTGGTGGCGCTGTACGGTTGCATTTTTGTGTTGCAGGGGATCATTGCGACGGCCATCGTCTGGCTCGGTCTGCTGCTGGCGTCGGTAACGATGAACGCCCTGCCGGAGCTGTTCGGCAGCGAAGAACACCGTTACCAGATGACCTTTATGAACTGGAGCTTTCTCGGCATCCAGGCACCGGTGGTGATTATCCTCGCCTTCGCGATCCTGTTTTGCCTCTATCGCTCAAACTGGGCGCGCAGCGCGAACCTCGACAGTACCGGCAGAAAGAACCTCTACAAGCACCTGTCGCGCGCCAATGGTATCGAAGGGCTGCTTTATCAGTGCATGGAGACCGGGCAACTGGTGTGGCTGACGCTGAAATCCCAGCGCGTGTATATCGGCATGATCCACACCGCGACAGTGGACGGCGAATCCTTTAACAATATCGTGCTGATCCCGATGCTCACCGGCTATCGCGATGCCCGCAACGCGGAAATGAAGATCGAGAATAACTACAGCGCGCTCTATGCCCGGCAAAATATCACCCTGACCTCGGAGCCGCATTCGGCCTTCCATTTTCGTAAGGTGATTTTGCTCGATCAGGTGGAAAGTTTGTCGTTATTCGATCCCAGCCATAGCCTGGCGCTGGGATACGGCAAGGACATCGACAAAGATAAAGAATAACGCGTCCTATAAAAAAACGGCCCTGCTTGAGGGCCGTTATTCATTTAAGCCCCTGGCACAAAACGGGTTTGTGCGATGAGGCTTGATCGAGCGTTTGCGGCGTGGTGGGCCGCAGAACACACTGTGCTACGTCAACTCTCACAGTATATGTTGAATCAGCAACAGGCGCAATTTTGCGCAGTATGAGTATCGGTCAAAGATCGCATTTCGTCCAAAAAATACTGTTCATGCATACAGTATTTTTCTATACTGAATCTGTATTCAAAGTGTGCGATACGGGGCTGCTAGTTTGTCGGGCGCGAATGAGTCCTGGCTGAAACGGGTGGTGCCGTCAGTGCCTTAACCCCGGGAGTGCACACTGTGATACGCCAACACACACAACCTCGTTTCGCCATGCCTGCCCCCAGGCCAACGGAGCGACAGCGTGTGAAAAACGGCTGGTGACAGGCAGCGGAAAGGTAAGCCAGCCGGACGTACTCCTTACGCCATAAGGAGAAGCGTATGAGCGGAGTGGATATGGTTATTCTGATCCTGAAACTCATTGTTGCGTTGTTGCAACTGCTTGATGCCGTCCTGAGATTGCTCCGGTAATTCAGGTTCAAGTCGCACCGAAGAGGGGCGGGCAACCGCCCCTCTTTCACCTTCTGCATCCCCGCCGTCATGCTGGCATCCCGCGCAATATGTGTTACATTTTTATGACATTTCTTCCGGTCGCCCCTGTTATGACACTCTCCGTTTTCCTGATTTTGCTGTTTGCCGCGCTGTTACACGCCAGCTGGAACGCCATCGTTAAAGCGGGCAGCAATAAGCTCTATTCAGCGATCAGCGTCAGCGGATCGGCGGCGCTCATCGCGTTACTCCTGCTGCCGTTTTCACCGCAACCGGCGTGGGCCAGCGCACCCTATCTTGCGCTCTCCTGCGTATTACAGGTTGTCTACACCGTGCTGGTGGCGAAGACCTATCAGGTGTCCGATATGAGTCAAACCTACCCGCTGATGCGCGGTACCGCGCCGCTGTTAGTAGCGCTGGTCAGCGTGCTGGTGCTGGGGGAACATCTGTCGGTGATGGCGTGGATCGGTATCGCGGTGATCTGCCTCGCTATTCTGGGGATGGCATTTAATGGTCGTTCCAGCCCGCGCAAAGGCATTGTCCTGGCGCTGATTAACGCCTGTTTTATTGCCGGGTACACGCTGGTGGACGGCACCGGCGTGCGCTTATCCGGCACCGCTCTGGGCTATACGCTGTGGACCTTTTTCATGAACGGGGCGTGCCTTGTGATCTGGGCGATGATAGCCCGCCGCCGGGAGGTGTCACGCTATCTGAGCGCGCACTTGAAAAAGGGAATTTTTGGCGGCCTCGGCACCATGGGCTCTTACGGGCTGGCGCTGTGGGCGATGACGCAGGCCCCACTGGCGGTGGTCGCCGCGCTGCGTGAAACCTCGATCCTGTTTGGCGCGCTGATCGCGTTTTTGCTGCTCAAAGAGAAGGTCTCCGGCATGCGGATTGCCGCCGCCTGCGGGATCGCGCTGGGCGCGATATTGCTGCGTCTCGCCTGATGTAAACTGGCAATATTTATTGCCACAAATTCTTTACATTTCCCCGCTGTCATCCTTCTTTCATTCACGCCATGCATGATGGCTTTCGCCGGGCGCTGTGGTAGATTCCTCTCGCATTCAGCGGCCTTACCAGGCTTTTATCCTCCTTTTTCTTAATTTGATAAAGTATTACGCGACATGAAACGGGACAGAAACGTTAATTTGTTAATGATGCTGGTGTTGCTGGTGGCGGTCGGCCAGATGGCGCAGACCATTTATATTCCGGCGATCGCTGACATGGCGCTGGCTTTCAACGTGCGGGAAGGCGCGGTGCAGAGCGTGATGGCAGCCTATCTGCTGACCTATGGCGTCTCACAACTTTTCTATGGCCCGCTTGCTGACCGGGTGGGCCGCCGCCCGGTGATCCTCGCCGGCATGACTATTTTTATGCTCGCCACGGTGATGGCGATCGCCTCTCCCAGCCTGACGGTGCTGATCATCGCCAGCGCGCTTCAGGGCATGGGCACCGGCGTTGGCGGGGTGATGGCACGAACTCTGCCGCGCGATCTCTATGCCGGTACGCAGCTGCGCCATGCGAACAGCCTGCTGAATATGGGCATTCTGGTCAGCCCGCTGCTGGCACCGCTGATCGGCGGTCTGCTCAATACATTGTGGGACTGGCGTGCCTGCTTCGCCTTCTTACTGCTGCTGTGCATCGGCGTTACCCTCAGCATGGCGCGCTGGATGCCGGAGACCCGACCGGTGGACGCGCCGCACACACGCCTTATCGCCAGCTATAAGACACTGTTTGGCAACGGTTCCTTCACCTGTTATCTGCTGATGCTGATTGGTGGCCTCGCAGGGATTGCGGTGTTTGAAGCCTGTTCCGGCGTGCTGCTGGGTGCGGGTCTGGGGCTGAGCAGTATGGTGGTGAGTATTCTGTTTATTCTGCCGATCCCGGCGGCGTTTTTTGGCGCATGGTTTGCCGGACGGCAGAACAAGCGCTTTTCCACGCTGATGTGGCAGGCGGTGGCAAGCTGTCTGCTGGCCGGGTTGATGATGTGGATCCCCGGCTGGTTTGGCGTGATGAACGTCTGGACGCTGTTGATCCCGGCGGCGCTGTTTTTCTTCGGCGCGGGGATGCTGTTTCCTCTTGCCACAAGCGGCGCAATGGAGCCATTTCCATTTCTGGCAGGCACCGCGGGCGCGCTGGTCGGCGGCCTGCAAAATATCGGTTCCGGCGTACTGGCCTGGCTGTCAGCCATGCTGCCGCAAACCGGTCAGGCTAGCCTTGGGATGCTGATGACGCTGATGGGGCTGCTGATCCTGTTGTGCTGGCTGCCGCTGGCGTCACGCTTTGCCCATCACGAACCGGCGGTTTAACCTCACACGGCGGGTCAATCATCGTTTTTAACAGCGGCGCGGGGCCAGGTCGCCACGCGCCCTCCTCACCATCATAAAACTGCGCGTCGGCATTGATGGCATAAGGGATTTTTGCCCGCTTCAGTTCGCAGGCCATAAAGGTGGCGAAGGCCAGTTGTGAGGCCGTCGGCGCGCTTTTAATGGATTCTCCCACCGCCCAGCCGCCCACCCAACTGACGTGCCCGGTTTTTTGCTGCCAGCGCTGTGCCGCATTGATACGCGCGCGGATGGCGGCTTTCTCAGCGGCCGTACCGGATGTCCACGGGTATTTGCCATTACTTTTTTGCGGCCCCCAGCCAAAAATATGCCACTCCGCCAGCACGAAATTCTGGCTGTGCGGCGGCAGTTTTAGCTCGGTCAGCGCTTCCGGTGCCGAGCGCAGGCGCGGTGCGACAAAAAGCATACGTCGGGGATCGATGCCGTGCAGGGTTTTGATCAGCCGATCATAGACGCGGTTCAGCGCCGCCTGATCGTGATTGAGTTTTTCTGCCGGTTCGTAAATCAGATCAAAGCCAAGCAGTGGATGTTCCGTGCCAAAATAGCGCGCTACCGTCGTCCACCACGCCAGTAATGACGCGTCGTTTTTCAGCGGATCGGCCTTAAAGCCATCGGCCTGAAACGCGATGATCGGGATGACGCCGTACTGCTCGCACGCCTCCACCAGCTTACGCAGGTGCACCAGCCGCGCCTCGGTCATGTTCTGCGCCACGCGGATACGCACGTGATGGATGCCCAGCGCCGCAAAATCTCTGACCACCAGGGGATCGAATTCGCGGATGCCGCGCTCGGTGCGCGCCCAGTCAACATCCATGCCAGGCCCCAGCTGCGCGGCGTAACGGGCAGCCGTTAGCGGCGGCGCGGCATAAGCGGCGCTGGCAGCAAACAGCAACGCACTGGCGATCACGGTTTTATACACGATGAACCCTGCATGAAATGGAGTGGCAAACAGATGTTTTTTAGCATGCTTTTCCGTATTCCGTGTAGCGTAAATTGTTGGCCTCCCTTGCATCTCTGTCGTCTTCCTGTTTTCTTTAATGCTCGCGTTTGCAAAGGGAACCGCCATGACACCTGCCGAACTGACCGCCCGCTTTCCTCTCGTCGCCTCGCTGATCAATTTGCAGGAGACGTGCTGGTTTAACCCAAATACCACGTCACTGGCCGAGGGCCTGCCCTGGGTGGGCCTCACCGCCGACGATATCGCTGCCGCCCACGCGAGGCTGGCGCGCTTTGCGCCCTGGCTGGCCGAGGCCTTTCCGGAAACTGCCGCCAGTCAGGGGATGATTGAGTCTGAACTGGTGGCGATCCCCGCTATGCAGCAACGGCTGCAAAAAGAATACGGTGCAGCCATCAACGGCACGCTGTGGCTGAAAAAAGACAGCCATCTGCCCATTTCCGGCTCCATCAAGGCGCGCGGGGGCATCTTTGAAGTGCTGACCCATGCCGAGAAACTGGCGTTTGCCGCCGGGCTGCTGACGCCGGAAGATGACTATCGTCGCCTGCTCACGCCAGCGTGTCAGGACTTTTTCTCCCGCTACAGCATTGCCGTAGGTTCGACGGGGAATCTCGGTTTATCCATCGGCATTATCAGCGCGCGCCTCGGTTTTAAGGTGACGGTGCATATGTCTGCCGATGCCCGGGAATGGAAAAAAGCCACGCTGCGGCGTCATGGCGTCAATGTGGTGGAATACGATCAGGATTACGGCGTGGCGGTAGAGCAGGGGCGCAAGGCGGCGGAGTCGGACGCCAACTGCTTTTTTATCGACGATGAAAACTCACGCACTCTGTTTCTGGGATACGCGGTGGCCGGGGAACGGCTGAAAGCGCAGTTTGTAGCGCGCGGACTGCGGGTGGATGCCGATCATCCGTTATTCGTTTACCTGCCGTGCGGCGTGGGTGGCGGGCCGGGCGGCGTGGCATTCGGCCTGAAAATGGCCTTTGGCGATCACGTTCACTGTCTGTTTGCGGAGCCGACTCACTCGCCCTGCATGCTGCTCGGCGTCTATACCGGGCTGCATGACGGTATTGCGGTGCAGGATCTGGGGATCGATAACCTGACCGCTGCCGATGGTCTGGCAGTGGGACGCGCGTCCGGCTTCGTGGGCCGCGCCATGGAAAGGCTGCTCGACGGGTTTTACACCCTGGACGATCAAAGCCTGTACGACATGCTCGGCTGGCTGGCGCAGGAGGAAAATATTCGTCTTGAGCCATCGGCGCTGGCTGGTATGGCCGGGCCGCAGCACGTGTGCGGATCGGCGGCCTATCAGCAGATGCATGGCTTTAGCGCCGCACAGCTGCAAAACGCCATTCATCTGGTGTGGGCGACGGGCGGCGGCATGGTGCCGGAGGCGGAAATGGCGCAGTATCTGGCAAAAGGCCGCTGACGGTACGTTACTGCCAGGCGGTGAACATGACCATCACCTGGCGAATATGCGTGGCCGCAAACAGCAGCGAGAGCGCCAGCACCGCCAGCGCAATGAGTAGCTTGTCGCGCACCGCGGCGGGCTGCACGAAGTCGCTATGGCTGACATCCATCAGGTTACGCCCGCGCGTGTAGCGCCAGAGGATCAGCCCGGTGAGCGCCAGCACCGTCAGCGAGATCCAGAACGTCATTCCGGATGCATACCACTGATGCCTCACCGCCAGCGCAATCAGCGCGCCATAGCCCAGCAGCGTGCGAAACCAGGCCAGCGAAGTGCGCTCCGGTTGCAGGCCGGGATCCTGCTGGCGGCGCGCTTTACGGCTATCCGGCATAGAACACCAGCACCATCACCACGGCGGCGACGAGCGTCAGAATAAGGCTGATCACCAGTAGGGTGCGAGTGTACGGCAAATCTTCTTTCAGCCGCATCGCCTTCTCATTGCGCAGCCAGCGCAGATAACCGTAAATCGCAAGGCCGCCCGCAAAAAGGCACAGCAGCAGTGCCAGCAGTTCGCGGATCAGCGGCGTGGCAAAATCCGGCGCGAGCTGGTCCAGCCCGACGCCTGCGGCTAAAAACCCAAGTGCCGTGCGGATCCATGCCAGAAAGGTACGCTCGTTGGCCAGCGAGAAGCGGTAGTCCGGCGCTTCGCCGAGGCGGGAAATTTTCATGGTGGCAGCTTCCCTGATCAAACGGATAAACGCCAATTCTAGCTGAGGGGGAGGCTGGTCGGCACTATTAAACTTACCCGGCCTGCAGGGTAAACCCCAGTCATAATCGCGCACCATAGGCGCACGGAATATCCACAGCACAACCAGCACAGAGATAATGGCGATAACGAAACCAAATTTTCAGTCGATATTCACTCATCGCTCCGGCGCTTTTTAAAAGCCATGAAAAAATTAATTCCCTTTTCCATTATATTAACTCGTGGTAAGTTGACTAATAAAAACCCCTTCTACTTTTTCATTTTCCAGATAATATTGCACACAATTTCCTTTTGTATATTCATCAGAAACCTTCGTATCCTTACAATACATAACCACATCTTTTTCTGGTTTAACATTAAAATAGGATGAAACTTTTTCGGTAGCAGCGTCTAACAACGGAGTATTTTTTATTGTCACACTTAACTTACCCGCATATAAAACACACCCCTCACCTCCTTCACCAATCGCAATGGCTGTCAGATTTCCCTGACCCATTTCATTATCAGATATAAACCAGTAATCGATACCTTTCGCTTTTAAACAAATCCATATTGCCTGGTCATCTTTATTAATGGCAACCCCTGTATGGTTAGATATATCAGTCAGGGTATTCGTCTCCATCGAGTATTGATTATTTCCAATGATAATATTTGGTATTAGTTCTTTATCAGTATTATATGTAGGTAGTGATGTTTCAGTATCCTCATCATAATACCTTGCACCAAAGCCTTTCATCGGTGTGGCAAAACATATGCTGGTACTTAAAATCAGCACTAAAGGGATATATTTCATATTAATTCTCAAAAATCTCGGGATAGTGTAATATACCCATTAAATCTTATGGAACATTCATCTTTGTTCATAAGACTGGATGCAATAAAAATATCTTTTTTACCTGTCTTATCAAAATATATATACTTTGCCGTGATAGATTTTACTTGATTTTCATAATAACTAGACAGATAAATCTTATCATGCTTATTTTCTGTTTTATCTTTATCTTGATCATTATTATAGTCAATCCTTGCTAAGGATTCTGAATATTTTTTAGATACAGGTAAAATGTCAATTATTTTTACTTGTGTTTTATCCCTTTGAATTATTGAAGTATCAATTTTTAAATCTTCTGATAGCTTTTCAAATAAAACCATCTCCATTGAAGCACCAACAGAGGCACAACTATAATCCTGCGCATAAGAAATTATAGGTATTATGATAATAGTAGAAGAAATAATAACTCGCTTAGAGAAAAACAAACCGCCGTGAATGAGTCCGGTTGTCGCATCAGAAGCTAAAATATTATTAGAAATGATGTTTACTATATTTTTTATGACTACCATAACAATCCCTCTTAAACCTAATCCCTATAGAGTCAGAGTCTATAACTCAGATCCAGTTAGTCCATTAGCGTTATGTATATTTTGTTAAGCTTTAGTTTCTTAACATTTCAACTTGACAATCTCGACCTGTCAAAACATTTGGCACAATTATTATTTCACTCTATCACGGAATAACTGTCAATACTTCCTCCTAAGCTTGAGATAGGGGTTACCACTCCCTTACGAAATCCACTTGATCTCTCCCATCCCAAGTCAGCTTTTGGATTTATTCAACAAATCAATAGCACCTCGTGCAACGTAAAGTCATAGGATTAGTGATGTATTAGTTACTCTGACACGTTTTTTATTGATAATTAAGGATTTTCTCAAATGGCTATACCAGCATATTTATGGCTCAAAGACGATGGCGGCTCGCTGATTAAGGGTTCAGTAGATGTAGATGGTCGCGAACACTCGATTGAGATTACCTCTTTCGGTCACTCTCTAAGCATCCCTACAGATAACGGTACTGGCAGACTGACAGGCACACGGCTACACGGTGCAATGCAGGTAGAGAAGGATTTTGATTCCTCCAGCCCATACCTATACAAAGCGGTCGCAACAGGTCAAACGCTAGAATCAGCTGAGTTGAAATGGTATCGGATTAATGACGCAGGTCAGGAGGTTGAGTATTTCAATATGTTCCTCGAAGGCGTGAAAATTGTCTCCGTAGTTCCTGTTATGCACGACACAAAAACCGTTATCAACGTCGGGCATAAAGAAGCTATCCAGTTCCGTTATCAAAAAATCACATGGAAATATCTTGATGGCAATATTCAGTTCAGTGATGCCTGGAATGAGCGCGTAACGGGATGAGTAATGTATGGATACTACCGAACAAGTGACTGGTTACTATTTTGATGGACTCTCAAACATTGGCGCAGGTGAATTGTATTTCTGGGTGTTTCTTGATGAGGCTGGTAAGCAACTTGGTGTGTCAGATTTGGCCAGTCTGGCAATGTTTATTCTTGGTCAACCAATCATGTCTACCCGTGCAAAACCAATTGGTGCAACGAAGGGAACGTCACCATTGAGTTACTTTCTACGTCAATGGCTAAAACAAAATGTGAACCAATGGCCTACGCTGACTACTGGCAGTATCAAACGTCTCGAGTTCTCCTATGTTTCCAATCTGGGTGCATTTGTTGGACGATGGATACCCTTTCTGGGTCTGGTAATTCTGGCCAGTGATATATCTCAGATTGTCTGGAATACGACACGACGCTACAACACCATTGCCACAGAGAAAGACCGCTTATGGTAAACGATTCTGACATTATTGATTGGTACAACGCAGGGTGGAATAAGAAAAGAAAGTGGCTTGTTACAATTGATACCAGTCTTACGACAGGTCGCTATGCCTGGGTTTGGGAAACCGGCGAGGAAATCATGGACAGTTATTTCAGGACGTTCAATGTCAATCCGGCTGGCTTTAATTTTTTGAAATACTGGCCTGATGAAAAGGGGCTGATCCCGAACTTCCTGCTACCTGAGTCGTTGAGAGTAAAGTCCATCGAGCCTGCGCCATTAACCCTCAGAATGTTGGCACAATCAGCAAAAGCGAGTAAATGGCTCTATGACTAATCATTTCAGGGGGAGCACCACTTAATTCTGAAACTGCAGGCCGACAACAAAACGTTGTCAGCCTGCAGGATTAACTTAATCGCGGCCAGTAGTCTTTATTGGCGGCAATTAAGTCATCGAGGATCGCTTTGGCGACAGAGGCGCTCGGCACGGTTTTCGACAGAGTGATGGCCTGCCACAGTTTCAGGTATGACCCCTCCTCCCAGGCATCGACCACCAGTTTTTCTACCGCTACCTGCTGACTCATCAGCCCTTTCTGGAAGTGCGGAATGTTGCCGACCGTCAGCGGCTCCGGGCCATTTTTTCCTACCAGACAGGGGATCTCCACCATCGCATCCGCATCAAAATTAGCGATAGCGCCGTTGTTCGGCACGATCAGCAGCATGCGCTGTTGGGTATTAAAGGCGATGGCCGCCGCCAGGTCGACGATATAAGACGCATGTTCATCGATTTCCAGCTCACCGGCGGCAGAATGCCCGGCCTCTATAATCGCGCGACAGGCGCTGAACACATGCTTCTCACGGTGATCCATCACCTCGTTCGCCCGTGTGCGCTCAGGGTTGGCGTGTGCCACCACATAATCCGGGAACAGATAATATTTCAGATAGGTGTTCGGCAGCGTATCGGGATCCAGCGCCTGAACATCCTTCGCCTTCGCAAACGTATCGTTCCAGCTCGCTTCCGTATGGGCATCATTTGCCGGTGGAATATAACCGTGTTCAGCCACGTATTTGCGCAGCGCGGGCATTAAATCGTTGCCTTCCAGGTCTTCTATCGCATGCCACCAGCCGAAATGGTTCAGGCCGTAATAGCGGGTGATCATCTGTTTACGGTCTTGCAGGCCGAGGATCTGCGCCATACGCCCTTCAATGCCAATCGGCATATCGCAGATGTTGAGGATTTTTGCCGTCGGGCGCAGTCGCCGCGTGGCTTCTGCGACAATCGCTGCCGGATTGGAGTAGTTCAGCATCCAGGCGTGCGGAGAATACGTCTGCATATAATCCACCAGCTCCAGCACGCCGCCAATGGAGCGCATCCCGTAAGCAATACCGCCCGGCCCGCAGGTTTCCTGGCCGACCACGCCGTGCCGCAGCGGGATCTTCTCATCTTTCTCACGCATCGGGTATTTACCCACGCGGATATGCGCCATCACAAAATCGACATCGCTGAACGCGGTTTGCGGATCGGTGGTATAGCAAAACTCGATGTCCGGTGCCTGTTCACGCAGGATAACTTTACAGGCTTCAGCAATCACCTCCTGGCGCGCGCCATCGTTGTCATAAAACTTCAGTGCCCGTAACGGCAGACGGTCCTGATTGGCGAGTAACATCAACACGATGCCGGGGGTAAAGGTGCTGCCGCCGCCGGCAATGACGACCGAGAATTTTTTCATGATATGACCTCTGTCAGGGGAGATGGTTGGTTTGATAACGGAGCTTTCATCAGGCTTTCCAGCTGATCGCGCACCAGGGGAACGTGCAGGCCGACAATCACCTGAATGGCGTTGCCGCGCCGCACGACACCATGCGCGCCCAGCGCTTTAAAAACATCGTCGCTTTGGGTTTTCGCCATGTCGACCAGCGTGATGCGCAACCGCGTGGCGCAGTTATTAACGCTTTCAATATTTGCCGCACCGCCCAGCGCGTGCAGGAAACCGGCGGCCTGCCCTGTTTTGGTCGCGGCCGCCACAGGCGTCCGGCCTTGCGAGGCGTTGTAATCCGCTTTGCTGTAGAGTTTGATTTCGCTCTCTTCACGGCCAGGCGTTTTCAGGTTAAAGCGCAGGATCAAGGCGCGGAAAACCACAAACCAGATGGCAGTGAACGTGAGGCCAATGCCGAGCTGCATAACCATCACTGAAGCGTGGTGATGGAACATGGGCATCCAGTTGAGGGGTAAAAACTCATTGAGCAGACCGCCGCCGAACATACCGACGACGCCCGCCATATACATGATGGCGGTCATGGTTGCCGCTAACAGCGCGTGAATGACGAACAGGAATGGCGCGATAAACAGGAAGGTAAATTCCAGCGGCTCGGTAATACCCACCAGAATAGCGGTCAGGGTCGCCGGAATTAATAATCCGGCGACTTTCACCCTGTTTTGCGGCGCGGCGGTAAAATAGATCGCCAGTGCAATTCCCGGCGCACCAAATACTTTGGAATTACCGTGCATAGCAAAACCACCTGCCGGGAAGAGATCTTTTAATGGCTGGGTACTCTGGCTGAATTCATTAATATGCTGAACCCAGTAAGGTTGTAATCCGCCTTCAATGACCGCCGGGCCGAAAATAAACGGGCCATAGACGAAATGGTGTAAACCTGTGGGAATTAACAGCCGCTCAAGTAACGTATAGATCCACACGCCCAGCGCCCCGGCACCGCTTAAAAAAGTTTGCAGCGACCCGATAGCCACCTGCACCTTTGGCCAGCACAGGAGTGTTAACCATGCGCAGGGCAGCATAACGAAAAAGGCCACAATCACCACAAAAGAGGTGCCCTGAAAAATGCCGAGGAACACCGGCAGGCTCTTATCATAAAAGCGGTTATGGATAGCCGTCACGAGACCGGAAATGACAATCGCGCCAATGATGCTGGTATCGAGCGTTTTAATCCCGGCGATCATCGTCAGACCGCTCCCGGCGACGGGTTCATTGTTGAAATTAACGTGGAAAAAATCGCCCCAGACCATGCCCATCGCGCCAATAAAATAGTTCCAGGTCAGAAAAGAAATTAATACGGCGAGGCAGGCCCGGCCATGTGCCTGTTTAGCCAGGCCCAGCGGCAAACCGACGGCAAAAATAAGCGGCATATTGCGAAACACCGCCCATCCGCCCTCTTCAATAACCTTTACGATTTGAAAAAATAAACTGTCGGGACGCGTCAGCGATTCGCCAATAAACAGGGGGTTTTGCAGCATAATGGCAATGCCAACGATCATACCGGCAAACGGAAACAGCAAAACAGGGGTGAACATAGCGCCACCAAAGCGTTGTATTTGACTGAGCATTTTTACATCCTCATAAAACAACAAATGTAGGGTTAATGGTTTTTTGTAGTAATACTGGCTGACTGGAGAATAGAGAGTTGCGATCCCCGCGACATGACGCGCCGCTGCGTTCCGTGATCCCATTCATGGTTTTATTTCGTGCTATCAGGTCTACTTTTCTTAAATAAACTGGACATGTTCAGCGGCACTATCCCTGTTAACAGGCACAGAGAGATCTACAGATGATCTATAAATCCATTGCCGAACGATTACGCCTGCGGCTGAATTCTTCGGATTACAATATTGGCAGTCCGTTACCCGGCGAGAAAATGCTGGCGCAGGAATTTGGCGTGGCGCGGATGACCATCCGCAAGGCGATTGATTTGCTGGTGGGCTGGGGATTAGTGGTGCGCCGTCATGGCAGCGGCACTTTTGTGGCACGTAAAGATGTCCATCATGAAACCACTAACCTTACCGGCTTTGTGGAGGTGATGCGTCAGCAGGGGAAAAACGTCTCCAGCAAGGTGCTGGTGTTTGAACTGATGCCCGCGCCGCCCGCTATTGCCAGCCAGTTGCGCATTCAGATTAACGAGCGGATCTACTTTTCACGCCGCATCCGCTATGTGGATGGCAAACCGCTGATGCTGGAAGACAGTTATATGCCGGTGAAGCTGTTTCGCAACCTGTCGCTGGTGCACCTGGAAGGCTCAAAATTTGATTACATTGAGAAGGAGTGCGGCATTACCATCAGCGGCAATTATGAAAGCCTGACGCCGATGCTGGCGGATAAACAGCTCGCCAGCTTTATCAACGTGCCTGAACATACGCCGCTGCTGCGTATTACGTCCCTTTCTTACAGCGACAGCGGCGAGTTTCTTAACTATTCCGTGATGTACCGTAATACCAGCGAGTACCAGGTGGATTATCACCTGCACCGCATCCGTCCGGAGACCTTGTTAACCCATTCCCCAGAATAATACCGCCAGCAGCTGCGGAGTGATGATGCGCAGAAACATCACCAGCGGGTACACCGTGGCATAGGAGAGCGCGGCCGCGCCGCTGGTGGCATGCAGGCCGTTGGCGAAGGCCAGCGCCGGGGGATCGGTCATTGAACCGGCCAGCATACCGCACAGCGTCAGGTAGTTCATTTTCGTAAAAATACGCGCCAGCAGACCGACGGCGATCAGCGGCACAGCGGTGATCAGTATGCCGTAGCCCATCCAGTTAAGGCCGTCGCCGTTAATCAGCGTGTCGATAAAATCGCCCCCGGATTTTAAGCCGACGACCGCCAGAAACAGCACAATCCCCAGTTCACGCAGTGCGAGGTTGGCACTGGGCGGCATAAACCAGTACAGCTTGCCGATGCTGCCGATACGTCCGAGGATCAGCGCCATAATCAGCGGCCCACCCGCCAGCCCGAGTTTTAACGCTACCGGAAAACCTGGCACGTACAGCGGAATGGAGCCAAACAGCACGCCGAGGCCGATGCCGATAAACACCGGCAGCATCTGCACCTGCTGGAGTTTTTGCTGTGCGTTCCCCACTTCGGCAGCCACCGCATCAATAGACGCCTGACGCCCTACCAGGTTGAGGATATCGCCAAATTGCAGGCTGGCATGGCTGCTGGCCACCAGCTCCACCCCGGCGCGGTTGAGGCGCGAGATCACCACGTCATAACGTTGCTTGAGGTGCAGATCGCGAATTTTTTTGCCGAGTACCTTTTCGTTGGTGACCACGACACGTTCAACGCGCAGATCGGTACCGCGTGTCGAGAGCGAGGTATCGACTTCCTGCCCAATTACCACCAGCGCGTTACGCAGATCCGCCTCCTGACCGACGAGGTGCAGCAGGTCGCCGTGCATGATCAACGTGGAAGGCGACGGCACCATCAGGGTGTCATCGCGTTTGAGACGGGAGCAGATAATGTTGTCGCTGTTAAGTACCGGCACATCCTGGATCGCCATGCGGTTCAGATTGGGGTTTTCCACGCGAATATTCATGGTTTTAAGCTGGGGGTGACCGTTACCGGCACTGTGCTCATGCTGTAGCGCTTCATGATCGATATCGACGCGAAACAGCCGCCGCATCAGCCACATGGTGAGCAGAATGCCGCAAATGCCGAACGGATAGGCCATCGCGTAGCTCATGCCCATCTGATCGACGATGACGCCCGGCGTGCCTAAATCCCGCAGGATTTGCTGCCCCGCGCCCAGCGCAGGCGTGTTGGTGACCGCGCCGGAGAAAATCCCCAGCACTACCGGTAACGGAATGGCAAAAAGCTTGTGCAGCAGAGTGGTAACCAGCCCGCCCATCACGACGATCAGCACGGCGAACAAATTAAGGCGTAATCCCGACACCCGCAGCGAGGCGAAAAAGCCCGGCCCGACCTGAATGCCGATGGTGTAAACAAAGAGGATCAGCCCAAACTCCTGCATCACGTGCAGCATGTCGCTGCTGAGGCCAATCCCGGCCTGATCGACAAAATGCCCGACGATAATGCCGCCAAACAGCACGCCGCCAATCCCGAAGCCCACGCCACGGATTTTGATATTGCCGATCCACAAACCCACGACAGCAACCAGCGCCAGAATACTGACCGTTAACGCTATCTCACTCATAAAGGGATCCTTGTGAATAACACTATTATTTACATGGATTTTCGCAGAGCGCAGCGCGGCTGTATGGGTGGTGGCGCACAAAAGGGAGTAAGCAGAGACAAGCAGGCCGGGTCAGCATGGCGCTGGCCCGGCCAGAAGATCAAAGGAGAGAAAGACTTAGCTGTTCAGCGCAGGGCGTTCGCTGATGGCGATACGCTGCGGCGCAATGGCTTCCGGCACGTTGCGGGTCAGATCGATGTGCAACAGTCCGTTGGTGAAGGTCGCGTTATCGACTTCCATATGTTCTGCCAGCGTGAAGCCCAGGCTGAACGGCTGGATGACCAGGCCCTGATGCAGCCATTTTGGTTCACTGGCAGGTTTTTCCGGCGTGCCTTTGATGGTCAGACGCTGCCCTTCCAGTTGGATCTCTAAATCGTCCTGACGGAACCCGGCCAGCGCCAGCGTGATGCGGTAGTGGTTATCGTCGCTTTTTTCGATGTTGTACGGCGGGAAAGACTGACCTTCAGCCGTGTTTTGCAGCGCATTAGCCAGTTTGTCAAAACCGATCCATTGACGCAGAAGTGGGGACAAATCGTAGTTACGCATGGTTATTCTCCTTCTGTGAAGCGAGTATATTCCTGCCTGTCCGAAGACAGGCATCTGCTCCCTGACGGCGAGCAAGGTTTAACGGGCCGCGCAGGCGACCCTGACGATTAGTTGATTTCGATACGGCGCGGTTTGTTCGCTTCCGGAATGACGCGTTCCAGATCGATATACAGCAGGCCGTTGACCAGGTTAGCGCCACGCACATGAATGTTTTCGGCTAACTGGAATTTGCGCTCGAAGTTACGTTCGGCGATGCCCTGATAGAGGTAGGTGCGCTCTTTCTGGTCGGCGGCATGGGCGCCTTTCACCACCAGCACGTTGTCCTGGGCGGTGATCTCCAGCTCGCTTTCTGCAAAACCGGCAACGGCAATGGCGATGCGGTAGTGGTTTTCGTCAACCAGCTCAACGTTATACGGAGGGTAGCCGCCGTTACTTTGAGTTTGATTATTTTCTAACAGGTTGAACAGGCGATCGAAACCAATGGCAGAACGGTACAGCGGAGAAAGATCGAAGTTACGCATAAATAAGCTCCTGAAATCAGCGAGAATTATCAGCCTTCCACAATGGACAGGCTTGTCGGCCCCTGAACACCCCGCAGGCGTGTTCTTTCCGGGACACTACCTAAAATGGGTGCAGTCATTTTCTTTTCAAGGGTGTTTGTCTGACTTTTTTTTGCACTTTCGCAGTCATTGCATAGACTGGGTAACAGCATAAATTGTTAAACTGGGAGGAGCGCCACAGTGTGGCGCTCCTTCACTACTCTTTTACGTTCAGGATCGCTATAAGCGTGTACGGCCACTCACTATGATCAAATCGTCATGAAAAACGTTCTTCTAACACTGGCTGTCGTAAGCGGGATGATGTCGATCGGCGGTTGCTCCAGCGTGATGTCCCATACTGGCGGCAAAGAGGGTATTTACCCCGGCACCAGCGCCAGCACAAAAATGCTCGGCGATGATGACACCAGCATCGGCATGAAATCGCTGGTGGCGCTGGATATGCCCTTTACGGCGGTAGTGGATACGCTGCTGCTGCCCTGGGATTTATTCCGCAAAGACAATTCATTGCGATCGCGCGTCGAGAAAAGCGAGCAGGCGAATCTGGCAACTAACTCCGTGATCCCGCCCGCCGTCGGTCCCTGATTTATGATCCGGTTGCCGTTAACCACAGTTGACGGTACCCCTGCGTCTCTTCCATCCAGGCGATGTGTCGCCCGTCCGGCGAAAAGACTACCGCGTCTGCGGCTGGTGTATTCTCATGATCGGTTGTCAAAAAGGTGATGTCGCCGCGTTGCGCGTCACACATCGCTATGCGGTTTTCCAGCACAAAGCCCAGCGCATTACCTGACGGATGCCAGTTAAATGCGGACTGAATATCGCTGGCATTGTGCGTCAGCTGGCGCGGCTCCCCGCCCTCCGGCGATATCAGCCATAACTGAACAATACCCTGCTCATCACGCATCAGAAACGCAATGGCAGTCGCCTGCGGATTGCTGCGCACCCAGTGGCGCGGCGTGCTCGCCAGCCCCGGAAAAGGCCGATCGTGGGTAAAGGTCAGCCGTTTTTGCATGACGCCTGCGGGTGGCGCGGGCAGCGTATCAGGCGTTCCGGCTAATGGCCGATCGCCCGCCTGCTTCCAGGCCGCCTCAGTTCGCGGCAACGAGACGATAAACAGCTCAGGGACTTTCTCTCCGTCCATCGACAGCGTATCGCCGATAAATGCCAGCGCGTGGTTTCCCACCCAGCCTTCTTCGTAAGCCCGGTTGATGTCATCGCTGCCCGGTCGCGGTGTGGGGGTTGTGGTGCTGACCAGCACGCACCAGTGGCTGCCTGCATATTCCCGCGGATGCATGCACGGTGGGCTTACCGGGCCAAAGGGGGCGGCCACACCGACGTTGCGCAGATCCCGCTCCGGGGAGAGCGTATGCATCACGTGATCGTTATAGGTAAAGCTGACGTAGTCACCGTTCGGACTATAGACATGCACATGGCTGCCGCCCCGCAGTGCGCCGGGGGTGAAGGGTGCGGTGATATCCATCGCATCCAGATTACGGGTGTGACCTGCGTGCGTCACCACGCCGCGCCGGTGGTGAAAATCGTACTGCCACTCTGCGTCGGGGTTTTCCGGGCCGTGGATAAAGACATATTTTTCCGCTGCGGGATGCACCGTCACCACACCGACGTGCGCCCCCTCAGGGGCGGTGTAAATCACCTCGACGGCACCGGTGTGCACATTCACGCGCTCAATGGTACGCCCGGTGAAAGAGGCACCAGAGGGCCGCACGTCATACACCAGCCACTGGCTGTCCGGCGTCCAGGTTTGGGTATTGGTCAGCTGATGGTGTTGTGCAGCAAAAGTGATTTGTTTCATGTCGTTATCCGTTAGCGGGCGTCGTAAGCGCTCAGTACAGCATACTTTTCTGACGACGGCAGCAGGACTTCACACCGACTTCATATTCGTTTTCTACAGTACCGCCTATTCCCCTCCCTGTGGACAAGAAGATGGAACATTTTGACGTGGCGATTATTGGCTTAGGGCCTGCGGGTTCAGCGCTGGCACGGCAGCTGAGCGGTAAGATGCGTGTGATTGCGCTGGATAAAAAACAGCAGCACGGCAGCGACGGTTTTAACAAGCCGTGCGGCGGTTTGCTGGCTCCGGATGCTCAGCGTTCGTTCATCCGCGCGGGCATTACCCTGCCGGTTAGCGTTATCGCCAATCCGCAAATCTTTAGCGTTAAAACCGTCGATGTCACTGCAGCGCTGACGCGTAATTACCAGCGCAGCTATATCAATATCAATCGCCATGCTTTTGATTTATGGATGAAATCCCTTATCCCTGATGATGTAGTGGTCCACCATGACAGCCTGTGCCGGAAAATCTGCCGCACCAGCGATAGCTGGCAGGTCACGTTCATGGCCGACGGCCGGGAGCAGCAGATCACTGCCCGCTATCTGGTGGGAGCTGACGGCGCGAACTCCCTGGTGCGCCGCCATCTTTATCCCGATCATCAGATCCGTAAATATGTCGCTATCCAGCAATGGTTTACGGAGCAGCACCCGGTGCCGTTTTACTCCTGCATTTTTGATAACCGCATCACTGACTGCTATTCCTGGAGCATCAGCAAAGACGGCTATTTTATTTTTGGCGGTGCGTACCCGATGAAAGAGGGGCAGGCACGCTATGAGACGTTGAAAGAGAAAATGGGCGCATTCGATTTTCAGTTCAGCGCGCCGGTGAAAAGCGAAAAATGCACCGTACTCTTCCCGTCGCGCTGGGCGGATTTTGTCGGCGGCAAAGAGAATGCGTTTTTGATCGGCGAAGCCGCGGGGTTTATCAGCGCCAGTTCGCTGGAGGGCATTAGCTATGCGCTGGACAGCGCGGAGATCCTGCATGATGTGCTGGCACAAAAGACCACGCAGGCGAACCAGGCATACTGGCGGGCAACGCGAAAATTACGCGTCAAACTTTACGGCAAGATACTGAAAAGCCGGTGTTTAACCTCTGAAGTCGCCAGGCGGTGGATCATGTGGAGCGGCATCGCCCATATTCCGCAGACAGTTGCCGCCAGCCCGGTATGGCATGAAGATCGCCCCGCCGTATGGCCGGGGCGGAATACTTAATTCAGTACAAACTTCTCAATCGCGTACGCCACGCCGTCTTCAAGGTTGGATTTAGTCACGAAATCCGCCACCTCTTTTACGGAATCAATGGCGTTATCCATCGCCACGCCGAGACCGGCGTATTCGATCATCGCAATGTCGTTTTCCTGATCGCCAAGGGTCATGATTTCATCTGGCGTGATCCCCAGTGTTTCGGCCAGTGATTTCACGCCGGTGCCTTTATTGACGCGTTTGTCGAGGATTTCGAGGAAGTACGGCGCACTTTTCAGCACGGTATATTTCTCTTTTACCTCTGCCGGAATGCGCGCAATGGCTTTATCGAGAATGGCCGGCTCGTCAATCATCATCACTTTCAGCAGTTGGATCGCCGGGTCCATTTTTTCCGCTTCGCAGAAGACCAGCGGGATGGTGGCAACGTAGGATTCATGCACCGTGTAGTAGCTGATGTCGCGGTTGGCGGTGTACAGCGTGTTGCGATCCAGTGCGTGGAAGTGCGAGCCCACCTCGCGAGAAAGCTGTTCCAGATAACGGTAATCGTCGTAGCTCAGCGTGGTCTGCGCCACCGTGCTGCCGTCGCTCGCTTTCTGCACCAGCGCGCCATTGTAGGTGATGCAGTAATCACCCGGCTTATCCATGTGCAGCTCTCTCAGGTAATTACGTACCCCGGCATAGGGACGTCCGGTGGTCAGTACAACGTTAACGCCCTTCTCGCGCGCGGCGGCAATCGCCTTTTTAACCGCAGGTGAAATGGTATGATCCGGCAGCAGCAATGTACCGTCCATGTCGATTGCAATGAGTTTGATAGCCATGAGTTCCCCGCAGTAAATGAGTCTTAACGCATGCTATCGCGATTCTGCCGAAAAAACACGGTATGAAAGGGGATGGACTCCGGAGCGGGTATTCCCCTTTTGTGGCCAAAGAAAAGCCCGGTAGCGCTGACGCTTACCGGGCCTGATGCAGTTGTAGCCCCGGTAAGCAACGCGCCACCGGGGATAAACGACTTAGATATCGATGTTCGCCGCTTTCAGCGCGTTCTCTTCGATAAAGGCGCGGCGCGGTTCAACGGCGTCGCCCATTAACGTGGTGAACAGCTGGTCGGCGGCAATCGCATCTTTCACCGTTACGCGCAGCATGCGACGGCTGTCCGGATCCATGGTGGTTTCCCACAGCTGATCCGGGTTCATCTCGCCCAGCCCTTTATAACGCTGAATAGAGAGGCCACGACGGGACTCTTTCACCAGCCAGTCCAGCGCCTGCTCGAAGCTGGCAACTGGCTGACGACGTTCGCCACGCTCGATAAAGGCGTCTTCTTCGATCAGGCCACGCAGTTTCTCACCCAGCGTGCACAGACGGCGGTATTCGCCACCAACAATGAATTCATGCTCCAGCGGATAATCGGTATCCACACCGTGGGTACGAACGCGCACGATCGGCTCGAACAGTTTCAGTTCAGCGTTCTCGCGCACCGCAACGTTCCAGGTGCTGCCGTGCATTTCGTTTTCATTGAGCGTGTTGATGAGCTGCGTCACCCAACCGGTCACTTTTGCTTCATCGGCAAGATCGGCTTCTGCCAGCGTCGGCTGATAGATCAGCTCTTTCAGCAGGGCACGCGGGTAGCGACGCTCCATGCGGCCAATCATTTTCTGCGCGCCGTTGAATTCAGCCACCAGTTTTTCCAGCGCTTCACCTGCCAGCGCCGGAGCGTTAGCGTTGGTGTGCAGCGTGGCGCCGTCGAGAGCGATAGAGATCTGATACTGATCCATCGCTTCGTCGTCTTTAATGTACTGTTCCTGCTTGCCTTTCTTCACTTTGTAAAGCGGCGGCTGCGCAATGTAGACGTGGCCGCGCTCAACGATTTCCGGCATCTGACGGTAGAAGAAGGTCAACAGCAGCGTACGGATGTGCGAGCCATCGACGTCGGCATCGGTCATGATGATGATGCTGTGATAACGCAGTTTATCCGGGTTGTACTCGTCACGGCCAATGCCGCAGCCGAGCGCAGTAATCAGCGTTGCCACTTCCTGAGAGGCGAGCATCTTGTCGAAACGCGCTTTCTCAACGTTAAGGATTTTACCCTTCAGCGGCAGGATCGCCTGATTCTTACGGTTACGCCCCTGCTTGGCAGAGCCGCCCGCTGAGTCCCCTTCCACCAGGTACAGTTCGGAATGAGCCGGGTCACGCTCCTGGCAATCCGCCAGTTTGCCCGGCAGACCGGCCAGATCCAGCGCGCCTTTACGACGGGTCATTTCACGGGCGCGACGGGCAGCTTCACGGGCGCGCGCTGCATCAATGATTTTGCCGACAACGATTTTCGCGTCAGTCGGGTTTTCCAGCAGGTATTCTGCCAGCAATTCGTTCATCTGCTGTTCAACCGCCGTTTTCACCTCGGAAGAGACCAGTTTGTCTTTGGTCTGCGAGGAGAATTTCGGATCCGGTACTTTCACAGAAACCACGGCAATCAGGCCTTCACGCGCATCGTCGCCGGTAGCGCTGACTTTCGCTTTTTTGCTGTAGCCTTCTTTATCCATGTAGGCGTTCAGGGTGCGGGTCATCGCCGTACGGAAGCCAACCAGGTGTGTACCGCCATCACGCTGCGGAATATTGTTGGTAAAGCAGTAGATGTTTTCCTGGAAACCATCGTTCCACTGCAACGCCACTTCCACACCGATACCGTCTTTTTCGGTGGAGAAATAGAAAACGTTCGGGTGAATAGGCGTTTTGTTCTTGTTGAGATATTCAACAAACGCTTTGATGCCGCCTTCGTAGTGGAAGTGGTCTTCTTTACCGTCACGTTTGTCGATCAGGCGAATGGATACGCCGGAGTTCAGGAACGACAGCTCGCGCAGACGCTTGGCCAGGATGTCATATTCAAATTCGGTGACGTTGGTGAAGGTTTCATGGCTCGGCCAGAAACGCACCTGCGTACCGGTAGCGTCGGTTTCGCCGGTAACAGCCAGCGGTGCCTGCGGCACGCCGTGCACGTAAGTCTGCTGGTGGACTTTGCCTTCACGACGGATCAGCAGCTCCAGTTTTTGCGACAGGGCGTTAACCACTGACACGCCAACACCGTGCAGACCACCGGAAACTTTATAGGAGTTATCATCAAATTTACCGCCTGCGTGCAGTACGGTCATGATAACTTCCGCCGCCGATACACCTTCTTCCGGGTGAATACCGGTCGGGATGCCACGGCCATCGTCCGTTACGGAGACAGAGTTATCGGCGTGGATCGTCACCACAATATCTTTACAGTGACCCGCGAGCGCTTCGTCGATAGCGTTATCCACAACCTCGAATACCATATGGTGCAGGCCGGTGCCGTCATCCGTATCGCCGATATACATACCCGGGCGCTTACGCACCGCATCCAGCCCTTTCAGGACTTTGATACTGGAGGAGTCATAAGAATTCGACATCAACGTTTCTCGCTCATTTAGTCTTGGGTTAATCCGTTATTTTACCCTTTTCCACGGTGAACATCTTCGAATTTTTGTCCGACATGTCCAGAACGTGTTCAGCGCTGATGGCGCTGACAAAGACCTGTGACTGCGTGGCTTTTAAGCGGCTGGCAAGCAGTCCGCGCCGTGCGTCATCAAGCTCTGAGGCAAAATCATCTATCAGGTATAAACAGCGTCGCCCGCTTTCACGAGTTAAAAATTCACCCTGCGCCAGTCGCAACGCACACATCAGCAGCTTTAACTGCCCGCGTGAGAGCGTATCTTCCACCGGCGCACCGTCGGCACGAATGCGGAAATCCGCCTTGTGCGGGCCATGCGCCGTGTACGTCAGCATGCGATCGCGCTCGAAGCTGCGCTCCAGCACGTCGGCATAATCGGTCTCTTTTTCCCAGCCGCGCTGGAAAGAGAAGCTCAGGGTAAATTCGGGCAGAAACTGTTTACAGGTATCCGCCATATCTTCAGCGATGGCGGCGCTGTATTCGGCACGCCACTGGCTGATTTGTTCCGCCAGCGGGATCAGTTCCTTATCCCACGGGCGCAACTGCGCATAATGGCTCACCTGGCGCAGCGCGGCGTTGCGTTGTTTCAGCAAGCGCTTCAGGTTGCTCCAGGCGGTAAAGAATCCGGTTTCATTGTGAAAGCATCCCCAGTCGATGAATGCTCTTCTGTATTTGGGGCCGCCGTTGAGTAAAGTAAACCCCTCGGGCGTGATCAGTTGCATCGGCATCAGCAGCGCCAGCTCCGCGACCTTATGGCCGTCGGTGCCGTCAATGCGCACCGTGCTGTCGCCCAGCTTGTCTTTGGTCAGACCGATTAAGGTTTCGCGCTCTTCGCCCTGTAAACGCCCGTGCAGAATAAAAGATTCCTGCTCGTGGCGAATGACGCGCCCAATTTGCAGACTGCGAAACGCCCGGCCATGGCCCAGGGTGTAGATCGCCTCCAGCACGCTGGTTTTGCCGCTGCCGTTCGCGCCAACCAGGAAGTTAAAGCCGGGGGATAAAGCGAGATCCGCGCTTTCGATGTTGCGAAAGTCGCGGATCAACAAGCGGGTGAGCGACATTACAATCTCATTGGCATAACAACATAAGCCGCGGATTGTGACGCAGCATCTTCAATCTGCACACTGGACACCGAATCCGTCAGCATGATGCGGACGTTTTCGCACTTCAGCGCGTTCAGCACATCCAGCACGTAACTGACGTTAAAGCCAATTTCCATATCCGTGCCGCCGTAAGTGACGTCGAGGATCTCTTCCGCCTCTTCCTGCTCAGGGTTATTGGCAGTGATTTTGATCTGATTCTGGCTGACATACAGACGCACGCCGCGGAATTTCTCGTTCGAGAGGATCGCTGCACGGGCAAAGGCCTGTTTCAGGATGTCGCAGCCCGCTTCCAGATGCTTGTCCGGGTTTTTCGGCAATACGCGGCGATAATCCGGGAATCGGCCATCAACCAGCTTCGATGTGAAGATAAAATCGCCGACATGCGCACGAATATTGTTGCTGCCGATTTGAATGCGCAGCGGCGAATCACCGCCATCCAGCATACGCATCAGCTCGATAACGCCTTTACGCGGCACGATCACCGAATGGTTGGGCAGTGACTGACCCACCGGCATAGAGCAGACCGCCAGACGGTGACCATCGGTCGCCACGGTGCGCAGCTCTTCACCTTCGGTTTCAAACAGCATACCGTTTAAGTAATAACGCACGTCCTGATGCGCCATGGAAAACTGGGTCGCTTCAATCAGGCGCTTCATGGTCGCCTGCGGCAGCGTAAATTCAACTTCGCTCTGCCAGTCGTCCAGATTCGGGAAATCAGCCGCTGGCAGGGTCGACAGCGAGAAACGGCTGCGCCCGGAGCGCACCAGCATACGGTCGCCCTCCAGCTGTACGGCGATCTCGGCACCTTCCGGCAGACCACGGCAAATATCAAAGAATTTGCGCGCCGGAACGGTCGTCGCGCCCGGTTCGTGCGGCTGCAGCAGCGCGACGCGGGCCACCATTTCCATTTCCAGATCGGTACCGGTCAGCGACAGTGCGCCGTCTGCTACTTGCAGCAGGAGGTTACCCAGAATAGGCAGCGTAGGACGACCACCCAGCGGGCCACTGACCTGCTGGAGCGGCTTGAGTAAATGTTCACGTTCAACGGTAAATTTCATAGCGTCACTTTCATCGCATCACGAAGATAATGTTCTGATTAAATTGGAAAAGTCTTCTTTGATATCATGACTTTCTTCACGCAACTGCTCGATCTTACGGCAGGCATGCAGCACGGTAGTGTGGTCGCGGCCACCAAACGCATCGCCGATTTCCGGCAGGCTGTGGTTGGTGAGCTCTTTCGCCAGCGCCATCGCCATCTGGCGTGGTCGCGCTACCGAGCGTGAGCGGCGTTTGGACAGCAAATCCGCCACTTTAATTTTGTAGTACTCCGCCACCGTCTTCTGAATGTTGTCGATGGTGACCAGTTTTTCCTGTAACGCCAGCAGATCGCGCAGGGCTTCCCGCACGAAATCGATGGTAATGGCGCGACCGGTAAAGTTCGCATTGGCGATGACGCGGTTCAGTGCGCCTTCCAGTTCACGCACGTTCGAGCGCAGACGCTTGGCAATAAAGAACGCCACTTCACCCGGCAGACGAATGTCGTTTTCGTCAGCCTTTTTCATCAGGATCGCTACGCGGGTTTCTAGCTCCGGCGGTTCGATCGCGACGGTCAGCCCCCAGCCGAAGCGGGATTTCAGACGATCCTCAACACCGTTGATCTCTTTGGGATAACGATCCGAGGTGAGAATGATCTGTTGATTACCTTCCAGCAGGGCGTTGAAGGTGTGGAAAAACTCTTCCTGGGATCGTTCTTTATTAGCAAAGAATTGAATGTCATCGATCAGCAGGGCGTCAACGGAGCGGTAGTAGCGTTTAAACTCTTCGATCGCGTTGTTTTGCAGGGCTTTTACCATGTCCTGAACAAAACGCTCGGAGTGCATATACACCACTTTGGCATTCGGCTTGCGCGCCACAATGCCGTTACCCACCGCATGCAACAGGTGCGTTTTACCCAGACCCGTACCTCCATAAAGGAAGAGTGGGTTGTATGCGCCGCCTGGGTTATCCGCCACCTGACGCGCCGCAGCACGGGCCAGCTGGTTAGATTTACCTTCAACGAAGTTATCAAAGGTATGTTTAACGTTGACGTTGGAGCGATAGGTTGGCTCCGCTGGCGCCGGGACGTTATCCCAGCCAGAGCGGGCTAGCGCAGGACGCGGAGCAGGCACTGCCGCGACTTGCGCAGGGGCGGCCACGTTCACCGTTTCCCTGACGCTTTGCGTTACCGGCTTAGTACCCACTTCAAAACGCAGTTGTGGGACGTCCGTACCGCAGAAATCATTGAGCAGTCCATTGATATTATTAAGGTATTTGTCCCTTACCCAATCGAGCACAAAACGGTTGGGCGCGTACAAAGCCAGCGTGTTATCACTCAGTTCCGCCTGCAACGGGCGGATCCACATACTAAATTCTGTGGCTGGTAACTCATCCTGCAATCGGGCAAGACACTGCTGCCAAAGCGAAAGTGACACGGCGGACTCCACTCGAACAAAGTCGATAAAATGACAAAGGCTGAAAATTCATGATTGTTGACACACGTCGAAAAGGTCCCTGAAAGACCCTGAAGGGTGACGTGCGAACCGCTATCTGCGATTTGTCCCTTTCTGCGATCGAGGATCGCGATCGGGACCGCGGATCATAGCGTAAACAGCCGAAGAGATCTTGTGTTTCTCACAGATTCTTCACTATTTATCCACAGGGCGATCCGAACCGGGTAAGTGTAAACGATCCTGGCAGGCGTGCGGCAGGATTTAGCCCGCATATTGGAAAATATGCTGAGCAGCGCCAAAATTTTGCTTAATTGATCTCAGGAAGATCCTTGAGGATCCTTGCGCTTTCGTCGCCAGGCCGTATAATCCTCCACCCGGCGCGCAGCGTATGATTTTTGTCGTTTAAGGCTGTTCATTTTACAGACAGAATCGTGCGAAAATACGCGGGATATAAGGAAAGAGAATTGACTCCGGAGTGTACAATTATTACAATCCGGCCTCTTTATTCACCAACACTGAAGCGTAAGCAGTTGGCATTGCCAAACGAGCAGGCGCAAAAGTCAGTGAAATCATTCAAGTTTAGGTAGAAATCGCCATGAAACGCACTTTTCAACCGTCTGTACTGAAGCGCAACCGCTCTCACGGCTTCCGCGCTCGTATGGCTACTAAAAATGGTCGTCAGGTTCTGGCACGTCGTCGTGCTAAAGGCCGTTCCCGTCTGACCGTTTCCAAGTAATAAAGCTAACCCTGCGTGGTTAAGCTCGCATTTCCCAGGGAGTTACGCTTGTTAACTCCCAATCATTTCACATTCGTCTTCCAGCAGCCACAACGGGCTGGCACGCCGCAAATCACCATCCTCGGCCGCCTGAATTCGCTGGGGCATCCCCGCATCGGTCTTACCGTCGCCAAGAAAAATGTTAAACGTGCGCATGAACGCAACAGGATTAAACGCCTGACGCGCGAAAGCTTCCGTTTACGCCAGCATGAACTTCCTGCAATGGATTTCGTGGTGGTGGCGAAAAAGGGGGTTGCTGACCTCGATAACCGTGCTCTCTCGGAAGCGTTGGAAAAATTATGGCGCCGTCACTGTCGCCTGGCTCACGGCTCCTGATAGCCCTTATAAGGGTTTATCAACGCCTGATTAGTCCGCTACTCGGGCCACATTGCCGTTTCACTCCAACCTGCTCGGCCTACGGAATTGAGGCATTGCGCAGGTTTGGGGTGATAAAAGGCAGTTGGTTGACGGTGAAACGCGTATTAAAATGCCACCCTTTACACCCGGGTGGCGACGACCCCGTCCCGCCAGGACCTTTTAATACCAGAGAACACTAACGATGGATTCGCAACGCAATCTTCTTGTCATCGCTTTGTTGTTCGTGTCTTTCATGATCTGGCAAGCCTGGGAGCAGGATAAAAATCCTCAGCCTCAGACGCAGCAGACCACGCAGACTACGACCACCGCAGCGGGTAGTGCCGCAGACCAGGGCGTACCAGCCAGTGGCCAGGGAAAACTGATTACCGTTAAGACCGATGTGCTGTCTCTTACCATCAACACCCGTGGTGGTGATATTGAACAAGCGCAGCTGTTAGGTTATCCGAAAGAACTGGGCTCCTCCGAGCCGTTCCAGTTGCTGGAAACCACCCCGGAGTTTATCTATCAGGCACAGAGCGGTCTGACCGGTCGCGACGGCCCGGATAACCCGGCTAACGGCGCACGTCCGCTGTATAACGTCACCAGTGACGCGTTTGTGCTGGCGGATGGCCAGAACGAACTGGCGATCCCGATGACCTTTACCGATGCGGCAGGTAACACCTTCACCAAAACCTTCACCCTGAAACGCGGTGATTATGCGGTGAACGTCGGTTATAACGTGCAGAACAGCAGCGCGAAACCGCTGGAAGTGGCACCTTTTGGTCAGCTGAAGCAATCCATCAATTTGCCAGCCCATCGTGACACCGGAAGCAGCAACTTTGCGCTGCATACCTTCCGTGGTGCGGCGTACTCCACGCCAGATGAGAAGTACGAAAAATACAAATTCGATACCATTGCTGACAACGAGAACCTGAACGTCACCGCAAACGGCGGCTGGGTAGCGATGCTGCAACAGTACTTCGCAACCGCGTGGATCCCGCGTAATGACGTGGCTAACAATTTCTATACCAACAACTTGGGCAACGGCATTGCCGCTATCGGCTATAAGTCTGCGCCGGTTCTGGTACAGCCGGGTCAAACCGGTGCGCTGAGCAGCACCCTGTGGGTGGGTCCGGAAATTCAGGACAAAATGGCCGCTGTTGCGCCGCACCTTGACCTGACCGTGGATTACGGCTGGTTGTGGTTCATCTCGCAGCCGCTGTTCAAACTGCTGAAATGGATCCATAGCTTCCTGGGTAACTGGGGCTTCTCCATCATCGTTATTACCTTTATCGTTCGTGGCATCATGTACCCGCTGACCAAAGCGCAGTACACCTCCATGGCGAAGATGCGTATGCTGCAGCCTAAAATTCAGGCTATGCGTGAGCGTCTGGGCGATGACAAGCAGCGTCAGAGCCAGGAAATGATGGCGCTGTACAAAGCTGAGAAGGTTAACCCGCTGGGTGGCTGCTTCCCGCTGCTTATCCAGATGCCAATCTTCCTGGCGCTGTACTATATGCTGATGGGCTCCATTGAACTGCGTCATGCGCCGTTCGCCCTGTGGATCCATGACCTGTCCGCACAAGACCCGTACTACATTCTGCCGATCCTGATGGGCGTAACGATGTTCTTCATTCAGAAGATGTCGCCAACGACCGTTACCGATCCGATGCAGCAGAAAATCATGACCTTTATGCCGGTCATCTTTACGGTGTTCTTCCTGTGGTTCCCGTCTGGTCTGGTGCTGTACTATATCGTCAGCAACCTGGTGACCATTCTGCAGCAGCAGCTGATTTACCGTGGTCTGGAGAAACGTGGCCTGCATAGCCGCGAGAAGAAAAGCTCCTGATCATAAGCTGTAGGCCGGGTTAGCGCAGCGCCACCCGGCAAAAGGAAAGTACAGAGAGGGCGGTCAAATGACCGCCTTTTTTATTTTTTTTAACGAGATAAATCATGAGCCATAACGACACTATCGTTGCTCAGGCCACCCCCCCCGGACGCGGTGGCGTGGGCATTCTGCGCATCTCTGGCCTGAAAGCGCGAGAGGTTGCGGATGTTGTGCTGGGTAAACTACCCAAACCACGTTACGCCGATTACCTGCCGTTTAAAGATGCTGACGGCAGCGCACTGGATCAGGGTATCGCGCTGTGGTTCCCCGGCCCGAACTCCTTTACCGGTGAAGACGTGCTGGAGCTACAAGGGCACGGCGGGCCAGTGATTCTCGATCTGCTGTTAAAACGCATCCTGAAGATCCCCGGCGTGCGCATTGCGCGGCCTGGCGAGTTCTCTGAACGCGCATTTCTGAACGACAAACTGGATTTAGCCCAGGCTGAGGCCATCGCCGATCTCATCGACGCCAGTTCAGAACAGGCGGCACGTTCGGCACTGAACTCGTTGCAGGGCGCGTTTTCCGCGCGCGTTAATCATCTGGTGGAAGCACTCACTCACTTACGCATTTACGTTGAAGCCGCCATCGACTTCCCGGATGAGGAAATTGATTTTCTTTCTGACGGCAAAATCGAAGCGCAGCTCAACGAGGTCATTGGCGATCTGGATGCCGTTCGCGCGGAAGCGCGTCAGGGCAGCCTGCTGCGTGAAGGGATGAAAGTGGTGATCGCGGGCCGTCCAAACGCCGGTAAATCAAGCCTGCTTAACGCGCTGGCCGGGCGTGAGGCGGCGATTGTCACCGACATCGCGGGCACCACGCGCGATGTGCTGCGCGAGCATATTCATATCGACGGGATGCCACTGCATATCATTGATACCGCAGGGCTGCGCGAAGCCAGCGATGAAGTCGAGCGTATTGGTATTGAGCGCGCCTGGCAGGAGATCGAACAGGCCGACCGGGTACTGTTTATGGTAGACGGCACCACCACCAGCGCGGTTGACCCGGCAGAGATCTGGCCCGATTTTATCGCCCGTCTGCCGGCAAAATTACCCATTACGGTGGTGCGTAACAAAGCAGATATCACCGGCGAGACGCTGGGCATCAGCGATGTGAATGGTCACTCACTTGTACGTCTGTCCGCGCGTACCGGTGAAGGTGTGGATGTGCTGCGCCATCATCTTAAGGCCAGTATGGGCTTTGATACGCGTATGGAAGGCGGTTTTATGGCGCGTCGTCGTCATTTGCAGGCACTGGAGCTGGCGGCTGATCATCTGCAACAGGGTAAAGCACAACTGCTCGGCGCATGGGCAGGCGAGCTGCTGGCAGAGGAGCTGCGGCTGGCGCAACTGGCGTTAAGCGAGATCACCGGCGAGTTCACGTCCGACGATCTGTTAGGCCGGATCTTCTCCAGTTTTTGCATCGGTAAGTGATCGATTTAAAATAAACGTTGCACCTCACCGGGGATCTGTGCGTTAATAGACTCATTGGTTTGACGCACAGACCTTTAAAGCAGTTAGTAAAGTAGTCCTCCAGAAGTTATCCAAAGATACCCTTCGTCGTGAGCTTCTCTTAATCGCTTCAAAAATTCTGTCAAGCACACCATCACGCCGTAAGGCACTAATTCAATATCAAAGGTAATTTCTATGTCTGCTAAAATGACTGGTCTGGTAAAATGGTTCAACGCTGATAAAGGTTTCGGCTTCATCACTCCTGACGATGGCTCTAAAGATGTGTTCGTACACTTCTCTGCTATCCAGAACGATGGCTACAAATCTCTGGACGAAGGTCAGAAAGTGTCCTTCACCATCGAAAGCGGCGCTAAAGGCCCGGCAGCTGGTAACGTTGTAAGCCTGTAAGCTTCCTCGTTCTAAGCACAGTATTTTAAAACCCGCCTCTGGCGGGTTTTTTCGTTTTTACGTGCTGCTGTTAAAGGAAATGTAAAATTCCGGCACAGTGGTTCAAATCCCCTTTTTTCCTTTATCAAACCTGCGCACAATACAGGCCATTAGTTTTCCTCGTTGTCTGATCTTCAGACCATTATCACGGAGCGAAAAATGGCAACACACTTTGCAAGAGGGATTCTGACTGATGGTCATCTTACCTCAACGAGGCTACCTTCTGCCTGCCACCACGCCGCACGACAACTACCAGAACATCAACGCCACCGCTTTCTGGCCTCCCGGGCATTACTCGCCGAACTGATGTTTATGCTTTACGGCATCAGCGAACTGCCGGACATTGTGATCCAGCCCAACGGCCGCCCGGTCTTTTTTGATGTGCAGTTACCGCATTTCTCCCTCGCCTACGCCGGGAATATGGTCGGCGTGGCGATCACCACCGAGGGCATTTGTGGGCTGGATATGGAGCTTCAGCGCACAACCCGTGGTCTGCACAGCCCCCTGGCACAGGAGCGGCACATCTTCAGCAACAATGAAAAGCTGTGGATCAGTAACCAGAGCGATCCGAATGAAGCCCAGACACAGCTCATCACGCTGCGTCAGAGCGTGTTAAAGATGACCAGCCAGACGCAGGACTCACCGGAACTGTTACAGCTGCTGCCGGGCGCTGGTCGTTTGCGGGCGGCACTGGCGGCCCCTGTGGAAGCATTGTGTGATGCGGAGGATGTGCTGATCTGGTCGGTGGCCGTTTCGCCAGCGATGGAAACGCTGCGGATCTGGGCGTTTGACAGCAGAAGCGGCTGGAGTAGCCTGCCGGATATTCAACAGCGGGCGAATGCCCCTGCGGCGCGTCTGATGCGGTTTAGCAGTTTACCTGCCTGAGCGGGGATCTGCCCTCACCCCGGCCATGTTGCCAGGATGAGGGAGCAAGGATTAGTGCGCGTCGATAAATGCAATCTTCAGCACAAACAGCAGCGCGACAATCACCACACAAGGGCTGAGTTCGCGCAGGCGACCGGTACCGATTTTCATCACGCAGTAAGAGATAAAGCCCAGCGCGATCCCTTCAGTGATCGAGAAGCTGAACGGCATCATAACGGCAGTGATAAACGCCGGTACCGCTTCGGTCAGATCATCCCATTTCACACGCGCTAAACTGGACGTCATCAGCACACCCACGTAAATCAGCGCGCCAGCAGCAGCGTACGGCGGCACCATGCCCGCCAGCGGCGACAGGAAAATCACCAGCAGGAACAGCACACCCACCACCACCGCGGTCAGGCCGGTACGGCCACCTACGGAAACGCCGGAAGAGGATTCAATGTACGCGGTCACGGAAGAGGTGCCGATAAATGAGCCCGCCACCGACGACACGCTATCCACAAACAGCGCCTGCTTCATGCGCGGGAATTTGCCTTTTTCATCTGCCAGACCCGCTTTGTCCGTCACGCCAATCAGCGTACCGGAGGAGTCGAACAGGTTTACCAGCATGAACGAGAAGATCACGCCCGCGAGGCCCAGATTAAAAGAACCGGCTAAATCCACATGACCAACCACACTGGTCACGCTCGGCGGTGCAGAAACAATGCCACCGTAATGCACATCACCCAGCATCCAGCCCAGCAGCGTGGTCACCACGATGGAAACCAGCACCGCCGCGTGAATGTTACGCGAGGCGAGAATGGCGATAATGAAGAAGCCCAGCACGCCCAGCAGTACGCTGTGCGACGACAGATTACCAATGCTGACGAGGGTTTCCGGGTTCGCCACAATCACACCGGCATTTTTCAGACCCATCATACCGATGAATAAACCGATACCGCTGGTGATGCCCACGCGCAGGCTGACCGGGATATTGGCGATCATCCAGTAACGCACGCGGAAAATCGTCAGCAGTAACAGGCCAACCGCACCCCAGAAAATCGCGCCCATGCCGATCTGCCACGGCAGACCCATTGCGCCCACCACCACAAAAGCAAAGAAAGCGTTCAGCCCCATCGCCGGTGCCAGCGCAACCGGCAGGTTAGCGAACAGCCCCATCAGAATGCTGCCAAGCGCGGCAATCAGACAGGTGGTAACGAACACCGCGCTGGTATCCATGCCAGCGGCACCCAGGATTTGTGGGTTAACAAAAACGATGTATACCATCGTCAGAAAGGTGGTGAACCCGGCGATCACTTCGGTGCGTGCCGTTGTGCCGTGTTCACGCAGTTTAAACACGCGGTCGAGCAACCCCTGGCCTGATGGCTGGGTGGTGTGTTGTTGGCTCATTATCAATTTCCAAACATGGGAGGGAAAAATCCGTCGCTATCCTATACCAAAATGCGACAATGGTGATGGGTATCACCCATTTTTTTTCATTGAATTTGCTTATACGGCAACGATTGCGTGACGTAATCTGCATCAAGTAATCGTTAAAATTGCATTAAAACAGGAAACGGCATGTCCCAAATTGACGCGGTATTTTTCGACTGTGACGGCACGCTGGTCGACAGTGAAGTGATTTGTTCCCGGGCCTATGTCCATATGTTCCAGGAATTTGGCATTACGCTTGATCTTGAAGAGGTGTTTAAGCGCTTTAAGGGCGTGAAGCTCTACGAGATTATCGACATCATTAACGCCGAAAACGGCGTGGATCTGGCGAAAGCCGATCTTGAACCTGTCTACCGCGCCGAGGTCGCACGTCTGTTCGACAGCGAACTGGAGGTGATCGCGGGTGCCAATGCGTTACTGGATGCCATGACCGTGCCGATGTGCGTGGTCTCTAACGGGCCGGTGAGCAAAATGAACCATTCGCTGGGTAAGCTGGGAATGCTGCACCACTTCCCGGATCTGCTGTTCAGCGGCTACGATATCCAGCGCTGGAAACCCGATCCGGCGCTGATGTTCCATGCCGCGAAAGCAATGAATGTCGATCCGACGAAATGCATTCTGGTGGATGATTCCTCCGCCGGAGCGCAGGCCGGTATTGCGGCGGGCATGGAAGTGTTCTACTTCTGCGCCGATCCGCATAACAAGCCGCTTGACCATCCGAAGGTGACGACCTTTACCGAACTGGCGCAACTTCCGGAATTATGGAAGGCGCGCGGGTGGAATATTACGCGGTAATTTTTTACCCCTCACCCCGGCCCTCTCCCACAGGGAGAGGGCGAAAGGCGGGATGGTGCGCGATCAGTCCCCTCTCCCTGGGGAGAGGGTTAGGGTGAGGGGGCACTAACTTACTCTTTCGGATCGCTGCCGGCGAGCAGTTTGTCCAGCTCGTCGCCGCCCACGTGGCGGAAATCCTGACCTTTAACGAAGTAGAAAATATATTCGCAAATGTTCTGGCAGCGGTCACCGATACGCTCAATAGAGCGCGCGCAGAACAGCGCCGTCAGTACGCTTGGGATAGTGCGCGGATCTTCCATCATGTAGGTCATCAGCTGGCGCACAATGCCTTCATATTCCTGATCCACTTTCTTGTCTTCGCGGTAAATACGGATCGCTTCATCCAGATCCATGCGCGCGAACGCATCCAGCACATCATGCAGCATCTGCACTGTGTGACGGCCCAGGGACTCCAGGCTCACCAGCAGCGGCTGGTGTTGCTGAGAGAACTTCTCCAGCGCCGTGCGGCAAATTTTATCTGCCACGTCGCCAATACGCTCAAGCTCAGCGATGGTTTTGATGATCGCCATCACCAGACGCAGGTCGCTGGCGGTAGGCTGACGCTTGGCGATGATGCGTACACAGGCTTCATCGATAGCGACTTCCATCATATTGACCTGCTGGTCGCCTGCCACAACGCGCTTGGCCAGCTCGCTGTCCTGATTGTGCATGGCGGTGATAGCATCAGAGAGCTGCTGCTCCACCATTCCACCCATGGTCATGACCTGAGTGCGAATACTTTCCAGCTCGGCGTTAAACTGTCCGGAAATGTGTTTATTGAGGTTAAGGTTATCCATAGCGTGCTCCTGAATCAGCCGTAGCGACCCGTAATGTAATCTTCAGTTTGTTTCTTAGCCGGCTTGGTAAACAGATCGTCGGTGTTGCTGAACTCAATAAGCTCGCCAAGGTACATAAACGCCGTATGATCGGAGCAACGTGCAGCCTGCTGCATGTTGTGTGTCACGATGACGACGGTGTAATCCTGTTTTAATTCGGTGATCAGCTCTTCGATACGGCCGGTAGAGATCGGATCCAGCGCCGAGCAAGGCTCATCCAGCAACAGCACTTCCGGGCGAATGGCGATGCCGCGGGCGATACACAAACGCTGCTGCTGACCACCGGAGAGCGAATAGCCGCTCTGATGCAGTTTATCTTTGGTTTCATTCCATAACGCGGCCTTGGTCAGCGCCCACTGGACGCGCTCGTCCATATCCGTGCGGGAAAGCTTTTCAAACAGGCGCACGCCAAAAGCGATGTTGTCGTAAATCGACATCGGGAACGGCGTCGGCTTCTGGAATACCATGCCGACTTTGGCACGCAACAGCGCGATGTCCTGGGTGTTGGTGAGAATGTTGTCACCATCCAGCAGGATCTCGCCTTCTGCGCGCTGCTCTGGGTAGAGCGAGTACATTTTGTTAAAGGTACGCAGCAGGGTGGATTTGCCACAGCCTGACGGGCCGATAAACGCCGTCACCTGGTTTTTGGCAATATCCAGACTGATGTTTTTCAGGGCATGGAATTTCCCGTAATAGAAGTTCAAATCACGAACCTGGATCTTACCGGATGCAGTATCAACCATACTCATTTTACTCTTTCCTCATTCGACACGGCCGGGGGCCATGCCGCTAAAAATTAACCGTGTTTCTTCTTCGAGAAGATCACGCGCGCCAGAATGTTCAGCAACAGTACGCACAGGGTGATAATCAGCACGCCTGCCCAGGCCAGTTCCTGCCATTCTGCAAACGGGCTCATGGCAAATTTGAAAATCGTTACCGGCAGGTTGGCGATAGGCTGCATCATGTCCGTGCTCCAGAACTGGTTGGAGAGCGCGGTAAACAGCAGCGGCGCGGTTTCACCCGCGATACGCGCAATGGCCAGCAGAATGCCGGTCAGGATCCCGGAAACAGACGCTTTTAACGTAATGGAGGAGATCATCTTCCACTTCGGCGTGCCCAGCGCATAAGCCGCTTCACGCAGGCTGTCCGGCACCAGCTTGAGCATATTCTCGGTAGTACGAATAACAATCGGCACTTGCAGCAGCGCCAGCGCAATCACGCCCGCCCAGCCAGAGAAGTGCTCCATCTGCGCCACCACGATGGTGTATACAAACAGACCAACCACAATTGACGGCGCAGAGAGCAGAATATCGTTGATGAAACGAATGACTTCTGACAGCCAGGATTTACGGCCATACTCCGCCAGATAAATGCCGGCCATAATGCCCAGCGGCGTCCCGACCGCGGTAGCCCAGAAAATCAACAGACCACTGCCCGCCAGGGCGTTCGCCAGACCACCCCCCGCCGTATTAGGCGGCGGCGTCATTTCGGTGAATAACGCCAGCGACATGCCATCGATACCGCGCGTCACCGTGGAAAACAGGATCCACACCAGCCAGAAAAGACCGAATGCCATGGTCGCCATCGACAGCGTCAGCGCCACACGGTTCTTGAAACGACGGCGCGCCTGCATCTTGCGACGTGATTCCGCCAGTGCAGTGACGTTTTGCATTTCGAGCGTTGCCATTATCGTGCCCCCTCGTTTTTCGCCAGGCGCATGATCATGATTTTAGAAATCGCCAGCACGATAAAGGTGATCACAAACAGGATCAGGCCCAGTTCCATCAGCGCCGACACGTGCAGCCCGGATTCAGCTTCCGCAAATTCGTTCGCCAGGGCAGAGGTAATGCTGTTGCCCGGCATATACAGCGAGGCGCTGTCGAGCTGGTAGGTGTTGCCGATGATAAAAGTCACCGCCATGGTTTCACCGAGCGCGCGGCCAAGGCCGAGCATCACGCCACCAATCACGCCATTTTTGGTGAACGGCAGAACGATGCGCCAGATAACTTCCCATGTCGTACAGCCAATGCCGTATGCCGATTCTTTCATCATCACCGGCGTTTGTTCGAACACATCGCGCATCACGGAGGCGATGTACGGAATGATCATGATGGCGAGGATCACCCCGGCCGCCAGAATACCGATTCCGAATGCCGGGCCGGAGAACAGGGCGCCCACAAACGGGATGTTCGACAGCACGTTGCCGACCGGCTCCTGAAAATAGGTTGCAAACAAGGGCGCGAAAATAAACAGCCCCCACATGCCGTACACGATACTGGGGATGGCGGCCAGCAGTTCAATGGCGATACCCAGCGGGCGACGCAGCCAGCCTGGCGCCAGTTCAGTCAGAAACAGAGCAATGCCGAAACTTACCGGAACGGCGATCAGCAGCGCGATAAATGAGGTTACCAGCGTGCCGTAAATCGGCACTAACGCCCCGTACACATCGTTCGGCGCGTCCCAGTCTTTGGTCCACAGGAAAGAGAAACCAAACTTCTGGATGCTTGGCCAGGAGGAGAAAATAAGCGACACAATAATGCCGCCCAGCAGCAATAGCACAATCAGCGCAGCCAGTTTTACCAGTGCGCTGAAGATCATGTCGCCTTGTTTACCCGGTGGGTTAAAAGCGGGCTTAGTTGCAGCCATAGGTCACTCTTTTAGTTGAACTCTGTTTTGAACGATGCCCGGTGGCGTCGCCGCTTACCGGGCCTACAAAAAACAGCATGTTAGCGGATTTTTGCAGGGCGGATAAGCGAAAGCGCCATCCGCCATCATTAACTACTTTGATTAATACAGTGCTTTACCGCTGCTGTCTTTCACGTTGGTTTTCCATGCAGCACGGATCTGCTCAACCACGTTGTCTGGCAGGGTCGCGTAGTCCAGGTCATTCGCCTGTTTAGCGCCATCTTTGTAAGCCCAGTCAAAGAACTTCAGCACTTCAGCACCCTGCTCAGGTTTCTTCTGTTCTTTGTGGATCAGGATGAAGGTGGTGGAAGTGATCGGCCACGCGTCATTGCCTTTCTGGTTAGTCAGGTCCTGAGCGAAGGTTTTGCTCCAGTCCACGCCTTTGGCAGCGCTGGAGAAGCTCTCTTCGGTCGGCGCTACCGGTTTGCCATCCGCAGATACCAGCTTGGTGTATGCCAGGTTGTTCTGTTTCGCGTAGGCATATTCAACATAGCCAATAGAGCCCGGCAGACGTTGAACGAAAGCAGCGATACCGTCGTTACCTTTACCGCCCAAGCCAGTCGGCCAGTTTACGGTAGAGCCCGCACCAATTTTAGATTTCCACTCTTCGTTCACTTTCGCCAGGTAGCTGGTGAACACGAAAGAGGTACCGGAACCATCAGCGCGACGGACAACGGCGATGTTCTGAGCCGGCAGTTTCAGGCCTGCGTTAAGTTTCGCAATCGCGGCATCATCCCATTTTTTGATTTTGCCGAGATAGATATCACCCAGGGTTTTACCGTCAAGCACCAGCTCGCCGGATTTCACACCCGGCAGGTTAACCGCCAGCACTACGCCACCGATCACGGTAGGGAACTGGAAGAGGCCTTCCTGAGCCAGTTTTTCATCAGACAGCGGAGCATCAGACGCACCAAAATCAACGGTGTTAGCAGTAATTTGCTTCACGCCGCCGGAGGAGCCGATACCCTGGTAGTTTACTTTATTACCGGTAGCTTTCTGATAAGTATCAGCCCATTTGGCATACACCGGCGCCGGGAAGGTTGCACCCGCGCCAGTCAGGCTTGCTGCTGCGTTAACAGCAAAAGCGCTCAGAGATAAGGTCGCAGCGACAACAGTGGCGACGGTGGTACGCATGGCTTTCATAATGACTCCTGCAAGATTTCGTAAATCGTTGTTTGAGTAGCTCCGGTATGCAAAATAGGACAAACAGGTGACAGTAAAATGTATGAAATATGACAGTTTTATGACAGCCGTGACCGGACTGAATCAAGCTTAAATAAAAGTAACTCAATCAATGAGTTATTTTATTAATGAACACAGGATGACAGAAAGATTTTATTTTTATTACAGGATAAAAAGTAGCTGAAGATGACAGTTTGTCATAAAGAAAGGAGGCAGAAATGCGTGTAAAAACAGAACCGCTCAGGCAGTAAAAAGCCCCGTCTTTGCAGACGGGGCTTTATTTTATTTACTCAACGGTAACGGATTTCGCCAGGTTACGCGGCTGGTCAACGTCGGTGCCTTTGATCAGCGCAACGTGATAGGCCAGTAACTGCAGCGGCACGGTGTAGAAAATCGGTGCAATCACGTCTTCAACATGCGGCATTTCGATAATGTGCATGTTGTCGCTGCTGTTGAAACCGGCATCGCGATCGGCGAAGACGTACAGCTGGCCGCCACGGGCGCGCACTTCTTCGATGTTGGATTTCAGTTTTTCCAGCAGTTCGTTGTTCGGTGCTACCACGATCACCGGCATATCGGCATCAATCAGCGCCAGCGGGCCGTGTTTCAGCTCGCCTGCGGCGTAGGCTTCCGCATGAATATAAGAGATCTCTTTGAGCTTCAGCGCCCCTTCCAGCGCGATCGGATACTGATCGCCACGGCCCAGGAACAGCGCATGATGCTTGTCAGAGAAATCTTCTGCCAGCGCTTCGATACGTTTGTCCTGTGACAGCATCTGCTCAATACGGCTCGGCAGCGCCTGCAGACCATGCACAATGTCATGCTCAATGGACGCGTCTTTACCTTTCAGACGGCTTAACTTCGCCACCAGCATCAGCAGCACCGTTAACTGGGTGGTGAACGCTTTGGTGGAGGCCACGCCGATTTCCGTGCCGGCGTTAGTCATCATCGCCAGATCGGATTCACGTACCAGCGAGGAGCCAGGCACGTTGCAGATCGCCAGCGAACCAAGGTAACCCAGCTCTTTCGACAAGCGCAGGGCGGCCAGGGTATCCGCCGTTTCACCGGACTGGGACAGGGTGATCATCAGGCTGTTGCGACGCACCGCGGATTTGCGGTAGCGGAACTCAGAGGCGATCTCCACATCGCAGGGCACGCCTGCCAGGGATTCAAACCAGTAGCGTGACACCATACCGGAGTTGTACGAGGTGCCGCAGGCCACAATCTGGATATGCTCAACCTGTGACAGCATGTCATTGGCATTCGCACCCAGCTCGCTTAAATCCACTTCGCCGTGGCTGATACGCCCGGTCAGCGTGTTTTTAATGGCGTTCGGCTGTTCGTAAATCTCTTTTTGCATGTAGTGGCGATAGATACCTTTATCACCCGCGTCATATTGCAGGTTGGATTCGATAGCCGGACGCTCAACTTCGTGACCTGACTTATCGAATACGGTCACGCTGCGGCGCGTCACTTCTGCAATGTCGCCTTCTTCCAGGTAGATGAAGCGGCGGGTTACCGGCAGCAGGGCTAACTGATCGGAAGCGATAAAGTTTTCGCCCATACCAAGGCCGATAACCAGCGGGCTGCCGGAGCGGGCGGCCAGGAGGGTATCCGGATGACGGGTATCCATGATCACCGTACCGTAGGCACCGCGCAGTTGAGGGATCGCGCGTAATACTGCATCACGCAGCGTACCGCCCTGTTTCTGCTCCCAGTGAACGAGGTGAGCAATGACTTCGGTATCGGTTTCAGAGACAAAGACATAGCCACGTGCCTGCAGCAATTCACGCAGCGGCTCGTGGTTCTCAATAATACCGTTATGGACTACCACAATGTGTTCTGACACATGTGGGTGCGCATTCCCTTCGGAGGGTTCGCCGTGCGTTGCCCAGCGTGTATGTGCAATCCCCGTACCGCCATGGAGCGGATGTTCTTCCGCAGCCTGAGACAGCATCTGTACTTTACCCAGACGACGCAGACGGGTCATGTGCCCTTCGTTATCGACGACGGCCAGACCCGCAGAGTCATAACCACGATATTCCAGACGACGTAAGCCTTCGAGAAGGATTTCAGCAATATCACGCTGCGCGACTGCGCCAACAATTCCACACATAGTTAATTTCCTGATAATGATGCGTTGTCGCTGACCTGTTTTGCCCGTATCGGGCGCCCCGAGCCTTGTAGAGAGTGGGGTTATTTTTGTAGTTACTGCTGGTGGGCGGGGGCAATCGTTATTGTTGCCCCTCATCCCGATCCTCTCCCGCAGGAGAGGAGGAAAATCAAATCTTCTTCTTTACCGGACGTTTCCAGCCCTTGATATGGGTCTGTCGTACACGGCTGATGACCAGTTCATTTTCAGCGATATCGTTGGTGACCGTGGTACCCGCACCGATACTCGCGCCGCTTGCCACCGTTACCGGCGCCACCAGCTGCGTATCGGAACCGACAAACACGTCATCGCCAATAATGGTTTTATGCTTATTGGCACCATCGTAGTTGCAGGTGATCGTGCCTGCACCGATGTTCACGTTGTCGCCAATTTCCGCATCGCCCAGATAAGTAAGGTGACCCGCTTTCGAGCCTTTACCCAGACGCGCTTTTTTCATTTCAACAAAGTTGCCCACGTGCGCGCCTTCCAGCAGCTCGGCACCCGGACGTAAACGCGCGAACGGGCCGATGGTGCAGGCGGCGGCCAGTTCAGCGTCTTCGACCACGCTGTAAGGGCTGATTTCGCAGTCGTCGCCGATCACGCTGTTTTTGATGACGCAACCGGCGCCGATCTTCACGCGATGCCCGAGGGTCACGTTGCCTTCGAGGATAACGTTAGTATCGATTTCCACATCGCGCCCGTGGGTCAGGGAACCGCGTAAATCGAAACGTGCCGGATCGCGCAGCATAACCCCTGCCAGCAGCAGTTTTTCCGCCTGCTCAGCCTGATAGACGCGCTCCAGACGGGACAGTTGCAGGCGGTTGTTCACGCCTTCAACTTCGCTCAGGCGTTCCGGATGAACGGCGGCGATCTCGTGCCCTTCCTGATAAGCCAGCGAGATAATATCGGTGATGTAGTATTCACCCTGCGCATTGTTGTTGGTCAATTTCGCCAGCCAGCGCTTCATGTCTGCGCCGTTGGCGATCAGAATACCGGTATTAATTTCCTGAATCTGACGCTGTTCATCGGTGGCATCTTTGTGCTCAACGATACCGGTCACTTTGCCGTTCTCGCGGGTGATACGGCCATAACCGGTCGGATCGCTGAGATTCACGGTCAATAAACCAATGCCGTTCTGCGGTTTCGCGTCACGCAGACGTTGCAGAGTGGCGACCGAAATCAGCGGCACATCGCCGTAGAGCATCAGAATATCTTCGTCATCAGCAAAATAGGGCGCGGCCATCTGCATGGCGTGGCCGGTGCCAAGCTGTTCAGCCTGCAACACCCAGTTCAGCTTATCGTCACGCAGCGTCTGCTTAAGCAGATCGCCGCCATGCCCGTATACCAGATGTACACGGTTTGCACCCAGTTCATTCGCGGCATCAATGACATGCTGAACCATCGCTTTCCCTGCAAGGGTGTGCAGCACTTTTGGAAGATCGGAATACATGCGGGTCCCTTTACCAGCGGCAAGGATGACCACACTCATAGCATTGTTCAACATACGCGTCCTGACTGTAATTTGAGGGTGAATTTTTACTTTTTCACATTGAAAATACTACATTTTTTTCGCCGTGAATTGGGTAGCAGATAAACTGCCCACAGCGCGGTAATAACCGCCTTCTGCGCCCCCTTTTCCGGTCATCATAATGCCATTTGCCGTAAAAAATGAACATATTGCTCACTGTAAAGTTGTTATCTCGATGTTTTACTTATTTTTTCGGAGGATGAATAAAGAAAACATGGTCGGACGGGCAGCGGCAAAGGTGAGTATAAGAGAGTTAAGCGGAGTGCGAAGCGGTACGAATGGGGGATATTTTGGCTGAATTATTAAAAACATAAAGGCCGCCTCAGGCGACCTTTATTGATGTCCGATCACGCCACCAGAGGTTGTCGTTTTAATTGGCGGCACTACGTGATTACAGATTAAAAGAACCAAAAGAAACGTTCATGTTATTAAAAAAAGCGATAATTTTGTTAATCAGTTTCATGATGTTTTCCCGGCGGTTGAATTCATTTGTGTGACTTACTTCACAAAATAAGTCTACACCTCACCCTTTAATCGATCAATATTTTTGTGACCAAACTCACAAAAAATAAGAAACACCATTTCATTTATTGCTTCTCTGCCCAGCGAACATAAAAAAAGCCAGCCTGGAAACCAGACTGGCTTTGTACTTTTCAAGCCGGTGTTACATCGCTTTTTTGGTCAACTCGATAACACGCAGTTTCGCGATCGCTTTGGCCAGCTCCGCAGACGCCTGAGCGTAATCCACGTCGCCATGAGAGCTCTTAATGTGCTCTTCTGCTTTACGTTTCGCTTCCAGAGCTCGCGCTTCGTCGAGATCCTGGCCACGAATAGCAGTATCAGCGAGAACGGTCACGCTGCCAGGCTGCACTTCAATAATGCCGCCGGACAGGTAAATAAACTCTTCATGACCGAACTGTTTAACGATGCGGATCATACCAGGCTTAATGGCGGTGAGCAGCGGGGCGTGACCCGGGAAAATACCCAGTTCACCTTCACTGCCCGTTACCTGGATTTTTTCGACAGTACCCGAGAACATTTGTTGCTCGGCGCTGACGACGTCCAGGTGGTAAGTCATTGCCATATCACCCTCCGATTAAGGCGTTAAAGTTTTTTGGCTTTTTCCACGGCTTCGTCGATGGAACCAACCATGTAGAACGCCTGCTCTGGCAGGTGATCGTATTCGCCTTCCATGATGCCTTTAAAGCCACGGATGGTGTCTTTCAGGGAGACGTATTTGCCCGGAGAACCGGTAAATACTTCTGCCACGAAGAACGGCTGGGACAGGAAGCGCTGGATCTTACGTGCGCGAGCTACCACCAGTTTGTCTTCTTCAGACAGCTCATCCATACCCAGGATGGCGATGATGTCTTTCAGTTCCTGGTAACGTTGCAGCAGGGACTGTACGCCACGCGCGGTGTCGTAGTGTTCCTGACCAACAACCAGCGGGTCCAGCTGACGGCTGGTGGAATCCAGCGGGTCAACGGCCGGGTAGATACCCAGAGACGCGATCTGACGGCTCAGTACCACGGTTGCGTCTAAGTGCGCAAAGGTGGTGGCTGGTGACGGGTCAGTCAAGTCATCCGCAGGTACGTATACCGCCTGAACGGAGGTGATAGAACCGGTTTTGGTGGAGGTGATACGTTCCTGCAACACACCCATCTCTTCTGCCAGGGTCGGCTGGTAACCTACCGCAGAAGGCATACGACCCAGCAGTGCGGATACTTCCGTACCGGCCAGGGTATAACGATAGATGTTATCAACGAACAGCAGAACGTCACGACCTTCGTCACGGAACTTCTCAGCCATGGTCAGGCCGGTCAGCGCAACGCGCAGACGGTTTCCCGGTGGCTCGTTCATCTGACCGTAAACCAGGGATACTTTGTCCAGAACGTTGGAGTCAGTCATTTCGTGGTAGAAGTCGTTACCCTCACGAGTACGTTCACCCACGCCCGCAAACACGGAATAACCGGAGTGCTCGATCGCGATGTTACGGATCAGCTCCATCATGTTTACGGTTTTACCTACACCCGCACCACCGAACAGACCGACTTTACCGCCCTTAGCGAACGGACACATCAGGTCGATAACCTTGATGCCGGTTTCCAGCAGTTCCTGAGAACTTGACAGCTCTTCGTAGCTTGGTGCTGCGCGGTGGATCGCCCAACGCTCTTCTTCACCGATGTCGCCTTTCATGTCGATCGGCTGACCGAGCACGTTCATGATACGACCCAGTGTTGCTTTACCTACCGGTACTTCAATCGGGTGCTGAAGGTCTTTTACTTCCAGACCACGACGCAGACCGTCAGAAGAACCCATGGCGATAGTACGCACGATACCACCACCGAGCTGCTGCTGAACTTCCAGCACCAGGCTCTCATTACCATTTTGTACCTCAAGAGCATCGTACACACGCGGTACGGCATCCTGAGGGAATTCGACGTCAACCACGGCGCCGATTACCTGGACAATTTTTCCAGTAGCCATCTTGAATCCTCTACGAATTAACCTGGTTATACCGCGGATGCACCACCGACGATTTCGGTGAGTTCCTGAGTAATGCTGGCCTGACGAGCTTTGTTGTATACCAACTGCAGCTCTTTAATCAGGCTGCCGCCATTGTCGGTCGCGGCTTTCATCGCCACCATACGTGCGGCCTGCTCGCTGGCCAGGTTTTCTACCACGCCCTGATAAACCTGCGACTCAACGTAACGGCGCAGCAGGGTATCCAGCAGCGGTTTCGGATCGGGTTCATACAGGTAATCCCAGGCTTTGTGCTTCAGCTCATCATCTTCTGATGCCGGTAACGGCAGCAGCTGAGTGAGGGTCGGAACCTGAGACATGGTGTTAATAAATTTGTTGCTGACAATATACAGCCTGTCCAGACGGCCTTCATCGTAGGCCTGCAACATCACTTTTACCGGGCCGATCAGTTCGGACAGGGACGGGTTATCACCCATACCGGTCACCTGGGCGACAATATTGCCCCCCACGGAATTGAAGAAAGAGACGCCTTTAGAGCCGATCATCGCGATATCGCTCTGAACGCCTTTATCGGACCACACTTTCATTTCCGCCAGCAGCTTTTTGAACAGGTTGATGTTCAAGCCACCGCACAGACCACGGTCGGTCGACACCACCAGGTAGCCCACGCGCTTAACGTCGCGTTCTTCCAGGTAAGGGTGCTTATATTCCAGATTGCCGTTCGCAAGGTGACCAATCACTTTGCGCATGGTATCTGCATAAGGACGGCTGGCCGCCATTCTGTCCTGCGATTTACGCATTTTGGAAGCGGCGACCATCTCCATCGCTTTAGTGATCTTCTGCGTGTTCTGGACGCTTGCGATCTTACTACGTATCTCTTTTGCGCCGGCCATGAGCTTCTCCTCAATGCCTTGCGGTCTGCCCTAAGACAGACCGCCGGACGTTACCAGGACTGGGTTGCTTTGAAGGAATCGAGGATGCTTTTCAGCTTGCCTTCGATTTCATCGTTATAGCCACCGGACTGGTTGATCTCTTGCATCAGCGGAGCGTGCTCACGGTCAACGTAAGCCAGCAGTGCGGCTTCGAAGCTACCGATTTTCGCCAGTTCCACATCTTCGAGGTAACCGCGTTCAGCCGCGAACAGCACCAGGCCCTGTTGTGCAACAGACATTGGGGCATACTGTTTCTGTTTCAGCAGCTCGGTCACTTTCTGACCATGGCTCAACTGCTTACGGGTAGCTTCATCCAGATCGGATGCGAACTGAGAGAACGCAGCCAGTTCACGATACTGTGCCAGCGCGGTACGAATACCACCGGACAGTTTCTTGATGATCTTGGTCTGAGCAGCACCACCAACACGGGATACGGAGATACCCGGGTTAACCGCCGGACGAATACCGGAGTTAAACAGGTTGGTTTCCAGGAAGATCTGACCATCGGTAATAGAAATTACGTTGGTCGGAACGAACGCAGAAACGTCACCCGCCTGGGTTTCGATGATCGGCAGCGCGGTCAGAGAGCCGGTTTTACCTTTCACTTCACCTTTGGTGAAGTTCTCAACGTATTCCGCGTTTACGCGGGATGCGCGCTCCAGCAGACGGGAGTGGAGGTAAAACACGTCGCCCGGGAATGCTTCACGTCCTGGCGGACGGCGCAGCAACAGGGAAACCTGACGGTATGCAACAGCCTGTTTAGACAGGTCATCATAAACGATCAGTGCATCTTCACCGCGGTCACGGAAGTATTCGCCCATTGCGCAACCTGCATACGGTGCCAGGTATTGCAGTGCAGCAGATTCAGAAGCGGTAGCAACCACAACGATAGTGTTGGACAGCGCACCGTGCTCTTCCAGTTTGCGTACCACGTTAGAAATGGTGGAAGCTTTCTGGCCGATAGCGACGTAAACACATTTGATGCCGGAGTCACGCTGGTTGATGATCGCATCGATAGCCATCGCGGTTTTACCGGTCTGACGGTCGCCGATGATCAGCTCACGCTGACCACGACCGATTGGGATCATGGCATCAACGGATTTATAACCGGTCTGCACCGGCTGATCGACGGACTGACGATCGATTACGCCTGGTGCGATAACTTCGATTGGCGAGAAGCCATCGTTATCAACCGGACCTTTACCGTCGATTGGCGCACCCAGGGTGTTCACCACACGGCCCAGCAGGCCACGGCCTACCGGTACTTCAAGAATACGGCCAGTACATTTAACCTTCATGCCTTCGGCGAGGTCAGCGTACGGACCCATCACAACTGCACCTACGGAGTCGCGCTCCAGGTTCAGTGCGATAGCGTAACGGTTACCCGGCAGGGAAATCATTTCACCCTGCATACAATCGGCCAGGCCGTGGATGCGGATAACACCGTCACTTACAGAAACAATAGTACCTTCGTTATGAGCTTCGCTCACAACACTGAACTGAGCAATGCGCTGCTTGATCAGTTCGCTGATTTCGGTGGAATTCAGTTGCATGCTCCAGTCCCCTTAAGACTGCAAGACGTCTGC